>ERZ808240.7-NODE-7-length-261891-cov-38.093627_pt1 | contig 261891 bp, 272 predicted proteins | sample MGYA00521084_ERZ808240 | MGnify/ENA primary metagenome ERZ808240 (study PRJEB31516, sample SAMN03275571) | gut metagenome | biome: mammalia-associated habitat; material: feces | host: Papio cynocephalus | place: Kenya | collected 2012-08-06 ...
ATAAGGAGGAATACAAATGACTTACGTAGAATTAAACGATGAGCATAATACTATAATCGATACTAGAGGAATAAGACAAATACATAATCAGACTGTATCAGATGACTGTCATTACCTTAAGATACATTATAGTAATAGAGAAACTTATTATACATATGGATATAAAGACATAGAAACTCTTTATAGAGATAGAGATAAAATAAAAGAAAAACTAGGATTCTAGTAAAGGAGGAATACTATGCGTCAGAATATCGCAATAGTGTTAAATGCAAAGACTAAAAAAGAAGCTCATAGAGAAATGTATGAAACAATAGATCTTTTTAGAGAAGATATGCATATGGATACAGAATATGAATCTATCTATTTTACTAAAGAATACATTGAAGAGCAATACGAAAATTTTAAGCAAAAATATAGAGACTTAGATAAAGACGATATAGAAAGTAGACTAGAATACTCAGGTGCAAAAGACATAGAAGAATATATACAAGACGTATTGGATATGTATGGTTGGAGCACGTTAGAAGATTATGCTAAAGAAAGATATAACATCATAAGATTTGAAGGAAATAAATGCATTGGAGTATATAATCCTAGAGGTTATATCGATTACGTAGATAGTATATTATGCATGAAGAAATACAAAAACATCAGTACTAATGATATTAAAAGATATAGAATAGCAGAAATAGTACTAAAAGATAAAACAAGTATAGAATGGGATATGGATAAGACATATAGAGACAATAAATTAATATTAAAACAAACATTAAGAAAAGACATAGAACCAAACAATTATTTAGCAATAGTAAGAGTGCATTATTAAATAAAGGAGGTATATTATGTCAGATTTTCAAAAACAAAGAATAGAAAGAAACATTAAAAAAGGAACTAAAAGAAGTTTCAATATGGATGTACAATATTATAAAGGTATACCATTAAGACTAATTTGCAGAGATACATATAAAAGTAATAAAGCAAAGAGATTTACTATTAATGAAACAAATCAAAATGTCTGGATTCCTAATAAGCATTTAGAAGAAGACGGCACAATTAAACAAGGAGAGAACCTAGACTATATATTTATTAAAGCAGCTAAAATGAAAAAGCTAAAATATGCTGGAGTAAATAGTTGGAGCTGGCAAAGACGCTAAGGAGGTATATTATGGTTAAAACATTTAGAGAAGTACTGCGAGACATAAAACCAGGTGAAACTTGGATATGTACAGAAAATTGTATTATAAGAGATATAAGATGTTATAAAGACGGAATGATAGAAACAACGTATACTACATTTTCACAATCAGGCATGTTTTGTGTAGATGGGAAAAGATTATTCAAATTAAAGAAAAATGAAGTAGAATTCGAAGATGCAGTTAAGGCGTTAAAAGAAGGCAAGATAATAGAATCATGTGAAACTGAACGCATGTATAAAGTAGGAGAACGTGGTAATGAAAAAGCAATCTTTACAAATACACAAGATAGTTCTACATGGTTAGATTTAAATAATATTTTTAAACAAAAAGAAGTATTAGGTAGATGGTATATATACGATAAAGGAGAAATACAATGATGTTTCTAGTTACTGACTCACTTAGCGATTGTACTAATATATACGAAGTAAGTTTAAGAGGCAAAAAATATACTATAGGAGAGTTTATCCAAGAAGTATTTACTGAACGCCCCAATGAATGGGGCAATATAGAAGTAAATGACATAGACGCTATTAATTATAAAGATGGTAAAATAATTGGTCAGAATTTCGATAATGAGCTATTAAATAAACCAATAAGACATGTTATAGCTCAAGGAGGTTGGTCCAGAATGGACTATGTTATTTATGTGTAGGTGATTATATATGAATATAATTAGAAATTTGAAGTTAAGAGTTTTAATAAGAAAAAATATAAAGAACTTAAAAGAAATAAAGAAGTATACAGCTAAATCAATAGAAGAACTAGAAAGACAAAAGATGGAAACAAATTATAATGTGATATATGAATTTGAAGAAGCTGTTGAAAGAGAAATAGACTTTTACAGAAGAAGTATAAAGAAGAAAATATATAAGGACAATTTTAATATTAGCGAATTAAAAACAAGATTAGAAGATTTTGAGAAGATACGTTCAAAAGTATTTAAAGAGTATTGTTTTACAATGATATTAAACATATTCGAAGATGCATCATATACGCCTATTGAATGGATAGATGCATATAATATGTTAATCATCTTAAAAGAATATAATATTGTAGAACATAAACCAGAAGAAAAGAAAATAACTATAGATATGGAATATGCTATTTGCATATTCTTATGCATCTTTATTATTTTCGTTGCGTTTTATTCTTAAGGAGGAATAGAGATGCTTATAGAATTAAAAGATTCAAGCAGAAGTATCGTTAATCTATCAGATATGTCTGTTATAAACTTTACGGCTCGTACATTTGGAGATGTATATGCAATACTTGTAGTGCCTAAAGGTTCAACAGAAGGAATATCATTCACATATTCCGACCTTAATACATTACAAGGAGATAGAGCGAGAATAAGATCAATGTTAGGCTTAAGCAAGGAGGAAAACGATGAGAATATTCAACAACAATAAGATAAGCAATAGCTCAATAATATCTGGTAATAACAAAGCCATTGTTAATGGCGTAGAAATAGATATACCAGAAGGAGCTAGTATATCAATAAAAAACAATAAAGTATATATCAATGGTAAAGAGTATAGAGATAAAGAATTAGAAAATAAAGAACCTGTTAATATAATAGTTAACGGTAATGCTGGAAGCATCGACTGCGGTAACTCAGTCGAAGTTAAAGGCAACGTTACAGGTGATATAGACTGTGGCAATAGCGTTAAAATAGGAGGAGATATGCTAGGAGATATTGATTGTGGTAACAGTGTCAATATATCAGGCAATCACACAGGAGCTATCGACGCAGGAGGGATCAGTTAGAATAAAATGAAATATATCAAGTATATAATTCTACTATTAATGGTGGCGATAATTATTGCCACCACAACTGTATCATGTAGTATTAAGTTACCAGATGGAAACCATTATGAGATAAATTATAAAGGAGTGATATCATGAGCCATGCTAGTGGAAAAGTAATATTCAAAGACGGAACTGAAAGATTTGCAGAATATAACGGAAGTGGAGACTATATGTATAATCTTACATATGAAACTACTAATGAAAGAAATGATAGATGGAGACAGCCTGGACGTGAGCCTGACTGTAAACATGAACATGTAGAGGATGTAATACTACAAAGCGATTACGGATGTGGCATGACATGGAAAGGTAAATGCTGTAAAGATTGTGGATGGATTACAGAAGGTACAGATCCATATGCAGATGATACATTTGATGAATTTCGCTATGGCGAAGAATATTAGGAGGCGATAGTATGGTTATAAAATTAAGTTCAAGAAGCTTTATAAATCTAAGCGATAAAACTATGGATATATTGTATCCTGGAAGAGGTACAATAGCTGTAGCTAAAGGCAAGATAACAAATAAAATAAGCATTGAGTATAAACATATAAGATATGCATTAATGAGAAGTGGAGACTTATGTTTAGTTATGAAGAATAACTCTACTGTACTTGGTATTAAACCAGCAGATACATTTACAATTCAAGGAGACAGAGAAAAGCTCGAAGAATTACTACAGAGATTAAAACCTTTAATAAAGGAGGCATAGTATGACTTTAAATGAATTCGTTAAAGAACTAAGAAAAGAAAAAGCAATACAATATGCAGTTGTATATAAACCAGTAAAGGAAGATAAAGTATTGTATCTTGTATTAAAGAACGAAAGCTATGAAACATCTATACATGCTATAGACGCTATTAACAAAATTAAAGAGAAGGTGAATGAGCCATTCACATATTATTTAACAGAACTACAAGAAATCGGCATAATAATAAATAATGTAATTGGCTACAAATCTAAATTCGAAATATTATATTAAGGAGGAAGATATATGAGAACATTATTATTATTTAGAGGAGCTCCAGGCTGTGGTAAAAGTACATTTATAAAAGATCATGATCTTGAACAATATTCACTTAGCGCAGACAATATTAGACTAATGTGTCAAGCGCCAGTTCAAAAACCTGACGGCACATACGGAATATCACAAAGCAATGATAATTACGTATGGAAGCTATTATTTGATATGCTTGAACAACGTATGAAAAGAGGAGAATTCGTTATTGTAGATGCAACTAATAGTCTAACATCAGACATGTCAAGATATAAACATCTAGTTGAGTTATATAGATACAGAGCATTAATAGTAGATATGACAGATATACCAAAAGACGTGTGCAAACAAAGAAATGCACATAGATTACCAGAGTATAAAAGAGTACCAGAATTCGTTATAGACAGAATGTATGACAGATTTCAAACAGAAAATATACCTAAATGGATTAAAGTAATTAGACCAGAAGAAGTAGATGACGCAATAAAACTTAAACCTTTAGACTTTAATAAATGGAAGAAGATACATCACATAGGTGATATCCATGGCTCTTTAGATTGTCTTAAAGAATACTTAGGAGAAATTAAAGACGACGAATATTATATCTTTTGTGGTGATTATTGCGACAGAGGTACACAAAATGCAGAAACTCTATTATATATGATGGAGCTTGCTAAACGTGATAATGTACAGTTATTAACTGGTAATCACGAAGGACATCTTTGGAGATACGCTAAAGATGAACGTCCTACATCAACAGAGTTCGCAACTGTAACATCTAAAGAATTTGATGAAGCAGGCGTATCTAAAAAAGACATCAGAGTATTCTACAGAAAATTAGGTCAAATAGTATATTATACTTATGGCGACAAGACTGTGCTTGTAACTCATGGAGGTATAGCGCATATGCCAGACAATCTAATGTTAATGGCTACTGAACAATTTATTAAAGGTGTAGGAGATTACGACGAAGTAGATATGGCAGAAAAAGCATTTGCAGAATCTGTTAAAAATACTAATATATATCAAATACATGGTCATAGAAATATGCATGGCGCATCTATAAGCAACAACATAAGATCGTTCAATCTTGAAGGCGAAGTAGAATTCGGCGGTCATTTAAGATGTGTAACACTTGACAAGGACGGATTCAAAGAATATCAAACAAAGAATGATAACTTCAAGACAATAAAATATGAACCAGACCACTTTGATAATTTATCTATAGCAGATGCGATTATTACATTAAGAGCTAATAGATTTATTAGAGAAAAGAAACTAGATAATAATGTATCATCATTCAACTTTACTCCGCAAGCATTTAAGAAAAAGGAATGGAATGAAGAAACAATAAGAGCGAGAGGTTTATTTATTAATACTAATATAAGCCAAATAGTAGCTAGAAGCTACAACAAGTTCTTTAATATAGGAGAAATGCCATTAACTAAAATGGGTAATCTCGAAAAGAACTTTAAATATCCTGTTGTAGCATATGAAAAATACAATGGCTATCTTGGACTTCTAGGATACAATCCTGAAACAGATGAGCTTATGTATTGTTCTAAATCTACAGATGAAGGAGATTTTGCACAATGGTTTAAAGAATATATGCAAACTCATTATACTGTAGAAGAATTAGCCACAGTAAAAGACTATATTAAGAGAATGAATGTTACGCTTGTATTTGAAGTAATATTGGTCGATAAGGATCCTCATATGATCAAATATGAAGAAGACGCAGTCGTATTATTAGATATTATATACAATACTTTAGATTTTAGACATATAAGTTATGAAATGTTACAGTTTACAGGCGTCCGCCTTGGTTTTAAAGTGAAGAGAAAAGCTAAAACTCTTAATAACTGGAATGAATTTGTATCTTGGTACGTAACAGAAGTTAATACACCTGAAAACGATGTTTTGGAAGGTTTTGTACTGGAAGATGCTGAAGGATTCATGACTAAAATCAAGACAGACTATTATCAATTCTGGAAGAGAATGAGATACGTAGCAAATGAAATAGCAAAGAATGGCTTTATTAAAAAGCAATCATTAGTATCTGAACCTCTAGCACATGCATTTTATGCTTGGTTGTTAACTCAACCTAAAGAAGTACAAGCCTTAGATATAATCTCATTAAGAGATAGATTCTATGGAAGTTGTATTCCCTAGATTTGAAATTGGTGCAAGATGGTTTGACGATATAGTAGAAAATAACAGTAATTAGAGAAAGGATGAGAAGTTATGTCAAAGAATTATAAACCTACAGTAGCAATTGATTTTGATGGAGTCATTCACTCATATACGAGTGGATGGCAAGGAGTTGGCGAATGTTCAGACCCTATGGTACCTGGTATAGATACTGCAATAGCAGATCTTAGAACAGACCACAAAGTAATCGTAGTATCATCACGAGCAGCAACTCCAGAAGGTAGAATAGCAATACGTGATTATCTTAAAAAATATAATATAGAAGTAGATGGTATACAATCTGAAAAGCCACCATGCATAGTATCTATCGATGATAGAGCTATATGCTTTACTGGTTATTCAGGTATACTTGCTAAACAAGTAAGAAACTTTAAGCCATGGACTGACAAAGATGAAAATGAATAGTCTAAAAAGATTAAGAAAAGCAGATCCATTAGTTATTGGCGCAGCCGTAAGTAATCTATTTTATAGCCTTGCGTATCCAATAGTTCATACTATTACTATGCAAGGCATAGATTCTAAATGGTTAAGCTTTGCTAGTTTAGCTAATTGCTTTTTAGCATCAATCATAACAAAACTATGGTTAAAGAAAAGTAAAGAACTATATTATTTCTATGGCGCAATGTTAGGCGTAGAAGTAATAGTATACGGTATATTAACTGTAGCATTTTTAGGTGGAGTAGCATCTCCGTCTATGTATTATATGGGAGATGCAATACTTAATGCTATCATTACAAGAAATATTATCTGTGGTGGCGCTAGACTTAAAGCATTAAGATACGAAGGTGAAGAAAGAGAAGAATACGACAATAAAAATAACTATTACAGCTATATTACAAGCATAATAGGATTTGCAATAAGCTCATTTATAACATTCTCTACACCTGTAGGATTTATATTAATGTTTGTCGGTATTGCCGTCGATAATATATTCTATTATTGTGCGTTCAAAGAAGAAGGAGTTGAATCTAATGGATAATAGTACATTAGAAGGAATATTGATAGGCGTAGTAGTATTTATACTTGTAGTAGCATTTACATGCGTTGGCATCAAAACATGTGAATACGCAATGAGTAGTGATACTCATAGTGAAATAAAATACTGTCCTAATTGCGGATATAAATTAGGAGATTAATAATATAAGGAGGAAATAGTGTATTAACATATGACATGCTTCCAGCAGGTTATTATGAAGTATACTTCCATAAACAAAAAGGTTTCTGGTTAGAAGAGCATCCTCAAATACAAATAAAAGAAGAAAAAGTCTATGGGAATCATATAGAGAAAGTAGATAAAGTATTAAAAGCATTTAAAATGTTTGATAGAAACTTAGGTATAATGCTTTCTGGTGATAAAGGCATGGGCAAATCTTTATTTGCTAGAATGTTAAGCACAGAAGCAGTAAAAGCTGGCTTACCAGTAATTGTAGTTAACTTTTATGCACCAGGTATAATGAACTTTGTAAATTCTATACAACAAGAAGCTTTAATACTATTCGATGAATTTGACAAAACATTTGAAGAAAGAGATGATTATAACCCTCAATACGAAGTATTAAATATACTTGATGGATTAAGCATAGGTAAAAAGCTATTTGCTTTTATATGTAATGATTTAGATGAAATAAACGATTGCATGTTAAATCGTCCAGGTAGAATACATTATCATTTTAGATTTAGCTATCCTAATGAAGAAGAAATGAGAGCTTATTTAAAAGATAAATTAAATCCTATATATTATGATCAAATAGATGATGTAGTCAAATTTAGTTGTATGACTAATATAAACTACGATTGTTTAAGAGCCATAGCATTTGAATTAAATTGCGGATATGGATTTAAAGAATCTATAAATAATTTGAATATATTATGTACAGATGGAGCTGAAAGCTATTGTACTTTAGAATTAGAATATACTAATAATAAGAAGTTTGTACGTAACGTAGCATTTGATTTATTTGACAAAGATCACTATATTAAAGTATGGACTAATGATCAAGATGCTAGAGCAATAGGAGAAGTCTATGTAGGATTTAGTGTTAGCGATATTGATATGGTAAAAGGAAAAGAATTTTTCGCAACTATAAGCAATATAGAACTAAGTTCATTAGATATATATAAAAATTGCACAGAAGAAGAAAGACAAGAATTAGAAAAATATTATCTAGATCCTGAAAATGTAGTTATGGTTACATTAAGAAGATCTAGTGATAAAAATAAAAATAAAAGATATTTCTAGGAGGTAAAAGTATGGGATTTTTTAAAAAAATATTTCAAAAAGGTGGAGTAACAGAAGCAGAAATAACACCACAAATGCCAGAGGCACCAAAAACAGAAGTTTTAAAAGAAGAAAAAATAGTTGCAAAAGAAACAAAATCTGATGCTATAACAACTATAAACTTAAGAAAAGAAAAACTAAATAAAATATGTTTAGAAAAGAAAGAATTACAAGACTTAACTTCTAAAGTTGTAGTAGTGCTAGATTATTCTGGTTCTATGGACCAACTATACAGAGATGGTGTTGTGCAAGAAACGTTAAACAGACTATTGCCATTAGCATTAAGATTTGATGATGATGGTGAAATGGAACTATTTATATTTAGTAATAATTATAAACAATTACCATCACTAAATATAAACAACTTCGATAATTATATCGAAAATGAAAAAGTTCTAAAGAAATATAGTATGGGAGGAACAAACTATTCTCCAGTTATAAGAAATATAACAAAAGATCAAAAAGGTGATATACCTACATTCGTTATATTTATAACTGACGGTGATTGTTTCTCAAGCGATAAAACACCAACTGAAGAAGCAATAAGAAAAGCTTCTGATAAACCTATATTCTGGCAATTCGTTGGTATAGGCAATTCTTCATTTGACTTTTTAGAATCATTAGATGATATGCAAGGTAGATACATAGATAATGCTGATTTCTTAAAAATCTCTAACGTTTGTAATTTAAGTGATGAAGAACTTTATAAAGCATTATTAGGAGAATTCCCAGATTGGTTAAATGCAGCTAAATTAAATAATATAATAAAATAAAGTTATAGCAGGGCTTAGTCCCTGCTATGATTGTAATAAGGAGAAGAATTATGGTAATAATACTTATTCTTTTGTTTTCAATGCTTGTTGCTGCGATATGCACAGCATTCAATGGATTAATGACAGTAGCGTTTAATGAGGAGGAAGAAGATATGGCTAGAAGTTATTTTATATGGAAAATGACATTAGATGATGATACAGAATTAAAATTCGTTGCTAACAGCATTAGTCAAATATTATACAACGGTATCAATATTGACTGGGACGAAATAATTAAAATTGAGCAAGTCGAACTATATTATAGTAATGCAGAAAATGATTACCCAGATATAATAGACTTACGTAATTAGTAAATGGAGGCGATACTATGAGAAAAAACGTAATAGCTATAATAATCAAAATAATATCATCATTAATATTATCTGTAATATTCTTATTTGTATGTTTTAATAGTGAATTGTTTGGTACATATGCAAGTTGCGGTTTTTTGATAATCTTAGGAATCGCTATAACTATTTTACTATATGATGCTATGAATGAAATAGCAATATACAATGAAATTAAACGTATAAGAAAAAAAGAGGAGGAAAAAGCAAAATGGTAGATATGTAAACGACCCTAAAATTTATCGAAGAATATAAACAAGCATTTAGAATGAATCCACGAGATACCATAGTAAGTTAGGAGGCAATCATGTCAAAGAAAGTAATAGTTAAAGATATAGTAATAGGAGATCCTATTTGTCATCCATGGTATATGTTCTGTAATGAATATGAAGAATGGGACTTAATTAAAGATGATGTAATATTTACTAAAGAACGCTACTTGCCAAAACTAATGGTAGAGTGCGGTATAGTTGATTCTATTTCTGAAGTTAGAAGAAATAGACCAGAATTAGTAACTAATCTAGATAAGCCTGCATTTATGGAAATTAAATGGGGCAAATCTAGATTATATATACAAATAGGAGAGTGATATATTTTGAAAATCAATAAGAAGCTAATACCTGTATTAGCAATAGTAGCTGTACTAGGTTTAGGTGCTGTAGGATGTAGAGAGTCAAATAGAGTAAGTCATAATATAAGTAAAGAAGCTGACAACTTTAATGTAACAAGAAGATTAGTAGTTATAAACGCTAGAACAGACAAACCACTATTCGAACTTGTAGGTAATTTCGCATTATCCAATAACAGCGATAATGAATTAGAAGTTGTATGTCAAACAGGTAAGAATGAATTCAAGAAACATTTTATATATTTAAATGAATATACGATATATACTGTTGAAGATATCAGTGGAGCTGATGTTAACAAATATAAATATGAAGTTAATTTCTTACCAGAAACTATACAACCTATAACTATAACTACTAAAGACTAGAGGTGAATCATATGAAATATAAATTATGGTCCAAGAATGAAAAGAAATTTGTAGAAAACGGATGGGTTATATTCCCAGACGGAAGACCATTTTGGATGACATATGGGGAAATAGACGCTGGAGTATATATGGAAGATTATGCACTAATTAAGAGTACAGGTATCAAAAATATAGATAACATCGAAATATACGAAGGCGATATACTAAAATGTAAACTATACAATGGAAAATATGAAAATTACGTAATAGTTTGGGATGAAGAAGAAGCAGGCTTCGATGCATTAAATGAAGATAAGAGTAATTTCATGTCACCAAGTATATGGACTGTATCAGAAATAGTAGGCAATATCTACGAGAATCCAGAACTGTTTTATAAAGGAGAGAATTAAATGGAAAAAGTATATATAAGAACGAAACAATTTATGTTCGAAGATGGAGAGAAAATAGAATGTGGTGTAGTCATTGATTCTGATACATGGCAAATAGGCGGCATGCCAGATACATTACCAGAAGAACTAGAAGATGCTTTAGCAGAATGCGGTATAAGTATGGAAGGATCTGAAGCTATTGAATGGAATCCTGATAATGTAAATATAGATGAAGCTAGAAGAATATTAAAAGAAAAAGGATTTGAATTAGTATATAATGAACCCGATTTTGTGAAAGAATTTAAAAGACGTTTCAATGGAGATCTAGAAGATCTGTACGATTATGGAACGCTTATAGAATTTAGTCAGAAGATAAAAGACTTAACAGAATAATAAACGATAAAGCAGATATTAATTTATCTGCTTTTTTTATGCAATAAAAGGAGGGAATTATTATGAAAAAGTCGAATATATTAACTGCGACAGCTATCGCTGCAGCTACAGTAGGAACTGTAGGTATAGTACAACATATTGATGCATTGTCTGCTCAATATACAACTACATCAGTATTATGTATGAGAAAAGGACCTGGAACTAATTATCCAGTAATTAGAAAGCTACCAAAAGGTCAAACAGTCACAGTAGTGTCAATAGATAGATATGGTTGGGCCAAACTTAATAATAATTATTATGTAAGCTCTCTGTATCTAAAAAGAAGTTCTGGCACAACAAGCAATAAAGATAAAAATAGCACAACAGTACAAGGAGTATTTAAATATACAAAGACTAACCTTAATATGAGAAAAGGTCCAAGCACAAATTATTATAAGATACTAACTATAAAGAGTGGACAAAAGGTTAAAGTATTAGGAACAAGTGGTAATTGGAGCAAAGTTATATATAATAACGCAATAGGTTATGTATCATCACAGTTTCTAACTAATACTAAACCAAGTACTCAAACAGCTATAAACAGAATAACAATTAGCTTATCTAGTAAGAAAATGAAATGCTATTCAAATGGTAAGCTAGTAAGAACTATGGATTGTGCAGTAGGTAAAAGCAGTACCCCTACGCCTCAAGGACAGTTCCCTGTAGTTAATAAGATAAAGAATAGACCATATTATAAAGAGAATATACCAGGAGGAGCGCCTAATAATCCATTAGGTAAGTACTGGGTAGGTCTTAAAGTAGGCAAATACAATGGCAATGTATATGCGATACACGGCACTAATGATGAATCATCTGTAGGCAAAGCCGTTAGTCATGGATGTATAAGATTACATGATTATGATATTTTATGGTTATATAACAACGTCCTAATAGGATGCGTAGTTGTTATACACTAAACGACAGGAGGAACAAAATGAGAATGACGACAGTAGATATATTAAACACAGATAATGAACAAATAGTAAATGGTTTATTTGGTCACTCATTTACTATACCTAAAATAGGAGAAAAGATATGCTATTTAGATAAGGAATACAAAGTAGTAGACGTAAAACATGAGCTAATATGCGTCGGCTCAATAATACAAACAAATAAAGTGACCTTAATAGTAAAAGAAATATAACATGATTTATATACTTAGGAGGAATAGTATGAAAAAGTCAGATTTAAAAAATGGAATGAGCTTTGAAACTAGAAGAGGCGAAGAGTATTTCATAATACAAGAAGATTTGTATAGAAAAACTATAGAGCTCTCATTGGAGCCTAACGGTAGTTTCAATTCTTATATAAGAGATTATGAAGATGACTTAACTCATAAAAATAAGCATAATGAAGATATCGTAAAAATTTATGATGTAGACAGAAATAAAATATGGAAGAGAATAGATTGGGACAAAATACCAATCGATACTAAAGTATTTGTCAAGAACTTCGAAGACAGTAACTGGAAGAAAAGACATTTTGCTGGATACGATAAAAAAATCGAAGGTTCTCCATTTAGAACATTTGACTATGGTCAAACATCATGGACATCTGAAGGAACAGATATTAGTAACTGGAGATTCTGTAAATTAAATGAGGAGGAATAATTATGATCAATGCTACTAAACACGCACGTGAACGCTATGCAGAAAGAATAAAAGGTATAGAAAGAGATGCTATAAAATCTAATGTTGCTATGTATGGCAACGATTATGAAAAAGATCTAAACAAGATGTATGATAATAGTAGACTAATTTATACTGGTAGATTCCAAACACATAAAGAATGCCAATACAGATTAGCTGACGATATCATATTAGTCATGGATAAAGTAGATCAAAACTTAATAACTTTATACAGAGTTGATTTCAACTTTACTAAGAGTATAAATAAAGTTATATTACAAGACTTAGTCGAAGAATTAGATGTAAAAGAGAAAGCATGGTCATTAGAAAAAGAAAAGACAGAAGAAGCTAATAGTGAATTAAATAATGAAAAAGCATTGCTTGAAATGGACATAGAAGCTAAAGCAAAAGAATTGGAAAGCTTAAAAGACAGACTAGATGCACTTAATAAGTACATGAAGACAACTAATGCAGATGAAATTACAGCAAAAGAAGCTATGGATGAAATAGCTCGTAAAATAGTATACAGCATAGATTATAAGAAAGCTATGCAAGAAATAGTGGAGGATTAATTATGGATACTAGTAAAGGAGTAAAATTCGCAATAGGGAGTACTATAGTAACAATCACATTAGCCACTGTAATAATATGTACAGCAGTATTAAATAGTGGATGCACTTCAGATAAAGAACCAGAATATATAGGTTTTAGAACAACACAAAATACCAAAAAAATAGCGAATATGACAGTATATGAAATAGTAGACGAAAATACTGGAGTACATTACTATCTTGGAAAGAGTGAAACATATAAAGCATTCATGAGTCCTGTATATAATAGTGATGGCACAATAAAAGTAGATAAGGAGGATTAACATTATGAGAATGACAAAATATAAATTACAGTTAGTAAAAGACTCTGGTACAAATTATGGTGGCAAAGACTTTCAAATAAGTAATCCAGATGATTTATACAATCTATTATGCGACGTTTGTGATTTAGACAAACAAGCAGAAGAGGTATTAATACTTATATGCCTCGATTCTAAGAATAAGGTAATAGGTATACATGAAGTAAGTCGTGGTATAGTTAATATGTCATTTGCATGTGGCCGTGAAATATTTAAAAGAGCAATATTAAATAATGCAGCTAAAATAATGTTAGCTCATAATCATCCATCAGGTAATTCAACTCCAAGTGAAGAAGATAAGAAAACTGCTAAACTCGTAAAAGAAGCTGGAGAATTATTAGATATAAATCTTATCGAAAATATGGTAGTAGGAGACAATGAATATTGCTCATTTAAACGTATAGGTGAGCTATGATGCTCACTAAAGAATGTAAAAAGCGTAAATTATGCAATATTCATATGGACGGATATTGCAATGGATTAAACTTTAATTGTGAATATCCGTCGGAACATAACAAGGAGGCTTACAATGAAAATAATATTGAAAGATAATTATATGGATCCAAGAATAGAGGAAAAACTAATATGCTCAAATGTAGAACCAGCATTAGCTTATAAACTAGCTAGTATATTAAATGATAGACTCAAAGTGAATGGTAAATTCTATCAAGCCGTAAGCGATGAATATGAATTAAAAATACCAGAGTAAGGAGATGAAGATATGAAAGATTCTATATTAGGTAATGCAGTTAATACATTTATGAAGAACTTTAAAGAGAACTATGATAAAAACAAGATCTCTAACAAAGACAAAATAGAATGTAAAAAGACTATACGAGAATCAATAAATAAATTTAATAATAGTTAAAAGCACAGGCAACTGTGCTTTTTTATTCTAACTATATTAAAGGGATATGAATTCCTATGTGTAATTATATATATGAAGACATATCTATGATAATTTAAAAGGAGTTGAATAAAATGAGAGTTGCTAAAATTGGTAAAGGTATCATAACAGGATACTTTAATAACGATTATTATGTAGATCGTATGTTTAATCCTGCTATTAACTCAAACGAAGTTAAAGATCATTTAAAGAAAGCATTGCCTGTCGGTAGAATAGTAGACGTAAAAGAACTAGACAGTAGACAATGCTCAGGAGATGCATTAGAACAATGTCCTCATAAAGGTATATGCTATCTTATAGGATATTACGAAGATGGACATTATTCAGACTATACGGCTTGTATGCTTAATTTTAAACAAACAGGAGAGATGGAAGATGCATAGCAGAATATTTCAATTATCAAATGACGAAGTAACAGAACCATTAACTGAATCAAGCATTATTGCTTTTAATGAATGGTTTGTAAATCAGATAGCAGATTATGTTAATGACAATACTGATAGAGAAAGCGATATAGATTGGCTGCTACAAACATTTAACGAAGAAGTTTGCAAGTATATAACTATAGTCAAAATGGATGATATTTACGTATCAATAACATTTAAACCTGGCTTTAAAGAAGAATATTACAGAGAAAAATTTACAAGATTAAAAGAGCTTGTCAGAGATCTTACATTAGAAGATTTTAGCAATTCAAGCTCTCTTACTGTATATTCGATAAAAGACAAGGTAGAAAGTAAATTTGGATTTTACGTCTACAATAACGAAACAGAATTTATAATACCATTTGATACTTTTGTAAGAGAATTAAATGGTACAGCAGAAGAAACGTACTACTTTGGTAGCACAGTTGACTATCACTGGTAAGAAAGGAGGAAGTATAATGAAATGGCTTATAATTTTATTTGCCATTGGATGGTTATGGTGTTCAGCGTGCGAAAAGACTTATGACGCTGCACGAGATAAGATAGAAGATAGTGCAAAGAAAACAATAAATAGAAATAAAGATACTATTAAAAAAGGTACAAGAAAAGCAGTAAGTATTATGGATTACATCGGTCATATGACTGGATGGAACCATAGATTTAAATAATATAATGAGAGGAGGAATATTATGATAATATATTATGCACATCACATGAGTGTTTACAATACTTTACAAGAAGCGAGAGAATTAAAAGTTATACACAGAATGTTTAAAGACAGTGTGGTTATTAACCCTAATGGATGGGTTAATAACGAAGGAGTTAACGGTTCAGCTATAATGGAACAATGTTATATATTCGTTCAAAAGAGTGACGTAGTAGTATTCTCAGCTCTAGAAGATGGAGTTATAGGTAGAGGTGTTTACTGCGAACTAGAAAAAGCATTCAAACATAAAAAGAGAGTATATTTCTTAATAAGAAATGCATTGGTAGAATACTATGAATCAGACTATAAAGAAACTAAATTAATAAATAACGGTGAAAACTGGAAGACATACGCTAAAGTTAAAATAAAATAAAGGAGACATACATGAAAACATACCGTAAGACATTATTTAAGAAAGATTTTGACTTCGTAACAGCATACGGATCCTATGATGATGAGCGTAGTAAAATGAAAGGCTACATAGAATTTAAGATGTACTTCGATTTTAAAGAAGGATTACGATTCTCTGTAGCCGTACCTAACTATGCATGTTGCAGTAAAAATCCATTCAAAGCATTATTTGATGTATTAGAAACACAAGTTGTCGACAATAGTAAATATCAGCGATTAAAAGCTGATTGTAGAAATAAAGGCTATTGGCAACACTTAGAGTAAGGAGGAAAATATGCGTAAAGTAATGTATATAGTTATTAATGAGGACTTAAATATGAGTCCTGGTAAAATAGGAGCTCATACTGCTCACGCATCATTTGATTATCTGTTAGAAATGCGTGATAAATTAGATGATGAATACGGAACTTTCTGTGATTTTATAGATGACTATAAAGAACATGGAGATACAATAATTGTATTAAAAGCTCATGAAAAAGATTTGCTTAAATGGGAATCTGAAGGTTATATAGTAGTAAGAGATAGAGGCTTAACAGAAGTTGAACCAAACAGTATTACTGCAGTATGTTTAGGTATATACGATAAAGATGAAGGCATGCCTAAATGGATACAAAGACTAAGATTACTATAGGAGATGATAATATGTTTGTAGATAAACCATTATGCAATTTAAAACACTGTAGGTTCTTCAGTGATTATAATTGTATGGCAGATAAAATAAAACATGAAAGATGCCCATACAAGATAATGTGTGATGATGTTGATGCATTAGGATATATTAATGTAACAGGACATCTAGAAAAGAAAGAAGATTTCTTAAAAGAAGAAATGCAAAGAACATGTAAGCATAAAAATCCAGATGGAACAGATGCATGAGTATATGATTCAGAATATGAAATGAGAAGCTCTCAAATGCATTGTTCTATATGTGGTAAAAGTAAATAGACGACAAATAGTAAGTAATATACATACTATAAATTTATTTTTGGAAGGATGGTGAGAGAGGCTGAATAATATTTATATGAAAATAGCATTATGCGTTAATGCTACTCGTTCAGCCGATAATATTTATGAGGAAAAATTTTAAACGTATTATATTTACATTAACAGTATTAGTAACACTAGGATTTGGTTCAATTAACGATGTATATGCATCCAGTTATATGAGAACTACATGTAACCTAAATGTTAGAACTGGAGCTTCTACAAAATACAAGAAGCTAGGAACACTAAAGAAAGGAGCTAGAGTTGTACCAATAAAGACTAGAAACGGTTGGTGTAAAATAAAATACGGCAACGGATATGGTTGGTGCAAGAAATCATATCTAAGTAAAACAGGCAATACTAATAATAAGAATATTAAGAGAACACTCAAAGTTAAAGCGTACGCTTATACTGGTCATAGTATGACTTCTACTGGTAGAGTGCCTAAAGCAGGTAGAACTATAGCTGTAGACCCTAGAATAATACCTTATGGATCTAAAATCTATATACCTGCACTTGGTAGAACTTACATAGCTGAAGACTGTGGTGGTGGAATCAAAGGCAACAAAGTAGATATCTACATGAGCAGTAACAGAGAATGCTATAATTTCGGAGTAAGATATTTAACAATACATATATTAAATTAATATAAGCGCCACAATTAAGTGGCGCTATTTTGTTAAAGGAGAGAATTAAGATGATAAAGAAACGTATAACTAAAACTGCTAAGCAAGCAAGACTTGAAAGACAAAAAATGACCGATGAATCTACTTGTCCAAGTTGTGGATATAGAGCCTGTATAGGCTTAAAAGGAGAAGAAGAAATCAGAACAGGATGGTTCTCTAAAAAGACTATAAAATTTAAAGAATACAGCTGTATTAAATGTGGTTGTGAATGGAGAATAAATATAGATTAAGGAGGTATATCATTATGATATTTAAAGAGACAAACGGAGATTTATTCAAATCAAGTTCAGATTATACATTAATGCATTGCATTAGTCATGACTGTGCTATGGGAGCAGGAATCGCTAAAACATTTGATGCATTAATGCCAGATATGAAAAAGCAATTAAAACGCACTATTAGAGAAAATGACTTAACTGGCTATTATGCTATGTTATACAAAGGTAAACGTGACGTTATAAATCTAGTAACTAAAGAAAGATATTGGCATAAACCTACATATAGTTCATTGAAGGCTAGCTTGATTAACGCTAAGCAAATTATATTACGCAACAATATAAAACATATAGCCATGCCTGTTATAGGCTGTGGCTTAGATAGACTACAATGGTCAAAAGTCTCAAAAATGGTAAAGGAGATATTCGCTGACACAGACGTAGAAATAGTAGTCTACCATAAATAAAAGGAGGAAAATTTAATATGGTTATCGAAAGTATATTAGAACAAATGTTAAATACAATCTCTAGTGATGTAGACATAACTTACTTATGTATAGGAACTGATAGAGCTACAGGTGATGCGTTAGGACCAATTGTTGGAACAATGCTTGCGTATCGTGGTTTAAAAGTTTGTGGAACAATTGAGAACCCTGTACATAGTTTAAACCTAGCCCAATACGAGGTTAGGTTTAAACAGAATAAACCTCAACATATCGTAGCAATAGATGCATGTATAGGTTCATATGAAGATATAGGTGTAATAAAATTCAAAACTCAAGGACTAAGACCAGGCGCTGGAGCTGGTAAGAATTTTCCTAGAATGGGAGATACCAGCATAATAGGTATCGTAGAATCAAATAATAGAGCGGTACATGAATGTAGATTATACGAAATATTAGAGATGGCACAAGATATAGTCGATACCATATTAAAATTTGAAAAGATAAGAGTAAGAAACAAGAGAAAAATCAGTCATATATTTAAAAGAATAGTAGGTATACAAAACTCAAATTAAGATAGGAGTGATATCATGGAAAACTATACTAAAGAGCTTAAAAAAAGAATATTTGACTTAAATGAAATAGCACCAGGAGATGTAATACAGTATTACAGATATACTGAAACTTTAGCAACATCAACCGAGAATGCATTAGTTACAAAAGTATCTGAAGACAAAATAGTAGCTATAAGATATGAAAATAATCAAGAATCAAACTTTAAATGTATAATCTTTCGCCCTAATGAAACAGGTATTGAAATAAGAAATGTAATTAAAAGAGGAACAATCTAATGAAAAATTACCAGTCCTATAACATAAGAGAACTTAGGACATTAGACAACTTAATCTTAACAAAAGATGAATTTTACAATCTTATTTCAAATAAAAATGTTAAGTACTATAAATATTTAAATGAGAATAGAGTATATATTAAATTAATAGGGTTTGATGATGATTATTTAATTATATATATAGAAGGAGGAATATAATGAAAGCATTCGCATTAATAGTAGCGGTGATATTATTTGTGGGAATCAATATAATATCATTCCTAATAACCGCAGGCATAGTTTATTTAATATGCTTTTGTTTCAGCTTAGCATTTTCTTGGAAAATAGCATTAGGTATATGGGTGATACTATTACTGATAAACTTGTTTATTAGTAGTCACAAGAAGAGTAAATAAGGAGATGTGATTTATGAGTATATTATTAAACATATATACAGTAATTGTATTAATCGCTGTAATAGCAATGGCATTCTTTGCATATAAATTAAAAGTGCTATTACCTCAAATAAGTGTAGATAAACTATTAAGAGCTAGCTCAAATAATCATCTAGAAGCAGCTATAAATATCTTATTATACTTATTTTGCCCTTTACTTCATGTCTTATTCATAGGAATAGTTATGTACTTTTTATATTTAAATAATGATGAATCAGTTAAATTAATAGATGAATCATTAGACCACGTAATTGAAAGAAAGGAACAAGAGGAATATGAAAAAAATGATAATCAATAAAATAATGACAGAATATAATAAAAGAACAATAGGCGGTAGAAAATTAGGATCATACAGATTCGAAGAATTAGTAGGATTTTATACTCAACTAAAAAATGGCAAACAAATAAAATAGAGAGGCTTTATGTCTCTTTATTTTATAGGAGGGAATTTAATGTTAAATAGCTTACAAAGACCAGACAATGATATACTAGAGTATATACATAATCACAGCAAACTTTATACAGGCGAAGAATTTGCATCAGTCGTATATAAAGACCCTATAACTCAAAAAGAATTTATTGTTCCAGAAAATATACCATCAGAAATGTGTGAGAAAATATCTAATTGTATAATTTTTCGCATTAATTCATTAAGTGATTACGTTTTAAAAATGTAGGAGGGAAATATGTATTTTGATTATACTAGAGCAGTTCAAGAATTATACAAGAAATATAATCTCGAATATTTCTCTGATAGAGAGAAAATTATAGAGAACTCAAAATATTTATATGAAAATAATTGTTATATAGACCTATATGGATTTGAATGGGTAACTAATTCAACTAATAAAAGTATGAGATATAATCGTACACCAGTACGTGGAAGATTTAGCGTAGGAATTTATGGTAAACCAATTTTTTACGAATATCATCCGACTAGACTTAATGAAACAAGAAGACCTGTTGATGGCATGAATCGTCATTATGCTTTAACAGAATACGAAGCAATACAGGGATATAATCATCTTATAGATAAACATTTAGACTATGTTCAAAAAGAATTAATAGACTGGGCTAATTCTTACAGAATCTATTAAGGAGTAGCGTATGAGCAGAAAAAAGAATATTATTAAAAACACACTAAAAAGTCCCGAGTCTTTAGATGAAGAAACACTTAATGAGCTATTAAGAAAACTTGATGATCTTTTTGAAACGGGAAACATCTTTAATCCATACCAGAGAGATTCGCTCATATATTGGACAGGAGAAATTTCAGATGATACAGAGACCGAATAATATTATATTAGAAGAATTAGCTATTAATAGAAAAAAATTAGAAGGTTCTATGAATACAAGATTAGCAAAATCTGCTTGGCATGCACTAAGTCTTATTGATCTTGGCATAGAGCTTAATCTTTTCGAAAGAGAAGTATTAAATTATTTTCGTTTTGAAAGACATGATAATATAGAGGAGGAATGCAAATGAAGGTACAACTAATAGCACATACACCTAATCCAGAGGAAGTTGTAGCACAAGCTGCTAAGCTATGTTATTCACCTGTCGGTGTAGATGGAATAATGGAGAAATTGACTCCAGAAAAAATAGATAAATTTGTAGATCATTTAGCTACAATAGGACATGAAAGTCCACTAGAGCATGTAAACTTTACCTTCGCAATAGAAGGTATATCGAGAGTAACTACTCATCAACTTGTTAGACACAGATTAGCATCATATTCACAACAATCTCAAAGATATGTTAAGCTAGAACAATTTGAGTATATAATACCACCAGCAATAGAAAAAGCTCCTAGAGCTAAAGAAGCATTTATAAAAGCTATGGAACAAGACCAAGAAGCTTATAATGAAATAGTAGACTCATTAATGAATAATAAATTATACATGAAATATCCATCAGAATTTAGTACATGTATGAGAGAAGTAATGGCTGAAAGAATAATAATAGATGTAAAAAATGTAGAAACTAAACATATATTAGCTAAGTTTAAAGAAAAATTCCCTAAAGCATATTCTATGGTTGAAAAAGAATGTATAGAAGATGCTCGTTACGTATTTCCAAATGCCTGTGAAACTAAAATAGTTGTCACAATGAACGCTAGAAGCTTATTACATTTCTTTAATGTAAGATGCTGTAATAGAGCTCAATGGGAAATACGTGCTATGGCAGATGAAATGCTTAAAGAATGTAAGAAAGTAGCTCCTACATTATTTAAGAAGGCTGGACCAGACTGCACATTTGGTAAATGTGGTGAAGGTTCAATGAGCTGTGGTCATCCTAGAAAACCAGAAGAATTCGAATAGGTGATATTATATGGGAATTATATATACAAAACATAAACTAGACGAACTCTATAAAGAAAGAGAACGTATAGACAAGGAAATACAAGAGTGTATAGATAAAATCAATTGGTACAATGAAAAATACAAAGATGACGTGTATTATCAAAAGAATGGCGTTCCATTTGAAGAAGTACATGATTATTCACCTTGATTCTATTCCCCTACTATTTGTAGGGGATTATTTGTACACTAACTATAATTATATTATCTGTATACGATTTTTTGATATTTTTAAAAAGGAGTTGGTTAAATGATTAATTATCAAATAAAGAATGCAGACACTGCTATAATGTCTTTTAGAGGAGAAAACTTGTTCTTAAGTAATTTTTATGAAGGTAAAGTATTAATGCAATTAAGAGACGACTTAAGAAAAATGTAATACAGATAAACTAAAGATAATAATATTAGAGAGGTGATTAATAAAGGAGTATATTAAATGAAAAAGGAAATTAAAGATTCAACAGCTAATATTATTACAGTAGGAGGTGTAGGCTTAATGCTATTAATAGCAGGCCTACCTCTTATACCAAGTTTAACAATATTAGGCGGAACAGTTGCAGGTTGCGCCTATTTAACACATAATAAAAGTAGGAGGAATACAAATGGCAATCGTGATTAACTTTTTTGGAGGACCAGGAGCTGGTAAAAGCACGACTATGGCTAGACTATTCGCAGACTTAAAATCAAAAGGAATTAACTGCGAAATGGTATCAGAGTTTGCAAAAGATTTAGTATACGAAAATCGTATGGATACCATGAAAGACGAGCTATATATATTTGCTAAACAAAATCATAGACTATTTAGAGTTAAAGATAAAGTAGATGTAATAATCACTGATAGACCATTATTATTAACTTGTGTCTATGATTCATTGTATGGAGAAGACGACAAGACTTTACATGACCTCGTCAGAAAGACATTTAAATCTTATAATAACGTAAACATATTTCTTGACAATAGAAATATTCCTTATAAAGAAAATGAAGGAAGATTACAGTCAGAAGAAGAAGCAAACAGTATCGGTTATTTTATAAGAGAGGAATTAGAATCTTCTGACGAATCGTTCATTGAAGTTGAAACAAATGACTATGATTATATCTATAAATATGTATCTTTAGTATTAAAGTTAACATAATTTAGTTACTGTAAAGGAGATTCAGAAAAATGGAAGCCCGCAGTACTTATATATTGGCAAAAAGGATAATTAATATTATATATGTATATGAGAAATCTGTAAGAAGAAATATCAGTAATTTAAGCTTTGAAGAATTAACACGAGGACTTGCAGATGTATTTTATATATACGATATAAACGATAAACTATTAAACGGCACTTCATTTGATATCGATGCTCAGAAACAAGTAGTCGATAAAGTTGTAAGCGAAACAGCTTCGCTTTGTATAATTAATACAGAATGTGATATTTGCTGTTTACAACAAATACGTGAGGCCGTTACATCTATTAACTTGACACATGAAAAGCACATCAGAGGAACAGATATACTGAAAACTTGTAACACAGTATATTTCTTGGTGACTCACAAATTTAGACCTAAAATTAATACAGACGACTGGGAAAATATTTAATTGGAGGAGATAAATATGTATTTACACACATATATAACAAAAGATTATGATATGTATGAATTAAAAGTAAGTAAGGTGTCAAAAAACAGAATACGCTATGATAATGAACATAGAATTAGCTTAGACGATATAGTTTATAAAGATGAAAAATTCTCAATAGCTAAGAGAGTAAATATGAAGTTCAACGCAATTTTACCAGAAGAAAGAGACGAAGCTATAGAATACGTATTAGAAATGGTAAAACGCATAACAGATGGCATTGATGAATCAGAAGAAATGAAACAATTTGATGATATAACAGAAGCAATAAACTATGTTAAAGAGCTTAAAGCAAATAGCGGAATAGATGAAGAATATGTCAGTCTAAAAGACATAATAATAAATGATTCTGTAATGAATAAAATCGAGCAAACTTTAAAATTCTTAAATAAAGATGAAAAATATAGCGCAATAGGTGCTAAAACACCGAAGAATTTATTATTATATGGACCAGCAGGTACTGGTAAGACTCTTATAGCTAAAGCACTAGGCTGTGAATCTGGACGTAAAGTATATACAGCGTCAGCCGCAGAGTTCGCTGAAAAATATGTAGGCGTAGGCCCTAGAAAAATAAGAGACTTATTTGATGCAGCTAGAGATAATCGCCCAAGTATAGTATTTATAGATGAAATAGATTGCATAGCAATGAAAAGAACAGGCGATAGAAATGGCGAAGACATCAAGATGTTAAATCAACTATTAACAGAATTGGATGGTATAGCTGATAATAAAGACATGACAGTTATCTGCGCTACTAATAGACTTGACATATTAGACCCAGCATTTATAAGAGCTGGAAGATTCGATAGAAAGATAAAAATAGAAAAACCTAATTATGAAAATAGAATCAGAATGTTTGAATTGTATCTTGGTAAGGTAAAACATGATAATAATATAGATTTGAATGTATTAGCAGATATAACATCAGGTTGTAATGGTGCTGATATACAAACTATAGTAAATGAATCCGCTATATTAGCAGTGGATAAAGAATTAAGTAAAGTAGGCATGGATGAGCTTACAGAAAAAGCAGAAGAGATAATGCAAAGCAACAGAGATTCGAACCTAGAAGTCAACGCTATAGGATTTTAAAATAAAACAAAGGAGATGTGTATTTTGCTTATAGTTAAACTTTTCTTATTACAAATGGCTGATACAGCTATAGATTGTGCTACTGAAGCAATCTTATTTGGTATCCCTAAAGATGAAAACGATATAACACAAGAAAGTGTACAAAGATTAACTCAATATATAAAGGAGATGTAATCTTGTGTATCGGTTACAGAAGATGTTTAAGAGCTTTTTAAAGCTCTTAACAACTCCTAGAGTAGGCAATCTAATTAAGTTGTGTATTCTTAATAAGATGTACTACAAAGGAGAAATAAATTTAGCAACTAAGTTTGATAAATTAAAGGAAGGTGAAGTATATGATTGTCGTAAACTGCACGACTGAAGAATATCACAACTTAATCGAAGCATTTGAAGGCAGTATTTGTTGTCCATTCAAAAACAATCCAAAGATAAAATGCACATTAGATTATACTCAGAAGCCTGTAGAAGGCGAAGCTGAGGCTACATGTGTCCCATGTTTAAAGAAAAATATAGTATGGATAATCGAAGATTAGGAGGTATTATCTAATGAAAAACAAAAAAGATATGATGGCAAAGTGTGAAAATGAAATACAAAAATGTAATAGCAAAATAAAAGACTTAAGAAATACTGAATCAGAAGAATTAGTAGAAGTAGTTAAACATAAAGAAAAAGTAAAAGACGATTTGCAAAATTTATATAAATAAAAAAAAGGAGAAAGATCATGACAAGAAAATTAAATATAGGAGATAAAATAAAAATAAGACCTAATATTCATGTAGGTAAATACGGAGTAAACTCTGTAGTAGAAAACATGGTTCAATATGCAGGTCAAACTGCTACTATTGAAAATGCCTATGATGTAACCAGAGTAATAAAAGGTGAAAAGATTAACTCTAGAGAATATATCATAAATTTAGATGACAATTATTATTCATGGACTATAGAAATGTTTAATACTAATTTCGAAGACAACGAGATAATAGAACAAGTAGAAAATATATTAGGCATAAATAAAGAAGAGTTAAAACAGGATTATATAACAAATTGTTCAAATGATAATCCTACAGAACAAGACTTAATTGATTATGCAAAAGACAAATTTAAAGATTTCTTATAAGGAGTGTGATAATGATGTCAAATGAAACTAGTTTGAAACCACATACGATCGTAAAAATCAGAGAAGACCTTAAACAAGGTCTACACAATGAACATTACGTGACTAGAAAAATGCTAGAGTTTAAAGGAATGCTAGCAACTATAACAGAAGTTGTTCCACTAGATAATGACGAAGATTTTTTATACAGTTTATCTGTAGACAATGGCCGTTATTGGTGGAAACAAGAAAACTTCGAAGAAGGAACATATTCGCCAGTAATGTTTCTAGCTAATGAGCTAGGCTTAACATATAATGAAATAGTAAGTGATTATAGAAATAATACTGGCAAAAATGAAGGAGATGTTATCATCGATGAAGAATTAGAAGAATATATCAAAACTAGATATGGTAAATTCTTATAATAAATAAAATTTAGGAGGAATACAAATATGGAAAAACACGATCAAGAACAAATAATAGAAAAGGCTGTAGATATAGCTTCAGAAGCTATAAGCTCTGCAATGGCAGATGAAAGATTTGAACATTTATCAGATACTGAAAGAGCATTAGCTGTAGTACAATCAGTTGCTATGGGTGGAATGATAGCACTAAATACGTTAGCAGACTTATTTGGTGAAGATTTTGTAGAGCAAGTAATGTCTCTGTTAGAAAAAATAGGAGAAGCAGCTGAAGCTGCAGACGAATTACATGGTCATGATATGTTTTCTGACATAGATACTGACATGAATGATGAAAGATAAGTAATATCAATACTTACAAAGTAATGGCATAAAATAATTAGTTTTATGCCATTTAAGGAGGTAATTATGGCAATACGTTTAAAATTCAAAGACAAAGAGATTGCTGAAAAGCTACATGAAGCATTAGTAGGCAGTCCAGCTTATGTAGACAGTGAAATAGCACTGGTATATGACAGCACATATAATGAAACAAATCTAGTCGTAGGCAACGACAATAAAGGAGATATAAATATAAGAGTTGATTCTTATAATATAGTTGATGAGTAAGGTGATAATATGATAGTAGTACTAGTAGGAAGAATGGCATCAGGGAAAGACACTGTACTAAATGCTATTCATAACAGAACAAAAATACCTGTGCTTGTAAGTCATACAACAAGACCTATGAGACCAGGAGAAACAGACGGTAAAGAATATCATTTTATAGATAACGATACATTTAAGAGAATGTATGATCAACATGAGTTTATAGAATACAGAGTTTACAGACCAGCCAATGGAGAATTATGGCTCTATGGACTTAGTGAAGAAGAAGCAAAATGTAAAAACTTATCCATGGTAATCATGGACCCAACAGGATACGAAGCCTTAGCGAAGCGCTTCGGTAATGAAAACATAATAGGTATACTATTAGAAGCCGACAAAGAGACAATATATAATAGAGCGATATTACGTCATGGAGATAGTATTGAAGAAATAAATCGTAGAATAAAAGATGACGACAGAAGATTTAGTAAGTTTGAACAAGAACATGGAGAATGCCATAAAGTATATAATAATAACGATAGATGTATAAACGACGTAGTAGATGAAATAATGGATATAATAGAAAAAAGCCTGTAGAAACACAGGCTTAAATTATATTTTCTAAATGTATATAGAATTCTGAATCTTTATTATTTTCAACATAACCTATACATTCTATAGTATTTACTCTTATCTGATGATCAGAGCAATTAAAGTATCTAGCTATAGCATCATTAATAGGTTTTTGAAGATTATCTGTATCAAATTCTTTAGGACATTTGATATAGATAAACAATGCTAATGGACTATGAAAGTCTAATTTATCTTTCAATGGTTCTAACAATTGGTAAGGGAAGTTCTTCTTCCATGTGTTGTATGATTTTGTACAACGCATCTTATTACCACTAGTTGCACAATTGTAATAAGGATTAGGTTCATACATGTAGTTAACACTAAAAGTAGGATACTCAATATGTATAGCGTTTTCTAATGCTATATTTCTCATCGCTTCCATCATAAGTTGTATCTCAGACTTATTGTTGTAATATGGAACAGTGTCTTCACTTTTAAGTTGTTTACATGTATCGTCTAACCATTCTAAAAATAAAGGTGATACATCTATACTATTAGTAGAAATTAATTTACGTACACCATCTATAGTTAACAGTTTGTACTTTATAGCTTTAAAATCTTCTATTAAATAGTCATCATTCCATTTAGCAACGCATTTATTAATATCTTTTATGTTTAAAACTTTAGCTACATCAGATAAAAAAGGTTTAAATCCATTGTTATAATATCCAAAACGTACATCTCCATATAATGCATGATTCTTTTTAACTATATTCATCTTATCAATCTCCCTTGTATTTTATTTTTTCTTATAATATAGATTTATTAATAAAAATATATTGATAAGTAATATAAAAATAGAATATAAGTATTGGAGGGATAAGTATGTCTAAAAGAATCGAGCATATATTCGAAGACGGTATCGAAAAGAAAAGATGCTCAAGATGTAAACAATATCTTCCATTAGATCATTATCTTTATAAAGCAGACCGCTGGGATAAGCTTAGTAATGAATGTATACGTTGTATAAGCATACGTAACAAAAGAAGAGCTAATCCAGAGTTTAATATACCAGAAGATATAGAATCTCCAGAGGAGATTAAAGAATATTTAGATAGTGTACGTGGTAAGAAAACTAAACCAGACCCTATATATAAAAGATAAACAATGGAGGTGATATAATGGCCAAGAAGAAGAAAAAGAAAGCGACAACTAAATCTAAAATGAAAAGAGCTAATAAGAAAACAGCTAATGTTATGTGTTATGCTCCATTTCAATTGCAACCAGGATGTAGTCATAATATAAAGCCATGTGGAAAACCGTCAGGCGGCGGTAATTCGCCAACAATATCAGGAGGCTTTTAATGAAGAAAGATTTTATTAATCAACAGATAGAAATATATGGTGAGCCAGATATAGGAAAGACCGAATATGCTTTATCTTTATTAGATAAAGATGATGTAATTATATATATAGATTCAGATAGAAAACTAAGACGTGAGCAAGTCCCTGATCTACCTGGATTTTATATTATGTATCCTCGAAATGTACTAGATATTTTTGAAATTGTAACCAAAGTTTCTAAATTTGTAGACGTTATTGTGATTGATAGCCTTCCCACTATTAACAATAAAGGTGAGGCTATGATAAATAATAAAGCATTTGAAAAAGATGTTATCTCGTATGTACAAGACATTATAAGCATATGTAAAAAGAATAAATGTACTATCATCATTGTTAACCAAATTAGATTCAATGGAAAGAAAAATGTAACTTATGGAATAAAACGATTGGGGTTATATTATTCCATAAGAATTGAGGTATTACAGGACACAATTAATATTCATTATAGATAAATTTATAATATAGAATGGAGGGAATAGAAAAATGAAGCACAAAACAAGAGAAACAAATATGCTTAACCGCAGACTTAACAAGGTGATGGAAGGTAGATACTTATATGTAATATTTACATATGATCCTAAACTAAAAAGATTAGTATATACAGATACTTGTTCTACTTTAGAACTAGCTAAAAAGAAATTAAACAAATATGCTATCGAAAGAATACCAGCAGTAAAAGCTATAAGAAGCTTAGGAAGCAAATATAATGCAGTATACTTATTAGAACACAATGGAGATGTAACACCAGTTTATACTTTATACAGAGCTACAGAAAAAATAAATGAAATATATAAAGCTGAATATAAGACTAAAGTAAGAAAAGGTGACAAAGAAGTAGATAGTGGCTATATAGGATTTGCATATAATTCTAAGACAGATAGTTATATATGTACACGTTTATATGATGATTCATTAAACGTTAAGAAACATATAAGCAAAAGATATGGAGTAGACAGAAAATCAATAGAAATATTAGACGTAATCAAAATAAGAAGAGGTTTCAAATTTATAGATAAAAAATATGCAGACTTTACTAAATTAAAAGAAGTAAAGAAAGCATTATTAGATAATCAAAAATTATCTACAAAAGAATTGCTACAAAATGAATTAGACTCTGGTGATTCTAAAGAAGTAGTAGAAAAAATACTATCTAATTTAACAGAAGAAGAAATGGTTAATCTATTATCTAAAATAAAAGAAGAAAAATAGTTAATATTTTTTTTAAACTTTTGTATATTAGTAATTAAATAAAATCAAAAATACAGGTAATACAAAAATACCAGACGCACACAGCAAATATTTAAATTAACTTTACAGGTGAAAAAGTATAATGAATGCGTCTAGCATAATTTTTCATAATAATTACCTTAACCGTTTTAGACACGCACAGCAAAATATTATTTATGTTCAAATGGGTGAATGATAATAACTGTGTCTAGTAAAAATATTTTATAAAAGTTGATAATTAAAAACAGGATGAATATATTATGTAGTAGAAAGACACACACAGCAAATATTCAAATTATACAAAGGATAAAACAATTGCATTGGGCATATGAATGTGTCTAGAAGAATTCTCTTTCATAATTTTTCTCCCCTTTTATAAATATACAGTAGGTTTCCCCCTTTTAACCTACACTAGGGAATAGAACGGAAAACTATTCCCTATTTTTTTTGGAGAGGTACTCAAGTTGGTTAAGAGGACAGTTTGCTAAACTGTTAGGCCGCAAGGTGCGTGGGTTCGAGCCCCACTCTCTCCGCCAAAGGAGAAAATAATAATATGACTTGGTAGTTCAGTTGGTTAGAATGTCGGCCTGTCACGCCGAAGATCGAGGGTTCAAGTCCCTTCCAGGTCGCCAATATATGATGACGTAGTTTAAATAGGTAAAGCATGCGCTAAGCACGTAGCGTTGTAGGTTCAATTCCTATCACCAGCTCCATGGAGAGATATACCGTAAGTGGTAGCGGGGCAGACTGTAAATCTGTTGCTTTAATGCTCGGAGTGTTCGACTCACTCTCTCTCCACCATATGACCCATTAGTCAAGTGGTTAAGACACCGCCCTTTCACGGCGGAAGCAGGAGTTCAAATCTCCTATGGGTCACCAATAACGAGGTGTAGCTCAGTGAGTAGAGTGCATGGTTTGGGACCATGATGCCGAGAGTTCGATTCTCTCCACCTCGACCAATAACAAAGTATACTGGAGTTTCGTTCAACGGTTAGGACATGGGACTTTGACTCCCAAAATAATAGTTCGAGTCTATTAACTCCAGCCAATAAGTGGTCAGATAGCTCAGCAGGTAGAGCAGTAGATTGAAGATCTACGTCGCACAGGTTCGATTCCTGTTTTGACCACCATGGATGGTTACTCTAATTGGTAAGAGACTGGTCTTGAAAACCAGCGTAGGCGTAAAAACCGATCGGGGTTCGAGTCCCTGACCATCCGCCATTATATTCTCCCATAGCTCAATAGGTAGAGCAATCGGCTGTTAACCGATGTGTTGCAAGTTCAAGTCTTGCTGGGAGAGCCAGTTCGGTATTTAATATAAGTTTATATACCTTGAGAACATATTGTTAAATACCATTTAAACTACCAGATCTTTTCTAAACTCAGCATAATAAAACCTCTAGTAATTTATTATCTGGTAGTTCTTTTTAGCGAGATGATGCAGTGGTTAGCAATCAAGGCTCATAACCTTGAAGTCGTGAGTTCAAATCTCACTCTCGCTACCAGTTTTTGTTTGAAAACTTCATAAAACATTAGTGCTACCATGTTTGACTAAGAGTTGCTCCTCGAACACATGGGTTTTTAAATTATAGGAACGTAGTATAATTGGCAACACAGTGGACTCCAAATCCACTTTTGAGGGTTCAAATCCTTCCGTTCCTGCCATTTAATTCTTTGCTACTGAGAAGAGGTTGAGGATGGGATATAGCAACACAAAAAAGTGCATGCCAATAAACATGAAAGTTGTTATATATGGGGCAAAGAATTTAGCTGCTACATAAGAGCAGACTTTAATGAACTGGTGAATTACGTAATAAATCCAGGTATCTACGTTGCTTAGATATAGTTCAGACTTATGATGCTTCTGAACGATAAACGGATAAGGGAAAACCGATACGGAATTGTATCCTCGCAGTTATTACTGCGAGGATACAATTACACCCATCAGTGGTAACCCAGCAACTAACCTGTACTGTAGCGAGTATAGGTAAACAATAAAATAACTTTACTGAATGATCAACAGTAAAGTTATTTATATGCGGACATAGCCCAATTTGGTTGAGGCGCAACTAAAAATGTATCTAGTACCATAGATACTAACAGCAAGATTATTCAGGAAGAGTTGATGATATAAGTTCGAATCTTATTGTCCGCACCATAATATGCTAGCGTAGCTCAGACGGTAGAGCACCTGCCCCAAAACATATCTAGACCAATAGATATTAACAGCAAGAAATTACCAAGCAGGAAGTCGCAAGTTCAAATCTTGTCGCTAGCAACATTTACATGCCAACGTAGCCAAGAGGTAAGGCGTCCGCCGTTCTAATGAATGTATCTAGTACTCAAGATACTAACAGCAAACTTTACAAGAGAGCATCAAAAATCCAATCGGATAATCGTGGGTTCGAATCCCATCGTTGGCCAAGTTAAGCACAAACAGCAAATTTATTTTTTACATTTTACATATAAGAAGATGATTGATAAATAGTGCTTAGTATAACTTAAAGACGCATACAGCAAATAATACAAGATAGAAGAAAATAAACAAGAATTATACCTCTAAAAACTCTACAGTTTTTGCATAATGAAACTCCTTTTAATTATTATTTATTGTTGTTGTGATTAGTACATAACAGTATGACCTCTACGCGTCTTGAAAGAATACGAGCCACCATAAGGTGGCTTAATAAATTTATAGGAGGAATTGTAATGGGAAAATACGATGTAAATAAAGAAAACATGACATTAACAACTAATGGAGCTAACACACATGTTACTACACACAATGAATGTTTAGATTTCTTCGCATTAGGCGGAGCCATGAGAGAGAAGACAGAACAAGACATATTAAACTTATTTAATGCAGCATATGCATCTGATAAGTTATTAGCAATGAAGCTTTTATTCTATATAAGAGATATACGTGGAGGACAAGGTGAAAGAAGAACATTTAGAATCATATTAAATGATCTTGCTAAATTTGACCCAGCTACAATGAGTAAAAACCTTGAGTTAATACCTGAATATGGTAGATGGGACGACTTATATGCATTAGTCGATACACCATTAGAAAAAGAGATGTTTAGCTTTATTAAGAAACAGTTTAATCTAGATAGAATAAGCAATACACCATCATTACTTGCTAAATGGTTAAAATCAGAAAATGCATCATCAGCTGAAACAAAAAGATTAGCAACTAAAACTCGTAAAGCTCTTAAACTTAGTCCTAAACAATATAGAAAAGAGTTATCAAGATTAAGACAACGTATAGGTGTAATAGAAAGACTTATAAGTGAAAACAAATGGGATGAAATAGAATATGATAAAATACCATCTAATGCTGGTTTTAAATATTCTAACGCATTTGCTAGACATGACTATGAAAGATATAGTGAATTCTTAGAAAAAGCTAAGAACGTTAATCTAAGATCAGTTAATGCAGAAGCTTTATACCCATATGAAATAGTTAAAAGAGCATATAAATATATCGATCGCTGGAGCAGCTATGATGACATAACTCAAACAGAGAGAGATGCATTAGAAGTTTATTGGAAAAACTTAAAAGATTATTTTGCTGGACAATCTGAAGACTATAGTGCTATATGTGTAGTAGATACATCTGGTTCTATGGAAGGTACACCATTAGAAGTAGCTTTATCATTAGGATTATATACAGCAGAAAGATGTAAAGGTCCTTTCAAAGACACATTTATAACTTTCTCAAGAAATCCTCAACTACAACAAGTTGTTGGTGAAGATGTATACGCTAAGCTAGAAAATATGAGCAGAGCAGACTGGAATATGAACACTGATATTAAGAAAGTATTTGACCTATTACTAAACAAAGCAGTAAAAGGTGGATTATCTCAAGAAACATTGCCACAAAATATCTTTATAATATCTGATATGCAGTTTGATTACTGTGCTAGATATGAAGAAAGCAATGCCAATACTCTATTAGAAAATATAGCTAAAGATTGGAAAGCTGCAGGATATGAAATGCCACACTTAATATTCTGGAATGTTAATGCTTCATCTCGTAACATACCAGCTCTAGGTAAAGGTAGAATATCATATGTAAGTGGTTTCTCACCATCTATATTTGAAATAGTACTATCTAATAAGACAGGCTATGAGCTAATGTTAGAAGTGCTAAATAGCGAAAGATATTCTAAAATAACAGTATAATGAAAGCCACCATGAAGGTGGCTTTTTTTAAAATTGCGCAAAACACAGTTTAAAAGATAAGCTTAAGGAGGAATATGTATGAAACTAATAGGATTACTAAGTGATTTTAGTGACGAAACAATAATATACTATAATAAAGAAGATGACAAATATTACTACGATAAATGTGAAGATACTATCTGTGATAAATTCATGACTGAATTCGTTCACTATTTGAATAATCCATGGGAAGAAACAGGATGTATTAATCTTAATATTAAGCATGAAGATGAAGAGACGCTAACTATTCTAGCTGTAATCTGTTATGACGCTGTAACTGCATTTCTATATGGACATGGTGAAACTGCAAACGATGCTGTGAAAGATTTAGAAGCAACTTATAAAGAATTAAAACAGCGTTTTGATAAATAAGCACAATATTGGAGGGAAGACATTATGGACGAAAAATTTAAATACAACCAAAGGTTAAGAGTGACCTATAAAGACCTGAAAGGATTTATGGAATCAAAAGGATACTATATGTACAGACAAAAAAATAGTACACATACTATTTTTAAGAATAAAACAGGAAAGAGTATACCGATACCGTATAAGCACGGTACTATTTGTCAAGGAACTGTATCTAAGATTCTGAAACAGATGGGTGAAGATCGATCTGAATTAGCTAGATATTTATATGAATAGAAACTTATTTATATGAAAACATTCTATGAGATTATATTTATAAAGGAGGAGCTATTTATGAAAGTATCTGTTATTGGTAAGAAGAAACCAGAAATACAAGTAAGAGTACAAGGACAAGTTAAGAAAGAACAAAAAGGTATATATAATATAAAATTATAAGAGATGAGGTGTTATTATGAACGAATTTAGAAACATTATAATCAGTAGTAAAAAGAATATAGCTATTGGCGTGAATTATCCAGACCAAGCTGTATCAAATAAGAAGATTAAAATTAGATGCTTAAAATATTCAGGTGAAGCATTACCATTTACTGATCACAATCAAGCTTCTAAACTTAATAGTCTTTATTTACTTAATAAGTATTTAACAAAAATAAAACAAATAAAAGAGAAGGATAATTCGATTTCATGTAGAATTATAATAAATAATACTCTATATAAAACAATCATTAAAGGCACATATAAAGAATGGGTCAAAACAGGTTGTTATCACAGTAACAAAAAACCGTTAAATGAAAACGAGATAGCTTTATGGAGAGAATTCGGTGAATTATATTCTGAATTATTCTTTGATATAACCTTTGCAGACTTAAACTTCTATAAATTAAATAATATTAAATACAACTACGTAAACGTTATATATGCTAAAAAGGTTATAGATAAGATGGAAAATATAATGAAAGAATATGAAAATTCTGAATTAGACAAACTTTTTAACGAGATTTTATAATTTTTACAGACAATACTATATTATAGAGTATAATAGGCTCTCCTATTAAACTTTCTCTGTAATATTTAATCCCATATAAAGCTAGAGTATTACAGCTCTAGCTTTATCCATAAGGAGAGTGAGATATATGGAAACATACGGCTATATACCAAATATAAGCCCAGAACAAGCTAAAGAGCTAGATAAGCTCAATACAATGTATAAATTCATATGTATCGATTTAACGACAGATGAAGTAGAGAAGGTTTTACTGGAATATTTAAAAGACAATCTAGATTTGAATCTAAGATTGCTAGACTGTACATTGAATTTTAATTTGGTAGAATCAGACAATATTATTTCCTACTGGGAAATATTAAACGTGAGTATTAATCAAAATAACGAATCATATGAAGAAATGAAATATGTGGAAAAAACAATAAATGATTATTTTGGTAAAAATGCTATGTATGAAATATCTGATGGAGAATATCAGTTATCTTCAAAGAAAATTTTCAGAATGATTTTTGAAAATGCTTATCCTAAGCCTACAAGTACTGGCTATGCATTAACTGTCTCTTATGACAACGTAAAAGACTTTATTAATAGTCCAGCATGTAGATATATACTATGACAGCAAAGGAGATAGAGTATGGAAGGTTATAAATGCCCTCATTGTGGCGCAGATTTAAGTACAGGCATGCTAGCTATAGCACCAACAAATCTTTATGGAGAAGACTATAGATATGTTATGTGTAGAGAATGCTACAATTTCCTATTATTCAAGTTTAAGAACTTTAGATTCTATAAGCTACCTAATAGGAAAGCAGAATATGATGCAATAAAAGAATTCGATAAAATCATAAAAACAGACTTAGCAGAAGATGAATTAAATTTAATCGATTTACTAAAGGACGCAGCTAAAACACAGAACAAATTGCATTAAACTATTTGATTGGAGATGATTTTTGTGAATATATATTTAGACACATCTGTATTAATGCATTCTACGACTAGGTTAGAAAAACTTATGGAAGAAGGCAATAAATTAGTAGTGTGTACTCTAGTTTTGGAAGAACTAGATAACCATAAAGATGGTAAAGACGGTGAAAAAGCATTTAAAGCTAGAACTGCTATAAAATTCTTAAAGAAATATGAAGACCAAATAGAATTTATAACATCAGATGGTTGTCAAGCTGAAGCGATAAAACGTTATGAACTTGACCCTAACAAACCTGACAATAAAATATTAGAAGCAGCTATAATATACGAAATCGAAACTGGCAAAAAACTAGAAATTTATACTAATGACATAAGCATGTCAATAAAAGCTAGACGATTAGGACTTGAATGTTTAACTCCAGAATATGAAGAAGATAAATCATATAAAGGATATATAGAAATAAAAGGTACTGAAGAAGAAAATGATTATACTCTTAAAGAGTTAATGGTATCTGATACATTACATCCAAATCAATATATTATAGTAACAGATACAGATTATGAAGAAAATGGTGAAATATTCGAAAGATCATATGCTGTTAAATGGACAGGTGATGATTATGCAGAAACAATAATACCAAGAAGTAAAGAGCTTCAACCTAAGAACATGCCACAAGCATGTGCAATAGACTTAATGTTCAGCAAAGATATACCTATAAAAATAATCTGTGGTGGTTATGGCTCTGGTAAAACATATATAGCTGTTAAAAGTGCAGAAGAATTAATAAACAGATACTTCTGTTACTCAAAACTACTATTAGTTAGAAATCCTATACCAGCTGACAATATAGATATAGGAGCTTTACCAGGAACTAAGCATGATAAAGTAGGTAGCTATTTCCAATCTATGACTCAATATCTAAGTGATGTCTCTTCTAACATGTATGAGGATTCTTTTGATCCAGATAATTTAGAAGCAGCTAAACGTAGAGGGTATCAATTAGAAATGGAAATACCATCATTCATGAAAGGTAGATCTGTAGATGATACATTAATGATAGTTGATGAATGTGAAGATTTAAATCTTAAATTAATCAAACTATTAGGAACAAGAATAGGTAATAATTCCGCTATAGTATTAACAGGAGATTGGCATCAAGCAGAACAACAATATAAATATGATAGCGGTATATCTAAATTAATAGAACAAACTATAGACGACCCACTTGTCGGTATAGTTGTTCTAGACGAAGACGTTCGTTCTTCTGTATCTAAGACTTTTGCGAATTTAAAATAAGACATAAGTGTAATAAAAGGAGACAGAGTATGAGTGAAAATATAAGATTAACGTATATTCCATATAGTAGTATGGACGAAGGATTTTATCAAAGTATAGTAGAGATAGCAGAGTGTAGTGACTGCATGGCTAATCCTTTTATATTATACAATAACGAACTAGACATAAATGTAGAAAATTTAGATTCTATAATAAACAAATATACAGAATATATAGACGCAGATGAACTGTATGACAAAATAGATGAGATAGCAAAAAATGAAAGTGAAGGTACAATAATATTATATGGCTTTGACATATCTCTAGACGACATAAGAGAAGATATAATACCTCTAATAAATGAGAATATGTACTTATCTATAAATGTAATAGTTGAAGACGACAATTACGCTTGCTCATCATCAATAAGCTTACCAATGAGTATAGCTGATGAATCAGATGAAGAATGGAACAAGCACAAAGAAGAAATAGACGACGAATTAAAAAGAATAGGTGTATTATATCAAAAGCTAAATAGCTTATTCAAAGGTCTTTCTAATGATGGAAAAAGCAAGAAAAAAACTAAACAAAAAGAGCTTGAGGCACCTAAAGAAGTAAAACTGTTAGAATGTGACATACCATCAAACAAAGAAAAATTAACTCCAGCAGACAAAGAACAAGAAAACATAGAAGATTCAGAATTAGATGAAAACTTCGTATGTTATACATATGAAGATGTAACCAATATAGTTTCAGTGGTTAGATCAGGAGACGTATTTAGCATAGAAGATGACGACAACAGAGTAGAATTTGACAAAAAAGCTTTAGACTTCATAATAGAAGCATTAATGAAATTCTACGACGAATAGGTTTAATACAAACGGGGATAGATGAAGCTATCCCCTTTAATATTAAAAGACATTGGGAGGTTTTTATGAGAACAGTATTTGACGAAACTGAAAATTTATTTGAATCTTCTAAGACTGTACAACTGTCTAATGAAGAGTTAGTGAGTTTAATTCAAGAAGGCGATGGCGATACTGACAAATATTGGTATATGTTATATAATCAAACTAAGGATAGTATCTATAGAGTCTATCATAATGTAGTCCATACTTATTATAAGTCAAATTATAAGGACGATATATTATCTATATTAAAAGTAGGATGGGCTAAAGCCGTGAATACTTTTAACAATAAAAAATGTAAATGGTTCGTTTCATGGGCTATGTTGCTTATGGAAAGAGAGTATATTAACTTTGCTAAACGTAGAACTAAAATACGTGAAGGCAAATCAGTTAAAGCTGAATGTCTAGGATGTCTTAATAATTCTTTCCTTAATTCTCAAACAAGCGACAAGGCATTAAACGAAACTATAGACAATATATTAATAGATAGACCAAGCGAAGAAGTATATCATAAATTTGAAGTTGAAATGCTTGTCCAACAAAAATTAAAGCTTTTAAAGAAATATCACCCAGTTAGTTATGAGATGATAGTTGACAGTTTTTACAACGAAAAGACACAAACACAAATAGCTCAAGATTTTGATATTAAACAAGCTAGCGTATCTCGTTATATAAAGATAGGGAAAAATTTCCTAAGAGATATAATATCTAAACAAGAAAAAGAAGCTTGTTTATATACTACTAAATAAATTTAAAATTAGAGAGGAGAAATCAATCATGGCATTAATACCAAGTGTTGTAAGTAAAACTAGTGAAGGTGAAAGAGTGTATGACATATACTCTAGACTTTTAAAAGATAGAATAATATTTTTAGGAGACGAAGTAAACGATACTACTGCTAGTTTAGTAGTAGCTCAATTATTATTTCTAGAAGCTGAAGATCCTGACAAAGATATTTATTTATATATAAATTCTCCAGGAGGAGTTGTTACAGCTGGTATGGCTATATATGATACTATACAATATATAAAACCAGATGTATGTACTGTATGTATAGGAATGGCCGCATCAATGGGTGCATTCTTATTAGCTGCAGGCGCTAAAGGTAAAAGATATGCATTACCTAATAGTGAAATAATGATACATCAACCTCTAGGCGGCACAAGAGGTCAAGCTACAGACATAGAAATACACACAAAAAATATATTAGACACTAAAAAGAGATTGAATACAATACTTTCTGAAAGAACTGGTAAAGATTACGAAACAATATGCAAAGATACAGAAAGAGATAACTTCATGACAGCAGAAGAAGCTAAAGAATACGGTCTAATAGACGAAGTTAAAAACAACAGATAAGAGAGGTGTATAATAATGGCGACTAGTAATTTTCTAAAACAACAAAACAAAAAGAAATGTTCCTATTGTGGAAATGAGTACACAAAAGAAGATATGATAAAGAAAGGTATATTAGTCTTTAAAGGTAGTACGTTAGATGAAAACGGAGAACCTGTTAGAATATGTTCTAATTGTATAAAAGCATGCAATGAGATATATCAAGCTAATATAAATAAGATAACTTCTAAAAATGGTGTATTAGATGTATCTTCTATGACTCCATCAAAGATAAAACATCATCTTGATGAATGGGTACTAGACCAAGAAAGAGCTAAAACAGATATATCTACTGAAATATATAATCAATTCAAGAGACTTAAAAGAATAGCAGAAAATCCTGATGCTAATAAGAATCTAAGAATAGAAAAATCTAATATGATATTAATAGGGCCTACTGGTGTTGGTAAAACAGAATTAGTAAGAAGTTTATCCGCCTTATTAGATTTACCTTATACTATACAAGATGCTACATCATTTACTAGTGCAGGATATATAGGTAGAGATGTTGATGAAATATTAAAAGACTTATATAATGCAGCTGGTAAGAACATAGAAAAAGCACAAAAAGGTATAGTGTTCTTAGATGAGTTTGACAAATTAAGAAAAAGTAATACAAGAACTGGACAAAAAGATGTTGGAGGTGAAAGTGTTCAACAAGCATTACTAAAAATAATAGAAGGTGGAGAATTTGATGTTAAGAAAGATAAAATGGGATCTAGTACTTTCAAATTCGACACAAGTAATGTACTATTCATATTAGGAGGAGCATTTGTAGGTATAGACGAAATAGTTAATAAGAGATTAAAGAAAAATAAAAATGCTCCAGCAAATATAGGATTTGGTGGTTCTCCAGAAGCTAAGAAACCTGTAGACTACAATTCTATAGCTGAAGATATATGCCAAGAAGATTTAAAAGAATTTGGTATAATACCAGAAGTTCTTGGTAGATGTCCAGTAATAACTACATTCAAAGAATTATCAGAAGAGACATTAGTAAGAATATTGACAGAACCAAAACATGCTATAGTAAAACAATATCAAGCATTATTTAGTATGGACAATGTAGACTTAGAGTTTACAGAAGAAGCATTAAAAGAAATAGCTAAAAGAGCTAAGAAAAGAAAAATAGGAGCTAGAGCATTAAGAAGTGAGTTACAAGAAATACTTAAAACTGCAATGTTCGAAGTTCCAGATATGGATAATGTAAGAAAAGTACTGGTTACTGTCGATGACGATAAAATAGTATGCAAATACGAAAACGCAATCTCAGAAGAGATGTAAACGATAGCCCTGTACAAATAGCAGGGCTACTTTTTTATACAGAAAGGAGAATGAAAAATTATGAAAGATCAACACAGAGAAATGATCAATAAACAAATAAACATATTAATATCAGAGGTAGAAGAAATATCTAATGTAGCAGAAAGAGCTAAAGTAAGAGCTTCTTTAATAGAAATAATGTTTAATATTGCTACATATGACAACATCACTCTAGATACTGGTAAAGAATCTATTAAGGAAGATACTGCTAAAGAAGTAGTAGAAGAAGAAATAGATTTCACACCAGAAGATGTAGAAGAACAACCTGAAGATGTACAAGAAGCGCTTAATGAACTTGCAGAAGAATCAGAAAGTGATCCATTTAATGACGCAGAAGAAATACCATTCGATCTTGAACAAGCAGAACCAGAAAAAGTAACAGTTGAAGATGACGAAGGTAATGTATTCGACATAACAGAAGAATATAACTATCTAGGAGATGACCTAGAAGACGAAGACAAGAGAGAAATATGCTTACAAATTAAAGAATATAACTCTTTTGAAGATTATAAATTATTGAACATGCTACCTAATGGTTACTCTCGTTCTATAATAGCTTTAACTATGACAGCTTTAGGAACTGATGTTGTAGACCAAGCAGTAGAAGCATTCAATGATGGTCATTACGAAAATCTGTTCAAATTCTTAAATGCTAATAACTGCGACGAGTTCGCTCAATACTTAGTAGATAATTATTTTGAACAATAATATATTAATTATTAATGAAAGGTCCATTCCAGCCTTGATTGTAATCTAAAATGGAAAGCCCCTAAGTGGGCTTATTTTTAATTAGGTAAATTCGAAAGGAGAACAATAATATGAGAAGAGCAGTAATATCAGGAAGAATAGCACATTTTGGACAAAAATATATACCAGCAGAAGGAGAAAAATCAGCATTTGCAACAGCATTTGTTAATGTTTCTATGGACAGAAAAGATGAAGAAACTGGTTATACAGAAACTAAACCTATGAAAATAATAGGTAACGGATGGCTAGCAGAAAGAATGAATAACTTCGCTGCAGGAGATCAAATATACCTAGAAGGTAGATTGGAAATGGAAAGAGACTATACAAATAGCGAAGGAGAATTGATAAAAGGTGGTTGGATAATAAGAACTGACTTTATAGATAACTGGGGTAGTCAATCAACTGCGACAGCTACTAAACCATCAGCACCACACAAAGGTGGAGCAACAGCACCTAAAAAAGGAGCTATGCCTGATAAAAAAGTTGCACCAGGCAAAGGTATAAAAATGCCACAAAGAGCTAAAAAAGCTGAAATGTAAAAAATTGTTGATAAAATAACAAAACTATAATATACTAAATATTAAAGATAGCGACATGTAGCGTATAACTATATCTATATGTCGCTTTATTTTACCCATGCAGATGATTTAGCTCGTAGACCTTAGCTAATGAGCTTGATGCAAAGGAAGCATTGACGATAAGCTTGATAATTATCGTTAGCTCTCAGTTATACGGGAGATTCAGACGGCCATCTGAATAAGGGCTTGAACCGTATATAGGATTGATTTCTATCCCAGATAATTAGAAATCTCAGATGATTCTGCAGGGCGAGTTCGAATTAAATTAAGAGAGGAAAATGCCATAAACCTCTGTAAAAAAATGACAGGTTAGTTGAGCCGATGCTATAAAATCAACAAGTATGAAGAGGACTGTTTCCCTATTTGCGCCGTTGGCATTCATACTGCTAGGTAGTGCTAACCAGGAAAGGGCAGGAGAGGTAGTGTCGTGCATTATAGGAATATAGTGCAGGTTGTATTCTTTACTCATATTGAGTTGCTAGGGCGATCTGTAGCGTAAAAGAATACCCGTTAAGGTAGACGAAATAGGGATTAAGATGAACGACCGACTGACGAAGTTCTTAATGTTTAAACCCTATTGTCTTATAGACTTATAATCTATTTGGCAGTAGGGAATAACTATGTCAATTTCACTCCCTCTTTCTGAAGTTCCTTTGGTCGGCAATCGATACCAAATTTTGGAATACGAGGAGAGTGCTGGAGTTCATTACAAATAAAGGAGGGGTATTAAACATGGATGATTTCAATAAAATAATCGAAGATGGTCTTAATGCAATAGATGATGAGGTACAACAAGAAGAAGATATACGACAACAAGCGGAATATCTTACAAAGCAAATAATCGAAAAGGGACACGTACGCATAAATTACGAAAATAAGCAGTACGAGAACGAAGAAGATCGATACGAAGAATACGAGTTAGGAGTAAGACATAACAAGAACTATATTATACTAGTTGCTTCATCAATTACAAAAGCAGAGTTTGTCAAAAAGTATAATGAAACAGCTCTTGTTCCTAAAGTTTATACACCTGCTACATTCATAGCAGAGTATGATTCAGATTATACTTACGATCAAATAGTCAACACATTAGTAGCATCATTCTTAGCTAAGCTAGTAGGTAAATTCATAGTAGAGGAATTAAAAGACGATGATTTAGAAGGGGATGAATAGTTAATGGAGAAACCTAATAACAGAGTAAAAGTCTTAACAGACAGAGACCATGTCAGATTAAGACCAGGTATGTACTTACCAAATATTAATTATTTTGTATATGAATTAGCAGACAATAGCGTAGACGTTTATATGGACGGATACGGAGACTTAATAATAGTATCAATAGACGAACAAGGTAAAGTATCAGTTCGTGATTATGGACCAGGTTTACCAGTAATACCATCAGAACAATTCCCAGATATTCTTGAAGGTGAATTATGTATGGGTAATCTTAAAGCTGGTACTAAATTTACTAAAGACAATAAGAGAAAATCAGCAGGATTAAATGGAGTAGGAGCTTCATGTGTCAACTGTCTATCTAAAACATTTGATGTAGAAGTCTATAAAGACGGTAAACTATATACCATGTCATTTGAAGAAGGACTAGTTAAAAAGCATTTAAGCTGTGATGGAGATACTAAAGAAGCAACAGGTACTTATATCGAATGCGTACCAGACAGAGCTATATGGGAAAAGCTTGATGATTTTGATATAAATCAAATCAATTCAAGAATGAAACAATTAGCTTATTTGAATCCTGGATTGACAATAGAACTAAATATAGATTATGAAGGACATGAAGTACATGAGAAATATTATTTTCCAGAGGGTGTCAAAACATATGTTGAAGAATTAGCTAAAAACAAAGATGAATTAACTGACATATGGTATGACATTAAGACTGTAGATGTTGAACCTAATAGACCTATGGACATATATATGGCTCTTATGTACACAGATACTTATTCAGACACTATTTATGCATACACTAATAATGTCCTTAACACAAATCAATCATCATCACATATAACAGGTTTTAAATCTGGTTTATCTTCAGCAATAAAATCTTATTATGATGATGTGTCAACTAACAAGAACAAAAAGAATATCGTAGCAGAAGATACTCGTCTAGGTATCATAGCTATAGTATCAATCAAAGTAGCAGACCCACATTACATAGGACAAGGTAAAGATCAACTAGACGAAAAAGCAATAAGAAGTGCAATATACAGAGAAACTGAAGAATTTGTACTTGACCAATTAGATAAAAATCCAAATGAAGCAAAAATAATATTAAATAAAGTACTAGAATCTTGTGGTGCAAGAGAAGCAGCAACGCGTGCTAAAGAAAATGCACGTAATAAAAAAGCATTATCTGGCGGTAAAGTAAATGGACTAACTAAATGTATCTCTAAAGATCCTGAAGATACATTTATATGGCTTGTTGAAGGAGATTCAGCAGGAGGTAGTGCTAAGAAAGCTAGAAACGAACAAATAGATGCTATATTGCCAGTGTTCGGTAAGATACCAAATACTTATAATATGTCTCTAGACAAAGTTTATTCTAGTGAGAAGATGGTATCAGTAATTAAAGCATTAGGATGCGGTATCGGTCCAGATTGTGATATAGATAAGCTTAACTATAAACATATCGTAATATTAACAGATGGTGACGTAGACGGATGGCATATACAATGCTTATGGATAACATTCTTCTATAAATATATGAGACCTGTCATTGATAATGGTTATTTATATATTGCCTTACCACCACTATTCACTATAGTTAAGAATCCTGGAACTAAAAAAGAAGAACATATTTATGCATATACAATCGAAGAAAAAGACGAAGTAGCAGCTAAACTTGATTGTAAATATGAAGTAATGAGAAACAAAGGTTTAGGAGAAATGGACTGGCCAGAACTTCAACATTCTACTATGGATATTAATACTCGTAAGCTAATACAAGTAAAAATAGATGAAGACGAAGACAGTGCATTATGCTTAGACGTTTGTATGAACAGTAAATCTATACAAGCAAGAAAAGAATTTATATTACTAAATAATGAATAGGAGGTCAATATGAAACGTACTTACAAAGACATAGATGATTGTCCTATTAGAATAGGCGATATAGTAGCAGTTTCTACAAATATGGGCTTAACAAAAGCTCGTATAATCGGAGAACACGAAACTTATGAAGATGTTCTGTATCTTATGACAATTCCTGGAAATAGAAAAGTACAACGTAAATCTAATTGTTGTAGTTTTATTAAAGAAGAGGGGAGCGATATTAATGAGTGAAGAAATAAATAACAATGAAGCTATACTTCCTACAGAGTTAAGAGATGTTATGACTAATAATTATATAGCATATGCACAAGAAACTCTTAAGGAAAGAGCAATACCAGACGTAAGAGACGGGTTAAAACCCGTCCATTTACGTATATTATACTCAATGGAAGAACTAGGACTAGATCATAAAGCTAAATATAAAAAGAGTGCTAGAGTAGTCGGAGACGTTCTAGGTAAGTATCATCCACATGGTGAAGGAAGTGTCTATCAAGCCCTTATTAATAAAGGACAAACTTGGACTATGAGATATCCAATCATAGATATAAGAGGTAATTCAGGTTCAGTAGATGGAGACCCTGCAGCAGCAATGAGATATACAGAAGCACGTTTATCTGAATACGGCGAAGCATTATTAAAAGATATAAATAAAAATACAGTAGATTTCACAACTAACTTTGATGATACATTGAAAGAACCAACTGTATTGCCATCATTAATTCCTAATTTCTTAGCAAATGGTACAGACGGTATAGCGTGTGGATTTGCTACTGATGTACCACCACATAATTTAACAGAGCTTTATAATGCATGTATCTTTATGATAGATAGAACTCTTAAAGATCAATCATATGAAGCCAAAGAATTAATGAAATATATAAAAGGTCCTGACTTTCCTACAGGCGGTATAATAACAAATACTAAAGAACTTAAGAAAGCATTCGAAACAGGACGTGGTAAAGTAACAGTCAAAGCTAGATATGAAGTAGAAACAGATTCTAAACAAAGAAGCAAAATGACTATAACAGAATTGCCATACAGAGTAAATAAGTTAAAATTAATAGAAAAGATAGAAAGCTTAGTTGAGTCAGGAGAACTTGAAGGCATAAAAGAAATAATAGACTCTTCAAAAGGAGATGATATTAGAATAATAATAAACTTCAAGAAAGGTGTTGACCCTACATTAGTTATAAACAATCTTTTGAATAAGACTGACCTTAAAAAGAATATAAGCTATAATATAATAGCTCTAGAAAATAAAGCAATATTAAACGATGCAAATATACTTGATTGCTTAAATAGTTTCTTATTCCATTGTGTAAACGTAATACGTAGACGTTCACAATTCGATCTTGATAAAATGCAATACAGAATGATGATGTTAGAAGCTATATTTGCAGCACTATCTAATTTAGATGAGTTCATAAACGTAGTTAGAACTAGTGAGCAACCAGTACAAGCTATAATGGAATTATTAGATTTAACAGAAGAACAAGCTAAATATCTATATGATATGAGAATCAGCGTTTTATCTAATCAAAACGAAACTAAGTTAAGAAACGAATATGCTAAATTAGAAGAAGAAGTGCCAGTTCTACAAGCTATAATAACAAATGACCAAGCTTGTTTAACTAGATTAAAAGTAGAAATGGCAGAATTACGTGATAAATTCGGCGACGAACGTAAAACTGAAATAGCATTAGAAGAAGAAATAACTGATGAAGACTTAATTAAGAACGAAGACCTTATCGTTACTATAACATCTGAAGGAAATATCAAATCAGTTCTTGAATCAGAATATAACACTCAAAAGAGAAATGGTAAAGGCAATAAAGGTGCTGATACTAAAGATGACGAAATAATAACTGATTTATTTACTGTACAATCTAAAGATGATTTATTATTCATAACTAATAAAGGTAAAGTTCACCATATTAAAGCTTATATGTTGCCTAAGACAAGCAGAATAGCTAAAGGTAAGAATATAGCAAATTATCTAACATTAGAAAAAGATGAGTATCCAGTAAAAACTGTAGCTACTAAATTAGCAGAAAATACTGAATCTAGTTTAATGCTATTAACAGACCATGGACAAATCAAAAAGCTATCATTATCTTTATTATCTAAGAAGAAGAAATATACAACTGTTATAGGTCTTAAAGACGATCACAAGTTAGTAGATGCTAATCTTGTAACAGAAGATGACGAAATACTATTAGGTACAGCTAATGGTCAAGCATTAAGATTTAATAGTAGCCTGGTTAAAAACACAGGTAGAACAGCTATGGGTGTAATAGGTATTAAACTAGCAGAAGTGGACTCAGCAGTAAGTTTAGTTAAGATAACTAAGGACTGTGACATATTAAGTATAACTGAATTAGGATTAGCTAAACGTACTCAAGAAAGTAAATATCCTGTTAAAGGTAGAGCTACCAGAGGAGTACAATCACATAAAATATCTGATAAAACAGGTAAAGTAGTAGCATATATACCAGTAGTTAATGAAAATATCCTTATCGGTACTAACAATGGAAAAATAATAAGATTATACGCAGACACATTGCCACAATCTAATAGAAATACTACTGGAAATAAAGCTATAAAATTAGATAAAGATGACACTGTAGCAACAGCTACTTTAGCACCTAATACTGATTTAGAGGATAATTAATTTTTATCCTCTTTTTTAGTATATTAAATAAGGAGGATGAAGAATTATGCAAGCTCCAAAAAGAGAACTTACGAAAGAGGAATTAGAAATACGTAATGCCTTTGAAAATGAAGATTTAGAATTGTTAAGATGCCCTCATTGTGGAGAAATGCTAGAAGAAATAATTGTCAGAAGATTAGAGTACGCTATTGAATCATATTGTTTAACTAAGTATGGAATAGAATATAGCGAAACATTAGATAATGAATTCTATGAGGATTCTCCATATAACTTCTTTTGTAAGAATTGTGACGCAGAATTAAGTCAAGAATTTATTAATAAATTAGAAGATAGAGATCTTATAAGTATATAGGTGATAATCATGGCTAAATACAGAGAAGAAGATTTAAATTTATTAACATATTTTAATAATGAGGAACGAGAATTACTTAAATGTCCTCACTGCGGAGAAATATTAACACATTTAGAAGTTACAAGAGATGTGCGTAGATATGAAAAATACGCATTAAATGGAGAATGTATAGATTATGAAGACTTAGAAGATGCAGAAGACTTAGAGGGCAGCGATATAATAGTCGAATGCGGTAATTGTCATCACGAATTAACTGATAATCATGTCAATCAATTAATAGACTGTGACCTTTTAATAATATAGGAGACAACATGAGTAAATATACACAAGAACAAGAAGCAATTAGACAGGCAATAGCTAATTTTCTTGGAGCTCTATTAATGAACTCTATGTTCACAGAATCTGAAGCTAAAGAGAATGTTATTGCAATATTTTGTGAAGAATTAACAAAATACGTATCAGACGGAGGTCTTGATATACAAGCAGCAAAACCATTATTAAAATCTACATTATGGGTATTAGAGAAGCGTAAAGAAGAATTAAACACTTCTTATAAAGAATTAGGCTTATCTGATAAACCAGCGAATTCTGATTTAGATCAGCTCATTGAATTGCTAAATAATTATATTAATAAATTATAAATATACTAAAAGGAGAGATGCATAATGGCAGTTAAAAAAAGACCAGTAGCTGAAAAGCTAAAAGAGTTAAAACAAGTTACTAGCGCATTTAATAAAGCAGCAGGAGAAACTAGAATAGACACAGTATCTAATCCTGATATTTACGAAAGAATAAGAATAGAGTATATACCAACTGCTTCGCTAAGATTAAATTCCGCAATAGGTGGAGGATGGCCAAGAGGTAAATTCTCATTAATATCTGGTAACCCAGACTCAGGTAAGACTTACAGATTACTTGAAGATATAGCTTATAATATGAAGTTAGATCCTGACTTTATGGCTCTATGGGTTGAATCAGAATCTTCTATATCAGAAGAAGTATTCGATATGTTTGGTATAGACAGGGAAAGATTATTCTACTATGAAGTAGGAACAGATAGTGGAGAATCAGCTCTTGATTTAGTTATAAGATACGCTCATACTGGCGTTGATATGATAGTAATAAATTCACTTAAATGTTTAACTCCAGAAAAAGAATTTAAAGACTCCATGGCAGATGCTAATGTAGCTATACAAGCTAGAATGAATGCTAAATTCATGAGAGTTATAATACCTACAATAGCTGAATCTGGTTCAGCATTATGTATAGTACAACATCAATCTACTGACATAGGATCATATATGGGTGGTCAAACTATAACTGGTGGTAAATCTATAAGATACAATAATGTATTAACAGTAGAATTTAGAAAAGCTTCAATACCAGCTGGACATCCACTTCATTCAGTTAAAGATGACTATATGCTAATCAAGGCTAAAATAACTAAGAATCACTGTAAGACTACTACAAATCCATATGTAACAATAGAATACACAGTAAGATTAGGACAAGGAACTGATATAACTGGTGAAGTAGTAGACGAAGCATTCAATCAAGGTATATTAGAAAGAGCAGGCGCTTGGATACGTGAATATGAAGAAGGTAAACCACAAGAAAAAGGTAATGAAAGAATACTGTCAGATGGCACAAAAGCAGCTTGGAATGGTATGGCTAAATTCACAGAGTATATAAATAACAATCCTGAATACTTCGATTATTTAAAATCTAAAGTAGAAAATAATGTTTCAGTAGAACAATTAGACGAGGAAGAAGTTGAAAGATTAAAAGAACAAGACGAAGAAGAAACAGAGTTTATTAAAGATGTTGAAGAACAATTAGATATTCAATAAAAAAGAAAGAGGAAGCTTAGTCCTTCCTCTTTCTACATTTAGCATCATATTTTTTTGCTAAAGTTTCTACATTGAAATCATTAGGTAAGCTGTTGATAGTTATCTCCAGCGATTCCTTAAGCACACTCATAAGTATCTTGTTAACAGTAGTATCTTTTGTATAAGCAATTGCTTTTAACAAAGCTAAATCTTGTTTATCAAAATACATACTCATAGGTACTTTCTTTTCAATTGTAGATTTTTCAAATTTGAACAAATCAAAGTTACTACTATCAAATCTATTTACAAATTTATCAACTTTATATTTATATGAATTGTCAGGAATTCTTATATCATCTTTGTCTAAATCATTAAAAAATTTATCTAAACCCATTTTATAATATCTCCTTCTCAATTAACTCATCTAATACATTACGGAACTCGTATTTAATCTTATGGTTCTTTCTTATTTTCTTACAGTAATCTTCAATGTCTAATCTACTCAAGATAGCATTCTTTACTACTGTAGTATCACTTAACTTAGAATCAAGAAGATCATTTTTTATATCTTCAAATTCATTAAGCTTCATATCAAATACTTTACCAGTAGATAAATTACGGTTAGTGTAAGAATTTATAATAACAGCTCTATTAGCTGATGTTTGAATCTCCATTTCTTCTAAATCTTTGCTATACTTTTGATAGAATAACTCGCAACCCCTAATACTTGCTATATCTTGATAAGCTATTGGTGTTATTATCGAGTCACTAACTATCATGAAATTTCTAGCTACAAGATCATATGATGGTGATAAGTCTATAAATATGTAGTCGTATTTTCTTAAGAATCCTACGTTATTCTTAAACCATCTCCATACAGACTTTTCACGATTAACTTTAGTAGTTAGATATTCACTAAGTACAGATAATGATAAATCTGATGGAATTATATCAATGTTTTTATATTTTTCCATAGGAGATTCGATAACCATCTCTTCAGCTAATAAGTTATCAGCTAAACCATGGAACATTGTTTTGTCGTTGTGCGTTACTTTATATACAAATTGAGTAAGATTAGCTTGCGTATCCGCATCTATAATCAATACTCTCCTACCTTCTTTACTTAAAGCCATAGATGTAAGTATAGTAAGCGTAGTTTTACCAACGCCACCCTTAACATTAAAAAAGCTTACAATTTTCATATTATTTCTCCTCTATATTATCTATTAATTTCTAAACAAAATTATACAACAAATTGTTGAAGAATTTCAAGAGGAATTTCTTAACAGAAATAGAATATTAAATTGTAAGTATGAATACTTACTGTAAGTTATTATTTGAATACAATTTTATGAAGGAGGTAATGAGAATGGCATGGCATTTTAGAAAAAGTATAAAGTTAGGTCCTATACGTATTAATGCTTCCAAATCAGGCATAGGATACAGTATAGGTAATAAAATTGCTCGTCATACTAAAACATCGACGGGACAAACATATAACACTTTTAAAATTCCTGGAACAGGGATATCTTATACAACTAAGAAGAAGAAAAAATAATATTGGAGATGATAATATGCCAGAATGTGCAAATTGTGCTAATAAAGATTCAAACTATTGCATATTGTGTGTCGACGGCTCTAAATTCAAAATGGCTAAAACATTTACTCCTAATTATATTAAGAAGAATACTAACAAGAAATCAAATCGTATGGGTTCACAAGCAGAGATAATAAATCATCAGAATAATATTGATACTGTATCAGCTAATATGACTCCTAATAGCGGAGCTGGTAGAGTAAAAGGTGATGAACAAATACGAGGCCTTGTTAATATCATGCAAGAAGTAAAGACTCAAGAAATAACAAGAGCGAGAGGACACTCACAATTTACTATTAAGCGTGAGTGGCTTGATAAACTAGAACGAGAAGCTCCTGCAGAAAATATGGATTTCTGGTACTTGAACTTCTCATTTAAAGATAATGACACACAAATGTATACCGTAATTGATAGTAAACAAATGCAAGATATTGTTGCTACTATGGTAGAAGATAGAAAGATAGCTAAACAAGCACAAAATAAGATAGACACTGCTAATAAGAAAAGAATCTTAATAGAAGCAGAGAATACAAAACTTCTAGCCGAAATAGATTATCTGAAAGCAAAGATAAAAGAGCTAGAAAATAATAATGAATTATAGAGAAAAATTATGAGACAGAAAGTAGGTGTAAAAGATGCCTAATTATTGCAGTTATTCAATGCAAGTTACAGGTAGACCAGAAGACGTGAATCTATTTTTAAACGAAATGAGATCAGATTATTGTTATAACGAATATGGTTGTGAAGGAATAACAAAAGATATGCGACATTTTTGTAGAGTATTTGAAGCAGCACCATCAGGAGAATTCACATTCTTAAAACAAGTAAATGACAACTATGAAGTGTTTCTAAAAAGACTTGAAATATCAGGAGACTGCGCATGGTCAGTAGCAAGTTGTATGACTAGCGGAGCCTATACTTACTACAGTCAATTTAAAGAGAAATATGAAAATAGAAGTCAGGCAACTACTTTACAACTAGAAAGCAGGAGACTTAATCTTATTATAGAAGTATATAGTGAGGAAACAGGATGTGCGTTCTCCGAGCATATGTTATACGTAAATGGTGAAGAAATTATAAATGACTGCGTTGATTACAATGAAATATGGTACGACGAGAATGATAACGAGCTCGACGAGCCTATTAGAGAAGGTGGATTTGACAGCTGGGATTTTACTAATGAATATGATTTAAGAATAGCTAGAGCAATATTCAAAAAGCATGGAGGCTTAACAACAGTAGTTAAGGTAAAATGAATATGACAGAAGCAATAGTTACACGTATTTATAGAATAATCATTGATGATGATAATTCGTATACGTTACAGAAGAAGTATATAGGACCAATGAGTAAAATACCATCAGCAGACAAAGACGTAGAAAACATTTTAAATGAACCATTTATAAAGATAAGTAATAATTTGTTTATTCCGACCAATAAAATAAAGAAGATTTTATGGATCAATCCAGAAACAAACAATATGTACTAAGAGGTAAGCGTATGATTGTTGAATTAAAAAAACAATTTAGAATTGATAATGCTATAGCAGAACAAATAATAAAGCTAAATGAAAAGAAGTTTGAAACAGACTTCTGTTGCTCTGGTCATGCAAAAGGAAATGTTATAGGATATGTAGCATTTAATGTACCTTCATCACTTGATTTAGAAGAATATGATATAGTGCCGCCAAGAGGATGGCACTATGAAAAAACAGAATATGATTCTAGAATAGGTCTATATATGGATGGTATAAATGGAAGTCCAGAAATAACAGAAGAATATATAAATGAAAGACTACAAACTCTTAATGATTGGGTAGATGAGTTACCAATGAATACTTTATCATTTACAGATAAAATAGAGTTAAAAGAGGTGAAATAATGCCATTAATAATGAGATATAAATTATCATTTAAAGCTACAGGAGAAGATGAATTCGAATACTTCGATCTTGGAGGATACGCTTTCAAGATAAAAGGAATGGAAATTCCATTTGATTTCTCTGCATATGGATATGACATGGATTATGATGAAGATAATGGCAGAATATGCATAGATTATGAAAGTGGCAAAGGCATAATGTTCGATGAATTTGAGATAGATGAATGTTATGACGAAGAATATAAGAATCTACAATTAGATAAGAACGCTATAACTGCTGAATTTCTAAGTAAAGTAGATGAAATATTAGAAATGTACATGGATTATAATTATATGTTTGAAATTAATAAGTTAGAAGACGTAAGATTCGAAGATATTACATTTGAAGATGTAACAACTGGAAAGATATATGCAGTTGATTCTAATGTTATTAAACAATTTAATAAAAAAATACAAGCAGAGTTAGCAAAGGAGGATTAATATGAAAGTAAGAATAGAATTAATAGGATGTGACGATACTACACAATTTGATATGGAAATGACACTGGAACAATATGATTTTCTTAACGAAGTGTCTAAAAGATCTATAATGCGTTCAGAATATCAATGTATGCCAACAATGGAAATAAGAATATTGGAGGATGAAGATTAATGGAAAACATAAAAGATTTATGCAGTAAATTCCTTAATTTAAAATCCAAATCTAAGGTGCAAGATAAACTTGACACCTTAGATGAATATGCTTCTGACTCTGATTTCTGTTACTTAATAGAATACTTATTAAATGACGATAAGATTACAGGAATCAAGAAATCTAAAATCAAGAAACAAATCAAAGATACATCTAAGCTATTAAATGTGCAATATGACAGTTTAAAAGCATTAATAGAATATCTGTTAAAACATAATACAGGTAAAGATCAAAATATCTTTATCGTTCAAAACTTTCTAAATAAGATAGAAGATGAGAACGATAGACAAATCATAGCCGAAATAATAACTAAGGACTTTAAATGTGGAGTAACAGATTTAACAGCTTATGGACATATTCCAGGACTTAAAAGAAATTGGAGAGAACGTAAAGGACATTCTCTAATTGATAACAAGACTGGAGAGCTAAAAGTTAAAAAGATACTAGACAAAAAAATAACTGTGACATTAAAACTAGACGGATACAGATTTAAAGCAATAAAACAAGGTAGCGAAATAAATCTATATACAGCTAGTGGTAAGATAGACAATAATATACCAGAAATAATATCAGAAATGAAATCATTGCCTAATGGAGTATATGATGGAGAAATGATAGCTCATGGAGAGTTCGAAGACTCTACCGCTAGATATAATGCAACATCTAAAATATTAGGTAAAGACGGAGAAAAGCGTGGACTAGATTTTATAGTATTCGATTATCTTATGGAAGTCGATAAGTTCTTTAATTATGAAGAAATAATAGGTGCTCGCTGGAAGAGATTACATATATTAGAAGACATGCTTCAATCTCATAGTGAAGCATATAAAGATAAGAATCACATCAGACTTGTACCAATATATATAATGCATGAATTATGTACAGAAAACACCGTAGATAAAATAATAACTACATACGAGCAAGTAGTAGAACAAGGCGAAGAAGGTCTTGTAATTGATATAGCTGATGCTTCATATATCAGATCTAAAGGTACTAGTATGTATAAGTTAAAACCAGAAGTTACTGGCGACTTCAAAGTAGTAAATTTAGCACAAGGTAAAGAAAATAGTAAGTTTAAAGATGCTTTAGGAGCATTTATCGTAGAGTATAAAAACAATACTGTAAATGTTGGTTCTGGAATACCAGATGCTCTACGTGAAGAGGTGTGGAATAATAAAGAGTTTTATCTCAACAAACTAATAGAAGTAGTATACTTTGGTGAAACACAGGATGAAAAGACTGGATTACCAAGTATGAGACTACCAAGATTTAAGAGATTAAGACATGATAAAAATCCAAATGATGTATCTTATGATTAAGGAGGAATATATGTTTAAAAGCTGTGAATTTGAAGGTAGATGTGAAAACGAAGATATAGACTGCGAATACTGTCAATATAATGACGATGCAGTATTACAAGATTTCTTCAGTTGGAATGGTGAAGATGAAGAACCAACACAAGAAGAATTAGACGAAGCTATGCGCCACTAGGAGGTTATCATGAGAAAAGGAGTGAGAGAAGTATTTGCTGGTAGCAAATATAGATTAACACATAAAAGAGGAACATTCTGTTTAGTTAATCTAATAACAGAAAAAATGTATTTCCTACAATTTAGCTTTAAAGAGCCATGGCTATTACCTAAATCAGACATAGTATGTGATAACATAAAGTTATATGGCTGGCTATTTTTTTACGTAGGACATAAAGTAATAGTATAAGGAGGGGTTAAATGTTTGGTTTGTTCAAAAAAGATAAAGAAGTAGAAGAAAAACTTACTGAAGAATCTGTGGAAAAGAAAAATAAAGCCGTAAAGACAGTAGAAACGCCAGAAAGATTTGAACTTGAAGAAGAATGGATAGAAGTAGAAGGCTATAAAGGCATGGATAAAGATATGAAGGGCCATTATAACTTCCAATACGAAATAGGTAAAACGTATGTAATAGAAGATCCTAGTTCCGTTAAGGCTTGTGAATTTGGATATCATTTCTCATTAAATTTAAATGACGTATTCGATTATTATAGACTAGGAAACAACAATAGATTCTTTAAAGTAAAAGCACTAGTAAGGAAAAGCGATTACAAAGACTACGGTAAAGTAGAGCCTGGCTATATATTTGCTACTACAATAAATAAATTAGCAGCTAAACAAATCACAATATTAAGAGAGCTATCAGATGAAGAAATATACGAAGAAATAAAAAATATTTATCAAAATACTATAATGATAGATAGATTAGAAATAACAGATATGCCAGAAGTTTATGATAAAGGAACAATACAAGTTCTAGTAGATAAATGTTCTCATGAATTACAAGATAAAATGAACTTTGGTGAGTCATTTATGTATCTTCTAACAAAAAATTTAGATTCTAGAGAATCATTGAATTTATTAGGTTCAGCAATATTGTTAAGTGATGAAATGAAAGACAGAGATTTATTAATACTGGCTATAACAGAACAAAAAGAACGTATTATAATGCTTAGAAAATAAGGAGGAAACAATATTATGAGTATGAAAGAATGGGCAGAAAGAGAAATAGAATTATTAAAAGAAGCTAATAAACCTGACGAAGGAGAATGCTTTGACTATGTAGGAGGATGCTGTGATAGTGCATTAAAAGCATTTGAAGTGTTATTAGATGATGAACATAGTGGTCTATCTATACAAATAACAAAAATGATACTTGATAAATTAATCGACGGCAAAGCTTTAACTCCTATAGAAGACGTACCTGAATCATGGAACTATATAGGTTGTTTTGACGAGGAAGAAGAAGCTGCTGGTATAAAAAGATATCAATGTAAAAGAATGAGTTCATTATTTAAAAAAGAATATCCAGATGGAACTGCAACTTACAGTGATAGCGACAGAGAATGTGGAGTAAATCTTAATAACCCAAGTTGGGTATTTGGTAGTGGAGCAGTAAGTAGAATAATAAATGAAATGTTTCCAATAACTATGCCATATACTCCACCAGCTAAACCTTATAAAGTATATACAGAAGATTTCTTATCTAATAAAGATAATGGAGATTTTGATACGGAAGGATTCTTCTATGTAGAAACACCAGATGGCGAAAGAATAGAAATAAATAAATTCTATCATTATCCAGCTAGAGGAGAAAAAGTAGAAATAACAAGAGAAAAATACGAAGCAATGAAAGCAAATAGAGTAGACAAACCAATAGAAGAAGATTAATATTATCATAATCTAATATATTAATATTAAATAATGCATGTAGGAGGAATACTATGAAGCAACTAACGATACTACTAGATTGTGATGATACTATAAGTACATTCATGGAAACTTGTATTAATAAATACAATGAAATATATGGTACTAATCATTCTATAAATGAAATAAACGATTGGTATGTCGACGGTATATTCGAGCATGGTCTATGGTCTATATTTGACAAAACAGATGTCCTACAACATATGCCAATTAAAGATGGCGCATTAGATACTATAAAGAAATGGCATGATATGGGACATAAAATAGTAATAGTAACAGGAGTTACTAGTGCAAAAGCTTATGAAGATAAAATGAGATGGGTCAAATTAATAGGACTAGAACCATATATATACGACGTAATACCTACACGACATAAAGAATTAATCAATGGCGACATCTTTATAGATGATAACCCTGTATATCTCCAAGAATGGCAAGAAATACGTGGTAACGCAAATAAATTATGTCTATTAATGACAGCTCAACATAATAAAGATAAAACATACGATAACTTTATTAGAGTCGACAACTGGAAAGAGATAGACAATATATTAAATATTTTGATGTTGGTGGTGATATAAATGCATGGTATATTAAAAACTTTAGATAAACAAATATCTAAATTAATGGCAATAAAATTATACAGCTAAAGAGGTGATTTGATGCTGCTAATTGCAAATAAAGAAACCAGAGATGAACTTAAAGCTTATATAAAAGATATAGAAGATAAAGACGAAGTAGTTCATATACTAAAATGGAAAGATGGAACTAGAATGTCAGATTTTATAAAGCAACATAATGTTAATAATGAGCAATTAAGATGCATAACAGATGAAGAAGCTAAAATAGAATTATACGGTGAAAACATGTTAATAGAATCTGCTACTGCAAATGCTCTATTATATTTAACACTAACAGAATTTAAAGATAGCCTATTGATTTAGGCTGTCTTTTTCTATTTGAATTTATTATTTTGAATACTAACAGTAGAAATTTTTATGAAAACTGTTACGTGTTATATTATAATAAATATATAGATACTTATATTGAGGAGCAGAATTATGAATAATTTATACAACATATTAAGAAGCAGTGATAATCCACTGGAAACTGCTAGACAATTGGTTGCACCAATTTGTAAAGACAAATTGAACAACCATATCATTAATTGTAATGAATGCGATTTTATGCATTCAGGTAAAAACATTTGTTATGGCAATCCAAATGCTAATATATTAATAATAGCAGGGAATGCCACAGATGTAAAAGAAGAACAAGATTATCTTGAGTCTATTATCGATAACTCTTCAATAAATAAAAGCGACATATTTGTAGTACATTCAGTAAATTGTATATGCAAAAGGAAATCAGGAGATGATTTAGTATCACGAGATCCTGCATTAGCGGAACTTAATAACTGTTTACCTTTCGTAAAATATGTAATACAATTTGTAAGACCTAGAATCATAATATCGATGGGTGCGACAGCACTTAATCAGTTCTATCCTCAATATAAATTTTTAGACTACATAGGTGAAACTGTTAATTACGACGGAATAAAAGCTATAATAACATATAGCGTTAATGATTTATTTATATTAAGTGAAAGAATTGATTCTGAAAAAGTTGAAGAGTTAGTATATCAGACAATAGATAGTTTTAGTGAAGCACAAAACTATATTAATATAATTAAATAAAGGAGAGAGAGAATATGGCAGGAAATTTTATGAGTAAACCAATAGGTGCTAAACCAGTTATTCCTAAAAAAGCTGGAGGAATTAAGAAACCAATACTTAAAGGTAAACCTAAAGTTCATCATGTAGAAGCTAAGCCTATAGAAGAAGCTCCTACTCTTAAAGAGGTAACAGAAGAATTAGCACAAAACTTAGAAGCATTTTCTGAAAAGATGGAAGAAAGAGTGGTTCAACAAACTTCAGAACCAATGGTTGGACAATGTCCACCACCAGGTGTAGAAGAAAGCTTAAAACAAGAAGTAAAAATAGAAGCTGAAGAAGTAGAGGTACCAATTACTGATCCTGAAGATGATGACAAATTCGAAGATAAAGCAATGAAAGAAATGGAAAAAGAAGTTAATGAAGAAGAAACTGTTGAAGCTATAGAAGAAGTTGAAGAAGAAAAACCTAAAACTAAAAAGAGAACTAGAAAGAAAGCTAAAAAGGAATCTTCAGATACTACTATAATAATAGACTCTGAACCATTAAGCGTAGAAGAATATAAAGATTATATGGCAGAAATAATACGTCCTTCTATACAAGAATGGGAAGATGAAAAAGAAGAAGTAAAAGATAAAATGAGCACTCTTAATCTAGACCCTAATATGAATCCTAAAGAAATAAGAGAATTATTAGCTGGTTTAACAGATATGCATAAAGAAATGCAAGACAGATTAGATGAAGCTAAAGTTAATCTAGATAATACTGTTGAATTAATTAAGAGTGTAGAAATAAAAGCCGCTGCTGAAGGTGCTAATGCTGAAGAAAGAAAATTAAAGGCATTAATAGCAAAAGAAAACTATGTTAAAGAAGGAGAAACTCATAGCGTTAACTTAACTGTATTCAAACAATTGTTAAACGAAAGAGTTTTATTCTATAACAGCCAAATCAATACTTTAGAATATAATAAATTCTTAGTAATGACATTCCAAAAAGTTTGTAGTACAGAAAATAAAGGATTTTAAGGAGGAGTAAAATGACAGAATTCAAACCGCTATCAATAGACAATAAAACCAAATTAAAATTAGGCAAACCATTAGACCCAGCTCTAATAAAACAAAAACCATCAGGAAATAGTACTGTAGATTATATAGCTGGTTCCACATGTGTAGATATGCTGAATGAAATATTTGGTCATATGTGGTCATTCGAAATAACAAAAGAATGGATACAAGAAGGATTTGATCAAATACAAAGAGAAAATAGAAAATATCCATTTAAACCAGATGATCCATTTGTAGAAGTAGATGCCGCTGGTAAATTTAAAAGAATACCACAAGGCCCTACTGCATGGTGCGAAGTTAAATTAACAGTATATGTACAAGGACCTAATGGAGATGTATTCCCTATAACTAAAATGGCTTGTGGTTCACAAGCTATAACAGGTAATCAATCATTACAAGCTAATACTGGCTTTAAAGGAGCTCAAACAGACGGTATGAAGAAAGCAGCTTCATTATTAGGTATAGCTCAAGAATTATACAGAGATGATGAAGAAAAAGCCCTATTTGTTAATAAATATGATGAAATGATGCCTATAGTATGGACAGAAGATGTTATAAAGAAACATGAAACAGAATGGAATGCTGTACTTAAAGTAACAGAAGATTATGGCTGGAATATAAAAGATGATTTAGGATATTATGTATATCAAGTAACTAATGGTTACACAAGCGATTTATATAAAATGCCAGAAGATTGTCTAATAGATTTACTAAATACTATAACAAGCGACGATGAATAGGAGGGATTATATGTCTCTAATATTTCATGATGACCAAGTAGAATGCCCAGGATGTGGTTCGCATCTATTTAAAGAAGAAACGACTTATGCTTTAATAGAAAAAAAAGATCGTTTTGGAAGTAAATATTACGACGTAGATGATATAGCATATAGTATAACATGTGCTAATTGTAAACATGTAATATCAATAAGTCAAAAATCTATAATAAATAAGGAGAGATAAAATGGCTAAAGGGAAATGGGTAGATCATACAAATGAACAAACTTTTAACACATTTGGATCTAAAATGATAATAACAGAATATAAAAATGCAAAAGAGTTAACCGTATATTTCCCTGAATATGATTGGTCATGTAAAAGTAGATACAAAGAATTTCAAAAAGGCTGGATAGTATGCCCATATGAACCTAGAACAGTAGGGATAGGCTATATGGGCGAAGGCCCTTTTTTAAGTAAAATGAATAATAAAAAAACAAAAGCATATGATACATGGCATCAAATGTTAAGAAGATGTTATGATCAAAAGCATAAAGAAAATAAACCAACATATAAAGATTGCATAGTAGCAAAAGAATGGCATAACTTTCAAAATTTCGCAATGTGGTATGAAGAAAATTATTATGAAGTGCCAGAAGAAATTATGCAATTAGACAAAGATATACTTGTCAAAGGGAATAAGATATACGGTCCAAATACTTGTTTAATAGTACCTAATTGTATTAACTCTTTATTTAAAAATAAAAAAGGCAATTCAAATTTACCAAAAGGTGTTTCAAAAATTGGTAAAAAATATAGAGGAACATATACTTATAATACTATTAAAATAAATGGACCTACGGTAAGTACGCCAGAAGAAGCTTTTGAGTTTTATAAACAAGGCATGGAAAATAAAATAAAAGAATTAGCTGACATGTATGAAATTTATCTTCCAGGTAATGTTTATAATGCTCTTATTGACTATGAAATAAATATAGAAGACTAAATATATAAGAGAAAGGTAGGTGAAAACGCCGATGAGAAAATTAGAACCCAATGAAGGATTAAGAGTTTTTGACATAAAACTTAAAGCAACTACAGCAGGGCCATCTCCTGATAACAATCAAAGAGTTGAATTATTCTTATTAGGTTGTAACAAAGCAATGTGCGGAAATGCATGTAAAAATTGTTTCAACTCTATAACATGGAACGCAGGCAAGGCTGAATTTTCTTGGGATCCTGTTGAAGTAGCTGAAAGAATTAACATCATGGCTCCTAACAAATATATAACTATCGGCGGAGGGTGAGCCAACAGATCAAATAGACAATTTAATAATACTATGCAGAGAATTAAAAACTAAATATAATTTCAATATAATGGTTTATACTTGGCGTGATCTTGCAAAAGCACGTAAAGGATATGTAACGAAAGATATATCTGACAATAATAACAAATATCCTATATCTACTAAGAAAATAGATGAGCTATTAAAATATATAGATATTGTAGTAGACGGTGAGTTTGACCCAGAACAATGTTTATATAACGAAGAAGCAGGAGACGGATTCCTTAGTTCTATAGGAAGTGGTAATCAGAAAATCTGGAATGTACATGATATGAATTTTGAATACATGAAAAACCTAAATGGATTATATTTAGATGAAAACGATACTTTGATATTTTTAAATAAAAAGGAGGACTAATATGTATTCAAAACATACAAGAGGTAATGACACTGTTTTAATATTAGACGATCCTTTAGTTGTTAACGACAGCGAAGGAACAACTACAATAACAGAGTTTAATTTAAATGCATTAAATAACTTTGAAGAAGAAATATATTATACAATAAATTATGTAAAACTAATGGGAACTGCTGGAGTTAATTTTCATTCTAATGTAAGAAATGAAGTGATGAAAATTAAAATAAGCTATGATAATGAAGCTGATCAAATCGAGCTTAGAATAACATATGATTTATCTGGTAATGGAAACGCTACTAAAAAATGCATATTAGACGAAGAACGTTTTATTTCAGAAGTTATCGATGAAATGATTCTAGCAAATAACAAATATATTTATAGCATCCCAATAATTAAAGAAATAGCAGAAAGAACAAAAGAAGAAATATTCTTTAATTATATCAATGACAATGCATTTGTTGTTAATGAGCAAACAATAAATACTACTATAAAATGCTTATCTAGAGAAGATGGTAGCTGTATAGCTACAGCTAATCGTTTCATGTATGTACCAGAAGATGACTCAATAATATTATGCGAAACAATAGAATCTACAGACTTAATAGATCATGAATATGTAGATTTAAGAATAATCAGTGATAATCATGCAGTAACAATAGAAAGAGCAAGTTTAGCATCTCGTAGTAAAGGCAAAGTTAAATACGTGTGTTTAGTGGTAAGAAATGCTACAATAACTATAGAGCCTACATCTGATGAATTTACTAGATTTGACAATATGGAATTAAGATTGCCAACTATAGAAGATTATCTAGAAAATAAATCGATAGAAGATCTTGCAAATACATTATATGATTATAACAATCAAGATAAAATCAACTTATACTATAAAGTGAATAATTTTATAGATGTAATATTAATAAATATAAATGCTTATTTATTATAAAAAGGAGGGATAAGTTTATGTTTGAGCAACAACTAACAGAATTGCTTAATATAAAGAAGAATTGTATCTGGGTAAAAACAGAACAAGAGAAAGAAGTAGTACCAGCTATATTCAATGTGCTAACTAAAAACTATTTTAATCATATATATGTTTGGAGTTTTCTAACTAATTTACAAGAAGTAAAAATAGAAAATAATAATTTCACAAAGACAGATATACCTAATACACAAGGACCAGCATTTTTAAGATATTATAATTCATTACAAACAGATCCTGACTTAAAATTAGAAGAACATGCAATAGTCTTAAGAGATTATGATTTGCAGTTTGAAAATCCATCTTATATAAGATTATTAAGAGAAATGGTTGAAGTTAGAAATGAAAAATATGTCCCATTGATATTCGTATCAGAAGGATATAATCCACCATCTAAACTAGCACATCTATTTACTGTTGTAGAATATAAAAATCCTACAGAAGAAGAATTAGTGCAACTTCTAACAGATTATGAAATAGCTAGAGAAGTAAATATAGACAACAAAGAAGAAGTAGCTAAAAAGATGTTAGGATTTAGTAGAAGTGAAATAATCGAAGCACTTGATTTATCATTCTATAAATATGGAGAAGTTAATCTCAAAATACTTAACGATAAAAAAATGGAAATGATAAATAAATCTGATGTAATAGATTATTCTATACCTACTAAGACTATGGCAGATATAGGAGGTAATCATAACTTCAAAAAATGGTTCGAAGAGATAAAAATCTGTATGGATCCAGATGCTAGACAATATGGCGTTGAAATGCCTAAAGGATATTTAGCACTAGGTATAGCAGGTTGTTCTAAATCATTAATGGCAGAAGTTATAGCTAATGAATTAGGTGTGCCATTCTTAAAATTGAATATGTCTAAAATATTATCTAAATTTGTTGGAGAATCAGAAAGGAAAATCGAGCAAGCTGTCGAATTAATAAATGCATCAGCACCATGCGTTTTATTAATAGATGAAGTAGAAAAGAACTTGGGAGGTAAATAAATAAATCGTTCATTCACGGTAATATCTTAGTGAATAAGTATATTAAGGACGTGATATATAATGATAGTCAAATGTAATTATTGTAATAAAGAGTTTAAAATTACCATTACAAGATATAATGAAAGCAAAAATAAAATATTTCATTGCTGTAGAGAACATGCTAAATTAGCAAAACAAGAAGGAAAAGTAAAATACAGTAAAGAAATTTCGCTTGTTTGTCGACATTGTGGTAAAAATTTTAAACTTAAAGAGTCATATTATAATAAACAAAGTAAGCGTGGGCAAATTCCAAAATATTGTTCAACTGAATGTAGAATAGCAGAACAACGTAAAAATAAAGAATTTGTTAAATGTAATAATTGCGGGAAAGAAATACTAGTTGTCAAAAATAAGTATAATCTACATTTCTGTAATGAAAAATGCAGAATTGAATATGCAAAAAAAGGAACTCAAACTGTAATATGCGATAACTGCAATAAAGAATTTGAAAAAAATAAATATGCATATAATAGAGCCAAAAAACATTTTTGTAGCAAAGAATGCTATGATGAATATAGAGCTAATAAAAAAGAAACTTATAAAGAAATTTCGCATTATTTACGTACGCATGAAAAATATGATGAATGGAGAGCAAAGGTCTTTAAAAGAGACGAATATGAATGTTCCAAATGTGGAACAAAAGAGAACTTACACGCTCACCACATAAATCAATTATATGATATATGTGATAAATATGATATGAATATAGATAAGATATTAAATTCGAAAGAATTTAATGATATTGATAACGGAATCACATTATGTCAAGACTGTCATGCTCTTGAACATCCATATATTTCGAGAGATGAAAAAGGACGATTTATTAGCCGCTCTGGGCCAAAGTCTACAGAAGACCCAGAGTGATTAGAAGGGAATTAAGCTGGAAAGCGGGTTATGTCCGTAATCAGAGACCGAAGGCGTTCATAAAGAACTAAGCTATATAAAACTATTATTAATAGTGGAAGTTAGTGATACTGGTAACAGTAGTCAGGCGCAACGCATAGTAGATGATACCTATACAGCTGATATAGGAGTATAATTCTACCACGAGGCCCTTCTTTGGTGTAGACTAGTAATTCCAAAAAAAGCTATGCTGGACTGCTCATGAATTAACATGAGATAATGGGTATAATACCCCAGAAATTAGGATAAAAAGCCTAATGATAACAATTCGTATGCAAGTTCAAACGCTTCAGACAGTGGTACTCTATCAAGAGTATTCGGTAAAGTCTTAGATATGTTAGTTAATAACGATAAAGGTATCTTTACTGTTATGACTTCTAATAATGTAAAAGACTTGCCACCAGAATTAACTAGAGCTGGTAGATTAGACGCTATCTGGTATTTCTCTTTGCCAAATGAAGAAGAAAGACAAGAAATATTAGCAGTACACTTCAAGAAGAGAGAACAAAAAGTGCCAGAACCAATTGTTAGAGAAATTGCTAAAGAAACTCAAGGATATACTGGTGCTGAATTAGAACAAATAGTTAAATCCGCTATAAAGAAAGCTTATGTAAGAAAAGCTAAAAATATAGACAATGAGTTTGAAATAACTAAGAAAGACTTAATAGAGTCTAAAAAAGAAGTAATACCAATAAGCAAGTCATCTAAAGAAAAGATAACAGCTTTAGAGCAATGGGCTAAAGGCAGAGCATTATTTGCCAATGAAAAAACTAGCAATAGCAAAAAAATAGAATTAGACAATATAGATATAGACAACTTTGAATTTTAATATCTTATATACTAAGAAGGAGGGGTAAGTCATGGATAAAATAACTTTAGATATGGATTTTGGAAATGACCTAGAACAAAATGAGGACATAGAAATACCTAAAGCAGAAAAAACAGAGGATGAAAAGAGAGAATATGTAACAGACTTAATCAAAGAAGGATTAGGTCAATGCGAAGAAAACGCTAAAAATCTATCTAAACTAATAGAAGATATAGAACCATTTTTAGGTGCTGGTATAACTCAAGAAATAGTAGGAGTTATGCAATATCTTCAAGGCATATTTGAAAGCAATATACCTAGCTTATTAAGAGGGAATTATGATGAATTAATTCCCGAAGAAATAGTAGGCCATGAACTAGAAGCAAGTCTTTTAATAGATTTGCTTAAAGGTACTAGAAAAGAATTGCTTAAAAAAATAGAAGAAAAAAGAAATAAATAATTTTAAAGGAGGACAATAATATGTCAGTATGGAAAAAAATAGAAAGTAAAGTAATGGATAAAAACGTAAGTAGATCAACTTTAGCTAAAGCTTTAGAAAAAATGAATGTAACTTTAGATGATTCTGTAAAAACAATATCTAATGCTTATGGTAGCGATACTTGTGATGCTGCTTTAATAAACAAAGCTAACCCATCTAGAGTATCTTTAGGTGTTAAATTTAATGCACAAGGTGGCGTTGAATTAGTTGGAGATATATGGGGAACAGGCTTAGGTAATGACGGTGGTCAAGAAGGTTTACTTGACAGAATAGCTCATCATTATCAAGTTGAAAATATAACAGAACAACTTTCAATGTCTAACTGGTGTATAGAATCTACTGTTGATAAAAACGGTAAAACAATAATGGAAGTAGTTCAATACTAATCTAATAGCCCACAGAAATGTGGGCTCAATAATTTAATTTTAATTTTAGGAGGAATGAAAATGAAAAGAGTTAGAATAACAATAGATGAAAAAGGAAATTACGATATGGATTTATTAGAAGGATTCAGTGGTATGAGTTGTTCTCAAAAAGCTAAAGAGCTTCAATTATTAATAGGTGGAGACAGCGTTGAAGAAACTAAAAAACCAGAATATTTTGATCCAGAAGGAGATAACTTCGACGAAATATTTATAAAATAAGGAGCATAATACCATGAATGAAGAAAAAGATGATAACGTAATTGTTACAATAAAATGGACGTACGAAGATCTTGAAAATGCTCTAAGAGATAGAGGTTATGAACCTACTGATGACAATATAGATACTTTGCTAAGCAATGGATTAGCTAGTAAACTTGAAGATGAATCCATAGAAAAAGGTTGGGACATAATTGACTATATATTTTGTATATCAGAAGATCAGCTTGAATAACATTTACCCCTTTCTAAAGGGGATTTTATATTAGAAAGGGGTAATGAATGATGTTAAATATGAATAAATTATTAGAAGGTTTAAATGACGGTCAAAAAAGAGCCGTTAAACATATAAATGGACCAGCATTAACTACTGCAACTGCAGGTGCTGGTAAAACTAGAGTCATAATAGCAAGAGCTCAATATATGATAGCTAGTGGAATCGATCCATCTAATATATTATTGACTACTTTTACTAATAAAGCAGCCAATGAAATGAAAGAAAGAATAGTTTCTATAGTTGGCGACAGAGGTAAAAGAATAACAGTTGGTACTTTTCATAGTATCTGCAATAGAATATTAAGACAACATGGGCATCATCTTAACTATGAAAAGACTTTTACAATATTAGATGAAGAAGAAACAGATAAGATAATGAAGAAAATAGGTAAAAAGTATGACATAGAATTTGCTATGCTAAAAACATATATATCTGATTGTAAATTACACTGCAAATTAACTAATCAAGCTTATAAAGAAGCTGCAAATGATACAGAAAGAAAATTAGCAGATGGCTATTCAGAATATCAAAGCGAGTTAAAGAGAAATCAAAGCATGGATTTTGATGATTTGTTACTACAAACAGTTGTTTTATTAGAAAACTATCCAAAGGTCAAAAAAGTAATAAACAACAAATGGAAATATATATCAGCTGACGAAAATCAAGATAGTTCACAACTAGATTGTAGATTAATCTACTTATTATCAGGAAAGAACCATAATGTATTTTTCGTAGGAGATGATTATCAATCAATATATGGCTTTAGAGGTGCAGATTTAGACGTTATGCTTAATTTAAGAAGTTTGTATCCAGAGCTTAAAATGTACAATTTAGGCGTAAATTACAGAAGTACCGAAACTATCGTAAATGCAGGAAAATCAATAATCCGTCATAATAAGAAACAAATCGAAAAATCCGTAGAATGCGGTAGAGGCATAAAAGGCGCTCCAATCGTAATTACTAAATGTACTAACCAAAAAGACGAAGCTAACAAAATCGTAGCATACATCAAAATGCTACATGGTAAAAAAGGGCTAAAATATAGCGATATAGCCATTCTAAACAGAATGAGCTATTTATCAAGATCTGTCGAAGAAGCACTTATGCGTGCTAGAATCAAATATACGTTAATTGGCGGAACTCCATTTTTCTGTAGAATGGAAGTTCAAGACATTTTAGCATATGCACGTTTAACAGTAAATGAACATGATTTTCTAGCATTTAAAAGAACTATTGCTATACCAAAAAGAGGCGTTGGCGATAAAACTATAGATAAGATAGATGAGTTCGCACGCGAATATCCTGGCGGAGCAATATCTATAAGAAAAGCTTTAGACGACCCTAATTTGCCAGTCAAAGGTAAAGCTAAAACTGGTATTAAAGAATATAACAAATTTCTTAAAAAACTTGATTCTAAAAAGACTGAATTATCTTCTAAAGACTTTATAGAGTATATAATCAAAGAAACTGGTTATTTACAATATTTAAAAGAAAGCTATAAAGACACTTATCAAGAAAGATTATTGAATCTACAAGAATTGATCAATGTAGCAGAAGAGTATAATAGCATAGAAGAATTATTAGTTGAATCTTCTTTATATAGAGAAGATATAGACGAGAATGAAGATGCTGTACAAATCATGACTATACACAAATCTAAAGGTTTAGAGTTCCCTGCAGTTATAATGACAAATATGTGCGAAGGTACATGCCCTCATTATAAATCCATAGATGATCCTAAACAATTAGAAGAAGAAAGAAGATTGACTTTTGTAGGTATCACAAGAGCGGAAGATTATTTATTTATGACTTATCCGCAACAACAAAAAATACAAGGTAAAACACAATTTGTAAGACCTTCTAGATTTTTAAACGAGATAGACCAATCTTTAGTTTATAGAAATTAAAAAAGTGATGTCAGTTGACCAAAAAAATCGAGTTTTGTTTGTGGCGAAAAATTGAGAGAATTTTTTTAAAATTTGAATCTAAAGGTAGGTAAGAAAATGTCAAAAAATTTAATCAAAAATAAGAAACTTAAACCAAGGAAAAACATATGGGATAACATGGGCTCAACTATGAAGTTGCAGCCCTTTCCATATCAAAAGGAAGCTATCTATCATGCTATTCATAATCCTAACACGCTTATGATATTACCTGTCGGTAGTGGAAAGACTCCTATAGCTATAGGCATTTTTTTAGAACTCCGCAATCAGGGTTTAACAGATAAGCCAGGAATAATATGCGTCAAAGCTTCGCTTAAATATCAATGGGTTGAAGAGGTTAAGAAGTTTTCTGACTTAAGAGTTAAAGCTATTGAGACTCCGTCTAAGGCACGTGGTAAAAAGTTCGATGAACAATTCGAAGATACAGATTTATATGTACTTAATTATGAAACATTTAAAAATGAAAAAGTGAGCAGTAAACTATTAGAGAAAGGTTCAGAAGTAATCATCCTAGATGAAATACATTATATTGGAGATTACAAAAGAAATAAATCTAAAGCTCTATATTGCTTCAATCATTTGCCTTATAAGTTTGGTCTTACAGCTACACCTATCACAAAGAATCCAGAGAATATATACAGTATATTTAAAATGATTAAGCCTGAACTGTTTCCTACTCATGGTAAGTTCGCTAATAATTATTTGAAATATAGAAGTTATGGTCAAGTATCTGGATTAAAGAATGAAGAACACTTATTCAATATTCTTAAGCCATATATCTTTGTTAAAGACGGAGAGGAAATTTATAAACAACTTCCAGAACTAATTGTTAATAAAGTGTACTGTGAAATGTCTAAACCAATGGTTGAAACAAATAGAAGAATAATGGAACGTCTAGACGAAATCAATGAACAAATAAATGACTACGAATATCGTATTAAAGACAAGTCTAAGCTTGAATTTGATGAGAAATATAATAAATTAGTCACTCAGAAATTAATGCATCAAACATTTGCTCAAGAACTTGTAGACGATCCAAGGCTATTAGCACTTAGTGATAGTGAAGCAGCCAAAGAATATATGTGTAACAGTAGCTGTCCTAAGTTAGATATACTATTAAGTCTAGTAACAGATATAATAAGCTCAGGAGAAAAGGTATGTATCTTTACTAAATATGAACGCATGCAACAACTATTAGTTGAAGAAATTCAAAAACAAATGGTTGTAAAAATTGCATTAGTCAATGGTTCTATGAATAGTAAGGAAAGACATAGACAAATTAATGAGCTCTTTGCTGGTGACCATGATATATTGATAGCAACTAATGCTATGACAGAAGGAATAAGCTTATCATGGTGTAAATATTTAATAGAATATGACTTAGCTGAAAGCTACGCATTACAGACTCAAAGACATGGTAGAATACGTCGTGCTAATAGTATAAGTAGAACATCATACGTATATCAAATCCTTGTAAGAGACAGTTGGGATGAAATACAAGAGAAGATAATAATCAAGAAGCAAAAGTATGATGAACAGATTAAAAATATTAAATAAAAGGAGATGGGAATATGTTTAATACAGAGGATTTTATAAAAGACTTAAATGAAAGCATATCTAAAATGGAAGCAGAGGAATTAAATATTAATGTAACTGGCGATGAAGAATCTGACAGAGAAATAATACAAAACCCTCAACAAGCTAATTATTTTTGTAAAGTAGTAAATGAATTAAGAGAAGAAAAAGCTAAAACTGAAGAGCTAATCAATCAAGAACTTGAAAGAGTTAAAAGAGAATATGAAGCATATAAGACAAAAGAACTTAATAGAATAGACGGTCAAATACAATACTTCTCAGGACTATTAGAATCATATGCTACTAAAGAATTACAAAACAGCAAGAAACGTTCTATAAAATTACCTCATGGTACATTATCTATAAAGAAACAACAAGATAAATATGATTATGATGAAGACGCAATACTAGAATGGTTAAAGAAAAACAAACAAGATAAATTTATCAATGTTCAAACTAAAGAAACTGTCAATAAGAAAGATCTTAAAAAAGAAGGATTTAGTCACAATGGTAAATTATATCTAGATGATATAGAAGTCGAAGGAGTAGTCATAACAGCACAACCAGACAAGTTCGAAGTTAAATAAGAGGTGAGAATATGATCTACGAAAGGGAGTTCATAAATACAGTTAAAGATGCTACTGATATGTTAGAGCTAGCTAATGAATACACAAGTATGAAAAAGGCTAGCCCTAATACTTGGCAAGGACAATGTCCACATCCTAAACATAGAGATAGTACTCCTTCATTTACTGTATTTACTGATACAAATACCTGGGCATGTTTCGGTTGTAATCAAGACAATCAATATGGCTCAGATTGTATAGCATTTATACAATGGATAACTGAAGGAGAATATTCGTGGCAAGATGCTTTATTATGTCTAGCTAATAGAGCTGGTATACCTATACCAGACGATAAGAATCAAGCTAAATATGATAAGAATCTTAAAATGTCTAATAAGTATCATAAAGATTTGTCATCAGAAGCTATGGAATATCTTGAGTCCAGAGGAATAACATCTAAAGAGATAGAGAAGTGGCACATAGGATATGACAAAGAAACAAATAGAATAGTATTCCCGTTGTATTCTAAGTTCAACCAAGTCGTCGGCTTTAATAAAAGACTATTAGATACTAGAACTAAGGGCATAAATAATAAGTATATAAATTCCAAGAACTCAGAAATATTTAATAAATCAACATTTCTTTATGGTATTCATTATATAAAACAAGAAGTTAACTATATTATTATTACAGAAGGAAGCATGGATGTTATCCTTGCAACTAAATATGGTTTGCAGAATGTAGTATGTACTTTAGGTACAAGTCTATCTCAACAACATGTAGAAGTTATAAAGAGAATGAATAAGATTCCTATAATAATCTATGATGGAGATGATAAAGGAAGATATGCTACACAGAAAGCTGCTAACCTATTTATGGAGAACGATATGTATTGTAAAGTCGTTAACTTACCAGAAGGATTCGATTTAGCAGACATATCACTTCAAACAAAAAATAAATTAGTAAAATATATAAATGATAATACCTATACTTATGGTTATTCAAAGATAAACGAGCTAATAAAAGATTATAGTAAAAAACTATATGAATTACAACTTGATTATTCTATAGAGGCCAGAAAGATATTAGAAAGAATACCAGATAACGAAAGAGATGTATTAGAAAGTTATCTTAAATATAGTATGGGTATGATAAAGGAGGATTAGTATGTTGATATTTCCAGGACAAGACAAAGGTGTATACGAATTGTTCCCTGAACTTAAAAACGAAACAGCAGAAGACTTTCTTGACTTTTTTGTAGTAGATGACTTACGAGAACTAATAGTTAAATGCTTAGACAAATTCAGTAAGAAGCTTACAGAAAAAGATAGAAAGTTATGCGAAATAGTATGCGATATGTTAATAAATAAAGGTGTATTAGGACCCGATGCACATAATGCATTAACAGATGAATTATTAATGGCAGCTATGCTTCGTGACTGTGAAGTAGATATCAATAAACCATCTACTTTAATAAGACCTAGAGACGTATTATTTGAAACCAATAAAGAACTAGGCAGTAAAGTACCAGAAGAAGAACTAGAAAAAGTAGCGCAATGTATAGAAGCACAATTTGGAGAGCTAACTCCTATACCATTATTAAAAGGTACAGTAGGAAGCTTCCAACAATTATTTGCAGATGCATGTTTTGTAATAGACAGATATATAGAGGTATAAGCTATGATATGTAGTAACTGTATTAAAAAAGATGTGTGTAAACATAAAGAATATCTTGATATGTACAGTGGCTTAGAACTTAATGAATGTGAGTATAAAAAAGTAGAAGGTTGTATGCCTTCTACTTTACCTAACATATCTGTTTCACATTTTGAAGAACCTAAACAGCCACGATTATCGAGAGAAGAAGTTAATGAGAAGATACTAGAACTTAGTAAGCAGCAAAATGAACAGCCAACATTAAGAGAAATGATAACATGTGAAATATGTGGTGCAGTAGATTTTAAAGACCAAATGCATAAATGCTCTAAATGTGGTAACTGGGTATGTTCTAGTTGTTCATTAGAATTACCAACAATAGGCGTAGATCCTAATAAGCCAATGGGAACAGAATTCTTATGTGATAACTGTTGGGGCCAAGAACAACAAGAAGAACCAGACATAGAAATAGTAGAGGAGGATGACGACAATAGCGATGACGAATAAACCGAAAAAACCTACAATAGATGACTTAAAAAAACACCTTTTTAAGTATAAAGATGCTACTATAATAGTAGGGAATGATGTTATATCAGATAAAGAAATGTTTTTACCTTACAGCGATGATAAACATTATAGCAGAAAATCTATGAAGAAAACACCTAAAGAGTTTTGGGACTTCTATGAAGAAAAGATCTATAAAGAAGACGCTGATTCTCTTAATAAGAGTCAACAATTAATAGAAGGATTAATAGATTTAGGAATAGTAAAAACATTAGTCGATGATAATAGCGATGGAACATTTTCTAATTGCAATATAAGATACATACCATTACAAGGTAATTATAAAGTACTGAAATGTAATAAGTGTAAAAAAGAAATGATATATGATTCTAGTAAAATCGATATCAGTGGCAAACCTTTAACACATAATATGTACGAAGATACTGAATGCGATGGCACTATAGTTCCTACATTACCTTTTGCTAATAGTATAATGAATGCAGACTTAACAGAAGAATTAGAAGAAGCTATATTCAATTTAGATTCTGATGAACCCATGCATAGTCATACTTTAATATTTATAGGAGTTGATTTTGATAATAATATAATGCATTATATTGCAGATAAATTTAGTACTATAAAAAACAGCCCTCAATATAAAAGTCAATATCCTGATGATACATATTATATAGTTATAGTATCTGACGGTGATGAATTACCTATAGTTGCTTATAATGCAGACTTTGGAACTGAAGATAAAATAGAAGATTCTTTGGGTAGACTATCTGAAGTCTTGAAATCTTAAGACATATTTATGAAACTAATATAAAAGGAGATGCAAAATTATGGAAGGATTTGAATATATTATATCTAAAAGTAATATAGAGGGAATAAATATAAATACCCTTGAAAAATTACTACAGAATACAACATGTAATCAGTATTCAATTAAGAAAGTAATAAATAGTTCGATAATAGCTTTTGATAGTAATAAAGGTAAGATATGCATGATAAATTGTGTCAAAAATTATTATAACTTACCAGACGATAATGAATGTGTCAGCACACAAAAACGTTTATTTGGAGAGTTTAAAGACTGTCCTTGTGACAAGTGCCATTTAAAAGCTATAGAACTATGGAAACAACAAAAAATAGAAAAGAAATAACAGGAGGACAACAACATGAACAAAACTGAATTAACTGTAACAATGGCAGACAAATTAAATAAACCTAAAAAAGAGGTAGAAGAATTCTTAAATGCATTCACAGATACTATAACTGAAACATTACAAAGTGGTGATAAAATACAAATAACAGGATTCGGTACATTCGAAATAAGAGAAAGAGCTGCAAGAAAAGGTAGAAATCCAAGAAATCCACAACAAGAAATAGAAGTACCAGCTACTGTAGCTCCAGTATTTAAAGCTGGTAAACCTTTTAAAGAAGCTGTTAAGAAAAATAAATAGATAGAATATAAATAGAGGATTAACGTCCTCTATTTATTTAATAGAATGGAGTATGTATATGGCAAAAAAGAAAAAGAAAAGCATAATAGATTATAAAGACGTATTAGCCATTCCATTTTCACAAGTTAATGAATTCGATAATGGCTTTACTTATGCTAATAATAAAAATATTTATACTGAATTTAATGACGGAAAATTCATATCACATGATGGTCTTGACAAATGTATAGAAGTCACACAAGTCATGCCATTTCTAATGATACGTAATGATAAAAACGAATTCTTAGTTATGAAACGTAGTGATGCTCCAATAAATAAACCATCTGATTTATATTCCATAGGATTATATGACCATATATATCCTGAAGACGGCTATTCAGATCATTTATTTTCATCTTTAGTAAGATTATTACATACTAATATAATCAAATACAAACCATTACCTTTTAAGCATGTAGGATTTGTTAAAGATGTAGGAGACAGTCACCTAGGCATAGTATTTGTACTCGATACCTTTGCATTTACTATGGAGCCATGTAATAAAAAATATATGTATCAATGGTTTACTAAAGAACAATTGATAGATAATTATAGTAGATTTAAGTCATGGTCTCAACATATAATCAATTATATAATAGACGACAACAATGAGTTATAAGGAGGGAAACATATGAATCTTAATGATTGGTTGCCAAACAAACTAGCACACAGCACATGGCGTGACAAATATCAAAATAATGGTGAAACGTTTGATGAATGGTTAGATCGTGTATCAAATGGAGATCCAGATTTAAAACAATTAATAGTAGATAAGAAGTTCATATTTGGTGGTAGAATACTAGCTAATAGAGGACTTCAAAATCAGGGAACTAAAATAACATATTCAAATTGTTATGTATTAAAACCACCTGATGATAATATAGAAAGCATATACGATACTTGTGGTAAGCTTGCTCGAACTTTCTCTTATGGAGGAGGAGTAGGTATAGACATATCTAATCTAAGACCAAATGGAGCTCCTGTTCATAATGCAGCTAAAACTACTACAGGTGCATGTAGTTTCATGGATACATTTGCCCAAGTAACTGATACTATAGGGCAAAAAGGTAGACGTGGAGCATTAATGTTATCTATGGATATAAATCATCCAGACATAGAAGAATTTATAGATAAGAAAACTAATACAGACAAGGTAACGTCAGCTAATATATCAGTAAGAGTCACTGATGACTTTATGAATGCAGTAGTTACTAAACAAAAATATACTTGTTCTTACTTATTAGAAGACGGTTCATTAGTAACTAAAGAAGTAGATGCAGATAAGTTATTCGAGAAACTAGCAGAGAATAACTGGGACTATGCAGAACCTGGTATTCTTTATTGGGATAATATAAATAACAATAACTTATTATCTGAATATATTAAAGCAGGAGACTTTGCATATGCAGGAGTTAACCCATGTGCAGAAGAACCGTTACCTGCAGGTGGAGCATGCAATCTAGGTGCAATAAATTTATCTAAATTCGTAGTAGATCCTTATACAGAAACTGCAACTATAGATTATATGGAATTAGCTGATACAATATATAAAGCAGTAGACGCAATAAATGATTTGTTAATAGAAGGTGCAGACCTTCATCCATTAGAAATGCAAAGAGAAAGCGTTAAGAAATATAGACAAATAGGTTTAGGAATAATGGGATTTGCTGACATGCTAATCAAATTAGGAATAACTTATGGTTCTGAAGAATCTATTAAAATAATAGATGAATTAGGTAGCTTTATATTATATCATGCAATAATAGCATCTAATGCTTATATGAAAGAAAATGGAGAAGAACCATTCTATGGTTATGATGCTGAAAGACTTAAAAGATCTAAACCAATCAGAAATCTATTAGAAAATACAGAATATAATGCTGACAGATTATGTAAAGCATTAGAAGAAGGCTTATTTAATTCACAATTACTTACAATAGCACCGACTGGTTCAATAGCTGGTATGCTAGACACATCATATGGAGCAGAGCCTTTCTTTAGTTTGAAATATACTCGTAAAACTAAAAGCCTAAATGGAGGAGAAGAAGTAACATACCTAATAGATAATACACAAGCAGAAGAATATAAAGAACTTCATGATTTGTCAGTAAGTGATGAATTACCAGGATTCTTTATAACAACTCATCAAATACCAGTAGAAGACAGAGTAAAAGTTCAAGCAACATGGCAAAAATATATAGACGCATCAATATCTTCTACAGTTAATCTTCCTAAGAGTGCTACAGTAGAAGATGTTAAACAAGCATATATATATGCATGGCAACAAGGATGTAAAGGATTAACTATATACAGAGCAGGTTGTAAACGTGATGCAATTCTAACTGAAGCTTTTAAAGAAGAAGAAATAGAAGTTCCAGTATCTGAAATGAAAAATGAATCTGGTTTACAATTTGGAGACACTTTATTGATAGATAATAATGTACGTGGCGTATATCGTGAATTAACTACTGGATGCGGACACTTGCATTGCAATTTCTATTTCGATCCAGACACAGGAGACTTAAGACAAGTATTCTTAGATAAAGGATCTAAAGGTGGTTGCTTATCTATGTTAAACGCTGTATCTAGACTATCTAGTTTATGTGCTAGAAAAGGAGCTCCAGCAGAAGAAATCGTAGATCAATTACTATCAGTAGTAGATTGTCCAGCTTATCAAGTTTCTAAACACGTTACACATGCAACATCTAAAGGTTCATCTTGTGCTTCAGCAGTAGCATATGCATTATTAGATGCGCATAAAGAATTCTGTGAAGAATATGGTATCAATGAATACGAAGATGAAGACATACCAGAACCAAAGAAAACAGTTAAACCCAAGATAACTAAAGAAAAAGTTAAAGAAAAAGCTGACTCTTTGGATGACTATTATACAACATGCCCTGCTTGTGGTAAGAAAACACTTCTAGCAATAGGAGGATGTGTAAGTTGTCAAAACCCAGAATGCTCATGGAGCAAATGTGGTTAAAATATATAAAGGAGGTTCATTAATATGAATGCAGATGGAATCATACAAGAATTAGGAGAGAAAATAAAACAGCTAACTATATCAGAAGCTATACTAAAAGGTCAATTAGTAGAATCTCAACAAGAGATAAACAGATTGAATAATATGATAGACGAAAAAGATATGGAAATAGCTGAATTACAAACTAGTAAATGTCAATGTGGCGATGGAGGATGCAGCTGTCACAGTGAAGAAGACGGAGGAGTAAGATAAATGACAATGAAAGAACCAATGAAATTAAGAATAAAATATTTTGAAGGTGCTACTAAATTAAAACAAAAAGCCATAGGTAAATGGATAGATGTTTATGCACGTAAAGATGTATTCGTTAAAGAAGGTGAAATGGCTAAAGTGCCATTAGGATTTGCCCTTGAATTACCTAAAGATTATGAAGGACATTTAGCTCCTAGAAGTTCTACATTTAAATCTTGGGGAGTTATACAAACTAACTCAGTAGGTGTTGTAGATGATACTTATATAGGAGACAATGATGAATGGTTAATGCCTGTTTATTGTCTTAAAGGTAAAGACGAAATACTAGAAGGTACAGGTAAATGTAAAGGTACTATGGTTCATCAAGGAGATAAAATAGGACAATTTAGAATAATGGAATCAATGCCTTTATTAATATTTGATGAAGTCGAAACTTTCGGAAATAAAGATAGAGGAGGTTTCGGTACAACAGGGGAGAGATAAAAAATGACTGTTAATAGAAATAGAAATGACTATAGCGAAATATCAGAATTTGCAGTTGGTTCTTTATTTGCTAATGATGAAGGTGATATAATCGTTGGAAATCATGAGCCCAGTTTAAATGTAGATTACAGTAGAACTCTTGCTCCTAATGATTTTAGTAGTGTAGCAATGGTAGATCCTGCAGCTCATAGAATATTAACATCATCTGGTACCGCTGGGCTTATGAATGAAGAACTAGAAGTACTACAGCTTAGAAAAGAACAAGCTGACTTTAAAGAAGAAATGATGGCAAGAATGGCTAATTTAGAAAATGAATGCTATAGATTATCACAAATAGTATATGAGTTACAAATGGAGAAAACAAGAAAGCAAAAACCTAGAACAGATGATGGAGTAAATGTAAATGACTTCTTATTATGATGAAAATAGCTTACTTTCAGCTGAATATATAACAGATTGCCTAAATGATATATTGCGAAATTATAGTATTATGCAAAGATTTCGCGTAGAAGATCTTGTAAACTGTACTATCCAAGTTGTTGAAGAACCTGATAGAATAAGTTATCATTCAGTAGTAACAGGAGATAGAGTCGAAACTATAGGTAGAACGAAATCTGCTTTATGTATCACTTACACACTACACTCAAATCTATATCCAGAAGGAAAAATATATCTAAATGAAGATATAGAATTCATGGAAGTAGATAATCAGATTGGACTTGTAACATTCCAATTTTCTCCAGAAGTAACAGAAAGAGTTTCAAGAGCTCTGAGTTATTATAATATTGACCAAAATATCAAAAGTAGATCTAGAAAAAAAGTTATACCTCAAATTAATATTAATTCATATATGTTATAATATATAATATAGCCACTCAGAAATGGGTGGCTATTATAATATAATTAGGAGGTAGAACATGTTATATACAACATATTTAAGTAATATAAAAAATTTGCCAGACAATGAAGATGTAGTAAAGATACTAATAACAAGATTTAGACCAACTACAACATTCAATCCAAAGAAATATAATCTTATATGGAGACCATCTTTAGCTCCTTCAGAATACATATTTGCAAGATATAAAGATGGCTTAATGAACTGGCAAGAGTTCAGAGAAGAATATATAGAACAAACATCAACAAGCTCTGAATTTGAAAAATCGTTTTACGAAATAAAAGAATACCTGGATGAGGGAAAGGATGTATTCTTAATATGCTACGAGAAAGATGACTTACAATGTCATAGGAGCATATTAAGAGAAATTTTTAATTGCAATGACATAAAATGTAGAGAATACAAATAAAATAATGAGGAGAATGATATGACAGAACATAAAACTACAGTGAAATGTGACATATATATGTGCAAATATAATTCTGCGTGCTGTTCACAGCCAAGAGATTCAATTAAAGAGGAAGGAACTTTTTGTACCCGTGAGAGTATTAAAATAGAATTAGATGAACTAAATAATATAATAGATTGTGTTCATTATGAAGAGGACTATAAGAAGTTAAGAAAATGTTTTGCGTGTCAGATTGCGGAAAACGGAGAAATTGACTTTGAAGATGATGAGATAAATGAGTTCGAAATCATAGAAGTCAATGATGATAATGACGATGGACTATGGTAAAAACTATGTAATAACTCATTTACATTTAGCTTATGGTAGTGTAGGTGATAGCATAATCTTACTAGACCAATTAGTCGATAAGCTAAAAGAATTAAATATGCAAACTGTATGCGTAACAAATCATGGTTCGCTAGCAGACATGTATGATTTTTATTATGCCTGTATAGATAATAATATAAAACCTATAATAGGTTGTGAAGTTTATCTTCAACCAGAAGAAGAGGAAGAAGAAAAGACTAATACACATTTAATATTATTAGCTAAGAATATGACAGGTGTTAAAAATCTATTAAAGATAACTTCAGATGCTAGTATAAATAACTTCTATAAAGTCCCTAGAACTACAATGGAATATTTAGAAAATCATAGTGAAGGTTTAATATGTACATCTGCATGCGTGGGAGGAATAATCCCACGCTTAATTTTACGTGAAGATATAGAAGGAGCAAAACGATATATAAATAAATTCAAATCTATATTCGGTGACAATTTCTATCTTGAAATACAGCCAGGAGAATTTCAAGAACAAATAGATGTTAACATTGAACTTATTTATTTGTCAGAAGAAATGAATGTACCATTGGTTGCAGCAAATGATGTTCACTATGTAAACAAGGAAGACTGGAAGACTCATGATTTTCATATAAGAATAAACAGAAAAATGAAAGCACCAAAAAATGAAAATGAGTCTGTGTATGTAGATAAGATCTATTATATGATGAGTTATGATGAGCTAGTCGGAAGTTTTGATAGCGAATTATATGATAGAGACGTTATATTAAAGGCAATAGAAAATACAAATGTAATTAATAGTAAATGCGAAACTGTAGAATTTAAAGCTGATAAATTAAATCTACCAAAATTCAAAGTGCCAGATAAATATAATAGTGAGAAAGAGTATTTGGAAGATTTATGCTTTAAAAGACTAGACGAAATTAAATATAAGATAACAAATCCTAGTGAGTATGTGAGTAGAATTTATACAGAATTAGACGTCATAGACAAGCTAGGATTTAATTCTTATTTCTTAATTATGCAAGATTTAGTTAACAATGCTCAATTAGACGGAATAAAAACAGGACCAGGACGTGGTTCAGTGTGTGGTAGTATAGTAGCTTATTTAATCGGAATAACGAAGATAGATTCTATTAAGTATAATTTATTATTTGATAGATTTCTATCTGTTTATAGAACAGGTTCAATTCCAGACGTGGATTTGGACTGTGAAAGTGGTGAAGGTAGAGATAAACTATTTAAATATACTATAGACACATACGGTATAGAAAAATGTGCGGCCGTATCTACTTTTGGTATACGTAAAGCACGTAGTGCAATTAGAGACGTAGGAAGATTGTACGGAATAGATTTAAAAGAAATAGACACAATAGCGAAACTAATTCCACAAGTTTATTATATCGAAGGAACTGAAGATAAGAAAACAGATTTATCTATTAAAGAATCATTAGAATATATACCAGAGCTTAAAGAATGGCAAAAGAAATATCCTGACTTATTCGACATGGCCATGAAGTTAGAGAATTTGCCTTCTCATATGTCTATACATGCAGCAGGTACTTTAATAGCAGATACAGATATAATAGATGTCGCTCCAATGATAAGACAAGTAGACAAAGAATTAAATGCAACTTCACTTGATTTACATGCGGCAGAAAGTCAAAAGTTAGTTAAATACGATTATTTAGGGTAGATTCTGCCCTCTCATATGTAGTGGGTTATATGCTGGAAAAGTACAGAAGTACGACCTGTTAAGTTTTTCGTACACCTACAGTATTTTGTAATTATTGTAGTCGTAACAATCGAAGAAATAGGGACAATCAGCAGGCACGATAAGATCCGCCTCAACGACTGGGAGAATATCTCCATCGTATACGAGTAATTATATACGACAACCCCACGTAAAAAGATACAGTCTGAACTTCGTACGAGAGTACGAGAGCTAGGCAGAAATGACCTAGCATTTTTATAATTTCTTTATAATAATGGATATCATTTTATAGGTAATTTACTTATGAGGTGATATAAAGTGAATAAACCTAAATATTCAAAAGAAGAAGTATATACTGAAATTTTAAGGATATATAAAATAGAAAATAATATGAATAAAAATATATTTAAAACGTATACAACGTTTGAAATATCTGATTATAATAATTTTTTTACTAAATATGGAGGAATTAAAAAAATATGTAAAGAACTCAATATTAAAAATAAACCATCTAAAAATACAAAAAAAGAATTATTAGATGCTGGAAAAGAAGTTTATGAAAAATATGGATATTTAACTTGTGAATTATTTGAAAAGAAAACAAAATATAGTAAAACAGGAGTTAAGGGATTATTTGGTTCTTTTACTAATTTTTTAAACGAATTAAATATACCATTAAATATTGCATCTAAAATCACTCCAGAAGAAGTGAAAGAAGATGTATATAACTTTTGTATAGAAAATCATACAACAAATAGTTCATTATATAGGAAGTACGGGAAATATAATCAATGCCATATAGATAAAAATTTTGGAGGATGGATAAATCTATTAAAAGAGCTAGAATTAACTCCTCAAAAAGTAAAACCTGGTATTGATTATATGCTATCTGAAGTAAAAAAAATATATATGAAGTATGATTTTATATCTTCGAAATTAATAAATGAAGAATGCGATTTTACATATCAAGCATTTTCAGCATATTATGATTCTATTGAAGATATATCTTTAGCGATATCAGATGGAGAAAGTAAATATATTTTTAATAATTCTTGGATGAGTGTAGACATTCAAAAAATACTAAATTATCTTTATAAATATATAGATAAAGATAAAATATCTATAGAAAAAACCTTTGATTGGCTAATAACAGAAGAAGGAACTCATATGCGTTTAGATATTTATATAGAAGATAAAAATTTATGTATAGAGTATAACGGTAAACAACATTATGAATATATTCCATTTTTTCATAAAGATAAAGAAGCATTTAGAAGATCACAAAAAAGAGATCAACTCAAAAAAGAATTGCTTAAACAACATAATATAAAATTAGTACAAATAAAGTACGATACAAAAATTACTGAAGAATTAATAAAAGAAATTATAAAAAATTAACAAATTTGTGAATACATTAAATATTATAAGTGAATGTGAAAAGCTAACAGGCGATATATTTGATATAGAATTTGACAATTATGATGACGAAGAAGTATGGAAATTAATTAGTTCTAGAAATACTACAGGACTATTCCAAATTGGATCCAACACTTATAAGTCTAGAATGTATAAATTAAAACCAAATAGCATAGAAGAGTTAGCAAACTGTTTAGCACTTGTCAGAGGACCATGTATTTCTTCTAAGTTAGATCAGAAATATATCAATGTCTTAAACGGTAAAGAAGATATTGAGCTAATACATCCTATGTATGATAGTGTAGTTAAAGACACTTGTGGTATTATGATTTATCAAGAACAATTAATGGCAGTATGTTCTAACATGGGATTGCCTCTTCATGAAGGTTATGACCTAATGAAAGCATCTGCTAAAAAGAAATTCGATAAGATAAAGACTTATGAAGAAAAGTTACACAGCTTAGTACGTGGTTCTATGGATGACGAAACATTTAATTATATCTTTAAATTGATATTAGATTCAGGAAAATACTCATTTAATAAGTCTCATGCCATAGCTTATGCTACAATATGTTATATAACAGCTTATTATAAGGTACATCATATTAAAGAGTTTATAGCAGCGACTCTTACATGTAATTATAATAACAAAAGTGGTAAGACAGAAGAAAAGAAACGTAAATTGTATGAATTATATTTAGACGCTGTATCTAATGGTGTAAAATTCTTACCTCTTGACTTAAAGAAATCTAAATGGAACTTTACAGTAGAAGGAGATAAAATAAGAATCGGTTTCTGTGCATTAGCAGGTTTCTCTAAAGCAGCGTTAGATGAAATTTATGATAAAATGCCAGAAGCATCTGATGAACCATTGGTTAAACAAATTCATGACAACGTTGAAAAAAGAATTTGTTCTAAGAAAGCTATGATACCATTGATATTATCAGGAGCAATAGGAGACCCCGTAGAGAATTATGAGTATTACTGTGAGTTACGTAAAGAAGAACCTCAATCTGATATAAAGATAAGCAAAGATTTAATACTGCAACCTTATGCACCTCAAGCAGAAGTAGAAGAAGTACTGTACAGAGTAGCTTATACAGAAAATAAATTCAATACTTTACCTAGAATAGATCTGGATGACATAAAAATAAATAATAACTATACAACAGAAGGATATATTCAAAAAGTATCGAAAAAGAAAGATAGCAGAGGAAACGAAATGGCATTCATAGATGTTTTAACTGGTGACGGTCTAGTAAGTTTAGTAGTATTTGCTAATGTCTATAAAACTTATAAGTCTAAACTTAAAAAAGACAACAAGATCAAATTCAAAGCAGTTAAGCAAAAACATACACATAAATTTATAAAGGCTACAGTTATGTAGCCTTTTACAACTATTTTTAAAGGAGGTAACTATGCAAGTAAATAATTATTATGTAAAACACTTACTTAAAGTAAAGCTCTTTTCTCTTAAATCATATGCTGATTCTTTAAAGAAAAATAAGTATGTAGATTTCACTAAATGCAAGTCTAGATTTGTTAACGATATCAAACTTATGATTAAGTATTTAAAAGATATAGAAATTTATACTTATAATTCAACATATAATATGAGAACGCAATTAGAAGGTTTATTAGAAACTATTAAGACAGTAGAAGCAATAGAAGATCTACTAGAAGTACTTGAAACTTGCAATGGTATATTAAGTACAAATGTAGATAATGAACTTAGTGGTAACGCAATACGATATGTTCTAGAAGAAACATATGAATCAGGTGAAAATAGAATTGGAACAGATTTAATAAGTACAATATGTGAGCCCATTAGAGCAGATGATCATATAAAGATATTTGATCCACAATGTGGAGATGGAACCAATGTTAGTAACTTTGCTAGATGCATAAGAAATTCAGTATCAGAAGTCTATGGGTTAGATGAAGAACAATATGGAATATATGATGCTAAAAAGAAAATAGACAAAACTATAATAGGTACATTACGAGGTTCTAAAATAAGTAATGAAGTATTTGATATATTGTTCTTAAAACCAAGACCACAAATTGAATTAGAACATAACTTTAATCAGACTATAAAAGAAGCTAATGAAAAAGCAATGCTTAAACAAACGTATAGATTCTTAAAGCCTGGAGGATTAATGGTTTATACTGTACCATTTTACAGAATGTATAATGATATGTGGTATTTCATAGCAAAGAACTTCGTAGAAGTAATGGTTATAGCACATAAAGATAAAACTGAAAAGCTAATAACTATATATGCTATTAAAAGAAGTAATCCTTATTATGCAGATGCTTTAGATAGAATGTTAAATATAGAATTCGATTCTTTAAGAAGATATTGCGACGGACAGTATACTGTTAATGCTAACCCTGAATTAGAAGTACAATTATTCAGAGGTTCTGTAATAGACGTTTATGAATTAACAGATATAATAGAAAATGATGGACTATATAATGACTTTCATAAATCTTTTAATGAAGATAAAACAAAGAAAGATACGAGTCCATTATTGCCATTTAACCTAGGACAAATAGGATTAATACTAACCAGTGGAGAGTTAGATGGTATCGTAGAAGAAATCCCAGGAGTTAATCATGTAATAAAAGGTATGACTGTTAAAACAGTAAGTTCAGAAGAAATAAGAGATAGTCAAACTAATACTGTAACATGTAAAAATACTATATCTAATATGGTTCAACTAAATGCTTTTACAGCAGATGGAGATTTCGTAAGTATTAATTAAAAGGAGGAATTATATGTATAATAAACTCAATGAGTACTCAAAAATAAATATAGATCACACACTTCATGCATGGACTGATAAAACAATCTATGACCAAGATAGTGGTGAATTTATATTTATATCTATGATAGGCTTTAGCACTACAACTAAAGATATAATAAAAGTACTTAACAAAAGTAAAAACAGAGTATATATATCTTTAAGAAGTGCTAAATGGGCATATTCTTCTAATGAAAAATATAAAACTATGTCTAAAAAGACATCTAACAGTGATTATGTCCATACTATACTATATCAAGACGACCAAATAACAATAAATCAATTAAGAGAAGATTATAAATTATTTATATATACGACTAAAGATGAAACAATAGAAGATAAATTATTTGAAAAGCTTAAAAAATATTCTTCAGTACCTTTATTAGATGAATGGAAAGGCTTTATCAAAAGAAGACTAATGTTAGAAGGAGCAGTATCAGAATTAACAGTATATGGTGTTAAAGATGATATGAATGCATATAAAGTAGTATTCGACAGACAATTATTAGTAGATATCATATCTAATGGATTAAGAACAGGAGAAATAAATATAGCAGGGAATAATAATCCTTCTGTATTACTACCTTCTATTCATGGATTAAATGATTATCTAGATATGTTTGGTGAATTTTTAGCTAAGAAGATACAAACTAGTTTTAAGCCTAAATTCACTCCAGGAACAGACAAATATGATCAATATGTAAATGACATAGATGATTTTATTCATGATAAAAATAAGATAGAACTATTCGAAGCTCAAAAGAGTATGATACAAGCAATCACTAATAACTGGAGAATCAATAAGTCTACTATCTTATCAGGTGAAATGGGAGCAGGTAAAACTCTTATAGCTTCAGCCGCAACTTATACTCATCATGAGAATAGAAACAAAGGATTAAACTGCTTAATAATGTGTCCATCGCATCTACAAAAGAACTGGGAGAAAGAGCTTACAAGATTTGTTCCTAATGCTAAAATCTTTACTGTTCATAACTTAGATGAATTATTAGATATAGAAGGCAGATTAAGAAATAGAAACAGAGCTGAAAATATATATGTAATAATGTCTAAGGAAGTAGCAAAACTATCTTATGATGAAAGACCATGTGCTGTATGGTCTCAACGTAAACAAGCATATGTGTGTCCAGAATGTGGAGAGGTGTTAATGAAAGAAGAAACACAGACAGTAGGTAGAAGAAGAATAAAAGTAACTGTACCGTTAACTCATACAGACTTTGCAAGTAAAGGTATCGTTAATGATAGATGCTATTCTAAAAAGAAAGTCTTTAACGAAAAGACAGGTAAAGCAGAAGAAGTAGAATGTGGTTGTAAGTTATGGGTGCCAGTTACTAATAACGCTAATCACAACTGGATAAAACTAGGCAAACATGGTTGGATAATGATAGATAAGATAGAACAAGTAACAGAAGAATTAGCTATGAGAGATGATCTTAACAAGAAAGAAACAGCTTATTTAGATAAACTACAAGAATATTATGAATTACTAACCACAGGAGAAACAGTACGCCCTACAATCAAAAAGAACTATAAATATCCTGTAGCGAAATATATAAAGAAAAGAATGCCATATGTATTTGACTATTTTATAGCTGATGAATTACATCAATTAGCATCTGAATCGCATCAAGGTCAAGCACTTCATTATTTAACTCAATCAGTCAAACATATGATAGGTTTAACAGGTACAATACTAAATGGATATGCTAACAGTATATACTATATTCTTTATAGATTATGTCCAAGTCTAATGAAAAACGAAGGTTTTGATTATGAAGACGAAATGGAATTTGCAAGACTATACGGAGTATATTCTCGTGAAACAAGATACCAAGTACGTAATAGTAGAGACCGTGTTTCACGTGGAACAAAAGAAAAATTGTTACCTGGTATATCTACATTAGTATTTACTAAATTCTTATTAAATAATACAGCATTTATATCTCTAGACGATATGACAGAAGGATTACCAAGTTATACAGAAATACCACTAGGAGTAACAATGAACTCAGAAGTTCGTGAAGGCTATAGATTATATGAGCAAACAATAGCCAATAATGCATTCCAACAAGGTAGTTTAAAAGTAATGGGACAAATGATAAGAGGAATGACTAATTATCCTGATGCTCCACACTGTGCAACTGAAATACGTAATCCAGATACAGATGATTTAATAATGGTTCCACGAGTATTGCCTAAACAAACCCGTGAAAAAGAAGAAAAACTTATGGAAATAATAAGAGATAGAGTACGTAGTGGAGAAAGAGTATTAGTATATTACAATGCAATAAATCAAACAGATATAGGTAAAAGTCTTGTTAAGTTAATAGCATCAGAAGGTTATTATGCATCAGAGTTAACAGCTAAGACTAAAGCCGAAGATCGTGAAGATTATATTAATAAGCTTGTTAATCGTGGAGTAAACGTATTAATATGTAATCCAACACTAGTAGAAACAGGGTTAAATTTACTTGACTTTACAACTATAGTATTCTATCAAATGGGATATAATCTATCTACTATGAGACAAGCATCAAGAAGAAGTTGGAGACTATCTCAAAAGCATGCTATAACAGTTTACTTTATGTATTATGAAGATAGCGTACAAGAACAAGCATTATCTTTAATGGCTAATAAACTAGCGGCCGCTCAATCTATGGAAGGTAAATTCTCTGAAGAAGGACTTAGAGCTATGAGCAATAATCAATCTATACTTACTCAGATAGCTAATAACGTATGTAATGGTATGAAGAATACCGTTGATAGTACATTATTTAAATCTTCTAATTTTGTTAAGAAAGCTGCTAATAATAAACGACATCATGCTAAGACTAAAGAAGATATAGAATATCTATTAGATGATAGAGGACGTCGTGTAGTACTTAAACCTAGAGCTGTAAAACCTAGAATAATACATGACATAAACTATAATGCATTGAATAATCCATTGCAATTATTTATATAGCAAATAAAAAGTACGCCTTTTTTGTATAGTAATAGTATAGATACTGATATCAATACAAAGGAGGCGTATTTATAATGGCTTTAATATTAAAAAGAGTAACCAATCCATACGAATGCGTCAGATGTTCTATAACTAGAAAATGTATAAGTTATGGCGAAGAATATTATGAAGACGACGAAGATGGAACAATAATAGACTTTAATTATTATTATGATATGATGTTTCAAAAGAAAGTTGAGGATGCTATGCCACAATTAGAAGCATCTATGGATAGATTCGCTTATCAACAAATGATGTTAGAAAAGCAAAGACAATTCCTAGATAAAACTAAGTTCGATAGAAAGATGGCAACAATGGACAAAAGTTCTACAGATAATACACCATTTAAACCTAGTGGCACTCCACCAACTAAAGGAGGAGGTAACTAATGGCAGTTAAATGTATCAAACAATTAGCTACAGATTCTAGACCTACACAATCTCAGAAGTATATAGTTATACATAATGCTGGTGGTGGTATAGCTAAGACAGTACGTGATTATTTTGAACAATGTCTTGGACCTAATCCAGAAGCAGGTAGAGCTGGAGTCTGCGCCCATTACTCAGTTGACCAAGATACAATATATCAAATATTAGAAGATAACTGGAATGGTCAACATACTAAAGGTAATGGACACTACGCACCTTGGGGTGAAGGATTACCAAAAGGTACATGCACAAATGCTAATGCAATCGGTATAGAAATAGCAGATGGTTCAAGTGTAGATTTCGATAAAGCTACTGATAATGCAATAGAGTTAACAAGATATTTAATGAAAACATATAATATCCCAATAGAAAACGTAGTACGTCATGGTGATACACAAGATAAACCATGTCCACAAACTACCATGCAAAAGAATCTATGGGGCTATATGAAAGAAACTATTAAAAGTAGAAATGATGCTAATACGCCAATAGCAATCGATACTTCTGCATTTACTACTGCAGGTTCTATGGTAGATACTGGAACAAGTAGTGGAAGTAGTACAGGAGGCTCAGCAAGTATTAGTCTTGTTTTCGCTAATGATGGTTACACTACTGCCCAAGAATCATTGCCAAATGCAAACACTTCAGATAACTGGGTAGATATGCATAAGATAAAAGGATTGACATTACATATGTATCCACCTTATCATAATTGTAGTGTAGATGCTATGAAAGAATATTTTAAATATTATAATTGGGACAGAGCATTCCATTATAAAGTAGATTACGATACTGAAATAGATTATTCTAAAAAGGTACCAACTACATCTGGGCCATTTACAGGAGGTAATACTGTAGGTACTTCTGTATCAGATGTAACATTAGTTCCTGGCGAAGGTGTTTATTCAGGTACAGTTATAGGTGCTGGTGGAGGTACAAGTACTGGTACTAGCACTCCTGCAGGAACAATAGATGGTAATGACGTACCTGCTAAAATATATAATTATTGTTCTTCTAAAGGAGCAACTAAAGCAGTATGTTGTGCTATCATAGGTAACTGTGAAGGTGAAAGTGGTTTTGACCCTACACAAATAACACCACCACACTCAGCAGCAGGTCTATTCCAATGGCTAAAAGGTTCAGAAAGATTTGCAAGCTTAGAGAAAAAAGCTAAAGCAGCAGGTAAAGAATGGACAGATCCTGATGTGCAAATTCAACACATGTGGGATGAGCTTGCAGGAGAAGAAACTGTCTGTGCTAGCTTATTAAAGAAACAAGTTGGAGGATTTGACGCATATATTAAAATGGAAGATCCTTATCAAGCAGCCGTAGTATTCGGTAAATGTTTCGAACGTGGAGGCTACTATGAAAGAAGAGGACAATTAGGTAAGAAATGGTTCGATAAAATAGATTCTTATATGACTAGTAGTTCTGGTAGTAGTGACAGTTCAAAAGACGATTCGTCAAAAGATAAAGATTCAACAACTAGCAAGAATTCAGCTAAAAAAGCAATGAAAGTCGCTACTTATGCAGATGATGTTGAAGAATCTGATACAGTATATGGTTGGCCAATACCAGGTATAGCCAGAGTATCTTCTGCATATGGATACAGAGAATGCGAATATCACGATAGATTTGAAATGCATGGAGGTATAGATATACCAGCAGATCAAGGTGAAAATGTACATGCTTATGCTGAAGGTGTAGTGGTAGAATCTAGAAAAGATATATCATTTGGCTATGTAGTTAAATTAAAACATGCTGATGGATGTTATACGTATTATGCACATATGTTAAATCTAGAAGTATCTATAGGTCAAACTGTAGCTTCAGGAGATGTTGTAGGTAAAGTAGGACATACAGGAGAAACAGATAAGAATCATCTGCATTTTGAATTATATATAGATGATATGAGAGTTAATCCTTTAATATATGTTAAACCTGGCGGAGGTTCTAGAAAGATACCAAAACCTTTACAACAAATAGCTGTATATACTGTAGGAGCTACAGAAGATAATGTAACTAAAGACAATGTAAATAGAAGTAAAATATGTTTTGCATGTGCAGATAACAATCAACATACATATATAGATAGAGCATTATTTAATAATCAAAACCCTAAATATACTGTATCTATAGGTGCGTTCTTTGAAACTGATACACATGCAGTAGAAAAAGATAAGAAATACGATTGGGAAGATGTAGAAAAGAAAATAATCAGACAATGCGCCCAAGCATTATACTTCGAAGGATTTACTGCTGATAACTTGTGGCGTGAATTTGACCTTAATAGAGCTCCATCCCCTTTTGTGTATCTAGATAGAGATAAATGGAAAAAGTTCTTAATAGAAGTAGATAAACAAGTTACTTGGTTAGTTAAAAAATATGGACAAGTACATGGTACATATGTACCATATAATCTATTAACTAATACTAACTTAAATGAATTTATAGATTTATCACCAGACTTAGGAATGAACGGTAACGTTAGTGCTGGTACATCTACAGGCAATACTACATTAGCTTCAGCTGATGGAGGCTTCTGGTTAGGAGACTCTATTACAGTATTAATGAAAAGCAATAAATTACTTGAAAATCAAACAGTAGTAGCTAATGGTGGATGGGCTGCAAATAGTTACTATAAAAAAGACGGTAACAAAGTAGATAAGACAGCATCATTCCCTAAACCTTCTGATGTAAAATATGTATTCGTATTATTAGGTGTTAACAACCCTATAGTAAAATATCAGACAGATTTACTAGAAAAATTATTAAGTATGTATCCTGGCTTACCTATTTATGTAGGTGAAGTATTACCAACAGGTAAGGATTATCATTATTCTAGTAAATGGGGATCTGAAACTGCAGCAACACTTAATCCAAAAATAAAAACTTTTAACTCAGAAGTACAAGCTTATTGCAATCAAAACAATAATTTGAACTGGATTTCAACAACTGCTGGTTTAGTAAAAGACGGATTAATGGATCCAAATTACGTAGAAAAAGATAATCTACATCCTAATGCAGCAGGTTTAAAGAAATTAGCAGAAAATATTATGGCAGCAATATCAGGTTCAAGTAATACTGGTACTACTGATAACAATACTAATACTTCAACTAATGCTATAACTTCATCTGACTTTATAGTATTTGATAGTCCTTTCGATAATCCTATAGCTGTATACGATAATGATAAGGACAAAGATAAGAAAGATGATAAGCCTGTATCTGGTGGTGACGCTCCAGAATACGATAAAGTAAAAGCAGATCCTGCTAACATAAATAAATATGCATACGTTGGAGATGATGCTACTGTTAATGTATATGCTAAAACAGATGAAACTAGTAAAGTAGTAGAAGTTCTTCAATTAGGAGACGAAGCATTAATAACAGACATAGAAAAAGAATATTATTACAAAGTCAAAGCTAATAATAAAGTAGGCTATGTACCTTCTGTCAGTTTATATATAATCAGTGCTAATAAATTCGGTTATGTAGATACTGAAAAGAAAAATCATGAAGCTTGGATCAAATATGATGATACAGATTTATATAAATCAACTAAGATGGATACGACAGTAGTAGCTGCGGATTCTCAAACACGTGTTAAAATCTTAGACATGGATGAAAAGAGTGGATTCTATCAAGTAAGTATATTAGATGAAATCAATAAAGGCAAAACAGGATGGGTAAAAGCCTATCGTATTACTTTTAATAAGCATGATTTCACAGTTGAAAAAGCAGACGATAACGAAGATAAAGGTATGATGACTCAAGAAATAGAAATTCAAAACCCTGACTTCGAAGGTACAGCTACAGGTGTCATGGAGAAATATCCTAATGTACAAACAACAGATGGTTCATTAGAAGGCTGGGACAAAGAAGGAGACGTAGAATTTTTATTAGTTGCAAATAAAGACTTTGGAGAACCAGGCCGTTGGAAATATAGAGGCAATTACTTTGCTAGAATACGTTCAATTAAATCAGAGCTAGCAGGTATTAAACAAGAAATAGATACATCTTCAGTAGATTCTGATAAGAGTGAATTTGCACTTAGAGTATCTGCATGGATGAAACTTGTAACTTCTGATGATGAACCTGGAGCAATAGACGTAAACGCAACTGAAAGTTATATAGAAGATGGATTGACTTATTATATTGTTAATAAGAACAATAAAGTAGTGGCATCTTCTAAATTTGCACTTCCAAGTGATACTACTAAGTTTGCTAGACGTACAGCTTTATTAACAGGATTCAAAAAAGACGATAAATATTCATTAGTTATAGGTAGCAAAAAGCCTTTTGACATATATATAGATGATATATCAGTAGAAAAGGTTTATAACTATAAAGACGAAACAGAAACTGGTAACGACTTTACTACTGGTAACATAGGTACAGCTGGAGTAGGTGCTACAGCATATGATAATGGTGGTATAATGATTTATACTCAAGATAAAGCTAAAGGTACTAAAGATCCTCAACCTACAATAAAAACAGTAGTAACTAACGAAGAATATGAAGAAATAATGTCATATTCTAATTATGAATTAATAGATACATACATACTACAATTCGAACCTTATGATAAAGGTTTAGATGAAGTATTAAATGCACCAGTATTAGAAGATGATAGACTTAATACATTAACAGAAAGTTTAAATACTTTAACTGGTAACTCAATTCATTATAATGTAGTAGAAGCAGGCCCTGGTTCAACAGACCACTGCGTTAAACCTGCAGATGAATTAAACGTATTGTATCAACAAACTGAAGTTAAATGTGATCCTATATATCCTGACTTGATAATTCCTCCTAATTATTCTACATCAGATTATGATATGGAAAGTAAAAACAGTATACCACTACAAGCTTTACAGGATGGGAAACTTAAGAACGAAGAGATATTAAAGAAACAATTCAGTTTCGATTACGATACATTAGAAGATAAAGAAAAGAAATCAAAGGGTAAACCTATAAACTATAATGACCCTTATCCTTATGATGATAGAATAACAGAGCTGGAACAACATTTCCCTAAAATAAAAATAGATGAAATAGAATCTAGACTATATTCTTGTAACCATCCAGGATGTCCGTTAGCACATCCAATGGCTAAGAATTTCGCAATGCTTGACGATATGCAACTTGCACAATCTAAGAAAATAGAACAAAGACTTGTAAGAATAGAGAATGTATTAGCTACTATGGTAAGAAATATAGGTAGAGTAGGCTCTCGTATAAATGTAAACTGTGTATATTACGGAGGACAAGATGTATTCGGTAAATACAAAACAATAAGATGTTTATGCGATGATAGAGTCAACGACGGGGCTAGCGTAACAATAGATCAATGTATGTGCTGTACAAGATATGAGCCTATTATAGGTCAAATCTACGACATACTTGACGAAACAGGATTTAATGGTTCAGCTATACTTGATGATATGCAAATGAGCTATATGAATCTAGATGACTTTAAGAATTTAAATAAGGTAGAAAACCGAGCTTCTTCTTTTTCTTACGCAGATGTTAGTTTAGACCCTGATAAGAAACCAGGTACTCTAATAGATAAATGGAAGAAAGAAGATAAAAAAGCATATCTTAAACAATTAAAGAAAAAACTAGGAGATGACGAAAAAGCTAAAGCTGAATTAGAAAAATCTCTTGAATCTGATTATGTATTTACAATGAACTGGGAAACTACAGAAGTAGATACTCAAGCTCCAGATGTTAAAGCATACCCAACTGAAGGTATAGCTTCTAAATATCTAAAAGATGAATCTGATGGAGAAATAGGAGAAATCGATACATCTAATCTTGATAAAAAACTTGATGCTGACGTTATAGCAAAATATAAAGATTATAATACTATTAATAGAGGTGAATGGGTAGATACAAGAGAAGAAGCCGATACAACTCAATCTAATAATTATACATCTGAAGATTTCTATTTCGAAAACTTTAACGCTAATCGTACAGGTTATGCATACGATAATGGTCTTAAAGGTTACATAGGATTAGAAAGTTCAGGAAGTATGGGTTCAGTATCAAATGGACTTACTGGTGCTGAATGTAGAAATAAAATAGTAGAATATGTTAAAAAAGTATGTCAAGAAAATACAGATAAAAAAGCTACTTATAACAATAGTCCTAGAACAGTAGACCCTAATGATATTAAATACTACAAAGGTACTTTACATGGTTGTACAAATCCTGCGCTTTACGACTGTACATCGTTAGTATCAACTGCTTATAAATACGCAGGTTTATCAAGCTTATATAATAAGAGAGCTTCAGATAATTCATTAGTATCTGAAATAGTTAATAATGATGGTGATATGTGGTACGCTGATGAAGAAGGATTAAACACAGCATTGCCTGGAGATGTAGTAATGGTATCTAGCTCTAAAGTTAATCCAGATAGCGTTAAGGCTAGAAAAATAATACAAACACATCATGCAATGGTTTATCTAGGTAAAGATGAAGATGGAGATCATATAATCGGACATGCTAGTGGACCTTATAACCCACCTAAAGCTATAAGAGTAGACAAATGGGGACCTGGTCATTATGCTTGGGGATATAGTTTCTTCGTAAGATCTAAAGAATTAAAAGAAGCAGACAAAGTCGCTTCATCATCAGTAGCTAATGGCGCTGGAGTACAAGAAGCAACAGGTACAATAGATGGTAACAGCTATGTATGCATATTAAATAAATGTAGACTTACTAATTATGGACCATGGTGTGGTAGTTCTTCTATTACGGCAGACGGTAGTAAAACAAAAGATTGGTATGGTAAAGGAGTTGCAGCTCATAATATGCCAATAGGAACTAAACTATATATCCCAGAACTTAAAGGTAAAGTTAATAGCGACGGTATATTTACTGTAAAAGATACAGGTGGATACTGCTTCGACTTTGACGTATTAACTAAGAGTGAAAACACTAATATAGTTTCAGAAAAATCTTATAAAGTATACGTTATATCTTGGGGTAGCGGTAAAGTAACTTCATCATTTACAGCAGCTAAGAAAGTAAATGATGCTAATGACGGTACAGAAAAATATAAAGCAGCATGGAATGGTTATAAAACATATGGTGGTTCTACAATGGAACTTCTTAGATTCAACCAAGAAGATGCTAATATTAAAAATCAATCTTGGTATTAAAAAATATAACTGATATCACACGTAATAATATAGCGAAGACAAATATTTGTGTTCCATATAATTTTTTCACTATATACCCTCCTATTTTTTGGGGACATGCGGATGTCCCCTTTTTCTTAAAAGATACTGACTTCAAAGAGGTGGTTGTATGGCATTAGCCCCAAGTAAGTGTGGTAGCACTAATACCAAAAAGAAAAACAAGAAAAAGAAAAAATAAGGAGATATGTATGAAATATAAAATAGGCGATATAGTGTATGTGTATTTGTTTGAATTAAAAAAGACAATACTAAAAGCGGATCTTATACCAAATAGATTCGGCGAAATAATCAACATAGAAGAAATAGGAAAAGATATGTATGTATATACAGTGAAAAATATTGAGGGTACAAACATAACAGTAAAAAATTATGACAAATCATTTGACTTATGTAACGTTGACGAATTAATAAATATATTGTATAACAGCAACTTAACTAAAGAACGTAAGGATAAAATGATGAATATAGTGAATGATATGGTGAAAAAATTAAAATAAGGTGAGGCATGGGCCTCACCTTATTTGTTTTCTTTCTCTTCTTTTCTTTTTACTTTTCTTTTAAGTTCTGTTTTGTCTGCGTCTTTGTACTATTCTCGTACCAATGAGCCTATCTTAAAGGCTACTGTGTTTTTGTCTTTCTTTTCTCCTTTGATTTTTAGGGTTCTGCCGTAATTAACTCTATCGAATAAGTCACAATGCAATCTATATTGACGAGAGAATACTAATAATTTGATAGTACATGGTTCAGCATATACTGTTACGAATGCCATAAGTCCACCATTCTTATCATATCTTTCTTCTGTAGCTATGACTTGTCCTTCAAAGTTAACTATGTCTCCTACGTTATAACTGTCGATCCATGGTTTATAAGTAACATATGCATTAAGAACTTCATCTTCATAAGCCATACAAGTTATAGAATTATAAGATTCTTCACATAACTCTTCGTCTTTATCCTTTCTTATGCTATGAAACTCATTTATTAATGCATTACGATTAGGGTTTATTCTATCAAAGGCACCAGACTTGATAAGATTAGTTCCTGCAGTCTTATTAACATTAGCCTTAGTTACTTTATCGTAAAAATCTTCAAGAGAAGTATATGGTCTATTATTTATTATAGCATCTATAGCTTTATTTTTCACTCCTTTAACTGCTGATAATCCAAATAGTATTTTATCTTGGTCAGCAAGAGGAGTAAATAGTTCATCTGATAGATTGATATCAGGAGATTCAACTTTTATATTGAATTGTTTTTCAAGTAGTTCAATATATTTAGGTCTCTTCTTGTCTTTCTTCTTATTAGAAGGTTCTTTAGTTAATGATAATATTGCTGCAAAGAATTCTTTTGGATAATAGTATTTCAACCATGCAGTTATTGATGATAATAATGAATAGCTTGTAGCATGAGATTTATTAAATAGATATGTCGCATATCCTTTTAAATCTTCCCAGAATGCTAATAGTTCTTGTTCATTATAACCTCTTTTAATTCCTCCATCTATTGGCGCACCATGTTCGTCTTGTTGTGGTTTACCATAGATTAACCATTCTTTACAAAGAGCCATTTTCTTTTTATCCTTTTTAGCTAATGCCTTTCTCATATAAGTATCTGCTTGATTATCATCAAAGCCTGCTACTACTTGAGATATCTTCATTATCTGTTCTTGATATACTATAGTGCCATATGTATCAGCTAATATATCATCAAGATTAGGAAGAGGCATAACTACTGGCTCTTGTCCTAATTTACGTTTAGCATATTTAGTATGCATACCAGCACCTAAAGGACCAGGTCTACCAAGTGATGTAATAACTATTAAGTCATTTATGCTATCTGGCTGTATATCTCTCATAAGACTTTTAAATAAATTAGATTCCATTTGAAATACTGCTTCACTATCTTGATGCTTTAGCATACCAAATGAATTCTCATCACTACGTATAGCTACATTTTCATATAAGTCAGTTAATTTAAGATTAATATCATAATTCTTATTTATATATGATAGACATAACTCTATTACTGATATAGTAGTTAGTCCTAAGAAGTCATATTTAACACCACCAGCTTCTTCTACTACATTCTTATCCCATACAGTAACTTTACGTCCCTCCATAGTTCTAGTAGGGAATGTATCATTTATAGCAGTAGGTGTAATTAATACTCCACCTGCATGCTTACCGTAGTTTCTAGGTATTCCTTCAAACGCTCTAGCCAATCTTATAACTTCAGAATATTCAGATTGCAAAGTAACCCATTTATCAAATAAGTCCTCATTTTCTTCTTGTAAATCATCAAGCATTTTAAAAGATAATTCAGGAGCATCAATTAGCTCGTCTATTCTTTTTGTAATACTAGTAGATTCTGCAAATGAATAGCCCAATACTTTAGCTACGTCTTGTATTCCGTTTTTAACACCAAGAGTAGTTACAGTACCAACTTGACATGTATTATCATGTCCGTATTTATTGTTAAGATAATCAATTAATTTTTGTCTATCAACCATAGATACATCACTATCTATATCTGGACAAAGCTTTCTATCCATTGTTAAGAATCTAGAGAACAGTAGGTTATATTCCAATGGATCTGTACCCTTAACTATACCTAGTAAAAATAATGCTAATGAACCTGCACCACTACCTCTACCAGGACCGAATGAGCAACCATTCTTGTCTCCCCAGTTGATAGCATCTTGTACTATTAATATATATGAAGCAAATCCTTTAGTTATTATTATGTCCAATTCACTTTTAAGTCTAGCTTCGTATTCTAATCTCTTATCCCATAAATTCTTTTTGTTAAGATATTTATATAGATTTAACCAACATTGTCTTGATAACCATGTCTCAGGAGTAAATCCTTCAGGCACTTCTATCTCTGGCAATAATTCATGGTCAGAACCAAGTTTTATATTATCCTCTACTTTATTAACTATTTCACGAGTATTAGCTAAAGCTTCACGAACAAGTTGCATATAACCTTCATCATCAGATTGTCCCATAAATGCTTCAACCATTTCATCATAACTTCTTATCCAAAACTCATGAGCATATTTCATTCTGTTTTCATCAGTTAGCAATGCACCAGAAGCCATGCATAATAATACATCATGTTCGTACCAATCATCTTTATTCGTATAATGTGAATCATTAGAAGCTACTAATTTAACGTCATACAAATTAGCTATACGCATTAATTGAAGATTAATTTCATATTGTACTTCCCAGTTTAATGGTTGTATTTCAAGATAGAAATCATCGCCAAATATATCAACAAATTCTTTAACCATTTGTTCTGCACGTTGTATATCACCTTTTCTTATAGAGTCACATATTATAGATGATACACAAGCTGAAGTACATATCAATCCTTCACTATATTTACGTAATAGATTTAAATCACAATGCCCTCTGCCATTAAATGTACACTTATCATTTGCTTCACTAGTTAACTTAACTAGGTTATCCCAACCTTGTTGATTCTTAGCTATAAGTATAAGGTGATAACCTTTAGTATCATACATATATGGTTTAATTAATTCAGTTATCTCTTTCTTCTTAGCTTTCTCTGGTATCTCTATACTATCTGCTAAAGCTTTCTCTAATGCTAATTCTCTTCTTTCGTCAGAAGATAGAGAAAGAGTATTTATATCATGAGTATAATATACTTCGCAACCAAGTAATGGTTTAATTCCTTCTTTATGACACATTTTATTGAATGTAAATGTTTCTGCTAAAGTACCATGATCTGTTATAGCAATAGCATCCATTCCTAATTCTTTAACTTTATCTATAAGGTTTGATAATCTATTGTATCCATCTAATAAACTACCAACTGTATGTACATGTATATGTGTAAAATCTTTCAAAATATCAACTCCCTCCAAGTTATATATCTTAATATAGAAATTATGGCAAAAATAATAGCCAGTTTTTATTCAACTGGCTCCATATATTTTATGTTCATACACAACATACTATTAAATTTATTTAGTGTAAACACTACATTTACCTTTGTTGGACGTCCAGCCTCTTCATAAGTATTGCCATATTTCCAACACCATATACCTTTTTTATTTTCACCTGTCTTATCTTTGAAGAAAAATTGTATATTATTTTTATTATTCTTAGATTCTCTAACATCTTTTATGAATACATCTTTAAGACAAAATACAGGTTCAGATAAATCATTAAAATATAATATGTTATTGTACTTATTTACAATTCTATCACCTAAATCTTTTACTGACAATATTTTATCTACTAACATTACAGGTTCTTCTGTTTCTTCTGAAGCTTGTGCAGATAATATAATATCGTATACTATACTGTTGAATAAATCAACGAACTTATTAAAATCTTTTTTATGTATAGTAACGCCTGCCGCCAATTCATGTCCACCAAAACTCATTTCCAATTGAGTACTTATAGCTTTATATATGTATTGTAAATCTAAACCTGGTATAGAACGAGAAGAAGCAGTTATTAAATCTTTACCATCAGTAAATAATATAGTTGGTACATGTTTTATGTTTGTTATATGTGTAGCTACATTACCTGCTACACCTTGTAAACCTCTAACTACTCTTATTACAGATACACAATTATCTTCTACAGTTGCAAGTATTTCAGCTACAGCTGTATCAGTTAGAAGCTTTCTTTCTTCATTTATATCACATACTTCATTGTACATATCAACTATTCTATCTTCGTCAGTTTCAAGTACAAGTTCCATTGCTTTGTTAACATCGCCCATTCTACCACATGAATTTAATTGTGGACCAAATTCAAATGCTATATCTTTAGGTGTTATGCTGTAACCTTTAAATTTATTATAGTAATTTAATATGTTAGTTTCTTCACCATCTGTATTAAACATGCTTTTATATTCTTTATCATTAAGTAAATATAATCCATCTTTTACATATATGATATTTTCTTCTGTTATTGGCATCATATCAGTTATAGTAGCGATAGCTACGTATGGTACATATATTTCATGAAATACTGTATCATTTAACTTATCTTCTAATATGTATTTACATAACTTATATGCAACAGCAGCACCACATAACCCCAAAGCATTTTCATTATCTGTGTCATTAAGATGTGCATCAATTACTATGCAATCAGGAACTAATCCTTCTTGTGGTTTATGATGATCTGTTATTACAACATCTACAGAATTAGATAATAAGTATTCAACTTCTTCTTTCTTAGTTATACCATTGTCTACTGTAATAACAAGAATTCTTCTGCCCATAGTAGATACAACATCTTTGCAGAAGTCCATGTTTAATCCATATCCTTCACATCTATTAGGAGTATACATACGTATTTCACATTCTGATTCTTGTAATAATACTAGTCTGCTTAAACAATCATACAATATATAACCTGCATTAATTCCATCGCTATCATAATCATTGAATATATAAATATCTGTACAATCATTTAAATAATTCCATATCTTATCACATGCTTCTTTAGTATTAGTAAGCACGTAATCATTAACTATAGGTTCATATTCGTTACTAGTCAATAAATCTATAGTACTTTTATCATATCCTCTACCGACTAAAAATGATACGATATCTTCATTCAAATGAAGTTCTTTTTTGATTTGTTTTACTAATTCTTTATTAATGACAGGTTCTTGTATTTTCATTAAGCATTCTCCTCCTACTTTTTATTATTGACTGGTAAATTAGCTTTGCGTCCTGATTTTCTTTTACGCGGTAGCTTATCTTTATCTACACCAATCAAATCACATAGTCTATCTACAGCATTTCTCCTTTTACTATTTATAACTCCTATATTGGTACCAAATAATTCACTTATCTGTCTATCATTATAGTCCTCTAAGTAATATTTTATAAGTATTTTTCTCTGATAAGGAGTAAAATCTGAAAATAAACTGCTACAGGTGTCACCGTTCACCCACGTATAATCTGGTAACCCCATCATACTCTCGTAATAATTATCCTCTATAACTACATCATATTCATTACTGTTCTCTCCATTAATTACATCTTCATACTGACAGTTTTTGTAGTTAACAACTAAAGGATTTGATATCTGTTTTTTAATATAGCGCGCAACTTCAAAATGATACGAATTTGCGACGTATGCACAGAAATTTTTTCCTTTCTGTTTGTATCTTTTCATTAATGTGAGAAAACAGACATACAAATCTGCTAAAATATCCTCCTCCGATAATTCACCGTATGTACTTTTGACAAAATTAAAGGCATGATATATTTTAGCTTTAAATTCAGCTGAAGTCTTTTTACGATTCAGTGCTCGTTTTAACGATCTGTCCTCTATAAATTGATATATAAATGTTTTTTGTTCTCTTGAGTTCCAATCTATTTGATTATATTTAATCAGAGTTATATAAGACTTGAACAGTGGAGAGAATCTTTGTAATAATATATCAGCCGCTTCTTTAGATTTATGTGAATCAATAGGATCATTAAAATAGGTCTGATATTGAATTACAAGATCTTCTATCTCGTTCCATTCTTCAAGTCTTTCTTCGTCTGACAATAATAAAAAAGTATAATTATCGTATGGTTTCATTTCTTATCCGTATCCCTTAAATTAAATTTAATAGGCTACAACAAGAAATCTATTTTTTCTTTTTGCGTTGTTGATATTCATCCCAATGTAACCATTCATTTTTATATTTTGCTACACATATTAATCCATGATATTCTGGATACATAAAGTTGAACATCTTCTCCTTTAATTTAAAATCTGCTGTCTTAATCCCTTTAACATCTATGACCTCTACTCTACCGTCATTATATGTTATCTTAAAATCTGCTATGTATTTTATAGCAGCCTTAGTGCAATTAGGGTATTGTTTTTGTAATGATTTGAATGATTTATCATCTTCATATACGAATTTTTTACCTTCAGGTGTTAATATGTATTTAGGTTGTAAAATAAATGAAGGTTGTAATTCGATAGATTTAATATTCAATTTATTTTTATTCGTTGTAATATAAGTATAGTACTCTGATTCAGTTTGTGAATCAAATTTTATACCATTAACAACTGTTTTATTATGATAAATCTTTCCCATTTGTTTTGTTTTTCTTTTTTTCTTTGCCATCTTTTTTATCACCCTTTGTAGACTTTTTATTTACACTAGAAAAATCTGGATTGAATTCGAATTCTTCTTTAAGATATATGCCTGTAGGATTCTTTCTTTTTCTTGCCATGTTCTCACCTCTTTCCGTCTTTAAATGGATTATATGGATCTAAATTAGTACTAGCACCCCATGATGAACACAGATGTTTAATAGCACATGAATTACATTCATATCCATAATGAGGATAAACTATATTACTTTCTATCCCTTTGCATACATTCTCTACTATTAAACATAGTCTATCGAAATCTTTTGTATTACGTATCGCAAAATCATTTGAGTTTTGATTGAAATTGTAAAACGTAAATACAGCCATCTTATTATATACTTGCTTAATTACAAGCGCATCGATAGTACATTTTAAATCTGAACGTCTTTTAAATTCATCAGGCTTTGTTTTAGAGAATGAAGGAATCAATACTTCTATTTGAGATCCTCTATCTATTAATATATTCAATTGACCAGTAATTGTATAATCTGTTCCAGGAATGTCTAGTGAATATGGAACATTTAAATCCATAATATTAGGCTTATTATTATATAGATATTCATATGCTCTATATAATCTACCCCAGCCATGTATTACATTTATGTTTTTTATAATATCTTGATTTTCATAACATACTTTATCCCAGTACTTTTTGATTTTATATTCTAAATTATCTACGCCTTCGTATGTATATTTACTGATAAGGTAATTGAATGCATCATGGAGACAACTATTAAATGTCTTTCTTTTAATGTCATGCCCATTATGTGAAGCTAAAAACTTAATCGGACATGACATATAGTTTAACAGATCTTCTTCTTTAATTATCATACTTACAACCAGTAAAGGTTATATTGTCTAATTCTACTTTCGGTTTTGTAACCATGACATTTAATTTCCATGCTTCATGCTTATCAGTATCACACACATTAAAATTTCTAGAAGTACCGTCTACACCTTCTTTAAAACATTCAATACATTCAGGGTCTCGTTCATCATAGTTTCTACAACCATAACACATAGGACATTGTTTGTAATTAGGACAAGATATCTGATTACCTCTAACCATATTAGGTTGTTTCGCTACATTCATAAGCACTACCTCCTAATACTATTCTTACTTAGTAGTTTTTCTAGTAGATTTAGTAGCAGGTTCTTCTTTTTTGTTTTCTTTTTCCTCTTCTTTAGGAGCTTCTTTGAATTCTTCTGGAGGTTCTGCTACTTCTATTTCGTCTAATGCAGCTGCAGGATCAATTAACATATATTTTCCTAACATCTTTTTAAAGCAGTCCATGCAATAGCATTTTCTATTACCGTTTTGAGTTACAGCAAAACATTCTTTATATTCTAGTTCGCCATAATTGTTTTTACCTTCTTTTTTAGCACATTCATAACAGTAATCCATTGGACCACCAAGTTGTATCCCGTCTCTTCTTTCTATATCCATAAGAGCCATTTATATCACCACCTATTTTTTTTATAATTAATAATATATAAAAAAGCCTAGGGAATATATAATAATTACTCCCTAGACTTAATCTAATTTTCTTCACTAGTAAAATTTTTATAATTTCACTTCAATAATTTTAACGTATTTAGTGCTTGCAGTTATATAAGTATCACTGATTGTTTTATACATCTTTGTAGAGCCATTTGCCGCAACCAATGGTCCATCAGCGTATGTAACACTTTGTCCTGGTTGTAATTCAGCTATAGCATCAGCATCCCAATCAGCAACTTTTCTAATATTGATAGGAGAATCTGATATATTCTTTATCATTTTTCTGACAGATTGAACTTCTTCAATACCGTCTAGATATGATTCTTTAACATATCCATAACCTCCGTCGTATACTATCTTACACCATCCGTTATCGCATATAGCTTTTATCTCTACCTTAGTATCATCTTTTAATGAACCTAATTTATCATAAGCAGTACCAGGGCCTTTTCTTACATTTAATGTAGAATCAGGTACGTTAACGTAGCCTACTTCATTACAAGCAGTTTCTTTAACGCTTGGTTGTGATGTAGTTGCTCCTCCTCCTGATGATACTATGCTATTGCCTTTACCGTTAGTGCAGTTACGTATATTCTTTTCAGTTAATTTACCTTTTAAGTAATTGTAACAATCTAGTTTAAATTGATTCCATTTATCTTCATGGTCAACAAAATATTTAGGACATATCTTATAAGCTCTACCAACAACATCTGTATGTCTTATAAAATCTGTACGTGGATCTAGTCCATAGTATTGAGCAAGCCATGCTCCAAGTTTAACCATTGATACATATTCTTTGTCTGAATAGTGGTCATTAGTTCCAGTAGTAGCACATTCTATACCTATACTGTAATAATTCGCGCTATTAGTTGTCCATGCTATTCTACTCATTGGTACATATTCATATATAGTACCGTCTAAGTCCATAACAAAATGAGCTGAAGCGTATCTATTTCCTTGTTCGCCTCTATTTATAGAATTGAACCAATTATTAATGGTGTTAATACCTTTAACATCATGTAGACCTGTATAATGCCAGGCTATCTTAGTTGTTCTAGATCTTGTACCACCAGCGATATATTTACTAATTTTAGCTGGTGTTTTATTAACCATAGTTGGTTTCTTAACTGTCATTAATTGTCGCTTCCTTTCTTTATATTTATTTACCGCCTTTCTTTTTCTTTCCGCCTTTTTTACATGCCATACTATTCACCACCTTTTTTGTTAGTCACATTATCTAAACCTTTAGTACTGTTATCATTCCATATTCCTAAGAATGCAGTTATTACTGCTACTATAGATACTGGATTATTTAATATACTTACTAATGCTTGACCTAATAATTGCCAGCTAGTTAATTGATTGAAATCAACGCCACTAGCACTAAATATTAATGCCACAACACTTAGCCAGAAATATGGACTTTTTAATTTAGTATGTTTATCTAAAAATTCCTTCATGTCTGTCACCTCTATTTTTTTAGACTATTATAGATTAAATCTAAAGAACTACCATTCTTCTTATGATTGTTACTTCTGTTAAGTATTTCTTGTAGAGCATTATTATGAGAATGTTCTTTTCTATTTATTATATTGTCTATTATATCTATAGCATTTTTATTACCAGTTTCTTTTGAGTTTTTTAATTCTAAAGATTCTTTTTTTATAGTTTTAGTTTTTGTTTTTTTAACTTTATAAGATTGTATAGTTTTAATTTGGCGAGTTAATTGATTGTGATATCCATGGTCACAGCCGTTTTCTACCCAATAATAATTTCCTAATTGTTGTGTGGTAGTAGCTTTACCGTATAGCCATGAATCTTTATTTATAAGACCAGCATATGTAGCTAATAGTCTAATCATATATCTATAGCCATCTTCTACTGTATCGAATTTTTCCCAGCCGCCCCTTGCTTTTATACCGCCTGGGTTATTATAACTAACGAATAAATGAGATTTCCCATATCCTGTTTCTATACTAGATATTGCAACAACTATAGTAGGATCTATTCCTATCTTCTTACAATAATCATAGATAAAATCTAAATTATCTAGCATTTTATCACTAGCGTTGCGGTCTTTCAAAAATTGTCTGGATTGAGATACATCAGTTGTAGCCTCTGTTGCTATGTCATAAGCGTTTACTGAAGCTCCTGTTAAGAATATTAATGCAAATGCAAGAAACAATACTAATAACTTTTTAGTTTTTCTTCTCATATTTATCACCGTAGAAATAATCCATATCTACATAACCTTTTATACCCTTAACATAGCCTTTAGCGCTATATTGCCACATTGAATAATCAGTTTTCTTATAAGTATTAGTTCTAGTCCATTGAGCTATCCATATTTGCCATTTTTCTAACATTGATTTTCTGAAATAATTATTAGAGAAGTCTAAGTTAGTATATATACCAGCTTCGTATCCATAACTCGTTATTGTAGAACAGAAAGCATCTGCCATATTTGTAGTCAATGTTTTAGTAATAGATTTGCCTCTCTTATGAGCATAATCTACACTATCATATTCATAATCAAAATATACTGGCAAATCAATCTCATTTTTATAAGGCTTAATTATATCAGCACATACTTTAGCTTCTTTAATTGCCATGTCTACTGTGTATGCATAACTGAACCAATAAATACCTATATAAATATCGTTTTTTATTGCACCTTCTATATTACGTTTAAATTTCTTATCTTTTGTATACCCATATCCTGCTCTGATAACAGCAAATTGAATTCCAGCTTCTTTAACTTGTTTCCAATTTATATTACCATTCCATTTAGATACATCAATACCGATAAGAGTTCCTTGAATTTTCCCTTTCTGTAAGTTAGCTTCATTAAGCTCTTTTTCGTTTTTGATTATCTTCACATCTTTAGGCTCTTTATTATCTTTATTTGCCTTTGCGGATTTTTTGAAACTATATAACAACTCCATTGCTCTTGAGCTATTAGTACTATGCTCTCTATTTATAATATCAAATATAATATCGACAGGTGCGCAATAAGAAATATTAGGCACACATACCATCAATGATACTAATAGCAATGCAATTATTTTTTTCATATAGCATCACTCTACTTTTTAGTTCTGAAAATATTAAACATTATAAATCCAGCACCACCTAAAAGTGCCATCTTGAAGAAATCAACTAGTAAGTTAACATAATTTTCTTGTATAGCTTGGAATGTTGCTCCGCTTGGAGACCAACCTATAGCTAATACTATCATAATCATGCATAAAGCTGCGGCTAATAAGCCGTTTCTATGTTGTTCAAACCATGTAGGATTTGGATTAGGACAACATCTTTCGCAATGACAACCAACTGGGTGAACATCTGGATCAACAACTTCTTTTTTAGGTTCTTTAACAACTTTTTCAACCATTGGTTCATAAGTTGGTCTTTGTCTGTGTTGATAACAATCAAAGAAATTAGCACAAGTACCACATTCTTTCATGTTATTGTAATTAGGACAATTAGGTCTATTAAAGTTTACATTAACACCAAGCACGCTAGCTTTATCATTAATATCTCTGATACTATCAACTAATTCTTTGTTAGCTTTAGTAGTTATATCAGCTATTTCTTCAGCGACTTCTTTTTCTTTTTTTAATTTAACATTTTGAAGTTCGCGAAGATCTTTTTCATCAAGAGCATTTTGCATCTCTCTTACTATTGATCTTTCATCTTTCTTTCTAGCCATTGACTTCTCACTCCTTTCCTGGTTAGTATTTATAATGTTAGACGATGAACAGTCTACATTATAGCTAAATAAAAATTTTCAGTGTACAAATCTAATCTTTTAACTGCGTTCTTTCTAGGAGCTATGCAATAATAAACTTTGTTATTAACTTTATAATACTTACCAGTTTCTCCTTTAATCTTTCCAATTACGTCTATTGGATTATACTTAGTACCTTCTAAATCTATATCTATGGTTTCTTGTACTGTATATCTTTTACCATCTAATAGAAACTCGCCATCTTTAGATTCAACTAGTTTATAGATCAATTTGCATCACCTCCAATTCTTGTCCCTTTCATTTAACTATTACCAAAACAAAAAAGCCTTAGTACAAATATACCAAGGCTTAATAAAATATTTTTTATCTATTTAGCTAAGTCAGCTATTATAGCTTGTATTTCACTGTCTGCAACTATTTCGTATGGATAGTCTATTTGAGCAGTTTTACCATTACCTAAAGCAACAGTAACACCTGTAACAGTACCATCTTCTGCAGCTACATCAGCAGTAGTTATAGTTAATGCATCAACTGCAGCCTTAGCATCGTCACCAGCTTTTTTAGCTTCTGCTATTGTACCAGCTACTGAAGCATCTCCAGTTACTTTAGCAACAGCATTATCTAATTTAGCTTTGTCTCCATCTTGGAATTTATCTAATTCTTCTTTATTGTCATGACTATGATTAGAACCTTCTAGTGTATTTACAGTAGCTTGTAAATCTTTAACGTCTTTAACAAGACCTTTAGCATCAGTACCTACTGTAGTTTTAAGAGCGTCTACATCTGTTCTTAATCCATCTTCTACACCTGTAGCTCTAGTAACTTCGTCAGCTATTTCTTTATATAATCCAGTAGCAGGAGTTTCACCAGCAGCTTTAGTACCTATAGCACTTTCAGTTTTTTGTACTCTATCTTCTACTGCTTTAACAGCTGTTGAAGAAGCAACTTCAGTTACAGTACCCATAGCTTTTTGTAAGCTAGCTATAGCAGCTTTGTTACTAGATACACCAGAAGCATTGTCAGCAACTTTTTTAACAAGTCCTGTAGCTTCAGTATCATCTCCTGCTTCTTTACCAACTAAACCTTCAAGAGCAGTAGCTCTATCAGCTAAAGCTGAATCAGCAGCTTCTAATTTTTGTACTTCAGTATCGTAATCTGTTTGTTTAACTCTTGCAGCTATGTCACTAGTCATTTGTTTAGCAGCTGCACCGTCACTAGTTATATAGTCTTGGATTTCTTTTAATGTATCTATAGCGCCTTCTTGAACGTCAGCAGCTTTCATGAAAGCTTCTATTTTATCTTTAGCAACAGTAGCGTCAGCTTGTGCATTATCTGCAGCAGTTTTAGCTTCAGTTATGTTTCCTGCTAATTCAGTTTTGTCTGCTGCTTTTAAGTAATCTTTTTGTATATTACCTATAGCAGTTTCATTAGCAGCAACTCTACCTTCAAGTGCTTCAGCAGCTGAATTAACATCAGATATTTGACTAGCTACAGATTTTAAATTACCTTTTTCGTCTGTACCTACAGCTGTTTTTAATGCTTCTATGTTACCTTCAGCAGTAGTAACTTTTTCAGATACAGTGTTTAAAGCACCTTTAGTAGCGAAAGTATCGTCAGCATATTTTTTATGATCAGCTACAGCTTTTTTAATAGAACCTTCAACAGTATCTTCGCCTTCGATTACATCTAATCTACCAGCTAAAGCTCCTTCAGCATCTTGAGCTCTGCTTTGTTCAGTTGTTAAGTCTGCAGCGTCTGCTTTAGCAGCTAATGCAGTAGTCATATCTGCTTGAGCAGCTTTTTTATCTATTTCTGCTTGTAAAGCAGCTTTAGCGTCGCCTATTTCACCAGTTATAGTAGTATGTAATGTTGTATCTTGACCATCTGCATAATCTTTAGCATCTTGTAATGCTTTAGATATAGAACCAGCACCGTCGCCTTGTATAGTGTCTAGTTTACCTTCTGCAGTGGTCATTCTTTCAGTTACTGCTGTTATATTACTGTTAGCTACATTTACGCCACTTGCTACGGTATTTATTTCGTCATGAAGTTTAGCATAAATACCTTTAGATAAGGTATTTAATTGTTCATATGTTATTAATCTTTTTTTAGCCATTTATATTTGCACCATCCTTATACAGTTTTATCTAAATTATCTATTATTGTTTGTACTTCACTTACAGTAATGACTGGTATATCAACTTTACCAAGTTGAACGGCACCTTCGCCATCACCGAAATCAAGTGATATAGTTAAATTGCTATCGTCTTCTGAGCCAGATAAAGCAAATTTATTTACAGCATTAGCTATTGAAGTGTTAACAGTGTTTTGATCAACCTTAGTAGCTAATGTAGTTTTTAATTCTTCTAAAGAATCTTTAACTGTAGCAGGTTCATCAGCTCCACCAAATCCATTTAATATAGCATCTAAAGCATCTACTTTAGTACTAACTGTATCTGATACGCCTTTATTTTTTTCAACAGTTTGTTGTAAAGCTTCTAATGCAGAAGCATCAGCTTTTTGACTTATTGAGTTTGTTAAAGCAGCTATAGCATCTGGTTGATTATTTAGCGCATCTGCTAATTCTTTTAAAGTATCTAGAGTTTCAGGAGCCCCATCAACTAAAGCAGCTACTTTTTCATCTACATAACCAACAACGTTACTTGCAGTAGCAGTTTCTGGTAATGTACCAACTAATTCTTTTAATGCATCAAAATCGCTTTTAACTGCTTTATCATCTAATGCAGTTTGTAAACCAGTTACATCTGCTATTTCATGAGTATGAGCAGTTAATTGTTTTTCTAATGCTTCTATTCTAGCAAATAAGCCAGTTGCAGCAGTATCGCCTTCAGTTGCTTTACCTACAGTAGTTTTTAATGATGCTAATTGAGCATTTAATCCTGCTATAGTAGTAGCGTCGCCACCTTCACCCGTACCTGTAATGGCATCAACTTGTTTTTGTAAGTTAGTTAATGTATCTGAATTTGCTATAATAGAATTGATTATAGTTTTATTGCTTAATTCTGTGAAAGTTTCTTCTTTATCGAATCCAACTTTCCATACATCGAATTTAAGTTGTCCGTCTGCGTCTTTTTTGTATTGATAGAATTTTTCTTCAGCAGCAACGTAGCACAACATACCTTCTTTTAAGTTATCAGTAGGTAGGACATTCATTTCTGCTACACTATCAACATGGTATAAACCACCACGTATATCATTACTATCTACAAGCCAGAATGTACCGTTATTAGCTTGTTTGATATTACTAATTAATGTAATTGCCATTTAAGTCCACCTCCTTATTTAACTATTATACTTTGAGTTCCTAGATTAGCGTTTTCTGATTTATAGATTACAAATGAAGTAGTATTACCACTAGCATTAGTAAAATCTATAGTAGCCGCCAACTCAAAGCCACCATCGAATCCACCTACATTAAAAGTAGGAGTTCCATAACTTGCAGGGAAGCAATAGAACATATATTTTCCAGCTCCTGCAGTTAAACTAAATGATCCTTTTTGTCTGTTTGTACAGAATTCTTTACCAGATAAACCTAATACAAAAGCACTGTCGTATTCAGCTGGTACTTCTGCAACACCAAAATATCTTTTATGTTTGAAGTTGAATGAACCAGTTTTTGAACATGCTTTTAATTTATTATCATTACCAGATACAGTAAACGTAGTATTAGCTGTTATATCTCCTGTATAAGCGTATTCTCTAACTGCTGGGTCATCTAAAGCTATAGTAGTTCCACCAGCTTTTAAGTTTTGGTTAGTTATAGCTTTATTATAAGTCCATGTAAATTTAGGATTAGAAACAGTTGAACCTATTTCATAATCACCAAATGCAGGAGTTGAAGAGAATGTTTTAACAGTAGGTGTAACATATAGTAATTGATCTAATGCATCAGCAACAGATTCCATTTCTGGATATTGTTCGTTAGTATATTTAACATCTGCAGTTGAATGCGTATGTTCTTTTGCAGCATATACATCATCATGATTATGGTCTATTTTAGCATATACATCGTCATGATTATGATCTTTATCAGCTTTTTCAGCTATTTGAGTAACAAGTCCAGATACAGTGTTATCACCATCTTTTAACTCGTCTTCTAATTTCTTTAATGTATTGTAAGCTTCATCAGCTCCACCTATTAAATCACTTACTTTACCGTCAACATATTCTGTAGTAGCTAAACCATCTACGCTAGGTATAGATAAGTCATCTATTTTTTTATCTAATCTATCTACTTCTGCAAATAGACCAGTAGCAGCTTGAGCTTCTTCGCCTTCTACTTTAGCAGCACCTACTTTAGTTTCTAGTGCAGCTATTCTTTTTTCTTCATCTTCATTAGCTGTTTCTAAACCAGCAATTTTACTGTCAGCAGAATCAACTCTTGCAACTAAACCAGTGGCAGGAGTACCTTCAGCATCACCTTCGCCAGGAACAGCAGCTTTACCTACTATATCTGAAACTTTTTTAACTTCAGCATCAGTATAGTCTTTAGCTTGTTTAACTGCACCACTATCGGTAGAAGTTAAATCTGCTATATCTTTTTTAACATTAACTAAATCAGCTGCAGCGCTATCAGCAGTACTTTTAGCAGCATCAGCAGCATCTTTAGCTGCTTGTTCAGCTTCTTGAGCTCTAGCTTTTTCTGCTTCGACAGCAGCTTTAGATTTGTCATTAAGACCTTTAGCTAAGGCTTCCAATGCAGCTTGATCAACTAACTTTTTATTAAAATCAGCCATGTTTAATCTCCTTTCCTATTCTATACTATTTAAAATATTATTTATATCATCTGTAGTAGTTATATCTACAGAAGACATTTCACTAGTCTTATTACCTAATAATTTTAATTTGTTATCATTCAATGAAAGAGTATCTGCGAAGTCTGGTTTATTAGTTATATCATTCCAATCAGAAGAAGCAGTCACACCAGAGTCTTTTATTATTTGTTTAATTTCTGTTAACCCTGTTTGTACAGTATTCAGAGATTCTTGAATAGTAGAAATGTTAGTAGAATTGGTATTAATATCTTTCTTAATTATACTAAGGACTTCGCTTAAGGCATCGGTAGTTACTACTTTATTAGACATGATTTATTCACCACCTTATTCTTGTGTATTGTCAGTAGATGACTTAACATCTATAGAGTTATACATATTTACTAGTTCTTCAGATGTTGCATATTCTATTGAGTCTGTTGTTGTATATGTAGGTAATTTATTTTCATATAAATCTATAAGGCCTTCTATTAAAGTTTGTTGTCCCATATCTGTTCTTAGTTGCTCTAATTTAGCAAGACCATTTGTACTACCAACGTCTAATAAAACTTCATTTACTTTAGTACTAAAATTATCAACTGTAGTTATAGCTTTTTCAGCTTGTTTATAAGTTAAATTTATAGCGTTTACTACTTTAGAATTATTACCAGAGAAAGTATCTGGATTTAAGGCTTTATTTTTTGCAGCGCTAGTAGAATAAGTCATGTTAGGATTGGTATCGGAATCAGTTTTTTCTGCTAATATATCAGCCTGTAGTACTTTTTGTTCATCAGTTAAAGCCATTTACATCACTTCCTTTAATTAGAATCTTCTTACTAATACAAATATGCAAGTAGTATCAGGAGAGCAATTTAATTCTACTTCTTTATTCTTAGTGTCATTGAAAGCCCAGTTAACATTGTTTTTAACCCAAGCTGGACATTGACCTAATAATCTTGTCCATGCTGCATCATCACTACGTTTTTGAACTACTTGACCACCTTGACCTTCTCTTAAACCATCCATTGGTATCATACAATCATAACGACGATCATAATCTTTCATATCAGTAGTAGCTACAACGTATAATTCGTATGCACCAGCTTCAAGTCTATCAGCAAGAGCCATTTCATCTGCATCATTTTCTGCTCTTAATTTAGGAGATGGTATAAATGATCCTATAGTAGGTTGCGCATATTCAGCATCTACCCATACACAATCGCCCCATGGATTAGTACTGTTAACTTGAGATTGTATTTTATTTACTAATGCTTTTAATTCAGTATATTCTTTTATTTGAGTTAAATCTAATGCACCAGCATCTTGCACTGTAGCATCTACATCGTCATATTTAACTTTAACATGAGGTACATTGTCTACATACTCTATAGTAACAGTATCTATACCTACACCTTCAGCACCTTGTTCACCTTTTAAAGCAGCTAATTGTTCAGTAGTAAAGTCAGCATAAGTAAATGCGTCACCTTTTTCACCAGGGTCGCCTTGAGCTCCTTTAAGTGAACCATCATCAAGTTTAGCTTGTAATGTAGTTTTATCTGCAAATACTACTGCAGATGCATCATGAGTATGTTCTTTATCTGCTTTAGCTTCTATTAATGCTTTTACTTCTGTATCATCATAGTTTTTAACTTCAGCAAGTCTAGCTATTTCAGTATCAGCTATTAATGATTTACCTTCAGCTTTGTCTACTTTACCATCAAGTGCAGTAGCATCAGCTTTAGCTTGTACTTCTTCTTTAGTAGCTAATCCAGTTATATCTTGATGTTCTGTTAAATATTTGCTATGATCTATGCCTTCAAGAGCAGTTAATCTGTTTTTAACATCTGTATCATCATAATTCTTTACATCTGCTAATCTAGTTATTTCGTCTAAAGATATCAGCCCTTTACCGTCTTCAGCGTCAACTTTTTTATTTATAGCTTCTTGTAAAGCAACTATATCTGCGCCGTCTTTAGTTAATACATCTATTACTTCTTTTAAAGAGTCAAGATCTTCAGCTAAATCGTCTGCTCCAAGTACAGTAGCTATCTTTTGATTAACGAAATCTTCTGTAGCTAAACCTTCAACAGAAGGAACTTGTATTCCATCGACTTTAGCATCAACAGCTTGAACATCTTGTTTAACTAATTGAAGTACTGCTTGTAATCCTTCAAGTGTTATATGTTTTGCCATTAATTATTCACTCCTTTATTTATATAAGTCTTTTGTTTCTTCCACAGTAGCTTCTTCTATAGCTACTATTTCTTCTTTATCAGCTTTCTTAGCTAATAAATCAGCTAATTCTTTTAATGTATCAGAACTTTCGTCTGCTCCACCTATTAAGTTTGTTATAGCATCTGCTAATTCAGATGTTGTAGCATAGTTTGATAAATCTACACCACTAGCTATAGCGTCTTGAACTTTTTTGCTTATTAATTCATTTAAAGTCTTTTCATCTACAGATGCATCTCCGCCTGTTGATGGTTCAGGTATTTCGCCTTCTATAACTTTAATTAAGCGTTTTGCTATACCTTCTCTAATAGAGTTTAAATCCATATCATCATATACTACTGCCTCTAATTTACCAGCTTTATGAGTAGTAAGATATATACAATTATATGGATCCATCCAACTAACTGTATTACCATATAAAGTAATCTTTGCTATTTGTTGTCTAGCCATTTTCATTTCTCCTTTCTTATACTTGACTATATTTTTATTACCTGTAGCTTAAAGTCTTATATTGACATAAAAAAAGTATAGAAAATAATTCTATACTTCATATATTAAAGCGTTATATCTCATAGCCGCATCTTCGCTACATTCAATACATTTAGAATAATCTGGTGCAAAATTACAGAATGTAATTCCTTTATATGCACTTATTTTATTTTTACCCCAATCTATTTCTATAACTGGTTGTTTGTCTACGGAATCTTCGCTGTCTCTATAGAATATTTTGGCTCCTTGTTTGTTCTTAGATACATCATTATAAACTAAAAAACATGCATCTAATTCATATTCAAGTGTATTACTATCTTTTAAATCATCCATTGTAGGACGACGATTACCATTTAATTTTCTTAAATGCATAGAAGCAAAAGTTATACAATTCAATTCTATAGATAAATCTTTTATCTTCTTAGCTACCATGTCTATTCTTTCGTTAGTAGTAAGTTTAAGGTCTGGTATTTCTATATCTTTTAAACTATCTATTCCTATTACAATATTCATTTCTTCATCTATAGCTTTTACGTATGTATATATTTGTCTTGCTTTCTCATATATATCATCTATAGTTCTTATCTCTTGAGAATCGAATATTACAAATCTATTAGATTCTGATTTAAGCTTTTGAAGTCCTTCTTCACGTCTATCTAATTGAGTAGCTATATTAATAGAATCAGGATGTCCGTCTATTATCATTTGTTTAAAACGTCCAGGCTTAGCTACTACATTAATAGGTAATAATTCTCTCATTGCTACTATTCTAGGTATTACTTTATTCTTAGAATCATCCAATGAGAAATATACACCGAATAATTTATTATCTGCATTCATACATAAATCTTCCATTATATTTAACATTATAGCTGTCTTACCCATGTTAGCCGCACCTGCAAAACAATAAAATCCTGGGCTCCAACCTTCTAATCCTTCAGTAAAACTTGGAAAGCTAGGAGTATCAAATCCTGCTTTATTCTCCCAAGCAACTTTATCGAATTCATCTATATCATTTGCCATGTTTTCAAAGAAATTGGTAGCAAGTATTTTATTGTCTAATTCATCAACTGTTTCGATACTTAAATCTTTATCAGCATCTAATAAGCTCTTTATATCTTCTCTCATTATATCCCCTCATTTCATAAGATTATAATTAATAATCTATATATAAAATTATTTTTTATTAATAGAACAGCCTTTTACACACACATCTAAATCTTTAAATGCTGAACAGCCATAGAACATATTATTTCTAGAATTTTGATATGCACTAAACACTGTAGCATTAATTTCAGATTGAGGTAAAGGCTCCTCATTCTTTGTCATATTCCATTCGGTAATAGTCTCACGCACATCTTCAAGACTCTCACCTATTTGGAATAGACTATTGGCCAAAGCAACTGTAGTATTGTTTCTTTGACCATTGGTTGCACCATTTTGTAATATATATTCAACACATGGAAGAAGTTTACGTTTTCTTATATATTCTTGAGCAAGTTTAGTATCTATTTTCTTTCTTTCTTGTTGTTCAATAGTTTCAATAAGCTCATCAAACTTTATACGTGCTTGTTCATTATATTTGTATAGTGCAATTCTTTTATTTCTAGGTTGTGAAGCATATTCCTTTAACTCATCATAAGTCATAGCTTTAGTGCATCCATCGGGTTGCTTTTTAAATAACTTATTATAAGGAAGATATACTTTATAAAGACCTGTCTTAGTATTAACTGTATTAGGTACTCTAAATAGTCTTCTGTTATCGTATATCTTAGTATCGATACATTTTGTTATAGTATAACTTTTGATATATAAAGCTACCTTCTTGAATTTCTTATTAAGATCACGATTAGGCTCAAATCCAAATACTTTATCACTAATTAGTATATGGAAGCCCTTTGAACCAGAGAAATATAATTGTATATCTGATTTATCTATTTTAAATGTATCGCATAGCTTTTTATATACTATCTTCAAATCTATAAGTAATTTATCGTAATTATTTTCTATATCATCTATGTCTAAATCAAGATAGAATGGAGCTACAAAATTAGTTGTAGCCATATCCTCAGACTCATAAGAATATATAGTCATATATGTATCTCCATCAAATCTTTTTATCGCTTCATTTAATTCTTTCTTATCTATGTAATAATTTCTGCTGAAATTATCATTTATTTTCCCACCAACTTCTATTATATTGCAACTCAATTTAATCCCTCCATATTACTTTTTTATATACTGAAGATTCTATCATTCTGATTATTCTAGCTAATAAGTCTCTATCTATTTTCAAATCAAATGGACTAGATATACTTTCCTTATTATCTATATTATAATCTATTGCAAATAATATCAAATCGATAGTTTCAATCCCTTCAACATGATATTGTTTTAGTAAAGATTCTAATGCTCCTTTATCTCTTTTGTGATTTCTTAAAGAGTTAGGAACTGACAATATGCTATAAAAATAGCTTAATAAATCTTCGATAGAATATTGAGTTCTCATTTCTAAATAGAACTTTTTAGATATCTCCTTTATGTTTGGATTCCATATTGAAGTATCTGGCATTATTCTAAGTTCACTGTGATAATAGAATTTATTTGGTTTTAGCAAACTGTTTTCATATAACTCATCAGTTATTTCTGTACCATGTTTTAATAAATAGTTTAAAATAAAATCATAATTGTAATCGTTATCAAACATATAACATACGAAGTTATATATCTTCTTCTTTATATCTTGCGAAATCTCGTAACCATATGCTATACTAACATATGTGTCCATTAAATCATTAATAGGCATTAATATTCCAACTCCCTTTTATAGTAATATTATTCATCTTGCATATATACTCATATCATATTGACATATTATAATATATGCAAAAAAGAGAGGACTTATAACCTCTCTTTTTTTTAATTATCAGTATGTAGCAAATTCGCTACTATTATCAACTATTGTCAAATTTATCTTAGAATAAACACTTCCACATGTAATTGTTATCACACAAGTTCCAGCAGATTTTGCCACTATCATATTGTCTTTTACTATTGCCACGTTTTCATCACTAGAAGTATAAATTATTTTACTAGATTCTGTACTATTCAAAGGATATACTTTTAAATCTATTGGTTGTACACTATATCGTCTAAAATAATATTTGTCAGTATCAGTTGAATCCATACACCAACGTATATATTTTACTCCTTCTTGAGGAATAGGACAAGTCATATGAGTCCATTTTTCTATATCTGCATCTGTATATTTTTTATAGTTTGCCCATCCATTATCTGGGCCAAACCATGTTTGGTAATAATCTTTGTTAGCATCATATCCAACTAGTCCAATACCGTAATCAGTTTTAGGTATATCTATAATAATATCTTCACCCGAATATACTGGTATAAAACTATAACATGCACTACTATCTCCACCAGTAATACCAGAAGCATTATTGGTAGTTCTAAGGGCTCCTGCCAAATGTCCTGCAGTATCTATATATGTAGAAACACGACACAGTATACCACTTATGTATTTATCTGGAACTAATCTAGTGTATAAATTCATACTGAAATCTTTAGGTATATTATCGTGTTTAATATCAGTATACACTACTTCCTGTTTCTCAGTAAACAATTGTTTATCTCCTAGATATATTCTTTTTATTTCATTAGGTCCTATAGCTAATGTTTTTAATGCATTATCTCCTATATTAATAGTAGGAGTACATATTACAGTTAGCTGATTAACAACGACTAATATTCGCTTAGTACACTCTGAATTATCTGCATGAGTCGCAGTTAGATAACATTGTCCAGGAACTTTACCAATAATATCACATGTAAATCCATTATTACTCGGAACAAGATCAATTATATTAGGATCATCTGTAGTCCATGTAACAGATGTAATAGGATACGCTTGTGCAGTGATAGTATGAGTTTCGTTCTCACATACCCATACTTCACTATCACTTAACAACATTGTCTGAGTCAAATCAGTATAATCAACAGATATATACATGTCAAATATATATGCATAACATGTAAACATTATAGTTGTATATTTACCTTCAAAAGATATGCTCGTTAAATTATCATATTGATCTTTTGTTAACTCTAAATCATAATCTACTCCGTCATTTACAAATTCTAAATGTATTTCCTTTAACGTAGTCGAATCATTATGTTTTATAGTTAAAAAACACGCTCCAGAAGAGTTACTGTTAGCACATTTTAATAATAAATGTAATTTAATACCGTTTACAATACAACCTTCAGGTAATGATGGAAGAGTAAAATTATATGTACATTTTCTAGTTCTATTCCTTCTTAATGTACATCTGGCGACTGTAGTTAAATCATCGTCGTAAGCATTCTCCATAGGATAATCACTCGAGTCCCAGCCACCAGCATCATACCCACTAGGCTTTACTTTTAATACAGTCATTTACTTACCTCCTATTCATCATTAGTTATTAGATATAAAACATTAGAATCTTTTGTCTCTAATGCATTATATTGGGATTGTGTCATTGTAACGACAGATAAATTGCTTAATCTATTATTAAGAGATGTCTCACTAACTAATCCATCAATTGAAGGCACGTCTGAAGCTTTAGCATATATAGTATCTAATACATTTGTTTTATATGAAATCAGCGCTTTTCTTATTGCGTCTAGAGTTTGTGTCTTTGTAAGCATTACATCACTCCCTTATATATTAAAATACTTGTATATCTCCCAAATAAACCTTATATACAATATTTTCACCAAAATACATTTTTTTAACATTAGTATTGTTTATTATCATGCGTTTTTTATTTTTCTCTTTTACAGTTTCGGTATATTCATATTCAATTGTATATAATAAGTTACTAAAAGTAGCAGTACCTGAACCCCAACGACTACTACCTTTTGCAGTTGCAGTTACAGAAGTTGTTGTACCTTTGGTACCTAAATCTATACTGAATGCTGTACCAGATGTAACAGTAGTTCCATTAACTGTAAGAGTAACTGAACCATAAGATGATGAACCTGTCATTGTACCTGTTAATGTACAAGATAATATTGTAGCATTGTCAGGTAAAGTAGGAGTAGTCCATGATATAGTACCAGATCTTTGTGTTGTACCACTAAAGCTTATACTAGATGCAGTAGGTGTAGCTGTTGCAGTACCTGTCTTAGTTATTGTTGCCATATAACATCACTCTCCTAGCTACATTTAAATGCTAAGTTCTTCATCTTAATAGTTACTGGATAAGTACCACTGTATTTAGAACCAGATGAGTTAAATTGTACAGCAGTATTTTCAGATGCATCGTAATATGGTTCTATACCAGTTTCTATTCCGTAATAACCACCATTTTGGTAGAAACCTAGACCCATCTTATTAGATGTTGAAGGTTCAGGATCGTATATAACATCTTCAACATATACTTCTACTCTAGAAGTAGATGAAGTCATATTACTTGTTTGTACCCAGAATTTTTGAGAACCTGCTGTAAATGTTACAGATATATAACCATCATCAGTAGTAGTTGCTGCAGATTGAGTAGTAGTAGCACCTGTATCTGTTCTTACTGTAAAGTTATCTGCTGTTGCTGCAACATAACCATCAGGTATACTAGAAGTACCACTGCCACCACCAGAAGAACCTCCACTATCATGATTTATATCTGTATATAATCTATATTGAGCTATAGGTATATATTTATCTGTTTTAAAGTTTATACCTCTTATATCTATATAATCAGCATAAACATCTATTATTGCCCCTTCTGATTCTAATGGTTTTTCTACTCTAGTTGTACCATCTGAATCAATAGGAACTGCACAACTTGGTATATGTACGCACCAACCACAATTATTTCTATACACATTTGCTCTAGATTGATATTTTTGTAAATACCATTTCCAGTGACTATGACCACTAAACCAGTATGTATTTTTATAAGTATCGCATAAACCTTGAATTCTAGTTAATTGAGAACCGCCAAGCCAGTTACCACTAGGATAAATACTGTTTAAATTACCAGCTCTACTTGGGAAAAATAAATGTGTTATTATAAAACATCTATCGTTTTGATATTCTTGTAATTTGCTTTCTAACCAATCTATATCTGTAGTAACATATGGAGTACCAGAATCTCCGAAGTCCCATTTATTCATACCAAAGAATAAGAAGTGATCTGTACCTTGTGTTATTTCAAAACATCTATCGTGGTTACCAGTATATTGTTTCCATGTATCTAATGATAATCCACTAGTTCCTTGACCACAATCATGATTTCCTGTAGTAGTATAAACAGGGGTATCAGGAGATTTAGCATTTACATTATTTTGATATATTGCAAATTCAGTAGCTGTACCATTTTGAGATATATCTCCACATATAACAGTAAAACTAACAGATTGTTTGTTGTTAAAATAATCTAATGCATGTTGTAAATCTTCTGTACTTTCTGAAGTTTGGTCTTGTTGGTTATGTACGTCAGATAATATACCAAATCTATATAATCTTTCCCCGTAGTCTGGTTTAAAATCACCTAATGATATTTCTCCGACCCTTTCTCCGTTTGAATCATAAACTCCTATTTTTTTGGCTGTATAAGGAGCTACGTTTTGTTTTATTAAGTCTGAATAAGTAGCCATTATTGCACCTCCAATGTTGTTATTTCATCGAAACCATCTAATGGTTGATTGTTTTCATCTTCATATTTAAGTGTATAAGTACCTGCTGGTAAATCATCACTTAATGTTATATCATTACTTGAAGTATCTATATCACCTGCATTAGTAGTTGTTATTAGATATAATGTATTAGCATCTTTTGTTTCTAATGCGTCATAATCAGATTGAGATATAGTTACTATATTTATGCCAGATGTAGAGCCACCACTTGAACCAGTATTGCTATCCCATTGTGCTACTTTTTCTGCTGTTATTGTATCTAATACTTCTTTATTGTCATGAGTATGAAGATCTGTAGTTTTAGCGTATCCATCTAATGATTGATGTTCAGTCAAGAAATTACTATCATTAGTTAGCTCTGAAGTCTTAGTAGGAACAGTTATTGAAGCTTTAGCATTATCTACGTACTTTTTAGTAGCAGGTTCATAATCCAATGTTGGAGTAAAACCTATATTATTATTTTTAGTTAAATAATATACTGTTTTTTCAGTATGAGCGTCTTCAGTATCAGTTTTAAAATAAGCTGTATAACAAGTTCCTTCTATCATAACTTCAATTCTACTATCATCTTTATAACCAGTATAAATAAATTTACCATGAGGATTGATTGAAAGAAAAAATCCACTAAAAGAGCCGCTAAGTTTTTCGTATCCTAAATATAAAAAATCAGCATCTTTTGGTGCTACATAAATAGTATGAGCTTTTAATTCAGCAACATTTGTAGCACAATTTTTATCATAATTAACAGGCAATGTTTCGATTGAAGGCATATCGACCCATTTATAATCAAAATCCGTATCACTATTTTTAGCTAATAATTTATTTGTTTCTCCGCCTTTTATATTAGAAACGATTGATTTTACGTTCGTATCAATATACTCAAAAGATTCTAATATGCCGTTAGAATTTATTTTAGCAGCTTTACCAGTTCTATATTCAGTAATTAATTTACTTCCATCATCTTGTAAATCTGAATAACATAGACCGTATATTGTTGTAATGTCTCCATTACTATCTGGTATTTGAGCATCTCCTGCAATGAATACTAAATTATGTTCAGGTAATAATGGGAATAAAGCAGAACCAGTTTTATTCTCGTCATTTATAAGTATTATTGGCAAAGCTTTAGAATCTACATATTCTGTTTTTGCATAAACATTATCTAAGACATTGGTTTTATATAAGCTTAATGTCTTTTTAATTGTATCTAAAGTCTGTTTCTTTGTAAGCATTGTATCACTCCTTATAAGATAATTTCTTCATTAACTATGAAGTTAAATTCAATACCGTTTAAGCTTAAGTATTCTTTATCGTCGTTCGCGACGTTCTTCTTAACAAGAGGAATTTTAGCATACAATTTATTAGTGTTCTTAGATATTCTATTAATAGAAGCTTCTGATGAAGTATAAACTCTACCAGTTAATGTATTATTAGAATAATTAGTATAAAGTTCTATGTCGTACATATCACATGTAGTTTTAAACTTACCATTAGCAGTATATAAAACTATATCATTGTAGATATATTCAATAAAGTCATCAGCTATTATAGGAACTATTACAAAAGAAGTGTCTGCTAGGAAATCAGCTTCCATAAAGTATATATGTTTTAAACCGAAAGGATACACAGATATGTTATTTACTTCTGTAGAGAAATTGATTTTGAAAGTCATAACGACTTTAGAGAATTTTACTTTCTTGTCAAGTATGATTCTAGTTTTACCAATATTGTCAAATCCTTGAACTGTAGTAATTGGTGTACTAGATAAATTACCTGTAGTGTCAAGTGCATAACATTCTAAAGAAGTAAGGCTATATGCTCCTTTTATATATGGATCTATTTCTATAACATTAAATCTTGAAGTACCAAGAGCTAATGAATTATCAAGCTCGTATGATATAGTTATTGTATCTATATTCAATTCATCAAATACTATTTCTTTATCTATTAAAGAATCAGATTTTAATAAATTGATATATTCCTCATTTTCAATATCATTTACCTTACAAGTCATAGACTGTTTAAACATTATGTTTGATATAGTACCTGATGCTACCTTTAAATTAAATATATCGACAGGATCATTCTTGAATTTAGGATGAACCATGCAACCATATTTATTATATATACCAGCTAATTCATTAGATGTGAAATTAACTATGTTTTGATTAGATACTACACCAGCATTAATACTATCTAGTTTCTGGTCTATAAACTCGTCGGCATAATTTTTTATCATAAGCTTTTTATTTATATCATTTTTCATGTTCTGAATAAGTATTAAAGCTTCATCTTGTTTTTTCTTTACATCTTCAAATATTTGATTTAGTTCTTGTGAACTCATTTTATTTATCACTATTAATCACCTCTATTAAGGATTAGTGTTTCGTATATCATATCAGATCTTCCACCATCTCCAATTGTTTTATTATATATGTCATTAACTTCATTGTTTAAATCATACAAGGTCTTCCATGTAGCAGTATTATTAATATCATGTATAAAATCATTAACCATATTGCTATATTGAAGAACATTTAAGACGTATTTATCGTATTCATATGGTCCTCTATATCTAAAATTATAAAATATCATATGAGTCCTCCTTTCTAATCTAATTGTTTAATACATACGCTGTTAATAAGTTTTGCTACATCCTTTATTGATTTTATATACATCTTAAAATTATAATTTATTAGATTGCTCTTGACATATTCTCTTATCTCAAAATCTTCTATATCTCTATTACCTGTATAGAGTAAAGTATTAGGTGTATTTGGTATGCCATCTTCAGCCACGGCCCAAATTTCTCCTTTGTCATTTGACTTTTTGAAATAACATGCAAAGCCTGCAGGAACATCTAGAAATACCTTTCTTATTTTAACGTCAGAAGATACATAGCCGTCTACTATAGAGAAATTACAATGATTAGGCTTTTGATTAAAATTATATTCTAATAAATCCCCATCTATATAATAGAATTGTATATAGCAAGCCTTCTCTGCTATGAATTGATTAGTATCATAAGCAAAATCTCTTATTATAGTAGTAGAGTTATCCTTATAAGTTACTTGCATTTTATCAACGCCGCCAAGTATTTTATAATCATTAACAGGATCAGTAGCTAGATTGACACTTATGTTACCATTAACTATTGTTCCAGCTGATAATACCATTTTGTATTTATTGCATCCCATTTCTCCTGGAACTGTGTAAGTATTGTCATTATAGTTATAAGGCAAAGCATCGAAAGAATATTTGTTTTGTTCATCGTTAGTAGCTGTTAATTTAAAAGATACTTTATTCGCTTCTATATTTTCTACGTCTGCAAACAATGCTATCTCAGAACCTTGAATTAAATTCAATTCTCCAAAATCTACTATTGTATATTCATCATCAGTAGATATATTCCAGTTACCTGCTCTGAAGAATATAGTATTACCAAATACTGTACGAGCCATCTCTTCATTACAGCGTGCTTCGAGCTCTTTAGCTGTACTTTCTAAGTCAGCAATGTGTGTTTCTATATATAATCTAAGATCGTTATAATCTTTAATAAGTATATCTTGTAAAACACTGTATAATATTTCTAAGTCTTTATAGATACATTCAAACATATAATTGATTTCTTTGGTGTTAAACAGAGAGCCTTCTTTAGACATATATGTTTCAAATAATGCACTGCGATAATCTATATCTTCTAGTGCAGCTACTATTTCATCATTAGAAGGATAATATCCTTGTCGTATAAATGATTTAATTACTTCTTCTTTATAGTATTGAAGTTTTAACATCATATCTTTATATAAGTCAGCGTCTTTTACTTCTATTGCCATTATACTTCACCTCCTAATAATACTTTTACGTTATTGATATATGGAGTTAGGTTCTTAGCAGATTTTATCTTAACAGTTAATATTACTGAATTGATAACTTCATCAGTAAGTTCAGTATATTCTGTTTTTGATTTGCCTTTAGAATAACGTATAACCTTTACGCCGTCTAACTCACTATTAATTGGTTGTACTTCATAATCTATACCATTTACAGTTAGTGTAAACTCTACGCTATCATCTGATAATTGTGAAGGTATATATACGTTAGCGAATACACTAACAGCATATACATCATCTGTACCATCTACTAGATTATCTGTTGTAAAATAAGAAGTATTGATATATTGATTAGAATAAGAATATAAATCATTTATCTTAATTACATGACGTTTAGCACTTTGAATAAAAGTAGTTTCAGTCTTAGTATCATTTACTTCATCTTCATTAAATGTTTCGTCTTTAAACATAGTACGCTCATATGCAATAGTATCGTTATTAGAACTATTAGATTGTAATGTTAGCTTAACGAAATAACAGTTAGGTACAGATATTAAACTAGAACCATATATGTATCCTGTGTTTTCATAGCTATCTAATTTATCAAATGTTATGTCTGGTATAGTTGCTGCTGTATAATTTACTCCATCATTAGAATATTGAAGTCCTATTACCTTTGTGCTATCTATCGGAGTCATTATTTGTAGTTCATTCATTTTAGTTGATGAGCTCATAGTTATAGTGCATTTAGCTTCTTCACTATCTGTATAGAAATCATGTATTAAATATTGTTCAGTAGTTGAAGCTGTTATTCTCTGATACTCCCAATAAGAATTAATAGAGTTATCAGATAAAGATTTTCTATCAGCAGTATTTATAGAATACTGTACGTATGTGCCATTAAGATATACATATGGATTTCCTTCGTTTCCATTGCCTACTACATCGTTAATATATAATGTATTTTTCTTATAGCTCTTAATATAAGATAAGAATGAATTATCAGTATAACTATATTGTCCAGTTGAATTCTTATCGTTTATAGTAATGACTTTATCAAAGTCTGTGTATTTATTGCATAGCATTTTAATATCTTGTATACGTTCTTTTTCAGCCAGTATTTTATCTTTAACTAAATCTAGTCTAGTAATAGTATCTGACAATAGAGTAGAAACTGCATTACCTTTATCTATTAATAGATTATCTATTTTATCTATATCGCTTTTAATATCTTGTAAAGCAGTATTAATTCTAAAATCTTCTCCTTCTTCGGGATGAATATATAATTGTTCATATTTAGGAGTGTAGTCTGATAAAAGAAGTGATCTTTTTTCGTCTAATATAGATTTGTCCATAATGTATTCCCTCCATATTTATTAACTGATATTGATTTAATATAAGGGATAGCATCTATTTGATCTCCATAAGTTCTTATAATTGCTTTAACCCTTATAGTATTGTTTAGAGGAGTATAGTTATAATACTCACTTAAAGGTTGATAATCTGCAGAATATCTGCCATCATATGAAGTCTTAGCATCTTCTAATGATATATTTACATTTAATCCGTCTTTCTTGATTTGTCGTAAACCATCACTATGTAAATCATCATCTACTGTGAAACGCAAATCTGTATCAGGGAATATCATTTCATCTGTAATTATCTTAGTGCCTACAGGTACAATACTTTTATCTACATCCCCATCTACAATATAATATTCTACTCCGCATCCTGATACTATACTGTCATCTACAGCTAGTTGTACATATTCATTAGATGAAAAGTCACCTATGCTAATAGGATCTGACAAGAAATAGCCATCTTCATATAGCTCTACTCTGTTAACTTTTAATGAATCTAGCCCAAAATTATATACATACATATCTACTTTCTCTACTTGTTTAGCTGTTTTATAAGATTTAGTAACTGTGTTACCACTAGAATTAATTTCTGTACGAGACAATATTATATCAGTATCTAGTTTAGTATCTGCAACAACAGTAGGATATTCCGCGCTTCTAACAAAGTCCCAGGCATTCATAGACAAAGCTTCTTTATCTAATTCGTATGTAATTGTATTGTATTTATTACATCTCATATCAAATTTAACATGTGTAACTATACGAGACTCTGGTTCTATTCCTGTTATTAAATCTCCTGCATATTCCTCTATGCCATTTACGTAAACGTATCTTATGTTTTCTATATAACAATTTACAGGAGTTATTTCAAGTTCATTAATCTCACTCGGTTCAGCAAGCGCTACTGTCATTGTTTGCACTAAATCACCTTCAACAGGTTTTTGTTCCAGATACAATGTTGTATATTTATTGCTGCCATCGAAATCAGCTAAATTACTGTCAAATGGAACTTGATCGCATTTTGAAGTTACAGAATTTATTTTATATGTTTGATTAACGTAATTGTTAAGAGTTATAATATCGCATTTCTTATTATCAGAAGTTGTGCTTTCACGTACTTTACAAGGTTTGATTTTATAATCCTTGTTTCTATCAGGAATATCTATTACACCTTCTACGAATGGAACTTCGTATTGCACATATCCTAGATTACGACTTATGTTGCTTATATCTTCAATAGACTTTATCATACTATTTATATCTGTAGTATATTCATTTATCTTAAGCTCTGCAAAAGTTTTAGCATATTCTATAGCGTCTTCTAAATAACGTGTTTTCTCGTATAGTGAATTAAGATTAGATTCTATAGTAGAAAATGTATTATTCATTTTTTCACTGTCCATGATTTCATCTTGTAGCTGGATTTCAGAATCAATTTCTTGATTTATTTGTTCTAAGTTATAGTCAAAATCAATAGAATCTTTTAACATATGCATACCTCCTTATCTATTTTCTTATTACCAAAAAGACGAGGATAAATCCTCGTCTTATAATTCTGTATCTATATTAACAAGGTCGAACTAGACATAATACTTTATGAACTCCACGTTGCTTTGAAGTTTCTAATGCTCTACCTATAACAATTCCTCCTTCATATAAAGTACCTGCTCCTGGTACATCTGATACGCTAATTGCAGAACCTATATAAGCAGAACCATCTACTTTAACATGTACTTTACCGACTAAAGCTACAGCAACTTTTTCACCGCTTAGTATTTCAGCTTCTGTTGCCCCATAACATGCTGCATATTCGTCAGTTATTACTCCGACAGTTGCTGCTGCAAATCCATTATGCATACCAGCTTTATAAACCTTACCATTTTCTCTTAGTTCTACTATATCGCCTGGTTCTAATTCTTCACCTGGTATATAACCTTCGGCTATATCTGCATATGCCATATTATAAACTCTAGCACCTTCTATATTACCAGCTGCATATATATGACCTGATACATATAAATCTGTATCTTGTTTTTCGCCATCTACAGTTCTTTTTATTTGTACCATATGATTATGAGCTGTGCCATAATTTATTTTATAATCAGGATTACTGTTTTCATATATAACTGCGTCATTAACTTTACCAAATACATCTGGTGCAAGTTTTTCTAGAGTGACGCATTCGTCATGAAGATCTTCTGTAATTATAGTTTCATTTTCTATACATTCACTATTGATTGCACCTTGTTTTATATTGTTTGCTGTAATAGTATTGTCTGCTATCTTTTCTGAAGTAACTGCTCCATCTGCAAGTTTAGGAGTTGTAACTGAACCATCTTGTAATTTAGCTGTGCTAACAGATAGGTCTTTAAGGTTTATTGTTTCTATTGCTCCGTCAGCTATATTAGAGCTAAGTATAGTCTTATCTGCTATATTAGTATTAGTTATTGTTTTATCAGCTATCTTCTCAGTAGTAACAGCATGAGTTCCAAGTTTCTCGTTAATAACAGCACCGTCTGCGATTTTTCTACTAGTTACTGAATAGTCAACTAATAATTCTGTAGTAACAGTGCTAGGAACTATTTTTTCATATGCTACTATAGTCTTATCAGCTATCTTACTGTTAACTACTGCGCCTTCAGCTAATTTAGGAGTAGTCACTGCTAAGTCTTTTATCTTTTCAGTAGTAACGTTAGCGTCTTTTATTTTAGATGTTGTTACTGCTTGTTCAGCAAGCTTATCAGTTATAACGCATCCTGTATTTAAACAACGTGCATATATAGAATGAGTTTCTAACATTACTTCAGCATCAATACTTAATGGTTCTAGTATACCTTTAGCATCAAATGATACGTATTTGTTAGTATCAGCTTTATATTTTAATCCGCTAGTATAACTTACAGTTACATCTTTATATGAATTATTTTCTTCTACAGGTATATTGACTGTATAAGTAGAACCTGTAGTTTGAGTCTTTAATGCACCTTTTTGTATATTCGTATTATCTCTGACTTGATCATTAATAAGTGTAAGTGATCTTCCTAAAGCTACAACGTTTTCGCTTATCTTTTTCATTCCCATACATATCACCTCCTATTAATGAGCATAACTCTTATCAGTTGATATTGTTAAATCTAATATCTTACCGCAAGTGCTATCTGATATATTATTTGCACCTAAATTGCTATTCCAATAGATTTGAACTTCAAAGCAGTTGAATGCTTCAAGATCTCCTAATTGGTCTCTTAAGTCAACTTCGAATATTAATCTATCACTTGAAAAGTCTTCTTTATCTGGTTCTTTGCCAGGTATGATAGCTTTTAATGGGACTTCTACTATCTTAGGTTCACTATATGTAATAGGATTAGTTACGTTATTTAAATCTATAGTTTTATGTCTAGCTTTTACTACGACCTTATAACCCATTCTATAAACATCAGCACCATGAGGAGTATAAGCATTTTCTGTTAATGTTATGCTAGTATCTCCAGCGTTCTTAGTATTTATAGTATAAATATTTTGTCCTATAACGATTTTATCATCTTTAGCAAATACGCCATTATCTTCACCTTCTAATAGTAAAGCACTATTAGCTGCAGTAACAACACTATTACTTGCTACAGTGTATATACCTTCACGATTTACTTTCATTTGAACACGTAATCTAGTAAAATCATCATACATCATTTCTTTATAGCAAGAATATAAACCATTCTTATTATAAGTTATTGCGCTTGTCTTTATTTCTTTTAAATATAAGCATAGGAACATATCTGCCTTTATACCATAATTAGGAGCAAGAGTTCCGTCATTAGATTGAATATATACATCATCTGTATAGAATGCACTGTTAGCATCTGGTTCAGTATATCCACCTATGATATAAGTATTGTTAGTACTTATTCCTTGTGCTTCTAATAATATTAAATGATCGAATCCAGGTTCTATAATAACTCTATCTTTAAATGAAAACTCTACATTATTTAATGATGCAGACATTGTACTACTGCTTAAATAGTCACTTTCGCCTAATAGATATAATCCATTTACTAAATCATCTTCATTATCTATTCTGTATATTTTCATTTGTATGCTACCTGGTCTACCAAGACATCCAAGGCTTACTTGCACTTTATCTAATGAACCTTGTACAGATACCCATTCACGTAATACTGTACCAAATCCAGTTACAGATTCAGATAAAGTATAAACAACTCTACGATTGCTACCATCTTTAACTACAGCTCTTGTAGTTTCTCCTTGAGAGTTATTTTTATCTTCTGTACCGAATACAAATTCGCCTTGATGATAAATACCAGCTGTCTTATATATATCTCCTGCAGTACCTATAGCATTGTTAAGTACAACATTTTGTCCAGTTATACTATCTATTTTAGCTACGTTATTATCTACTGCTATATATTCATTAGGAGACAATTCTTGTGCATCTGCAACAGCTACTGTATTACCAGAACCACTATTTATAGAAGTTATTATTTCATTTATATATTTTTCATTTCCTGATTTAAATGCATCATAAAAGCCATTATAAGGTTCTGTATCTTTTACAAATCCTGCTTTTACAAGTTGAGCTTGCATCTGATACATTTCATCACGATTAGATTTTAATTCATCACTTACTATATCAGATACAGCGTAAGTATCTTTCATTACTGTTTGAGAATTGCCTTTAGTTATATATTCGTTGGCATCTATTCCGCCAAGTTTTAAAGCGTTTTGAACTGTATTTCTGTCTTCAATAAGATTGCCTTCATCATCTTGAGCTGCTAATGCTATTTTTTCAGCATCTATGCCACCTACTTGTTCTGTATCAGTAGCTTTTTCAGATTTTCTGGTATAACCACAAACTATACTTAAGTAAGCATCTATTTGATCCATTGGCAATTGTCCTAAGCTAATTTTTCCTTTTGCCATATTCTTACCTCCATTCAAAAGTTACTCTATCTTTAGGAGCGATATATTCTCCATTTTTATTTTTCCAAATCTTATATTCGTAAGGATGACTGTTGAAATATAATTCAATAGGATCCATATTTAATACAGGAGTATCTAATGATAATACACCGTCTTTAAAAACATAAGTACCGTCATATAATATACCGTTTATATATATTTTTATAAGGTCCTTAGAGTTCTTAAGAGAACTTGGAAATTCATAATCTTCTGTATCAAAACTTTGCGTATCATATGATATTTGTTTTACATCATATGTGACTTTCTTAACTGAATTATCAGGTCTAAACTCAAGAGTTACATAATCACATTCGTCACATTCTATCCATTTAACTGTACCATCAGATTCATCGTAGTATTTCATATCTGTATAATGGTCTCCGTCTTTAGTCCATTGATCAGAACCACCTACAGTATCGATATTATTTATCATAATTTTGTTTCCATCAAATATTGAATAGCATGATTTTTCTAAGAATACTCCGTTAAGATATACGTTTATAGTACCCGCACCTATAGAATAGTTTTCAAATATATATGTGTTAGGGAATATATCGTATCTCATTGATGCATCTGCAGTTAATCTATTAGCAGAATAACTTTCTTCAGCTTCTATTTCTTCGAATATATAACATAATGAATTTTCAGATTCATACTCTGTTATTGCATCATGTAAGACTTTTATTTTATTGTAAACGTCTTCTGAAGCTGCTAGAGATGTAACGCCATTGTCGACCATGAATTGTTTAAGATTACCAAGAGTTACTGTATCATCAAATGCTTTAAACATAGCATATAACTCTTCTTGTTTGCCCCATTTTTGTTTATATGGATCAGCTACAGTTGTAGGTATGATAAATTCACATGTAGCCATAGTAGTTGTATCGCTGACTTCTTGCATAATACCATTAACGTATGCTGCTATACAACCTTTACCATGTAAAAATACTTCATTCTTATTTGTATAGAAAGCTTGAGTATCACCAACGACAGGAGCTTCTGATGAATTGATTTTACATGTTCTACTACCCATTCTAATAGGTTCGTCTATTGTATCTGCATAAGTGTAAGCATAATAGTATAAATTAGAGCCTACAAGTCCCTTGTTACTCATTATAGATAATGAACCTTCAGTAGCATATTGAGTAACCATATCATCTACTTCCAAGTAACTATTCTCTCCATATACATCATCATATTTCTTCCATGTATATGTACCGTCGCTATTATAAATATGATAAGCATATTGAATATCGCCTAATTCATCTTCATAACCCATATTTAATACTTGACCTGTTACATATTTAGTAAGGCCATCAGGAGTATCTGTAATAAACTTATCATCTATTAATACACCGTAAGTTTCAGAGCCTTGTTTCTTAGAATATGCAACAACCATATCTGCATTATTATATATAGTATTATTATTATGGTCAGTTATCATTGTAGTATAATATGATACATCTTCATCGAACATTAAATAAATACCTGTATCAGTATTTGATATTCTTATTAAGAACCATTCAACATCATTAGATAAATCACCAGAGATAGTTATTTGACCATTACTTATAACAAGATCTTTAGGAGACATACAAACACCATCTATGAATAATAGATATTTCACGCTTGTATCTGAAACTATAATATCACTTGTAATAGCATTCTTAGTTGCTGTACCATGATCATAAGTCTCAGAACCTATGTCTACTAACATTATGCTATAGCTTTCATTTTCTAGAACTGGTCCGAAATCCTTAACAGTAATACTATTAGTCGTTTTATCTATTGTAACTTGGTCGCTTATTTGTTCAAAACCTGCAACCCCAGATACGAATGCTATTGGAGTAGTCCAGCTATCTATATCTGTTAATGCACTAGAATTATTAATAACTATATCGTTATCTACTATTTCAGTATTGCTAAATATAATATCGTCATCACCTATAGATTCACATAGAGTGTGAGTAAATGATACTGCTACCATAGACATTCTATTAGTAATTCCATCGCCATTAAATTTCATTATACCAGTTGTTTTATCGTATGAATAATCTTTTTGTTCAAGATATATACCATCTAAGAATAATGTAGGGTTATTATCATTTATATCACCAACTTCTATTTCATTTATCTCACCAATTGTTGTACCATTTGATAAGACAACTCCGTCATTTCTTTCAGCCGAATCTGCGAAATGATAAGTGATAGCATATATATATTTGTAATCCTTACCTTTATTAATTAATTTAATTCCACCTGTGACTCTTACATAATCACTGATAGTATCTGAAGCTATTATACTAGCCATCTTTTCGCTACTTATATCTTCAGAGCCATAAACTAATTCTCTACTTCTTAAGAATGTACCAGTAATGTCTCCTTCTTTAAAACCATAAAACTCAGTATTAGTTGTAGTAGTTTCTACAAAGTACTGATCATCTCCAGGTTCTGTATTTATTACTTTTATAAGTCTTTTAGTACTTCCACTAAGTCTTACTGGGTTAACATTACACCAAGCTAAATCATATTTAGCACTATTAGGATAATATACTGCTACAGTATTTATATCTTCATATTGGCTACCGTCTACATAAGATCCTCGACCAGATTCTGGAGAATCATATCTAAATAATTTACCTATACTAACATTTGAAACTGAATAAGTATCTGTAAATGATGATTTTAATTCTGGAGTTATATAGAAATTAGGTATACCTGCTGTAGATATATTTGCATTAGCTGCTGATCTAGCTGCTGCTACATTCCACTTAGCAGTTTGTTTATCGTAATATCTGATTACTCCAGAAGGATCTATCCAGATTTGTCCGTCGCTAGGATTAACAGGATTTTCTGTTATAGGCAAAGGTTGAAAGTATCCTTCAAACATAGGTATCCAATCACGTGATGCTGCTACATATCTTTTTAAAATGTTAGTTCCTTGACTAGTGTCTACCCATAAAGCACCATCTGGTATTTCAGCTTGCTTATCTTGAGTAGGTGTGACATTTTTATAATTGATATATTTAAGAGCATTATATACATCAAACAATTGAGAGTTCATTAGATACTCGCCTTGTCTACCTGCATTAAATTTTCTAGCCATTCTTTTCACCTGCCTCATTTTTTTATCATATAAATATTACTATAAAAAGCCAGGGAAATATCCCCTGGCTCAATTTATTACATGTTTTGAAGAATATATAATAAGATTTTCCAATCTATAAAATCAGATGTCATGTAATAATCTTGACTATTGATTATCTTAAGTAATTCATTGATATGATAATCTACATCCATTATTACATTATCTGGAACTGTGAACTCAGTGTTATCTCCTTCGAAATAAGGACCGATTACTTCATAATCTTGTGCCATATCTACAAATTGTTCATCATCGTTTCCAACATCATCAGTTATATCTTGCATATCGTTATCGCATTTGTCACATGTGTTTAAGAAGTTGTTAAGATTCATTAATGGTTTAGCTATTTCATTATAGTCTTCATTATCTACTACTTGTTTAATAACTACTGCTCTGTCTTTTAATTGATATTCGCCAGGGTCCTCATAACTCTTACCATAAGCATCTATAACACGTTGAGCAGCTTTTCTGAATTCATTAACATGAACAGCTTTAATAGGAATGAATGTATCTTCGGTTAAATTATAGCCAAATTTATAATACATGTATGAGAAGTAACGAGACTCAGAAGTTGTACAAGTATTATTAACTTTAATACTATATTGAACTTTGCTGCCACTTATTTCTGTATAAGCTACAGGTGGTCTAAATATAACGTAGCAATCATTTTCACCTGTTGTATTTAAACCTGGATCTCCTTTTGTTACTTTAGGAATACTAGAGAAGAATTGACGTTGATTATAATCCTTATTAGAATATTCAACATTCTTCCAAGTAACAATTACTTCTTGTCTTAAATCATCTTCTGCTAATTCTATTAAGATTCTAGGACGCTTACAATATACTACGTTGTTAACGTTATTAGGATATGCTGTTTGTACAGGTTTAGCTTTATGACCTCTCTTTAATGTTAATGAATAACCGCTTCTGTAATAGCTGTTTTCATATCTATCTCTTGTTTCTATCCATATAGTAACATTTCCGTCTTCTTGATATAGTGATAAGTCGAAAGTATAATAGAACCAAGTCTTACCGTTCTTATCTGATACTGTTTGACCTATTATTTTTTCATGAGGAACAGTTACTAAATAGTTATATTCAACTACGCCTTTTACATATTCAGGTTCTTGTCCATTATCACTAAATTCATCTAAGTCACCTGCATCTCCATTATCAGGTTGCATAATATCGTTACCGCCGTATGAATCTGATTCAGTATAATTACCATAGAATACATGGTCAGGTTTTTCTTCATCTTTATTTTTAGTTTCTAGAGTTGTAGAAGGACAATACATGTAGAAGTAATAATCTATAATATCTCCGTCTATATCTTTATTATCTGTAGCTGTTACTGGCATTTCCCATAATAAAGTCATAGTATCGAATGGAGTTTCTTCTACTACTAAATTATCTAATACACCTTTTTCAAATATAGAATCACCTTCATCTGCTGCTATCTTTTCTGTAAATAAATAGTATGGACTAGATATTTCAGGTTCTTCATTGAAGTAATGTCCATCACGTCTATCAGCTTCTGCTATACTATCTGGATTAAAATCATCAATTGAAGCACTAGTATTATCTTTTAACTCAGATATGTATCCTACTATCTTATCTGCAGCCACTGCATAATAACTTATAGCAGTAGAACGTTCAAAGAACTTAGTATGATCATGCACTTCTTTAGTAAATTCTACAGTATATTCAACTTCTTTTACTATAGGAACTCTATTAAGATAATAGTCATTCTTTTCTTCATCTGTATAGCTCACATCTATAACATCTACTAAACCAGTATGCTTAACACCTTTACTATCTGTAAAGTAAGCGTATAGATAGATTAACGAATCTAATTGTTCTGGATGTTTATATTTAATACTTATTTCTCCTCGTTCTCCATGCGCTGGTGTAACTGTAAGCTCAGGTTTATTAGGTTTCTTATGTTGTATTCTATCTACAATCATAGAATCAGATGATCTGTAATAACTATTTTCATAATCATCTCTAGATTCTACCCAGTAAGTAAATAATCCAGCTCCATCACTTTGACTTAAACCATTAGCTTCGTCTACCCATTTAGATAAAGGATAATTGTCAGCTATATAGTCTATCTTTAATGAAGGAGTATCAGACTTACTTATATATGTCCAAGAACTACTGCTATTAAAATCATCTCCAGTAAGTTTATAAACGTTATAATATAATATATTGTTTACATTTACTTCATCACCAGTTTTTTCATAGATAGGATCTATTCTGTAACATCTATTATAAACACGATCTGTAGTTTCTATGACTACATCTCTTGTATTAACATTAGCCACTTCTTTATATACTTTAGTTGTATGCTCTGCATCACCCATACTATTAGGAGTATCTATATAGATGTAGTAATGCATAGGATCTCTGTCAGGGTCACTAATAGGTTCTATTTGTATTATAGTATAGTTAAATCCAAATACTGCTCTATCTGCCTCAGTTAATGGAGAACCAGTATAAGGTACAGGTTGTGGAGGTTCTTCATTAAAGTAATGAGTATAGAAGTATTGAATACCATTTATTGTTTGAGACAAGTATTCTTCACGTTCATAAGAACCTATATCATCAGGAGCTGTATCTATAGAATAAATACCAGGATTAACATCTTTAGCTATTGCATAGTATGTTATGTAATTGCTTCTGTATTGTGATATAGCTATGTTTTGTTCTTTACCAAGTCTTACTATTTCACGGAAATCTATTGTCTTATCTATAGTTTGGTCTGGAGTCATGATTATGTAATCAACGTCGTCGTCTTTATCTTCTTTAGTTACGACATCTCCAAATAAACTAGATATATTAATTGGTCTAGATTCATAACCATCAATGTAAGCATATACCCAAACCTTACCATCACATGAACCTCTGTCAGTTGCATCTTCACCAGTTAACTTAGAATCTGGATGAGTATAAATAAGTTGAGCTTTACCAAATTCACCATGAGCATTTTCTATATTTATTTTAGTCTTAGGTCTGCTGTATTCTTTCTTAGTAAATACAAGTTTATTACTATCATAGTAGTAACTGTTGTGCCATCCATCAACAGCTCTTATGAAAGCTGTATATGTTTCGCCTTCAACTTCATATCCTGTCATGTCAAAATCTAAGAAAGTATTATTAGTTATTCCTAATAGATCACAACGTATAGCTTCATCAGCATCTGGGTCAGGATTATTAAAGTATCTTATCTCATCATTTACTGTATATATTTTATGTTCTGGTTTAAGGTAAACTTCATATCTTACTATATCTCCTGCAACATCTGTAGCAGTTGACCATTTTAAACGTACCTTAGTGAATATATCAGAGTTAGCATCATCTAATCCTAATGTTAGTTTAGCTGGAGAACCACTTGACATATCAGAAGGTTCATCGTTATAGTAATGAGCTCCGTCCCAACTATTGAATTTAGCTGAACTATTTGCAACTGTTGGTACCCAATCTATATCACCTTCAGAAGAAGCTGCGTCTACCAAATCTCTATTAGCAGTACGTGCTGTTGCATAATAATGAACTTCGCAATCTCTGTTAGTCCATTCGTTACCAAATACCTTTCTAAAATCAACTACGAAATCGTATGGTGATCCGTCTTGTATAAGAACTTCTTCTTTGCCAAGTTGTTTTTCAAATACATTAGCAACTCTAAAAGAACCGTCTTTATATTTACCCATAGCATATAATTTAACATATCCGCTCCAACCTTGATCATGACTATAATAAATATATACTTCACCTTGTTCAGAACATTTTAACCCATCAAGTTCGTCGTACATATTATAGCAAACTATATATGGTTTATTAGGTGCTGTAGCTGTATTTTGGAATTGTTTAGGAGTACCATAATGATAATAGTTATTCCATTTTTGGTCATGAGATTCTATCCATACAGATAAATCTCCTGTTGAAGATGTAAAGTCTGTTATGTCAATATAGTATTCAGTAGCAGTTGTGTAGTAAACTTTATAATATGACATTTTAGTCTTTTGCTTACCAAACTCTTTTGAATTAGTATCTTTACTAGAATCTCCTGTAGCAAGATATATAGCATACCATAATTTAGAATCATAATCAGGGTCAATAGGTTGATCCCAAATTAAATGAGCGTAGTCTTTTCTGTTTTCTGAATGGTCTATATCTAAAGCTGGATATACAGGAGCTGGTTCATCATTATAGTAATGACCACGTACTGTATTTTCCCATTTATCATCACCAGTTAGCCATGACTTAGTTCCGTTTGTATCAGTAGCTTTTACGAAATAATTAATATCTTTACTTCTATCTAAAGCAGAATATTGTTTAAAGTCAACTATATATTCTTTTGTTTCTCCGTTAAGTCCATTGCTACCAGTAAATGATGCTACGTTTTTTATTACAGCTTTTCTATATCCATTAGTACCTTCATAATCTGTTGGTTGATAAATTTCTAAATCTACAGTACCGCCAACACATTTTTCATGGTAATATGTTAATTTGACCTTACCTCTAGTGCCATCTATCATATCATCGTGATTAGTAGGATTTATTTCTCCTGAACGAATTTCTTCGCATTCTATTTTGACATATGGTGATTGGACCTTTTTAAATTCAATAGGTCTAGAAGCATAGTAGTAACTATTGATATAATCATCATAAGAAACTAGCCAAACTTTTAAGTCTTCTAAGTAAGGAAAAGATGTAGTATCTAAATCATAAGTTGTACTTGTTATATTATCTATTCTATAACTGTATAATACATCTCCATTTACTCCACCGTAATTTCCTCCGTAGAATGTATCAAGTGAATCATTTTCCCATTCAGAACCAGGTCTAGCTATGCATAAACTATAATGAACTTTATCTCCATCAGGATCTATAGGTCTATCCCAATATAAAGTAGCTTTCTTAGTATAATCTAAACTTTCTTTCAAATGTATTTCTTCTACTACAGGTTCTTCGTTGAAATAATGACCTTTAGCATATACGTTCCATTTAGTTAATCTTTCTGAATAAGTATCGTTAGCATCTATTAACGATGCTGTAGTTTTTCGTTTTGTATCATTGTAATAAAGATCGTCTACTTTAGCTACTGCCATATAACGTATTTCTCTACTTCTAGCGAATCCTAAATCTTTAAAGTTAACAGTATATTGATATATTTCATTAGCGTCCACTTCAATAAAGCCGCCGCCTACTCTTTTTTGTATAAAGTCTCCAGTTTTTTCGTTAAACTGATATGCATATAAAAGTATTGCACCATCATGATTAGAAGGATGAGTATATTTAACTTTAACTGTACCTTCTTCACCTCTTAAATCTGTACTACAGTGGTTAGGTACTACAGTTATTTCAGGTTTATTAGGTGCTTCAACAGGGTCTGGAGCTTCTTTTATATCGCTACTAGTAACAGAGTAAGTAAATGTTCTACGATAAGTCCAGTAAGCAGACTTTCTAGCATATTGATAATCGTTACCTGCTTCAGATTTCCATCCTAAACCATGTAGTTGAGGATAATGAGTTTGATATTCGTAAGTGTAAGTTGGACTGTATGCAGTCTTATCTGCACCATCACCTAACTCATTGTATATACGAGTCTTAGCTTTACCATTCTTATAACTCCATCCAGCTAAAGTTTTATCAGCAGTCTTAACTGAGGGATCACGAGGATCTCCCCAATCAAGTCTTACTTTTTCCCATGCTGTATTCGAAACTTTAGAATATGAACGTCCAGGATCACTATTAGGTTTAGTATATTTAATTGATTTACCATTACCTCCTACGTAATATGTACTACCTTTAGCACAGAACCAGAAGAATGGGAAATTCCTGTGAGGGAATCCCATTGTACATAGTTCGTAAGTAACTTGTATCTCAAATTTATCTCCATTTGTAGCAGTTGATACTGAAACTGTTGCATCGCTTTCATTTGAAATTTCACTGTAGCCTTTAGTTTTCCAAGTACCACCATTTTTTCTCCATTTTATTTGATGTATTCTTATTCCTTCGAATATACCTCTACGAGTATATCTGGTAAGCTCGCTTCCTCTTAATATACCACCAGGCTTAGAACTAGTTCCGCCTGTGTAATATCCAGAGTAACTTTTACCATAATAAGTATAACTATAAGGAACTTCTTGAGGCCAACATTTCCATGTAAAAGTCTCTTTTGACTTGTCACTATTATATGATTTGCTGAACACATGACTCTTACCTAAGTAAGGACTATCAGAAGTTTCTGTCATTGTTATAGCTGCCATGATATCACTCCTTTCTATTCACTTAATAGTGAATTCATTTGATTAATAAGCATGTTTAATTCGTTTTGCTTTTCTAATATTTCTGCTTGTAATACAACTACTTCATCAGTATTTTGAGGAACAACTGCACGAGCCATTCTTAATCCATAAGTTGTCATACCTATTCCTTTCCATCTATCAGGTATAGCAGCATAATTGTCTAATGCTTTACAATTATAGAAACAATATGAATAAGATGAAATAGAACTGTTCCAGTATGATCCACTTAGTGGTTCGCCTGTCATACTAATACAGTTAAAGAATGTATAACTTGCATTAGATACAGAAGTTGTAGTTAATACTGGTAAGTATAATAGATTTTGACAATCATAAAATGCGTATTGTATATTTATTACTTTACTAGAATTGTATGTTGTAGTTTCCATACCATCTATTTTTGTCATCTTCTTACATCCATTACACATTCCTGTCATATCAGTAGCTGAGCTTAAATCAAGAGCTGGTACAACTAAAAGTTCTAAACATCCAGAGAATGTTGAGTTAAAGTTTTTAACCTTAGATGTATTCCAGTTAGCTCCAACTGTTATTGTTTTAAGTGCTTGACAGTTATTAAATGTATATGCTAAGTTTTCACAATTTGTTATATTCCAATTAGTAAGATCTAAATCTGTTAATGCAATACATCCATTGAAGCAATAGTATAAAGTGTAAACACTAGAATCTATGCTACTATTATTTAAAGTAGTCAATTTAGCACAATCATTAAAAACATTCTGCATATTTGTATTACCTGCAGTATTAGTTACAGTGAATGTATTGATGGTAGTTAAAGATGAACATCCCATAAATAAATTAGATATATTATTACAATTAGTAAATACTATTTTATCGACTGTGTCTAATGCAGAGCATCCTCTGAACAATTGATATGATGATGTTGAATTTAATACATATACATTTTTTATATATGTTAAAGCAGAACATAAAGCAAATACATAATTAGCAGCTCCTTTTATATAAAAGTCTGTTGGTATATTATTTAAACTAGTACATTGATACAACATATATGACATAGAACTTATTACATTATCTTTTATATAAGTAGTATTTATATTAAAATCAGTCATAGATTCACAAGCATAACACATTCTTTCCAGATTAGTTATAGATGTTAACTCCCAACTACTTATATCTAATTGTTTTAAAGCTGTACAATCAGATAAGAAACAATATAAGCTTTGTATATTAGAAGCGTTCCAATTTCCTATTTCAAGTGTTTCAAGAGATGAACAACTTTCAAATGCATTTGAAGCATCTTCTAATAATGTTGTATTCCAAGTATTAAGATTTAGAGAAGTCATACTACTACATCCTCTAAACATACAAGTTATAGATGTTACAGTATTCATTACGAATGCATCTATTCCAATTATAGTTTGAAGATTCTTACAGTCTTCGAACATATAATCCATTCTAGTAGCTGCACTAGTAGTCCAATTACTAAGATCTAAGTTAGTACAATCCCAACCTTTAAATGTACTATTAAATGATACTATCTTACTTACATCCCAAGATAATAATGCATTTAAATCAGCTGGGTCTGCTCCTTCAGTTTCTTTTTGTTTAGATAAAGCTTTGCAATTAGTAAATGAATGATTTAAGCTTGTTATCTTAGAAATATCCCAAGAAGCTAAACCTATTGCATTTAATACTAGACAGTTATTAAATATGTATGTTATATCTTCACAAACTGAAGTATCTAATGAACTTATGCTTTCAAGTGATTGACAACCATCAAAAGCATGAAGTAATGTTGTACATGCTGTAGTTGTAGAATTATCAGTAAATACTATAGCTTTTAACTTAGTACATCCATAGAACGCATAAGCCATAGAAGTTACGGATTTTACGTTTAATTCCATTCTTGCTAAAGATGCACAATTATAAAATGCATAAGACATATCTGTTACATTTGCTGTATCCAAACCATCTATAGAAGCTAATGCTAAACAGTTGTAAAACATATTAGGTATAGATGTTAGATTATTAGTATTAGCCATTGTTATTGAAGTTAATGATTGACAATTTTCAAATGTATTTTGTACTGCTACCAATCCAATATAATCAAATATAGGTATTTCTATTAATGAAGTACATTTAGCAAATGTATAGTTCATTGTTAAAACATTAGATGTACTAAATGCTGGTATTGAAGCTATAGTTTCACAACCGTAGAAGCTATAATCCATATTAGTTACTTTAGAAGTATCAAATGTAGGAATATTTTGTAAGGAATTACAGTTATAAAAAGCATAGCTCATATATTTTAACGTATCAGTATTTATACTTGCTATTCTTGTAAGGTTCTTACAATTATAGAATGCATATTCTAATGAATCACAATTAGATATATTTAATTCTGGTATGCTTGTTAAAGCTGTACATCCATAGAATGTTTTATAAAGGCTGAGAACATTAACTAGATTTCTAATATTTATTTCGGCCAAAGAAACACAATTAGTGAATGCTTCTTCTATGTATAATATCTTACTTAAATCTATAGAAGATAAATCTGTTAATTTAGTACAGCCGTAGAACATTCTAGATATGTTAATACAAGTTGATAAATCTATTGAAGATATTTCAGATAGTTTTGTACAACCATAGAACATACTATCCATGCTTAATACGCCTTCAGTAGTTAAGCTACCTACGCTAACTAAATTAGGACAGTTTAAGAACATATAGTCACATACTGGACAATTACTTAAATCTATAGAAGATACAGATTGTAAGAAGTCGTGGTTTCTAAAGCTTATATAAGTAGTATCTGAATTAAACTTAATATACACTTTAGATACTTCATTAATTGTAGTCTTTAGACTTTCTGTTATTGTACCGTCTGTCTTAGTTATTATTATATTCGTATATCCGCTTTCTACATTTTGTGCATCCTTTTTAAGTATACTTAAGTTAGCAGTTCTTGCTATATACTTATCGCCATATGAGCTGTAAATTACGTTTATATAATCTACTCCAGCTGGTACCGTAAACTCTTTATTTTGGAAATATGAGTTTCTAACAATATCTGTTCTTATATTTCCGCTAGCGTCACAAGCAACTACTCTTATAGTTCCGTAAGTTGTTTGAGTTAAATTATATGTTTCACCAGCAGTTACTGCTATAGGTTCTTTTAATTTAATAGATGTTTTAGCAACATGTTCTGTCCATGCACTAGAACATTGATTAACCATATTATGATTATATGTAGAGTAGAATGTTGGTAAGTAATCTCCTATAACATCTGTTTGATTTGTAGTAGGTATAATAGAGAATTCAAGGTCGTTAACACCTATTTCTTCCATACCTCCACCCCATTCAACAGGTATTTCTGTATAGAAGTTAGTTAAGTTTATACATCCTGCAAAACATAATGAATAGTTTTTGATATTACTGTTATTCCATAAACCTGTACCATCAGGTGTACCTTGCATAGCGATACAGTTATAGAATGTATAGTTAACATCTTTTAATGCAGTAGTATCTATATCAGGATAAGCACTAAGCATTTTACATTGATAGAACATATAAGACATATAAGCTAATGTAGCTGTATTAAACAATGTAACTCTTTCAAGACTAGAACAATTATCACACATATGTGTAGCAGAAGATATTTTATTATCTGAGCTAAACATTAATTCGACTAAACTCTTACAATCATAGAATGTATAATTAGCAGATATACATTTAGGAACATTGAATGTGAATATATCGGCTAAAGATGAGCATTTATAGAACATGTATGATATGTCGATAGCACTTTCTAGATTATATTCTGGAACAGATACTAAGTCGCTACATCCGTAATATGCTCCATATGCATTAATTACTTTACTAGTATCCATTGATACACCATTAGTTAATCCTACAGAATTCTTAAATAAGTTCTTAATATTTGTAACGCCAGTAAGCTTAGTAAAAAAAGTAGCAAGTCCTGTATCTGAACTTACAGTAGATCTTTCAAAACAGCTTTCAAGATTAACTACTAATGGTAAATATTCTGAACTAACTAATTTTATATTAGTCAAATCCTTATCTTTAAATAAATTAGAGAAATCAGAATCTGCATAATTCGTAAAATCATATACACCTTGTACTGTTGCATTTGGTATTTCTATATTGTCTCTGTATTTATTTACGTCTACATCTTCTTTATGATAAGCATATAGATAAAGATTAGTTATTGCTTTTATTTTATTTATAGTTTTTATATTAAACTCATGTAATTTAGAACCAAATAAATCAATAGTATTCGTAGCTCCTACTGTACTAGATATGTAAATCTTATTGATATCTGAATATGTTTTATCAAAAGTATTATCAAATACTAGCTTGTCTATGCTAGTAGGAAGTCTTAATTCTGATAAACCATGTATAGCATAATTACATAATATATTTTTTAAATTAGTACATTTACTTAAATCTAAAGTTGTGTTTTGAGCAAATGCAGGCTTAGCTGTATATTCTCCTATAGATTCATCTGTTACTTTCATTTCTAATGTTTCTAGATTATCTAGTTTAGAGAAATCAACTTCAGATAGTTTACTATATGAACTATCATTATAAACTAAATTATTTAATCTTAATGTCTTTAATCCATCCAGATTGCTTAATTTTAAGCTCTTTAGATTCATACAATATGAGAAATCAAATGTATCAAGATTATTAAATGAATTTGTTATTTCTATATTATTGGCATAGAATAAAGGCAAGAACATATTGTCTTTATAGTATTCATATTCGCTTTCTTCATGTCGTATTGTCTTTAAGTTAGGACAATTATTAATTATAAATGTAGACAGTTTAGAAGGTAGTTTATTTAATTCATGATCAGGTCTTTCATTAAAAACTACGCTTGTAGGCAATGAAAGAGTTAATAGATTAGTTTGATTATACAATTCTATAGCTTGTATAGAATAAGGATAATAAATAGACTCTAAGTTACCACCTTTAATTGAAGTAGTTACTGATGTGATTTTAGTACCACGTATATCTACAGTTCTTAAGTTTTCACAACCAGATAAATCAAGAACAGCATTACTTGCGTCTACACCAAGTCTACTACAATCATGCAAATCTACTGTTTGCATCATTTTACAAGTACTAAGTGAAACGTTGAATAAGGTATCTGCAGTACATCGTAAATCTATAAGATTAGGTGCCGCTGATAATAATAAATGTTTAGGGCTTGTATTGGATACGTCACCAATACTCTTTAAGTGTTGACCACCATATATAAGAATTTCTTGGTCTGTTGCATGAAGTTCTTTTTCAAATCTTATAGTCTCTCCACGTTTAATCTTAAGTATTTGGCTACCTGAATTATTGGCTTGATCTCTCCATTTAACTGTTAAATACATAGGAGAATAAGTTTGTATATCAAGATGTACAAAACCATCCATATCTCCTCTGACAGTAATATAGTCAGCTGTAGAAGCATCGTAACCTAATAATGTATCTACATATAATAATCTTTCTCTAATCCATCTTTTGATTTGATATTCTCTACTACCGTGTAATGCATATAAGAATTTACCGCCAAAGTCTAAATATCTAACTTGTGCAGCTTCATTATAATAAACTTCAGGTATCTTAGACATTTGTTCATCATATATATAATGCATTATGTTTTTAAGAGTGAACTGTTCGTTTCTCATACTAGCATATTCTTGTTTTAATTCTGCTTCAAATACTCTTAATATTTTAGTCCATAATTGAGATGTAGAAGTATTGAATGTACCTTTTTCTATTTCTATATCAACATCAAATGTTAAAGCACCAGTATTGTCAAGACCCATAGCTGTATCTAAGTCGTATAATTGTATGTACCATTTCTTTCTATCGAAAGTAACGAGCTTCATGTTCTTACCAAGTGAATCGACCATACCAAATACTAATACAAATAATAAATATCTAAATACAGATTCCCTGTCAAAGAATTCATCAAACTTAGCTTTAAAATACTCATCATCTGCATCACTAACAAATTCTATTAAAGTTATTAAATCTGCATAATCATCATTACCATTCATCTTAGAAGGTGGATAAATTACTTCAAAGTCTGAAGCATAATAATCTATTTTACCTTGTCCACTAGCAGAAGTCCATTTATTAAATGCACCAGCTGTAGCATCTGTATTAGCTGAAACTTCATATGCTAATGTTTCATCGATTAGGTCATATCCGAATGAGTTAGTACTATATCTATCTAAGTTGAAATCATATAGTCCCATACATTCATCATTGATATATACTAAGATAGGGAAACCTGTTATAGTTTGTCTCACATCTGGATCCAATTCTTGTGCAGGATTCTTCTTAGAATATAATCCGTTATTAGCAAACTCAGCAAGTCCTACGTTATTTACGTTTGAACTTTCCATGTAGTTAACTTTTAAACATAGAACATTTTCTGCTTTACCAGTTTTAAAAGGAGTATATTTTATTGCTCTCTGGTCTTCATCAAACAATTCTATATTATAATTCTTTCTTACATAAGTAAGTGAAGATGTACCTTGCCAGTATACTTTGCAATAAGGATAATCAAAGCTTTCGCCGTATTCTTCATTATTAGGAGATACGTATTTTATACGCATAGTTTTCTTTTGTGTTAATGACATTTCAGTAGTATCTCCCCAGAAATACATCTTAGGAATGCCATTGTTATTATAGTTGAAATCATATTTTGCTTTTTGTTCAGCTGTATTTACTATATCGGCTATATGATTTTGTAGTACTTCTTCATCATTAAGTTCTCTTTCGTATAGTCTTAAACATCTTATCTCACAAGAACCATAGTGTCCTGTACCTTTAAAACTATTTAAATAGATATACTCATTATGCATAAAATCTTCATATCTAATAGAACTACCACTAGAATCATCTGTTAAATAAAATGCTGAACTTAATATTGCATTGATATATATTTTACCAAACTTATTAAGTCTATCTATTACATACGTTACACGTGTCCATTCGTCATCACCAACAGCTGAATTAATATCATGAATAGCAGATATTAAATGAGCATTTTGTGTATCTATATAAACTCCTTTGTAAGGAGCAAGTGTGTCTGTTATATCAAGAACACGAGCATCTATATCTCCGACGTCTCTAGTTCTAAATAATATATCTATAGTAAATCCTGTTGTAACATTATTTGCAAAAGGAGCATATGGTATTTTAACGTACGTGTTACCATTGCATGCTAGATATGTTTCGTTAGTATCATTATCAGTTATCCATCCATTAGATGAATAGTTAAAGTTGTATAATTCACCTTCTATACCACTTACTTTATCTACCCATTTAGTTTTATTAGCATCTTGATTAGATAAACCTGTAGCATCCCAGTTAGCAATTAGCCCACCAGTAACTATTTGTTTTCTAATATAAGAACCTGCAGTTATTTCAACATTAAATACAAGTTCTGAAGATTCGCCACTTTCTGAAGTGACAGATATCTTAATTACATGGGTACCTATTGGCAATGTATTATTGTTATAATAATAGTTACCAACTATACTTTGTCTTTGTGATACTAATTTATCGTCTACAGTAATCTGTACATCAAAATATTCAGCACTCTTTTTAGATATACGATAGTTAATAGATAATGGATCTCCCTCTTCCATACTTAATTTTGAATCAGTAGTAGAAGATACATATAAGTCTTCTGTATTAACTACTACAACATTAAATGTTTGAGTTTTTGTAGAATATGGTCCAGCTTTAAGATAGAATGATACTTTATGTATCCCAACTCCTAGGCCTGTCAAATTATAACTGTTATATCCTTTAGAACAAATGACTGTATAATCATCATAATCAACTGTTAAATACATTGTTATCTCATCATCTAATGAATATTCAACATTATAAGTCATAAGAATTCTATCAGTAATTGAATAGTCTAGACTAGTATTCATAGTTAAAGTAGCAGTTAATCCACCTGCTGTTAAATTCCAGTTTAAAGTATTAGATAATAATCCAGCTCTGTCTTTTACATATAAAGATAATTTAAATGTACCGCTACCAAGAGCTGGTATAGTTATATTATTATATCCTTGGTCAACTGGAACGGTTAATAATTCTATATCATTACATACTATATAACAAGTACCGCTTCCTAGATTAGGAGAAGAAAAGAATATTTTTATTATTTGTTCTTCATTGGCATCTATTATAGTAGCACTATATTCTGAAGTTATAGTAGGAAGGGCGCCGCCTCCGCTACCGCCGCCCCCTGTAGTTCCATGTTCTTCTATGTATTGTACTCTTCCGTCTATTTCACTTAATTTTATATTATTGGCTTTTGCTAATCCACCAACTTCCTTTAAAGCTCCTTCTACATTATTAGAATCAAAATTACTTTCATTATCATTAATCGCTATATCAGAAGCTTTGTTAGAAGCGATGATTTCCCATTTGCCAGTCTTGTCGTTATGGTATTTAATAGACATTTACATCACTCCTATTCTGTAGTGTTATCAGATTCAGTTTCGCTAGGATGTCTTTCTGCATATGTGATAACAAGATGATCGAATTGAGCTCTACCGTTTTTAGTAGAATCAAACTTAGGTTGTATAACAAGTCCTGTGTCTGGATCCTTAACAGATAAGTCTGTAAAATAATAACCAGTATATTCTATTTGTTCTGGAGTAACATTAAGCATTGCATATGTAGGTTGAACAGGTAATTTACCTGCATAGCTATACCACCATGGTCTAAGTACTGTAGTAGCACCGTTAGGATCTTCTTCCCAATTACGTGACATGTGTTTAGCATCTATTTGACTTTCAGAGAATATTATTGCTTTTTCTTTACCGCTAAGTTTATATCCAGCAGCTTGAAGCATAATATAATGTGTACCATTAACTTTATCAGGTTTTCTATTAATATCAGAACCATCGCTTTGAGTTTCGTCTACTAATAATAACTCACTTGAACCTGTTGATACTTTAGTTACATAATCGTTATAAGGAGATGTAGTGTATTTACCTTTACCATCATATGCTATGTCTCCCATATATCCGCTATATACAGGTATACTTCTAGAATAAGTATGGTTATGTCCGCATAAAACAAGATCTACTTTATACTTTTCAATTATAGGTATGAATCTTTGTAATCTCTTTGTTCTAACTATTGTCATAGGAGAAAGATGCATATAGATTATAACCCATTTTATTTCTCCACTAGCACGCTTAGCTGCTACTTCTTGTAAGTCTTTTTCTAGGAATGCGCATTCTTTAGTTAAGAATTGATCTGTATTTAATCCTTCATACATATATTCAGTATTAGAATTAAGATTTATGAAGTGACAGAATCCACCAAGAGTATAGCTGCAAGTTGATACCATCTTTTCATTTCTTTCTTCAGCTGGAGAACCATATCCAGTTGTAGCAAATTTATCGTATGGACTCACATCTGCTAATCTTGGAGCATCATCTAATGTATTATAGTAATCAAATACATAACCGTATTTCTTTTCAACAAGGTCATTGTTTCCTATAGTACATACATGAGGCATATTCTTAACAGTATCGTCAGCATAATCAAAATAGTATTTCCATTCAAAATATCTGTTACCATTTTGTGACATATCTCCTGTATTCATATGAAAATCAAAGTTAGGAACACCATCAGTATATTCATAGTATTTAATACCTTTAAATGCTTCGTCCCACATATCATATTCGAATCCATTCCATCCTTGTTGGTCTGTAGTCCATAAAAATTTAAAACCATCTGTAGAATAATCTTTAACGTCGAATGCTTCTTCATCACTGTAGTATCCTGTAGTACCTACTTTGTAATAATAAGTACCAGGAGTTAAGTTTCTTATTATAACATGATGAACTTGCACTTGTTTGTCATATTGGCTTATAACATCAGATTCAGCTTCTACTTTAGTCCATTCTTTGTCTCCTTCTTTTTTATATTTTAAAAAGCCTTTATCGAAATCTGTTGATTGCCAAGTAAATGTTCTAGTAAATTCATCTTTACCAAAACTCATATTTACTATATTAGGTATATCGCTTTTTATTTGTGTTTCACTTACATTTTCTTTCCAGACTCCATCTCTTGTACATCTAGGTCTGTACGCATCAACGTTACATGTTTTGTAATCAATTATTTCGCAATTAGATAAACTAGTACTATTATTAAAAAATGTTTTTCTACGTACAGCAGTATTTCTACTCATACCCATAATAAACTGTTCTCCATCATATAGAGGGACTGTTTGTTCACTAGTTAACCCGCCAGCTCCTATTACATCAACCCATTGTTGATTAGCTGATATTATTTTATTATCTGTACTACTTTTAGTGAATTTAACAGGAGTTTCTTCAGCGCATTCTCCTATTGATAGATACATAGAAAAACCTTCATCAGAAAATTGTATATCCCAGCTTTGATCATAATCTTTTATTTTAAGTCTTACTAAGTCGCTATTTATATTATAATGAGCTCCGCCTCTTACTAAGAAAGAACAGTGAGCTGGTATTATACCTCTTAAAGGTAATGATTGCCATGTACCTGATTTAGCTTTATAGTTTAAATATAATCCTTTAAGATTTATGTCTACTTCACTATTATTGTATAATTCAACAAAGCTATGGCTAACAGAAGTTTCTACAGTACCTGCAGTACCTGTACCTCCACCATACATTTGATTTATAAATAAAGTTTCTATATCAGCAGTTGCTACTTTTGCCATACCTGAGCCAGCTGCAGTTTTAAAAGGCACGTTTAAATTGTCACCTTGTTTCCAACCTTCAGCAGTAAATACTTCCATTGGATAAACGATAGGTTCACCATCGTCTCTTAATATCATTCTAAATTTCTTATCAGTATTATCAGTTGATACTAAATCAACATATTTTTCGCTTAAATTCTTGGCACCTTGTAGCTTACTAGCTTGTACTTTTTTGCTATCACCGTTTTGTACGATAAGCAAATAGTCATTATCATTAACAGTAATTACTTCTGTTAACGCACTTAATTTTTTAGTTTCAGTTGCCATTATATCGCCTCCATTCTTAAAAATATTACTTGTCCTTTAGCATTTAAAATAATGATTAAAGCAATAAAATATAACCATCTTCTGTAATCATTATTGATCCATCTTCTAAAGCTAAACCGCAACCTTCAAAAGATAAATCTTTATCGTCATCAGGTTTAGAGGCAAATTCAAGTTTCAAGAAGCTACCATCTTCAAGCGTGAATAAACTTCCGTCTTCCAATTCAAGACAATCATTGAGCTTGCTGATAGGTCCTGTGCCTCCACCACCTGCAATTATCAATGCAAGTTGTCTTTGTAACTCTTCTAGTTGTTTACTTAGGTTTTGTACTGTATCTGTTAAATCAGATATAATTCCCATTGTAGAATCGTCAATACCAGCATCAGCATTATCATTAGTATCAATCCATAACATGTTTTTATAGTTTTCACCGTACTGTTCTTGAGTAGGTGGTTCTGGTCCAACATGAATGTTATTGACAGCTAATTGAGTAAGAGTTGCTTGATATGCAGTAGAAACGAATTGTTTTAAAATATTCATCTCATAAGCATTTAATATGTTGCCGTCGACGAAATTAAGATTTTTAAAATCTGATAGAGTATACTCAGTCATTAGTTATCACCTCTTTCTAATACTGCAACACGATCTTTTAATTCTTCAATTTGGTCATGTTGTTTTTGAATCATATATACAGCCAAACCTACAAACTCTTCATAAGATAATGCGCACATTTTACCTCCATCAAATGGATCATATCCTAAAGTTTCCATATAAAAATCTGTATCAGGATCTGTCTCAACATAACCTCCAAAGTCTTGAGTAGTAAGCTTATTATTTTCTAATGAACTTTTAACGTCTTGTGCTTTAAATCCTACATGATATCTGTCACTAGTTCCTGTCAGATATTTATATGCTATAGGCTTTAAACTCATAAAGAAATCTTCATATCCTTCAAGTGTTTTGAAATCCTTCTTAACCCTTTCGTCTGAAGTTACGGTAGTACCTGAAGCACTTGATAACTTAACAGTCTTGCCACGCAAAACTGTACCAGTTAAATCGTTATGACTTAAGAAACAATAATTAGAAGCGTTTATAAACATACAAGGCAGTATTGCATCTGTACTATTGATACATCTGTAAGCTATATTATTTGGCATATCAATTCCGCTTTCGCAATATATACGTCCTAAATTAAAACTATTAGTTGAAGTAGATCCGCTACTTGCCCAACCAACTGCAGCTAACGTTGCGCCTTCTTTTATACGTACATAATCAGAATTAAACTGTATATCATTAATGCCATTATTATTTATAGTTATACCGCTTGAAGTTATAGTCAAAGATTTCGTATATTCTAAAAATTCAGCACTTGAAGTTACACTAGTTGAATTTATATTCATAGCAGTAGAATCTAAATTCAAAGTAGTTGCATCTAATGTCATGCTGACAGTGCTATTTAAAGTTGTGTTTTTATTCTTTAACGTTAAAGAAGTATTGTTTAATGCTAAAGAAGTGTTATTTAATGTAGTGTCTTTACTTGTTATTTGGAATGTATCAGAAGCAAAATCGAGTCCACTAACACCTAAATCTAAAGAAGTAGTATTAGGGAAAACTATCTGCTCCATCCCTATAGTTAATACGTGATTAGCATCACTAGCTGCTGCACCTATACCAACACTTGTTCCGCCAGAATTTATATCTAGAACATAGAACATAGTACTTAGTATATCTTCATAAGTTGTTTGTTTATTATATGCATCAGTTATAGTGTATAAAACATTATAAGATCCATCGCTAAGACTTCCGCCAATTATTCCTGTAGCCATAGCAGTACCAGAACTTTTACTAACAGTTAAATTATTTCCTGAATTATAGCTTCCACCGTTTGATGCATATTGTATTTTGACTATTATAGAACCACTTTGATTGTTTCCTATATTGCTGTACGTAGCAGATACATCTGCTTTAATATATTTTCCGTCATCCGCCGGAGTGCCATTTTGGTCGCAACGTACAGTAGTTACGTTATTTATAGAAGGAGGAGAATATGTATTAACTGTTATTTTAACGCTACCAGAACAAGTAGCACCTCTAGTATCAGTAGCAGTAACAGTATAAGTTATGCTACCTGATGATATTAATTTAGGTATTGTATATGTATTGCTAGTAACTGTGGTATTGACTCCACCACCTGTTATTTTATAAGAAACAATACCAGCATTTTGCTGAGCAGTGGCGCTAAAAGATAATTTAACGCCATTATAATTTTTAACATATATATTACTAAACGGTGAACCATTATTATATACAGAAGCAGAAATGCTTCCCATAACAGGAGGATAAGAAGTAGCAGATGTTTTAACTGCAACCGTAAATGTACTTGAACCAATTAATGTTCCACTAGATTTATAAGTATTTACAGTAAACACTGCATTAGCTGATGTAGAATCCGGGTCCATATAATTCAATAAACTTGATGGAGGTGTGAATGTACATGAGTCCTTAATTCCACTTGTTGCACTAAGTCCACTAGTCATATTTGTAGTGCCACCATTAAATTTATAGCTTATTGAATGAGTGTATGAACTCATATATGGATTCATATCTATAGTTATAGAACTGCCAATATAAACACTACTTGAGCTAGCAGTTGGTGTCGATTTTTTATCTATCGATATATCTGTTAGTTTTAAAGTCTTACTGCCTGTTAATGTTCCATCATATATATGTGTATTGAAACTATATTTAACAGTTACGCTCTTACTCCCGTCAGAGTTATGTGTTATAGTGTGAGATTTATTATATAAAGTAACAGTAGAGTTATATGGCAATGTACGTCCTATGCTATACGAAGTACCATTTACAGTGATAGTGCCTTTAGGGAAATAGGATCCTGATGTATAATTATTGTGCGATTGTCCAGTAGTTGTTGCAGTAAGCTTTACTGATATAGTACTCTTATTATTCGCTTGGTCGACGCTAGTTTCTGTTACCGTCAATTTGCATGATGTACTCATTAATTAGCCCTCCATTTCAATGATAAATGTCCATTTTGTCTTAGAGTCCAATCGAAGAACCCACCGACATTATTTCCAGATGCTGAATTACCAATAGTTAAAACATTCTTAACTTGTGCATTAGTAATAAACATTCTGTTGTTTGATATAGATGCTACAGCTACATCATTTTCCATGAAATCAAGTGATGTAGAACTTAATTTAGCTTTAAACTTATTAGCTGTACCATCTTCCATAATTTCTTTACCAAGAGTGATAGTGTCTCCACTAAATCGAATATATTCTTCTATGTCATCGCGTAGAGCATCTGTATAGTCTCCTACGTTTTTAGTTCCATCACTGGATACTAACATAAAGTCTTCATAATTGGCATAAATAGCACCATTATTAGTTATTTGTAAAGTAGTTACTTGTCCATTTTCGCCATCTCTGATTACTTTTAATTCTCTAGCATCTATCTGATTTCCAGATATAGAGCCTGATTTTATAACCGAAGTGTCTAAAGTACCGCCTTGTATATAATCAGCTTTTAACTTACCAGTTGTAATATTGCTAGCATCAATATCTAGTTTACCATCTTTAAGACTTACACCAACATTACCGCTATCGTCTTTTAATATAAACGTATCTGGTCTTATTTCAACAGTAGTATTATCATTAACTTCTGTTATAGCGAATACAGTGTTTCCATCATTATCTGTAAAAGTAAATGAATCATCAAGTATATCGATATGTTCCGTACTAATACTATTTGCTGCAATTTGTTCGGCTTTGATTGCACCTGTAGTAATACCAGAGCTGTCTATTATCGTAGATCTACCAGAACTATATAAATGCCATGATATTACTTTCATGTTAATAGGATCAGTTCCAAGATTGCCAAGGCATAATCTAATATAACGAGCATTTATATATTCAACACCAGATTCTGCATTAAAATTATTAGTCAATGGAGCTATCTGATTAGGTAAAATGCCTGTAGCCCATCCAGATTGATATGAACTATATTCATTACCAACAATGTAATACCAATCAGTTCCGTTATATGAATATTTAATTTTATAGTAATATGTAACACCACTATCAGGAGCAGCACTAGTATCAAAATAAATAGTTGAAGAAGATATTTTATATGTATTTCCTAAATCTATTTCTATATAAGCTGTTTCGTTTACCTCATCGGCATTAACAATACCTCCTACAGAATATTTATCTGTTATGTTTTGAGCTACATCGTATCCTAATTTACAATCTGTTATTGCAGTAGCTGAAGTTTCACTACCAAATTTACTAGACCATGCTATACCGCCTTGATCCAATATATTGTTAATATTAGTTGCACCTGTACCAGCTACAAGATGTGAAACATCGATAGTTTCAGCTTCTATAAATTTACCATTTATAGAACCAGTATTTATATAGCTAGCATTCATAGTTACTTTCTTATTTTCATTTACTTCTATAACTGTATTGCCATTTATATCTGTTAATAAGAATTGACTAGGTTTGATTATTACTTCATCATTATTCTTAATCCAAAATACAGGTTTATCTTCTGTTCCTATCAAGAATGAACCGTCAGTTATATTTACTCGTCCAGCACTCATTTTACCAGTAGTTATATTATCAGCATTGATATTCAATTTGCCATCATTAATCCATAAACCATTGGTTTCGCTATTTGTAGAACTATTTGTTAAACCATTGATTAATTGTTGTTGATTTGCAGTCGTTGGAGTTAAACTAAAGCTATTAGCCTTTATAGATATGTTACCTTCATCATCTACACTAAAAGTCTTATTCTTGTTATCATATACATAATTGCCTTCAGTATCTTTACTACGTTTATATACATCAAGATTATATGCTTTAATTTCTTCACCATAGATAGCAGATACTTTTAATCCTTCGTCATCAAAAGATATGTATCTGGAATCATTACCAAATTTAAAAGTACCGTCAAGTTTAAGTTCGAATGTTTTTTTACCAAATCTCATACCTACGATACCAGAATCAACATTGCCCTTAAATTCTTCTTCGCCAGTATTAGTTCCTAAATCAACACCTAGTCCTATACCAGTTAGTTCAGTTCCTTCTTTATGTCCAAGAAAAGCACGAACCCCTACTATATTTTCATTATCTATTTCAACAGTTCTACCATTCCAGTCTTTAACCCAAGAAGGTAAAACTCCTGTAACATCATCTACTAATATACCTAAGTCACTAGCTGCAACATCTCCAAAGCTTAATTTACTTCCATCAAAAGTAAGGAATGTTTTATCAGCATTAGCCAATCTAAACGTACCATTATCAAGATCGAAATAGCTTTTACTATTAGTTCCTTGTAGATTACCTGTTTTAATATTATTAGCAGTCAATACATCAGCTGCTAATTTATCAGTAGTTATTGTATTAGTAACTAATGCGTTACCTAAAATAGTATTAGTAGTAATTAAACCACCGTTTATAGTAGTTATATCTGGTAACTCTCCTTTGAATGCTTTATTTAAATTAATTGTAAAGCTATCATCAAATTTCTTACCAAAACTATCATTGAAACTTTTATCAAAACTAGTAGTAAAATTCTTATTAAACTCATCACCGAATTTACTAAATGTTACATAACCGCTTAAATCTATTTGAGGTGCTGCTATTTGTACAGTATCACCATGCATATCTATTAACGTAGTATTTCCATCAGCATCCTTAGTGCCTAATTTAATACCGTTAATACTTAAGTCAAATGAAGATTTTAATCCTTGCTTTAGATTCTCTGCAGACATGTCTATATCACTAGCAGTTTGATTAATTACAGTTTGAGATATTATTTCAGATACTTTCTGTGGATCCTTATCAACATCAACTACTCCGTTTTGTACTATATTTACTATAGCTTCAGGAGTTATCTTTTCAGATGCTATTGAGCCTATCGCTTCTAATAAAGTAGGTTCTTCGCCCTCTGGTCCAGCATAATACTTTTTAACTTCTCCAACTTCAGATAATATTTGGTTAGTTTCAACTTCAAGTTTAGACCATCTATCAGTTACCACTGTTAATCTAACTATGCCTACAGCGTCTTGACATATTACAAATACTCTTTTTAATAATGAATATTTATCAATATAGACTGTGTATAAATCTTCTAGTGTAGATTCTTCTATTATTTCATCGTTAGAATAAATAGCAATAGCCTGAGTTTTAGCTTTACCACCTTTTTCAATCTCTGCTATTCTCTCTTCTATCTTAGCAATTAATCTATCTGTATCGCCATTATATGAACGTTTAACATTATATAATATAGTTTTTAAATTGCCAGAACCTGTTTCTCCAAGAACTGCATATCCAAGTTTAGACTGTCCTAATACAAATGAAGGCAGCTTTTCTTCACCTGTATCTGAACCTGGAGTAATAATAGAACGTCTACGAGCTCTTTGTTGTCCGCTACTAGCTTCATTAGTATACATAGATAAATCTAAATCTGTAGCAGTCTCTTTGCTATATGTAGCATCTTTTAATTCATCTGTATTATATAACTCAGTATATATAGCATCAGCTTCAGAGCTCTCTTTTTGTATTTGCTTTAACAGATATTTAAGTTGTCCACTATCATTTAAATCAATAGAATCAAGTATAAAATCTTCTATTGTTTGTCCAGTAGAAGAAAGCTTAAATGAATTAACGATAAGATTAACTTCTCCCTTGTCTGTTATTTCAAGAGTCTTAATGCCGTCATCGCGAATAACAGTTAAGTTACGAGCATCTATACGATCACCTTTTATTGTACCTGATTGTATATAATTAGCATTAAAGTATATTTGTAATTGTCCAGTTTTAGGGTCACGAATAGAATATAAGCCTTTAACTGTGCCGTTATTAGTTAATGCATTAAATACAGTTTCTTGATCCAATATAAGTGAAGCATCATCTGGATGTGGTTGCCATGGATAATCATTAGCAGTATTATATAAAGCTAAATGTGAAATATTAAAATCGTACACTGAACCATTACGACCAGTTATATATATCTTAATAGTCTTTGTATTTGGTAGAGTTTTAAAAGATGTAAAGAACTTACATACATCAGTTGTTATTTCTAAATCTTTATATTCATATAAAGCAGTCTCTGTATTACTTTCATCGATAGAACATATTCTTACATTTATTCTATTGTCTACAGCAGATGTTGCTGACGTAGCATATGCTAACATCTGAAAACTATAATCAGAATTAGTTTTGATATCTTCATCAAATACTGTATATGATACACCACGCTCTGCATCAATAGCTACATCTGATTGTAACTTTAACCAGTTATAACTTCCTCGTTGAAATACAGAAGGAGTATAAGATAAAACAGTGCTACCGACTACATCATAATATTTATTAGTAAATGTAGTAAAAGCAGAGTTTCTAATTAAGTTCTTAACTATTGCGTCTACTGTTCCAACTCTATTCCATTTACCATTTTTATAAACCCATATAGTAGCAGGATCTGTTGAAGTATCAACCCATAATTGTCCATCATAAGGATTATCAGGTTTTTCGGTTACGGCTATTAAGTCATTAATATCTACTAATGTTATATGGCTACATGCAATAAGTTCATCTTCATTCATCTTATTCTTTTTATAAGCTTCGAATTGAATAACGCATTTACTATCAATTTCATCAGAAGTTACTTCTATTACATTTGAGCCTTTATGGTTTTCGTTCCATTCTTCATCTGTAGCATAATTAGATGCGTCGGGAGACCACATAGTCCATCTAATATCTTTTATCTCAGAAGTGATATCTCTATTATTCTTATATATAATTCCAGTTAAAGTTGTACTTCGATCATAAGGTTGTAATAATAAACCATTACTAGAGAATATCTCTGAATCATATAGTCCTATATCATCGATAAGTTGTAAGGTGATGCTGGCACGTGTAAGTGCTTTATAAGATATCATATTATCACCTCGCTATATTATTTGTTTTCTTCTTGAGTATAAGCTTGTATTTCATATGCAGTTGCTAATGTAGCATCCATATCGTTAGCGTTTATTCCTGCATTTTCATTTATTAAACTAGCTGTCATTACTTGATCTTCAGTTAATTGATTCGTCATAAGATAAGTTCTACTATTTGAAGCAGCTACTTGTACTTTATCAACCAAGTCTAGCGTGAATTTATTTTGCTTATCTATATCATCTGCAGTAACATATAATTCTCTAGTTCCTTCCATAAGTGTCAATCCTTCATTTGAGTTAGTCACTACTTGACTTTTTAATGTAGCTATACCTCCGTCATATTCATTCCATACATTCCATGTAACAGAACCATCGATAGCATCTTTATACCAGAAATATGAAAACAAGCTATTAAGTAATTGTAGGTCTTCTGTATTAGTATCATCTAATAATTGACCTTTATATATAATTACAGGTTTAAGTATTGTATTATCATTATCTTGACCACGACTTAATTTATCTCCAGTACTTGATTGAATATACATTCTTATAGGATCTGAATTGTCATATACAACTTGTAATTCACTATATTGTACGTTGTTATAAGTAACTACGCATTTAATAACATCAGAACCAGCTATTAAATCTGGATACACTTTAAGTACTGTTCCGCCTTTAGAATTCTTAACAGGAGATAATTCAGTAGTGATAGTGCTATCTGAACCTGTTACTTGTTCATATTCGCAAACTTCGTATAATTTATTTCCTGTTTCAGAATTTTCGTTAATATAATCTTGTTGAGTTGCATCAAGTAATCTCCAACATGTATTTGTCTTTATATCTCTTATATACCATAAAACAGATGTAGTACTTTCTGCATTTGCTATTTCTGATGCTAACTCTATAGCATCTCCATTATAATAGAAGCTAGCCTCTAATTGTATATACTCAGGGCTATCGTTATATATCGTATTTCCATTAACAGCTTCTATATGAACTTTAGAAGTACCAGTCCCTGCTGCTATGTTTGAAATATTAATACTAAATTGTTGTCCAATTGACATATTAGCATATGGATCGTTATAAGAGAATTTACATATAATGTCCATACTAGTATTAGGAGACAATACATTTTCATTAATAACTAATTGTCTCTTGTCATTTATAGTAACAGTTTCGTTATTTATACTGTAATCCCAATTAAAGCTATAACCTTCTGTTCCAGAAACTATTTCAGTTTCTACTCCTGCATTATCTCTACGATACCAATGTATATCACTTATAATATTCGTAAAAGTACCAGTAGTAAATGAAGGATATTCTTCAGGCGAAAATAAATCAGGATTATAATATGTTGTTCCATCAGCTTTCTTTATGTTAGAAGCAGTTAAAAATGGTCTAATAACAAGATTATTAAATTTCCAGTTAGGAGAATATGCACTATCTCCTGTAGCTGTAGGAACATATATTTGATTTCTACTACCGCTAACTATTGATAACCCACCTGATAGATAAGACGCATCTGTAGTATCGACGATAGTAATCTGTGCAGTAGCTTTAGCTGCATAATTGTTGTTTGCCATTTATATCACCTCTTTTAATTTTTTGTTATTGAATCAACGTAAGTAGAGTATGCATTTTTTACCCATGTTACTTCATCTTCGTATTGAACATATTGACATTGGAATAATGCTCTTCTGTTTACGTCTTCTCTGGTAACTAATATTTCTTTTGCACCTGCTGCATAACGTAAATTCCATGCAGCATCTTTTAATTTATCAGTTTCAGAATTACCAGAAAATCTGGTCCATTTAAAATTAGATTCACTCGTTATATCTGTAACATCTTTATTGTCTTTATATAACTTAACATATAATGTAGTGTAAAAGCCTTCGTCTGTAATCTGTGTTCCATTAGTGCTTAATAATTCTAATTTATAATTAGATGTATCTGCTTGAGATTCATCTGGATTAGTACTACCACCGCCTCCATTTAGATCATAACCCATAGCTTGTAGGCCACGAGCTACTTCTTCAAGGCTTAAATCATAACGACCATATCCGTCATTATAATAAGGTGATACTATAACGTCCTTTATTTTATCCCAATCTTTTTGATTAATATCGGCCATAATAACACACCCTTTCATTAACTATAATATTATTACCAATAAAAAAGGCCGATTGTTGATCGACCCTTTTATATGATACTTATAAAATTATGCTGTATAAGTTATTCTCAATTTAGCATTTAATGCAAATACTATATAATATGATAAACTAGTAGAAGGATAATATGCTTTGAAGTGATCATATTTACCAGTCTTGAATCCATTAACTACATCACTACTTAATGTTATCCATTTGCCTCCGCCTCTAGCTAATGTACTTGAGCCATCTACTAAAACATCAGAATATGAACCTGAACTGTTACATGCATATAGTTTTAATGTAGCTGAGCCAGACGTACCATGTGTAGTATTTGCTCTTTGTACATATATTTGAACAGATTTTACAGTTGAATTATTTAAGACACTCTTAATTTCAGAAAGTCTAGAACTTGTAAATCTGAAATTACCTTTATAATAATAGTATCCAGAATAATAACCTTGTCTTACTGTTGAAGTATTTGTAGCAACTTTACTACCATAACTGCTTGAAGAATAGTTATCTGTATAGCAGTTATTAAATGAATAATCAGTAGTTCTTTCTGTTGTAGTTGAAGCTCCAGAAGAACCTGTTCCTGGTTTATAAGTTTCGTCAAATAATACTTCCCAGCCTTTAGTTTCAGCTAATACGTAATTACATTTTTGTTGTACAGAAGTACCATCTGTACTACTTATATCTATTTGTTTCTTATTAGATATTGTAGTAGAAGGATAATATGTTACATAAGATGAACTGTTAGATATATAAGCATAACTACTTCCATGATTTGTTAATGCACCAGTAGAGCTACTACGCCATTGATTTATTTTATACCATCCTGAAGATGCTGTGCCATATACATTAACAACATCTCCTTTAACCAATAGTCCTACATAACTACCACTAGAAGAACCAGAAGCTCTTACGTTTAAGTTTGATGTTGTTACTTCAGCCGTAGCTTGTGTAGTAGTTGTAGAACCTGCTGGAACAGAAGGTAAAAATTCAAAGAAACTATTTAATGATGCTAGAGTTGTATCATCATTGATAATTATAAAATCCGCTATTTTTAATTGGCTTCTCATATTATCTATTATATTATCAAGTACTGCAGGATATTGCGAGAACTTGGTAGGAGCAGTCTGACCGTTATCTTCTATAACTCCTTTAAGACCTTCTTTTGTTTGTAACGTTAAATCTAATTCATCTGATATTGCCATTTTATCACCCTTTCCTATTCTCCGTTAATTTCTTGTAATATACTTTCTACATCTCCCATTTGAGTTTTTAAAGTACTTACATCGCTTTGTAAAGTGCTTACATAACCTTGTAGAGTTAAGATTACATCGTTTGTTGCATAATCATTAAGATTATATGTTTTATTGTTTGAACCAGTTATTTTTAAATTCCAAGAAGGAGATGATGCACCGCCTGCAAATGTTATTGAAGGTGAAGTATAAGACATTGACAATACACCCTTTGTATCAGAACCACCAAATATGATACCTGAACCATATGGTGAGTTAAACCAATCTGGAACAGAATTACCACCTCTTAGTGATGTTAATAAATAACCAGTATTAGTGCTATTTATTAATTCCCATCCTCCAGTAGAACCATTTACTTCTTTCGTAAAATCACTGTTAAGTAGTCCATGAGCATGAGTAGAAGATGCATATCCACTATGGGTATGACTGCTAGTAGCAGCACCTATATTAGCTGGTGTAATATTTACTGTTTTATTTGCAGAACCATTAAATGTATTAATACTTATACCATTACCTTGTATAGTAAGTGTACCAGTTGTCTTAGCAGCTTCTGTTGCAGTACCACCTGCTGATGATGAACCTGCATATTTATGTGTATGGCTTGAAGATGCATAAGCTGTTGATGCTGTATATGCTGCAGTTCCTAATCCTTTTACTGCTACATCTGCTGTTGTACCGCCTGTATTAACTGATATAGTACCATTAGTACTACCTGAAGATATACTTCTAACACCAGCATTAGCAATTAATACTGAAGATGTTGCAACATCTGAAGTCCCAAAACTGATATTTATACCATCTCCAGGTTTAAAAGCTATTACATCATCTGTGCCAGTAGCACTAATGTTTTCATCATCACCTATAAATATATAGCCATATGAATTTGGGTTTACATATTGGCTATGTGTATGACTTTCAAATGCTGCGCCTATACTTGATGGATTTATAAGAACTGTTTGAACAGAAGATCCATCATATGATGTTCTTGCTCCTCCTTGTATTGCTTTTAATACAATATTTAATTGATTATTAACTTTATCTGCACTAGTAGCATTACCGCTAAGAGCTCCATTGAAAGTAGTTGCTGTTAAACTACCAGCAGTAGTATCAAGATAAACGCCTGTATCTGCTATACCAGTTAAAGCTTTAGCTGTTGTAGTAGGAGTTGTAGAAACACCTACAAGATAAGCCTTAGTAGTAGTGTTAAGAGTTACATTCATTTTAGTATCTGTATTATTTGAAGCAGGTATTTTTACTGTATGTTCAGATATACCTGTTACATGTCCAGTATTATTTATTGTTAAATATGGCACTTTAAATGTTGCTCCATAAGCAGGAGTTTGATTAGTACTATCTCCATAACTACCAGCTGATGCTCCAGATGTAGCGTGAGAGATAGTAGTTCCAGATAGTGATATAGGAGAACTAGTTGTATAAGTAGTATCCTTAGCAGCTATAGAAACACTATCATCAGTTGCATTAGGAGTCAAAGTTATATTATTTCCAGCAGTTAATGTTAATGTATCAGTAGCTGAATCAGCAGCAATAGTAGTATTGCCAACCTTTACATTAGAGAATGCATTTTGATTAGTATATAAATTATCTAACACATTCGTTTTATATGCTATTAACGATTTTTGAATAGCATTCATTGTTTGAGTTTTAGTAAGCATTCAATCGTTATCTCCTTTCATTATAATAATTAATATATTATTTTTATTAAAAATATAGGCACAAGAATATAAAAATTTTTGTGCCTATATTCTATTTATTCTATTTTCTATTATGCATTTATAGCAGTTTGAACATTAGCTATCATAGAAGTTATTTCTTCATCAGAAACATCTGCTTCAGCTACTATACTGTCTAATTTAGTTTTATCACTTGCACTCATTAGACCATGAGCTGATTGTGAGGCTTCAGGATAAGTAGTGTCTGTAGCAGCTATTGTTACTTTTTTACCAGTTGCATCTGGAGTCAAAGTAACATTAGAACCAGCTGCCAATGTTAATGTAGCTGTTTTACCACCAGAAGCTATGCTAGTATTTCCTACCTTAACAGTTGAAAATGCGTTTTGGTTAACTTCTGCACCTGCAGCTATTTTATTTAATTTGTCTTTATCACCAGTACTCATTAAACCGTGTGCGCTTGTAGTTGCTTCAGGATATGTAGTATCTTTTGCAGATATAGTTATTGTATCATTAGTAGCATTAGGAGTTAATGTTACGTTATCTCCTTGTGTTAATGTTAATACATCTTGTTTAGCGTCAGCTTCTACATTAGTAGTAGTTGTTCCTACTTTAACAGCTATAGTAGCAAATGCATTTTGATTGACTTCTGCACCAGATGCTATACCTTTTAATTTATTCTTTTCATCTGTAGTATAGTCATTAGTTGATAATCCTTTACCGTCTACTTTATCTACTTTAGTACCTATTTGAGTAGCTATTGTAGTAGCAAATTTAGGGTCATCGCCTAAAGCTTCAGCTAATAGGTTTAAAGTATTTAATGTATCAGGAGCCGAATCAACAACTTTAGCAGCAGCTGCAGCAGCAGCATCGTCTACATATTTCTTAGTTGCTGCTTGTAAATCTGTAGTAGGAGCTCCAGATAGTGTAACAGTTCCTGTGAATGTTCCACCTGATTTAGGCATGTAATCTCCTATACTTAATCCAGTAACTTTATCGTCTACATACTTTTTAGTAGCAGCATGTAAGTTAGATGTAGGAGCGCCAGATAATGTGATAATACCAGTAAAAGTGCCACCTGACTTAGGCATGTAAGTGTTTGCAACAGTAGTTTTGTAAGACGATAAATCTGACGAAACTTTATTAGCAGCACCAACAGCATCTGCTCCAGATATTTCTATAGCATTATCTTTATCAAATGATACAGATATACCGTTACTACCTTTAAAAGTAGCAGTAGATTCTTTACCAGCAGCAGTTACAGTATCATCGCCTATTTTAATTTTTGATATAGCGTTTTGGTTTACTTCAGCTCCGTCTGCTATACTGTTTAACTTAGTCACCATACCTGATGACATATGTCCGTTTGCAGTAGCAGAAGCTAAAGTATTATGAGCGCTTATTTTGGAATCAATTTGATTAGCCACTAAGTCATTGTATTTGATTAATGATTTTTGAATAGCGGCAAGGGTTTGAGTTTTTGTTAGCATGTAATATGTCTCCTTTCTTATTTGTCATATTCTAAATAAAATATTACCGATTTGAGACTACTTTTTATATTGTCAGGAATAGGGCCGATCTTAATATAAATAGTCTTGCAGTTATAAGAATCACTGCCTCCATTATTAGCGTAGCCAGTTAAAGTACCTAATTCATATTCGCCTCTATCTATATTGATTGTAAGAGGAAAATAATTCACACCATCGATAGATACTTGGAATAAATTTAATAAAAAATTGTCTTCATATGATTTGAATGCTACAACTAATTTAGCGTTAACTGCAGAATCTATATCAGTAGCACCGTTGTAATTGTTATAAATTCTAATAACCTTTTCTAAGTAATCACCTGGAGTATATGCTCCGTCTGCAGTATATGTATTAATTGGTTCAAAAGCATCATCTTCATTGATGAACCAAGTTATATTAACTGTCATAACTATCTACCTTCCCTTCCGAATCTTATTCCTGTTATTATAAGTTCATCTCCGTCACTTATATTACCAATGTAATTATCTGATATCGTAAGCTGTGTAACAGAATAGCTATTATTTACAACGACATCTTCTAGAGTATAGTTTTCATCACGAATTAAGAATCTATCTTTTAAGAACTCTGTACCCTCTTTCATTCTATGTATAAGTTGTACATAGTCCTTTTCTCTTATATTGTAAGTATCATTATTTAAGCTACCTACTGTATAAGACTTAGTTGTTCCATCACTCTTTATTGAAGCATTAATAAAATTAAGTGTTTGTGGGACTCTAGCTGAGAATTCAGCATTGATTTGTGATTCTTTTATTACACTGTTTACTGTTAGGTATGTATCTTGATCTTGTGATAGATTACCAGCTATTTGATTTATAGTAGTTTGCATATTCATTATTGAACTACCAAAGCTAGCTTCAAGCTCATCAAGTTTTGTACCAAAACTATCTATTGCAGTTTTGAATTCTTCATAGTCTACATCTATAGAATCAAGTAAACTATTTATATGATCATAACTGTAGTAAGTACTAGTTATTCTATAAGTTATGTTATCGCCTGTATTTAATAGTCTACGTATTGTAAATCTACGGCTTGGAGTACCTTTATCTCTCATTGCTACTGATGTATCGTAGCTATCTAGATATTCAAGATTCTTATTTAATAAATCTGCATCAGGTGTTCCTATATCTGTACCTTCAATATAATCAACGTTTTCTGTTAAACGCACGCCGTTAAGATATACTTCCAATTGCTTTTCGCCATATCTATAATAACCTGTTTTAATATCTATATTCTTTATATTAGGATCTTCAACTACAATATCATCTTCATTGATATAAGTTGCTATACGTTGTAACTTACGTTTACTAGGAGTGTCTACTACTGAACGATTAACTCTTATTTCTACGAATAAGTCTTCTTCTATTAATGGAGTACCTAGTTCATCATATCTTAATTCATCTTCTAAGCCTTCGCTGTATCTTGCATCAAGAGGCTCAACTAACATGATTCCAAGACCAGTATCTTCATCTTTATTAAGAGCGGTAGTCTTATAGTTAGCCCAATGATAATTCTCATCTTTAAATAATGAATCAATTACGCATTGTGGAGCATAATCAAATACATTATCAAGAGTTAATTCTATATATTGATCGCTGTGTAATGGGAATTGATTTACATATACATCTACTTCATGTCTATTAGGAGTAAATAGCATACGTCTATCTTGTTCTGCATCGAAGAAGAAGAATTGATATTTATATGGATAGTTCTCATTTTCTCCAAGATCTTTAGCAAGTTTTGTTTGCCAATAATTGCCTCCAGGCCATGTATCATGTACACCATAATATTTTATTTCTTTTGTATTAACATATGACTCTTTATTTACAGGAACCCACATCATACCGCTTTCTTTAATATTTATGCAGTATGTTATTTTATCTCCTATGTATAATGATTTATAGATTCTGAATATATCTGATTCAGAATCTTTTAATATTGTCTGATTAGTAGACGGAATGCCACCAAACATTTCTACATAATCAATATCTTTAGTAAGACGCACGCCATTTACATATACAGATAATTCTCCTTGTTCTACTTTATATGCGATATTAGTTTTATAATCCACTTCGTCTTGTCCATCTTGAAAATCTGTTGTTACTTCTATAGTCTTTTTATAGAAATAGCTATCTACTTTCTTATATACATATAAAGTATTGTTATTAAGATTTAACCATAATTGATTTTCATGTGGATCTTCTGGTTCTTCCATATTTATAAATTCTAAATCGTCAAATGGAATACCACAGATATATAAGACACCATTACTGTCAGTATAAAGATTTCTTTTATCTCGTAAATCCTTTTTGATTAATATATTAGCATGTGGAGTATCTTCACTATTTTCTTTATAATCACTTGTAATAAGTAAATATGCTATTAAGTATTTGTAATTATCAGGTAAGATAGCTGAAGGTGTTGTAGATGTAATTGATGAAACTTTGACTTGTAGTTGATTGTTATTGTCTATATATAATGTATCTATTCTATCAGCTGTGCTGTAGTATTTTATTTTTAAACTTCTTTTTATTAGACCAGTAAGAGTCAATGTCTTATCTTTAATAGCTTTAACTCTTATACCGTCATCTGTAGCTATGCTATTTACGTAGTTTATATCTATACCAGAAGCTGTTGGCAAATAAGAATCACTAAACTCAACAGGTTCGTATCTACTGAAGAATGAATATGGAACCTCATTTAATGTTATTTGATTCTTTGTATCTGCTACAAGATATTCGCATTGTTGTGAAAGCATAGGTCTTTCTATATCTATAGTTTGTTCTTCTATAAATATTTCCTCACCGTCTTTAGTGATTATAGTCCCAGAAGATACTGTAATATAGAAATCATTTTCGTTAGCAGTAACAGTTATGTCTAAACCATTAGCTATACCAGGACCTCCTATACTTATTCTTTCCCTGTTTATTTCATCTTGTAGTATCTCAAAATTTTCCTGTATTTCTTCGCTACGTACTCCATAGTCAAAATCTATAATATTTAATTTCTTGGCCATTTATTATACCTCCTCATCTTCAAAAAATATAACAGGATAGTCTTCTGCTACCATGTATTTCTTAACTACATTCATGATTCTATCTTCATATTCTTTGTATCTGCTAGGCAATGTAATTATAAGTGTTCCTGCTTGTCTATATGGTCGTCCATTAATATGACCTATGTCGAATAGATTGTAATTATCAGGCTCACCTTCTGGCAATCCTCCGCCTAGCTGTCTTATATCATACATAGTTATAGCATCCGAAGTTTGACTAACAGAAACTGTAAATAGCAAGTATTGTTCATCTTTTTCTATATAATCTTCAGAGAAACAATAAGAAATACTGTCAGCAGTTTTATCATAATATACAGAATAATTAGCTTCTCTTATTCTTTGTACTATTGTCTCTCCAGAATCAATATTCGCTATTATATAAGGTATTGTAATAGTTGTACTTTTAGCAACATTTATACCAAGAGAACTACTCTTAAATGCATAGATTAATATCTTCAAGTTATCATTTTCTTCAATCATGTAGATATTATTTGTAAGATCAGTTTCTATTAAATAATGAAGTACGCTCAAATAATATATCTGTCCATTGTAGTATATAGATTTCCAGCCATTAGGACGATCAGGTTCAGTATAGCCATCTATTTTTAAGTCAGGATCTAATTCAAACATAAGTCTATTATTATTCTGACCTATACATTTAATAGCGTTAGTTGAATAATCCAAATCTGTATCTGATACCGCAGTTCTAGTATTAGGATCATCTATGATACTTATATTGACAAGAGACATATCATTAGAATTAATTCCAAAGTAAGTTGATAGATTTGTATTAGAAGTAAAGTTATTCTTTACAGTCAATGTATTGCCAACTACTTCATAATCAGGGACTTTATATGTAATCCATTCTTTTATATAATCACTTGATTTATAGCTATTCATATATACGTACATTAATGTTTCAAATATTATAGGGAATCCTGCTGATTGATGATTAGAATCAAATAAGCTTATGTGAGATATAATTACGAAGCCTCCGTTTGTATATTCTAGAATTAATATTGGAGATGTAGCGTCCTTATTAAATATATTATGTACACTAATTCCAGTTACTTCATGTATACGATTAAGATTAAAATATGTGTCGCACATTATAGAAGCATTAGAATTAATAATAGGAGAATCTAAATGATAAGTTACGTTGTCTATAGATGATAACATCTCATAGTTCTCATTAAAAGAACGAGCATCTTCACATGCTATCCATAAATTACATCCCTTTTCGAAATATTCATTTATATCTATTTGTTGAGTGCATTCATCATCATAATATGCAGCATTGGCTGTTGCTATAAAACAGAAGTCTGCTTTTTCTAAAGACATATTCATGAATGTATCTGCTGTTAATTGGTTATCGTTTATCTTAATATTACTAGGAACATATCCATTATCAGAAGCACCAGTAAATACAGGAGATAAGCTATTAGACATATATTCGTTATAGCAATTAATATTTAAATTATAAACTGTATCTATACAATAGCTCATACTCTTTTTTACCATGGCTTTCCATAGGAAGAACTTAGGAGTATATTGAATAATATTATTTGGCATATAGTACCATTTTTGATTTGTATACTGTATCAAATTTGTAGTATTAGCTTCTTCTTTGTATCTATTAAATATCTTAACTTTACCATTCTCTAATTCTTGTCCAGGTATTAATGGAGTCATAGAATCTGTACTGAAATACTCACTAGGCAATTTATCTATATTGTATTTACTGTAATCAATATCCATATATGCTAATGGTATATTTAAATCAGTATCTACACGAGATGTTGTTATAGTTTTTATTTTATGATTAGACGGATAAATTTTCATATTGCACCTCCTATCTTCCTATTACTATGTAACAGTTCTCTGATGGAACTAATTTAGTATCATAATATTTTTGTTCATTGATATATTCATAAGAACCATTTTTCTTTTCTGTGTTATCGTAAATTACGTTAATACCTTCTTTATCATCTGTAGCTATTTCTACAAGATAGCTGTTATATTCATAATTGTAATTAATGCAATAACTATCTAGCTTCACATAATCTACAATAAAATATTTATACTTTTCTGGATTACGTATAGTAACGTATCCTGTTGTATAATCAATATATACTTGATATTCATCACCTTCGTACATTACATCATATATATTGCAACATAAATCTATATTGTCTTTACCGCGTTCTGGTATATAATATAACTTATCCATATCAAGCATAGCATCTTTAGGAATGCCATATATAATGATTGCTCCTGAATTATTTATAGGCAAAGAGTTTAGCTTTATTAAGCTATCTGCTTTAAATATTTCTCTTTCTGTATTAGTAAAGATATAATAAGGAGAATCATTTTGCATTACAATTCTAAAAGATGCACTTAAGTCTAAAGGATCATTATGCTTATTAAGTACTACAATAGGAGATTTGATAAGTCCTGGAACTGATTTAGTAGTTGTAAATTGAACGCCTACATTAGTTTGACTTCCATCTTTATCAGTAAGTATTAAATTAGTTATTATTGCATTTACATTATCAAACATAATAAATTTAAGACTATCAATAGGAAGAGTAAACTTATTAGCGTTAACTTCATTACTACTTATTAATTGTCCATTTTCATAAACAAAATGATATTTAATACCGACGGATAATCCTAAATCATTTAATCCATAATGTCTGTTTAATATATTGACTATTGCATATTCAGTTGGGCTAAAATCCGTATCTCCTGGAACGAAATAAACGATAGCGTCAAATTCAATCTTAGCTAATTCTTTTAAATCAAATTCTAAATAGCTACGTTCTATCTTTACAAAATCACCTGTCTCGGGAGTTGTTTGAATGTAACTATTATTCTTTGCAGTTGTAATTGCTATATCATTTATAGAACCATTGGTTCCAACAAATTTCAATGACACTTTAGAATCCATTGGTAATGTAAATGTCCTATTGGAGTTCAATATATTCTTTTCATCGTCGACAATTCTTTCGTCATTTGAATACATAACATAAGGCTTAATATCACATAAATCAGACTTATTATATTTCAAATAATATGTACCTTTTTCTAATTCTATATTTAATTGTTCTACTTCGGCATTGTATTTACATCCCTTAAGTTCGAATCCATCTTCATTAAATTCTATGTATCCGCCATGAGTATTAGTCATATTAACATTCCAGTCATAAGGAACAGAAGAAGCAATAGCTATGTCTTTAATAACATTATCTTTAACAGAATAATATGCTACATTAAAACTATCTAAATCGCATTGAGAATTATATATAGCTATTTTTTGCCCGCCAACATAAATAGTGTATTGGTTATCACGCTTAGAGATTTTAAACTCTAAATTCTCTGTATAACATTTAGCATATGCAGCATTCAAACTTCCTTGTATAGGATTATTTATACTGTCAAGATCATCAAGATTACGATAGTATACGTCTACAAACTTTACTCCAAGCTTGAACATTAGCAATTCTCTTTTTTGTGCTAAATAAGTACCAGCACTGTCGAGCAGTGCTATACCAAAGCCTGGATTAGCATAGTCGACAGTAACTGTTATATCTGTATCTCCTTTATATGTATAGTCATCAAATAAGACATCCTGTTCATAAAACTTGATACCATTATCTATTTCTACTCTAGCCGTAGGTTTTATCACTTTATATCACCTCTAAATCTATATAATCTAAATCTATATATCCGTTTCTGTTATTAATTGCTATTTTAATTTGGAAGAATCTAGCTGAATTCCATTTAACTGTATTAATTAGTTTGCCATCAGCATTAAATTTAAGCAGTTTCCAATCACCCCAAACATCAGCACTATATTTATCAGAAGACGCTCTTACATAAAGATTTACATCATTTATATTACTTATAGCTTTTAAACTTATAGATTTAACTTTATAACTTAGATTCTCTTGAGCATCAAAAACGTATGATATAAAATTACCTCTTTCACAAGTAGGAGCCATTAATAAGTTTTCTTTATCAGAACGATACTCTGCAAATAATATTAAATTGTCTAATATCTTACCTGCAGGTATTGCAATTTTAACTTTTATATACATTTCTATATCCTTATTATCAATACATCCGTAATTAGAATTTTCATATTTATTAGGACTGTATACTCCATCTTTTGTGTTAGAAGTATATATAGCAAATTTTAGTCCTGACATTTCTTCAGTATTGATATTATTAAGTTTATAGAATAGACGTTTTATAGTATTAGGATTTTCTATATAGATAGGTTGTGTAGTTAAATATCCGTAACCAGTATGAGAAGCTTGTACATAGTTATTAGTTAATATTAAGTTGTCTAATTCACAAGTAGTGAACTCTTCTTTTGTTTCGTATTTAGCTAATATTGTTAATCCCCAATCTATATTAGAAGTAGTTTTTATGCAACCATCTGAACATAAACTAGCACCTTTACAATCACAGTATTTATTAGACTTGATAGCCATTCTGTAGCATGTAGTTTCTGTCTTTTGGTTTTCAATATTTAATCCTAATATGTCTAAGTTCTTCATATGTACAGTAGAAGAATAAAGTTTATCTTTATCATCAGTTATTATGATATCGTCTAGAAGTTTGTGATCATATGTACTATGTACATTGTTTTTGACAACTAAATAATATCTGCATTTATCTTCTCTTTGTAGTTCACTAGCGTATATATAACTAGCACTCTTAATAGGATCGCCGATTTCTATATTTAATGCACGACTAAATCTAACGTCTTTATATGGTCTTTCTACTCCGATATATACATCTAAACCATAAGCCATGTATCCTATGTAAGATATATCATCATATAAATAATCTGTTATATCTATATATGCATAGCCCCAATCTTCTTCAAAGTTAAATTCTAAAGCCACATCATTTAATTCATAGTTTTCTAAATTAGATACTAAGCTTAATCTTACACCGAATGTATTCCATTCATTAAAGCTATTACATGCAGTATATTTGCCAAAGTTAGATATTCCATATATAGTTTCTTTATTGTAGTTAAATCCATATAAATTATTCATGCCTCGTAGATTCATGGCAGAATTACGTACATAATTATCAGTAGCTTTATAAGTTTCTATTTCGCCATTTCTTAATTTAGCATTAACAGAGTTAAGTCCTGTATAAGTATCTATATCAAGAGTACCGTCATTGCTAAATAAGTAATATTCTTTTCCATTTATGTAATAGTATCCCGTCTTAACTAGGACTGTATTCTCTTCAGCAAACTTATTAAATTTAAGATATGTATCTACCATCATAGATTCAAATGATGGTTCGCTGCAGTTAACGTATACCAAATCACAATCTTTAAAATCTTCTAAGTTACGTAAATCGTATTTATCTCCATTTTCTATATTGAATATAGTATAAGTTGACAATTCTTTATAAGCATCTACAACGTAAGATACAGCTTCATATAAAGCATCTTCTGTATATACTAAAGCAATAGGTTTCTTAATTGTATATCTTATATGAACAGTTATCTTCTTATCTTTATCTCTTTCGTAAGCAGGCCATACTATAATTCCTTGATCGTGTAGAACTTTATAATCTTCATATGGGTCATAATCAGTATAATTGTAATATTCATTTAACTGTACTATTCTATCTATATTTGCATATTTAAGCTTTACAAAATAATTATCTACGTCAACAGTTTCGTCTATAATTAAATCTGAAGTCTCATCTGTTCCATCATATGTCTTATATATTATCTCTGCATTATCTGGAGGAATTATAACATATTGTTGAGTATATAAAACAGAGTTATCACTTAAACTATACATGTCAGCTATTTCCATATAATTGCTTAACTTCATTCTATTTATAATAACTGTTTCTTGTATTTCATATGCTTCTATATTAAATAAATCAGCGTCATATTTGATATATAACTCTTTAATACCTACAGACCAGTTCTTAAGTTCATCAAATTCTCTCTGTTTATCAAATGGATAAAATCTAATATCTATAGGGTCAGAACCTACATAAGGCTCTACAGTATAGAAGTTTAATGAAGTAGTATCGATTAGAGGAGAGAAATTATTAACAACAGGTATTTCTTTCATCTCATTTAAGAATAAATTATATTCGTTTATAGCTGTAGATATGACAGAGTTTACAGGATAGAAAGATATATAATCAAAGTCATGAGTATTAGAGAAGCCGTCAACTAGTATATCATCTGTACCCCATATTACATTTATGTCTGATGGTATATCTTCAAATACATATTTAACTGCATTCTTTCTTTTAAAGTAATCGCTGTTTATTTTAAATATCTCAAAGTCTGATGTTGTATTACCAGTACTTATTATTAACCCATCAGCTAATTTACTACAATATACTCTATTCTTAGTTATGTCATATCCTTCGAATTGGCTCTTTAATATATCGTGTAAAGAAACGACTACAGGGTCAACATGCTTAATACCATTTATAGTAACTGCAGTAGCTATTTCTCCGTTAGATAATAATAAGTTGTAGAAGTATTGTCCGCTTTCTTCTATTAAATCAATTGAACCAGTTTCGCTTATTACTGAATATACTTCATCCCAATCATCTAGATTTAATCTAATATAAGAATCGTTGCTTGTAGCTTTATAATAAGAAGAAGAAACATAATTATCTATTCGTTCTATTTCTATATCATTAGCATCATATTTAATAAGCGTACAATCACAGTTGCAATCTATATCTAATATTCTATCGTAGTTATTTAAATATGTTATTACATCTGTAGTATAGTAATTATTAAGTACGTCGCTTCCTATAGCTATGGAATTGATTACAGGAGCATGTGAGCTTTCAGTTTTCATTTCTATAAACAATTTATTTTGTATATAATCAGGTAATATGAAAGTTCTGTCATTATTTTCAACAGCCACAAGAGCTCCATTTGCTGCAGACAACTTAATTGTATAATTATTATATTTAAAGTTGCCAAGAGATACTTCTATCATATTCTTTAATTTTAAGAACATCTTAATTTTTCGAGGAGTCAATGTTTCTTCTGTTTCAAATACACTGCCTGCTCCAGATATACTGTGTGGTATATATTTATTATCTTCATAATCAAACATATAAAAATCTAAAGTAGTGTCTGTATTTAAAGTAAACGAGAACTTGTTAGCTTCTATATCTATTGTTATTTCTTTATAGCCATCATAGTCAGTTCTAAGTATTAAATCATTATCTCTCCATAAGCAACCTTTAGTTACTATATCAGAATGAGCTAAGTCGCTCATTTCACAATTAGATGTAAAAGTTATTGTTTGATTTCCATAACCATTTATATTAATAGTTCCAGAACCATTTGTGTAACCATTTCTTATAGTAAATCCGCCTTTGTCTACATTAGTCAAATAGTTAGAAGTAACCATATTATTTATATTATTTATTGTTTTGCTTATAGATGTAGATGCTAATGTACCAGAAGAATTTAATACAAATCCGTTGGCATTCTTTAATAATGATTCTGTCTTTAATATAGCTTTAGTTGTTTTGTGTCTGTATGCTACAGTAGCTCTGTATATTTCTATGTTATAATTATTATTCTTAGGAACAAATTGTAATCTGTATCTGTAAGCATCAGTTATTTTAGAACCATCCGTTCTTGTTATATCTGTACCGAATTTATATACATCTTGTAATTTTAAAGTCTCTGTTACTTCATTAGAACTATATATACTAAGATTTATAGCACCTGGATCTATTATTTTCATAGGAGCTGCTTTTAAGCGATACTTAACATTTACGCTATTTAACTTTTGATTATATTTCTGGAATGTTAATTTAACGTTCTTATATATCTCTTTGTTTCTTATATAAGCATTTAACGTTTCTTTATCTTTAGAATAAAGAGTTATGTCGGCATTGGTTTTATTGACATTATTAGATAAAATAACTTTTAAGTCATCTCCATAGCCTATGCCATTTTGCCACTTAGTTAATGCTTCGTCCCATTTATAAGGTAAATACTCTATGCTTTTAAAATCATATTGCCATTCATCAAGATCCCATCTTTTCCATCTATAAACATCTCTGTTCATTTCATTTAATAAATCAAGTAATTCGCTGTAACCTTTATATGCTTTTCGTAAGTTTACAGCATCGACAGGTTCTATTTTTATGTCTTCTCTTTTAAGATCTGGACAATCTATTAATAGTTCAGACATTATAGCATTCTTTAATCCTGATTCAGATGCATTAGGTTTATTCTCATTAAAGTAAATCATACGTTTATATAAATCTTCGTTAGATTCACCTTCATGTCTTTCCATTCCTATAAAGCATGCGAACTCATCATATATATTCCAAACATGAATTCTAGTTAATTCATAATCAAGACAATCATTATCAACATATATTGTTATAGTATTATTTCCGTTATACACTTCTTCTCTGATATATATCTTACCATTTTCATAATAAGATAAATAGTTATCAGTAGCATTTAGAAACTCATCAACATCTAATGTTAACTTATAATTTGTATTATTATATACAACTTTTACATTATCAGTATCTTGCATAATCCCTATAGTAGCCATATAAGAAAAGGCCACAATGTTGTGACCTTCTATTCTATCTAAAAAATAAGAATCAATATATTCTTGGATAGCTTTTTCTATATCTAAAGATTGTTCTGTTACTGTACTTAGTAATTTACCACCTGTAGATTTAGAATGTCTTTTTCTTATATCTGACCATGTAGGGAAAAAGTTAATTGCACGTTTAATCATTTTTTCGTAATCAAACATTCTATCACCTTACCCTTCTAAGATTCAACATCCCACCATATTATTTGATTATATACAAATCTTGCTTTAATTGTTTGTAAGATTTCAAAATCAGTAGATTCTTCGTCATCTAAATATACTTGAACTATATTGAAATATTCAACACCATCTACTGCTAATCCTATTTCGTTAATGTCTCCAAGTTCTAGATAATCGCCTGGAGCAATGCTATTTACATAATCTTTTACTTTGTCACTTACTTCTTGTTTAATAATATATTGATCTCCATCAGTTTTAATTTTTAAATAAGCAACAAATTTTACATCAACAGGAGTAGGAACTCTAAATTCGACTCTTGATGATGGATTAATAACAGTAGATACTTTATCAGTAGCTTCGTCTATAGCTAATCTAATATCATCTTCATCGTAAGATAAAGGAGTCAAATAAATAGTAGCTGTACCTACTCCTTTAGTATATTGAACATAATTAGCAGCTGTAGAGAATTCTAATTCTTTGCATTTATCATTTATAGCTGTAGAGTTACATGACGCATGTCTTAAATTCCAGTTCATTAATCTATATTTATAATTCTCGTCACTCTCGCCATCTATCCTAGGCAAAGAAACAAAATAACCAGTACTGTCTAATTCATCACCAGTTTGTTCTGTAAATAAATATGGCTTTTTATTATCTTCTATGGTTTGATATATTGTAGAAAATTGATCTGCTATTGCAGAAAAGAACATATCAATTACAGTTCCTCTTCCAATATCTATATTGGTTTTTTGGTAGAAAGTTTCTTTCAATTCTTTATATATTTCTAATAATGTTTTAATTTTAATCACCACCTATACATAATAATAGTAATTATAATCATCGTTTTTGATTGTTATCATTAAACTATTACTATAATCTAAGTAGATAGTTTCTATTTTTTGAACATCAATTTCTGCATTTGGTAAAATATCGCTTATAGCTCTTTTAGCACTTTCTCTAATAATACTAAAATTATCATTATCCGCAATTATATTATGTTTATATAAATCTAAATCAGATCCTATGTCTTCATTGTTTAACAGCGTGCCTAATGCAGTTTGAAGTCTTATTTTTATCTGTTGTTCAATATAATCTTCATCTTTAGCTATTACAACTTCTTTATTATTTTCTGTTTTCTTGATATATAAATTTAAACATATACCAGGATTCAATATTCTATCTTCTTTATGATTCTCTAAATATGAGAACGAAGATAGATTTTCAGTATAAAAATTTATAGCTAATGTATCACTTTTAGATACAAAGAAGTTTAATTCAAAACTATTATTTAAGACCTGTGATTCTTCAAACAACAAATCTCCATTTTTATTTAATTGAAAATCTATCATACTGTATCACCTATTTTCTTGAATTATCTTTAGATATTTTATAATCAGCTATATTGTCATAAGCATCATCTAGATCTAAATCTATATTTTTATCTACAGCATAAGGATCTAGTATATTACTAAATACTGGTACACGAACTTGACGTCTTATAAGAACCCACTTCTGTAATGTTGGCTCCCAAACTTTAACAAGTACTGTACCCATCATAGTTAAGTTCCCTATTGAAGTATTCATAACTTCTTTCATATTAGTTAACTCATATAATTGAGAATTAAGCTTATGATAGTTTACGCACAAGTCACTAGTTACAATATCTTTTTGTACAGTTATTGTATTAGAGTGTAAACTTATTTCTGTAGCAGAACCTGCTTTAGCATTATGTTTATATTGCGTATAATTACCAGATGATAAGTTAACATTACCTTCTTTATCATAAACCATGGATGAACCAGAATTCTTATTTATAATACCTTTAGATGTATTAGTATCAGCTTTCTCTGATTGTGCAACGGCCTTAGTAAATAAATTATCTTTGCTATCTTCTAAACTCATATACATCACTCCTTATCTATTGTAGAAATCCACCTAATGTACTATTTATACTGTTGCTGTAATAATCATAATTAGTGCTATTATTAACTGAGCTATCATATCTTCCAGTTATAACAAAACGTCTACCGTCTTCAGCTATATTAACTAGATCACCAACAGCTGGTTCCCAACTAACTAATCCTTTATCATTATTATCTTTTCTTATGGCAACATTATATTCTACTGTGTTAGCACCGTCCCTGTTTATAACAGAGACGGTGTAACAATTTGAATTTGATATCTCAATTACTTTAGCTATCTTTTGTTGAGATATATTATATTTATCGCTTCTATTAACTACGTTAGAACGTATTGTGTTTTTTAAACTTGACATATTATTCACCTGACTTTCCTGGATATACTGTTATTGCAACACCATTATCAGTGTCTTGATAAGAAAATACATGACGTTTTATTTTTTTACTATTTGGTCCTAATGTTTCGCAATCTGTTTGTTTTCTAGCGTTCTTAATTGCTGTTATTAATGAATCCTTGTTATCGCAGTCAAGTACGAATGCAAATCCTGTACTTTTCCATGAACGTGAATCATTAACTCTAGTACCACTATTAAAAGTAAGTTCTGCTCCTTGTAGAGCTTCATCTTGCATTATTACTTTTATTACATATATAGCATCTGTTTGTATCATAGGTAAGTCGAAAACTTTACCTTCATTATCTGTGATATATTTAATAACTCTATCTCCACCTTCAAATTTCATACCTACTTCTAAGGCACTAGTTGCATGAGCTATCTTAAAGTTTTTGATAACAGAATGTCCACCACTTTTAGCAAGCTTAATTTCATCATCATCTTCTATAGGAGTTAATGCTAAAACTCTCTTATTTGTAGGCAATTCTTTTATTGTTACTTTTTTCTTTTCATCAGGAGGTAAACTTTCGTATTCTTTTTTATCTGGATCATCGATACCACCTATTTGATAAAGTAAGAATGTTTGATCTGTTTTGCCTTTAGTATCAAAACTCAACAATCTATCTTTGAATTTAAGGGCTTGTATTTCAGCTCCATTAGATGAATACTCTTTTGAAGCATAACCACATATTTCTTGATATAGATTTTCTATAGATAAATTAGTATCGTTAGACATTTGAGCTATACCTAAAGATTCTCTCCAATGTTCAAATACGCTATCTACATTTGAGCCTTTACAGAAAGATTTAGTTAATGAACCAACTATAGGCACATCAGTTATCTTTTCATAACCTGCCATTATCATAGCTTGTATAGAATCTTTTGATTGTTTATAAGGGTAACCCATTACAGAACCACGATGACCTGCCATACCAGCTATTAATTGTCTTTGATATTTATTTATAGGATAAACAGTTAAGGCCTGAACGTTTCTTAACCAGTTAAATAAAGCAGCTTGAATATTCTTTGCAATTATAAATATACAAGCACCAGCAACAACTGTTTCGATTAATGTTACAGGATTTAATAATACAGCAGCTACACCCGCAGTTTCAGTTCCAACCGTAGTAGAAGTTATTAATTGATTAAGACTTGCCCAAGCTTCCGCTCCACCTAAGCTTTCTACTAAAGAGCTTAATTTAGCAGATGACATTATTGAAGAAGTTAAAGTTGCTGTAGCACTAGATTCAATTAATTTAGCCATACCTAATCTAGCTGTAACAGCTATACCTTCAGTAGCTAAGAAATGTCCAGTTACATTTTGATAACTTGTTTCTTGAGTACAGTCTACTGCACGAACTATTAAATCAGGAGTTATTGTAGTAGTAAAACCTGTTTCACTGTTCATACTAAATACAACTGTTTCTACTTCCATTTGTCCAGACATATCTTCATATGTATCTACGATATCAAATCTATCATATGGTTTAACTGAAGGATCTCCTATTACACATAATTGTCCATCATACATATCCTTTACAGATTCTCTAAGTACGTTAGTAGTTATCTTTCTCGCTAATTGCTTGTTAACTTTATCATCATCAGCATCAGTTGACCATCTTTCTGATAAACCAGTTATAAGTGGTATATCGATACCGCCGTTACCACTAGCTATAAGACCAGTATCTACTGTCATAGATTTTTGATATTCAGGATATATATTCATGTCTAGATATACAGGACCTACTGTAGCTTGTTCATGTCCCCAGATAAAGTCTGTTGCTTGCCATGTACCTACAGCATTAGTTTTCATATTAGTTTCTGTAGCTTCGATGCTATTATAGATTATATCGTTATAAGAATCGAAATAATGATATTGTTGGAAAGGCTTGCGTCTTTCATAAATCACACTGTTTACTTTCTTATAAGCATATGCATAATAATGATTACCTTTCATCATACATAATGTACTTCTCATACCAAAGTCTCTGATTGCTGCAAAATAATCATCACCTGCATGAGCGCATAGATTAACTATTTCCCACATTGATTTATCTTGTATTGAACAGTTGATTGTAGGAGTCGAATTACTTTCTGACTTATCAGGGACCAAAGCTGTTACGCCTGATAATATAGCTTCATCTGATACTTCATATAAGTTTTGAACTATTTCACTATCTGCAAATATATCTTTAAATCTTCTATCTCCGAAATGATATATACCAAATGGGTTTTCAGAGAAGAATCTGTTATTAAACATTTTTCTGATAGCTGTTTTAACTACGCCACCGTATTTAGCAGTCATTAGTTTTGCAACTAAGTTCTTAGGAGTTTCGCCACCACGAGCTATTGCTCCACGGATATCTTTACATATTGTAACCCAGCTTTGTGCTTCTTCGAGAGACTTAGCTTCAAGTTCACCAAATGCATTTAATGGATTCATTAATTCATGACCATCACCTTGACATACTACATCGATAGTTTCACCGCAGTTAACTTCGGCTATTTTACCATTAAATACTATAGGCAATTTAGAACCATCAGAACCATAACCCATTCTTACATGTATTCTAACACCTGCACTTAATACTGTAGTATCTGTTAATTGTTTACGTCCACGTATCATCTCTTCTGTATTTAAATAAGCACGAGGAGAGAATATGCTATTAAAGTAATCTTTAACACCATATACATCTACGTATTGTTGATACACTGTATTATCGTATGTAGAAGCATATGAAGTATATAAGTTACTCATAGTAAATGTGCATGTATCTGCTGGTACTTTTCTAGATTTAACAATATCTATATTGCTTATAGCTGACATGTTGTAGAAGTTATCGTATAATTTCCATGTACCTATACGTCTACCTTCATCTACAAATATAATATAAAATGTAGGGAAAGCCCTTACTAATCTACCTCTCTTATCAGTAGTAAGCATATCATAGAAACTATGAAGTACATATCTTCTAGGATCGTTAGAGAAGTTTTCAGCTATTTCTTGCATTAAAGTATTAAATATCTTTTGTGCATTTGATGTTATGGCATCTGTATCTGTTTCCATAGTTGTTCCTAACATCTTAATTCCAGCTAATGCTTGTAAGAATTTATTCATAGGAGTACAGTCAGCAGTACCTACAGAAGTACCAAGAGTCATATTATTTAATTCATCATAATTTCTCTTTGTTACTAACTTAGCTATTTTAGCATTACAGTCTATTGCCATTAACATTACAGGATAAATCATTCTAGCACTAAATATTTGAGAATAACTAGTTGGTATATCGTCTTCTATTAATGCATCCATATCTTCTTTAGACATACCGTATTTCTTTTCTATTGCATCATTAAGTGCCTCTTCTTGTAGCTTTTTGCCACTTCCGCCGTGGTCTTGATCACCACTATTATAGTTTAAGGAACTATCCCATTGATCAATATATTCGTCCCATTCTTTTTTTACTTGATCATAGTTTCCAGCTATAACATCTACTTCACTTATAAAATAACCATCTATTAGCATTTCTTTTAGCTTTTGTAATACTACACGTATGAAAGCTACACAGTTATCGCATGCATTAGTAGATATAGCTTTTATATAGTCACGACCTTTTTTACTTCTGTAACCTTGGTAGTTATAATATGGATCAAGGAATCCTTTTTCGCACCATTTAGGATCTTTACTTAAATCGTACATTTCTTTACATTTATAATTAACTTGGCTTTTAGGACACATCATATCTTGTATTCTTTTGATATTATATTTACCTATTCCCCAAGCACCAAAGAAATCTCCAACAGTAGCTACATAATACCAATAAGCATCTTCCATGCCTAAGTTCTTATCTTTAGCTATCTTCTTTATGTCTTTATCATTTTCGTCGTATGCTTTAACTACTTTGTTATCTTTATATCTTATATTAGGTTTATTAGTATCGCCATTAATAAATTGTTGTGGAGCCCAGTCGTTATTGCTCTTATTATATTGTTGACCAGTACGACAACAACCTGCTGCGTAAATATATCCTTGTAAGTATAATGGCAAGTTACCTTCAGCCCATACTTCTTCATCAAATTTTTCACCAGCATTGTCAGTAGTATAAGAAGAGTCTCCATAATAGTAGCCATCTTTTTCACTAAAGTGACCGCTAGATGCTCCACCACTTTCACCACCAGTAGTAGCAAGTTTCTTTAATCCGCCTTTTGAATAATTGCCCATAGGGTCTAAAATATTTAATAGTCTTATACCAGCATCAGTATCGAATACTTTACAGAAAGCATCAGCAACACATGATAAATCAGCATATCTATTTCCGCCTTCTAATTCCATTGGAGAATATAGTATTTCATTTATAGCAAGGATAGCATTTCTTCTCTTTGTGTATATTTCGTTTACCCATTTTGCTTCTTTATCTTCTTTTTTACTGTTAGCTTTGTTGATGCCTGATACTTTTAATCTTTCAACTAAATCATTAACATAAGTTTGAGACAATGTAGCAAACCAACCTTCTTTTATTTGCCATCCATTTTCTATACCATAAGCTGTTAAGCAAGATAAAGTTGTGCCTAATTCCATTAAGTCATCGAAATTATCAGATGCAAACATACTACCTTTTCTAAATAAAGTTTCTTGTTCACCTGCTACATTGAGCTGACTCATTAATTCTTGCGCATATTTAGATACAGAGTTTTGACTATTATCGCATACATCAAGTCCCATTATCTTATTAAGCTTAGTTGCTAAAACAAGACCACTATCGTCTTCCATATGTAATACAGAATCACTGGCAGAACATTGTCCAACTGTTTTTGTTTCTGTACCATCTTCCTTATCCTTTTCAGCTGCTACATAATATTTGTCATACAAATATGTTTTAACTATCTCTTTAGTCATCTGAGCGCTGTATTGATAAGAATATATAATATAGAAATCAGGATCGACATATGCTCTATTCTCATTAGCATATTTTAAATAGCTCCAACCTAGTTTCTCTAATTCAGCAAGACTAGGTAAATCTAAGTCAGGATATAATTCAGATTGTGCTAGAGCTTCTTCTAATGAAAAATAATCTTTTATATTAGTAGATGCTATATCACTAGTAAATCCATCAGTATTTATTTTACGTAAAGCTTCTCTTTGTCTTAATGTTCTATCTACAGATGTGAATCTCATTTGTATTTGATAAGTTCCAGGGAAGCCGTCTACTGTTGTTACGTTAACATTTTCGACCAAGCACTCATTAATTCCTAGCATTTGTAAATAATCATTTTTAGCTTTAACTGGGAAACAAGGCATTACTCTACGATATGTTTTAGTTGTTTGTAATGCATAAGCAGGTAATTGATTCATTAATGATACTACTAATAAATCTTGTGTAGTAAACATTATTTCAAATGTTACATCTCCTCCACCCATAAATTGAGGAGCAAAACCATCTTGAGCTTTTAAATACATTTCTGTAAAAGTGTTTTGTGTTACTACATGTAATAAATCTAGATCTATGCTTACACTGTTACCATTTAAATCTTTTATGTAAGGAACAAACTTCATAGCTTTAGGATCTGTATAGTTTGCATAATTGAATACTTCAGAAGTTGTGCTAACTTCAGATGGCTTATTACTTCCTGAACCTGCGGCCATTATAGCGGCAAGTCCTGCATCATAAGCAGCTGATACGCCGACAAACTTACTGTTTTCATCATATTGAGCTGTTACGATATATTTACCGCATCCATCTTTAAAGAAGTTAGCTGATGAAGCACCTTCATCTGTCTTAGTTGATAAGTCTCTGACATATTCTCTGATATTATCTAAACTAACTTTACTAGTATCAAGCTTGATATTAAAAGTCCATACGACTGCTGTATTAGCACTATTTAATCCTTCATCTAATGTAACATCATTAACCCATCCTAAGTTAAATAATACATTTAGTCTGTTCTTGAATATAGTTTTAAGATCGCTAGGTTTAACATCCATAACATGAGTTCTTGATTTAGACCATGTTGTAGCATAATCATCAGTACGGTATATATCATTGGTGTTGACACCAACTACACTATCTGAAGTATTATATTTATTTTTAAGTTGAACCTTACTATCCTTAAGCAATGTTTTAAGTTTGCTTTTAAAAGTATCGTTATCTACTAATGGATCATCGCCAGCTATTTCATTTACATAACTTGATTCATCATCATTTAATGATACTGAAGATATCATTTGACCATATCTATCCTTATCTTTTTTGCATTGTAAAGCTTTAGTTAACCAATTATCATCTGGCACATAAAACTCTATACTTTGAGAAGTTAAATTTGCACGTTGTAAGACATTCTTATAAGAATAATAGTATTCACCGTATTCATATGTATTGTAAGTATACTTACTTATTTCTTCTCCGTGCATAATACATCTTTGATAATAATATCTGTAAACTTCCCATTCGAAACATTTGGCAAATATAGGTTCAAAGTCTTGTATTTTACCAGTATCACTATTTACATATTGTATAGGTAAATCTGGCATATAAACTCTGTAGTTAAACTCACGAAGAGTAAGAGTAGCTTTAAGCAATTTAGGAAATCCTTCAACCGTATCAAGTGAGATGCCTACCATTGTTACAGCTTCTATTCCTAATACATTATTGATATAATAATTATGAATAGGTAAGAAAGGGCATATTCTGAACTGAGCAAATAATGCTCTTAGACCATTCATATAGTAAGTAACTTCTGTACCATTAGGCGTTTCTGCTTTATACGGAATACCGTTGATACCATTTTCACCATAGAAGAATACGTCCATTTCGAGTACTTGTTCACGGTTAGCTTGATTCTTAACCATGGTACCTTTACTTCTTAATAGTGGTACTTTTGTATAATCTATGTTACTTACATTACGAATACTTTGTGGAGGAATTAAGAAGAAGCTATCACCAAGCAATACAGTACATTCTTTTTCTGCGTTCCATTCTAAACCAGTAAGAGATTCATGAAGTTTGATCATTTTTTCAAATGATTCATTTCCGCTAACATTACTATCATCTATAAATCTATAAGAGTTATTATAACTTCCTATTTTAAATGCATCGTTACTTAGTCCGTTGTAAATACCTTCTAATTCTGGAGAACCACTAAAATCAGGATCTGGTTCAGTAAGGTTTGTTCCTGCTTGAACATATTTAGATACATTAATCCATACAGATTCTCCGTTCATTTTCATCTTAACGTATAGTGTTCCTAGTAAACGTCCATATTTATCTGTACCGAATGGAGAATAAGTTAATCTGCTTAATGGTCTACCATCTTGTTTATCAATCCAACTTTGTATTATATTTTTTACTGTTTCAGGGAAATAATATAAAGAGGTATAACATGTATATGTAGGAGCTGTTCTAACTGCAGTAGTAGTGTGAGCATCAAGTATTAGTATCATATCTTGTATGCTGCTCTTTTTATCTATTAAAAGCTCTTTGATTCTTCTTTGAGCTTTATAACCATCTAATACTGTATCCTTGCCCCAAGATTTACCAGCTCCTACAACTAACATAGGAGTACCGCCAGCATAATCACTAGATGAGCTAAATAAATAAGAAGCATCTTTTTTAACTACTTCTAGATAAGTAGTAATTCCGTCTTGTTTGTTTTTGTAGAATAAAACAGAGTGTGATTTATCTCTTTCTGAAAGAGTCCATTTATCAGGATCATCACTCTTATTCTTATTTATAAGATAAGGAGCATATTGTATCTCAGCTTTTTTAGATACAGCTAAACCTTCTATTTGGTCCCATGTCAATGCTTCTAGTTCTGTATCTTTATTGTAAACAACCACAGCTTCGTAGTGAGGGATTTCGGCACAGTCTACACCTGCGGCTCTGACTTTAATACCGCCTCTGTCGTCGCCACCACTACTAACGCAGTTCATAGATTTAATATAATCTTCAAATCCTTTATATGTTTTAGAACCTATAGTTGCGCTTTTGCCACCATCATCTATATCAGAAAAACTAAAACCATATGTATCACCATCTATAGAACCCATATCAAGCATATTTTTACTATATTCTATTCCGTCTACACTTAATACCCAGACCTTTTCTTTATCATCATAGCCTAGAGTTTCACTGTAAGGAGCTTCGCAATAATAAGCTACGTTCTTATAATCATCTTTGCCTTTATTTAAAGAATCAGATATAGACCCTAGATATTCAGTAATACAATCTTCTTTTATCATTTCGTAGATATTAGGGACAAAATCTTCTATATCCATATCAGTATTTTCTACTTTAGAGACTTTCATCTCTGCCCATTTATCTCTTATATCTGAAAGATTATTAGCCATTTTTTCACTTCCTTTACATATAATAAACGATAGGCCTAGGACAATCTAAGCCTATCATAATATATCCTACTTAATAATATAGTTTTACATATAATTATTAATTATTTTTTCGATATCTTTATCTGACCATCCACCACTACTATTACTTTTGAAATTCATATTTATACTTACTGCGCCACCAACAGAAGCTGATACAGCTTCTTTCATAGCTCTCTTCATATGACGTTCACCTTTCTTAGTATTAGCATTGATATTGATAATATAGCCCTGTTGTGAATTTCCTGTAACAAAGCCTCCTTGATTGTCAAAAAATTCAGGGACAGTCATTCTATCGTCTGTTTGTTGTCTTTGTTGTTGTTCGTCTTGAACAGCTTTACTCTTCTTAAGTGGTCCACCTGCATATCCTGCAGCAGCTACACCTATAGCTAAACCGATAGCACTAAATCCTATTATAGAAGCGGGGCTACTTAATAAACTATCTTTGCCACCTTCAACTATATGTTCTAATGTTTCGCTACTAGCTTTAGTAATGTTCTTAAAGTTATTTATATTCTTTAATCTATCTGCCATAACTCTAGTGCCTTGTTTTTCAAAGTCATGGTCTTTATAAGATACATCTTGGCCACTTAATAAACTTTGTATTAAAGCTGTGTGACTCTCACCAGAAGCTCCTTCTACATTAACTAATCTTTCTACGCTACCACCATTTCTACCGAATACAGCAAATAAGTTAGCATCTGCTCTAAAGCTTTCATTATTCTTATTTAATGTATCTATAGTATCATAATAGTGTTCAGCAAGATACATAGCTTTACCTTTTTCAGCAGCATCTTTAACGCCTTCTTTTTCATATTTATCAATATAAGAAGAAGCTTTATTAATCATAGATTCACTTAATGTACCATCATCTGCCCATGTATCAAATTGACTAGCTACAGTAGAGAATTTACCGTAACGTTCGAACCAATCTAAGAAGTCTTCACGAGTTTCTTGTGTAGCTCTACCACTTCTTATTGATTGCATTGTTCCACCAAATGACATGAAACGATCATCACCAGCGTACATTTTAAGCTTTTTAGCTGATATAATATCTTGTTCTGAACCGCCAGAGAATAAAGTTATATTTCCTCTTTTTAATGCAATAGATTTTAGTTCAGGACTATTTCTGATTTCACTTTCGCTCATACCAGATAATCTTAATCTACGTTCAGTATCTTTTTCTGCTTGAGCAAAGTAATTATCAGATGCTTGCTTCATAGCATATAATTGAGCATCAACTAAACCTATGGCATCTTTAGAACCTTTGAATAATAGTGATTCGACATATTTATTTTGTTGGATTCTTCCAAGTGCTGCAGTTTCTGCTTGGTCAGCCATCTGACTACCACTCTTTTGTAATATGTAAAGCATTTCATCTAAAGCTTCTCTTTGGTTATTACCAAATGAAACAACAGTCTTAGCAGATTCTTTATCTCCTATTTCTCTCATGCCTTCAACGTATTTAAACTTTTCGCCTTTAAATAAATCAGGTTGTTTATCTAATACATTTACAGCTTCTGCGAAATAATCTTTTAATTCGTTATCGCTTTTAACTAATTCTCCAGCTCCAACGTTTTCTCTTCTATTAAACGTTCTTAATCTACCAAGAGATGAACGTCCACCTTCTACTTCTGCTAACAAGTTTTTACCATCTACTGATAAAGCCATAGATTTATAAGCTCTACCACTATCTTTAGCAAGTGTCTCTGCTACGTTTTCTCTTACAACTTTAGCATTATCTACAGCGACTCTAATAGATTCTAATTCTTTTCCTCTAAAGAAATCATAAGCTTCGCCAAGTTCTTCAGCAGTACCTCTGACATTATTTTGCTTCATTGATTGAATAGTATTTCTACGTAAGTTTTCTTCAACCATATCTTTGTCTAAAGAATCTATATCTATGTTTTGAGCTTTTAAATCAGCTTTCATTTGTGCCATAGAATCTTCTTTATGCTTATTATATAAAAGATAGTTTACGTTATTCTTTGCTATTTTAACTGTTGAATCTGAATCACCGTCAAGGTCACCATTAAGATTAGATAAAGTATGTCCTGCTATAGCTGTAGCATTATCAGCTAATGTTGTGTCTAAGAATGTATAGTTAGTAAGTGCAGATGTATCATATATATTAGGATAACGGTCTGAGATATCCATAGTACCATGAGTTTTTAAATAGTTTATCATTTCACTTCGTAACTCAGTTTTATCAGTAATAGGTACCATGTTTCCACTAGCATCTTTCTTAGTGAATCCCATTTGTCTCATGAAATCATAATCAAAATAACCTTTATTTTGGAAGTCTGACATTGATGATAATCTGTAGTTATAATATAAGCTAGGACCATTAGGACCATGTTTTTCCCATTCAGATACTGATTTACCTAATATTGTCGCATTGTCTCTGAACCAGTCTTCATCAACCTTATAATTATCAGGAGTATTTGCTCTTATCTTATCTATTAATGGATCGTGAAGTTCTGATTCGCCAAGAGTAGCTTGTATTTTAAGACGTTGTGCAGGAGCATTAACTCTTACTTTCGCTTTCTCTGCAAATACGTTACCTTTCTTAACTATTTGTTGACTTTCAGTATTTAATTTATCGTATAAGTCATCCATTCTGCTAACTAATCTAAGACCTTCTTCAGTATCATTAAATCCTAGGTTAGACCATTCTTGCCATGTATTAGCTAAAGCGCCTGCAGTCTTTTGCCAATCTCTTTTAATTTCTTGACTGTTCACTACATTACCTAATCCAGGTACTGCTATGTATCTGTTTCCTGTTTCAGACATATTAGCATAGTTTTCACCTAAGTCTAATAATATAGTTTTGTCAGCATATGAGCTTACAAATTGACCAGCTGAAGCTCTGCCAAGATTACCTACATATTTTTCTGCAGGTACAACTTCAACTCCTTTGTCTAATAAAGGCTGTAAATCAACATTTCCGCCAGCATTAAATTTAGCACCAGCATAAGCGATATTACCTTGATAGAATAATTCGGCGCTATCAGTTCCTAGTTTCATACCACGTTTTCTGACTACTTCATTGTATATAGGCTCAAGATGTCTGTATTCTTCTTCCTTTAACATCTTTTCAGTTAACTCGTCTTCTTCTAATGGATTGAAAGTAATTTGTTGTTTAACATCTTCTAGCCATGGTCTATTGACATTATCTGTTTTATACTTTTTATTTATTTCAAATTCTCCATCTTTATTACGAGCTATTAACTTATCAGAAGCTTCTTCTATCAATTTAGTATACCCATAAGGATCACTACTGTTTGCAATTAAATTACTTAAACGTCTTTCAGTAGTACTGTTTAAAGCTGAGTTACTAAGTATGTTTCTAAGCTGATCATCTATTTTCATAAATGCAGCACCGTCAGACATAGCATCTATTTCGTTACGTATTTCTTCTATTCTCTCTGGTAGAATCTTAAGCAAGTTAATATGTTGTTCTGTAAGATCTTCAGGCTTAATAGCCTTTACTTGATCCAACATATGAGTGTATTGTCTTAAAGCTTTTTTAGCATCAAGATATTCTTGACTGACACCAGATTGCACTTCTGAATCTTCAGCAAATGCAGTAGAAGTAACACCTACAGAACCAATAGCATGTCTCTTGCCGTCTACAGTTATTGTCTTAACAGCTCCAACTAATTCATCTACACCTTCAAGATTAGTATGAACTAGTCTATCTTCTTCTGGAGCATTCTTAAGTATAGTTTTATCTATCTCTCTGAATAAATTAACTATCTTTTCAGAGTCTAATACTTCAATGCCTTTTTTATTTTTATCATATGTATTTGTACTAAATAGCAATGATAGGTTTTGAGAAATATCAAGTGTCTTAGCTTCATTTACACCTTTGCTACTATCCATTTCTCTTATAAAGCCAAATTTCTTAGGATCGGAAGCTATTATTTCAGCTACTTTATTTATACCTGATTCCCATTGTTCAGTATTGCTAGCACCAGGTTTAGCTGTGTATTTACCAGTAAGTCTTATAGCTTCACCTAATGCACTAGACATTTGATGACCCATATTTTCATGGCCTGTAACATTATCATTAGCTATTACAGATACCATGCCAAATATACTATTTTCACCAAATACAAAATCACGATAAAGTAATCTTTCGCGTTTAGCAGCTTCTTTTAAATCTTGTATAGTATCAAAACCATTTTGTTTAAGAATATCTTTTGCTGTCTTGCCACCATCTTTATAAGCTTTTTCTAAATCATGATACCAAGCATCAAGAGTCTCATCTCTCAATACAATATTTTTAACCCAATGATCATTTTCAGTATCAGTTAATATCTTTCTTATTCTCGGATCGTGCGAACCAGTTTTTGCATATGGTATACGAGTCATAGATTTTTCAGCACTGTTAGAGAAAGTCTTAGGTAATTCTTGTTGAGAAATATGCGCTACTTCATATGCTGCAGTAAACTCATCGCCATTTGAAAATAGATTGATTACATCTTTTATATCAATATCCTGTTTACCAAAAGTATCATTTATAATTTTTGATATTTCGGCTTCAGATAATTCAATACCTTCTTTGTTTCTAAACTTCAGACTTAATACACTCTCTGGGAATTTAGAACCGAATCTCTTTTCTATATCGCCGAATGCTTCATAAGGGAATATAGTTTCTCCACGTTTAATAATAGTACCAGGAGTCTTAACATATCTGTAATGTCCATTTTCGTCTCTCTTTAATTCACCAAACATCTCCCTCATTTGAGGGATTTTAGTCTTGATTAATTTCTCAGGATCTTCCCTTTCAAGCATAGCTTCTATAGCAGGAATAGCATTTAAGTTATAACTTATCTTTCTAACGTCTTGAGGATTATCTCCGATAAGTCTTTCAAATAATTCAGGGTCCATAAGTTTACCTTGTTCATATACAGAACCTCTTACTATATGTTCCACTTCAGACATTATTTGTTCAACATCATCTGCTATATATTTTCTATCTGGATCGTTTGAATATTTATTTATAATAGAATCAATTACTGAATTTCTCTTGTATTTAACTAATTGAGATATGTTTTGGTTTGACATATTTAATTGTCTTATTGCAAAGTCACCTGCTAGATTACCGACTTCTTTAACATTTTTATATATGTTTGCATGTACTTGTTTAGTATCTATAACTCTAGCACCTATTAATAGATTTTCATATGTCTTACTAGCTTCTTCTATAGTGTTCGCTTTTATCCAGTTTCTATTAAAAGCAGATACTGATACTGGACGACCATAGTTATCAAATCCTCCAGAGCCTTGTGGAATATACAATTCATTGACTACTTTTATACCTTTAGTCTCTTTAGTTTCTTTACCAGTATCATTTATATGTTTTAATATTCTATCGACAACAGAGTTATTAGTAGTAGCTCTATTGAACTCTTGTAGTATAGGGACTACGTCTGGAGACATTAATGATCTTTGCATAGGATCAAGTTTACCAGGCTCTAAAGACTCTGGTATTCTTCTTTCCATTATGTTTTGTAAATCATCAACATTGAATTTATCGTTATTACTCATACGAGTTATAATGCTATGGAATTCTCCATCTTCTTTAAATAGTTCAGGATATAATGGATCTACTCCTCTTATATCAACTGGGCTATTAGCTAATAATAAAGAACCATAATTATATTTATAAACAGGAGCTTCATTAAGATCAACTTGTAATTTACCAACAGCTCTTCTGAATGAGTCAAGGTCTACTTCGCCCTTTTCAGCTAACTTATCAATTCTTTTAACTAAAGTCTTCATTCCGCCGAAATGGTCATCTAAATTAGTTCTATATTTTAAAGCCTTCGCTCTTTGATCATATTCTAGTACATGGTGTATAGCAAGTCTTTGACTTCCACTCTTACCATATAAAGCACCTTGGTCGCTTATAATTCTAGCTATATTATCTAAGTCGACCATCTTTTCTCCTTTTTGAACAAATAGTCTGCCAGACTTTTCATTAAATACTAAATTCATATCTACGTTACCTGCAGCATCTATTAAGTCATTAACAAATGTTCCATATTGTTTCTTTAATGTACGATATGCTAACATAGTATCTTCTATGGCGTCAGTGTTTGAACCATGCAATGCTTTTAAATCTCTAGAGAAAGTGCCTTCATCTATGATAAAGCTGTTGACTAGTTTTTCAACCATTTTCTTTCTCTCTGTACCCTTTGCTGAAGATACATCTACGGTTTTACCTATACCTTTCATGGTTTCTGCCATCGCTTCAGGAGTTAGATTATTTCTGTATTTACTCATTAAATAATTAGTTTTTATTCCACGTTTTGCAGTTGATCTAATAACTCCAGCTTCTGGATTTGCTTCACGAACTTCGGAAATACCTTGTTCTAAATATGATAAAGCATGACGTAGGTTATAGTCTTTCTTTTGTACATAACTACCTAGTTCTATTATATGTTGATTTTTGCTAAGTACTTTATCTTTAGATAACTCGTCATTTACAAATTGATAAAATACTTGTCTACCAGATTGTATTCTTTCTGTCTCTGTTAATTGACGTGTAGCACCTGTTTGTATTTTAATAAGCTTATCTATAAAGTTCATGCCAGGGTCAGAACTATCAAGACTATATTGAATTATGTTTTGATACTCTTTAGGTGACATAAGGCCATTAATATTACTAGCTTTCTTATTGAAATAAAAATCTTTACTTAATTTGAATTCATACATATTATCTACTAAAGCTTTAGGCATAAGTTGAGTATCAGCATTTAATGCTAAGTTACGTACGCCTTTTTCAGATAAATCCATAAATTCTCCTACAGAATTAGCTACTGGAACACTTAATGCATCATTAAGAGTAATAAAGTCATTATTAATTGCAGCCATGACTTGACCACTTTTAGCTATAGTTACTCCATAACTACCATGTTGACTAGGATTTATATTGTGAGCTTTAAAAACTGTGTTTAACGCATTTCTATAATATTTCTCTTGTTCTTTAACATGTTCGAATGAAGCTATAGCATTATCTGCAGTAGCATCTAATAATATTTTCTTTTCAAGAGGCTTACCGTTTTCGTCTCTAGGATGGAATCCGAATGTATCTTTGATGTTCTCTCTAATTTCATCGGCTAGGTTCTTAGTAATTTCTACATTTCCTACTTTCATTCCGCTGTATTTATTGTAATAGATACGTCCTAAATCATCAGCAGTCATTGCAGATAAATTCTTTTTGTTCAAGTATTCTATAAAGTCTAATGACTCACCAATTCTTTTAGCAGACTTATCTCCAAATAAGAAGTTTTCAGCAGCTTTCTTTTCGTATCTTCTTTCGAAATTAGAATTTAAAGCACCTTTGATTTGTTCAGCTTCAAACATACTATTCCATTGTTGTTGATTAAATTCTAAACCTTTATCAGTAAGCATATATTGTTTAGCGTATGATTCAGCTACTTTTCTGTTACCAAGATATTTATATCCTCCACCTGTAGTAGATTCAGCAAATGGAGTCAAGTATGAATCTATAAAGCCTTCCATTTCTTCTTTAGTAGAGAACAACATAGTAGTCTGTGTAGGATTTGTTCTTGATTTATATTTATCACCAACTACTTGTTCTAGATTTAAATAATACGCTTCATCCGTTGCAAACTCAGGTACTAAGTTAGCTAATTGCCCTGAATATTGAGATGTGTTTACGGAACCATAATTAACTATAGTATATGGTTGATTTCTAACTACACCTATTTGTTTACCATGTACAGGATTATATTCTATACCTCCATTTGGATTAATAAAATGACCAGTAGAAGTTATTATATTTCCTTGGCTATCTCGTGTAAAGTTAAATACTTTCTTACCGCCAAAGCTACCATTCATAGTTTTATTAGCCATAAATATTTGTTGACGATTAGCTTTAATATCGACAGCATTATCGAAAGAGCCCATCATATCATTCATAGCTTCTATAAGAGTTTTGCCTTTAAAAGTACCGATAGCATCTTGATCGATACCTATCTTCTTTAAATAATCTTCTGTAAATCTATGAGTAAAGAACGCATTAACTACGGCTGTATCGTTACCTGCACTATGCGCCATAGCACCTTCGAATAAGTGAGGGAAGAATACTGCTCCTATATTTTCTTGCTTATTAATTCCACGTCCAGCTTGAGCAAGTATTTGACGTCCTCTATCAGATACATCAAGTAATGCACCCATATAATTCTTGTTATTTACTACCCTAGAAAAGTTTAATGAATCGGCTTGTGCAATAGGTCCTAAATGGAATCCTGGAGTATTTATTCCTAGGATACCCATTTTACTAGTTATATATTTCTGTGCAGCTTTATCACTGTTATAAAGTTTCTTTACATATTGATTAAGTGCAGCATTATCGAATCCACGTATATTATGACCTACTACTAAACCGTGTTGATCGTTTCCTGTCTTCATTATATCGAATATATAATCAATAGATGTTTTAACATCTTTTCTTAATCCTGAAGCTTCATCTATGGCTTGTGAAGCTTGTTTTTCTATATTTATAAATTTATTAACACCTGCAGTAATCTGTTCTAAATTACCCCAAGCTTCTCCTTTTTCACCGACGAATGAGTCGATTACTCCGTAGCCTTTCTTTCCATCAAAATGTATCTTAGTATCTTTATGACCGTACATACTATAACGTTTTGCAGAAACAAGTAGACCTCTATATTGAGGATCTTCTGCTAATTTCTTAGCACCATTAGGACTCATAAGTACGGCTCTGATTTTATTTAACTCAGCTGTATGATTTACAGTACCAGATAGCATGATATTCTCACTAGTTGTTTTAGCTACTTTACCATTAACTATGTGTTGTTTATTAATACCGAATTCAGTTATACCTAATGGATTCCATATACCATCAGACATACCACCAAGTGTTTCAAGGTCGTAACCGACTATAGTACCATTACTCTTTATTATGTTTTGATATTTATCAAATACATGACTCATATTATCATAAGAAGCAGTAGTATTTATATTAGCTAAATTATGATATTTAAGAGTTACGTTACTAGGACTTGTTTTGTTTGTGATAGTATTGAAAAATTTATTAGTATTTAATATATCTAAAGCTTTCTTAGCAGCTTCGCTTTCTTCTACTCTATCAAATGGCTTATGAGAAGTTTTAAGAACCAATGTATTATCATCTCTAAAGATGACTTTAGATTGATTGGCAAAAGTATCAACAAAGTCTTGAATAGCTGTTATGTCATCAGCAAACTTAGTACTTACTCTCTTCTGTCTGTCTGCTAATGTCTCACTGCCACTTCTAAAAGTACCATCAGCTCTTCTACCTTTAACGACACTATATTTATTATCATATATCGTAATATTTTTATTAAAATTCGCCATATACGCACACACCTACCTTCTTATGTATATTACGAAGAAAGCCATGGTTTAACATGGCTTTAAAATATTAAACTAGACAATGTTTGAGCTGCAGTAGCTACTTTATAGCCTGCTACTTTTGTAGCATCGCTTACTGTACTCTTTACATCACCGTATATCCATAGACCAGGGGCTGATGTAGTTTTAACAGATATATTCATTGGTCCTATTCCCATACCATGTAAAGATGTTAATAGATTAGTTCTATATAATTGTCCTGAATTATTATTATAATCATCTATACTAGGAGCTGCCTCATACATAGGCTTAGCTTTTTCAGATTCATAGTAACCAAAATCAGATAACATCATACCTTCGTTTTGAATAGTTTTCATCTTAACGTATTTAAGATTCACATTAGGTTTCCAACCTTTCCAGAACATAGAAGGCATTTTCTTTCTTTTGAAATATCTGTAATTAGATTCCATCTTATCAGGTTTTTGTCCCCATGATATTTGCAATGGACGTTTTAAATAATCTGGCATATATTTTAATATTTGTTTTTGTTCATGTTTATCTGTAACGTCCATAAATGCTTGGAAGTGATCTTTATATTCATCTGGAACTGCAGCTAGTAACTCATCTTTAGTAGATGTAGGGCTTAATCCATATAATGTAGATTCTGCTTTCTTCTTATAAGCTACAGCAGATTGTGTATATTTGCCACCTTTAAAGAACATGTTGTTTTGTTCTTCAAGAGCTTGTCTTTGTTGTTGTATTTCAGTTAATTTGCTTTGTATCTTTTCATTAGTAGAATTCTTAGTTGCAAGTTTAGTAGCTTTTCTATCAAGCTTAGCTATCTTTTCTTTATTCTTGTCTAACTCTTTAAATGTGCTTCTTATATTAGAATGTTCAAAAAATTCAGCTTTTCTAGCTGCTTTTCTGTATAATCCCATATATTTAACATATTCCATTCTGTCATAATATTCATCTATGTCCCATCTTTCCTTTGTTTCTTTAGGAACAAATTTAGTTGAGAATATTTTGTCTTTGTCAAAATGAGAGTTCTTTATAGCTGACACTCCTAAACCTACGAGAGCTCCTATCTTAGCACCAGCTTTAAAATCACCAGGCAAGAAATTAAGTTCTTTATTAAATGCTTCTCTTGCAAATTCATTTACGCCTTTTAGGTTATGAGATATTACACTACCAGCAAATGCAAATGTAGTAGCTGCTTTAAGAGGATTATCTGCATTATCCCAACCATATTTAGCAGCACTAATAGCAGTAGTAATAGCTGCTCCTTTTTGTGCATTAGTTAAAGAGCTTCCGCCATTACCTTCTATCTTACCATTACTTAATCTAGTAGCATAACCTAAAGCTATACCAAGGAATGATGCAGGATTTAATGTAGCCATAGTAAATGTGCTAACGTTACTTAATAACTTACTACTAGTTTTACCTGCTATTTTACTAAAGTGTAGATAAGCATATCCTAATGCTACTGCTTCACCTGCAAGACTCTTACCGCTATTTTTATTAAATGCAGGAGTTACGAATCCTTTAATAGGATGGTCCCATGTATTAAATGGATGTCCATAATACAATTCATTCTTATAAGATTCAAGAGGAGTTTCTACTTTTAAGAATTTACTGTGTACGTATGGTAAAGGAGCATGTGCTATAACTTCTTGAAGACCGCCCATAACTTCTTGATGACCAGATTGTGTACCAGCTATACCAAGAGCCGAATTATCTTCTTTGTTCTTTTCAGCATATCCTTCGTTTAATAATCTCTCATTTATATTTGATGAGCCACTATATACTACAGCTTCTGTTATTCTTTGAGTATTTTCTAAATCTATCTTCTTGTCTTTATATGTACGATATGTAATCTTTTGTCCAGGTTTTAAGTATTCTTTTAATGCTTCAGTAGTTTGGTCATTTACGTTAAGTCCAGCTAATGTTAATGTTTCACCGCCAGCTAATACGACTTGGCCATTGCTTATTCCTTGAACTCTACCTTTTCTGTATTCAAGATTGTTGCGTATGTATTTATAATCAAAGAATTCGTGATTACCACTCATCTTGGATGCACGTACGCCAATGTCTTCCATCTCTTTAACTAAATTAGGATCCGTTACTGTATTCTTAGCTATGTTCTTCCATTTCTTAAATTCAGTACTGTTAGGAGCAATATCTGCTAAGATTTTATATCTATCAAATGCACCATATCTACCGAATTGGTCAGGATGCAAATCATACATAGCTTCATAACCCTTACCAGGAAGTCTCATTTCGCCTTTAGGTATTTCTACATAAGGGTCTCCATAATGATATGTATCTGGTATCCAATCTGGCATATTATTTCTTAATGGATTATAACTTACTCTAGACTTATCAGTATTAGGGAAGAAACGTCTAGCGATTTCCATAAATTCTCCACCTAAACCACCAATGTTAGAATCCCAGAATCCACGGCTGAAACTTGTCATTTCACCAGCATTAGCAAAACGATAAGTATATGTATCTGTACCAAATGCTTTATCACCAAGGAATCCATATATACCAGTAAGGTCTTTTATACTGTGCTTAACATCTCTGGCATAATCTTTATAAACGCTACGATCAACCATCTTTTTAATTTCATGGTCTGAGTAATATTGATTATCGTAATTAAGCCTTTCATTTGCTAAGTTACGATATACAAAAGTACCTTCACGTTTATCTGGCATTAAAGTAGAATTATCTATTCGTCTAGCATGTTTACTCTTACGTTTAATTGCTGTATTTACTTTTTTAATTATATTAGTAGCACTTTCAGTTATACTAGTAGCATTGTAACTGCTTCTATCCAATTCATCTACAAATTTTTCAGCTTTGCTTACTATGTATTGTTGTTTTCTGCTAACTGTACCACTATTATAATCTATAGTATCATTTGTATAAGTCACTCCATCTGGAGGCTCATACTCTCTTATGTTCTTAACTTGGTCCATATAATTCATGCCTTGTACAGTTGCATGTCCATTTGAAACAGTTACATTAAGTTCATCATCATCTGGATTACCGTATGGAACGTACTCAGCATTTCTTATATCTGTACCATTAACTACCATTAAGTCATCATTTTCTTTAGCACGTTGTTTGATTCTGTTATTTAAGTTTTCTATTATAGCTACAGAATCTCTACCGTCTCTACCTAAACGACGTTTAACTTGAGGTAGCATTTTAACTGGTTTTAATATTTGTCCAATAGTAGGATTAAGTACTGCACCCCAGGCTGTACCTTCAGTAAACATTTTACCAGTTAAAGGATAAGGTCTGTCATTTTCTTTTAAATGATATTTTTCTAGCCAGTATGGGTCTAGTAATCTTCTAATAGGAGCTAATGGATGTTGTGGAGTTGGTATCCAGCTATGAGCCCATCTATTATCTATACTTCCATAAATACCAGCATCTTTCCAATCACTGTTAGCTCTCTTTAAATAGTTAGGTTCCCAATAAGTAATACTTCCACCTCTGTATTCAGAAGCAGAACCAAAACTCCAGAATCTACCTTTACGTACTGGAGAATAACCTGTTTCATAATATTCTTGCTCTTCTTCAGCTGTATTAAAATGACGATCACCAAAATAATATTCATGGATTACAGAAGATTCAGCTAATGAATTTAATGCACCGTATAAAGGCGTATTCTCTATTAATCTTCTACTTGCTATATCTATGTTAGCTAAAGAGTTAGCAAAAGCACCAGGTATAGAAGTTCCAGTCAATTTCTGTGATTCATAATTTAATACGTTATAACCTTGATATATAGCGGCTGCAGGCAATAATCTTTTAAGTGCTATATTCTTTACAGTTTCAAGGGGACTACCCATATCATTTGCACTTAAACCAAGACCTTCGCCTTCAACACTGTAGCTTAATCTAGACAATAAGTATTGTAGATTTATTGTAAGCTCAGTTATATGTTCAGGATCATTACGTCCAGCATTAAGTTCACGTACAGTATCTTTTAATGCTTGTGCATTAAACTTAATGCCCTCATTCATATTATATGTTAATATTTGAGATGCACTAGACATATGGATTAATCCATACTTAGTATAGTCTGTACCATATTCTTCGTTTAGATTTTTATTATATCCTATAGAGAATAAACCGAAATCACTTTTAATGGAGCCTAAATCATTTTCAAATCTATTTTTCATTTGAGGATTAAGCTCTAATTCAGTGTTTAAGGTATAATCAGTATTTTCATATAAAGAGTTAACTGCGCTAGTAAAATTAGATATAGTACCTAAATGAGTTCTATCTTCGAATACAGCTAATGTACCCATACTCTTTAACATAGCATTGTCTTTACTAGTAATAGGAATATCATTAACATTCAATTCGTCTATCCAGTTAAACATAGCATCATCTGTGCCTTGTTTATTAAGTAAGATATCTTTAACTGTTTCTATTCTTAATTGACCTTCAAGATTAAGTTTAGTAGAAGAATCAAACTCTAGTTCTAATATAGGTAACGCTGCACCCTTTTTATATAATGTTTCTGTAGAATCTAATGTAGCTTTAGTATCAGTTATTAAGTTATTAACTATATTTCTAAGCTTATCATTCTTAATATCTTTAAGATTATAGTTACCAGCTTCGTCAAAAGCAGCGGCTTTAATATAAAATGTTATGTCCCCATCCATCAAAGCTTGTAACATATCTCTTTGTTTTTCTGTTATATTTCCACTATCAATGATAGCTTCCATAGTTTCATCTGTTATACCAGTAAGCTTCTTATTAAGTAATGCAGCCACTGTTTCTTCATTTCTATGCAATCTAGATTTATATTTACTAATCTCTGTCTCAGCTGTACCAAGAGATCTCATGTCTTTTACAGTATCAGCAGGAGATGCAGTAGATAAATAAATACCTTCTATAGATTCAATTTGATTAAATTCCCAGTTAGGATCTTCAAATTTTGTTAGTGATCTCATAAGATGATTTATAGGATTGAACTTACCATCTTGTACTAATCCAAGTTTCTTAGCAAGCTCACTATGGAAAGCCTCTGGTTTATATTCATCAGTAGTACCTAGTAATTCATTTAATACTCTGCGCTTATAACCGCTGACCATTTTAACTCTTTGACCGCTATCAAAATCTATAGTTACCTTGCCGTCAGCATTTTCTCTCATATCATATAGATAGCCATCCATATATAAAGACGGAGTTGATGATATATTTCTTTCTCTATCTTCTTTAAATGCTTGACCTACTTCATCTATATCAAATGTTCTGGCTCTAGCAAATGCTGATTTAGTATCTGCTGGTATAATAGCTATGTCAGGCATTCCACGTTTATCGTCGAAACCTTTTGCTAATATTTGACCAGGTAAAGTATCTTTAAATCCATTTTTGATATTCTTCATAGTCTCTGACATTTCTTCTACAGAGAAGAATTCAGGACCGTCGGCTCCATCTTTTATTCTTATAGAAGGATCCAATACTACATTTCTGTAGTCTTCTTCACCATACATATCTTTCAATGTTTGGATAAATGTATCGTAGTCAAACTCTTTACGTTTAGATCTAGTCGAAGGCTTCTTGGCCGTAACATTCATCTTTTCATACAGAGGAGATTCAAAATCAAACTTCTCTAAATTATCTTCTAAATCTCCGATGGTTGCAGCCTTAGAACTTGTTATAAACTTTTCGGAGTTTATATCTACATCTAAGAATTTCTTAAAAAACTTATCGACTTTATCAAATGCACTTTCTTCACGAGTTCTATGCCCTTTTAAGCTATCGAATAAATCTTTATTCTTTCGTAAATAAGGATCTAATGAATTAGTCTTTGGACTACTTTTCTTTTTAACTTCATTGATAAGAGTGAATATTTCATTAAAGTCTATTTTCTCTATACCTATACCTTCCATGGTCTTCGGTATCATTTCATCTATTATCTTGCTCGCAATAGCTTCGTCGTCTAATTTATCATATACGTTTTTTACTATTTGTCTTGCATTATCTTCAGTAAGATGTTTGTATTTTTCGCTTTGTAAGAAATATTTATAAAGCTCTTGTCGTGCTAATATCTTACCAGCAATTCTCTTGTTCTTTTCTAACGCTTTGTATCCAGTCTTAGAAACAAATTGTTTATGCTCTAAAGCATCACGTACAGCTTTTGAATTCTTTACGTTAAGAGCTAAAGGACTAATCTTTCTTCTTTTAATTTCATCTCTAAGTTTGGATCTGTTCTTACCAAAGTTCTTTTGATAAGCTCTGTAATAAGTCATAAGATTTTTCTTATCACGACCTATTAAATCTTTTTTGAATCCTTTTGTACTTTTAAGTAAAGGAGAGGCTGTATCCGTCAAAAACTTATTAACAGATTTATTACGATTTAAAAAAACTGCTCCAGCACCAACAGCCAGAGCAGTTACACTTACTTTACTTAATCTTTCCAGAGTTGAAGGATCACGTTTTTTATCTCTTCTTTTTCTTGCCATTTAATTATCACCTACTTGAATATCTATCAGATATACCCCAACCTACTCTTTGTGCTGGGTTAACAGTACTAGCATTCATACCTGTATCACCAGTAAAAGCATAATCAGTACGCATATCAAATTCAGGGAATTTCTTACAAAATTCCTGATATTGTCTGTATTGTTCAGGAGACATAGCTGGTCTATTAGATTTCTGTGGTTGCTCAGTTTTATTTTCTTCGTCATTAGCTTCAGCAGCAACTTCTTCAGTTTCTTTATTTTCATCAATTGCTGCTTTTTTAGATTTGCCTAAAGCATTATTAATAACTTCAACTACATCTGTATTGACTTCTAGACCATCAAGATTTTCTAAAATCCATTCAGCCCTTGTAAATAGTTTAGTAAACTTAATAGTATCCATCTTTTCTATTTCTTCTAATTTATAAGCAGGGAAAGCTTTAGTTATGATACATGTCATTTGGTTTTCTAGTTCATGCATTTCATCCCTATACATTTCTAATAGAATACCCATATCTTCTAATGACACACAAGATTTATCTAATATCTCAGTACACAATTCATTCGGTATACCTCCAATGCAATCATCCCAATCATAATCGTCGGGATACAATACACAGGTATCACATATTAAATCTTGCTTCTCAATATCTTCTACGTCAGCCATCATTATATTTTTGTATTCATATCTAGTAATAGGGCGGTAAATAAATATTTCACCCATAATCTCAGTGTAGATGATGCTATCATATTCGTTTGATAACTTCTCTACGATAGCATCAAATGCAACTTGATTATAGTCTTTGCCGTTAGTTTTCATCTTATAGTTGTTTTGTAGGTTTTATTCCATTTGGCATGAATCCTGAATAGTACATACATTCATCAGCTATAACTTCTGCTACTCCTGCGAATTCTTCTATTATATCTTCAGTTTTAGGATACAATATAACTTTCTTAGCCATCATTTCTTCTCTGACATAAACTATTTCTCTGTCAGATAATTCTTTATCTTCATAGGCCATTATCTCTCTATATTCAGAACGTTTTATAGGTCTCCATATTATTCTTTCTCCTGCAACGTCTGTTTCGTAAATTCTTTTATATTGCTTTTTGAATTTATCGATTATTTTTTGTACAGCTATTTCTTCTGTATCCATTTCTTCTACTTCTTTTATTTCCTCTTCTGTAATTTTAGCTTTTTCATTAACTTTCATTTATATAACCTCCATATTTTTTATTGTTTTGCTAAATACATATTTCCTTCATAAAGGACGTCGTATTTCTTTTTATTGTGCGTAAGTGTATACTTAAGCGTACAACCAATTTTAGGATCAGTTTCGTCTTTATCATATAATATCTCATTTATGTATTTACTTATTGTAGGATGATCTAATAAAGATACATATATGATTCCATTATTGTCTTGTTTACCAGTAAACTGTATATTAGATTCTATTCTCTGGTCATCGATAATAAGTTTGAAGTCGCTTATATTTAATACATTACCATCGAAATCTTTTATATTGACTTTAATGTAGTAATAACTATTTTCATCATCAGCATACAATATACTATGAACTACACCTATATCACTTCCATCAGATTTTTGATATTCAAGATATTTTTTACTGTAATCATCACTATCATTTGCATCTGCACATATTACTTTATCAGTAGATGAATCAGTTTTACTTGTAGAACCTTTATCGTCATTTTTATCATCTTTCTTAGTGCTATCGTCTTTAGATGGAGTCATTCCTGTTCCGTCACCTTCTATAAAGTCTTTAGCAACGAAGCTGTATACTTCCATTATAGGCTGGCCTGTAGTATCAAGCACTGTTTGCATACCAGATATTTGTACTCCACAAATGGTTTGACAATTTGCATTATAAGTTGGTAAATCTGATTTGTAATAACCATATCCTAACATAATATCAAAGTTCTTAGACCATAATGGCTTATCACGTTCTTTGTCGCCAGGATTATAAACTTCTGACTCTAATATTGTTTTGTTCATAATAGAATCATCAATCTTAGATAGCACATCATTTATGTGCGCACTATTAGTATAATTAAGAACGAAAGAGCCACTTACGAATCTTTGACCAGGAACTATAATATCTGCATAGAAACAATTATAGCCATATATAGGCAGCTTCTTTTCTTCTACAGTGAAATCAAACTTATAGATATCTTCCATTAATATATTGCCAAAATATATTTCAGAATCAACATTTGAAAAATATCTTTTAATGCCATAAGGAGTGTTAACGGTAGTTGTGAAAAACTCTCTATCACTAAGATTGGTACCGTATGTATAATAATCTCTAGTAGCCATTACTTAATCACCTCCAAAGACATGTTGTAATTATAAACTTTATTAGTTACGTTATTTATTAGTAAGAAGCCTGATCTGTAGACCATAGTTTTATCTATCATATAGATTAATGTATAATCACTATTTCTATCTGTTAAGTCGACAGTGTTTGTATCATAAAGCGTAGACTTAGTTGGCAAATCTTCTCCTATCTTGTAATCTATTAAAACTAGGTGAGTATCATCCATATTACTACTAAAATTAAATACTTTATTTTTTTGCTGTACACTACATACTAAGCTATATGATTCATAATCTTGTCTGATTAAATCATAGAATATTTCATCAAGATATAAAAAATAAGATGATTCATCAAATTGACTAATAAATTCTTGTTGTAATCTGTACATAGTATTTTTAAATGATAATGTTTCTGATATAAGAGACAAGTAAATAGATTCTAGTACTCCAGAATAAGAATAGCGTGCTTTAATAGAATCGATTCTGCTCTTTAAGTAATTCTTTATAAGTGAAGATTCGAAATCTACTAAATCTGAATTGTCTTCATAAGTACAAAGAATAGTAGGTTTGCATATACTATTAAATTCATTATCCTCTATCCATGTCAAATAATAATTATCTTTTGTAATTGAAGTCTTGTAATTATCTAATTCAAGATGTTTATCATCTGTACTAAACTTATATTTTCTGATAGGAGTGTGGTCTAATACTTCGTATATAGAAGCTATACATAAATAGTAGTCACCTTTTTGTAATGTTTCAGAATAATCAACATCAGCGTATAATATATTGTTTTCATAATAACAATATGGACCGTCTATCATATATTTATCAGAATAAAAATTATCACGAGCAATTAATGCATATAAAAAGTCTTTAGAGTATTTAGCATATTTAGTTTTATAATTATTAAAATCATATGCGTATAAATTATTTATATCGCTATAAACATTTAGATCCTCTTTAGTATCATTATTGAAGCAACAGTAATTATAAGATATACCTTTGCATTGATTGAATATAGGTTGCAGATAATATCTTACATTAGGAGTCCCGTAGAACTTCATTTCGTCTTGTTCTTTAACAGAGTACATATAATAAGCTTTGTGTCCTTTAATCTTATATAGATTGATTCTGTTTATAGCATCATTTATCTGTATGTCAAGATTAAGAATATTGTTATTATAAATAGAGTTTTCTGCTATTGCATTATTGTATATTAATGCTAATTGATTCTGTAGCTTAATTGCGTATAGAAGTACTTCTTGTTTAATCGCTTCTTTATCAGTAGGAGTAGCTCTATTAACAGGAGCAGCTGCATAAGTTGCAAAATTTCTTGTCATTCTAGTAGCGGTAGGCGCGTTTAATACTTTATCTATAAGATTGTTATCATCTTCATTATTGTATAAAGCATGATAATCGAATTCATTAAGATCATTGACCCATAGCTTTTTATTAGATTTAACGTAGTCTTCTAACAATTCAACATCATAGTCTTGTCTTTCTAATGGAGAGAACATAATAGATTTGCTCTTACTAGAATAACCTTCTTTTGAATTGATTGTATATAATTCATATACGTTACCGCTAATTAAATTGGTTCCAATACTTTCTTCATTCAATGTTACGGTGCTTTTAGTTAAAGGTATATGATCATAAACTATTTGATTAGTTCTGTCGATTAATACAGCTTCATCATGTCTAGAATCATTTGCTTCTATTTCAGCACTGTTATGAGTCATATTTACTATAATCGGATAATCATTGTTTGATGATTCTAAATTACCTAATTTCGAGTTTATGCTAAAATATTCAGAGCCTAATTCTTTATTATTCTTTCTATCAAAGAATTTAATATTGTAATTACCTTCGCTTAATTCTACATACCATATATTATTACTTAAATTGGCTCCAACTGAATTATAAGATTTATTTGTGTTTATATCTGTTATCGTAACTGTTACGTCAGGATGATCATTTAAATCGACAGATATTATTCCTTTATTGCCAGGAGCTAAAGGTTGATTTATTCTATAATACGGCTCTTTATTCCCATCGTCATCAGGTTGATATTTATTAATATCGCTAGGACCTTGTGGATTACCTTCACCGTCTGATGGTTTACCACTACTTCCAGGATAGCTCTTACCATCATATGAAGGGAAAGGTGTATTACCTTTAGAGATATATGTTTTATTTTTTTTCGACTTAGATGTGCTTTTAGCCCATTCTGTTTTTTCAGCTGTTAATGGATCCATTCCTACAGCAACAAACTGAAATGTATTTTCTGTATATAAATCGTTTATACTTAATACTTGTCCTTCATCTACAAATTTTACTCCGTATAAAGCCATTCTACTTCTAGAGCCATACTCATTAGCCAAAGTAATTGTAAGGTTAAGAGCTGGTATTTCGTCTGCTAATATAACAGTATCGTTAGTATATTCTTTTAAATCATTAAATATTTCATCGGCAAAATGTCTGTCAAATACAGCAAATACCATAGACCCTGCTATTGTTCTTTGCCCCATTGTATATTCTACAGCATTAATATTTCCTATATTACGTACAGGAACTTTATCTTGATGTGTAGATGTACTCAGAGTTTGTAAAGAGCCTAGAATATAACAGTTTTTACTGATAGAGCTATCTTCGTCTATATTAGCCAATTGAGCAGTAACTATAGCATCACAACCAGAATAGCTATTATACCCGTCTATATTAAAATACGTAGCCATTTTTTCACCACCTTCGCGTATTAAAAAAGAGGGATAATACTATCCCTCTTCTCTATAATATATTACTTATCAATGTATATATTCTACCAAGTACTATAAATTTTACCTGCATTATTTTCATCTATAGCTTTCATAGTATCTACTGATCTGCATATAAATGTATAAGCTTTTTCAGTAGTTAATGAGTCTACAGAGAATCCCATACCTTCATTTAATAGTTCAACTCCGTATAATACTATGCTAGCTTTTTGTCCATATTCATTAGCTAATGTTATTGTGATATCGAATGGAAGTAATTCGTCTGCATAAACTGGAGTAGCACTGTCGTTAACCATATCAGAAGAAGTACCGCCAGTTTCTCCTCCACCTGTGAATCCATTAGGTGAAGCTAATTCTGACATGTATTTGTCCCAATCTTCTACGCTCATGAATCTAGGTTCATCATTACTCATAAAAGCATAAGCATCATTTGCTTTGAATTTAGAGATTTTTTGTTCTGTACCTAATTCAGCTAATAGTGCATCTCTATCGAAAGATACGAATACTAAGTTACCAGCTATACTTCTTTTACCTCTTGAAAAAGATCTTGGTTCTGCTGAACCTAAAGTATAGATTGCAACTTTTTCTCTATTTATAGAATAACTTATAGCTTGTAATTCTCCGATAACTTTACCATTAAATGTACAAGTTATATCACAACCACCAAAACTTGAATATGTACTAGTATATTGCTCAGTTGTCATATTAGCCATAGTTAAATTCCTCCTTTATTAATTTAAATTCCTAGTAGGGAATTATTCGTTTATAGCATTTTCAGTAACAGTTATAGTATTTCTTACTTCTCTGATTTCGTAAGCTGGATATATAGCATAATCTATCTTAACGACACCTAATCTAGCAGAAGCACTATCTGTAACTATTTCAAATGAATAGTCATTGATTAATACGCCTACTATTTTATTTAAAGCAGATTTTATAGCTGTTTCCATAGCATTTAAGTTAGATAATGTTCTTGGTTTACCGATGAATGGTTCGATAACTTCTTTTAATATTCTACCTATTGCATTTATTATCTTAGTAGTAGATAATCTTCTGTATACTGAAGTTGCAGGAGCTTGAGTTACACCATCTACTACAACTATTCCTAGAGTAGGAGATTCTTTACAACATACTATACCAATTGTATTTAACTTAGTTAATTGAGCATTTGATAATGTGTATTGTAATGAGTCTATATTGAAAGGTTGATTAGTTGAAGATCTATCTGGATCTAATGTAGATATCATACCAGCATATCCAGCTGCACCAGAAGAAATATAATAATAACCATTACCAGTAGTAACTGTGTATTGCATAAATGTAACTGATAAACAACGTCCTATTGGATGTGGTTCATTATTGGCGTCATACATATTACGTCCATTAGATTTCTTAGCATACATATCTAAATCTAAGTTGCATATTTCATTTACTCTATCAGCTATATTGTTTAATGATATACCTTGTAATCTATCGCAACCTATAACACCATGAGTTGGATAAGATTTTAATGAAGTATATAAACAATGTTGAGCAAGGTGTCTTGCAAAGTTATCTGTAGTAGTATATGGTATACGTAAAGTAGTATCGTATGCAGTAACTACGTTACCTTTTTCATCTAATGCTAAATTAGTTCCAGAACCAGTTAATACTAATCCTTCTAATTCATCTTGATCTTTACCTTCAACACATTCAAAAGTAAATCTGTCATTTAACATTTCACATTCATTAAGTTCTTTAACAAATTCTTCTACTGTACAGTAATCCATCATATCAGAATAGATATGTATAAATGTTATATTATCACAATCTAATACTGGGATATCTGGTTCAGCAGCTACCAACATAAAGTCTTCAGTAGATATTACGTTATCTGCTAAGTCTTTTAATGACATAAATGGTACTATCTTATCATCATCTTTTTTATAAACGAATGCTTCATCATCACAGAAAGCAACTAAATATTCGTAAGTACCAGAATCACTAGTAAATGGATCAGCTACAGCAGTAAACTTAACAGCTCCACTATCAGTTGTTTCTGTTCCTTTTTCGTATACTTTTAATTCGCCGCTTTCTTCTACAAGTACTCTAGATAATTCAACTATACCTGCTTCAGCATCAACGAATTTTTTACCATCAAATTTTTGAATTATACCGTCAGCTAAAACAAATGCTAATTGTCCTTTTTCAACACCATGGTCGAATGCAGCGTCTTTAGTTACGCAAGGTAATCTTAAGATTTGTTCGTCCATTAATTTAGATTTAACATCTTCATCACCAGGATACGAAGCTAATTTTATATCGTATTTACATGGCATAGCATTTAAATCTTCTTTGTCTATCTTACAGCTTATGTTCATTATTTTATTTTGTTCTGCGTCATTTACAGCTATACCATCGTTAGATTCTACGAATAAGAAATCTTTTTTCTTAGGTAATTTAGCACTCAAATCAGTTTCTGCAGTAGCAGCTGCTAATACAAGATAATCTGATTCATGCATTTGTAATACAGAATAAATACCATCATTTATTCCTACTACTTTGTATTTGTCACCATCAGGAGCAGCTATAACTTTATATCTAGGTTCGTATACTGCATTTCCTTCTTCTACTGAACCACTTACTAATTTGTCTCCTAGTTTCTTTAAGCAAGCTGTTCTAGCAAATCCAGAACCTAATTTTTTGTATAGTTCAAATCCAGTAACATCTACACCTTCGTAATCTACGTTATCAGCTACTAATATTCTATCTATTACACCTGTATCGTTTAAGAAATCGAAGTTTGCATCAACTACTATTCCGCTTGGAAGTAATTTATCAAATGTAGAAATATTTTCTGCAAATATAGGATATGGTTTGTCAGGATTTGTATTAGCTATTAAGTGTTTCCATACTGGTTCTGATTCAGCCCCAGATAAAGTTTGATCAGCAACAACTTTAACGTCAGTAGTTAATGTCACACCTTCAGCTGTTTTATCTCTACATATAGTATATATGCCTGGGAACATAGCTGCTACAGTTAATTGTTGAACTTCAGGGTCTGAATTAGTTCTTGGTACACCATCTTTATCAACTAAATCTACACGTAAAACATTATTATGGCTATTATTATTTATAGTATCTAATAAGTCGCTTAATCTTGATCCACGTTCAAATCCATTTTCATCTAAGTTTATAGTAGTAACTAATAATTCGTCAATTGAATCTACAACACCAGCTATTTTTTCATCTATAGTTGTTTTATCGCCAGGTTTATAGATTTTGATTACACCTTCTTCATCACCAAAAGCTGTACTTGAACCTTGTTTACAAGCAAAAGTCATGTAGCAAGCTTTATTACCATTAGAAGGGAATAATCCACTAATTCTTAATTTTAAATTAGACTCAACTGCTAAGTCGTAGTCTTTATACATTTCGTCTCCAGATACTCTGACTGCATATATAGTTCTACATCCTCTTTGCCAAGCATCGTATACTTCAGCTACTAATGTAGCTTCTCTTTTAGTTGCAGTATCAAAACTGTCACCAAATATATATTTAGCTTGTTCAGGAGTAGCAATTTGTACTGGCTTACCTACAGGACCATTGAATGCTGTACCTATTATTGTTACAGATTCAGTAGTACCCCAAGCACTTGTATCATATCCACTAGAATAATCTGGAACTACCTGAGTTATGACACCAGGAAGTGTCAATTCATCATCAAATAAAGTCATACTCATAGGTTTTATCCTCCTTATGTATTTATTTTCTATTAATATCAGTATTATTTTTTAATGAAGCTAATACCTCTTCTTCATTATCGGTATATACTTTACCGCTAGCTGTTATTGGTGAACCATCTTCGTTAACAGCTTCTCCACGAAGCAAAATACTTTTTGTATTCTCTCTAAATATTACCCTATTTTTTTCTGTTAATATTATGTAGTCAAGGGTTAAGATAGAGACGATATCTCTGAAGTCTTGTGCAAAATCATCTTCTAGTTGTTGATCGAAATAATAATTAACTATACCCTGTTTCTTAATATGTGGTTTATATTCAATTAACATATCTTCAAACTCATCCATTAGATCCCAACATAAATTCATTTCTGTATTAATTATGTAAAATCTAACTCTAGTTTGAAAACACTCTGAACTTACCTCTCCTGTACGCCCTTCATCATCTATTAATGTGTCTCTGATATAAGGACCCAAAGCTGATTTATCTCTATATTCTCTGTGAACTATTCTCCATGCTATATAAGGATGTGTTATAGTTTGATCCATATCTTCACGTACGCTGTATGTTTTTTCATATGGTAAGTATTCGACATGTTGATCTTCAAATATTGACTCCACTATTAACCCTACCATTGATACAAAATCTCTGACCTGAGCATTACCTTGAGCTCTTAATCTTTTCTTCTTTGTTTCTAAATCACTTGTTGGTATGCTATCAAATTCGTTTTGTATGTATGAGTGTCGATTTAATAGAGTAACATCTAATGTGGTTAATATGTCTTCAAGTTGTTTAAAATCATCTTGTTTCATATCCTAAACCTCCATTACAACTTTTAATTCTTCAATTGATCCAAACGGAATAATAGATAGTTCTATATATATATAACCAAAGCTAGGACCTGTTTTAACAAATCCGATATTTATTAATTCATATGATTTGAAAAGTTTATTGATATATGGCTTTAAAACATTAGTAATTTTATTTGAGATTTGCAGCTTAGTATAGGCATTATATAACTTACCTTTATATTCATTTAAGTCCATTACTTTAATAACCTTTTTAATTATCATGTCTATTATTGCATTTTTATAGATATTTCTAGTTGTTCTACAGTTAACTAGATTTTCTATACTTGTGCTTTCAGTCATGTAATTATATTTAAAATGAATGAAATCGCTAAGTCCTGTTAGATCGTTAACATCTAAATCATAGATTGGCGTATAATTTATAGATTTAGGATAATTAGGTAAGTCACAAGATGCTAGAAGTGCGCTTAATATAACATTGCTGTATTTAATATCTTTTAGCATATTAAGAGTTATTAATAAGTTAGAACCATAGTTTGTTAATAAAGACATAAAGCCTGTTCTACGCTTTATAGTATTCCATACTTTCTTCATCTTTGTTAGATAATCATCGATATCTTCATATAGTTCAGCATGTTTATCTGTCATGATTAAAGTAGCTAAACTATTAACATTTTTTAAAGTTTCAAGATAATAAAATACAAAACTTCGCGTTCTTTGTGTTGATGGGTCATAGAATGTATCACTAAGATATATACCAATAGGAACTATAAATGTAAAATCATACTGTATTAAGTCATCTATAATATTTATATAATCAGATACAGTTTGACAATTAACTGTAAATATGTTAAGAGTATCTGTTATAGCGTAAGCCTGTTTATAAGCTTGTGCTAAATCAGAATCTTCGCCATATAATATTATCGCATTATCTAGACTCATAGGATTTATAATATTACATTTTTCATTCATGGTATCTGCTGGACCTAATAGAACAATGCTCATTTCATTGTAATTTATGTTAATACTAGACTTATAATTAATATTATTTTTTTCGTAATTTATGATCATGTAAAACCTCTTTAAAATTTTTAGCAAATTTAGCAGTATTACTTTTTCTATTAGGACATACTAGTCTGGTAAATTGTTGACTACCTTTACCTCCTCTATGATATTGTATATGCAATACATTATATACATTTTCAGAATCTATGACGACATCATCTTTATTTACATATTCTAATCCGTCTATATATACTATTTTAGGAGTAGAAGATATATTTTGTGCAACACTAGTTTCACGTTCTTGTGATTCACGAATGGCACCAAATACTTTTTTTATTTTAACCCTTGTACCTAATCCTAGACATTTTTTACATGATAAATCGGGATCTTTGGTTGTAGGGTCTACACATGTACATCTAGTATTAGGTATCCTTTTTATAATATAGAAATAATATCCATATCTATTAAGTAACAATCGGACAGTTTTTTCATTAATTTCGTCTGTTTTCATATTCTAATACCCCCTGTTCCATCCGCCTCTATCAAGTAGAGTAGGGTGATAAGGTTTATAAGATTTATTAGTAATAGCGTATGAGTATTTACCACGTAATGCCCATTGAGGATCTGCAGTAATTGTTACTACATATGCCAACCAATCTTCAGCTTCTCCAGTTAAAGCATCTAATAAATCTTTAATAGCGCCAAGATCCATCTTTTCTTTTCTCTCTAAATCTGATAATACATCATGATATTCAGAAGGTCTTGCTACAGCTGCTATATAAAACTCACGTATGCAATCAACTACAGCTTGATATTTAATGAACATATGAAAAGGATAATAATCCTCTTTTATTTGTTCTGTAGTACCAAATATATCAGCTAACTTTTCTGGTACAAGTTCAGAATCTTTGCATGACCAGTATTCAGCTATTAAGCTAGCTTGTCTTATATGATAAGCAATATCTGCATCTTCTAATGGAAGCCCTCCAGCTAAACTCTTCACATCTTGTATTGATACATACATTGGTTTTAATTCAGTTGTTACCTTTATACTTTCTTTAGCACTAGTAGTACCATCTTCAAATTCAAAAGAAGGGACGTTTAATGTATACTCACTATTATCAAGTATCTCTACTTGATCATTATGTTGGAAATATACAATGTTAGGCTCATCTGGATCAATAAACATATACACAGGTATCTTTTCACGTCCAGCTAGTACCCTAGGTTTGTCATCTGGAAATTCGAATTGAGCCATTATAAATCCCTCCTTGTCATAAATGTTTTTCCTATATATAATAAACCATCCTCAGTAAACTGCGATTCATCAGTTTTCTTAAATTTAATATTTTTATTGTATTCAACATAGAACTCTTGATTTGTTTTACCTATTTCAGATTTACTTACTATCTCAGGAGCTACCTCATCTTCTTCAGCAAACATATCTTCATAAGATAAAAAGTCTTCAAAAGCTTCTCTGTTAGATATAACATTATCATCTAAATAACCAGATTCATCTTCTAATGGAGCTGTATAACAAGTCTGGAATTGTACCATTTCACTCCAATCACTGAAGTAATTTTCAGTCTTTTCTAATCTAGCTCTTAAGTAGAATATCTCATTTTTCTTAATGAATAAGTTAACTACAATCTCACTAGATTCAATAACACGTGTACCATTTTCATCAACGAGAACATTTCCTTTTTCGTCTGTCGCATATACTATATTTTCTTTTGATACATCTCCTAATTCGTACATAGAATTATTAGGCATTTCTATAGCTTTACTATTACTAATTAGAATTGTTTCTTTATTAAAAAAAGCTATATCAGACGAAATCTCGAATCTATATTTAGTTTCAGTATCTTCGTTAGATATAGCTAATTTAATCCTTATAGGCTCGTCTTTAATTGTGTGCAAATATTGGTCTTTAGGTGATACTATTTTAAGTTCACCCATAGATCCAAAATCGAAATAAATACGTTTATCAAAAGCGTCTGCTAATACTCTTCCTAGTTTATCCTTTATGTTTCTTACTATTAAATAATAAGATTCATTAGGAGTAGGAAAATCTTCTAAGTATACATATATCTTTTTACCTCTTATTTTAATTGTCTGTGGTAATTCAATATCAACTTCGTTGTTTATACTATAAACTCTAACTGTATCTAAATCTACAGTATTTGCATCAACATGAAAATTAGTTTCGATAATTATTGTTTTTTTAGAAAAATTAGTATCTATTCCAGTAATACAAAATACATTTTGAACATTAGCCATTGTTATTTTCTTCAGCCTTATCTTTTTCTTTAATAAGCTCTGCTACTTTAGCAAGTGGACTTTCATCAGGAACTTCTTCTTTTTTCGCTTCTTCTTCCTTTACTTCCTCTTCTTGTTTTAGTAGCTTATTAGAATCATCTGGTTTTCTTTTAACTTTTTTTCTAGGTCTTTCGGCCTTTACTTCTTCCTTCTTTTCTTCTATAACCTCTATCTTTTCTATAACTTCATCTTTAACTTGTTCTGGTTCTTCTAGTTTATTTACAGACTTTTTTTTAACCACTTCTTTTTTGTCTTTAGAAACTGGAGAAGGAAGTCGTCCTTCCTTCAATTCCAGTTTATTTTCTTTAATTGCTTTACGTATATTTGAAGTATCTTGATCATTATATACGAAACATTCTTTTTCAGATAAAGTTAAATATATATTAGTTAGAGGATCAAACCAACCAGCGTTGCCAGGTGCTAATCTGATTTTAGCTATAGCTCGTTTCATTGTATCACCTCAATTTCTATAATTAATTAGTAGGTCTATCTGGATATCCTATACCTGATTCTGTAGCTCTTACATTTATAACAGGTTGAGCTGGATAAGATGGAGCTACTGCTATATTCTTAGCTACTGTTATAGCTCTACCATTATTTAATAATCCTATACCATATCTTTCTTTACATTTAAGTAATTTGATATCTCTTTCTGGATCTACCCAGTCGTCCATACTTAATTCTTCACGTTGTGCGATTATACCAACTTCTTCTCTATCTAAGCAATACATATCAAATTTTTTGCCCATTTTATCAAAATGAATCCATGGAGAGAAGCTTACTGTTAATCCCATTACAGGTATTCTACCTTGTATTTGGTCAGGTCTCATTATGAATTTTTGACCGTCGCCATTATTAGCCATACCAAATGCAGCAGGTGTACCTTGTATAGCACCATTAGGATGAACATAGTTACCACCTAATGCACCATAAGTTAAACCATTGCCTATCATGTTATTTCTAGCAAATACAACCCAAACAAGTGGATGCATTATAACATCTGTAGGATTAAATCCTTGGCCTAATAAAGCCATTGCTAAATCTAATAAATCTTCAACAGCTAATGTGTCATTATAGTTACCATCTTTACCTAAACCAGTAGTACCAGCTTCAGGTAATTGTTGTCTTAAATTATTATCAAAAATAGGTTTACCATGTTGAGAGAAGTTATTGAATATTTGTTCTTCTTTTATTCTTCCCATTGCTTGACCCATTTTTCTTAAGTTTATACCAAGTATATCCCAAGAAGAATCGTTTATAGCTTCTTCAGTCATTGAAACTCTTACACCGAATTTTTTAACTCTGATTTCAAGAGTTGCGTTTTCTAAAGTGTTAACGTCTGCTCTTGATTCTTGGTACTTAGTACCTTCACCAACTTCATAAGCTATTAATTCCCCAACTACTGGAATTACATATACAGCTGATGAACCACCATCTACTCTTACTTTTTGGAAAAACTGTGTACCTAAATAAGTAGGTTCCATAGCTTCTCTTAATTTTCCTTCTATTACTTTAGGTATTAATTTTATTGTATCTGTAGTAGTTATTGCTTCTTTTATAGTCATAGCACCTTTAGAATAATCTCCATAAGCGTTTCTAACCATTTTTTCCATAGAGTCGAAACCTTCTTTAGTAACTACGGGTGCTACACCTTCAGAAACAGCTTCTTTTACGTCTTGTTTAAGCTCGTTTATTTCATTTAAAAAACTGTTTAAACTCATATCAAAATCCTCCTATCTGTTTCTATTTAGTCATTAATATTCTTACTGTACCTTTGCATCCGTCCCAGTCTAGATTAGTTGGAACCCCTGCTTCGCCACGTTTAACATATGCACCGTAAACTGGACATTTCATGTCAGCTTTGTCAGCTACTTCTCTTTGTTTTATCATTATTAAACCTTTATGTAAGTCAGCGTAAACTATATCGAATTTACCACATTCTAATACAGCACCAGGTGCTAAAGTTTCAGTTATGATACAACTATCTGCAGTATCTTTACCTATTTGTACTTTTAAAGATTCTAATTTAGTACTTGGGAATATAATAGGTATTTCTCTTCTTTCTGGATCATCTATATCAGCTTGATCAGCTAATACACCTATAGTAGATACTTTTAATAAAGGATCTCCTGCTAATTCTATATCTCCTGATTTTTCAGATGAACCATAAGCTTTTACTACTGCGTTAGTACCATCTAATAGACCAGGAATACCTCTATCTAATCTATGAGCTTCATCAAATCTGCTGCTATATAATCCTTCTCTTGAAGAAGCTAACATATGTAAATCATTCATCATTGGAGTTCTATCGTAAGGATATCCAGGATATCTAAAATCTGATTGATATAAAGTTGGAGGATTTTCTACAAAATCTTCACCAGCTCTATTAGAAGTTGGATATATGTAAGGATTGTAATCATTGAATCTTAATCTGTCGTCTAAAGCCCATTGAGCAAATCTAGCAGCACCTTCTGGTAATAGTGATGCATCTGTAGCATATACTTCACCTATAACTTGTCTTCTTGCTTCTTCGTATAATTCCATGTCAGCCATAACTGCTGCATGATCAGGATGTCTCTTAGATAATGGTGATAATACAAATCTACCATTTTCATCAGAGCATACTTCATCACCAGGTTTTACATTACCTACAACTGAACCCCATGGATTTTTAAGAGCTTTTTCTCCTTCTATGAACCAAGGTAATTCTACTATTGCATCAGTTCTGATAGGACCAAAAGTTATACCATTGAAAGCATCAGCGAATCTAGTATATTCATTTCTTTCTAATATACCAACTGGTATATTACCAGGTCTTACGTCTCTTCTAGCTACACCGCCAACACCTACGTTACCGCCGTTAGCTTTTAAGAAATCTTCATCTTCGTTTATTTCGCCATCAAGTTCAACCCATATTTTTCCTATTAGGAATTCAGCAACACCAGTGTATTTTTCTAAACTTCCACCAGCTTCAAAGTCAGCAGGTTGTGCTAATCTTACATTTTTACCACCATTAGCTATAGTAACAGCATTTAAATAGTGGTTAGTGTCTGTATCCATTACCATTAAATAAGGGTCAGCTGCAACTATTCTACCTTTAGGTATAACCATTGCATTGTAACCATAAGCCCAACCATATCTAAATTGATCAGGTAGTCTAGGGTCTAAACCATATTTAAAATTTAGAACGTCATGGTCGTTTATGTTTAAAGAATTATTACTTCTGTTTATTCTTTGCCCATCACGTCTATGTCCTGGTATTCCATCATTTATAAACATCTCTCCATATGCACCAGGTTGCATAAAATCTTGAGACATATTTGTATAAGGCATTAGTGCCATACCGCTTCACCTTCCTCTTTTTATCTTCTTAATAGATTGTTGTATTTTTCTTTCATTTGCATTTCAATGTTATTATTACTATCTTTTTTGTCCTTATTATTTTGCTTAATTGTGTTATCAGCACTTTCATCTATAGATATTTTAGAATTAACTTTTGGTAATGCCTTAGCTAATTCAGGACCACTGCACATGAATTCTTTTAATACTTCTATTTTTGTATTAAGTGCTTCTTCAGTAGATTTAGATAATATCTCAATATTTTCACCTTCAAGGCCAAGAGATGTTCTCATTTCATTAACCTTTTCAGCTAATGCAATTCTTTGTTGTTTCTTTACTTCAAGATATTTTAATTCAACTGCTTCTCTAGTTTCTTTTTCTTTGTCGCGTTCACCTTGAAGGTCAGTAACTTCTTTTTTCAATTTAGTTATTTCTTTTTTAAGTTCTGCTACTTCAGCTTTTAACGCTTCGTTTTCTTTTTTAGCTTCATCGTCTTTGTCTTCATCTTTAGCAGCATCACCATTATCTGGATCATCTTTTTTAGGATCATCCTTTGGCTCATCTTTACCTTTTGGATCTTCGCCTTCAGGTTTATCATCTTTTGGTTTGTCATTTTCAGGCTTTTTGTCTTCTGTAGCTTTGTCGTCTTTAGGTTCATCACCTTCAGGTTTAGGCTGATCAGGGACTTGTTTATCCTCTGGTTTTTCGCCATCTTCTTCTAATGCTTTAGCTTCTTTCATCGCTAAGCTCTTAGAGATTTCGTCGTAATACAAATCTTTAATTGACAATTCATTCACCTCATCTTCATTATTATAAGATTCTGATACTCCTAGCATCTTTGCATCAGGCTTATAAATTTTTATATTATGAGCATATTTGTCACTAGGAACAATTACGTATGACAATTCTTTAGGTTCCATATCTTTTATAATCCAGAAACATAATTTGCCATCATATCTTTGTCCTTTAACATGTTCACATTCGCCTTCTTCAGCTAGATTCTTACCACATATAGAACAACGTAAGTCTCGAACCATAACACCTATGCTAGTAGTAACTAAAGTACCATTTTTAATACCTTCTATACCATCTTTATTACCTACATTACATGTGAATACTAATCCTGGGCCTTTTGTTCTTTCGCATGAATCAACATATGTACACTGTTTAATTCTCCCTATAGTTACGCCATCTTGTTCTTTATGATGCATAATTAAAGGTCGTTCATAAGGTTCTGTCCATCTAGGAACACTTGTTTCTAAACAGTGTGGCTCGTAATAATTTAGATTTCTTGTAATAACAGAATGTATACCTTCTATATCTACCATTATTGAATCCTCACTTATTGGATTCACACTTAAAGATTCATTAAGATCTTTACCTGGTATATAGTTAGGAACAAACTTTATTTGAGCATCAACCTCTTCTCTAATTTCTATAGCCATTATTCATTATCACCTCTCTTATCGTAAGTGATTGTATAGTTATTAAAAACTTCTACATCATTTAAACTTTCTACAAAATTAATATCTATATTTTCAATTTCATTTCCTTGTTTAATATAGACTTCCTTCATTCCTAATAAAGAACCTGCTTTAATATAAGAAAAATCATATGTAGTTTTCGCATGCTGTTCTAATAGTAGTTTTAAACGATATGTACAGTAATTAGATAAACTACTGATATCATCTTTATTATTACTACTAGAATCATTCATATCTTCAAGGATTGTACGAATATTTTTTTGTAATTCTTTATTTTGACTAGAAATATCAATTTTCTTATTAGGAAGTAAGTGATAAGATTCGTCAACTGAATTGATTTCGATTGTCGCTTCATTAATGGCTCTAAGGCTTATTCTGTTTAGCTCTCTTATAAAGTAGTCATATATTGTATTTTCATACAGACTTATTACAGTTTCATTAGAAATGCTATCTTCCTGTAAGTCTAATATAAAATCTAATACTAAATCTGATAGCTCTTTAACTTTTACGCTAGAAGTACCATGTTGATTTTGTGGTCTGTTATTATTAGTAGCAGCCTTACTTGGTTGCTTTTGACCACTAGTGTTTCTTGTTTTAGATTTGCTAGTACTAACAGATGATTTACTAGAAGAATTTGATGATGAAGAACTTGAACTATTATTAGCTGCAGTCTTAGCTGCATTTATTTTAGCTAATCTTTCTTGCCATTCTCCATTTCTATCTATTTGATCAAGACTAGATTTATCTGCTATCATACGTTGATATAATCTATCTTCATCTTCTACTTCATCTTTCATACCCATTTTTCTTCTTGCTTCTTCAAATGTAGTAATGTTAGATTGATATTTAAGCATTTCATGATTTTCTTTTTTAAGTTTAGTTTCAAGTGAGATTTCTTCAAATGCAAAATCTACATCTGCTGAACCATCGAATGGATTAAATCCACCTTCTAATAATAACTCAGTTATTACAGTTTCTTTTATCCATGTAGATATAGTTCTTTGTATAAACTTAACTGTATCATGTATTTGAGCTTCCATAGAGTCTGCATCTTGTTTAGCTCCGCCTCTACCCATTTGAGAAGCAGAAACACCAAGAGCAGAGAAAACTCTGTCTTCAAAATATCTTAAGTAAGGTTCTGCATTAAGAGCATGACCTTCAGCTCCTATAGCTTTTATTTCTGTTTTTTCATTTGTAATAATAAGTCCATCAAGTGAACTTGATTCTACTTCACGTTTAGCACGATTTATTTCAGCATCAGTACCTTGAAATCCTACTTCTGGTATACCTATCTTCCATTGATATAGTGGCATAGAAAATCTATGTATCAATGCTACTATATTACCTTCTATTTTTCTTAATAATTTAACATCATCTAATGCTGCTATTATTCTTGGTGTACCAAAAGCATTATTAGCATCTTTGTCGTAATACATATGAATAACATCACGTGGAAAGAATTGTTTTTTATTAGCCCCATGTCCTTGTTCATATTTAATTACATTACCATATTTATCTCTTTTGATTTTTACTGAAGCTGGATCTACCCTACAATATCCACCTACGACTTGATCACTGTCAAACGGAGTAGCTTTTACTCCAGGTATAGAATCAACTCTAGACTTTAATAGAATAACGTTTGAATATCTAGTAAAGTCGTCGGCTATCTCCTGTAAAAGTATATCCATAGGTTTGCCTGTACAATAAGACATAAGTTTAAATCTTTTATTAAGATAATCTATAGCTTCCTGATTATCACTTTTAAATGTCCATCCTGCTTTAAATATTAAGTATGAATATTTAGAGAATGAAATCTTAATGTATGAATCAGATTCACTAGCGTCTCTTATTTCTTCTAGATTGTACTCTGGTCTACTAAATACTTCTCTACGATATACTTGAGAAGTTAAGAATCCTACAGATTTAACAGCAAAATTGCTTATCGCTTTAGGATTAAATAAGCTGCTTACCTTTTTAGTAAAAGATATGCCTTCGTCTACTCTCACCTCTTTAAACTCAAGGGGAGAGGATTTAACCAATCCCTCTTGAATAGTTTCTATTAATTCCTTTTCTACAGGATCAATTTTGTCTTTTTTGCTTGGCGGAAATAGGCGGTCTCTTATACTCATGTGTAACCACTTCCTATTCTGATATAATACCTTCTATATCTGTATCTCTTATTATTAAATACTTATAGTTAGGTTCGCTAGCATCTATTACTTGCATACCTGCATATTTATTAAATAATACTATTTGCCCAGGTTCATATTCCATAGGCATTATGACACCATTGCTTAATATTTTACCTTCCCCTACTGCATATACTTCAGCAAAGTCTTTTCTAGCTTCGGCATCACTTTTACTATTTTTAGGTATGATTATACCTGAAGAAGTTTTTTCTTCTTTTCTTTCTTCTCTAGGTAATCTAAGTACTACTCTTCCTCTAGCTGGTTTAATATTCATTATCGTGTTCCACCTTTCTTAATCATTAATTCTTTCATTTTATAACCTCTTGCTATTTCATCAAAAATATCATCTGAAATCTTAATAGATGAATTCAAATATTTAAATAAATCTATATATGTATCTTCATATTGTTTATCGTAAGATTGACGAGCTCCTTTAAGAACTGTATTAGATAACGAACCTTCATTAGTTTTGCTATTACCGAATTGTATATTTACATAACGTTTTTTTAATTCGTAAGTAACTAAGAATGATTGAATATGACGTGTAGTTTGATGTACGTTAAAATTATTTTCAAAGAAGCTTAATTTAACGTTTGATATTTTTTCTTGACGTAAAGCTAAATCTTTTAAATGTTGAGAATCAAGTTTTACTGTCAAATCTTCTATATTGCCTACAAGCTTCTTAACACTAGAAGTATTAAGCCCCATAAGTGCGCTTAAATTATTATAGTAATAACCACTTAATTGTTTGATTAATCTATTAAAATAGTAATCTAGCAAATCGGATATATTTCTAATAAATTCATTTTCTATTACGTCACGTATATCTTCTCTCTTGACTATAAGCTCTGGTAAATCGTCTGTATCCCATAATCCATCATCATCATCATCATCATCATCATCATCTGGATCAGAACCATCAGGATTATCTTTTGATGGATCATCATCAGGATTACCACCAGGTGTTGGATCAGGATTAGGATGATGACCAGGATGTGAATCGTCATCTGGTTTATCGTCTGGATTTTCATCATCTGATACTACATTTATATAGCATGTAGCTTTCTTATGCGTATCAACTGATTCTACGTAAATCTTACATTGTCCTACTTCATCATGGCTATTAACAACGCCGTACTCATCTACAGTACATATATTCGTATCAGAAGAATACCATATGACTTCTTTATTACTGGCGTTATCTGGATATATTGTTGCTGTAAGTTGTACTTTTTTATGTTTGTTCATAGCATGATATTTAGGTTCAACCTCTACTCTTAATACATGTATATCTTTATCATCGTCTCCGCCAGGAGTAGGATCTGGCTTTTCAGGTTCATCAGTACCTGAACCACCATTTTTTAATACTCTGACTCTACACTTTGCATATTTACGTCTATCTGACGTTCTTGCATAAACACTACATTTACCAAGTGCTACTCCATATACATTACCATCTTGGTCTACTGTAGCAATAGATTCATCATCACTTGACCAATAAACAGTTTTATCTGTAGCATTTGATGGTACGATTGTAGCGTTTAATTTTCTGTATTGACCTACATTAATAAAAATACTTCTATTATCTAAATAGATAGATTGCACATTAATTATACTCGGTTTATCATCTCCACCACCAGGATCAGGGCCTGGTGGATTAACAGGTGGTTTATCAGGATCGTCACCTCCGCCAGGAGTAGGCGGTTTATCTGGAGGATTATCTGGGTCTCCACCTGGTGGTTTAGGATTAGGATCTGGTGGTGTCTTATCATCCTTATTTATTTTAATTATTAATTCTTTTTGAATTGATTTATCGGGTATAACTTTATCCTTCAAGAAAGGAGTGTAAATCATATCTATTACAGGATTGTAGATATCTCGTATTGCATTAGCTAACTCTGATGGTAAACCATCTATTAAACTGTCTATTCTATTAGCAGCCTGTGCAAGAGATGATGTTGTAGATACATTTGATGTCTGAGTAGTAGCAGGCGGATTATAGTCTGAATAATAATCTTCTGTATACTTTATCTGTGGCGTATAGCCTAAGCGTTGTTTATCGTCAGCCATTATTTATCACCTTCTAAAATTCCCTAGTCCTCCAGATCTTGAGCCCCATGTAGACCTACTTGAGCTATTGTAGAAAGAGTTATTATTATAATAACTGCTACTAAAATTAGTTTTAACCCATTTTTGTTGCTCGTCTGGATGTTCATCATATTGATAGTTTTCATAGAATTCTTGTACTTCTGGTGCTACCTTACCAGTTCTTCCAAGACCCATTGCACGAGTATCATCTTTACGAGCTAAATTAACATTAGATGTAACGAAATTAGAAGATACTTCTAGGTCTTGCATTACTCCTGTTAATTGTTTAAAACGTAAAGTCATTGCTAAATAAGCAAGTCCAAGTGCGTCTATAAAGTGTTCTTCTTTACTAGTGAAAGTAGGGATTCCATTAGCTCCCATTCTTTCTACTTCATAGTCTATTAATTGTTTGAATAATACTTCATCATATGGAGATAAAGCTAAATTGTTTCTTTCGAAAGCTATTTGTAATTGTGATACCATAAATGGTTTCATTGGTTTACTATCTTCTTCACCAGTAACAGGGTCATGTACTGTTAATTTATTACTGAATGACCAACCAACTACTTTTTGTTTTAAACCACTTTCAGGATGTTCGTCTCCATAAATATGTAATCTTTCTATTTGATATTCGCCTGCACCTCTATCACAATAGATAAATGATGGATTATATATTCTATTAAGTCTTATGATAGTGTTAACTGCTTCATCATATGAGTATTCTGCTTTCGGCATTTCATATCGTAATAGAACCATAAATTTCTGTAATTCCATATTGTATTCTAATATTAGTATAGATGATGACGCTCCGTATTTATCCCAGTCAACACCCATTGTACGGAATATATTAGGTGGAGCTGGATTAGTTTCGTCATATATTAACATTTCTGGCCATTTACCACTTTCTTCACATCTCATTTTTTGATAGCAATCAAGTTCTCTGTATGAATAGTCATAGAATGTTAATGCTTCATCAAGTCTATCTTTATTGAATACACCTGTGTCTTGATCTCCAAATTCAGCTAAAACTTCGTGAATATAACCTTGTTCAGAAAGCATAGCTCTCATTTCTGCTTCCATCTTTTCGCACCATTGAGGGTTGTGAGTAGATGGATGATAATGTTCAACATAACCTGTTGCTTTATTAGTACAACAGTTATAGAAATTACCACGTCTACCAGTTGGAGTAGAACTCATTATAACACGTATGTCAGGTCTTTCACCTGCTATCATGATTATTGAATCGAAATCACCATCGGCCATATAGTCACATTCATCTAGTATTAGTAAGTCTGCGGCTTGACCACGAATAGAAGCCCCTGAAGAACCAGAGGATGCTCCTGTTGTAAATCCCATTATACAGCTACCATTTTTAAATTCCATCTTATATGGATTCTTAGTAGTAGATGTAATAAGACTGGCAAGCAACGGACTAGAGTTTTTCAATTCGTTAAGTCTCATGAATAATAAACGTACTTGCGCTTCATACGGTGTTATTAATAAAACCCTGTAGTTTCTGTTAGTGGTTGCATTATATAGTGCTTCTACAACCATAACCTCGGATTTGCCAGTACGACGCCCACAACGATAAACCTTTTTAAGAGATTTATCGCGGAGCATCTGTACTTGATACCAACGTGCAGTCCATGGCGTATCTTTTTTCAAATTCTTATCATAACTTATTAAAAACGTTTGAGCCCATTTAACAGGATCATTCATTACGTTTTGTAGTTTTAGTTGTTGAGCTTTTGGCAAAACATTCGCCATACACTATTTCCTCCTTCCTATTAATTAATATATTATTTACTTATGTAAATAACGAGCCTCGTTACCCATTAATGTTTGTTCTAGATTGTAATTAGCCATCTTAGCCATTTCCATGCCAGATTGTCTCATTGTAGCTAATTGATCTGAATCTTGGAAACTAGCGTCCCCAAATACTCTGAATCTAGAAGCTGTATTCATTTGTCGTACCTCGTTTTGTAAATACATTGCACCAGTAACGAGCGCTTTAGGAGCTGCTCTAAATGCAGTAAGACCCATATATAATCCTGGACCCATTAATTGAGATGCGGCGAAGTCAACACCAGCACGTGCTGCAGAAGACATAACTCCACGTCCTTGTTTACGTGAATCTTTATATTTACTGATAGCACCGACAGTTGACATTGCTATATCAAGCTTACTAGCTTTCTTAAGTTTAGCTAGACCTCTCTCTACTATATCTCCTTCTTCTTTAGCTATATCTATACCAGCCTTTTCTTTTAATAAATCTTTATGGAATTGTAATTTATCTTTAAGTTGCTCTACTTCGTAATCGGCTTTAGGCTTAAAGTTTTCGAATCGAGTATTTTTATAATTATCTTTTAAATACTGTTCCATAGTTAATGAAGGATTAGCAGCTCTTTCTTTTTCGAATGCTTCTTGAATTGAACCGAAGATTTTATTATCATTTATTTCATTTTTTATATTTCCTATTTCTTCTTTGATATTACTAGCTCTATCACGCGTTTTAGCGTTTGTACGCTTCATATCTTTTTTAGTACTTTTTCTTTGACTCTTTAAATCTTTAATTTTATCTTTAGTTTGATTTATTTCGTCTAAGATATCTGCACGTCTAGTAGGGTCATTAACCTTTCTATATCTAGATTCTAATCTACGTAAACGTCTCATTTGTTCTTTTTGTGATGCTGTTAAAGACTCATAATTAGATCTGAAGTTAGCGTAATCAGCATCAAGCTTAGCGTTACGTCTAGCTTTATTAAGTTCGAATCTTTTCTTTTTGATGTCTCCTTCGACCTGATTCCTAAATTCTTCTGGTATGCTATTGTAACGAGCTATATTCTCTTCATCTTTTAACCATTTATCAGCATCAGTTATTGATTTAATAACTTCTGGTGTGCCAAGATAATTAGGAGGTTGAGTTCTAAGCAAATCATAGATATCTCTGTTAGCAGCTACTTCATGTAAGAATTTAGTATCAGCAAGTTCTCGTGCAGCTTTTTCACTATTAACAAAGCTTTGTCTGTTCTTGCTCCATGCTCTACGTTTGCGAAGAAGTTCTTCACGTTCGTCCCACCAAGCTTTACTATTTCTTCGTAATGGATCGTTAGGATTGTCTCTATGAGGTCCATAAAGTTTAGCTTCTTCATATTTTAATGCAGCATCTTCAGAACTGAATTTATCTTTACCAAAGAATTTTTCAAGTGCATCTTTATTCTTTTCATAATTACGAGCTCCTGCTTCAGAAGTAAGAGCAGACTCTTGAGCCATCTTTTGCATTCTTTCATATTCTTCTATGTAATCACTGTACTCCTTCATTCGTCTATCATAACTGCTTAATGGAGTAGGTGTAAATTCATCAGCTACAACATCATGCATTTTATATTTTTTATAATCTGGTTGATTAAAATGTAATGTAGGATCTGGTTGTTCTGGATTGAAAGTATTTGGTTCAGGTTGTGGACCTGGCTTAGTTTTTGGCTCAGGTTTTGGTTGTGGTTGTTGTGGATTTGGGTTCGGATTAATTGGTTGATTATAATTTTTATAATGAACATAAGGTATTTGATCATTAATTCCACCATATTGCAATTGTTCCCATAATTTATTAGCTTCTGATTTAAGTCCTTTAGCAGTTTCTAAATCAAATTCTTTTGTTGTCGTTATGTCTGTGGGTTCAAACTTTTTATTATATTCAACAACATTATTAGTTACCTTATTGTGTTTATATGCTTCAGATACAATATCTCCTTCTGTATTATAATAAACATTATAAGCATCTTTGCCTTTTGTGTAACCTTTACTTAAAATATTGTTATCTTTATCGAATTTGACATTCGTAAACATGTCATTACCTAAATCTATGGTTTCGATTCTTGAACCATCTTTTAATGTTTTAACAGTAGGTTTAAATGTATCGAATTGCTTTGTTACGCTTTCAGGAATACCGTCGTAAGTCAAAGCGGCTTCTTCAGTAACTCTACGAAGGTCAGATTCAGGTCTTACGCCTCTTGCTACTTCGAACGATTTTTGAACATCTTCTACTGATGCATTTAAATTATTATCACTGATATATTTCCACATATCATCGATAGCTTCTTGTTCGCCTAATCCTTCTGCTCTGTTTTGTTTAACTCTGTTTATAAGTTTTTGTCTGTCGATATCTTGTTGAGTTTGACCGTCTATTCCAACGAATTGGTCCATAAAATCTTCAACAGACATATTAGGGTCTAGATTGTTCCATATCTTGTCTATACGTTCTTGTTCTCTCGCGCCAGCTAATTCAGAAACAGCTTGGCTCGGAATTACTTCACCTGGCACTACTCCTTCAACTCCAGCTGATTCAAATGATTTCTGAACATCCTCGATAGATGCATTTAAGTTATTGTCGTTAATGTAATTCCACATGTCATCTATTGATTCTTGTTCAGATAGCCCAGCACGTTTGTTCTGTTTAACTCTATTAGATAATTTCATAGCATCGATATCTTGTTGAGTCTGTCCATCGACACCTACGAATTGATCCATAAAGTCTTCTATTGACATGTTAGGATCAAGGTTTTTATATATATCATCGATTTGAGATTGATCTCTATGAGCTCGTAATTCTGAAACAGCTTGTTGAGTATCGATTTCTCCAGGCTTAACTGCTTCTACACCTGCAGCCTCAAATGACTTTTGTACATCTTCTAGAGAAGCATTTATATTGTTGCTACTTATATAGTTCCACATATCGTCTATAGATTCTTGTTCTGACAATCCAGCAGCTCTGTTTTGTTTTACTCTATTAGAAAGCTTCATAGCGTCTATGTCTTGTTGTGTTTGCCCATCTATACCTACAAAACGGTCCATGAATTCTTCAATAGTTGTATTCTTATCTATATTTTTATATGCGTCTTCTATTTGTGATTGCTGTCTACGACCTATCATTTCTTGATGTGCTTGTTGAGCATTGATGTCTCCTGAGTTGACAGGTTGCACACCTGCAGCTTCAAATGATTTTTGAACGTCTCCTATAGTAGCATTTATGTTATTTCTATTAATATAATCCCATATATCTCCTCCGATTTCTTGTTCAGGTATGCCAGCATTTCTGTTTTGAATACCGCGCATACGAAGTTTTTGTCCATTTATATCTAATTGCGTTTGTCCATCAACGCCGACAAATTGATCCATGAAATTTTCTACGCTCATATTATTATTTACATTTTTCCATGCATCATTTATCTGTATTTGCTGTCTCCTATTAACCATATCTCGATAAGCTTGCTGTGGATTTATTTCGCCTGGTCTAACAGGTTCAATACCAGATGAAGCAAACGATTGTTGTACGTCACCGATAGTCATATTTGGATCCATATTATTCCACATACTATTTATTATACGTTGTCTGTAATATTCATTATCTGGTGTTCTTGGCATCTATTCTCACCTCCTTTAATTTTAATAATATGGAGAATGATGCAAGTCATGTAATGCAAGACCAAGATCTCCTGTAGCTCCTGCATTATTTAAATAATTGTGTTGCATACTTTGCCAAGTATTACCTTGACCATTAGATTGCAATAAGTTGTTATAAACAGTACCGTCGTTAGTACCAATTCTAGAATTATTAAAAGCAACAGCTCCGTCTTTTACTCCAGCCATTATAGCTCCACCAATTACTAAACCTTTACCTGTTTTGCTTAATTTGTATCCTATTAAGCTTTTATCAGAAGGTTTTAATGGAGCCATAGCTTTCATAATCTTTGTTACTGGATGATTAGTTCCTAGTAGGGAACTAGTTATTGGTGCTTTACCAGTTAATTGTTGTGCAATAAAATTAGCGTAATTTAACTGAGCCCCTCCTTCTGCAGCTACATATGCTCCTGCCTTACCTATTTTTTTACCAGCAGCCTTGCCGATGTCTTTACCCATCTCAAAGATAGTTCTTCCATCTGCAGCCTCTTCTGTTAATCCAATAACTTTAGCAGCAGCATTTGCACCTACTTTAAATCCTTTTGTTATACCTTTACCTACAAAGGCTCCAACTTTTCCAATAGCTTTAAGCGCACTAGCTTCAGGTCCTCCAGATTGACTTATAACTTTACCTATTCGTTTCCCTATAAAACCTAGTCCTGGAATCTTCATTTATAAATCACACTCCTAAATAAACGGAATAACAGGTATGTTTGTATTACCGTTACGGTCTTTGTATAGACCTCCACCTGATGCTACCCTTGCAGCCATACCAGCTGTTACTGCTGTACCAGCTATAGCTTTAGCATTAAGTTGTTTAACAAGATTACCTTTATCGTCTTTAACAGTCTTAGTGAATGCTTTTTGTACTGCTTTATCAAATGGCATTCCATCTTTTTTATTTTTATATATATTACGTACGCCATAGCCAAGGAAATCTCCTACTTGATAACCCTTAGTTTGTTTAGCAAGTATACGTTCTCCTAACTCTCTTCTAGCGTCACGTGATATGTCTTTAGCTTGTTTAGCAGTTTTACCATTCCTTAAAGCTGCTTGTTCAGCTTTCTTACCATATTCAAGTAAATGTTTCTTTTGGTCTGCAGTCATATTAGCTTGTATTTGACGTATGCCTATACCTTCGGCCCATCCTACAGTTGAACCTTTTAAACCATATGCTACGTTTCTACCAAATTGTATTGCTTTTTTTCCTATATCTCCAACAGCCATATATATCACTCCTCTTCATTATTAGTATCGTTGTTGGTGCTATATTCTTCTTGGAATTCTTCAGGGACTTCTTCTATTACATAATCCATATTTATATTTTCTTGAATCATATCGTAAATAGATTTTTCGTCACCTTGTTTCATTTGTGCTTTAGCTTTACGTGTAGCTAACATATTATCAAGTATCTTATCTCTACGTCTGCAATGTTTTTCATATATTTCGAGAGCTTTCGATACTTCTTTTCTGAAGAAGTCATCTCCTGTTCTTTCATTAGAACCAGTATATACTTCTTCTACAGCTACGCCCTCTTGTGTTAATAGAGCTTGGGCGCGTTCTATCATTATATCTGTATTTATCAGTTCTTTAACATATGTGAAGTCTACAAATGAAGAACTAGGATCTAGGTCAAAATCACGTTTATAGCCCTCTAGATTCTTTTCTATTAAAGCAGTCTCAAGAGCGCATTTTTCACCTTCTGGAGCCATATCATATTTTAATAACATGCAAGATTCACTGTATGGGCAACAATCGCCTTTACATGTAATCGGAATTCTTGCATAAAGCCCAGACTTAGTAGACAACATAGCCATAGCTGCACTTTTAGACTCTAATCCTGCAGGAGAATATCCCCATGGATTATCAGCGGCAATTAAATCGTTTTCTAAACGTTTTCTGTTTTCTACTACTTCTTGACGCTTAACTTCGTCAGCGACAAGTTCATGACTTATTTCTTGATCTACTTCGAATTCATATTCGCTTATTTGTTTATTACTCTTGTTCGCCATCTTCTAATACCTCCTTTCCTCCGTTAATAATATCGTCGTAGATTCCTTCAGCTATATTCCAGTTAACACTATGGAAGTATTCTGTATTTTCATCTTGATACAGATTAGCTTCGACAATTACTTTGACTTTATCTGGAACATAATCCTTTTTAACAGTAAGAGAATCAGCAGTAAATTCATATGTTATTTCATAATCGTTAGTACCGAATGTTTCTTCAAATACATGTACGCCTTGTAATAAATAACGTTCTGATTCTAAAGTATCGAGTTCTTCGATATAGTCATGAGTTGAAAATATACCGTGAATGACTATTTCTTGTTTAGGTACTTCATTACCATCTTTATCTATTATTATTTCATCGGTATCGACAACTCTTTGTTTAACTGTAAATCTACCTTCAACAAATCTCTCTTTATTAATTTTTACTTGAGCCATATAACCATCTCCTATCTCTATTCTTATTACCTATAGTTATAAATATATTACGCGCATCTGATGTCAATAGAACTATAAGCGTCCTTGAAATATATATGATGTCAGTATAAGGGGAAAAAATTTTTTCAAAAATTGCGAGCAGTACTACCTTTATATATATACTCCTCAAACAATAGAATTGTTGCCCCAGGGTACTTAGACCTGGGTGAGTAGTGTATATGAGCAGTATTGGAGTAATATGCAACGTCATACCAGCTGCAATGGGGGACATTATGAGAGAAGTACTAAAAAATAAGAAAGGTATAACAGTTATTGGTAAGTACAGAGTTGTTGATTGGGATGGTTGGAATGATCAACCTACTTACCTTTTAGAAAAAGTACAAGTATACAACAAGAAAGGTGAACTATTAGATAAAATAGATCACCTATGGTTCTTAACAGATGAAGAACTATATGCACTAGAAGATAGTGCAATCATTAAATTTGTAGGTGACAGCTACAAATACAGCAAAACAGGCCATATAGTAGATTATAGTGTTAGACCTACTTCTAACATACTAATAATGAAATGGCTAGATGCAAAAGTCAAAGTAGGGAAATGGTTCAAAAAGAAATCAGGTAAATGCAAATAATAATTGAACCAGTACATAGTATTCTATTTGTATTGTTTACATATGTAAGCTATATGCACTCCATACATATGTAAACATGATTGTGTGGGGAGTGCTTATTCATAGTTATTAGTAAATTAAAGATATGAGAAGCTACAATCTCATGGTACAAACAGTGTAGCATTATATATGTATGTATATAATGAAATATGGGTAGGAGGCCCTTGTATGATGTTAAACAAAATGAAAATAATGTTATTAGTAGTATTAGTAATAGTAATAGATACAATATCAATGGTATCTATAATAAGTGTAGCAGCAAGTAGAAATGACGATATATTAGAAGCAAAAGAACAAATAGCAGTAATAGAAGCAACAGATGTAAAAGACATTAAACATGAATTAGTTAAAGATAACTTATCATTCATGTTAAATGGATGCAGCGAAGAAACAGCTAAAGAAAATGGCTTAACTGAAAATGAAGTAGTAAGACTAGTTAAAGAAGACGATAATAGCTATAGTGATATAGCAATAGTAACATTCGAAGAAGGTAAACTAATATACAATACTGTTGATACATTAAATACTAGTATAGAATGCAGTATGATGAATATATCAACAATAACTATGGGCTGCGTAATGGTAGCTACAGCTTTAATAATAGCTGTTGTTGCTGTAATAGCAGAACTTTTAGATAAATAATATACATATATAAGCGTATATAGGGTTTTATGGATTTTACCTATATACGCTTTCTTTATATAAATCCAATTATATAGGTACATATAGGGGGAATTGGTTATGTTGAAAATGATAGAAATAGTATTATTAGTATTAGCTGGTATTATGACAGGTTTAGCAATATTTGCAATCGCTATGAGCGACGAAACAGCTAAGGAATTAGACGAAATAAGCAGATTAATATACAAAAAAGTATCTGCAAGACTTCAAAAAGAAAACATTGGAGTTATGACAATAAAACAGCTTATAAGAGCTGAAATGAGAAAGATTGACGACAAAGAAATAGCTATGGAAGAAGTAGCTAAGTCAATTGTGACAACTTTGGCAAAAGACATAATAGGTAGAAATATGTCTACAATCGCCTATGAAAAAGACGAATGTAGTTTAGGAAGCTATAATTACGTAGACGATTATGTATACGTAAATAGCTTTTATATAGACAGAGCTATAAGACAAAAAAGATCTATATCAGATTTAAATACATTGCTAGATACAATATGCCATGAACTTAGACACGCATGGCAAAATGACAATAATGTATATGACAATAACGAATATATAAACTCATTTGTAGATTATGCTGCCTATAGAAAGCAACCTTGTGAAAAGGATGCTAGATATTTTGCTCATATAAAAGTCTACACTATGAGCAACAAAGAAAGAGAAAGAATCTTAAAAGAAGCTTATATGCATTTATGCCGTTATAACAGAGCATAAACATAAGTTTCTTTTTTATTTGCATAAACCAGATTGGCTGAGTAGTTCATGGGCCTGAGCATGCCCTAAAAAGGCTTGAATATATTTTTCCTAGTAGGAGGTAATAACATGAAAGTTTTATCTGTAGGGCAACAAACAAAAATCCAAAAGGCAATAGTTAAACCATTAAACGAAGCTTGTAATATAGTTAATGGCTTCAACTTTGTTTATGAAGACGTTAAAGTTAATGGCAAAAGAACAGGCAAGAAAAGAATTCTAGTAGAAAGAACTTTTGAAGATATTGGTATGTTAAACATATTAAATAACTTTGAAGTTGACAACACTAGAAGAAGCATCAGAGCTATCAAAAAAGAAGATGGCAAAATTATTAGCAATAGAAAATACATCACAGGCGACTGCAAAGAAGCAGACGCAGCTTTCATCAAAGGTCTATATATAGTAGACTTCAGTGGTATCATCGATTTGACAACTAAGGATGTTATGGCAGAAAGAATAAGATCATTAATATTTATAGGCATCAAAAGAGAAAATGGTAAGTTTAGACTTGCTAAAGACATTAAAGACGCTGACCTTGTAATGATGCCTTATGCTGTGTCACCATCTCTTATTAAGCACAGTAGAATATACTATGCAGTAGTTGATAAGAATGGTGACTTGTTAAAACAAGCTCAAGCCAGATTCAATGAAATAGATGCTATCACTGGCCATTCAGTTGGCTATAAATGGGCTGAGCTGTTATTAAAAGACAACGTTAGTATAGACGACATAAGTAAAATAGCCGACAGAATAGGTATATGTACAACTACACCTATGATGAAGGTAGGTCATATCAATAATGTATTCTTTATGGATGCAGAACTTGATTATGGCAGTGACTATGAAGAAAACAACGACATCAGTGCTGAAATAGGTACTAACTTCGCAGATGGTGCTGTTAGATATAATGGCGATACACTATACCATCTATTTAAAACATTATTCCCAAGATTAAAACCTTGGATGATGTTTGGCCTAAGTTTACAAGGTAGATGCGATACTTTACTTATGAAAGCTCATGGCCGCTTTTTCAGAGGCAGAATGATAGCAAGATATTGCAATATCATGATGGCTCAAAATATCAACAAATGTCATCTAGTGTATAACGGTAAGATGATAAGTGGTAAAGCACTTAAGAAATTACCTAAAGCAAAATTAAATGCCATGTTAAGCAATGTAGATTTGGTTGGCACTAAAGACGAATTCAAGGCAGTCAACATGGCTAAAATCAAAAATGGCTGCAATTTATATATAGTAGCTATGAGCAACGTGACTTCAGGTAAATTAAGCAATCAAGCTGTTGCTAAAGTTGCTAAAGACTATGCAGAAGAAATTCAACACTTCTGTAGAATGGCTGCAGTTAGAGCTTTCTATAACAGAGAAACTAAATACAGTTTAAAATTTGACAGCAAATCATCTACATTAAAATTAGCAGGTCAAGCTTATGAAAATAAGTTAGCAGCTAATCCTGACGTAGCAGAACATGACAGACATGTAGGTGAAAGCCTAATTAAAGCTGACGATAGCTTCGCAAGAAGTATGACAGCGTCAGCAAATATACCAGTTAATGCTATGTACTTAAGACTAACTCCTGATGACAGCATTATATTAACTGGTGGTACTTCAATCCTTAATAGTACTTGGGTTGATTATGTTGAACCAGGTGCTGACGAAGGTTACGGTACTCACATGCTAGAAGTTTATTGTCCAGCATTTGAAGAAAAACATCTAGTAAGAACATATGATAATAGACTTAGCGATAGCTTAAGAACTTGTGTAGGTATTAAATACCCATCTCAAGCTCCAGACGAGTATGCTGTATTCAAATGTGTCAGCTTAGAAGAACTTAAAGGTAGAATTGCAGTATTAGACGTAGATGACGAATTGAAACAAGACTTAATAGAATTCTACGAAACTTGTCCAAACAACTGCATAATGGTTCCAGCAGACAATACTTGGAAGAACCAATGTGCAGGTTCAGATTTTGATGGTGACGACTTAGCTATATACTTTGAAGAAGTCGAATATGATGACAACGATGAATTAGTACACTATGGCTTATTCGAAGAATTAAATGAAGAAACTGGTGAAGTTAATTGCCACGTACCAGGCTTTACTAGTTTAGCTGTTAGAAAATATGCAATCAAGAATAACAACGTAGGTCAAGCAGCTATAATCACTTATAAATAATCATCATCATGCTTCAAGAGAGATCAGAAATGGTCTCTCTTTCTTTATGTTTAAAAAAAATAAAAATTACTGGAGGTAAGTAGTATGAAAGAAACAAACAAAGTCGTAAAAATAGAAAACATCATGGGTCTTAGCAACAATGCATATAAAGAAATTGTAGCAAGAAAACAAGTATTAGACATTAAAGATGTAAAAGACCCATTATCATTATTAATATCAACTACAGTTTTAGGCAGCGATATAGGTATCACTATCATCAGAGGTAGCAACGTATTAATGATAAAGAAAAGCTTAATATTTGAAGATGGCAAAATGACAGAAATAGGCTTAGCTTTATTACATAAAATGCTAGTTCCTTTACAAGAATTAGTAGACATAAAGAATATAGACAGTATAAAAGAACTTCGTGGCAAAAAGATCAAAACAATCTATGACGCTAAAAACTGTGCAACAATGACTAATAGATTCGGCATGGTTAGACAACTTAAGAGAATATCAGAAGCAGAAATACAAGCTGCAGTAGAACAAATCAAGTCATTTGGTATAGATACAACAGAAGAAGAATTTGATACATTCGTAAATGACTTTGTTAATATCGTCAGAGCCCTAGGCGAAAGCTCTATAGATGTAAAGAAACATAGAGACAGACATTACAGCAGAGACATCCATGGGTTCGTTGGCAAAGGGTCAGCCTGCATAGGTAACATGAAAGCAGGTAGAGACCCTAAGAAAGCGCTTACTGCAAATTTATATTTGAACTCAGGCGCTGTTATGAGATCTGGTGAAGGCTATCAAATGTTTTTACCAGAAGAGCTAGAAAACGCATTTGAAGACGCTATAGGCGATGTGAAACTAGCTGTAAAAGACAGTTTAGAAGACTGTGTTAATGGTGAACTAGCCAAAGTACATGGTTTTGACTACGACAATTATTATAAGAGATTGTCAAACTTACATGACTTATACCCTGAAACACGTAGAGTAATAAGTTATGCTTCTTCATTAGTAAGAGGTAGAAAGTTCACACAACCAGATGAAGAAGAACCAGATAAATATACAGATAAATTCTTAGCAGTATTGAGAAACTGTATATTTGGTGTTGCAAAACTAGAAGGCATGAAGATGAAAGACGTATATTCATTAGCAATTGAAATATGCTTCCTAGATAACAAAGGCTTCTATTACAAAGATGCAAATCTTAAATGTGTAGAAGTTAATAAAATGTTAACTGCAGTTGACAAAATATTCGGTGACATAGCAGTGTTTGAATATGCAGATAACAAACTAGATGTGCCACTTACAGTTACAGACAAACCAAGCGACTATGCTGATGGTAATGTCTATATACTAGAAGATGGCGCTAGTGAAGACTTCGAACTTTGTGTTGAAGAAAACTTCACAGGTGAAGCTACTGTAGTAAATGGTCAATTAATAGCTAGCTATGACCCATACGCTCAAGTAGATGACAACTATGTAGCTATACCAGTAGATAACTTCTTCCCAGTTGCTCCAAATGAAAGAAAAGAAGGCAAACTAGTGAAGAACAAAAAAGGTGCTATAAATGCTTTAAAAAGCAGCGACGTGACTAGAGTTAAAGTATCAGCAGATGGTGTCAGCAAAATATATGTACCTGTAGTTGTAGATGGAGCTACTAAGGCTAAATCAGTAGGCTTCAACAATACAACTTTATTTAATGGCTTAAAATTAAAAACTGTAGATCTACTATGCTTTGAAAAAGAAGAATATGTAGATTTAGCTAAATACTTATATGTAGCTAGAACTAGATAGTTATATGTAAGTTTAGTTGTTTTTGGGAAGATCAGTAATGGTCTTCCTTTTTTATTATTTTAAATTACTGGAGGTAAATGATATGAACGAATATACAATGAAAAACAAATTAGCTGTTGTTGGTGGAAACAAAGGCGTAAACGCTATACTTAATATGTATAGAGTGCCTAATTCGCTTAAATACTATGGCGTAGTTAGATTTAACAACTATGCATATAGTTTCATGGCATCAGAAAGAGTATTTAGAGCAACTGTGTATGGTTTTAAAGGTACTCTTGAAGAACTTGACAAAATAAGTGCTGCTATTCAGTCTCATATGAGACCAAACAGAGAACCTGCTTGTGACAGCACAAATCCTGACAGCCCAGTGTTTAGAGACAGATATTTATATGACTTTTTAAGTAAAGGCATCATGATTTATAAAGCACCTGGTTTAACAGACAAGAATGAAGAAAAATACCTTGGTTATGTTACAAGTCACGCATTTGTTGCATATAAAAAAGGTAACGACATAACAGTGCTATACAAAAATGTAAGATTTGTATTTTCAGTTAATAAGTTTGATAGAAGACCATCAACAGGCACAGACGTAAATAAACTTAATAATGTAGTATACAAATTAATCTTCAATGTTGACAAACAATTAAATGACAGCATGGCTAAAATAAATACGACAAATATAACTGAAGAAGTTGAAGACTTTGACGGTGATGAATTCTAGGGGGTGATAGCATGAGTAGAGGTACTCTGTATTTGAAAAGTTATCATAGTGGTGTTATGAAAGGAGGTGACGTAATTAACATCAATGTAGCTAGGGGCTATATGAAAGGTATTGATTATAGATTAATACACTTGGCTCCTAGCAAAGAACTATTCTATTGGTATCGTAACAATATGAATAGACCTGATTGGTTTAGTATTTATTGCAAGAGATACATGAACCAATTTAGAACTGACCCTAAAGCAATTGACGAGTTAAATGAAATTAAGCATCTACTGGACCAAGGACGTAATGTATGTATCTATTGTTTTTGTCGCGACGTGAACAAATGCCATAGAGGTATTATCGGCCACCTATTTTCCAAGAAGGGCTATACTATTACTGTTCTTTAATAGCCCCCTGCGGGGCCGCTTGTTATTTGTTCTATCTGTAAGCTGTCGCTGTGGCTGTCGCCACGAATATTACACGTTTTTGTGAATTTTTATATTTATAGGAGGTACGTTATGATTAGAGTATTTGAAGAAAAAATGTTTGAATATCAAGGTGTGTTAGTCGCAAATCCAGAATTATTAGATGATAGTGACTTTACTAAATTATTCGATTATAAAACTGTATATATCTATGATAGAAATCGTGATAATACAGACTATATTATTGGTAAAGTCATTCGTGATATCATCATTAATGACAGATTTGTCGATATACAATGTTCATTTATCAAAGATACTCGTGATCGTAGAGGCTGTACTCAAAAACAAATTGAGTCTCTACGTAGTATCCTTGGTAGTAACTATGAATACAGTCTCAACGATTTACAACTTGTGTTTCTAGCAAAACAACGTAGAGGCCTTATTCAAAAACTAATTGATACATTTAAAAATACAGAGTTTATCTACTGGATGCCTGGTATGATAACTGTTAAAGATGATAAAATGTATCAATTAGTTTAATCTACATACTAAATATGGTGTAGATAATTTTATTACTGGTGGTGCATTAGGACTTGATACTGTTGCTTTCTTTGCAGTTGAATATGTCAAATCTAAAGGCTATCCTGTAAAGAATATCTTAGCTGTTCCTTTTAAAGGTCAAGAAGGCCGTTGGAACGCTGAAAGTGTCGATAGATATAACCGTATGCTGAAATTAGCAGACAAAATTATATATGTCGATACTGTTGATGGTTATGCTGGCAATTATAGTATCGCTAAGAAATTGGATATTAGAAACCATTATATGGTCGATAATTCCAAGTTCGTAGTTACTGCTTATGATGGTAGTAAAAAAGGCGGTACTTATAACTGTATTAAATATGCAGAAAGCCATCATAAGAAAATAATAAATGTAGGCATTTAGCCTGCATTTATTATTATAGCTGTATTAATTTCTCACGCTGTCGCGTGGGAATACTATACAGTTATGTGAAATTTATTCTTTTATTCGGAGGTGTCTTTTATGATCGATATAAGAATTTGCGAGGAATGCTTCAACTATGATTGCCCTACTCCTTGCCCTGCTACGGACTCTCAAAAAATATCTTGCATTAAGCGAGATATGATTTACAGACTCAAAGATGAATTTAACTTTGACTTTGAGAATCCGAAAAATTACAAAAAGCTAGCTTCTGGGAAAAGTGAGCAAATCAGAGCTATTTACAAAGAATACACTGATATGCTACATCTAGATCCTAGTAAGCCATTATACACACATGATGGCAAGTTAATCGCTACTTCATTTGAGCGACTAGTAATCGGAGATTACGGCGCTTACATTGAATACGATTTATCGCAAGTTCCTCAAGGAGTTCGATATTACCTTGAAAGAGGACAAGAATATCGAACTGAACCTTACTGGCGCAACAGAGTTAAATACATCTGGTATACAATACCAGATTCAAAGCCACGTATCAAGATATACTGGCAGTTGCGCACAGTTACATACGCAGATTACAAGAGAAAGAAATTCTACATTTCTCCTTTTGAAATCATGCAATAGAATGAGCCTTCGGGCTCTATTCTATATGTACTGTCGTATGAGGAATACTTAACTGTATTGTGAAGTATTATATGTAATCATAATATCAGTAGTACATTTTTGTGATTACTCCCCTGCGGGGCCGTTACTGAATATTGGCTCTCACTAGGGGCATGTGCTGTCGCACATGAATACTTTACAGTTTTGTGAAGGTTTTTTGTAACCTGTTATTTTTATTTTTTAGGAGGTACTTATTATGGCTACTTACAACAACAATAAAAAATCAAGTGTTACTTTAGATAGTAACAGAAAGAGATATGCTCTTGTAGCAGGTAATGGTATAGCAATACTAATGTCTGATGAGCATAAATTCAGAAGATTTTCTAATCACAATAAAAATGCTATTATGAATTCACTTGAAGCGTTAGATTACATATTAGAAAAATGTCCTACTAATGACACAATATCTGAACTTGTTATCGATATCGGTATACCTAACTGTATTAAAGGTGTATTCGGTGCATCATTCAGACAATATATCAGAACACAAAAATTCGTTGGTTCTGGTGATATTATACCTGTATATATGCTAGATAAAATGAAACATGTAGTTAAAGCATATAATGACAGAAACTTCAATGTGAATATATATAGTTTATCTTTAGCTAGTGTCGATGAAGAAATGGTCAAGATTAAACAAAGAGCTTTAGATGTGTTATATAAAGTACAAGTTGAAGATAGTCAAACTCAATCTCAACCTGCATCTCAACCTGTACAAGGGTTTACTCAAGAACAAGTTAATGCTATGATACAAAATGCAGTAGCACAAGCATTAGCAGGTATTATGGGTAATAATCCAGCACCAGTTCAACAACAACCAGTAGCACAACCTGAACAACCAATTGTTGAACCAGTTATAGAACAACCTGTATCTACTTTAGCTCCTAAATCTCAACCTGTACAATCACAAGTAATAGAATCTGAAGTGGTAGACTTTAATGCAGATGATTTCACAGATGACTTTGATGATTCTGGTGAAGATCCATTTGCTGGTTTTGACGATCAAATTCCATTCTAGAAAGCAGTGTGTCTTGTCAGACACGAATACTAAACAATTTTGTGAGGAGATTGCTAGTTAGTAGTCTTCTCTCCTATATTATTATTAAATCGGAGGTATTATTATGAAAATATTATTAACTGAAAAAGAAAGAATGAGTATCAATGAATTATTAGATAAAATGGAAGTATTATGTGATTCTGAAGACGTTAAAGTATTAAATGACATTAGAACTAGTTTAAAAGAAAAAACAGAAATAAAAGAAGAATACATAATTGAAGCTTGTCTAAGATCTGGATTCATTCTTGACGAAACAAAAGACGCCGCAGTTGATTTAAACAGAGCTTACATGACTATGAAAGGTGAATGGAATTCTGTATTAATTAAAGTATACGCTAAAGCTTCTAAAGTGTTCTTATTACATAATACATGGACTAAAAGATTCTTTGAATCTGTTCAATATTATGTAGCTAGATTCAAAAAAGCTTATGACGATATGCTTTTAAAAGACTTTACAGTTAGACCAGACACTAAAGAAGAACCAGTCATGTCTGATGAAATTAGACCTTCTGTAGACGGTCACTGTATAGGTGGCAGCTGTCATCAATGTGAAGATTATGATAATTGTCCAACTGGACAAATGTCTGAATACTAGAAACAAGACCATCCTCACACATGATGGTAATAATGTGTGGGTTCAGGAGTTTACCCTTAAAGCTCCTACCATTCAATAAGCCCTGTCGGGCTCGAATACTTAACAATATTGTGTATATTATTATTTATTAGGAGGTTTTATTATGAATAAATATTTTGTTAGAGCTAAATACTTAACTAGTCACAATAATGGTGTACAATTTGCAGAATTTATTGTATCTGCAGAAACAACTGAAGAAGCTAGAATAGCATGTCAAAAAACATATGGTTGGAACTGTATGGTATTTGAAGTTTTATTCTGCTTAAACTTATCAACTTGTAAAGACGAATGTATTTTATCTGATATGATGAGATACTGCTATAAAAATAGAGAAATCGTAAGTGACGAAGAAGAAGATCAATATATATAAATCATTGTGACCTAAGCATGTCGTTAAACTGCTTCGTTATTTTAATGTTATATTAGCCTTAAATGGCAAGGAGGTATTTATATGTTATATTTAGGTAATGCTTTTTCACTTCAAATGTTAGACTGTACTGTTGCACACACTGTTTCTATCAAACCAATATCTATAGACGACGTTAAAACTGCAGGTTTTGTATCTGTAGTAGGACATCCTGATACAGCTGCTGTACTATCAGATATGCTTGGTAAAGACGTTGCTTGCAACCGTGTTTCTGTCAGTTTAACACCACATGACACTTTGATTGTTGCACAAGTAGTAGGAGGTAGATTACCTGCGGGTGCTACTAAACTACCTGACGGATTTAAGATGACATTTTTAAAAGTTAACATTTTATAGACAACATGGGTTCTAGAGAGTTTATCCCTTAAAAGCTCTCTTCCATTATTATTATGTGCTGTCGCACGCGAATACAATACAGTTTTGTGAAATAAATATTATTTACTGGAGGTATTGTTATGAAACAAGTTATTGTTAGTGTTGATTCCCTTGGAACTAGAGCAGTAGATGTAGATGATAAATTCATCTGTTTTTACACTGTTAAAGACAATGGTGAACCGTCTATCATTATTCCAGATGAATCAGATAAATATGAATTCTTTGAGTCTATGCAAGACCCTAAAGATTTCAAGACAGAAAAGATATTTTACTTAAGCCATATAACTAATGTATATGATCTTGTAAAAGATTGTATGCATTATTACAAGGAGTGCATTTAAGCACTCCTTTTTTTATTTGAAAGGAGGCTATTATAATGAGTGAAATACTTGATATGTACAATAATATAATAGATTTGGAATCAGATATGATTCTTAATCCTGACAACTATAGTGAAGAATTCAGAAAGAAATGCAAATCAGTAATCAAAAGAACTGAAAAACGTCTTCGTGATCTTGGTTACATAATAGATGAAGAAGGCGAATTGAAAGCTTTAAACTAATACTATAAAGGGGGAAGTATTATGTACAGTAACTATTTATTTTCTGAAAGTTTTGAATCTTTAAAGGGCGTAGCTATCGCCCTTAGTAGAAAAGGCATAAGAAATATTATCAGAAAGACACCAGCAGGTTGGTCTCTTGAAGTGAAATGTTCTATGGTAGAAATCAATTCTATTCTACTATAGAACCCCCGCCCTGTCGGGCTCGAATTCATTAGAGGACTACTTCTGAATAGTTGCTCTCAAGTAGCCCCTGTCGGGGCTGAATACTGTGTACTGTCGTACACGAAGACTCAACAGTTTTGTGTAATAAAATTTTTATATATTTTAGGAGGTAATTTTTTATGTTAAGAATTATGATTGGTAATATCAACACAATGCAAGAAATACTAGATAATGTTTTCAAACCTGTATTAGGTGAAGAACTTGAAGGTGTAGAAGTTTTAGATAATGACCCAAATAAATTAATTAAATATGACTTAGAATCTTTAACTTTTAACCAAGCTAGAATCATCGAAGCTTTACTTTATAACAGAAAAGCTGATGGTTTACTTGAAAACATTTATGCTGATGAAGCAATGACTCAAAACTTCGAAGTACTTGATGGTAATAGTGAGTTATTACTTGGTAGCTTCGAAATCACTGTAGAAAATGAAGCAAGAGCTAAAGAAATCGTAGACGACGTTTTTAAATCAGCTGGTGTATATGATGTTCATGTATCTATGAAACCAGTAGCTCCTGGTATGTTCACTTTCTGCAAGATATCATTATTAGCAGTTGGTTTAACAGAAGACCAAATAAAACTTTTAAATAGAACTACTTCTATGAAATCAGTTGGTCTTAAAACTAAAAAGCTAGTTCAATCTGCTACTACTACTGGTTATTCTAGTGCTAAGATAGTAGCTAATGATATCGTAACTCCTCTAGCTGAATGTGCTGGTAAATATGCTGGTTTAACTACTTCTACTGCAGTTAAAGCTACATATAAAGCTGGTGCTACTTTTGCTGACGAAGTATTTAGTAATATAACTCGTGAAGAGTTTACAGAATACGAACCAGCTAAAAGAGCAGTTGCAGGTTTTAAAAGACTAATCCATGGTGACAAGAAACAAACTTCTATCATGTCTAGAAGCTTATAGAAGTAACATATAAATAGTAATAAGGACTGGAGCATTGTACATGTACACTCTGGTCCTTGTTAATTTGTATATGCGCTGTCGCGCACGAAGACTTTACATTTTTGTGAGAGGTTAACCCCTCCATATAATAATTAATTGGTAGCATGTCGTCGAGCATGCAATGTGCATAATGCACAGAAAGAGGTATAAAAATGGCTAAATATTCAAAAGAAACTATAATGTGTATGGTTAACAGAAAAGACATAGTACTTGTATCTAATACTGAAACAGGTAAATGTAAAAAATACTCTAATGTAGAAGACATAAGAGGTTACATGACATATCTATTAGCATCACAATTAGAAAAAGTTGCTGAAGAAGCTGACACAGATAAAAAATATATCTTCATATTAAACAGAAGTATGATAGGTATCGACAAAGCAGAAAATAGACAAATATGGTTAGATACTGGCAAAACTAAAGCAGGTGATAAAGTATTAGAACCTGAATTCTTAGAAAACATCAAAGTTATACATAGCATATGTGAACAACTTGGTGATAGAGTATCTGTACTATCTAGTTATTCTGTAAGACCTAGAGAATATGAAGGTAGAAGATATGGTTCTGAAAGACTACAAAAGATACTTGCTAGAACATGGGAAGCTATGGACAAGATATGTCCAGTACAAAGAGCTTCTGCACCTGATAGCTTTGTATTAGAATAGTCAGACAAGGGAGTGGGCTTAGGCCTACTCTCTTTTTTTAAAAAGCTGTCGCTATGGAATGTGTGCGCTGTCGCGCATCAATACTTTACATTTTTGTGAATAATATTATTTTTACCAGGGGGATTTGATATGAAAAAATTAGAATCATTATTTGTAAAGAGAATGTTCTTAGAAAACTTAATAAAAGAAGCATACGTTAAAGGTGAAGCTAATAGTAGACTAGAAAGACTTGAAGAAGCATTAAAGGACGTAGAATATGAAATTGACATAGAAAACATCAAAGCATTTGCATAATTACATAACAGTACGGGAGGCTTTATGTCTCTCGTGCTTATAAAAAGCTGTCGCTTACGAATTTACATGTGCGCGCTCTGAATAGCGCTTAGCTTTACAGTTAATGCTCTCACATATATAGTACATACAACAAACTGTAAAGGGAATTATCTGAATAGTATATACATCTGAATAACGCGCGAGCGAGCGAAGCGAGCGAGCATTATTAACGACGAGCGCTAGCGAGGAGTTAATCGGTCGCCTGTCGGCACGGAAGATCATAATGAAGTATCAACAGTACTCATTTGATCTGCAATCATTGGAAACAGTAGAATTCTGAGTAGAAAACTCAGGTTTATGCAAAAATCGGCGCAAATAAGTAAAAAAGGCGGGGTTAAACGCATATTACAGTGTCGTTTTGGCAAATCCAAGTAAAAATGATAACGATAAACGGCAGGAGGTAGTCTCCGTACAGATTTTAATGATCTGAAGTACGTATTTTAATGAAACTAAAGCAGTAATTTTAATGAACTGAACTACGGATTCTACTGACCTGTATCATGTGCTTTCTACGAACTGTAACGAGTATTTACGTGTAAGTAGCATGTCAAGTAAGCGATAAAATATGCCAAGTAAACTATACGTAAGCCTGTACATATACGCTTAATAACACCCCTTCGGGGACGTACTGTCGTTACTGAATTCTATTTGTATTTCAATGATATCTACATTATATGAACACTATATTATGTACACATATTTGTGTCTATGTTATGCACAAGACTACTGTGTATATGTGTATAAGTATACTGTACTTATATGTCAAGTAATACCATTTCTGTATATATATGGTATAATATTATCTTTATATATTATCTGTACTATAGTATTATGTAAGTGAGATATAACTACTATATAAGTATACGATTTTGTGATTTATTGCTTCTTTTATTTAAATATTGAGTTAATAAATATGTTACCTAGTATATTTGCTTTATATTACGTTTTTAGTAAAAATAATTAAGGTAATCCCTTCGGGATGGGGACGTGGCATTCGCGAAATTATGAATAATTTACGCTCATCGCCACAAAAGAAAGGAGACGAATAAAATGAAGATACTAAACTGTACACCACATGATATAAATATATTGGGCGATAACGGTAGTACTATTACTAGCATTAAGCCTAGCGGAACGATAGTACGAGTAAATCAGGAGAACAAGAGAGTTGGATATTTAAATATAAATGGAGTAGCAATACCAGAATCAGCTGTCACATTTAATGATAATGGACTACCAGATGAATGTGATGACACATTATTAATAGTAAGCAAACTAACAGCTGATGCGTTCCCGTGGCGACAAGATCTGTTACTAGTAAATGAAAGTGTAAGAGACGAGGACGGAAAAGTAATTGGCTGTAAATCATTAGCATTCGCTAATAAATAATTGTAATTCGCAAGCAAAGCGAAAGGGAGGTTTTAATATGAAAGCTATAAATTTAATGGGTATGAAATACACAGAAGATATGATTAATGTACTTAGAAGATATGATAAACATATGAAAGATAGCTCTATGAAAACTATTGAAGAAGATGGTGGCATAAGCATACTAGATATATACGTAGCAAGAGAAGAATATTTAGCATTACTAAATGATGAAGAAGCAAATATAATTGACGGCTTTATAGAAATTGGTACTTTTCTATCTAAGCGTCACCCTATAGTCAATATAATATTTGGTATTGGCATGGTAGCATTAACATGCTTAATAGATATATTCGCAGTAAAAATGTTATTTAGTGTATTAGTAGCTGGCATATTAACAATAGAAATAAGAACATTAGCAGGTAAGCGTGCGTATAAAAAGATAATGAATCTAATACATAATAACTAAGGAGATGGTTGTTATGATATTAAAAAGATTCTATGGTAACAAAAGATATAGATTTCGTAAAGATATAATGAAAATAGCAATGGGCAATCACTATTCAGACGCTAACTGGATAGAAAGAATTGATGGTAAAGAAGTAGAAGTAATAACTAAAACTGGTGGTATATGCAGAGATGGAGAAGATAAATTCTCTGTCTCTCCTCGATGGTGTGAAGAAATATATAGCGAGGAGGAATAAATATGCTAGACAGATTCTATGGCAATAAAAAATATGTGTTTCGCAAATCATTATTTATAAAGAGTATGGGAGAACAATTTTTAACCCCATGGGCAGAAGAGCTCGACAATGTAGAAGTTGAAGTAACATCTCGTACTACAGGTACATGTACAATCAAAAATAGAAAGTACTATATATCTCCTAATTGGTGCGAATTGATGGAGGAATAATTATGAATAGATTTTATGGCAATAAGAGATACAGATTTTGTAAACATCTATTAGAAAGAGACTTACAGCATGAAGGAAGCGCATGGACTGATAAAGTAGACGGCAAAGAGATTACGGTAGTAAGTAAGACAGGTGCTTTCTGTAAAGATGATGATGGCGAAGCATATGGTATAGCACCAGAATGGTGCGAAGAAATAATTTATGACGAAAAAGAGGATTCAGACAATTAATGTCTAATTATATAAGTACCCCGAAAAATAATATTATGAGCTTAGACCTGAGCATGTCTTAAAACTGCTCTTTTATATTATAAAGAGGAATGATAATATGACCAGGGAAGAATTACTTCATAGACTCGATGAAATAAGCAATCTAGGTGATAACTGGAATCTCGAAGGCGCTAAACCTATTAACAGAGGAGTGATTATAAATGCTCGCAGAATAATTACTGACTTTAAGAATCCTCCTCACTTTATAGCACCTGTGTCATATGGTACCATTCAATTAGAATGGGAAAATAACAATGGGTACTATATCGAAATAGAATTAGAGCAACCTATTGAAAATAGATACAGAATCACTATATTTATACTGAACAATGTAGATGACACTCAGATGTTTAAAACAATAGAGTTTGAAAATTATATACTTATCGATAATCTAGTAGAATTATTTATTAATAGCTAGGAGGGATTATTATATGGATATCAAAAAAAGAACCGACGAAGTATTAAAAAGCTTTAACGCTTACTGTGAACATAAGGATTGTGACAGAGTATGTCCTAGTGACAAATACGAAAGATGCTTCGCAGAATATGTAGTTAAAACATATGAAAAAGATAACAACGACGGTCTTGAAATAAACGGCATTATATATGAGAGAGATTTAAAATTAACAGCAGAGCAAATAGAAGATTTATTTTTCGACTGGCTCGAATCATTAGGTTTAGAATTTGGAGGAGGTATAGACTATGTCAACTGCAATGAAAAAGAATAATGATAATAACAAAAAGGTTAACAAAATGAAAGAGATTAACTTTATACCATGGCACTCATATATAGGTCTAGCCATACCATTCTTTTTCTTTGGTATGTGCTTTGACCGAGCATTGAATCATACAGATATTCTAGCATTAATAATAGGTACAGCATTTGCTTTACAAATGAGTATAGTAGTGTATCTATCATTACGAGATCTTAATAAGACATATAATAAACTATTTAGAAATAATAACGAGGACAAAGATGAATAAGACAGAGATAATATTAGAACTTAATAGATTAAAAGACGAAGCTATAGCCAATATAAAGAAAACAGATTGTTACATAGAGAACCATTTAATTAGTTAAATAAAGGAGGTAAATAGCATGAAAGGTAATTTAAGAGAAAGATTAACTGAAACATTTATTAGTTATTGTGAAGAACACAACGGTGAATGTCAAAAATGTGATGGTCCATGTTACAGAGAAGTACCAAATACAGATAAAACTATATTCGAAGAATTAAGAAGCTTATTTGAAGAAATGGATGAACATTATAAAGAGGTAAACAATGAAATTTAGATTCACAAAGAGAGATTTAAAAACAACGCTTAAGAACCATTACAAAAGAAAAGATACTACATATGCCATAATCGATACTGCACTTTATATAATATTAATGCTTATAAGTGTATATGCACTAGAATTTATGACTAGCGCAGATAAGTTTACTGTATATTTATTAAGTGCAGTTATCGCAGTCATATCTAATTTATACATAGGTTATTTAATTAAAAAGGAGGATTAATTATGATATTTAAAAAAAGAGATAAAGTAAGACCAGTAAATGAAAAGATAAAAAGCTTACATTGTCCAAGTTGGCACCCAGATAGAAAGAGATTAGAAAATCTTTTAACAGAAGAACAAAGAAAAAGATATACTTCAGAGTTTATACATTTCAAAGCTAATCTTAATATATATGAAGTAATTGGATATATAAATCAACAGGAAGTATGTGTTGAAGACATGGCTACAAAAGATATATGTTTATTTAATGAGACAGAATTAACATATCTAGACGATAGAGTAAAAGAATACAATATTCCAGAGTTCGTAGACAGTGAAATAAGTAAAATAATAGTAGCTGGACGATATGTAAAAGTCATATTAAGAGATGGAGCCGAAGGCGTAGCATTATGTAATGATACAGATAATTTCCATGAAGACATAGGAATAAACATAGCGTATCTAAGAGCTCAAGCTAATAGTATAGGAGGTAAAGGTTATTATGAGCAAATTTAAAGTAGGAGATAAGGTTAAGCTTAACCTGTCAAGTCAAGACTTTAAAGAACTATTAAAATATAACAGTCAAATAGAACGTGAAATGATGTTATGCCGTAATGCCAGATACATGATAATAACAGAAGCTGAAGATTGGGGTGAACCTTGGGGCATGCAATATTCAGTTGATGTAGATGGAGGCAGAACAATATGGAACGATAATGATTTAAAATTATATAACGATGGCGTGTAATGCGCCATAGCAATTATAAGGAGGAAGTATTATGATAAGTCCATTAGTAGTAGCCGTTATTATTATATTAGTATTAGTTGTAGTAGTAACTGTATTGAGAGGAGAATAATTATGGCGAGAAAATATCTTGAAGAAATAGGAATCAAACCAGAAGATACCCCTTGGGGATATGGTTATGAAAATGACGAAAGAGAAGAGAGATGGCAAAAAGAAAGAGAAGAAATAGGTTTCGATGAAAGAGAAACCTGGTCATTAGATCATACTATGAATCTATTATTATATGAAAGATTACGTAGATATAAAGAATTAGCAGAAAAGATCATCAATCTAGATTTTTATACATTTAAGTATAATGATGAAGAACTAACAGAAAGACAATGTATTGAAAGAATACTTGAAGGTTTAGAACTAGAACTAACTCTAGGTGAATGTGATAAAAGAAGACAAGAGGATGAATATATTAAAGAGAGAATAGGCAGTATATGGAAACTATACGATCTAGTAAAATACGCATTGTGGTGGTGATTATATGAAACAATCAGTTATAAGATGGGAAGAGAACAAAGAAGTCGATAGAAATGATATAGACACAACTAAAGATTTGTTCGAGCAAATAATAGAAGATAAGCGTGAAGCTAAGAGCCATAATGTATTATCGTCATTTAATGACGGTATGATTAAAGTACAATTAACAGATGGAACTGGCAAAATAGTCGAAGGTGATATCTATTTAGTATCAGGCTGGTCATTGAAAAATGAAGATGATAGATTTTTATTATCAGGTGTAGTGACTAATGTATTCGGTCACGAAAAATAAGGAGGTATATTATGAATAAGAAAGCTTGTTTAGAATTAATTAAAGAAGAATTCAGATTCTTACTTCAAACTGATGAAGAAGCAGAAATAGTATGCGATAAACTTATTAGTGAATACGAAAGCAGTAATAGACACGAAGGCTTTGAAGCATTCGTTATAGATTCGGTTTGTATGTTTGATTGTAAAGAGGATGCATTCGAATGGTTTGTTGGCACTAACACAAGCTATCTTGCATTACTCGATGAATTAGACACACAAAACTTAGAAATAACACAAGATATGGTAGGCAAAGATCTTTGCGATGCATTGATAGATTGTTATTTAGATAATCAAGAAAATTATATGAAGATTAACGATCATATATACTTAGCGTGGTGGATGTAATGAAAATACTCGAATATTTAATAGGAGACTGTGATACTTGCAAACATAAAGACAGTTGTCCTTATATTGAAGAAGGTAAAGGAAGCTGCTTTGAAATAGGAGGCTTCGAGCCTCATTATGAGAAGGAGGAGTAAATATGAGCATGTTAGATAATCTTGCTGGTGGTATGAGCTTCGAAGTACGTAATGGCAGAAAATTCTATGTAATAGATGATAGTATATTTGTGCAAGCGGGTATAACAGCCCGCGAGCCTAAAATGGAATTCGCAGGACAAATACTTGAATTCACATCAGAATACGACGAAGATATACTCCACAACGATAGCAGAAACAGAGATATAATGATTATATATAATCATGCAGGAACTGCAATATTTAAACGTCATGAAATAGATAATAGTGATAAATTACCAGGTGGTGATAACAGATATAAAACATTGTATGCTAAATGGAAAGCATTTTGCATGAGTCATGATAAACGATGCGAATGGAGCAGATGCGAACTATGTGAATATGATGGTTATAACCATTGTGAACTTAAATGGCTCGCAGACCATTATGATACAGATAAATTAATAGGAGGTAAATAATATGCCAGTAACAGAGAAGCAGCGAGCATGTCTAAGGATATTATCATATCTTACAGGCGAGCTTTGTGATGTAGGCGTTAAGACATTTGAAGAAGCAAATGAGATATTGAAAGAGCATAAGAAAGAACTAGAAGAACATATATCGGTAAAATACTTAACAGATAGAAATGAAGAACGTTCATTAATAATGGAAGTATATATAGACGAATGCTATGTATTCGTAATAGAACTTTATTGTAAAGAAAAAGTTAAAAATACAGATACCATATATACTGTAGATGTGGTATCATTTGGTACATATGCATAAAAAGGAGGAGAATATATGAGTGGAGAATACAGACCAACATATAAATTTACATTAGAGGAGTATAACGACGGTAAGCAAAAATGGCAAAGTTGTGAATGTTCAGTAACAGAAGAAGTAACACAATTTTATGTAACAGGATATGGAGCAGATGCTAAAGAAGCAAAGGAAGATATGCTTAAAGATCTGGACAATTATATAAATGAATTATTAAAGTTTAGACAGTTATTGGAAGATCCTAAAGATCCGTGCGTTGGATGTATATATAATCCTAGCGCATGCTGTATAAAAAATGTATGTGGTGACAAACAGAAGTATAACGAAGAGTTAGAAAAAAGAAAGGAGCTTAGATAATGGGAGATGAAGTAATTAAAGTTCTTAATCATTTAGGCGATCAATTCGGTGTAGCAATCGATTGGTCATCAGCTAATGTAGTACCATATTTAAACGATTTGATGGCTCGTATGATCAAATACGGTATATGTATAAATATTTATCATATTATATATGCCATATTTATAACAGCAGTATTTATCGTAGTAACTATAGTACTGTACAAAATAGCATGTAAAATGATAATGAAATCAGAAGATAATGAAGAATATAATAATTCAGCTAAAGTATTATCTACAGCATTTGCAATAAGTCTTGTAACAACTGTAATCGTAGCTTTAATAGAAATAGGCAATATAAAAGATTGTGTAGCAGATATAATAGAATTAAATACCGTACCAGAAAAATATGTAGTAGAAATGATACAAGATAAGATAGATGATTATAACGAGAGTAAGTCTGATTAGGAGGTATGCTATATGTATCTAAGTGAAATGACAAACATAGAGCTTATAACAGAAATGAAACGTATAAGTAAAGGTTGCGTTCCCGTAGATATTAATCCATGTTATACATGTGAGCACAATCTTACTTCTAATGAATGTAAAGATTGTAGAGCAAACGTTATTGAAGAAATAAAAGACGAGCTCGAAGATAGAAACGTAGATTGGGAGGGAATCATATGCAAGAAAAAATAGAAGATTTTATGCTAGCTATGGATTCACTATTTGCTGATAACAAATACAAAGAAGGTGAAATAATAGATGGACGTTTTAAAGATGATTTAAGACATGATACCATCGATATATTATGTGATATGTTTAGCTATGAAGTATTAAACTTAATAGATGTGAGAGTAGATGAAAGCTATGTAACAAGTAGAAGTATAACTGTATCTTTTATAAATAAAGGAACAGGAAGAGTAATATCAGACACTGATGAACTCGAAACATTACTACGCCGTATTTTATAATTTATCCAAAATAGAGTATATATTAATATAAAGGAGGCTAAACTATGAGATTTGATGATTTTTACGAGGCATTCAACTTTTTAAGAAATCATAGAATGTGTGAATGCGAAATAAATCTTGGTGGCGATGGACACAAACGTAAATGCATGATCAATTACTTTGACAAATGTTTAGACATAAGTGTAGTTAAAGTTAATCCAGAGACAGATGAGATAGACACTAAAATGGATAACAATACTAAAACTGAAGTATGGCTAGAGTTTGGACGTGCTTTTGTAGATTACAGTATAACTGATAACGTTATGTTTGAACATGACTACAGACTAGACTGTGGCGCTGATACATTTGAAGAAGCCATAGTAAAGCTTGCTAATCTAGTAAATGAGTTCTACTTCGACAATGGAGAAGAAAAGCACAAGATAACAGAACTCTAAGGAGATGGTAATACGCAATACTCAGAAAAGGACATTAAGCTAGAACAATCTAAATTCAAAGCATATCTAGATAAGGAATTACTTGATATGTTCTATAACTATAAAGGCGATAGAAATCGTATTTATTTTAAAGCTCTGGCACGAGAAATAAAAGACAGAAACATAGATTTATAAGGGACGCAGCAATGCGTCTCTTTTATTATACAGGAGGTATAGTTATGTTAATAAATATAATTATAGGCTTAACAGCTTGTATATGTATAGGTTCATTTTTCGGTATAGCTTTATTTTTAATATCATATAAATTAGACAAGAATAACCTATAATGGAATAATTTGTATGATATAATCTAATAG
>ERZ808240.8-NODE-8-length-250399-cov-16.359729_pt1 | contig 250399 bp, 227 predicted proteins | sample MGYA00521084_ERZ808240 | MGnify/ENA primary metagenome ERZ808240 (study PRJEB31516, sample SAMN03275571) | gut metagenome | biome: mammalia-associated habitat; material: feces | host: Papio cynocephalus | place: Kenya | collected 2012-08-06 ...
GTGCCTATTATACACCACACTGGAGGTTTACACAAAGTATGGGATAGTCTCATTTTTTTCGGGCGCAGATATGCGCTTATTCGCCGGCGTTCGTCCCGCTGCTGTCCGAGCCGTCAGCTATCGCACGCAGATCGTCGGGCGTAAAGGAATACGTTGCGTCGCAGAACTGGCAGCTTATGCTGCACGCCCTGTCCTCGGCGATCATCTCCTCAAGCTCGCTTCGGTCAATACAGCGCAGCGCCTGCGCTACGCGCTCTCTGCTGCAATAGCAGCGGTATCCCACCGGCGCTTCGGCGACAATGTGGTGCTCCAGCCCCTTGAGCACCTGATCGAACACAGCCTCCGCGCCGTCCTCATCAAGCACGGTGGTGAGCTGATCCATCATGAAGATGTTGTCCTCCAGCTTGCCGATAAGCTCCTCCGGCGCGCCGGGCATGAGCTGCACAATGAAGCCGCCCGCCGCCTTTATCGTCCTGTCCGTATCGACCATCACGCCAAGCGCGCACGCGGAGGGTATCTGCTCGCTTTCGAGAAGGTATGCCGTCAGATCTTCGGCGATCTCGCCGCTGACAAGCTCGGTCGAGCCGACATACGGCTCTTTCAGCCCTATGTCGCGGCTGACGGTAAACATACCGTCCCGTCCTACCGCGCCGCCGACGTCGAGCTTCCCGTCTGCGCGCAGCGGCAGGTCAACCGCAGGATTCGCCACATATCCGCGCACGTATCCCGACGAATCCGACACGGCGACGATGCTGCCGACGGGTCCGCCGCCGTTTATGCGGATCGTGAGCGTGCCCTGCTCCTCTTTCATCATCTCGCCGAGCATAGACGCGGCGCAGAGCGCCCGCCCCAGCACCGCTGCGGCGGTGGGGGAGCAGTTATGTATCTCCTGCGCGCGCTGCACGGTATCCCGCGCGGTTATCACCGCCATTTTTATATAGCCGTCTCCGGCTGTTGCACGGATTATTTTATCCATTATTCATTTCCTCGCTTTGCTGTGATAAATTCTCTGCCCGCAGCACCCTGCGGTCCGCCGCGGCGGAGCGATATGCCCGTGAACCCCTCACGCTCCATAAGCGCGCGCAGACGCTCAAAAGTGTGGACATACTCTGTGTGTTCTTCGCCCTCGCGCCGCCATAGACTGCCCTCGCGCGAGAAGATATCCATGCCGTAGCTTATGCTTTGCCCGTCTGCGTTCATGTCGGCGCGCCACAGGCAGAGCACATCCGCCCGCTCGTCAACATACACCTGCCCGTCCATGCTTCTGAGCCATTCCGGAGAGCGTATGTCAAAAATCAGCAGACCGCCCGGACGGATGAATAGCCGCAGGCGGTGAAAAACCTCCGGCAGCTCATCAGGCGGGATATAATTCATCCCGTCAAGCGAGCAGTACGCCGCGTCGACTGTGCCGTAAAGGTCGAGCGCGCCGGCTTCCTGACAGAGAAAGAGCGGCGGCACGGCAAGCCCGGCGGCCTTTTCCTGCGCCTGCATGAGCATATCCGCTGAGGCATCGACCGCGATAAGCTCATACCCGCGTCGCGCCAGCTCACACGTGAGGGTACCCGTGCCGCAGCACAGATCGAGCAGAAGGCGGAATTCGCCGCCGTCGTGCCGGAACTCCGCCTCATAAAAATCCGCAAATTCGCCGTATGGCACATCGAGCGTCAGCCGGTCGTACCATTGCGCCAAAGCGACATAGCTGCTCACTTGTCCTCGCCCTTCTTCACGCGGTCAAAAACGATGGCGTATCCGCCCTGACCGTACTGGAGCGAGCGGTTGACACGGCTGATTGTGGCGCTGGAAGCGCCGGTCTCGGCGAGAATGTCGCTATAGATCATGCCGTCGTCGAGGCAGGAAGCGACCTGATAGCGCTGCTCCATCGCCATAAGCTCCGACATGGTGCAGAGATCGTCGAAAAACCTCATGCACTCGTCCACGTTGCGAAGGCTCAGTATCGCTTTGTACATGTTTTCGTTTCTCGGCTTTTTTGGAAGCTTGTTCATTTTGCTCTCCTTATACTTTGACGCGGAAAATTCCGCGCTGTTTGCTTTATTAACCATATATATTATACAACAACTCTATCAAAAAGTAAAGGGCTAAAGCGCTAAAGCAAGGTCGGACGGAGAAATAATTTACATTATTTATACTTGTAAAAAAGCAGTTGTCCATATATAATAAAAAACAAAGAATGCAGTTTGAATGCAGCAGGCGGAAAAGCTGTAAAGAGAATCAACAGGAGGTGAAGCGCATTGCTCATGGGGTCAACGTTATTCGTCAACATGGCGGTGGTGTGGCTCACTGCGATGATAGCGCTGCTGATCGTGGAGGCTATAGTACCGGGGCTGGTGTCGATATGGTTCGCCATCGGCGCGTTTGCCGCGCTTATCTCGGCGCTGCTGGGCGCTCCGCTGTGGCTTCAGGTGGTGTGGTTTCTTGCGGTGTCGGTGGCGACGCTCGTGCTCACCCGTCCGCTGGCGCAGCGCTATGTCAACTCCCGCGTACAGCCGACGAATGCCGACGCGCTCATCGGACGCGACTGCGTCGTGACGGAGAATATCGACAATCTTGCCGGAACGGGCGCGGTGAAGATCGACGGCAAGGTGTGGACGGCGCGCGCAGAAAACGAGAATGGCAGATACGCAAAGGGCGATGTTGTCAAAGCCGTGAAAATAGAAGGCGTAAAGCTTATAGTCAGACAATAAATAATATGTAGTGCCGCATCCTGCGGCGGAACGGAGGAAAAAATGATATTCGCAATAATTATCGTGCTGGCTGTTGCCCTGCTTATCAGCAATATACGTGTCGTCCAGCAGGCAAAGGCATATGTGGTGGAGCGCCTCGGCGCATACAAGACCACATGGGGCGTCGGCATCCATGTGAAGGTGCCGTTCATTGAGCGCGTGGCAAAGGTCGTCACGCTCAAGGAGCAGGTGGCGGACTTCCCGCCCCAGCCGGTCATCACCAAGGACAATGTCACCATGCAGATCGACGCCATCGTCTATTTCCAGATCACCGACCCCAAGCTCTATACCTACGGCATAGAGCAGCCCATGTTCGCCATTGAGAATCTATCCGCCACAACGCTGAGAAACATCATCGGTGAGCTTGACCTTGACCAGTGCCTGACGAGCCGCGACATCATCAACACCAAGATGCGCACCATCCTCGACGAGGCGACCGACCCCTGGGGCATCAAGGTCAACCGTGTTGAGCTGAAGAACATTCTCCCGCCGAAGGAGATCCAGAACGCGATGGAGAGACAGATGAAGGCCGAGCGCGAGCGCCGCGAGGCGATACTGCGCGCTGAGGGTGAAAAGCGTGCCGCCATCCTTGAGGCGGAAGGCGAGAAGGAGTCCGCGATACTCCGCGCTGACGCGAAAAAGCAGCAGCAGATTCTCGAAGCGCAGGGCGAGGCGGAGGCTATCCTCACCGTCCAGCGCGCCACGGCGGAGGGCATCAAGCTCATCAATGAAGCCGCCCCATCCGACTCCGTGCTGCGTCTGAAAGCGCTTGAGGCGTTCGGTGCTGCGGCAGACGGCAAGGCGACGAAGATAATCATACCCAGCGAGATACAGGGGCTTGCGGGACTTGCCGGGGGCGTTATCGAATCTGTCAAAGAGAAGTAAAAAATACGGTACAAGCGCAGAAGACCGGCGGCATTCGCCGCCGGTCTTCTGCGCTTAAGGGAAAAAAGAGGTTAAAATTCAATATGAGCAGCAGAAAAGCACTGGATTTCATGGCGCGCCACGGTATGAGGGCGGATATAGACCCGGCAGAATACGCTGAGCGTATGCGGCAGGACATGGAGCGCGGTCTCAGAGACGAGAAGAGCTCCATGCCTATGATACCTACCTATATAAAAAGCGACGGCTGCATCCCGAAGGGAGTGCCCGCCGCAGTCATCGACGCAGGCGGCACGAATTTCCGCAGCGGTCTTGTCACATTCACGGACGCGGGCTATGAGCTTGCCGATGTGACAAAGCGCAAAATGCCCGGCACGGACAGGAGCGCCACGTGGGAGGAGTTCATATCCTTCGCGGCGGACAGCATCCAGCCGCTGATGGACAGGACGGATCTTATAGGCTTCTGCTTTTCCTATAATGCCGACATAACGCCGGAGATAGACGGGCTTGTCAAACGCATTGATAAGGAGGTCGTCATCACCGGCTCGTCCGGACAGCTCGTGGGCGCGTCGCTCACTGCGGAGCTGGAGCGCCGGGGGATAATGGGCAAGCGCGTTTTTATCCTCAATGATACCGTCGCCGCGCTGCTCGGTTCATCCTGCACGCTCGACAAGTCGGCGTACAGCGGCTTTATCGGGCAGATCAGCGGCACCGGCACGAACACCTGCTGCGCACTGCCGTATAAGCGCATTGTAAAGCTCGGACGCGACGAGAACGAGAGCATACTGGTCAATCTTGAATCCGGGCTGTATGACGGCATACCCCAGGGCGATTTCGACATTGTCCTTGACTGCGAGAGCCATAATCCCGGCGAAAAGATCATGGAAAAGCTCACTGCCGGCGTGTATCTGGGGGAGCTTGGCCGCCTGATGCTCCGCGCTGCGGCGGATGAGGGGCTGCTGAGCGCCGGCTCTGCCGCGCTTGTGCGTGCGCTTGGGAAAATAGACGCCTCGGTCATTGACGCCTGGGCGAGCGGGGAACGGCTCGACCTCGCCGCGGACAACGCCGATGACGCGGACTTTGCGCAGACGATGAGCCTTGAGCTTTTCCGGCGCAGCGCGCGGTGCATGTGCGCAAACCTTGCGGGCATAATGCTGCTCACCGGAGCGGGAGATGACGCTGCGCGCCCCGTGTGCGTGTGCGCCGAGGGCTCACTTGTTGACCGCAGCCGTCACTTCCGCCCCATGCTCGAAGCACTTTTGAGCGAGTATGCTGAGGGAAGACTCGGCAAGCACGCCGTTTTGCGCGTCAGCCGCGAGACCACGCTGCCCGGCTCTGCCGCTGCTGCACTGCTGAACAGATAAGAGCGAAAGAGCATACGGTCATGAAAATCTGCGTATTGAACGACAGTTATTTCAACTTTGGCGACCTGAGCTGGGATGCGCTGCGCGAGTTTGGCGAGGTCAGCGTATATCATACGCATTCCGACGATCTGGAGGAGCTCACGCGCCGTGCGCTGGATGCCGACATCATCGTCGGCGACCAGCCGATGCCGCGCGGACTTATCGCCGCCAGTCCAAGGCTCAGGTATATCACGCTCACCGCCACGGGCTTTGACGGCGTTGACACCGCTTTCGCGCGTGAGCGCGGCATACCGGTTTCCAATGTTCCCAGCTACGGCACGACCTCCGTGTCGCAGTACGCCATCGCGCTGCTGATGGAGGTGTGTTCGCACACAGCGTATTTTGACAGCCGCGTGCGCCAGGGACATTGGCACGACTGCGGCGCGGAGTGCGCCGGGGAGCACCGCCTTGTCGAGCTTGCGGGCAAGACCATGGGCATCATCGGCTTCGGGCGTATCGGACGCGCCGTCGGCGCGGTGGCGAAGGCGCTTGGCATGACCGTCGTCGCCTATAACCGCAGCCGCTGCCCCGAGGGCGAGGCGATAGGGGAGTATGTCACGCTCGATGAGCTTTTTGTCCGTGCGGACATTATAAGCCTCCACTGCCCGGCGAATGCCGCGACCGTCGGCATCATCAATCGCGGCAGCATTGCCAGAATGAAGGATGGCGTTATAATCATAAATAACGCTCGCGGCTCGCTCATCCGCTCGGCAGATCTTGCCGAGGCGCTGGAGAGCGGAAAGGTCTGGGCGGCGGGGCTGGACGTTGCGGAGCATGAGCCTATCCCTGCGGACGATCCGCTCCTGCGTGCGCCGCACTGCATTATCACCCCGCACATAAGCTGGCTGCCGAAGGAGAGCCGCCAGCGCATTGTTGACACCACGGCGGAGAATATCCGCGCTTTTCTCGCCGGGACGCCGCAGAACGTTGTGAACTGATATACAGAAAAACAACTCACCGGGCTTTGCAAAACCGCAAAGCCAGGTGAGCTTTTAAGGCAGCGCCGCAAAAAGCGGCGCTGCCTTAAGCTATTTCATGCCGTATACTCTTGCCACGCGCGGCGAGAGCGCCGCAGTCAGCCCGCAGCCCTCGTCCCCGCCGATGAGCAGCGCCTGCGCCTGCGATGAGAGCAGCCGCCCGCCCTCGTCATAGCCGAATATAGTCACGCTGTCGCCGACGCGGCAGCTTGTGCCCGTCACATCCGCAAACGCCTGATCCATGCAGCACGCCAGCAGCGGGCATTTCCGCCCGCCGACGAGCACCGGCGCGTGCACGGCGCACAACGCGCTTTGCAGCCCATCCCCATAGCCCACGCCTATTGTGGCGATGTCCGCGTCATGCGCCAGCGTGTACGCCCTGCCATAGCCAAGCGTATCCCCGGCATGACGGCGCTTTACCGCCGTGACATAGGTGCGCCATGTGGCGACCTCGGCGATGCCATGCCCGCAGCCCTGCGGCGCGTCCATATACAGCCCGCGTCCTATCCGCACCGCATCCAGCGCATACTGCGGATACTGCTCGTGCGAGGCGGAGGAGGATATGTGGCGCGTAAGCCCCGCATACCCCGCCGCCTCCAGCTGCGCTGCGGCGCTCTCAAAGCGCGCGAACTGAAGCGCGGTCAATGCGGCGTCGTCCGTGTCCGCAAAGTGCGAAAACACACCCGCGGCGTCTATGCTCTTTGAATTGTCCAGCGTGGAGATAAGCCCGGCAAGCTCTTCACCGGGCTCAACGCCGATGCGGTGCAGCCCTGTGTCTATTTTTATATGTATGCGCGCTCGAAGACCAAGCTCACCCGCGCACGCATCGAGCGTGCGCGCAAATTCTGCGGACGCGCAGGCAAGCGTCAGCCCGGCTTCCACCGCGGCGGCAAGCTGAAAGGGAAGGGCGCTGCTCATCACGAGTATGCCCCGTGTCCAGCCGGACGCGCGCAGTGCCAGACCCTCCGAAACGTGCGCCGCGGCGACGCAGTCTATGTCCTCAAACTCCGCTGCCGTTCGCGCGATACTTGCCGCGCCCAGCCCGTAAGCATCGTCCTTCAGCACGGGGATGAGCTTTGTGCCGGTGGGGAGCGTATTCAATATGGTCCGTATATTTTTCCGCAGTATGCCTGTATCGACATACAGATACGAGTTATTCATAATATTCATGTCAAAATGTATAAGCCTCACAGCAGGATCTTTATTGCACACCCATTATAACTGCTTATCCGAGCTTGTGCAACAATAATTTTCACGGTCTTGTGCAGGCTGCACAGCGCCGCGTGAAAAAATATCTGAAAAATTCGCAGAAAAGGTATTGACAATGAATATTTATTCGTGCTATACTTTGGAACGTCGAGAGACAGAATGAATATAACATGAAAAAGAGGAGAATAAAATGAAAAAGATAGTTTCCCTTATGCTGGCGCTTGCAATGGTGTTTGCGCTGTGCGCCTGCGGCTCTTCCGCCTCCGCCCCTGCCGCGACCGAAGCTCCCTCCGCCGTTGAGGCGGCGACCGACGCCGAAGAGGCAGCCGCCGAGGGCGGCGAGCTGATACTGGGCACGTCCGCTGATTACGCTCCGTTTGAGTTTATGTACCCCGATGAGAACGGCGAGATGGTCTATGGCGGCATTGATGTCTTCGCTGCCGACTACATCGCCCAGTCCATGGGTAAGACCCTCAAGGTCGAGAATATGAGCTTTGACTACCTTCTCGCATCCCTCCAGAAAGGCGATTACGACATGGTCATGGCGGCAATGGAAGCCACTGATGAGCGCAAGAACGCCGCCGACTTCTCCGAGCCGTACTACACCGACTACCCCGCAATGATCCTTGTCAAGGCTGACAAGGCGGATTCCTTCAAGACTCTTGCGGATTTTGACGGTCTCTCCGTCGCTGCCCAGACCGCGACCACCAAGGAGACCATCGTCACCGACTCCATGCCCGGCGCGAACCTTGTCTCCCTCCAGAACGTCAACGACATCATCAACCAGCTTGTCAACGACAAGATCGACGCGGCTGTGCTCGACGGCAGTGTTGCGCTGAGCTTTGTTGAAGCCAACCCCGATCTTGCAGTTGCCTCCGCCTCTGATGAGCTTGGCGCTGCCGAGCCCTACTGCGTAGCTGTCCAGAAGGGCGACCCGAAGGGTCTGCTCCCCGGCATCAACGCCGCCATCGAACAGATGAAGGCCGAGAACAAGATCGAGGAGTTCAAGACTCAGGCCGACGAGCTTTCCGGCGTTGCCGTCGAGGTCTCCGCTGACGCACCCGCCGATGAGGCTGCCGCCGGCTGATAAATCCGGCATACCCGCAAACAATAAAATTGGAAAGCCGATGCGATCCACCGGCTTTCCAATTTCGCGCTTACCCGCCCGCGCCACACTCCACAGAGAAAGGACATATATTAAATGTGGTGGTCTAACCTCTTCGCCGATATGAGCCCGGCGAATTTCTTCAACTTCTCTTTTCTGCCGAAATACGGTCAGTTTTTCATTCAGGGTATTGAATATACGCTCCTGCTTGCCGTGGTGTCCGTGGCGCTCGCCGTTATCCCGGCGCTGCTGCTGGCGCTGATGCGCCTGAGCAAAAACAGGCTCGTCAAATGCATTTCCGGCGCGTACATTGCGGTGTTTCGCTCCACGCCGCTGCTTGTCCAGCTCAGCATTATCTATTTCGGGCTTTTCGGCATGGTGTCCATTCCGCGCGTTACGATCCTCGGCTTTGTGGACATCAGCCGCTTTATTCCAGGCGTCGTGGCGCTCGCGCTCAACTCCTCGGCGTATGTCGCCGAGATATTCCGCAGCGGCATTCTCGCGGTTGACGTGGGACAGACCGAGGCCGCGCGCTCGCTCGGGCTAAGCGCCGCAAGCAGTATGCGCCTTGTCGTTCTGCCGCAGGCGATAAAAAATGTTCTCCCCGCGCTCGCCAACGAGGTCGTCACCATGGTCAAGGAAAGCTCGATCTGCTCCATGCTCGGCATGGCAGAGCTGATGTTCGCCGCCAAGACCGCCGCCAGCGCAACTTATATCACCCTTGCACCGTACACGCTCGCGGCTCTTATCTATTTCTGCATTAACTACCCCGCCTCCAAGGGCATTGAGGCGATAGAGAGGAGGATGCGCCGTGGCGATAAACACTGATACGCTCATTTCTGTCAAGCATCTTACAAAGGAATATAACGATGGTCAGATAAAGGCTCTGGACGATTGCAGCATGGACGTCAAGCGCGGCGAGGTCGTCGCCATCATCGGACCGTCCGGTTCGGGCAAGTCCACAATGCTCCGCTCGCTCAACCTGCTGGAGGAGCCGACCTCCGGCAGCATAATCTTCAACGGCACTGATCTTTCGGACAAGTCCGTCAACATCAATCTCCACCGCCAGAAGATGGGCATGGTGTTCCAGCATTTCAATCTTTTCCCGCACATGACAGTCAAGAAGAACATCACCCTCGCGCCCGTCCACCTGAAGCTTAAAACCCAGGCGGAGGCGGACGCGATGGCAATGCGCCTTCTGGAGCGCGTCGGTCTTGCCGACAAGGCGAACGAGTATCCAGCGATGCTCTCCGGCGGGCAGAAGCAGCGCATTGCCATCGTCCGCGCCCTCGCCATGGAGCCGGAGGTCATGCTTTTTGACGAGCCGACAAGCGCCCTTGACCCGGAAATGGTCGGCGAGGTGCTGGATGTCATGAAGGAGCTTGCGCAGCAGGGGATGACGATGGTCGTTGTCACACACGAGATGGGCTTTGCCCGCGAGGTGGGCGACCGCGTGCTCTTCATGGCGGATGGGAAGATCCTCGAACAGGGCACTCCTGCCGAAATTTTTGATCATCCGCAGAACCCACGCCTGAAGGATTTTCTCTCCAAGGTGCTCTGATAAAGGAATAAAAGCAGCGGCGGCGCACAAAAGCTCCGCCGCTGTTATTCACACGAATATTAGCACTCAGGCGCAACGAGTGCTAATATTCATATCTTGTCCATAATTTCTGCTATATTTATTAACATTTGTGCGGTATCTTATATACAAGATGAAACGAAAGAAATAAAGGTCTCATCTGGTTTGAAATATAAATTGTAAATAATAATTTGGAGGCTATATATTATGTTTGAACTTATTCCTTTTGATCGTACCATGCGCCACATGGCGAGCTTTGACCCCTTCCGTGAAATGGACAATATGGAGCGCAGCTTCTTCGGCAGCGGCAATCTTGTTTCCGCTTTCCGCACTGACGTTACCGACACAGGCGACGCATACAAGCTCGAGGCTGAGCTGCCCGGCTTCAAGAAGGACGACATCAAGATCGACATTGAAAACGACTGCCTCACCATCAGCGCCGAGCGCAAGCTTGACACGAGCGATAACGACAAGAAAAAGAATTTTGTCAAGCGCGAGCGCTTCTACGGCACGTACAGCCGCAGCTTTGATGTGACCGGCATCGACGTTGACCATATCGAGGCAAGCTACAACGACGGCGTGCTTACGCTGAATATGCCCAAGAAGAAGGAAGAGGTTCCCGCAAGCCGCAGACTTGAGATCAAGTAACATTACTTTCCCTGTGCCTTGAAGAGGGCGCGCCACATCCGGCGCGCCCTCTTTTGCTGCCCGCGTTTGCATTTTCCGACGGCGGCGGATATAATAGCTGACAGATGAAAATGAAACGCGAGGTGCTCCCATGTATTTTGACACACATGCCCACTATGATGACAAGGCCTTTGACGCTGACCGCGCCGCACTTCTCCCGGAGCTTCACACCGCCGGCGTGGAGCTTATCATTGACCCGGGCTGCGATGTTGAGAGCAGCCGTGCGGCGCTCGCCCTTGCCGAAAGCTATGATTTTGTGTACGCTGCCGTCGGGCTGCATCCGGAGGAGCTGGACAAGGTCACGATCGACAGCCTGGACGAGATCGCCTCGCTTGCACGCCATCCAAAGTGCGTGGCGATAGGCGAGATAGGGCTGGATTATTATTGGGATGATACGCACAAATTGGAGCAGAAGGCGCTGCTCGACGCACAGCTGAAGCTAGCGCTTGAACTGGATAAGCCCGTTATCATCCATGACCGCGAGGCGCACGCTGATTCATACGAGGCGGTGATGAGCATGCCCGGTCTGCGCGGTGTGTTCCACTGCTATTCCGGCAGCGCCGAAATGGCAAAGGAGCTTTTGAAGCGCGGCTGGTATCTTGGCTTTGACGGTCCGATAACATATAAAAATGCCCGCCGCGCCATAGAGGTGCTGGAGCTGTGCCCTATGGAACGCATACTCATTGAGACTGACAGCCCCTATCTCAGCCCCGTGCCGATGCGCGGGCGGCGCAATGACTCGGGAAACCTCCGCTTTATCGTCGAAAAGATAGCCGAGGTAAAGCAGCTCACGCCGGAGGCGGTCGCCGCCATGACGCTTCAAAACGGCAAAGATTTGTTTGGCATTGCGTAAAACAGGAAAATACAGCACGTTCGATACACATAACACCAAATACAAGATGTTATGTGTATTTTTTTATGACAACAGTATTATATAAACTAAATTAAGTAAATAAAAATACGTAAAGTAAATTATAATATAATATTACGTAAAATAATATACGTAAACAGAACTACGTAAACTAGATTAAGTATATAATATTATGAAAATTAAAATAAGTAGTAAATATTACGTAAATAAAATTACGTAAACTCAGAAAAATTCCCGGCGCGGCAATGTGCCGCGCCGGGAATAAGATTATATACCGTGAAAGCATACCCGCATCAGCCCCAGCTGCTGTACCAGCTGCTGTAATCTGCGCCCTGAGACTTCGCCTCATATGTGCCCTTGAGCTTGCTCATAACGCGCTCATATGCTTCGCTGCCCTCCTCGTATGGCGTGGGGCAGTAATTGTTGTAGTTATCAGCCATGCGCGCCGCGCCTTCAAGATTGCTGCTGACGCAGCAGGGGATAACGTCAAAGCTGTCGGTCGTGACAGTGCCGTCTATGTCGCGCTTGAGCTTGACCTGCACTATCGCGGTGTCCGGGTCGGACGGGCGCGTGCTGCCTCCGAACACCCAGTTGCCCAGACTGTACAGGATGAGCGAGTTGTTGTACTCCTCTATCGGCTGCAGGCAGTGCGGGTGCGACGCATAGATGAGATCCGCCCCGGCGTCCGCCACGGCGTGGGCGAGCTTCGTCTGGTTTTCGTTGGGCGTGTAATAAAGCTCAAGCCCCCAGTGGAACATGCATATCACATAGTCCGCGCCCTGCTCACGCAGAGATTTCACCGCCGCGACCGCCTCATCCGTCTTCCAGTCGGGGCGCATATCGTTGCCCGCAGTGTATATGCCGAGCTTCAGACCGTTCTTTGTCGTGACAACCTGCGCCTGCCGCTCCGTTCCGTATGGGAGACCGACGGCGTCCAGCGCCGCCAGCGTGCTTTGCAGCCCTGCCTCGCCGAAGTCCAGACTGTGGTTGTTCGCCGTCGTCACGAAGTCCACGCCGCCCTCGGTCATGATATTGGCGTAGGCGCTCGGTGCGCGGAAGTAGAACATCTGGGAGGAGCTGAGCTTCGTGTCGGACAGGGTGCATTCAAGGTTTGCCAGCGTGTATTCATCGTCCTTGAAATATTGCACGGTGTTTGAAAACGGATAGGCGTAATTCTCGCCCACGGTCTTCGGAAGACCGACGTCGCTGTTTTCAAACTGCGTGGATGACCACAGCGTGCAGTCGCCGATGCAGGAGATCGTGAAATACTCCGGCTGCGGCTCGGGCGTGGGCTCGGGGGTCGGCTCCGGCGTTGCCGCCGGCGTGGGCGAGGCGGAAGCCGCCATTGCCTCCGCCGCCGCTGCCGCGTCGGCGTCCGCCTTTTCCTGCTCCGCCTTCAGCACGTCTCCGCGCGCTTTGAACAGCCATACCATCGCCCCTGCCAGCGCGATCAGCACAATTCCCTGCAGCACCGTTCTCATTGCTTTTTTCATCTGTATTTTGCCCTCTGATTGTCGTTAATGCGTATATTATACATTCCCCGCTGTTTTCCGTCAACCGCTTTGACGCGGCGCGCGCTGCCGATGTTCCGCAATGAATTCGGGCGCGCCGTTTTAAGGCGCGCCCATTGGCTGATCGTCCGGCGGGGAAAGGACGGAAGAGTGATCAGAGTATACCGCCGAACCTGATGAATATCGGAGCAAAAACGAGAGACACAACGGTCATCAGCTTGATGAGTATGTTGATCGACGGACCGGAGGTGTCCTTGAACGGATCGCCCACGGTGTCGCCGACGACGGCCGCCTTATGCGCAGGAGAGCCCTTGCCGCCGTGCTGCCCGCCCTCGATATACTTCTTGGCGTTGTCCCATGCGCCCCCGGCGTTGGACATGTATATTGCCAGCAGCACGCCCGTCACCAGCGAGCCTGCGAGCAGACCGCCCAGCGCGCCCGCGCCGAACAGAATGCCGACGAGCAGCGGCGCGGCGACAGCCATCAGCCCGGGGACTATCATTTCGCGCAGCGCGGCCTTTGTGGATATGGACACGCACGAGCTGTAGTCGGGTCTTGCCTTGCCCTCGAGAATGCCGGGGATCTCGCGGAACTGGCGGCGGACCTCCTCGATCATTTTGTATGCCGCCTTGGACACGGATTCCATCGTCATTGCGGAGAACGCGAACGGCAGCATGCCGCCGATCAGCAGCCCGATAACGACATAGGGGGAGAGAAGATCCAGCGCGTCGAGCCTGACCTCGGTCGCGTAGGAGACAAACAGCGCCAGCGCGGTCAGCGCGGCGGAGCCGATTGCGAAGCCCTTGCCCATGGCGGCGGTCGTGTTGCCGACAGCGTCCAGCTTGTCGGTGATCTCGCGCACATGGGGGTCAAGCCCGCTCATCTCGGCGATGCCGCCGGAGTTGTCGGCGATAGGACCGTAAGCGTCCACGGCGACTGTGATGCCGGTCGTGGAGAGCATGCCCACCGCGGCGAGAGCAATGCCGTAGAGGTCATTCGTGACGGAGTAGGATATATATATGCCGATGCATATGAGCACGATGGGCACCCAGGTGCTCTTCATGCCGACGGCGACGCCGCTGATAATGGTCGTGGCGGAGCCGGTCTCCGACTGATCGGCGATGCGCTTGACGGAGCGGTAATCCTCCGAGGTAAAAACCTCCGTCACAAAGCCGATGACAAGCCCGACGACGATGCCGGCGATGATGGCGGCGGAGCAGTACAGCCGCCCGAAGAATATCTTGCTTAGGAAGACGGAGGCGATGCTCACGATGGCGGCGGAGACGTAAGAGCCCATTTTCAGCGCCTTGTGCGGGTTGGAATGCTCCTTGCCGCGCACAAAGAACGTGGCGATGATGGAAGCGACGATGCCCACTGCGGCAATGACGAGGGGATAGAGCGCGCCTGCGCCCCGGAAAAGCTCGCCGTGCGCCGCAACGCCCAGCGTCAGCGCGGAGACAAGCGCCCCCACGTAGGATTCGAAAAGGTCGGCGCCCATGCCCGCAACGTCGCCCACATTGTCGCCGACATTGTCGGCAATAACGGCGGGGTTGCGCGGGTCGTCCTCGGGTATGCCGGCCTCCACCTTGCCCACGAGATCAGCGCCGACGTCGGCCGCCTTGGTGTAAATGCCGCCGCCGACACGCGCGAACAGCGCGATGGACGAAGCGCCCAGCGAGAAGCCGAAGAGAATGCTGTAGTTGCCGGTGATTATGTATATAAGGCTGCATCCGAGAAGCCCCAGCCCGACCACGCACATGCCCATGACAGAGCCGCCTGAGAAGGCGACGGACAGCGCGCGGTTCATGCCGTGCTCCATCGCGGCGTTCGCGGTGCGCACGTTGGCACGCGTCGCAACCTTCATGCCGAAGAACCCGGCGAGAATAGAAAAGAGCGCGCCCAGAAGGAAGCACGCCGCCGTGCCGATGTTGATGAATATTGCGATGAGCACGAACAGCACGGCAATGAAAACTGCCAGAATTTTATATTCCGATTTCAAAAAAGCGTCCGCGCCCTCTGCGATAGCGCCCGCTATCTCCTGCATCCGGGCGTTGCCGGGGGCAGCCTTTTGTACATAATGCGCCTTATATCCTGCGAACAGCAGCGCCAGAACGGCCGCCGCAGGGGTAAACCAAAGCAAGAAACCCATAAACTTTTCTCCTTAAATTAACTGTGAGGCACAGCCTCTATGTGCATATTAACCTATAAAGCCTCTCTTGACAAGCCTAAAAGCGCGCAAATATAGGCAGAATCGACAAGTTCATACAAAACGCTGAAATATACGACGCAGATAAAGATATTATAGTCATATTAAACAATTAACAAGGAATACAGCATGCCACACAAAATGCGCGCAGGATGTGCTGACACAAATTTGATGGAAACAGGCGAATACATGCCATATATAATAAAAATCGTGTATAATTACATCACTGAAAAATGCACAAGCTCATGTTTGTGTAATATGCCCGGCTATTGCAAATCATGACAATACATGATATTATGTAAACATAAACACAGATCTACTTTAAAATCTAAGATCTGCGATTTGGGTGAAACTTTTTTGTTTTTAAAACGTTATATATGCAGTGGCTGAGATGATAATGCTGCGGCTGCGGGCGCGGAGAGCACCGGCTCAGCGCGCCGCGTTTGCTGCAATGCTGATGCGCCACAATATATCGCGGTCCTATGCCGGACGTTTGCAAGATATAGATAAGTTACAAAAGAGTAAAAAATAATAAAAAATTTTTCAAAAAAGTCTTGCAATTCCGGAAACAATGTGTTACATTATGTGTGACCTCTAGGAGGGCTATGCGGTTTATGTGCCGCATGAGACTTGTAATCAAATCTCATAAGGGGGATTTTTAGATGAAAACCATGAAGAAAGTTATTTCCGTGCTGCTTCTGGTCTGCGTGCTTGCCAGCTTCGCAACCGTTTCGGCATACGCGGAAGAGACTACGCCCGCTAATCTCGAAGCTGGGGGTAGCGAAGTTGCGACTCAAGATACGACAAATAATAGCAACTACCTCACGAGTCTCACGCTATCAGCCGAAACATCAAGTGGCAACAAAGTAGGAAGCGCAGGAAATATCACAATCAGCGCTACTGTCGGCGAGGATGTTGTAATTACTCCTGCGACGTATGGCGTTGGAACAGAAGGTAGTGGTAATTTTTTAAGAGCTGTTACGTACAGCAGCAGTCCAGAGCTTACCGGTGCACTTGATACCGGAACTGGGAAGCAGACATATTGGATGAAGTCTGCCGGCACATACAACGTTACCGTTACAACAGAAGGTAAGGATAAAGACGGAAATGTGCTTACCGCAACCTGCACTATAAATGTTAAAGCCGCGGAAGCCGCAACTCCCAGCAGTATTAAAATCCTCGAGCCTGCTTCCAAAAATGTCCGCATCAACACCAGTATTGCTCTTGAGGCTGAGGTTAAGAACGGCGATTTTGGCTACTGGAGAGTTGAATATGGCAGCGCCGGCAACGGCACGTTTGATGTTCCTAGCGGCAATAGAAAGGTCAATTTTACTGCTACTGCCGTCGGCACTGTCAAAGTAGTTGCATATACCAATGACGGCACAGCCTCCGCTCCGTTGGAGCTGAACGTCACCGCAGCTCGCACACCCCAGGTCGTATGCAGCGTTGGCCGCATAGATAACGGCGAGACCGCAACATTTTATGTCGGCAATGCAGAGACGGGTGAGCAGTTCACCTGGAGCTACGTCACATCTCCCGCTACCGCACAGATAATCACCAAGGCGACTGACCGCGGCGGAGAGTATGACCTCACCGGCGGCAAGGGCGAGGGTACCGTCACCGTCACCGCGAAGGACAAGTACGGCGCATCCGGCTCCGTCACCGTTCCCGTGAACGTCATGGACACCGGCGACGCCAAGCTCTCTCCCACCAATGTCACCTGGTCGCGCGGTCAGGGCAACCTCACCTTCACTGTCGAGCCGACGATGTACAGCGCATATATTGACGGCGTGTGCATCACCGGCAGCGGCAACACAAATAAGTACAGCTATGTGTACAGCAGCAAAAACCTCGTCATCAACTCCAGCTATCTTGCCACGCTCTCCGCGGGCGAGCATATCCTCAGAGTTGACACTGTCTACAATTCCGGCGAGGGCATAGGACAGGGCGCAGGCACAGTGTACGCCTACATCACCATAAACGGCACGGCTTCCGCCGCCTACGGCGACAATGCCCATGTCCGCGGCACGACCGGCAACCTCTACTTCAACTCCAACGGCGCGATCAAGAACGTCTACATAAGCAACCAGCTCATCGACCCGGCGAACTACACCCTCTCCAACAACGGCAAGAGCGTAACGCTCAAGGCGAACTTCCTCAACCTGCTCAACTACGGCAGCTACACCATGAAGCTCGAGAACACCAATGGCGGAACTGAGACGGCGACCTTCCGCATCGTCACCGCCAACTACGCCCCCGCAACGGGCGACGAGAGCAATCTTGCCATCTGGGTCGCAGTGCTGCTGATCTCCGGCGTCGGCGCAGTCGCGCTCATCCCCCGGAGAAAGAAAGAAATGTGATCCCTTGACCGATGATATAACGCCCCGGCTGACCGCCGGGGCGTTATCCTGCGCAGAGGAGAAGAGCATGGATATACTTTATCACGATAATGATATAGCCGTGTGTATCAAGCCGCCGCGCGTCCTCTCCACGGATGAGGCGGGCGGCATGCCCTCGCTCGTGCGCGCGGCGCTCGGCGGGGATGCGCGCACCGTCCACCGCCTTGATGCGGCGGTCGGCGGGCTGATGGTGCTCGCGCGCGGCAGCGCCGCCGCAGGTGAGCTGAGCCGTCAGATACGCGATGGGGAATTTCACAAGGCGTATCTCGCCGTTGTCCACGGCGCGCCTGACGCGCACGGCACGATGCGCAATCTCCTCCGGCGCGACAGGGCGCGGCGCATGACCTTCGTCGCCGATGCGCCCGAAAGGGGAGTGCAGGAGGCGGTGCTCGACTATGAGCGCCTCGGCGCGGCGGACGGATTGAGCCTGGTTTACATAACACTTCGAACCGGGCGCACACACCAGATACGCTGCCAGTTTGCCGCGCGCTCGCATCCGCTCGTCGGCGACAGGAAGTACGGCACGCTCGCGGACGGCGAGTGCGGCATTGCCCTTTGGTCGCATGAGCTTGCGTTTGCGCATCCTGCGACGGGAGAGCGCCTGTGTTTTTCCACGGCGCCGCCGGAGAAGTACCCATGGACGCTGTTTGGACGGTTTATTAAAATTACGTGAATATGGTTATGCTCCTGTTGCAAAGAAAATTTGGGTGTGATATAGTGAGCTTAAAATTTTTGAAGCAACTGATGCAATATTTTACAGGAGCATAATATGGTAATTTTGAAATATATCCTCACGGCAGTCTGCGCGTACTTTTTCGGCTCGGTCAGCGTGTCGATCCTGCTCTCGCGCAGCGTGATGAACGCGGACGTGCGCGCCCACGGCAGCGGCAACGCCGGGGCGACGAATATGGCGCGCGTGTTCGGGCTGCGCATGGGCGTGGCGACGCTCGCTGGCGATATGCTCAAGGCGGCGCTGGCGATGCTTCTGGGCTTTGCGCTGCTGGGCGAGAAGGGGATGTGCCTTGCCGGGGCGCTGTGCCTTGTGGGGCACTGCTATCCCGCGCTGCATGAATTTCGCGGGGGCAAGGGCGTGTCCGTGGGCGTGGCGGTCTTCCTTGCGGCGGACTGGCGCGTGCTGGCGGTTGCGGTTGTGTTTTTTGCCGCTGCGGCGCTTCTGAGCCGCAAGGTGTCGCTCGGCTCGCTTGCGGCGGCACTCTCGGGCTTTGCTGCGGCGGCGTACTTCGCGCTGCCTCTGCCGCGGCTGCTGCTCGTGGCGTTCACGATGCTGCTTGTCGTGCTGCGCCACAGGGAAAACATCATCCGCCTTCTCCGCGGCACGGAGCCGGACTTTTCTTTCGGCTCTGCAAAGCGTGGACAGTCAGACAAAAACCGCGGCTAGTACGCGGTTTTTTACATATTTTTAACCATTCGGCGTCTGTATGCCGTATAATATTATTTTAGGGAATCTGTATCTTTACGCAGGGGGGAAAATATATGAACAAACGCGCGCTTATTGTAGAGGACGACGCCAATATTGCGGAGCTTCTGCGCCTGTATCTGGGCAAGGACGGCTTTGAGGTCATGATCGCGCCTGACGGCGGCAAGGCGAAGTCCGCATTCGATCTTTTCCAGCCGGACGTTGTGCTGCTGGACATTATGCTGCCCGTGAAGGACGGCTGGCAGGTCTGCCGCGAGATACGCGAGAAGTCCTCCACGCCGATCATCATGCTCACGGCAAAGGGGGAGACCACAGACAAGGTCAACGGGCTTGAAATGGGTGCGGACGACTATGTCACCAAGCCCTTTGACGTCAAGGAGCTTATCGCCCGCGTGCATGCCGTCATGCGCCGCAAGGACGCCGACGCGCCCGTTGAGAAAAAGCTGACCTTTGATAAGCTTGTTATCAACCTTGATTCTTATGAGCTCATCGTCAACGGCAAAAAGATAGACACCCCGCCCAAGGAGATGGAGCTTCTTTATCACCTCGCCTCCTCGCCCAACCGTGTTTTCACGCGCAACCAGCTGCTCGACGAGGTCTGGGGCTTTGACTACTTCGGCGATTCGCGCACCGTCGATGTGCACATAAAGCGCCTGAGAGAGAAGCTTGAGGGCGTGTCGGATAAATGGAGTCTCAAAACAGTCTGGGGCGTGGGCTACAAGTTTGAAGTGAACGAGTAAGGCACGGATATGAAAAGCATCTATCTGCGCAACTTTGTCGCCACCGCCATCATGGTGTCGGTGTGCTTTCTCGTTGTGGCGCTTTCATTTGTCGGCATCGGGCGCAACTATCTCATCAGCGAGTACCGCGAGGACATGGTCAACTCCGCGCGCGAGGTTTCGCGCACGGCGGCGGCGATCGCGCCGACTGATTCGCTCAGCAGCTGGGTGCTGGGCATGACGCTCAGCTCCGTGGCAAACTCAACGGGCAACCAGGTGTTCATTGCAAACCCGGAGGGCGTGATCGTCACCTGCTCCGACAGAAGACCGGTGTGCGAGCATATGGGCTATAAGCTCCCGGATGATATAATGCATCAGCTTTCCGCGAACGGCTCGATAAACCAGATCACAAACCTCGGCGGGCTGTACGATACCAACCGCTACGTCGTCGCTCAGCCGATAATCGTGGCGGACACGGGGGAGACGCTCGGCTATGTGTTCGTCACGAACGTCATTGACAATATGCTCGGCGCATGGTCTACGTTTCTTGGCGTGACGGCGGTCGTGACGGCGGCGGTGTTCATCGCGGCGCTCGCCATATCGCTCGTCTACTCCAAGCGCATGGCGCGCCCGCTGGACGAAATGGCCGCCGCCTCGCGCAAATTCGCGCGGGGGGACTTCTCTGTCCGCGTCAGGCAGGAGGACGATACCGCCGACGAGATGGGCTCGCTCATCGAGTCCTTCAACAAAATGGCGGACTCGCTGGAGAAGGCCGAGGCGCGCCGCAGCGAGTTCATTGCCAATATCTCGCATGAGCTGCGCACCCCGATGACCACGATCTCCGGCTTTGCCGACGGCATACTTGACGGCACTATCCCCAAGGAGGACGAGGAGAAGTATCTCATCTCCATCCGCGATGAGACGCGGCGGCTGTCGCGCCTTGTGCGGGATATGCTCGACGTGTCGCAGATGAAGGCGCGCGCCGCCGACCCCAGCAAGCGCACGGTGTTCGATCTGACGGAGCTTGTGCTGCAAACGCTTTTGAGCTTTGAGTCGCGCGCAACGAAGAAAGGGCTGGATGTTGACCCCCAGCTGCCCGATAACCACATCATGGTGCGCGCTGATAAGGACGCAATAACCCAGGTCATCTACAATCTGCTCGACAACGCCGTGAAATTCGCGCACGAGGGCACGTGCATCACGGTGCGCCTCTACAAAGACAACGGCAAGGCGTATGTCTCCGTCAAGGATGTGGGAGAGACCATCCCGCCGGACGATCTGCCCTTCATCTTCGACCGCTTCCACAAGTCCGACCGCTCGCGCAGTCTTGATACCACGGGCGTGGGGCTGGGGCTTTATCTTGTGAAGAGCATCATCAACAGCCATGACGAGGATATTGCCGTGCGCAGCGAGGACGGCGTGACGGAGTTTGTGTTCACTCTTGCGCTGGCACAGTAGAGCATAATGGAATACCTTTTTCAGAATTTGAGGTTTCGATATGAATAATAATGATTGGTATGATAACTCCACCTGGTACGAGCCGCTGCACCCCGAGACAGAAACGGCAGGACCGGAGCGCGGAAAAAAGAAAAAAATAACCTGGACAAAGGCGCGCATCGTGGGCGCGGTGGTGCTGGTGCTGCTTCTTATTGCGGGCACGTCGCTGCTCTTCGCCCAGCGCAGCCAGCAGCGCTCATACGGCTTCTACTGGGGCGAGGGAGACAACACCCCGTGGAGCGCCGACGGCAGGGACGGCACGAATAAGCTTCCCGACAGCAGCGAGGAGTTTTTTGACAGCTTCTATACCGAGACGGACACGGACACGGCAAAGATAAATATCCCCGCCGTCACGTATGACGAGAGCTTTTCCCTCACGCTGGAAGAGCCGGGCGAGCAGGAGCTGACGCTCAACGAGCTTTATGACGCCTGCGCGCCCTCCATCGTCGCCATCTACGGCTATGTCGATGGGCAGACGGGGTATTACTGGGGCTCGGGCGTGGTGCTGAGCGAGGATGGGCTTATCCTCACGAACACGCACGTTGTCAACGGCTGCGACCGCGCGACGGTGAAGCTCGCAGACAACAGCGAGTATGAGGCGAAGCTCGTCGGCGCGGACACGATAAGCGATGTTGCACTGCTGAAAATTGAAGCCGATGGGCTGCCCGCCGCGCACTTCGGCGTGAGCGCAGATCTCAAGGTCGGCGACGCTGTCGCCGCTATCGGCAACCCCCTCGGCGAGACGTTCCGCATGACCATGACCGACGGCATAATTTCCGCCATCGACCGCGGCATAAGCTACAAAGGGCACGACATGACCGTTCTTCAGACGAACACCGCCATAAACGAGGGCAACTCCGGCGGCGCGCTCTTCAATATGTACGGGCAGGTCATCGGCATCACGAACATGAAGATGATGTCAACCTACTCCAGCATTGAAGGCATAGGCTTTGCCATCCCCAGCGCAACCATCGGCAGCGTGGTGGATTCGCTCATCAAATACGGCGAGGTCAAAGGCCGCCCGAGCGTCGGCATCACCGTCGGCGCGATCCCGGATGTGGCGCGCGAGGAGTATGGGCTGCCGGAGGGGCTGTACGTTTCCGCCGTGGCTGAAAACTCTGATGCGGCGCGGCAGGGCATGAAAGTCGGCGATGTTATCACCGAGGTCAACTATCAGCGCGTCACCACCACCGATGAGATAAATGCCATCAAGAACACGCTGGAGGTTGGCGATGTGATGGTTTTCACCGTCTGGCGCGACGGTGAGACACTGGAGTTCGAGGTCATGCTCATGGACACGAACACGATCTATAATTGACACGGCGTCAATTGATGCAGCACTGCACGATGCCGCCATCCGCCCCCGGCGCACGGACGCGCCGGGGGCGGTAAGCTTTTGCAATATGAACGAATGATGAACATCGGGTGCGCCGCTGTTTTTCACATTCCGACAAAATACATAAAAACCCTTGCAATGTGTCGGCTCCTGTGCTATATTGTGCTCACAACAAAATAATTCCGCAGAACCCAGCAGAATCCGGTGAGACTGCTGGCGGAGGAAACTCTGGAGAATCCCTTTTTTGGGTGCCGAAGGTGCAAGATCGTTTCGATCGAATCTCTCAGGCCAAAGGACAGAGCGAGTGTATGGCATTTTTGTGTGCCTTTGCTCTTCATCCAGAGTTGCTGTTTTGTCGGCAACTTTATTTTTTTGCTCAGGAGGAACACAAATGTCATTGCTCAGCATCGTGCAGAAGATCAACATGTATCTCTCGGATTATGTTCTCATAATCCTTCTCGTCGGCACGGGTCTTTTCTTCTCGATAAAGACAAGGTTTGTGCAGGTGCGCTGCTTCAGGGAGGGCTGGCGCCGCACGTTCGGCAACTTCTCTCTCCACGGCGGCAGGCAGGAAAGGGGAATAAGCTCGTTCCAGGCGCTCGCCACGGCCATCGCCGCGCAGGTCGGCACGGGCAACATCATCGGCGCGTCCGGCGCTATCCTCATCGGTGGTCCCGGAGCTATCTTCTGGATGTGGATAATTGCCTTCTTCGGCATGGCGACCATCTATTCCGAGGCGGTGCTCGCGCAGGAGACGCGCGTGGTCAAGCCCGACGGCACCATTCACGGCGGTCCGGTCTATTACATCAAGCGCGCCTTCCCCAACGCCTTCGGCAAATTCCTTGCGGGCTTCTTCGCCGTCGCCATCATCCTTGCCCTTGGCTTTATGGGCTGCATGGTGCAGTCCAACTCCATCGGCGAGACCTGCGCCAATGCGCTCGGTGTTCCCGCGTGGACGGTCGGCATAGTCGTCACCGTCATCGCCGCGGTCATCTTCCTCGGCGGCATCCGGCGCATTGCCTCCGTCACGGAGAAAATGGTGCCCGTCATGGCGGCGCTGTACATCCTCGGCGGTCTTGTCATCCTTGTTGCGCGCATCAAGTATGTGCCGGAGACCATCGGCATGATCTTCAAGTACGCCTTTGTTCCCAATGCCATCATCGGCGGCAGCCTGGGCTATGCCCTCAAGACCGCGATAAGCCAGGGCGTGAAGCGCGGGCTTTTCTCCAACGAGGCGGGCATGGGCTCCACGCCGCACGCCCACGCCATGGCAAACGTCAGGAAGCCGCATGATCAGGGCGTTGTCGCCATGGTCGGCCTCTTCTTTGACACGTTCGTCGTTCTCACGATGACCGCCCTCATCGTCATTTCCACGCTCTATGCCGGCAACGGACCTCTTGCCTCCGGCGCGGCGGAGGGCATCAGCAAGACCAATATGGCGCAGCTCGCGTTCTCCTCCGTCCTCGGCGATAAGGTCGGCCCGCTGTTTGTCGCCGTGTGCCTTTTCTTCTTCGCGTTCTCCACCGTTCTCAGCTGGAACTTCTTCGGCAAGGTCAATGTTGAGTATCTCTTCGGCAAGAAAGCCGTGCCCGTATACTCCGTGCTTGCTCTCGGCTTCATCTTCCTCGGCTCCTGCCTCTCCAACGATCTTGTCTGGGAGCTGACGGATATGTTCAACCAGCTCATGGTCATCCCCAACGTTACCGCACTCATCGCGCTCTCGTCCCTCGTCGTCGCGGCAAGCAAGACCGCCGGTGAAGAGGAGCGGATTAAGACCAGATAACCCCCAAAAACTAAATATACAGCCGTATGCGCACGCAGGCATACGGCTGTTTTTACAGAATGTACATATTTCATTTAAATATATTGCTTGACGCGGCGGAGTAAAAGGCGTATAACTTACAGCGTAATTGAGAAGGTATACGCAAAAGAAGGCATATAAATGAAGAAAAAGGATCATTTGCAGATAGGTCGGCTTCTGCTGGAGCAGAAAGGCGTTGACCTGCGCGGCGCAAAGAGGCTTATGTTCCTCTTCGGCTGCGTCGAGCCGGACATAAATCCTTTCACATATACGCGCGGGCTCTTCCGGCATGAGTTCATGCATGGGCATCATGCGGACAATTCGCTGCGTCACAGGCACAAGCTCATGCGCAAGCTCACAAAAAGCGGGGTGCGTTCGCCGTGGCAGTGGTTTTCGTTCGGCACGCTCATCCACTATTCTGTTGACAGCTTCACCTTTGCCCACAACAAGATTTTTTCCGGCACAATGGCGGATCACCTGCGCTATGAAAACCAGCTGCACGCTGCGTTTTCCGACTATGCCAGGGGCAGGGAGGGACGCCGCAAAGCCCCGATAAAGGGTATACGCAGCCTTGATAAGCTGCATGAGAGCTATATCCACGGCAGCGGCGCGGCGGAGCGCGACTGCCGGTTCATCATGGGCTCTGTGAAGTGGCTGTGGCGCATCATGCCGAAAAAGGCAAACTGATTTTTTGAAAAGGAGAGACGCATGAAGCTTGTAAAGATAAACGTAAAAATGCTTGTGGCGCTTGCTGTGGCGCTCGTTGTGCTGTGCTCTCTTGTTTTCGCCGCAGTGGAGGCAGGGCATCATGACTGCACAGGCGAGGACTGCGCAATATGCCGCCAGATATCCGCCTGCTGCGACCTGCTGAAGAATATTCTGCTCCATACCGTGCCGGCTATTTTTGCCGCAGCAGCGCTGTGCGCCGCCGTGTCTGCGGCGGCGGTGTTTGCCGTTGATGGAGCATACACTCTCGTTTCGCTCAAGGTAAAGCTTTCGGATTAAAAAGCAATTTACAAGGGTGAGGTCTGCCCGGATCCGGGCAGACCTGCGCGGTCATGCCGTGACCCTTGTATTTTTGCGCCTGTTTTCGCGCAGATAATTGCTTTTTACTACGGAGGTTTTATTTTTATATGAAAAAATTTGTCGCTATGCTGCTTGCTGTTGTTCTGATGGGTGCGCTCGCTGCCGGGTGCGGTCAAACGCCGGCGGAAGAAACTGCCCTGCCCTCGCCGGAGGCGACCGCCGCGGAGAATACGGCGGAATTGGAGACCACGCCCGAACCTCAGAAACTGAAAATCGTCACCACCATTTTCCCTGAATACGACTGGGTCAGGGAAATCCTCGGCGACAAGGCTGACAACGCTGAGATCACCATGCTTCTGGACAACGGCGTTGATCTGCACAGCTATCAGCCCACTGCCGATGATATTGTCAAAATTTCCGACTGCGACCTCTTTATCTATGTCGGCGGCGAGTCCGACGGCTGGGTCGAGGACGCGCTGAAAAATGCCGTCAATAAGGACATGAAGGTCATCAATCTGCTGGAGGTTCTTGGCGACAGCGTCAAGACCGAAGAAGTGGTCGAGGGCATGCAGGAAACCGAGCACGACCATGACGAGGGCGAAGAGCACGAGCATGAGCACGAGGAAGAAAAGGACGAACATGTCTGGCTCTCTCTGAAAAATGCTGAGGTTCTTGTAAATGCAATATCCAACTCCCTGCAGGAGCTTGACCCTGATAATAAAGACGCCTATGCCGCAAATTCCGAGGCTTATGTGAAAAAGCTCGCTGCCCTCGATGCGGACTATCAGGCAGCCGTGGACGCTGCGGCATATAAGACCGTTCTCTTTGGCGACCGCTTTCCGTTCCGCTATCTCGTTGACGACTACGGACTGAGCTACTACGCCGCTTTCGTGGGCTGCTCCGCCGAGACGGAAGCCAGCTTTGAAACGATTTCCTTCCTTGCAAAGAAGGTCGATGAGCTGAAGCTGCCCTGCGTGCTGACCATTGAGGGCGCGCAGCACAAGATCGCCGAGACCATCGTGCAGAACACCGCCGAGAAAAACCAGAAGATCCTGACCATGGATTCCATGCAGTCCACCACCTCCGAGGATGTGGCGAACGGCACGACCTACCTCTCCGTTATGGAGAAAAACCTTTCCGTGCTGAAAGAAGCGCTGGGTTAAGGAGGAAGAATGATGGCTCAGCTTGTATGTCGGAATCTTGCGGTCGGCTATGATGGCAAAGTCGTTGCGCGTGATGTGAGCTTTCGCGTGGATGCAGGGGATTATCTCTGCATCCTGGGCGAGAATGGCGCAGGAAAGAGCACGTTGATGAAAACAATACTCGGCTTGCAGCCGCCCCTTGGAGGAGAGATAGAAACCGGCGACGGGCTGAGACAAAATGAGATAGGCTATCTCCCGCAGCAGACAGCCGCCCAGAAGGATTTCCCTGCATCCGTGAGAGAAGTTATCCTCTCCGGATGCCAGGGGCGCTGTGGAAAGAGACCGTTCTACAGCGCGGAGGAAAAGCGCATTGCGGAGGACGCGATGGCGAGAATGCATGTGGATAATCTCGCCCACCGCTGCTACCGGGAGCTCTCCGGCGGGCAGCAGCAGCGTGTGCTGCTTGCCCGTGCGCTGTGCGCCGCGCGGAAAATGCTGCTGCTCGACGAGCCCGTTTCAGGGCTCGACCCCGTTGCGGCGGCGGATATGTATCGCCTTATTGACAGGCTCAACCGCGATGACGGCATGAGCATCATCATGATCTCGCACGATATACACGCGGCGGTAAGCCGCGCAAACCGTGTGCTTCATGTCGGCAGCAAGCCCTTTTTCGGCACGGTGCAGGAATACCTCAAAACCGTGGACGGCGTGCGCTTTGCCCGGACGGAGGGAGGCGATGCGGTATGATGGGCGCAGTTGGTGTTCTTGATAAGCTGGCTATGTACTGGCAGTATCCCTTTGTGCGCTATGCGCTTGTGGTCGGAACGCTCATTGCGCTGTGCTCATCGCTGCTGGGTGTGACGCTTGTGCTGCGCCGGTTTTCGTTCATCGGGGACGGACTGTCACATGTGGCTTTCGGCGCGATGGCTATCGCCGCCGTTCTCGGCATGACCGACGATATGCCGCTGACATTGGCGGTGACGGTCGTGTGCGCGGTGCTGCTTCTGCGCACCGGGCAGGACACGGTGATAAAGGGCGATGCCGCGATCGCAATGATCTCCGTCGGGGCGCTCGCAATGGGCTATCTGCTCATGAACATTTTTTCAACATCGTCCAACCTGTCCGGCGATGTGTGCAGCACACTCTTCGGCTCCACGTCGATCCTTACGCTCACCAGGGCTGAGGTCTGGCTGTGCGCGGTGCTGTCGGCGGTTGTAGTCGCGGTGTTTGTGCTGCTCTACAACAAGATCTTCGCCGTCACGTTTGACGAGCGCTTTGCTCGCGCCGTCGGCACAAACGCGGCATTCTACAACCTTTTGCTCGCCGTGACGACTGCGGTGGTCATAGTGCTGGCGATGAACCTTGTCGGATCGCTTCTGATCTCGGCGCTGGTCGTGTTCCCGGCGCTTTCCGCCATGCGCGTTTTCAAAAGCTTCAAAACGGTTACGGTCTGCTCGGCTGCGGTGTCCGTGCTCTGCGCACTCGGCGGCATACTCGTGTCCGTCCTTGCCGGCACGCCTGTCGGCTCTACAATAGTTGCGGCGGACATAGTGGTGTTTGCGATCTTCAGCGCCGTCGGAAAAATAAACGGAGGTGTCAGAGCATGAAAAAGACAGTGTGTGTATTTCTCTGCGCCGCGCTTATTGCCGCTGTATCCGGCTGCGGCAGCAGCAAAGCGGTGGGTGCTGCCGATGCGGCATATTCAGCTTCCGCGCCGGTAACGATCACCGTGCCCACGCCGCCGCCGGAGATGCAGAATGCAGTGAAGATCCCCCGGGCGACAGCGCAGCCGGATGTCACGACCGTGCCGACCACGCCCGCGGTGACTGTACCGGCGCAGCCGGAGCAGCAGGAAACAGCAGCTTCGCCGACAGACGGCATAGATATAGACCTGACACAGATGAGCAGCACGGCGGTCTACGCGGAGGTATACGGCATGATGGTCATGCCGGACGACTATGTCGGCAAGACAGTGAAGGCAAGCGGTGAATTCGGAGCATATCAGGATCCGAACACCGGCAATTACTATTTTGGCATAATCGTTTACGACGCGCTCGCCTGTTGCTCTCAGGGGATAGAGTTCGTTCTGGCAGGGAATAGTTCATACCCGGAGGATTATCCCGCGCTCGGCGCGTCCGCGACGGTAGTCGGTGAGTTTCAGACCTATATGGAGGGACAGAGCGAATACTGCCATCTCGTAAATGCGCGCTTTGTGTAAAAAACTTATGCGGCTTGCCGCGGCGCTGCTTCTGCTCATATCTCTTGCAGGCTGCGCCGGCGGCGGCACGGCAGGCGGTGCGGACATCGACCTTTCTGAGGACAGCGCGAACGTTGCTTATGCCGCCATTGCCGCAATGATCGACGACTCGGACGCATATGTCGGGAAAACCGTAAAAGTGAGCGGACAGCTTATGATCGACGTAGAGCCGGAAAACGGGAAGCTCCACTATGCCGTTATAATTTCAGATGCTGCCGGCTGCTGCGTCAGGGGCATAGAATTCATCCCGTGCTCTGCGGATGAAGCAGCGCGTCTGCCGCAGGCGTATGACAGCGTGACGGTTATAGGTACGTTTGAAAACCGTATGGATGGCTATCTCTATTCGCATCTTGAAAATGCGCGCATAGAGTGAGCGCGCAGAATCATGCTGCAAAAACGGGGCAGCGCCGCAGTTTATGCGGCGCTGCCTATATCTCTATTATTTCCACGGCGACGCCGGAGCGCTCGGCGTAGAGTATGGTGCGCATCGTGCCGCCGGGGCGTCCGTTATAGCAGCACAGCAGCATGGACGAGTGGTCTACCATGTATTCGTTGCGCCGCATCATGCACTCCGGGCTGTAGCTTATCTGCAGCACCGTCACCCTGCTGCATGCGTCGAGCAGCGCGTTGTAGCGCTCGCGCTGCGCGCGGTTCCAGCGGTCGGGCTGAGTGCCGCAGGGAACGGCGGCCTCCAGCGTGACGTCCTCATGCACATCGCGCAGCGCCGTCACCGCCTCTGCAAAATACATGTCGCAGCCGAGCGCCATGCCGCATATGAAGTGCCTGTACCCCTTGGCGTACAGCGCCTCAAGCCGCGCCGCCAGCTCGCCCTTGAGCGCGAGACAGCGCTCATCCGTCTCATTGCCGCCCCAGGGCAGCTTTGCCGGTCTGTGCCCGGAAAAGCAGCAGGTTTTTTCACGTTCCGCCATCGTTTCCCTCCGATAATTTCCTGCGTCCAGTATAAGATATAAAAAGGGACTTGTCAAAGGAAAGATACTGTGCTATACTGACCGCGTCTTCAGGGCAGGGTGAGCGCTCCGGCGCAATTCCCGATCGGCGGTAAAGTCCGCAAGCCGCAGCCGCGGCAGGATTCGGTGCAACTCCGAGACCGACAGTATAGTCTGGATGGAAGAAGATGCGAACAACACCTTTTTCGTATATCATCGCCCGAAGATACATTATCTTTGGGCGCTTTTTTGTGCCCTGCAAAGGAGCTGTATCTTATGGAAAACCTGCAATTCATCCTCATGTGCGCCGCCGTGTTCGCGGCGATCCTAGCTGTGGCCATGCTCGCCGAAAAGCGCCTCAGCTGCGACCGAAAGTCCTTTTCAAGCACGCATTATATCACCTACACCGCCGTCTTTGCCTGCATGGCGGGCGTCCTGATGCTCTTTGAGCTGCCGCTGTTCTTTGCGCCGGGCTTTTACAAGCTTGACATCAGCGAGATGCCGGTGCTTATCTGCACGTTTTATCTCGGTCCTGTCGCGGGTGTTATAACGGAGCTTATCAAGGTAATGGTCAAGCTCCTCCTGAAAGGAACGACCACTGCGTTCGTCGGCGATTTTGCCAACTTTGTCGTCGGATGCTCGTTTGTGCTGCCCGCCAGCATCATCTACCACGCCAGACCCGGCAAGAAATCCGCACTTATCGGCATGGCTGTCGGCACGCTCGTGCTCACCGTCTTCGGCAGCCTTTTCAACGGCGTTTACCTCATCCCGAAGTTTGCGGAGCTATACGGTATGCCCCTCGATGCCATCGTCGGTATGGGTACGGCGGTCAATGCGAGCATCAAGAGCATCACGACGCTCGTGGTCTATGCGGTCGTGCCGTTCAATCTTCTGAAAGGCGCCGTCGTTTCCACGCTGACGTTTTTGCTCTACAAGCGCATTTCGCCCATCCTCCACAGGAACGATGACAAGCGCGCCGCCCGCCTCGAAAAGAAAAGAAGCGCCGCGCCGGATAGAGATAAGTGAGCGCGGGCTCGGCTACAGCGTTTTCAGCACGCGCCGCAGCCGCGTTATGCTCAGCACAAAATTTAAAAGCTCGGTGAAATATATGATGCCGATGTACGCTGCCAGCGCATAGCGCGGCAGCAGCCACCACACGAGCAGCAGCCCTGTCAGCGCGTCAAGGATGTTTATCCCCATGCTCCACACCTGCTGCCCAAGCCCCTTGAGACAGCCGTCGATCGTCATATCCGTGTACATCACGGGCACGAGCGGCGCGAGAAGCCGGATGTGATGTCCGGCTTCCGTGCTTTTATAGACGGCAAAGCCCAGCATATCCGAGAAAAACCACAGGAAAAGCCCCACTGCGGCGGAAAACTCAACGCTCAACAGCAGCAGCTTTTTCGCCGCGGCGTGTATGTCGGCGCGGCTGCCCTGCACCTGCGCCTCCGTCAGCTCCGGCACGATCAGCTCCGCCGCGGCGGACATGATGCACGATGGGAAAAAGATGATCGGCAGCACCATGCCCTGTATCGTTCCATAGCCAGCGAGCGCGCCGTCGGCGGAGTACCCGGCAGATCTCAGCCCACGCGGCACGAGCAGGTTTTGCAGCGTCGTCAGCGCGCTTCGCGCATAGGCGGACACGGCGAGCGGCAGCGCGATCTTCAGCATCCGCGCAGTGAGCTGCTGCCCGCCGCCGCACTCGCCGTAGTGCCGCCTGCGGTCGACGGTATAGACTGCCAGCATCAGCGCGAGCGACACAACGTCGGCTGTCACGCGCCCGAGCGTCACAGCCGCACAGCTCAGCTCTATATCATCAAGCGGCACGCGCGCGAGGCACAGCGCCACCAGCGCTATGCCCGCAAGCTGCTCCGCCAGATGCACGGCGCTCGGCTTCCACACGCGCCCGCACGCCGTGAAATACCCCGACAGCGCCGCACAGAGCGCCGCACACGGCATGCTCAAGGCGCCGAGACGCAGCGAGCGCACCGTGCGCGCGTCGCCTATCCATAAAAAGCCGATCGGTTCTGCCAGCACATAGAGCATAAGCCCTGCCGCAAGCCCGAAGAACAGCGCATAGCCCAGACATCTCCGCATCGCCGCACGTATGCCGGCGCAGTTGAGCGCGCCAAGCTCTTCGGAGATGAGCCGCGTGGACGCAAAGCGTATGCCGGACACCGCAAATGTCATAGCCAGCCCGGTCACCGACAGCACCAGCTGATAAAGCCCGATGCCAGCCGATCCTATCCGTCCGACGAGCCATACCTGAAACGCGATGCCGATGCAGCTCATCAGCAGCGACACGCCGGTGAGCAGGAATGTGTTGTATATCAGCCTCTTTTTTTGAATCATGCGCATACCCCCGAATACTACAAGTCTATGCGCGCTTTAAGCGCGACTTGTCCGGGAGAATGCGCGAAAAAACACGGCGCGGGATTTTCCGCACCGTATTTTATATTCAGTTGAAGCTGTCGGCGCTCACCGAAAAGAGGCGGTCGATGCGCCGTTTCAGCGCTGCATGCTCCGGCTTTTCAAGCTCCGCGTCGTCGGCGAGAAGCGCAGCGGCGTCCTGCTGCGCCGTCTGCATCACGTTCACATCCGCGCCGAGATCGGCAACGTGCATCTCCGGCAGACCGTGCTGCCGCGAACCGAAGAAATCCCCCGGACCGCGAAGGCGAAGATCCTCTTCGGCGATTCTGAAACCGTCGTTCGTCTGCGTCATTATCTTCAGCCGCGCCTTCACCTCGTCGCTGTCCGCGTCGGACACCATCACGCAGTAGCTTTTGTGCACGCCGCGCCCCACGCGCCCGCGCAGCTGATGCAGCTGGCTCAGCCCGAAGCGCTCCGCGTTTTCTATTATCATCAGCGCCGCGTTCGGCACATCCACGCCGACCTCTATCACCGTCGTGGCGACAAGAATGTCCGTCTCGCCCGCGGCGAACGCCGCCATTGCCGCGTCCTTGTCCTTTGCCTTCATCCGCCCGTGTACGCACCCCACGCGAAGCTCCGGAAATGTCTGCGCGAGTGTGCGCGCATGCTCTTCTGCGGATTTCAGCGGCACTGGCAGCTCGTCGTTATCCTCCACCATCGGGCACACGACGAACACCTGCCGCCCCTCGCCCGTGAGCTTGCGTATAAATGCGTTCAGCCGCGCGCGGTAGCTCTCGTTTACCGCAAAGGTGTCCACCTTCTGCCGCCCGGGGGGCAGCTCGTCAATTACCGACACGTCAAGATCGCCGTATATCATCAGCGCGAGCGTGCGCGGTATGGGCGTTGCGGACATGACAAGCACGTGCGGACGCACACCCTTGGCGATGAGCGCCGAGCGCTGGTTGACGCCGAAACGGTGCTGTTCGTCCGTCACGACCAGCGCAAGATGAGAATACTCCACATCGGCGCTGAAAAGCGCGTGTGTGCCGACGATAACGTCCACCTCGCCCATGGCAAGCGCCGCCTTGACCGCGCGCTTGTCCTTTGCGCTCATCGCGCCCGTCAGCTTCATCACGCGCAGTCCCAGCGGTGCAAGCAGCCCAGACAGGTTTACATAATGCTGCTCAGCCAGTATCTCCGTCGGCGCCATGAATGCGCTCATCCAGCCGCTTTTCCATGTCTGCCATATGAGAGCCGCAGCGACAAGGGTCTTGCCGCTGCCGACGTCGCCCTGCAAAAGCCGGTTCATCACGCCGCCGGAGGACATATCCGCCGCCGCTTCGCGCACGGCGCGGCGCTGTGCGCCGGTAGGGGAGAACGGAAGATGAGAATAGAATTCCTCTATATCCGCCCGGCGTATCATGATGCCGCCCTCATGCACGCGCTCCGTGCGCATCATGCCCAGCGCGCACGAGAGCACAAACAGCTCTTCGTATATCAGCCGCCGCCGCGCCGCGTCGAGCGCGTGAAAATCGGATGGGAAGTGTATGTTTTCATAGGCGCAGCGCGCCGCGGCAAGCCCGCGCCGCGCGAGCACATCCTCTGGCAGCACATCCTCCATGTGCCCGGCGCAGGCATCCAGTCCCTGACGCACGCTTTGCAGCATCACGCGCTGGCTCAGCCCTGCGCACAAGCGGTATACGGGCACTATCCGCCCGGTCACGCCACCCGGCGCGCCTTCCTTTTCGTGCACCGGGTTTGCCATTGTGCGCCGCCCGCCGCGCTGCTCCACCTTGCCGTAGAACACATATGTTTCGCCGCGCTCGATCTGGTCTTTTACATAACTTTGATTAAAATACGTTATGTCAACCGAACCGCTGTCGTCGACTGCGCGGAATTTTACCAGCTCCATTCCGCGCCGTATGCGTGCAAGGCGCGGGGTATCCGCCACCGTGGCGAGTATGCATACCGGCTCGTCCGGAACCGTGTCCGCAATGCGGCGCACGGCGCTCCTGTCCTCATAGCGGCGGGGGAAGTATGAAATAAGGTCATAGAGAGAAAAGACGCCAAGCTTATTGAGAGCCTGCGCCTTTTTCTCGCCTATACCCTTTATGTATCGTACATTGGTCGTCAGATCAGCCATTATTCAACAAATTTCAGCCCATAATTTTCGTTTGTGAGCGTGAACTCCTCGATAAGCCCCTTCGTGCAGATTATCTTGCTCTCTTTCGTCACGAGTATCATTTCAAATCCGCCGTAGGTGCGCCAGTAGTTTATCGCCCTTGATTCACCCAGCACATACATCGCCGTGGAAAGGCAGTCCGCCATTGTGCCGTCGGGACAGATGATGGTTACGGATTGCAGCGTATTCGTCACGGGATAGCCGGAGGCGGGGTTGAGAATGTGCTGATATGTCGTCCCGCGCGAGTCCGTGAAAGAGCGCTGATACCCGCCGCTTGTGACGACTGCGGTCTCGCCCACGCTCACAACACCGAGATAGCTTGCCGTGTTTGCAGGGTCCTGCACCGCAACACGCCATTCCGACCCGTCCGGGCGCAGCCCAAGGGTCTGCACGTTGCCGCCGAGGGAGATTATCCCGCTTGTGACGCCTGCCTGACGCATTGCTTCAATGGCATTGTCCGCCGCGCAGCCCTTTGCAACCGATGCAAAGCTCAGCTCACCATAGGAAGGGAGGGTGACCGAATAAGATCCGGAGGCGGGAAAGCTGGAGAGAACGAGCTTGTCAAAGCAGAGGCGTGAAAGATCCTCTGCTATCTCCTCTGCCGTGGGAACGTAATACTTCCCGTCAATGAAGCCCCAGCGCTTCACAAGCGGGTACAGCGTCAGATCCAGCGCGCCCTCGCTCTGCGTATACACGGTGTGCGCCGTGCTTATCATCTTTGCGATCTGACCGGAGATGACGGTGCTCGCGCCCTGCGCATGGTTGATGGCGTATACGGTGCTTGTGCTCAGCTCGGGGTCAAGCGCACTGTCCATGGAGAGAATGATGCTCTCTGCGGCGTCGAGACCTGCGTCGGCATTCTTGCCGTAAGCTGTCAGCGTCATGATCGTGTCCATCGCGTATACCTCGCGCTGGGTCTCGCGCGTCTCGCCGCACCCGGTAAGGGGCAGGAGCATCGCCGCGCACAGCGCGATGCATATAAGCTTATACAAGATCTTTGTGTGCTTCATAAAATTCGTTGTAATCCTTTAGCATATATTTCAAGAGCTTCGGCGTGTCGAGCTGATACGGGCAGCGCGCGCTGCACCTGCCGCACCCGACACAATCGTTGATCTTGTTCATCTTTTCGCGCCATTCATCGGTCATATACTGCTGCCACGGCGAGCGGCGCAGCAGCATATTCATGCGTGCGCACTGGCGGATGTCGATCCCGACGGTGCAGGGCATGCAATACCCGCAGCTGCGGCAGAAGCTGCCCGACAGCTCGCGCCGGTCGGCGGCTATCGCCGCGCGCAGCGCGTCGTCCAGCACGGGGTCTTCTTCGACAAGAGCCATCCAGTCGTCCAGCTCTTTCATGCTCTGTATGCCCCAGATGGGCACGACGTTGGGGTATTCGTTCATGAAAGCATGACAGGCGCGTGTGTTCGTGCCCAGAAGACCGCCCGCCAGCCCCTTCATGGCGATATAGCCCATGTCTGCCTTTTCGCAGCGCTCCGCCAGCGCGAGGTCGCGCGCGGAGGATATGTAGCTGAACGGGAATTGCAGCGTTTCAAACAAGCCGCCGGCAATGCTCTGCTCGGCAACGTCGATGCGGTGTGACGTTATGCCGATGTGCCCTATCCAGCCGCGGCGCTTTGCTTCCAGCGCACCGGCCAGCGGGCTGTTGGGGTCGTCAGGATCCGGAATGCGCGTGACCTGATGAAGCTGGAACAGGTCGATGTGATCAGTCTTCATCATACGCAGGCTGTTTTCAATGTGGGCGAGAACGCCGGCTTTATCCTGCGCCGCGCTCTTCGTTGCCAGAACGATCCTGTCGCGCACATCCGAAAGAGCGAGACCTATCTTTTCCTCGCTGTCGGTATAGGCGTTCGCCGTGTCAAAAAACGTGATGCCGCGCTCATATGCCGCGCGCAGCAGCTTCACGGCGTCTTCCCTGCTGCAGCGCTGCACAGGCAGACAGCCCATGGCGGGTTTTGATACAATCAGTTCCGTCTTGCCAAGTCTTACGTATTTCATAACCGTAACCCTCATTTGCGTTAGTGAAAATCGATATATTATAACAGAAAATGCCCTTTTTGTAAATACATCACGACGTCACGCGCCGCACCCATCCATCGCGCGGCTGAGCTTGCGCTTTATGCGCTGCAGGGCAGAGTCCACGGATTTCACGGGCTTTTGGCATCGCGCGGCTATTTCCTCATAGCTTGCCCCGCCCAGATACCCTGCCAGCACCCGCTTTTCAAGCGGGGAGAGCAGTGTGCGCGCGTGCGTATAGAGATCGTTCTTCTTCTCCTGCTCGATGATGAGCTCCTCGGGCGTGCGGGTATAGCTTTCCGCAAATTGGGAGATCGCCTCGCCTTCCTCGCCGTAAAGCTCCTCCAGCGACAGGCGGTAGTTCAATGGCATATGCTTGAAGCGCGAGGCGGTCTTTATCGCCGAGAGTATGCGCCGGCGTATGCACAGCTCGGCGTAGGACCTGAAGCTTGTTCCCGCATCGGGGCGGTAGCTCTGCATGGAGCTGACAAGCCCGATCATGCCCTCCTGAATAAGATCCTCGCTGTCTCCGCCGACAAGAAAATATGGGCGGGTGCAGCGCTTTATGACCGGACGGTAGCGCACGGCAAGCTCGCTGCCCGCCTCGCCGTTGCCGCCGTGAAAAAGCTCAAGCAGTTCGTCGTCGCCCATTTGTGCGTAGTCAGGCGTCATGCGCTGCCTCCTTCCTGGTAAAATGCCGCATTATGCGGCGCTGCCTTATATTTGGATAATAAGCTTTTCCGTATATATTGTCAAGTAACGCGGTGTTAATTATTATTGTATCCCCTTCAGCTCAGCACTTTCCCCAGCACTCTCAGCGGCAGCTCCGGCGAGATGACAATGTCCTTGTAGCCGGGGTTGAGCGAACGGAGGATCAGCGTACCCTGCCCTGCGGCAAGCTCCTTGAGATAGGCGCAGCCGTCGTAGAGGAATATGCCGATCTCGCCTGTCATGAGGCTGCGCTGCTGGCGCACCCAGATGATCTGACCGTCGTGATAGCGCGGCTCCATGCTGTCGCCCGCAACGCGCACGCCGAAGTTGGAGCCCTCCGGAACCTCCGCGCCGACCTCCACCATTTCGTAATTCTCCCCGTCGAGGAATTGCCCTGTTCCTGCGGAGACCGCCAGCGAGTACAGCGGCAGGGAGCGCGCCGCGCCCACACCGCCGCGCTTTGCGCGCGGCAGCGGACTGTACCGCCCGCTGTCTATCAGAAGCTCCCGGTATTCCTTCAGCTTTGCGCGCCCCGCGGCGTCAAGCCCCGCATAAGCGCCGTATTTTCCGTTCGTGAATTCGCCCAGAACATCGTCTATCCCCAGTGCGGCGCAGAGAATGATAAACTGCCGCGCATTGGGCAGCGTCGCGCCGTTTTCCCATTTGCATACCGCCTGATTTGTCACATCCACGCCCAGCATTGTCAGCCGCGCGGCAAGCCCTGCCTGACTCAGCCCGGCGCCGCGCCGCGCCTTGCTTATCGTTTTTCCTATATCCATGCTCATATGCCCTCTCTCTCGATATTTTTCAGATCGTCCAGCGGGATGCGCGTCTCGCCGAGAATGAGGCGGCGCGCCGCAAGGTCTATTTTTGTCACCGTGCCGCATGCGCGGACATACCGCCCGCCGTGATAGTATTCCGCCGTCACGCGCTCGCCCGGTTCAAGATTTTGCAGCTTTGCGTTAAGCTCCTGCTGTGCGTCCTCGCCGAGATATATCCGCGCCTCGCGTACCTGCTCCTGCGCCAGCAGCGCCTTGTCCAGCCCCTTGAGCGGGGAGAACGCCATGAACTGCTTGGCGCGTTCTGCGTTTGTCATCATGCCCTGTGCCCTCCTATCTGTGCGTTGCGCTCAAGGGTCTTTGCGCCTTCAAGCAGGTTGAAGCCCTTGAATATTCCGTTTTTGCCGTATTTGGCCTTGATGTCCAGCACCGTGCGCTGAAGCCGCTGTTCGCGCTCCTGCTCCTCCGCAGAGGAGAACATATCATATTGCAGATTCTCCTGGCGCGTCAGCTTTCCAAAGCAGATGTTCAGCCGGAACACGTCCGCCTGCCGCACGGCGACGCGGTCATACAGCGCCCCGGTGTATTCCATCAGCTTTTTTGTGGAGCTTGTCGGCTTTTCCAGCGTCATGCTGCCGCGCGCCGGCGGCACGTCGGCGGAGAACGAATACCCCAGCGACAGCGAGATCGACCCGGCTGCCACACCCAGCTTCACAAGCTCCAGACTCAGCAGCTCTGCCATTTCCAGCATCAGCAGCCGCGCAAGCGCTGCGTCATGCCCGCAGTGCAGCACCTGTCCTGTGGAGAGGGAGCTGCTGTGCGGAACGTAATTTTTAATGTCGGCGATGCAGGCGCTCTCACGCCCCCAGGCGTGGTCTATGAGAAGCTGCGCGTCCACGCCGAAGGTTTTGTACAAAAGCGCCTCGTCTGTCTGCGCGATCTCGCGCATTGTGCGTATGCCCATGTGCGCCAGCCGCCCGACCGTGCCTACGTTGATGTGCCAGAAGTCCGTCAGCGGCGTGTGATCCCACAGCGTCTCGCGGTAGCTCTCCTCCGTCAGCACGCCGATGAATTCCGACGAATGCTTGGAGATGATGTCAAGCGCGATTTTTGCCAGATACAGATTCGGTCCTATTCCGCATGTCGCGGTCAGCCCCGTCTCGGCGTAAACGTCGCGCATCACGGCGCGCGCAAATTCCACAGGGGTCATGCCGCGCGCGCCCATATACGCCGTCGCATCCATGAATATCTCGTCGATGGAGTATATATGTATATCCTCCTTGGCGGCATAGCGCAGATATACGCCGTATACCCGCGCGGAGTAGTCGATGTACAGCTGCATCCGCGGCGGCGCCATGATATACTCAACGCCCCGGGGGATCTCATACACGCGCCCGCGGCTCTTCGCGCCCTGCGCCTTTATCGCGGGCGTCGCTGCAAGGCATATGGTTCTCTCGCCGCGCGAAGGGTCGGCAACGACGAGGTTGGTCGTAAACGGGTCAAGCCCGCGCTCTACGCACTCCACCGATGCGAAGAACGACTTCAGATCGAAGCACATATATGTCTTTTCCCGGCTGCCGGCCGCCATAGCGTTCATCTCCTCTTCAGATATATAACTCATATTGTCAAAAAACAAAGCTTTAAAGCCGGATAACTGAGCAGCGGGGGAGCTTGAGGGGGCAAGATCCGCCTCAAATCGGATAAACCGCCGTCGAAAGCCTTGATATTTAACTGCATTATAATATCTTTATAAGATAAAATCAAGAGGGATAATATCTCAAACAGCAATAGAGCGATAAGCGGGAGACGTATTGTGCGGTGCTGTCTCCGGAATATTGACACACAATTGACAAATGGACGATTCTGTGCTAGTGTAGTGTATGTAAAATATATATGGCAGAGCCAGACGGGAGAGTGAAAAATACATGAATATTCAGCAGCTCAGATGTGCCATTGAGGTGTGGCGCTGCGGCTCGATCAGCCGCGCGGCGGAGCGGCTGTATATGAACCAGCCGAATCTCAGCCGCGTCATAAAAGCGCTGGAGGAGGAGTTCAATATTACGCTCTTTTCCCGCACCGCTTCCGGCGTGGAGGTTACGAACGAGGGCACTGCGTTTCTGACCGAGGCGGAGCGCCTTGTCGGGCGGAATGACGAGTTTGAGCAGGCGTTCAAAAATGGGTACAGCGAGCGCCTTGTCTTCCGCGTGGCAGTGCCGCGCGCCAGCTATCTGGCATATGCGTTTTCCCGGGCGCTTGCGCGCCACGGAGGCGATACGCTGAACGTGACGTATAAGGAAACAAACAATCAGGATGTTATAAACTGTGTTTCTGCGCTGGGGTATGACCTTGGCGTTATACGCCTTCCGGTAGAGTTTGCATCAAGCTATAAAAAGCAGCTTGCCGAAAAGCAGCTCAAGGCGCAGGAGATACTGACCTTCAGATTCGTCGCTGTGATGAGCCGTGGTCATGCCCTTGCCGGGCGTGAGAGCGTCAGCATGGCGGAGCTTGCGGAGCACACCGCTCTTGTCCATGGAGACAATTACTCGGTCAATTTCTCTGACAAGTGGACCGATCAGCTCTACAAGACCGGGGTATATCAAAAATCCATCACGCTTTTTGAACGCGGAAGCCAGTTTGACTTTCTGCGCAACGTGCCGGATACGTTCATGCTCGTCTCGCCCTTGCCGCCGGATATTCTCTCGGCGAATGACCTCGTCCAGATCCCGCTCAGCGAGAACGAGACCGGGCTTTTTGAGGATGTGCTGATAACCCGCCGCTTCCGCCATGCCGCAGCGTTTGAGCAGGATTTCATGAACAGCCTTCTCGACGTGGAGCATGATATTATGCGCCTGCCGTCGCTTTAAGCGGCGGCATACAAAAGCGGTATATAAAATTTATATACCGGGCAGGCCAATATGTATTTCTCAAGCATTGGCAATTATATTATCATAACATCGTAGCAGTATATGTATAGACATGATAAGGGGAGTAATGTTATGTACAAATTCGATACGAAAGTCCAGCACCTTAAATATAAAGTCCTGCGCACCGTTGCAAAGCACGCATGGGACGGCGACTTCTATACTTCGTTTCTTGACATCCCCAAGGAAATAATCCCCGGCAAAGTTCCCACCATGCGCTGCTGCGTGTATAAGGAGCGCGCCATATTGGCAGAGCGCGTCAAGCTCGCCGCCGGCGGGGACAAGAACAACCCCAATGTCATAGAGGCCATCGACATCGCCTGCGACGACTGCCCGAGCGGCGGCTACACCGTCACGGAGGAGTGCCGCGGCTGTATCGCCCATCGCTGTGAGGATGTCTGCCGCCGCGGCGCGATAACGCATGACGAATTCCACCATGCGCACATCGACAAATCCAAGTGCGTCAACTGCGGGCTGTGCGCAAAGGCGTGCCCCTACGGCGCGATATACAACCGCAAGCGCCCGTGCCAGAACGCCTGCAAGATCGGTGCGATCTCCATGAACGAGGACGGCACGGTCAAGATCGACAACGACAAATGCGTTTCCTGCGGTGCGTGCGTGTACCAGTGCCCATGGGGCGCGGTCTCGGACAAATCATTTATCCTCGATGCCATCAAGATGCTCCGCCTCAGCGAGCGCGTGTATGCCATCGTCGCGCCCGCTATCGTCAGCCAGTTCACCTATGCCAAGCCCGGTCAGGTCATCACCGGCATCAAGGCGCTCGGCTTCTACAAGGTCGTGGAGGCGGCGCTGGGCGCGGACATGGTCGCCTATGCCGAGGCGGCGGAGCTTGCCGAGCGCGGCTTTCTGACCAGCTCCTGCTGCCCTGCGTTTGTCAGCCTTGTGAAAAAGCAGTTTCCGGAGCTTGCCGGGAATGTTTCCCACAATTTGTCGCCGATGGCGACCATCGCCAAGCGTATAAAGGAGCTTGACCCCGACGCAAAGACCGTGTTCATCGGACCGTGCACCGCCAAAAAGGCGGAGTTCCAGCTGCCGGAGGTGCACAAATACGTTGACTGCGTCATCACGTTTGAGGAGCTTCAGGCATTGTTTGACAGCCGCACGCTTGACATCACCGCCATGGAGGAGAGCAATCTGAACGACGCCTCCGGCTTTGGGCGCATTTTCGCGCGCTGCGGCGGGCTTGCCACGGCGGCGGCGGAGGCTCTGCGCGAGCAGGGGAGTGATTTTGATCTCAAGCCGTTGAGCTGCGACGGCATTGAAGAGTGCCGCGCGGCGCTGCTGAAGGCTTCCAAGGGCAAGCTCGACGCAAACTTTGTTGAGGGCATGGCGTGTGTTGGCGGCTGCGTCAACGGCTCGGGCACAATGGTGCACGGCGATGTCAACCGCATTAAGGTTGACACGTTCAGCAAAAAATCGGATATGCAAAGCATAAAAGGCTCACTTGACAATGCAGTAGAGAAATTTGACAGTTCAATAAAAAAAGGAGAAAAAACCAATGAATAAAAAGACTCTCTGGCTGTGCCGCACGGCGGTCATGATTGCAATTCTTGTTGCACTGCAGTTTGTTACAAAGCCCCTTGGACAGCTTGTCACCGGCTCGTGCGTGAACATGGTGCTCGTCGTGGCGACACTGTGCGGCGGGCTGTGGTGCGGCTTCACGGTCGCGCTGATTTCTCCGTTTGCGGCGTTTCTCGTCGGCGTCGGACCGGCGCTCATCCAGATCGTCCCTGCGATCTCCGTGGGCAACATCGTTCTGATACTGGTGTATGCGTTCGTATACAAAAAGCTTGACCGCGCGTGGCTGCGTGAGGGCGCTGCCGTGATAGCGGCGGCGGTGCTGAAATTTGCGGCGCTGTATCTTGTCGTCGTGAAGCTGCTGCTGCCGGTGCTTGGGCTTGCTGAAAAGCAGGTCGCCGCAATGAGCGCGATGTTCTCCTGGCCGCAGCTTGTCACCGCCCTTATCGGCGGCGTGCTTGGCGTGCTGGTGTCCATACCCGTCAAAAAGTCGATGAAGAAGTAAGACACAGCAAAAAGACGCGAACCCATGTCCGCGCCGGATGAATTCGGTACTTTTCTTATTACATACCTCTTTTCAAGTCGAGGGCGCCCCGGTGTCGGGGCGCCCTCGATGAACTTTTGCCTGCGTCACCTGAAGCTGAAAAGCCCCTTTTTCTCGTAGGGCTTTGTCGTGATCTCGCCGACATCGTATCCGGTGGCTTCTATCGCTGCCTTTATTGCGGCAATGTCAGGCTCGGTCTCGCTGAGGATAACGGTCTCGCCCTTGGTGTGGGAGGAGGTGACCTTCTTTGCGCTGCACGCGGCGCGCACAGCGTCGTTGATGTGCGCCTCGCACATGCCGCACATCATCCCGCCGACTTTTATTCTGGTCTCAAACATAGTTTATCGCTCCTTTGCAGAAACAGCGGCACTCCAAGCGCCGCTGTGGTGTGTGTTTAAAAAGAATATGGGAGATGCAGAGAGGTGAAACTGCATCTCCCTTTTCTTACTTACGGCGGCTGTGGCACTCGCCGTGCATTGCACAGCCTGCGCAGCCAGCGCCGCAGGAGGACTTGCCCTGCTTTTTCTGTCGCACGAGGTATATGGAGATGGAGACAACAATGGCTATCAGTACAATGCAAATAAGGATAGTGGAAAGGTTTTCGGCGACAAAGCTTAACATGACAATCATCTCCTTATGAAGAAATTATGAAACAATCGACATTAAGAGCACGGGAGAACAGGAGGAACAGTATGCATAAACGTTCTCCCGTGCGAGAGGGGTGTACGCTGGATCAGACCTTCGCGGAGAGCTTTGTGGCTTCCTTGTAGGGGCGAACGAGCATGTAGATGATGCCCGCGAGCGCCGCGACGGCGAAGATCAGACCGATAACGCTGACATTGCCGGTGAACAGACCGCCGAACTGATTGATCATCAGGGCAATGATATAAGCGAAGCCGCACTGGTAACCGATGGCGAACCATGTCCACTTTGCGTTGTTCATCTCGCGCTTGATAGCGCCGATGGCCGCAAAGCACGGCGCACACAGCAGGTTGAACACGAGGAAGGAGTAGCCGGTGATCGGGGTGAAGGTGGAAGCGAGGGTTGCGTACACGTTGCCGGAAGCGCCGTAGAGGATGCCCATCGTGCCGACGATGTTCTCCTTGGCGACAAGACCGGTGATGGAGGCGACGACTGCCTGCCAGTTGCCCCAGCCGAGCGGGGTGAATATCCAGGCGATAGCGTTGCCGACGGCAGCGAGAATGGAGTAGTCGATCTCGTCCTCGGAGAGCATGCGGAACGTGCCGTCAACGACACCGAAGTAAGTGGTGAACCAGACAAGGATGGTGGACAGAAGGATTATCGTGCCGGCCTTCTTGATGAAGCTCCAGCCGCGCTCCCACATGGAGCGGAGTACGTTGCCGAGAGTCGGCCAGTGGTATGCGGGCAGCTCCATAACAAACGGAGCGGGATCGCCAGCGAACATCTTTGTCTTCTTGAGCATGATGCCGGAGATAATGATTGCCGCCATGCCAATGAAGTAAGCGGAGGTTGCGACCCATGCAGAGCCGTTGAAGATCGCGCCTGCGATCATTGCGATGAACGGAACCTTTGCGCCGCAGGGGATGAACGTGGTGGTCATGATTGTCATACGGCGGTCGCGCTCGTTTTCAATGGTGCGGGAAGCCATAACGCCGGGAATGCCGCAGCCGGTGCCGATGAGCATGGGGATGAAGGATTTGCCGGAAAGACCGAACTTGCGGAAGATACGGTCAAGCACGAATGCGATACGCGCCATGTAACCGCATGCTTCAAGGAATGCCAGCAGCAAAAACAGCACGAGCATCTGCGGCACGAAGCCCAGCACGGCGCCGACGCCGGCAACGATACCGTCAAGTATCAGACCCTGGAGCCACTCTGCGCAGTTGGCGCTCTCAAGCGCGTTGCCGATGAGCACGGGGATACCGGGAACCCAGACGCCGTAATCCGCGGGATCGGGCTCGTCGCCGATCTCGTCGAGAGTTGCCTGAGCCTTGGCAAGATCGTCAAGCGTTGCGGTCTCTTCCTCGGTCGCGAGGGTCTCTTCGTCCTCAACGGTGTAGGTAAACACGCCGTCAGCAGGCTCGCCGTTCTCTTCAACATAGGCGTCGTAGCCATCGACTATCGTGGAAGCGTCGCTCCACTCTTCTGCGACTTCGTTGTACTCGGCAGAGCCGATGCCGAACAGATGCCAGCCGTCGCCGAACAGTCCGTCGTTTGCCCAGTCGGTCGCGGAAGCACCGACAGTGACCATGGACAGGTAATACACAAGGAACATGACCACGGCAAAAATCGGGAGACCGAGCCAGCGGTTTGTGACGATCTTATCTATCTTATCGGAAGTGCTCAGACCGCCCTTGTTCTTTTTCTTGTAGCAGCCCTTGATTATCTGGGCTATGTAGAGGTAACGCTCGTTGGTGATTATGCTCTCAGCGTCGTCGTCCAACTCTTTTTCGGCGGCCTTGATGTCCTCCTCAACGTGAGCCTTGACATCTTCCGGAATATTGAGCTTTTCAAGAACCTTGTCATCACGCTCAAAAACCTTGATGGCATACCAGCGCTGCTGCTCTTCGGGCATATTGTGCACAACGGCCTCTTCAATGTGAGCGATCGCATGCTCAACAGGACCGGAGAATGTGTGCTGGGGAATGGTTTTGCCGCTCCTGGCTGCTTCGATTGCAGACTCGGCAGCTTCCATGACGCCCTCGCCCTTCAGCGCCGAAATCTCGGTCACGGGGCAGCCAAGCTCGCGGGACAGCTCCTTGATGTTGATGCTGTCGCCGGACTTGCGCACCACGTCCATCATGTTCACCGCGATCACCACGGGGATGCCGAGCTCGGTGAGCTGGGTGGTGAGGTAAAGGTTGCGCTCAAGGTTGGTGCCGTCGATTATATTCAGTATTGCGTCGGGGCGCTGCTCGATCAGGTAATTACGCGCCACGACCTCTTCCAGCGTGTACGGGGAGAGCGAGTAGATACCGGGAAGATCCATGATGATGACGTCGTCATGCTTTTTCAGCTTACCTTCCTTTTTCTCCACGGTGACGCCCGGCCAGTTGCCGACGAACTGGTTGGAGCCGGTCAGCGCATTGAACAGCGTGGTCTTGCCGCAGTTGGGGTTACCGGCAAGAGCAATTTTGATTTGTTTGTCCATCTTGCAAAAACTCCTTTTTCGTTAAATCTCTTTAACTCTTCAACTTCAACATGAAAAAACGGGCTTATTCGGCAATTTCGATCATTTCTGCATCTGCCTTACGCAGAGACAGCTCGTAACCTCTTACGGTGATCTCGATGGGATCGCCAAGAGGCGCAACCTTGCGTATGTAGACCTCCGTGCCGCGGGTTATGCCCATGTCCATGATGCGGCGCTTGACAGGACCCTCTCCGTGAATCTTGACAACGGAAACGGTCTCGCCGATTTTCGCCTGCCTGAGTGTTTTCATTCTCGTGTCCTCCTATATCTGCATTTTAAGGGTCAACTAAATTAAACCATGATCTTGCGGGCCATTTCCTCGCTTATCGCAATTCTGGCCTCCTTGACCTTGACGATAATATTTCCGTTGAGCGCGGTGATGACTGTCACGGGATCTCCCACAACAAAGCCCAGATCCTCCAGGTGCTTTTTGACCTCGGGCGAGCCGCCGATACGCCGTATCATGTTCTCCTCACCGGGATCAGCCAGAGCAAGAGGCATCATAAAACTCGACCTTCTCTCTTTGATAGACTGCGGTTAAGCATAGCTAACCGCTGAGGAATTATATTGGTTAAGCATCCTTAACCATGCGTGAGTTTAGCATATCTAACCCATGATGTCAATAGAAATTTCATTATTTTCTTAAAGCTCTTGCATTTTGAGTTAAAGTGTGTTAGCTTAAGTATACATAACTCTTGAAATTTATGAAAGCTGGTAAATTTAATGGTCATACAAAAGGCATCGGAAGATTATCTGGAAGCTATGCTGATGATGAAGGAGAAGCATGGCTATATCCGTTCTATCGACGTTGCCGCGCATCTCAATGTTACAAAGCCCAGCGTCAGCTATGCCACAAAGCGCCTCAGGGAGAGCGGGTACATCACCATGGACAAGGACGGTCTTATCACGCTCACTGATAAGGGCATGGCGGTTGCCGCCAGCATGCTTGACCGGCACAAGTCCCTCACAAAATTTCTTATGATGCTCGGCGTGGACAAGGAGACGGCGGAGACCGACGCCTGCAAGCTCGAGCACGACCTGAGCGAGGAGTCCTTTGAGGCAATATGCGACCATGTCCGGCAGGTCGTCGCCGAGCACGAGGCAAACGGTGACCCCGTAAATATGCCGGATATCAAGTAATAAGTAAATAGTGTTGTCAAGAAAGAAGAACAGCCGCTGTGGTGTATAGCTACAGCGGCTGTTTTCTGTATTCCGGCGCAACGTCGAGAAAGGTCTCTATCCCGCGGCGCACGGTGTCTTGCAGCGGGAACGCGCCGTTTGCGCACACCCATTCGAAAAGGTATGCCTTTGCAAGATTCAGCTGCATCGGCACGAGCGCTGCGGGATCGGTCCTGCTGCGGACAATGTCCTGCTTTTGACAGTTGGTGGTGAGCTGGATGAGCCAGTCGTTGAAATTCTCAAGCAGCCCGAACAGCCCCGCCTCGCCGCGAAGCTCAAGGATGAAATACTGCTTGCATATCTCCGGACCGAACATAACGGCGTTTTTGAGATATGCGTCCGTCAGAAACCATATGCGCTCAAAGTCATTCTCAGAGCGGATGAAGTCCTGCATATTCTCGGCAAAATTATCCTTCACGCTTTGCAGCTCGTATGCGAGAATATCCGCCTTATCCGCGAACGCGAGATAGAACGACGAGCGCGGAATGCCGACCGCTGCGCATATATCATTAACGGCGACATTGTCAAAGCCGCGCGCGGCAAAAAGCTTCATCGCGGTCTCGGCTATTTTTTCCTTGCTTTTTGTGTCGGCTCTCGGCATATAAACGCCTCCAAACATGTGTCCAATAACTATGGACAGTTTAACATTATATCGTCAAAAAATCAACACATTTGTTTTCGCGTCATCAAAAGCGCGTACACGCATTTGTGCCGAATGGAGAACTTATCCGCACTGTATTGACGCTGTTTTTTGCAAATATTATAGTTATCCCACACTTATTCGTGAAAGGCGGAGGCACTATGGCATACGAAAAGCTTTTGTCGCCGGTGGATATCGGCAGTCTTACCATCAAGAACCGCACAATGGTGACCGCGGCGGAGATGAACATGGGGCAGATAAACGGCTGCCCGACGGAGCGGCTGATGAGCTATTACGAGGAGCGCGCCAGGGGCGGCGTCGGGCTCATCATCCCCGGCATATGCCGCGTGAACGACGGCTACGCCACCTCCTCCTTCGGTCAGCTCGCAATGAGCCATGATTATCACATCGAGCCGATGCGCGAGTTTGCCGAACGCATCCATAAGCACGGGGCAAAGCTCGGCATACAGCTCCACCATCCCGGTCGTCAGGGCTATTGCAGCGTCGTGAACACGCTGCCGATGCTGCTGCCGGTCGTGAAGAAGTTCCCCGGCGTGTTGAAGCCGATGTACAAATCCACGCCGAAGCTTCTGGCGCTCGAAGAGCGCGGCATATGTCAGCCCGTTGCCGCCCCGTCCGTCGTGGAGCGCAGCTACCATGTGCCAAGCCCCATGCGCGCCATGACGCGCCGCGAGGTCAAGGCGACGATTCAGGACTACATCAACGCTGCCGTCCGCTGCAAGAAGGCAGGCGTGGACATCGTGGAGCTGCATGCCGCGCACGGCTACCTCATCCAGCAGTTCCTCAGCCCGAACACCAACAAGCGCACGGACGAGTACGGCGGCAGCTTTGAAAACCGCCTGCGCTTTCTCGCGGAGATAGTAGAGGGCATAAAGCGCGAGTGCGGAAGCGATTATCCGCTCATGGTGCGCCTGAGCGTGGACGAGATGTACGAGCGCATCGGCAAGCCCGGCAAGGGCTACGACCTTGAATGCGGCAAGCGCATCGCAAAGCGCCTCGAAGAACTTGGCGTGGACGCGATAAACGTCTCCTCTGCGTGCTACGATACATATAACTACTGGCTTGAGCCGACGTCCTTCGAGCCGGGCTGGCGCGCGTATCTCGCCAAGGAGATAAAGAGCGTGGTCAATATCCCGGTCGCGGCAGCAAACTTCATGCGCTCGCCCGAACAGGCGGAGCGCCAGCTTGAGGAGGGGTATCAGGACATAATCGGCTCCGCCCGTTCGTTCATCTGCGACCCGGAGTGGGTCAAGAAGGTCGAGGAGGGACGCACGGACGAGATACGCCGCTGCATCGGCTGTCTGCACTGCATAAAGTCCTTCACCGACAATGCGGGTATAAACATCGCCGCGGGGCTTCCCGGCGAATGCGCGCTCAACCCCGCCGTCGGCTTCGAGCGTGAAACGGCGGCGATGCCCAAAGACGGCGCGGGACGCGAGGTGATCGTTGTCGGTGCGGGTGCTGCGGGACTCAAGACCGCAGAGCAGCTTGCGACGCGTGGCTTCAAGGTGATGGTGCTGGAGAAGAACAGCGTTCCCGGCGGTCAGGTCAACACGGCGGCAAGCTGCCTGCACAAGGATAAGCTGCACTGGTGCATTGACGACCTCATGGTTTCGGTCAAGAAGCTCGGCGTTGACGTAAAGTTCGATACTGCGGCAACGGTGGAGGATATTCTCGCGCGCAAGCCCTATGCCGTCGTAATCGCAAGCGGCGGCGTGCCGGTCGTGCCGCGCTCCATCGCGGGCAGCGATCTGCCGAACGTATGCACCGCGCCTGATATCATCCTCAAGAAGAAAAAGCTCAAGGGCAAGGACGTTGTCGTCGCGGGCAGCGGCATGACCGGGCTTGAGACCGTCGAGGTGCTCAACGAGGGCGGCAACCGCGTCACGGTCATAGAGATGGCAAACGAGATCGCGCCGGGGACATGGTTCCAGCTCGTGGACGATGAGCTCAGCCGCATTGAGGGTCACGGCACGAAGCTCTTCACCGGCAAGCGCCTGATGAAGATATTGCCCGACCGCGTCATCGTCGAGGACGTAAAGACCGCGGAGCTGACAGAGATCAAGGCGGACAACGTCGTCCTCTCCCTTGGTGTGCGTCCGGAGAATGCGCTCTATAATGAGCTTAAGGATCGTATGGTGAACGTCTATGCCGTCGGCGACGCCGCGCACGGCGGAACGATAGCCAACGCCGTCCACAGTGCGTGGGACACCGCCAAGAACATACATTAAGGGAGGAGCGCAGAGATGAAGAAGAAAAACATAGTCCTCGCCGTCGCCGCTGCGGCAGCCGGTGCATACGTGATATCCAAAAACGACGCGGCAAAGCTGAAGATAACAAATGCGCTGTACCGCGGGCACAGCATGATAATGGACGTGGGCATAAAAGCCTTCCCCGGAATGTTCCCCACGCCGGAGACGAAGCTTGGCTGCGGCAGCAGGAAAGAGATACCGGGACTTCTGAAAAAGTACGGGATAAACAAAGTCCTCATCGTTACAGGTCCGACTGTCGGCAGGACGATAGTCCCGCCGATAAAGGATGACATTGAGAAAAGCGGCATCCCCTGCGAGGTGTTCGACCGGACCGAGGCGAACCCCTCCGTAACGACGGTGCTCGCGATAAAGAAGCAGTATCTTGAGACCGGGTGCAGCGGCTTTCTCGCCATCGGCGGCGGCTCGCCGATGGACGCGGCGAAGATCGCGGCGGCAACGGTTGCAAGACCCAATATGCCGATAGTGAAGATGGCGGGCATGATGCGCATTCTCGCGCCCGTGCCGCCCGTGATATGCGTCCCGACGACTGCCGGAACCGGCAGCGAGGTGACGATAGGCGCGGTCATATCCGACCATGACGCGCACCACAAGTACGCCATTACCGACCCATGCATCACGCCGAAGGCCGCGGTCGTCGATGCGGAGCTGACGGTCGGCATGCCGCCGTTCATCACGGCGACCACGGGCGTTGATGCGCTTACCCACGCGGTGGAGTCCTACGTGACGTGCATGTACAATACCGACTTCACCAACCGCTGCTGCGAGGAGGCAGTTGCCGACATCTTCAAGTACCTCGACCGCGCGTACAACGACCCGAACGACATGGAGGCGCGCGACGGGATGCTGACCGCGTCCTACAAGGCGGGGCTTGCGTTCACTAGAACCGGCGTCGGCTACGTCCACGGTATCGCCCACGCGCTCGGCGGTCTGTACAACACGGCGCACGGGTTGGCAAACTCCGTAATCCTCCCGATAGTGCTGGAGGATTACGGCGAGTGCGTCTATCCCAAGCTCGCCCGCCTCGCGGAGACAGCGGGAATAAAGACGGACGGCAGCGAACCCGAGCGCGCAAGGGCGTTCATCGCCGCTATCCGAGCGATGAACAAGCACCTCGGTCTGCCCACCGGCTTTGACTTCATCAAGCCCGAGGATTATGAGACGATCGCCAAATGGGCGCTCGCGGAGACGAACGTAAATTACCCCGTCCCTGTGCTCTACGACCGCACACGGCTTTGGCACGTGCTCAACCGCATTGTGCTTGAGGCATAAAAGCAGCTATATAGACCGCATAATGGCGCGCCGCGGCGGCGCGCCATTACTATGTAAATAATACGTAATATGCTCATGCCGCGCGGGCGGCGGGGATCTTATTGAGAAACCGGCGGTAGAACGCCGCGCCCGTAAGACCGGTCAGCGTTTCCGTCACGGGGAAGGTCAGCCAGAACCAGTTCAACCCGAAGCGCGAGAAGACATAGCCAAGCGGAACGAACAGCACGACCGTCCGTATCACGGTCAGCATCGAGCTTTTCAGACTTGCGCCGACCGCCTGAAAGAACACCGGGAAGGTCAGCGACGCGACCATCGGCAGAAAGCTGATGCCGACAAAGATAAACCCGACTTTGCCGATCGCAACCACCTGCGCGTCGGATGTGAACACGCGCAGCATCTGCTCCGGTATGGAGACGAAGCACAGCGTCCCCAGCGCCATCAGCGCAAGCCCGAACAGCATCGCCGTCGACAGCTTTTTTCTGCAGCGGTCAATGTTCCCTGCGGCGTAGTTGTAGCTTATTATGGGAACGATGCAGGTCTGCATAGCGCCGAGCGGGATGAAGAAGAACGTCTGCCACTTGTAATAAAGCCCAAGGGCGGTCACGGCCTGATCGCAGAAGCCCGCGAGTATCAGGTTGAGCCCCAGTATATAAAATGTGTATGCCGACTGCATCAGTATGTTCGGAATGCCGAGGCGGAATATCCTTGCGATATGACCGGGGTAGACGTCACTCGGTGGGGACTTGTGCAGACCCTTTTTCATCACGACGAGCGCCGCCACGATCTGCCCCGCGACGGTCGCCGCAGCCGCCCCGGCAATGCCCATTTCCGGCAGCCCGAACAGCACGAATATCAATATCGGGTCTAAGATTATATTTGTCACCGCGCCGAGGATCTGCGCCTTCATCGGCGTTTTCATGTCGCCGTTCGCCTGCAAAATCTTCGTCTAGATGCTCTCTAAAAACAGCCCGAAGCTGAAAACGCACACTATCCTGCCGTATACGATTATGTCCCGGATAACGGCTTCGGAGTCCGTGGACATTCTCGCGTAGGCGGGCATGATGAAATAGCAGACCGCGGCGAACAAAAACCACAGCGCGCCCGCAAGCGGCGTGCCCACCCCGGCATACTCGTCCGCCTCATCGCGGCTGCCCGTGCCGAGCTTTGCCGCCATGACCGTGTTTATACCGACGTCCGTTCTCACCGCAAAGGCGATCATCAGAAGCTGTATTGGATAAATGATGGACAGCGCCGTCAGCCCGGCGTCAGAATACCTGCCGACAAAGAGACTGTCAACGATGTTATAGAGCGCCTGTATAAGCTGTGCCAGCATGACCGGCGGCGCGAGGCGCAGTAGTATTTTGCTGATTTTTTCAGTTGCGAATATATCCGTCTGATCCATTCGTATGCCCCCAAATCCTTAGTGGACGACGGAATTACAAGCGCACCTATGGTGTTTGTCAACCGGCATTTGCCAACCGGGAAAAATTTATCCCGGATATGCATTTCGGCATATCCGGGATCGGTGTATGAAAAGGAAACGAGATGAAAGAATCCATCCAATGAACACATATTATATAATAGAAGGTAAGCCGCGCGGCGGAGCGCCGCGGGCAGCCACGTCAGCGATGGCTCGACGCGAGGGAGGATTTACCCAGACCCAGCCCTCTTGCAATAAACGCCATTGCATCGGTCATGCTGTAAGAACGCACAAACTTGTGGCGGTACATCCGCTTGCCGAGGCGCTCTGAAGGAACCGAACGACCTTCAATATAACCGCAGTCATAGCACATAAACTTATCGATCTTGGTGTGGGCATCCATGACCATTTCTTTACCGCAGCAAGGGCACTTCATAACGATTTCCTCCTGATACCTGCCGGCACACAAAGCGCCGGTGATTGATTTGCGACTTTGTTTGTCTTTTGTTTAACTTACGTGCACAGTATATATCCTTGCCTGTTATTTGTCAAGCAATAATTGAGAAAAAAATATCACATGCGCGAAGTTTATTTATTTCGCCGAAAGCGCGGCAAATAAGCCCCACTTATGCTGGACATTCATGCCCATGTGAGGTAAAATGTACAAAGATTTCAGAGGCGGCGCCGCATAATGCAGCTGATTTTGCCGCGCTGTGCGGTGCTGCTTAAGGATTTGGAGGAGCGTATGCGCTATATTGAAGTCAGTATCAACACGCCGGAGCGGGAGCTTGATGCGCGCTGTGAACAGCTTGCCGAACTCGGCGTCGATGGCTTTGTAATAGAGAACGAGGCGGATTTTCAGAGCTTTCTTGAAAATAACCGCCAGTATTGGGACTATGTTGACGCGGAGCTGGAGCGGTCCTACAAGGGCGTGAGCCGCATAAAGTGTTACCTGACGGACGATGAGACCGGGGAGGCGGTGCTTGCGCGCATAAAGGCTGCGTTTCCGCAGACAGTCTCCGGCTATACCGCCGATGAGGACTGGGAAAACAGTTGGCGCGGCTGCTATGAGCCGATAGAGGTCGGCGAAAAACTTGTCGTTGTGCCGGAGTGGATGGACGCGCCGGACGATGGGCGCGTTCCTCTCCGCCTTGACCCCGGCATTGCCTTTGGTACTGGCAGCCACCCCACGACGAAGCTGTGCCTTGCCGCGCTTGAGCGCTATGCCGCGCCCGGTGTGCGCACGCTCGACCTCGGCTGCGGCAGCGGCATACTCGGCATCGGCGCGCTGCTGCTGGGGGCGGAATCCAACACCGGATGCGACGTTGACCCCATGGCGCCTGAAGCCGCGATGGCGAACGCCGCGCTCAACGGCATAGGCGCGGACAGGATGCGCGTTTATACAGGGGATATTCTCAAGGACGCGGCTCTGCGCCGCGCGCTCGGCGGTGGGTATCAGCTCGTGCTGGCAAACATCGTCGCCGACGTAATAATCGCGCTTGCCGCCTATGCGCGCTCGTTCATGGCGGAGGGCGGCGTTTTCATCTGCTCCGGCATCATCGACGAGCGCGCCGGCGAGGTGCGCGCCGCGCTTGAGCGCAGCGGGCTTGAAATAATTGCCCATACCTCGCAGGAGGAGTGGCACTGCTATGTGTGCCGGTGAAGCGGAATAATATGTAAGGGCGCGGCGGAAAGCGAATTTCCCGCCGCGCCCCTGCGTCCGCCGCGCTTATCTTATGCGCCGTGCCTCAACGTAATAGCGCTTGTCCTCGGCATGACCGACGGAAAAGCTCTTGCGCGGGAGTATGCCGGTTTTGCGCACGTAGCTGAAAAGCTCGTCCTTGCCTATCCCGCCGTAGAGAAAGCCCACAGCGCCCTCCTGAGCGGCAAGCGCGCGCACTGCGTCCTCTCCGTGTATATAGTCCACGCGGACCTCAGGATGCTCTTCAATGTAGCCGTCGATAAAGCGCTGCACCTCGCCGGTCTCTAATCCGGGCACGAACACACGCCCGTGCTCTCCGCGCGTGATGTAATCCACCGCGCGCCCATCCTGAGCCGGGAACGCGGCGTGCAGCGCGCGCACCGCGTCTGCCGTGTCCGCGCCGAACAGCACCCGGTATATCGGCTCGAAGCTTATCGCCTCGCTGTGTATATTCACAAGCTCTGCCAGTGCGTAATGTGCTGCGTCCGTGCCGATCACATCCGCCGCCGCTTTCGCCGTGGCGAGCGAATGGTTGCCGTCGCCGACCGCAAAAAGAAGCCTGTCTCCATCTGTGCCGCTCTCATTCTCCAATTCTGAGAGAGCCGCAAGTATGCGCTGCTGCTCCGCTTCATCTATCAGCCAGCCGCGCAGATGCCCGCCGCCGAGCATCAGCTCAAAGTCATAGAGCTTCGAGAGCCTGGATGTGTCTATCTCCTCGATTATCTCACGCCGCCGGTCGTCCATGAACACCATGATGTGCGGCAGCTCAAGCGGCGCGTCGCGCCGTATCGCAACGCGCGGCGGGATGCGCGAGAGCACCGTTCCCTCCGTCGGGCGGATGAGAGACTTTGCCCCCGGTTCGTAGCTATAGTCCGCGAGGGCGAACGCGCCGACTATGCCGCGCCGCACTCGCCCGTCGGGCTGCGTGCGCTCGGTGCAGATCATCGCGTTTTTATACTCGTCAAAAACCCCGTCGGCGAGATAGCGGCGCATCGTGTCGTTTATCTCCTTTATGCGCGCTTCATCGTGTCCGTCGCCTAAATAAACCTCCGGCAGAATGAGACGCAGGGCTGACGGCGCGTCGCCCGCTATCGCGTCCGCACGCTCCCAGTACTCCGGCTGAGAGGTGAACTGGTCGCACGCGATGCACGCCCAGCACTCAAAATCGGCTTTTGGCAGCAGTATGTCAGCGGGACCGAACGGCAAATTGGTTAACATAATATATAATCTCCATTCTTTTTCTGTTTTGATGAATATAACACCTATATGCCGCGCCGTCAATCATACATACGCAGCAAAACCGACGATTGACGCGCGGCGGATGCTGTTATAAAATAATAGTGTTAAGCATATTACATTTAACGGGAGATAATAACATGACAATAACAAACTGCACCGTAGACCGCGGCAGCGTGTATGCCGACATACTGCTCGCACCGGCGGACGCTGCCGCGGCGGGTTCGCGGCAGGAGGCGGTGAGGACCGCCCTTGCCGCACTTGCACAGGAAAAGGGACTTGCCCCGCTGATCTATATCCGTGTCACCGCAATGGACGCGCAGCCCGACGGCTCGCTTGCCATCAGCCTTGAGGGCGCTATACCGCCGGAGGTCATCCTCGGTCAGTATCTCGGCGTTGAGGTGGACATCGGGCACTGCGAGGATTTTGAGGATGCGGCGCTCCACGCGGCGGCTAAGAACCTGCGTGTCGCCGTGCCGGAGATCATCATCCGGCGCAAGATCGACAGCGCTCTGCTGGAAAAAGAGACAGAGCTGCTGGATAGCCTCTCGCTCAACACGCTTGCCGACGTCCGCGCAATTATTGCGGAGCTCAACGATACGCTGTCGCTCGACCTTGACGACGAGGAGATATGGCGCAAGGCAATGAAGGTCGCGGAGAATTACATTGGCATGGGCATGCAGGACATAGGCGCATTTGTGCAGGCGTTTGACGGCGTGCTCGATGTGGACGCGCAGGATATTGTCCGCGCTGCGGAGCGCCGCGCCTACGCGCGCGGCGAAATGCATGCCGCACAGATAGCCGATGAGGTGTTTGATGCTTGGCTTCGCACCGAGGGTAAGACCCGCGAAGCTTGGCGCGCCGAGCAGCGCGAGTATGCCGAGCTTTTGGGCCGGGTCGATTTTCTGCTTGCCGCCGTTGCGGATGAAGAGGGCGTGACCGCCGATGATGAGGAGCTTAAGCGCGCTGTGCGCGATCTTGCCGCGCAGTATCAGATGAACGAGGACGAGGTGCTTGCCTCAGCCGGCGCGGATGCGATACGCTATCATATCCGCATGACAAAGGCAAACCGGATAATCGTAGAGAACGCGAAAAATATATAAGGCAACGCCGCATCGCACGGTGTGCCATAGTACAGCTTGAGGAACGAGGATTAAATGGACTATCTGAAAAGAGCGGAAGAACTGAAAAAGGAAATAGTGAGGGATCGGCGCTATCTTCATCAGCATCCTGAGCTGGGATGTGACCTGCCTGTCACATCCGCCTATGTGGAAAAGCGCCTTAAGGAGATCGGTCTTGAGGTCTCCCACTGCGGTAAATACGGTCTGACGGCGCTGGTCGGCGGGAAAAAGCAGGGCAAAGTGCTGCTGCTGCGCGCGGATATGGACGCTCTCGGAATGACCGAGGAGAGCGGGCTGGATTATGCGTCGCTCAACCCGGGAAAGGCTCACTGCTGCGGGCATGACAACCACACGGCGATGCTGCTGGGCGCAGCGCGGCTGCTTAAGGAGACGGAGGACGAGCTTTGCGGCACTGTGAAGCTTATGTTCCAGCCGGGTGAGGAATGCGGGACGGGATGCCTTGAGATGCTTGCCGCAGGCGTGCTGGAGCAACCGAAGCCGGATGCGGCAATGGGCATGCATGTTGACGCAATGCTCCCGCTTGGCACATTTGGCTATGGCATGGATGCGGTGTTCTCATCCAATGATGTGTTTGAGATCACGGTTAAGGGCGTATCATGCCATGGCGCGCGTCCGCATCAGGGCAAGGATCCAATAAACGCCGCGGCGCATATAGTCACGGCGCTGGAAACGCTGATCGCCCGGGAGGCAGATCCCTCTCAGGTCTGCATTCTGACCGTCGGCTCGATAGAGAGCAGCACCAAGGCGTTCAATATAATCCCTGACAGCGTCACCATGAAGGGCAGCATCCGCACTTACAGCGAGCATGAGCAGAAAATGCTTGTGCGCCGCACCGAAGAGACCGTGGAGTACATATCAAGAGCGTTCGGCTGCGAGGGGATCGTGAGCTGGGCGACGCCGATGGTTCCTCTGCTGGTTGACAATACGCTTGAAAGTGAAATGCTTTCCTATCTGAAAGCGGTGCTGGGGGATCAGGCGCGTGTCTGCGAACAGCCGGTCAGAAAGCTGGGCTCGGAGGATTTTGCCAACCTTACGGGGCGTGTTCCGTCCGCGTTTTTCTTTATCGGCGCAGGACCAGACAGAGAGCACGGCGGAGCGTACAGCCAGCATAACGCCAGGGTGGTTTTCAACGAGGATATGCTGCCGCTGGGAAGCGCCGCTTTTGCCGGCTGCGCCGCCATGTGGCTGCGTGCTCACGCACAAGCCGGAAAATAAAGCGATGCAAAAATGACGACCCAATGTATGAGATGAGCCATACATTGGGTCGTTTTCACCGGCGCGGCGGAGTGACGCAGCTTCAGCCGCGCATTCGAAATTTTCCCGGCCGGTTTACTTATTGCCATAGAGCGTGTTGAAGCCGGTGAAGTCAAAGCTCTTCAGGCAGTCCATCATCACATCCACATCGGCGGAACGGTCGTTGCCGATGACAAAGGCGTAGTTGTTGTAGCTGGCGTAATAGTCCGTGTCGCCTGAGAAGATCTCGTGCTGAAGCTCGTCATAAAAATACATCCCATAGGGCTGATCTGCACCCGTGATGCTTACGCTTGCAAAAACCTCGGACTCGGTCCGCTCCCGGTTTGAGCCGGCGGCGATGTTCGACTGATCGATGCTGTCCACCTTATATAGCTGGAGCATATTGATGAACGGACGGTCAGACTCCGACAGCAGCGTGTACATCGGTCCCCAGTTTTCCAGCACATCAGCCGCTGTGAGGTCGTCCAGCACCGGAGACCATTCGTAGCCCTTGTTGCGTGCAAGCCCTGTCAGCATAGACTCCTTCTGCTCCACAGATGTGAAGTACGGACCGAGGAAGGTGAAATAGAACATGACGTTATTGCGATCAACATTGTCGCGCACTACTATCCACATCCACGGCTCTGCGCCGTCGCGCCGGTCACGTTTTTTGCCGGTCTCGTCGTAATATGTCTCTGCCGTGGCGCTGTCGTACACCTCATAGCTCACGCCCCAGCCCTTCGGAATGGTGACGGTGAAAATATCGCAGGTGTATAACTCCGTCTCCATGGTGCTTTCCGGCTCTTCAACGGGGGCGGCGGTCGCCTCAACGGCGGGGTGCGTCTCAACGGCGGCGCTGATAACTTCCGTTGGCGCGGGCACGGCGGCGGTTGTGCTGCCGCAGGCGGACGCCCCGGCGATCATGCACAGCATCAGCGAAAGTGCGATAAGCTTTTTCATTGCAGTTGTCATGCGTTTGTCCTCCTTGCTTTATGCGCTGCAGGTTTAACCTGCCTGTATTATATATTATTTAGACGAAAATACCAATACTTTGTTCTGCGGCTTTGAGAAAAAATTTTGCAAGCCGCACATAGTAAATTCTGACGGGAAAGCGTCAAGACGCGCAGGGGAAACTGTGGAAAATGTCGAAAAATCTCTTGACAAAAGCAGGAATGTATTGTATTATATATGCAGTTCTTTATACCATACCAAGAACTGCTCAGGTTACTATGATAAGGTAGTAAACCGAAGAGCTCTAATGCCCCGTCTCGCACGGGGCATTATCTCTAACAGCGAAAAGGCAAATTTTGTTGATTCACAATAGAAATATAAGCAATGCGGGAGGGGACATATGCACCGGTACGCGATAGGCTTGGATATTGGCATAACGTCCGTCGGCTGGGCGGCGCTGGCTTTGGACGCAGAAGAGAATCCCTGCGGCATGTTGGATTTTGGCTCGCGGATCTTTACCGGGGCTGAACACCCCAAAACAGGCGCGTCGCTCGCCGCGCCGAGAAGAGAAGCGCGCGGCGCGCGGCGCAGACTGAGACGGCACAGGCACCGCAATGAGCGTATACGCCGTCTTATGGTATCTGGCGGGCTTATTTCTCAGGAACAGCTTGAGAGTCTATTTGCCGGACAGCTGGAAGATATTTATGCCCTGCGCACACGCGCGCTTGACGAACCGGTCACGCGGGAAGAGCTGGCGCGAATAATGCTGCACCTGTCACAGCGCAGGGGCTTCCGTTCCAACCGCAAGGGCGGCGCAGCGCGGTTTTGGCGCTGAATATGCAAATGAGAAGCTTGAAGCGGCGTATCTGGACATACTCCTGAGCCAGCGCTCGTTTGACGAGGGACCGGGCGGCGATAGCCCGTATGGCGGAAGCCAGATCGAACGAATGATCGGCACATGTGCGTTTGAACCGGATCAGCCGCGTGCGGCAAAGGCGGCGTATTCGTTTGAGTATTTTTCACTTCTGGAAAAGCTCAACCACATCCGTCTTGTCAGCGGTGGAAAAAGCGAACCGCTGACGGACGCGCAGAGAAAAAAACTTATAGAGCTTGCCCATAAGCAAGATACGCTCAGCTACGCGAAGATCCGCAAGGAGCTGGAGCTGAACGAAGCGGTGCGGTTTAACTCTGTGCGTTATACGGATGACGCCACGTTTGAGGAGCAGGAGAAAAAAGAAAAGATAGTCTGCATGAAAGCGTACCACGCAATGCGCAAGGCGGTGGACAAGAACGCAAAAGGGCGTTTTGCCTATCTCACCATACCGCAGCGAAACGAGATAGGGCGCGTGCTGTCCACATATAAAACTAGCGCGAAAATAGAACCGGCGCTGGCAGCGGCAGGGATAGAACCGTGCGATATTGCAGCGCTGGAGGGACTGAGCTTTACCAAATTCGGGCATTTATCGATCAAGGCCTGCGATAAGCTTATACCGTTTCTTGAAAAAGGTATGAACTATAACGATGCCTGCGCGGCGGCAGGCTATGATTTCCGCGGGCACAGCAAGGATGGGAGACAGATGTATCTCCCTCCGCTCGGCGATGACTGCACGGAGATCACAAGCCCCGTCGTGCGCCGCGCGGTCTCGCAGACGATCAAGGTCATAAACGCCATAATACGGCGCTATGGGACAAGCCCGGTGTATGTGAATATTGAGCTTGCACGCGAAATGTCCAAGGACTTTGCCGAGCGCAATAAGATAAAAAAGCAGAACGACGACAATCGCAGCAAAAACGAGAAGATAAAGGAGCAGGTCGCCGAGTACAAGCACGGCACGGCGACCGGGCTTGATATTGTGAAGATGAAGCTCTTCAACGAGCAGGGCGGTATCTGCGCGTATTCACAGCGCCAGATGTCCATTGAACGGCTCTTCGACCCCAATTATGCGGAGGTTGACCACATTGTTCCGTACAGCATCAGCTTTGACGACCGGTACAAAAACAAGGTGCTCGTGCTCACGGAGGAGAACCGCAACAAGGGCAACCGGCTGCCTCTGCAATACCTCACAGGGGAGCGTCGCGATCGCTTTATCGTCTGGGTGAACAACAGCGTCCGCGATTTTCAGAAGAGAAAGCTGCTGCTGAAAGAAGAACTGACGCCGGAGGAGGAGAACGACTGGAAGGAGCGCAACTTGCAGGACACAAAGTTCGTGTCCAGTTTTCTGCTCAATTACATAAATGATAATCTGCTTTTTGCGCCGTCTGTGCGCCGCAAAAAGCGTGTCACGGCGGTCAATGGTGCAGTGACGGATTATATGCGCAAGCGTTGGGGGATAAGCAAGGTGCGTGAGGACGGCGACCGTCACCATGCGGTGGATGCCGTCGTTATTGCCTGCACCACCGATGCGCTGATACAAAAGGTTTCGCGCTATGAATCGTGGCATGAGCGGCACTATATGCCGACGGAGAACGGCAGCATACTTGTTGACCCGGCGACGGGCGAGATAAAGCAGACATTTCCGTACCCGTGGGCGATGTTCCGAAAGGAGCTTGAGGCGCGGCTGAGCAATGACCCCTCGCGCGCAGTTGCCGATCTGAAGCTTCCGTTCTATATGGACGCTGACGCGCCGCCGGTCAAGCCGCTGTTTGTCTCGCGTATGCCGACGCGCAAGGTGACGGGCGCGGCGCATAAGGACACTGTTAAAAGCGCCAGGGCGCTGGCGGACGGGCTTGCGATCGTCAGGCGTCCGCTCACTGCGCTCAAGCTCGATAAGGATGGGGAGATCGCGGGGTATTATAACAAGGACAGCGACCGCCTGCTGTATGACGCGCTGAAAGCGCGGCTCACGGAATATGGCGGAAACGCGGCGAAGGCGTTTGCTGAACCCTTTTATAAGCCGAAGAGCGACGGCACACCCGGACCGGTGGTGAACAAAGTCAAGCTGACAGAGCCGACGACTCTCAGTGTTCCCGTTCAGGACGGCACGGGCATTGCGGACAATGATTCTATGGTGCGCATCGACGTTTTCAGAGTGGTGGGCGACGGGTATTACTTTGTGCCGGTGTATGTTGCGGACACGCTCAAGCAGGAACTTCCAGATAGAGCGGTGGTTGCCTTTAAGGCGCACAGCGAATGGAAGGTCATGTCCGACGGTGATTTTGTGTTCTCCCTCTATCCGAACGATCTGGTGAAGGTAACAAGGAAAAAAGATGTTATACTAAAACGTTCGTTTGATAATAGCACGTTGCCAGAAACAATTGCCAGCAATGAGTGTTTGCTGTACTATGCAGGCGCGGATATTTCTACTGGAGCGATAAGCTGTGTAACAAACGATAATGCATATTCTATCAGAGGCTTGGGTATAAAGACCCTTGTGAGCATGGAAAAATACACGGTCGATATTTTGGGTGAGTATCACCCCGTAAAGAAAGAGGAGAGACAGCGGTTCAACACAAAGCGAGGTTAAAAGATGGCGTTCAGAAATATCATCATCGAAAGCCCGGCGCGCATCTCTGTGAAAAACGAACAGCTCATAATCAAAACCGACAGCGAGCATTCGCTCGCGGTCGAGGATATTTCCGCGCTGCTTCTCGAGAGCAGACAGTCAACCATAACGACAGCCGCGCTGTCCCTTCTGGGGCAGCGCGGCTGCGCGGTCTTTGTGTGCGATGAAAAGCATATGCCCTGCGCCGTGCTCGCACCGTTCAGCCAGCACAGCCGTCAGCTTGCCGTCGCGGCGAGCCAGCTGTCCACTGGGGAGGTGCTGAAAAAGCGTCTCTGGCAGAGCATAGTCATTGCAAAAATAAAGAATCAGGCAGAGTGCCTGCGCCTGTGCGGCAGGGAAAACGCCGCGAGCGGGCTTGATGCAATGGCGGATTCCGTCCGCTCCGGCGACACGGGAAACGCGGAGGCGGCAGCGGCGGCGAGGTATTTCCCGGCGCTTTTTGAAAAAGGCTTTACGCGCGGAGCGGATAACGGGATAAATGCCGCGCTCAATTACGGCTATGCGATCCTGCGCGGGTGTATGGCGCGCTGTCTTGCGGTCTACGGGTTTCTCCCCATGTTGGGTCTGCACCATAAAAGCGAGCTTAACGGCTTCAACCTTGCGGATGATATGATGGAGCCGTTTCGCCCGGTGGTCGATCTTATGGTCACGGCATCGTTTGACGCTGACAGCGAACTGACGCCGGAGGCAAAACGCCTGCTGTTCAATGTGTTGAATCTCGACATACTCTCCGGCGGACAAAAGCACACCGTGGCTTATGCCATGGAGCGCACGGTACACAGCCTGCAGCGCTCTGTGAACCGCAGAGAAAACGGACTTATCCTGCCGCAGCTTCTGCCGCTGGCGCAGCACAGCTATGAATAAGTTTATGAGAATGATGGTCTTTTTTGACCTGCCCGTGCAGACAAAGACCCAGCGCCGCGAGGCGACACGGTTCAGAAATTTTCTTCTGACGGATGGGTATCACATGATACAGTATTCTGTCTATGCGCGCGTCTGCAACGGCGCTGACGCCGTGGAAAAACACCGCCGGCGCATAAAGGACAATCTGCCCGACAACGGCTCTATCCGCATGCTGGTCATAACCGAAAAGCAGTATGAATCCATTGAAATACTTCTCGGCAGGTTGACGCAGGCAGACGATACATTTCAATGTGAACAGCTCTCTATATTCTGAAAATCAGAAAACAAAGCCTGTCCCAGCCGTTGCCGGGACAGGCTTTGTCCGATGGTCTATTATACCATACCAAGAACCATCAGGGAACTACAACTGGAAGCTTGAATCAGAATGGGACGAGGGGATTATACCATACCAAGAACCATCAGGGAACTACAACAATACGCCGCATGGGCGGTTGAAAATAAAAATTATACCATACCAAGAACCATCAGGGAACTACAACCTCGTCGGGCTGGACAAGCTTGAGCATTCGCAATTATACCATACCAAGAACCATCAGGGAACTACAACTGTGCCGCCGTCAATAGACACTGGCAGCAAATTATACCATACCAAGAACCATCAGGGAACTACAACCTGAGGTTTGGGTGTTTCGGGCTTTGGTGTATTATACCATACCAAGAACCATCAGGGAACTACAACCGGCGATTGGGCATCGTCGCTTGAAGCGATATTATACCATACCAAGAACCATCAGGGAACTACAACTCCGGCGATGACGCGCAGATAGGCAGCTCCATTATACCATACCAAGAACCATCAGGGAACTACAACCCCTCCGTTTACCGTCCGTCGACGTATTCCATTATACCATACCAAGAACCATCAGGGAACTACAACCGTCGCGATGACAAAGCCCTTGTGGCAGATATTATACCATACCAAGAACCATCAGGGAACTACAACCCCTCCGTTTACCGTCCGTCGACGTATTCCATTATACCATACCAAGAACCATCAGGGAACTACAACTAGATATGAGAGCCTCGACAAAAGTGTTAAATTATACCATACCAAGAACCATCAGGGAACTACAACCCGAGACTAAAACCGGCAAGCGCCACCGCGATTATACCATACCAAGAACCATCAGGGAACTACAACTAGAAATAATAGCTGTCGCCATAGTAATCGCCATATTCGCGGTTTTGCCTGTCAACGTCTGATTCGTCCTCGTCCTCATCATCGACTATAATATACGACACCTGCTTATTCTTAAGTTGTTCTTTTAATTTTTTCTTGTATTTTGCACGTGCTATATCATATTCTATGACCATCTTAAAACACTTGAACCCTATAAATCCGCATACGCCGGCAAATATAAGCAAAATTACAGTCGTCATAATAAAACCTCCATAATTTCTTGCGGTGATGCTTATAGAGTAATTATACTGCACCGTATCACACTGTCAAGTATTAGGAATCCGCGGCTGACTTTCTCTCCGGCAGCACGAATATGAACACCAGAGAACTGACGCACAGGAGGAACGGATAGTACAGGCACGGGATTATTTCAAACGCGGACACGGTGCAGCCGAGCGTTGCCGCCGTGGAGATCGCGACGAGCATCTGCGCGCCGTATGGGATTATCCCTTGGAATATGCAGGAGAACGTGTCAAGCAGGGACGCGGTTTTGCGCTTTGAAATGCCGTAGCCCTCCGCCATTTCGGCGGCAATGGGGTTCGCCATGACGATGGCGACGGTGTTGTTGGCAGTGGCGATGTCCATCGCGCCGACGAGCAGACCCATGCCGAGCTGCCCCATCTTTCTGCCCTTGAACGTTTTCCGTATGCCATACAGCAGCGCGGCGAATCCGCCGTATTCGTTGATGAGCGCGCAGATGGCGGACACGAGTATGGCGACCATGGTGGTCTCGAACATGCCGGACGCGCCTGCGCCCATATTTGCCAGCAGGTCTGTTGCGGCGGTCGCGCCGGTGCACAGCATGATGACCGAGCCGGACACTATGCCCACAAGCAGCACGACGAACACGTTGATGCCTGCAATGCCGCCTGCAAGGACGAGAATGTACGGGATTATCTGGATGAGATTATACTCCTGAATCGCAACGTCCTCAATGCCGCTTCTCAGCGAGAGGACGATGATGATTGCAAGTGTGGCAAGCGCGGCAGGCAGCGCGATGGCAAAATTCTCGCGGAATTTATCGCGCATTGCACAGCCCTGACCGTTGCACGCGGCAATAGTCGTGTCGGAGATAAACGAAAGGTTGTCGCCGAACATTGCCCCACCCATGATGCTGCCGATGCACAGCGGCAGGGAAATGCCGGAGTTGAGAGCGATCTCCACGCCGATGGGTGTGATGAGCGTGATAGTGCCGACGGATGTGCCCATCGCGGTGGACACAAAGCAGCTGATGATGAACAGCGCCGCCACGGCGAACTTCGCCGGGATGATGGACAGCAAAAAGTACGCCACGCTCTGTGCGCTGCTGCGCCCGACAACGCCGACGAATACACCGGCTGCCATGAAAATGAGTATCATGGTGACAATGTTCTTGTCGCCGATGCCCTTGCCCATGAGCGCAAGCTTGTCATCAAAGCTGAGCGCCTTATTCTGCAAGCAGGCGACCAGAAGCGCGATGAGGAACACGACCACTATCGGGATGGAGTAAAACCCCATGGATATTTTCAGAACATACTCAAAAACGATGCCCAGCCCAAGATACAGCACCAGAAACACGCCTATCGGCAGCAGTGCCTTCACATTGCCCTTTTCCACTCTTTCTACCTCGCTTATTTTTATATACAATAGTGCGCTAAGAACTGTACACACTATAACACATATTTCGCAGATTGCAAACTTTTTGCGGCAAAAGCTGTGAAAAACGAACGCCGGCCCGCGGCTGAACGCTGCGGGTCGGTTGATGCCGCTGTATGGCGGACTGTCACGATGCGCTGCTCTGCTTTATCCCGTGCATGAATCCTGTCAGCGAATTTGTGTGTATATCCCCGGCAATTACTCGCTGCCCCTTTATGTACAGCGTCACGAGCACCGTGTCCGCCGCCTGCGGGTAATTTGTCACCTCATAGGTGTATTGGCTGCACGTCTGTCCAAGATATTTGCGCAGGTCGTATCCCTGCGCCAGCTGCATCTCGTTGTAGTCGCGCATCACGCCCTCCAGTGCCTCCGGCAGCGTGACGGATCTGAATTCCTCTGTCTCCGGATCTATCTCCCAGCCAAGCTCACTCAGAAAGCTCTGCCGCCCTTCAAGCGTGGACAGCCCGGTCTCGTTGGATCTGTAGGCGAACAGCCATTTTGCCAGTATCGCAAGAAACAGCGCCAGCGCGCACACAAAAATGATGGTCAGCGCCTTTTTCTTCGTGAATACCACAACTTTTTCTAGCATACCATGCACCTCCGCCAAAGCGTATTCGATAATATCTATTCAAAAACAGGTACAAGTATGCTATAATACACGGTAAATATCTCTTTCATTGTTGGAGGTGGCGCTGTGCCGCAGATCAGACTTGATAAATTCCTTGCAGATATGGGCATTGCCAGCCGGAAGGAGCTGCGCGCCATTATTCGCAGCGGCCGCGCCGCTGTGGACGGCGCTGCCGTCACCGCGCCCGATGCGAAGCTCGACCCGGAGCGCAGCCGCGTCACGCTTGACGGGCGGGAGCTGACGTATTCGCGCTTTCATTATTATATGCTGTATAAGCCCTGCGGCGTTGTCACAGCGACGGAGGACACGCGCCAGAAAACGGTAATGGATCTGCTGCCTCCGGAGCTTCGGCGCATGGGGCTTTTCCCCGTTGGGCGGCTCGACAAGGATACGAGCGGGCTTTTGCTGCTGACGGACGACGGGGAATTTGCCCATCGCGTCATTTCGCCAAAATCTCAAGTCGTAAAAATGTATTATGCACAGGTGGAGGGCGAACTGACGGCGGAGGATGCGGCGGCATTCGCGCGCGGCGTCGTCCTTGGCGACGGAACGCAGTGCCTCCCCGCCCGGCTTGAGATACTCGCACCCGACGAGTGCCGCGTCGCGGTTATGGAGGGCAAGTACCACCAGGTGCGGCGTATGCTTGCCGCTTGCGGAAAGCCTGTAAAAGCGCTCCATAGAGAGGCAATAGGCGCGCTGCGGCTGGATGCCGGGATGCGCGAGGGGAATTTTCGTGAACTTGACCAAAGCGAAACCGGTCTGGTATATCTCAAAACCTGACAGAAAAACAGCCTGATATCCCGCCCATTTTGAGCGTAAAAACCACAATGCGAAAAAAATTCACAAAAACCAGCAAGGATTTCTATTGAAAATCACATAATATTGCGGTATTATGTATAAAGATAAATGCGGGGTTATAGTGCTTTTTGCTATAAGCACGTGGGAGGAAGCCGCAGAGCAGGGGAGGCATTATAAATATGTCGAGCAAGATATTCCAGAACGTTATCATCCAGATGAAAGACGCCGTGGACAGAACTCTCGGCGTCGTGGACGAGCAGGGCTTTGTCGTTGCCAGCAGCGAGCTTGCAATGATAGGCTCTCGCCTTGACGACTTTCGTGTTTACGATTTTGACGGGGCGGAGCGCTATGTCGTGACCAATTCCAGAACATACTGTCCGCTGTCGGCGGAGGGTGTGAAGCTGGACTATGCCGCCTTTGTCGAGGGAACCGACTCCATGGCAAGGACGCTGTGCGCCGTTTCCGCTGTCGCCTTCAACGAGGCGAAGAACAACTACGAGGAAAAGCACAACAAGGCGGCGTTTGTCAAAAATATCATTTCCGACAATATCCTGCCGGGCGATGTATACGTGCGTGCAAAGGAGCTGCATTTTGTCACGGACGAGCCGCGCGCCGTGCTGCTTGTGCGCCAGACGGAGAACGCGGACGTATCCGCGGTGGAGGTCATATCGCGTCTTTTCCCGGACAAGCAGCGCGATTTTGTCCTCAATATCAACGAGGCGGATGTGGTCATCGTCAAGGCACTGCCAAACGCAAATTGCCCGGACGAGGTCACAAAGATCGCCCGCACGGTCGAGCGCGTCATGCATGAAGAGCTCGGCGCGAAAACCGTCATCGGCATAAGCACGAACGCCCGCCACCTCCGCGAGCTTGCTGACCGCTATAAAGAAGCACAGGTCGCCATTGACGTCGGGCGCATCTTTGAAGCGGACAAGACCATCATCAACTATGAAACGCTCGGTCTTGGGCGCATCATCTATCAGCTCCCCACGACGCTTTGCGAAATGTTCCTCAACGAGGTGTTCAAAAAGAATCCCATCGAAACTCTCGATGAGGATACGCTTGAGACCATAAACCGCTTCTTTGAAAACAACCTCAACGTCTCCGAGACCTCCCGCAAGCTGTATGTACACCGCAACACCCTTGTGTACAGGCTTGAAAAGATAAAGAAGATCACCGGGCTTGACCTGCGTGAATTTGACCACGCCATTGTTTTCAAGGTGGCAATGATGGTCAAGATGTACCTTGATTCGCTCAACAACACAAAGTATTGATGACTTTTAAGCCCCGCTTAAGGTCGGGGCGCTAGAATGTACCGAATGAGATGCCGTTCGGTTATTTGGAGGACTGTAACAATATGGTTCAGATGAACAATGTCACCAAGGTCTATGAGAGCAGCAACACGGTTGCGCTTGACAATGTCGATCTGACGATCAACGAGGGAGAATTCGTCTTCCTTGTCGGTCCGTCCGGCTCCGGCAAGACCACGCTCATGAAGCTCATCACCGGCGAGGTGTTTGCTTCCTCCGGTCAGGTCATCGTCAATGACTTTGACATGACCAATATCCGCCGCAGCAAGCTCCCGAAGGTGCGCCGCTCCCTCGGCGTGATCTTCCAGGACTTCCGCCTTATCGATAACATGACGGTGTACGACAATGTGGCGTTTGTGATGCGCGTTGTCGGCGCTTCGCCCAAGGACATCAAAAAGCGCGTGCCGTACGTGCTTGAGCTTGTCGGGCTTGAAGGGCGCGAGAAGCGCATGCCCAATGAGCTCTCCGGCGGCGAGCAGCAGCGTGTCGCCATTGCCCGCGCGCTCGCCAACAATCCGCGCATGATCGTTGCGGACGAGCCGACCGGGAATCTCGACCCCGTGCGCAGTCTTGAGCTGATGCTGCTTTTTGAGAAGATAAACGAAATGGGTACGACGATACTTGTCGTCACTCACGAGAAGGAGCTTGTCAACGCTTTTGCCAAGCGCGTCATCACCATTGACGGCGGTCACGTGATAAGCGACGGAATGGATGGGTATTACAGCTATGAGATTGAGTAGATGCGGCTATCTTATACGCGAGGGCTTCCGCAGCATTACAACGCACGGTTTCATGTCCTTCGCTTCGGTCACGGTCATAATGGCGTGCCTTATCATCATGGGCAGCGTGTCGCTGCTGTCGGTGAATATTGACGCGCTCATAAAGGATCTTGAGGACCAGAACGAGGTCGTCGCTTTTGTGGACGACTCCATAACAGACGAGAATGAGGCCAGAGCGCTGCAGAGCAGCATCGAGGCTGTCGATAACATCAGCTCCGTTGAGTTCGTCTCCCGCACGGACGCGATGGATGCGTTCATGAGCAAGTATGACGAGTCCCTCATGGAGGGCATTGACGAGACGGTGTTCCGCCACCGCTTTGTCATCCACCTCACGGACATCTCCCAGATGGCGGAGACGGAGCGGGAGCTCAGAAATGTCCCCGGCATCGCAAAGGTCAACGCGCATCTGGACTATGCCCAGCGCTTTGTCACCATCCGCAATATCATCAGCGTCATTTCGCTCGTGCTCATTGTCATGCTGGTGTTCGTTTCTGTGTTCATCATGTCCAACACCATCAAGCTTGCCACCTTCGGGCGGCGCGAGGAGATCGCCATCATGAAGATGGTCGGCGCGAACAATTCCTTCATCCGTCTGCCGTTTGTGGTGGAGGGGCTGGTGCTTGGCATACTGGGCGGCGGTCTGGCGTTCTTTGCCGAGTGGGGCATATATGAGCTTATCACCGGCGAGATCGTAAGCAGCCTTACGGGCAGCTTCATTTCAGTCGTGCCGTTCCGGTCGGTCGCAATGGTTGTGCTCATCGTCTACCTCGGCACGGGCATCCTTGTCGGCGCTGTCGGCGGCGTGAACGCAATACGGAACTATTTGAAGGTCTGAAGCGTCATACAGCGTATGACCAGCCGAACGTTCCTGACTGTTCGGGGAAAAAAGGAGCATACATACCTATGAACAATAAGAAAGTCATATCCTTCATCGCTGTGCTGATGGCGGTGCTGATGGTCGTTTCGCTGTTTGTCAGCATCATTCCGGTCAGCGCCTACGCTGTCACGGAGGACGAGATAACCGCCATTCAGAAGCAGAAAAGCGAAATATCCGGCAAGGTCAAGGACTGCAAGGAGCGTCTGGATACGCTTAAGCAGCAGCAGGCGAATGTGCTTGAGCAGAAGGCTGCGCTCATGGAGCAGAACAAGCTCACGCAGGAGCAGATCGACCTTGCGCAGGAGCAGATCGACCTCTATAACGACATGATAGACGAAAAGGCGCAGGAGGTCGAGGAGGCAAGGACGCGCGAGGAGCGTCAGCTCCAGAAATACCGCACGCGCGTGCGCGCAATGGAGGAAAACGGCGGGTACAACATCCTTGCGGTCGTCTTCAATTCCTCCAACTTCAATGAGCTTCTCTCAGGCGTTGACGATATGGGTGAGATCATGAACAGCGACCGCGCTCTTGAGGATCAGTATATCGCCGCGCGCGAGGAGACTGAGGAGATCAAAGCGGACTATGAAGAGATCAAGACCGATTATGAGGAGAAGCAGGGCGAGCTTAAAGCCGAGCAGGACGAGCTGAAAAAGCAGATGGACGAGGCAAACGCCCTTATCGAATCACTTGCCGACGATATAGAAAAAGCGACAAAGGAATACGAAGCCGCACAGGCGGAGGAAGCGTCCGCCGCGGCGGAGGTCAGCCGCTTCATCGCCGAATATAACGCCCAGAAGGCGGCGGAGGCCGCGCAGAACGCCGCCAATAACCCCGGCGGCACGACAGAAAGCGGCGCGTCCGGCGGCACGTCCGGCGGCGGGGACATCGGGGGCAGCGCCGGCAGCAATGTCACCGGGACAGGCTCTCTCATGTGGCCCGTGCCGTGCTCCATGCGCGTCACCAGCCGCTACGGCAACCGTTCCGACCCGTTCACCGGCAAGACCACTTACCACGCCGGTATTGATATTGACGGCTACGGCAACGACGGGCAGCCCATCGTCGCCGCCGACAGCGGCACGGTCATCACCGCATCCAGCAACAGCGGCTACGGCAACTATGTCATTATTGACCATGGCAACATGAAAACCGTTTATGCGCATATGTCCGGTCTTGCCGTCAGCGCCGGTCAGTCCGTTTCTCAGGGGCAGACCATCGGCTATCTCGGCGCAACAGGACGTGCCACCGGTACGCACTGCCACTTTGAGGTGTATGTCGGCGACAGCAGAACAGACCCCGCGGCGTACTTTGCAGGTATATCCTACTATAACTGCTGATCTCGCCGCTATCCCCGGAAAAAAGATATGAGCATCAGATACAAAAGGCTGCTGTCTGTGATCCTTGCGGCGCTGCTTATGCTTTCGGCAGCACCGGCGCAGGCGTTCGCCGTCTCGCAGGAGGAGCTTGACGAGCTTAAGACCGAGCGCGACGCGCTTGTCCGCCAGCGGCAGGAGCAGCAGGCAGTCGTCAACGAGCTGAAGAATCAGCAGGCGGATGTGCTCGCCGTCAAGCAGGCGCTTGACGAGCGCAATATGTACACCCAGTGGCAGATACAGCTCACCCAGCAGGAAATTGAGCTTTATGACGGCATGATCGCCGACAAGAGCATCGAGGTCGAGGAAGCAAAAGAGCTTGAAGTGCGCCAGCTCGACAAATACCGCAGCCGTGTGCGCGCCATGGAGGAAAACGGCAACGCCAGCTACATTGAATACCTTCTCAACGCCTCCACCCTTGCGGACTTTCTCACAGCGGTGGATGACATCGGCGAGATAATGCAGAGCGACCGCGCCCTAGAGGACGCTTATATAGAAGCGCGCGAGAACACGGAAGCCGTCGTCGCCGAGTATGAGGAGTACAAGGCGGACATAGTCGAAAAGCAGGACGAGCTGAGAGACGAGCAGGCAGAGCTTCAGGCGGAGCTTGACGAGGCAACGAAGCTTATTACGGACATCACTGCAAACCTTGCCGAAAATGCCGCCGTGCTTGAGCAGTTCGAGGCTGCCGAGCGCGAGGCGGAGACGAATGTTGCCAATATGGTCATCGCGCTTGAGAAGAAGCGTCAGGAGGAGGCGGCCGCAGCGGTCGTCGGCACGGGTGCGTTCATCTGGCCCGTCCCGTCGTGCACGTATCTCACCAGCCGCTTCGGGCTGCGTGTGCACCCCATCTACGGCACGACGAAATCCCACACCGGCGTTGACATCGGCGCGGAGTCCGGCGCAACAATCGTCGCGGCGGACGGCGGCACGGTCGTGCTTGCGGGCGTGAACAGCGGATACGGCAACTGCGTCATGATCGACCACGGCAACGGCTATAAAACGCTCTATGGGCATATGTCCTCCATCGCCGTCACTAATGGACAGACCGTCTCTCAGGGCGACACCATAGGCTATGTCGGCAGCACCGGCGTGTCCACAGGTCCGCACTGCCACTATGAGGTGTGGAAGGACGGCGCGCGCATCGACCCTGAACAGTTTTATACCGGGCTCACCTACTCCCAGAGCGCCGGAGTGTGAGCATCAGATCCGGCTTTTTTGCCATCTACAGGGCAGTCACGAGCAATGACTGTCCTGTTTGTATGAAAAAATTACATACCAGCGCCGCAGCGCTGCCGCGGCAGAAGGGAGCAGCATTTGAAAAACATAATCCGGAGATTTCTTTATAACCTTTGGCGTGTCATCGTCGTCGTTTTCAATATTGGCGTCTCGCTGAAGTACGTTTTGCTTGCCTGCGCGGTGCTCACGGCCGGCACATATTTTTATACGCATCACAAAATGATACAGCAGGTCGGCGGCAAGACGGACTATGACGACGCCATGCGCTATGTCGAGATCAAAAACGTCTGTGATGAGAAATATATAGATGTTGTTGACAGAACTGCAATGGGCGACTCTGCGGCGGCGGCAATGGTCTCCGGTCTCGGCGATCCCTGGAGCTATTATATGACAGCCGACGAGTATAAGACATACCAGCTCTCTTCCACAAATGAATATTCAAACATCGGCATGACGATAATGCAGGATGAGAACTCCGGCGGCTACCAGGTCGTCGCCGTCAGCGCAGACTCTCCCGCCGCCTGGGCGGGGCTTGCCGCCGGCATGATCATCACAGATGTAGACGGCGAGGATGTGACCGGGCGGGATGTGGACTATGTCCGCACGCTCATCCGCTCGCGCATGAACACAAAGTTTACCCTTGGCATAAACCACGGGCAGCAGACGATAGAGGTTGACTGCTCCACGTCGTATGTCAGCCCTGTCAGCTACCGTATGGAAAAAACGGAGGCCGGTTATATCAAGATAGACAATTTTGAGGCCGGCAGCGGTCAGGACGCGATAAACGCCGTTGAGGAACTGCTTGCGCAGAAGGCAGTCGCGCTGTGTATCGACCTGCGCGGCAATCCCGGCGGGCTGAAGGCCGAGGCGGCGTCGCTGCTGGATTATCTCCTGCCCAAGGGCACGCTTTTTATCGAGCGCGACAAGGACGGCAATCAGGAGGTCACGGAGTCTGACGGCATGTGCGTGCAGATCCCCATTGTCGTCCTCATCAATACCGAGACTTACAGCGAGGCGGAGCTTTTTGCCGCTGTGCTGCAGGAATATAACTGGGCGCTGCTGATGGGCGAGCCGACCCGCGGCAGAACGAGAACGCAGATCACCATCCCTCTTGAGGACGGCAGCGCCATCCGCCTTTCCACCAAGACCTACCTCACCCCCAACGGCACGGACATCTGCAACGCCGGCGGCGTTGTGCCGGATTCCATCGTCTATAATTCTGATGCCTCCGCCACAGGCACCACCGAGGGCACCACCGGCATCAGCGACGGCTCGGCGAGCACATCCAACGACGATCAGCTCATGGCGGCGCTGAAATATTTGAGTTGACACGGCGGCGCAATACAAATATAATATATAGGCTAAAAAATGCAGGCTTAAAAGCAATAGTGATCCGGATTCGGTTTACCAAACGCGAATTATGAGAAAAGGAGCGTTTTCCATGCCCAATAATTCTAACAGATTCAAAATGAGTCAGGAGCGCCTTGACGCTATCAAGGAGGAACTCAATTATCTTGAAACCGTCCGCGAAAAGGAAGTGGCGGAGCTTATCAAGGAAGCAAGAAGCTTCGGCGACCTCTCCGAGAACAGTGAGTATGACGAGGCGAAGACAGAGCAGGGCAAGCTCTACTCCAAGATCGCCGAGCTGAAAGTCCTCATTGAGAATGCGGAGATCGTTGACAATATTGACGTTGACGCTCCCAAGGATGCCGTCACTCTCGGCAGCATTGTCAAGGTGCTTGATATGGAGGACGAGTTTGAGGAGACATACGAGATCGTCGGCTCGCAGGAGGCGAACCCCAGAGAAGGGCGCATTTCCGACGATTCGCCTCTCGGCAAGGGGCTGCACGGGCACAGAGCCGGCGACATAGCCGTCATTGACGCGCCTGTCGGTCAGCTCAAATTCAAAATACTCTCGGTCGAAAACAAGTAACACACGCATAATATTATGTAAACTGGGCGCGGCAGATCTGTCACGCCCGGTTCTGTGATTCTATAGATAGGTGGTTTTTGGGATGAGCGAAGCAGTCAACAGCCAGATGAACGACACCACGGAGCTTTCCGAGATTCTGCAGGTCCGCCGTGATAAGCTTACGGCGCTCCAGCAGGAGGGGAGAGATCCGTTTCAGAAGACAAAGTTTACGCGCAGCGCATGGTCGAGCCAGATAAAGGAAAACTATGACGCCTTTGAAGGCAAGACGGTCTCCGTCGCCGGACGCATAATGTCAAAGCGCGGCATGGGCAAGGCAATATTCTGCCATATCAAGGATGACAAGGGGCAGATACAGCTCTACGTCCGCTCTGATGCCGTCAGCGAGCAAGAGTTTGCGGACTTCCGCAAGTATGACATCGGCGACATTGTCGGCGTCAGCGGCTACGTTTTCAAGACCAAGACCGAGGAGGTCTCCGTCCATGTAGAAAGGGCGGAGCTGCTTTCAAAGTCTCTGCGCCCTCTGCCGGAGAAGTTCCACGGCATGACCAATACTGAACTCAAGTACCGCCAGCGCTATGTCGATCTCATCGTCAACGACGACAGCCGCCGTAATTTTGAGATACGCTCCCGCTTTATCAGCTATGTACGCCGTTTTCTTGACGCCCGGGGTTATATGGAGGTCGAGACTCCTGTTCTCAACACCATCTCCGGCGGCGCGACCGCACGCCCGTTCATCACGCACCACAACACGCTCGACATTGATATGTTCCTGCGCATCGCGACGGAGCTCAATCTCAAGCGCCTTATTGTCGGCGGCATTGAGCGCGTTTACGAGATAGGGCGCATCTTCCGCAACGAGGGCATGGACACACGCCACAATCCGGAGTTCACCACGGTCGAGCTTTACGAATCCTATGCGGATTTCAACGACATGATGGATCTTTTTGAAGAGCTGCTTTCCGGCGCGGCGATGGAGATACTCGGCACTTATGATGTCGCATGGCTCGGTCACGAGATCAGTCTTGCGCCGCCGTTCCGCCGCATGACGATGGCGGAGGCAGTGAAGGAGTATCTCGGCATTGACTTCATGGCTATATCCTCTGATGAGGAGGCTGTTGCCGCGGCGAGGAACGCCGGCGTGGACATGGATAAGGTCGAGCCGACCTGGGGACATGCGCTTTATGAATGCTTCGACCAGAAGGTCGAGGAGAAAATGATACAGCCCACGTTCATCACCATGCACCCGGTCGATGTGTCGCCGCTGGCGAAGCGCAGCCCTGCCGATCCGCGCCTGACGGAGCGGTTTGAGCTTTTTATCTGCTGCAGCGAGATGGGCAATGCTTTTTCCGAGCTTAACGACCCCATTGACCAGAAACAGCGCTTCCTCAAGCAGGTCGAGCTTCGCGCCAAGGGCGATGATGAAGCGGGCATGATGGACGACGATTTCATCAATGCGCTCGAGTACGGTATGCCTCCCACGGGCGGACTTGGCATCGGTATTGACCGGTGCGTCATGCTTCTCACTGGGTGCAGCTCCATACGCGATGTCATCCTTTTCCCGACAATGAAGCCGTTGGACTCTGACAAGAAGGTTGAAAAGCGTGTTGAGGCTCCTGCGGAGGCTGCTCAGACGGCTCCCGAAGTCGAGGAAAAAATTGATTTTTCCAATGTTCAGATCGAGCCTCTGTTCCAAGATCAGGTCGATTTTGACACCTTCTCCAAGAGCGATTTCCGTGCCGTAAAGGTTAAGGAATGCGAAGCCGTGAAGAAGTCCAAAAAGCTCTTAAAGTTCGTTTTGGACGACGGAACCGGCGTAGATAGGGTCATTTTGAGTGGTATTCACGAGTATTATGAGCCGGAAGAACTGGTTGGTAAGACCTGCATTGCAATCACCAATCTGCCTCCGAGAGCGATGATGGGCATCGACTCCTGCGGTATGTTGATCTCCGCTGTGCATCACGAAAACGGCGAAGAAAAGTTGCATTTGCTGATGGTCGATCCTCACATTCCGGCAGGCGCAAAGCTCTATTAAGACGATGTAAAGATGTACCGTTTTACCAAATAGATGGGATGTATTTCATTTGATAAAAAACTGAAAAACAGTGATTTCTGCATCAAACTTACATCATTTGATGCAGGAATCGGTGCAAGCAAGAAAAAATCGCATAATTAGTACGATGAATGGGCAATTCAAATCGGGATTGCCCATTTTTAAAACAAACAGAAATACAAATCGGAATTTTGAGAGGTAGGTTGAAATGAGTAAAGCAAAAAGATTTGAGGTAGTATATCAGGAAAACGGCATAGTAGGTGAGAAAACAATCTATGTGGATAAAGAAACGGGAGTAAATTATCTTTTTATTGCAAGTGGACTTGCTGGTGGACTGACACCACTGTTAGATGCAGAAGGAAAACCTGTTATTATAAAATAAATTGTTGGTCGTCAACTTGCCCTTTGAGAGAGGAGAAATCCTTTTTTCAGGCTCTGTGTCAATAGTTGGGGTAGAGCAAAACAAAAAAACAGCAGCGAAGGCGTGGGCGGCGTGCCGCACACGCCTTCGCTATACAATAAAATAATCGCCTAAGATTTTGCATTTTTGCAATAAAAATTTGAAAAGCTATGTAAGGGATTTGCGTTTACGCCGAACGAGCTGTTGAGAATCCCGCCGCTGTCGGATTGCAGAATCCCTATGGCTTTTATCTGTAGACATGGGTTCTGCCCTATATGTATTACTGCAAACTGACTCTCGACCGGGAACACCGGTACTTCTGCAATCGCTGCGGGCAGGCGCTCGATTGGAAGGACTTCTCCAACGCGATCATTATCTTTCCAAGCTGGTCATGAAGCGCAGTGAAGTATCCTGTTCTCAAACCTGAGGAAATACTTGGTCAGGTCGCTCCTTTTGCGGTTGGGAAGCATGTCCGCTATCTTCAAGTTCTGTGCGTCGGTCAGGGTGGTCCGGTACTTCTCTCCGCCCGCATTGCCCTTGAATTCGTCTATACAGAGTCCTTTCTGATGGTGTCTAAGCAGTATCATTTTAAGGGATTTTTCTGTTATGCTCTACTTTTATTTTTATATATGATAAAAAGTTGGTGTGCCTTGGGTAACCCGGGCACTCCAACTTTTAGTTTAGAACCGAAATATCTTGTCATCGGAATATGATCGTGTTATTATAAAGTCGGCATTGAGGCTTGCCGCCCTATCCATGACCAGTGGGAGGATATGGCGGCAGGCTTCATACGCCCGTATTTACCTACTAAATTACTATGTAGAAAGCGAGTGCTTATGACCACGATTTACGCCGATAACGCAGCCACAACTGAAATGTCGCCCACGGCGATCGCCGCGCTGACCGACGCACTGCGCGAAAGTTATGCCAATGCCGCCAGCCAGCACCGCATGGGGCAGCGCGCCGCCGCGGCGCTGCTGCGTGCCCGGCGTGAGATCGCCGCGGCGCTCGGCGCGGAGGCAGGGGAGATATACTTCACCTCGGGCGGCACGGAGGCCGATAACTGGGCGCTCGTGAGCGCGGCGCACGCCGGGGCGCGTGTTGGCAAACGGCATATCGTCACCTCCTCCATTGAGCACCACGCCGTGCTCAATACCCTCGCCGCGCTTGAGCGCGAGGGCTTTGAAGTGACGTATCTGCCTGTCGGGAGAGACGGGCTTGTCCGCCCGGAGGCTCTTTCCGCCGCGTTGAGGGAGGATACCTGCCTTGTGAGCATAATGTATGCGAATAACGAGCTTGGCACTGTCCAGCCTGTCGCTTCGCTTGGCGCGCTGTGCAGGGAGAGAAACGTAGTGTTCCATACGGACGCGGTGCAGGCGGTCGGGCATATCCCGGTCAACGTGCGGCGGGACAATGTGGATATGCTCTCGCTCTCGGCGCACAAGTTTCACGGTCCGAAAGGAACGGGTGCGCTTTACTGCCGGCGCGGAGCGCCGCTTGAGCCGCTCATGCACGGCGGGGCGCAGGAGCGCAATATGCGTCCTGGGACAAGCGATGTGCCGTCCGCTGCTGCAATGGCGGCGGCGCTTTGCGAATGCTGCGCCGGCATGGAGGAGACAATGCGCCGCGTAACGGCTCTGCGTGACGCACTCATTGCGGAAGTCACGGCGCATATACCGGGCGCGCATGTCAACTGCGCCGCTTCTCCCCGGCTTCCGGGCATAATCAGCCTGCGCTTTGACGGCGTGGATAATGAGACGCTGCTGATGCGCCTTGACCTTGCGGGCATCTGCTGCTCGGCAGGGGCGGCATGCACGGCGGGCGCAATGGGAACAAGCCATGTGCTTTGCGCTGTGGGGCTTGGACGCGAGGAAGCACGCGGCACGCTGCGCATATCGCTGGGCGCATACAACACGGCCGACGATATTGGGCGCATTGCCGCAGAGCTTGAGCGGAGCGTGAGCGCGCTGCGCGGTACGGGGAAAGGAGAGAGCGGCACATGAAAAAGAGAGCGCTGGTCGCCATGAGCGGCGGCGTGGACAGTTCGGTCGCGGCGTATCTGATGATGCAGCAGGGATACGAGACCGTGGGCGTGACCATGCACCTTTATGACAACGCCGACATCGGCGTAAAGCGCGAAAAGACCTGCTGTTCTCTGGACGATGTGGAGGATGCGCGCAGCGTCGCCGACCGTCTCGGCATCCCGTTTTACGTTCTCAATTATACCGATGATTTTCGCGAGAAGGTGATCGGACGCTTCGTCGGCGAGTATTGCAGCGGAAGGACGCCGAACCCGTGCATCGACTGCAACCGGTATATGAAATTTGACCTCCTGCTGCGCCGCGCGGAGGAGCTGGGCTTTGACTGCGTTGTCACGGGGCATTATGCCGCCGTTGAGTATGACGCCGCGCGCGGGCGCTGGCTTCTGAAAAAGGCGGCGGACGAGAGCAAGGATCAAAGCTATGTCCTCTGCTCGCTGACGCAGCGTCAGCTTGCTCATGTGCGCTTTCCGCTGGGAGGTCTGACAAAGCGCGAGGTGCGCGAGATAGCCGAAGCACAGGGCTTCGTCAATGCCGCAAAGCATGAAAGCCAGGACATATGCTTCGTCCCGGACGGAGACTACGCCCGCTTTATCGAGCGCTGGCGCGGCGAGCGCGCGAAGCCGGGGGATTTTGTTGACCGCAGCGGCAGCTTTATCGCGCACCACCGCGGCATGATAAACTACACCGTCGGGCAGCGCCGCGGCATAGGCGTCGCGGCGGGTCACCCCTACTACGTTGTCAGAAAAGACGCCGCGTCAAATACGGTCGTCCTTGGCACGGATGACGAGCTTTTCTCCACGCACCTTGAAGCGGAGGACATCAATCTCATATCCGTTGCGAACATGACGGCGCCCATGCGCGTCAAAGCGAGGATACGCTACCGACAGCGAGAAACGGATGCAACTGTCACGCCGCTGCCGGGAGGCAATGCCGCCGTCGATTTTGACGTGCCGCAGCGCGCCGTAACGCCGGGGCAGACTGTCGTCTTCTACGATGGCAACATCGTTGTCGGCGGCGGAACAATAAAATAAACGGCAAAGAAGGACCGCACTCACATGGGTGCGGTCCTGACTGTGTATATGATTTTTTTTACTTCGCGCTGTCGATCGCAAGCTCTGCATTCACTGATACGCCTGTTTCCACCAGCACTACTTTCATAGTGCCTGTGCAGTCTATTCTGATAAGGCTTATTTCGCCGTCCGTGACCGTCAGCTCCGCCGAACCGGATGAGAACACCGCACCGAGCTTTTCCGCCTCCGGCGCAATGATGCCGACTATGCGCTCTATGCTGTCTCCGTCGAGTGCTATGGTGTAAACCGTGCTGCCTGCGGCGCTGCGGCTTGTCACGTCGCCGCTGATGCATGCGGTGTAAGCAATATCCGCCAGCTCCACGTACTTTTCCGCAGCCTGCTCGCCGGTATCGTCGCTGCTGCCGAGGTCAACGCCTATGTCGTTCGTGCCGATGCGGTAGCTGCGTGTGCCGTCCGTGACTGTGCTGGTCACGTCAAGCTCGGTGTTCAGCACGACAGGACCGCAGTCCGCACGCAGCGTGAGCGTGCCGGTCACTTTCTCTCGCGCAGCCATCTCCGCCCAGGCGGAGATGATGTTCATCACGTTGTCAGTGAGCGTATCAAGGCTGTCCGCATCTTTTTTGCCGATTGCGGCGCTGACTTCTTCCGGCAGGGTGAGGGAAGAGGTGTATGTAAAGCCGTCTATCACGGCGTCCACGGAGAAAACTCTGCTGTCCGCGGCAGTTCCGTCCGCCGTCAGCGCTATGCGCTCCACCGAGCCGTCCGTGAGCTTGAGCGTCAGTACTGCGGAGTTGACCGTCATGCTGCCGCTGCCCAGCTCTGGGCAGAGCATCCTCAGCAGCTCGTCAGCCTGCTCTGCGCCGACGGAGAGCGTGTATTCGCCCCCCTCGTCCGCCGACACGTCAACGTCCTTGCATACCGCCGCGATTTTGCCTAGCAGTGCGCTGTAGTCCGGCACGGCGCTTCCGAGCGCATAAGTCTTGCCGTTTTCAAGGATGAGCATACCGTTTGCAAAGTACAGCGGCGCGCTGCCGAGCTGCGCGCGCGACACGCGAACGCCGTCGAAGGTGTTCGTGCTCACCGGGATTGCCGTGTGCAGCCTGGCGTCGCCCAGCGCGGCGTCAACGGAGATGTTCATTTCCAGCTGCGGGCTTGCGCCGAGTGCGCTGAGCGCGCGGTACGGCGAAAGAATGCCGCTCACCTTCGGCAGAAGTATAGCGCCCGCTGCGGCGATGCCGGCCAGCAGCGCAAGACACACGATCAGTGCTGTGATCGCCCTTCCGCGCCGCTTTTTGGGCTTTGGCGCACCGTTTTCCGCGCTGCCCGCTGCTGCGGCGCTGCCGTCATCAGGCGTCTCTGCGGCGGCTTTTTCCTTAGTGTTCATGGTCTTCTTCCTTGCGCCGTGTCTGCGGCGCAGCGTTATTGACAGGATTATTATAAGCGCGATAACGACGAGAATACCTGCTAATACCGAAACGATGCCTCCGGTACTGACTTCGGCCACGGCGGCAATGTCAATTTCATTGCCCGTAACGTCAAATGTGACATAGCTGCCGAATTCCTGCGTGTCTGCGCGTATCCAGCGCCCGTTCTGCATCACGTATACCGCAACGCTGCCCACGGTGATGTCCGGCGGGAGATAGTGCACGGTGTGCGTGGTCTGCCCGTCGTCAGGAATGGTGATGTGCCGCTGCTCTATGATGCCGCCGGAGATCGGGGCGGTTAGGCGCGCGTACCATGGCAGAAGCGCAGCAGAGTCGCTCAGCGCCGCGTCAAGGCTCGTGTCCAGCTCTGCAAGATCATCTGGCTCTGCGGTATCAGATTTATCCAGCGCAATGTCCGTCGGGGCATAGCGACCCTCAACTAATATCACGCTCTTGCCGTCGCTGCGTTCAGTGTCGGCAGCGATGGCGGTGCGCTCAAGGTCGTATACCGCTTTCACGCGCGTGTCAAAGCGCAGGTTATCGAGCTGTGTAATGTCCCAACGCCCGCTGTATCCGTCCTTTGCCGGGAGCTCCGGGTAGACGTCCGCACCGAACGAAGCGCCGTAATCAAACTTTTCTTCCTTTATGACCTCGCCGTCTACCTCAAAGCTGAGCGTCAGCTGCCGCATATCGTCCGGGCAGCCGGGAATGGCAAGCATGTTCTCATAGCTTATCTGCTCGGACCTTCCGGCGTAGCTGACGCCGTCGATGCCGGAGAGCGTGTCGGACACGAAATAGTTTTCGAGGAATTCACCGGCGTCAGCGCCGGAAATCGCGCCGAAATACTGCGATGCGTCCGCAATTTTTACCATGCTGACATTGCCTGCCACCGTGCTTACTGAGACTGTGCTGCTTGTGGCGGTAACTGCGTCCTCTGTGCCTGACCCGACGATCCCGCCGACGTATTTCCCGCCGGAGAGCGTGCATTTTGCCCAGTTGGAGCGCACGGTTGCGCTTGTCAGCCCCACAATGCCGCCGACATAGTCGCCGTTTTCGCTCCTGGCGTCGCCGAAGCCGTAGCAGCCGGTGATGATGCCAAGCTCCATACGCCCGGCAACGCTTCCGGCGTAGTTTCTCAGTGCGGACACGCTGCCTCTGTTCGTGCAGCTCTGCAGCACGGCTTTCACCTCGTACTCGCGCTTGTACTCTGCGGAGATGCTGCTGGAAAGATCGTCCTCCGGGTCGAGCGCGTATTCAATCGCTATTGCCCCAGCAACGCCGCCGATGTTGATGTCGCCGGACACCGCGCCATGGTTGGTCGAGGCGCATATCTTGCCAAGCTTCACAAGCTCGATGTCAATATCCGATGTGTCTTTCAGGATGTCGCCGTCGGAAGTGCCGATGGAGAATATCGCGTCGAACATGGTGTTCGCCAGCTCATTGAATTTTGCGTTTACGGCGCGTATGTCGTTTGCCACCGCGCTGCTTGCCCCGGCGATTGCACCGTTGAGCATTGTTATCTGCCCGCCGATGGCGGAGATCGCAGCGCTCAGACCGCTGAGGTCTGGCGTAACGACTATGTCTCCTCCGCCAATGTCAGGCAGATCGATGCTGCCAGAGCCGGGGTCATAGCCTATATCGGGCAGATCTCCAGACCCGCCGCCGATGTCACCGATGTTGCCGATATTTATGTTGATGTTTCCGATCTCGTTGATGGCGCTGCTGACATAGCCGGACATTTCGTTCATCCGTGCGGATACCGCGCCGCCTATACCCTGCGCGTCGTTCGCCGTCTGTTCGATGAGCGCGTTAAGCTCGTTGAGCTGCTGCTGCATTTTGGCGAGGGTGCTGTTTTCCACGTTCAGCTCCCTGTATGGCTCCATCTGCCCGACAATGCCGCCCACGTCCTTGCGTCCATATATCTCGCCCTTGTTTGCGCAGCTGGCAATGAAGCCGCAGCTGCGCCCGGCGATGCCGCCCGCGTTGTAGCCCACGTGCTGATAACCGATCACAGCCTCGTTGACGCAGCCTCGGATTATACCCGATGAGTACCCGGAAATGCCGCCCGTGTCGGAGGTGGAGTCAACCGCATCGCGCGTGGAGAGATTTGCCAGATCTAAGGAGGTGTCAAGCGAGATCTCCTGGATGGTGAGCGTATTGTCGCGGCTTTCGGTGTTTACATATGCGGAATTGCGGCATGAGGCGATCAGCCCAAGGTTATACCCCGCAACGCCGCCGGTCATCTTGCTGCCGAAAACCGACCCAGCGGCAATGCAGCCTTGTATGCTGCCGGTCACGGCGTTTTTGCCGGCGATCGCGCCGGTGCTCATGCTGCCGTTGACCGAGCCTGTGAAGCTGCATGAGCTCACGCGCCCGTTATTAACGCCAACAATGCCGCCGACGGCCTCCGTCGTGCCGGAAATGTCCAGCGTACCTGATACGTTGAGATCCTTCACAGCTCCGCTCTCACCGATCACGCCGAACAGCCCGGCGCGGGAATATTTCCCGCTGAGGTCAAGTGCGCTTATTGTGTGCCCGTTGCCGTTGAACGTGCCGTTGAAGTAGGGGATGGGCGTGAACGCCGAATCTTCGAGCGAAATGTCTGCGTCCAGCTCCACGGTCTTTCCCTGCGACCACGTGTCGCTCACACAATTTGCCGCGAGGGCTATGAGATCATCCGCCGTATTTATGTGTATCGCGTCGTCGGCATAGGCGGGAACGGCGAACGACAGCGCAAACATCAGCGCCAGCAGTGCGGACACTGCACGTCTTGCTGTTTTATTCATCCTTCTTTCCCTCCTTGCCGGCGCTGCCCGAAATGAGATTTAGCTTCACGTCGCCGTCAATGTTTGCGCGCATCACGCCGGAGACCGTGCCGTTTATCTCGCCGCTGACTATACCATCGACAAACACTCTCCCGCCGCTCTCTACCTTTCTTGCCATCTTCGGCACGGCGAACGAGGTCTTGTCCACAACTGCCCCGCCGATGAGCAGTATCTGCGGCAGCACGAACATGACAAGGAACATGGATATTATCGTGCCGCGCCCGAGACTTTGCCCTATACCGGCGATAGTCGCCTCCGAGGTCATTTGCCCTATCAGCGTGCCCGCCACGGTCAATATAGTGCCGGAGGTCAGCACCGTCGGAAACGCAAAGTTCAGAGTCTCGATGATCGCTTCCTTATGCGGCATCTTGTCTTTGAGCTCCTGATAGCGCGTTGCAATGACAATGGCGTAATCGATGTTTGCGCCCATCTGTATGGAACTTACCACAAGGTAGCTCATGAAGAACAGCCCTGTATTAGTCAGCGTCGGAACGGAGAAGTTGATCCATATGCTGCCCTGAATGACCAGTATAAGCAGCACGGGCATGCCGGCGGATTTGAACGTGAACAGCAGAACCACCAGAACGATGAGAATGGACACGATGCTCACGACCGCATTGTCCCTTGAGAAGGACTTTTCAAAGTCATATTCGTTTGTAGAGTCTCCCGCAACGTATACATTTCCGTCCGGGTAATAGCTTTGCGCGATTGAGCGGATCGTGTCTATAAAGGAATAGGTCTCATCGCCGCTTACCGGCAGCGTGAGGTAGAGCAGCATACGGCTGTACTCTGCGCCCGAGAGCTGTGCCTTCGCGCTTTCCATTTGAACCTTGGCATCATCAAGCATTTCCGTCTGGTCTGCGTCGAGCGTAACAATGCCTTCGTCAACCTGCCTGCATACGAAGAGGAACATGTCAATCAGCGGCACTTTGTAAGACGCTAGATTGCCCATCAGCTTGCCGTAGTCCTCGTTCTCAGCGGCGTATGCGGCGTATATAAGCTGCGCTGCCTCGTAGTCCAGCCCGGCAAGCTCCGAAAACTGTCTCGGTGTGAGCTTGTCGGCGAGCATATACCCATCCATGGCCTCTATATTCGTGAGCCCCATGGTGTAGTCTATCTCGTCATAGGTCTCCAGCTCCTCCAGCAGCGCTTTTTCCTTGTCATAATCCCCTGCGGGCACGACGAGTGCCAGCATGTTTTTTGATGTAAAGTTGTCGGCGACCATGTTGTCTGCGATCTGACTTGCGTTGAGCTTTGGCGTCTTGAGCGAGCTGTACCCATAGGCGTAAGGACAGTTGTTTGAGAAATGCAGCCCCAGCAGCGCTATGACCATGAATACTACCGGCACGATGTGCCGCGTTGCGTAGTCGATTTTGCCTACGAATGGTATCTTGGGCACAAAATTCTTGTGTTTTGTCTTTTCTATAAGCGGACCGAACAGCACCAGCAGCCCGGGCATAAGTATAAAAACGCTCAAAAGCGCGAACAGGATGGATTTAATAAGATTGATGCCCATATCAGGACCGATTTTGAACTGCATGAACATCATCGCCGCAAGACCGCCTACCGTTGTCAGCGAGCTTGCGCTTATTTCCGGAATGGACCTTGCAAGCGCAGTTATCGCCGCCTCGCGTATCGGCATGGTCTCATGCTCTTCTTTGAAATGGTTGCACAGGATTATTGCATAGTCCAGCGACAAAGCCAGCTGCAATATGCTTGTGACGGAGTTGGAGACAAAGGAGATCGTGCCCAGCAGGAAGCTGCTGCCCTGGTTTAGTATCATCGCCGTTACGAAGGTCAAAAGCAGCACCGGCACCTCGCCGTAGGTCTGCGATGTGAACAGCAGCACTGCCACCACTATAACAGCGACGTACACCATGATTATGCTTACCTCATGGGCAATGGTCTCCTGAAGGGTGTTGCCAAGATCTGTGGATACGTACAGGTCATAGTCCTCCAGCGCGGCCTTTACCGCATCCAGAGCGTACAGACATTTGTCGTCGTTCTCGTCGTAGGCAAACGTGACGGTGAAGAGCGCCGAGGCGTGGTTGTAGTGATCCGTCGTCTCGTCAAAATCAACGCTTTGCACGCCCTTTATGGCGGCAAGCATATCGTGCAGAGTCTCCGCCTCGTCATAGCTGATGTTTGCCACCATGACCTCCGCCGTGCCATAGGTCGTGAACTGTTCATCCATCACCTTGAGCGCGATCTTCGTTTCCGCATCGTCGGGCAGATAAGTGATGAGGTCGTTTTCGACATTCACCCAGTTGCGTGAAAACATGGAAAAAACTATCCCTATTATTATGATAAGAAAGAAAAGATTCCGCTTGTCAACAATGAATGTTGCAAGCTTCGTCATGAAATCGTTGTTCTTCGGCTGCTGAGCCATGCTGACACTCCTTTGCATGGAAAATAAAAAGCAGGATTATTATAACATGACAAATTTGTGCTGAAAAGGGCAAAAGTTGATGTCTGTGCAAAAATTCTGGGGCAAGCAGATCATAATGCGTCTGCGGCATTTCTTTTTAGACGGATTGCGCGGCGCAACCTTAGTGTAACAAGCGGTGGAACTATGCGTACATAATGTTGAGACAGTACAGCATAATGCGGTAAGAACAGCTGGCGAGAAAAGGCAGCAGTGGGAGGAGGAGTGGCAGAAACCGGCTGGCATATCGTGCCCGCACCGCGGAAATTTATCCCACCTACAATTATGGAGCTTGTTACGCAGGATCGCCTTCGCTGCCCATATTGCCTCATGGTAATCAATGCCGGGAAATAAGAGCAGCCCATGTAAAGGAATAACGTGTGGATGATGGATACAAAATAACCCGCCGCAAGCAATTGCTTGCGGCGGGTTGGTGGTGGACCCGAAGGGGATCGAACCCTCGAACCTCACGGATGCGAACCGTGCGCTCTCCCAGCTGAGCTACGGGCCCAAATTTCTGCTGCCTTATCACCGACAGCTTGTTCATTATAACACAAAATTTTTATTTGTAAAGAAAAACTTGATATAAAAACTTGATAAATTTCAAAAGATGTAGTAATATAACGTCGTGGCTTTTGACAAGGCTGCACTAGTCGGGGAGCCAGCGGTGCCCTGTGACCTGCAATCCGCTACAGCAGGGACGAATTCCCGACCGAGGATGTGCGCTGTGTCGTCTGACTCCGGTAAGCAGTGATGACGACCCGGTCTCGCGCAACGGAAACCCGTGAACCATGTCAGGCGGGGAACCGAGCAGCATTAAGCGGTGCTTTCCGTGTGCCGCGAGGCAGCCGGGTCCGAGCCGGCTGCCGGCGTAACGGGCATAGCCCATCATTCAAAGTCGGGTGTGCAGTCTTGTCAGAAGCCATCATTATATCTATGAACGAGAGGGTGCGTCATGTATCAGGCGCTGTACCGCAAGTGGCGGCCGCAGACCTTTGATGAGGTCGTCGGTCAAAAGCACATTACCGAGACGCTGAAAAATCAGGTAAAGTCCGGGCGGCTTTCGCATGCGTATATTTTCATCGGCACGCGCGGCACGGGCAAGACCACCTGCGCGCGCATTCTTGCCAGAGCGGTCAACTGCGAGCACCCAGTCAACGGCAACCCCTGCGGCGTGTGTCCGGCGTGCCGCGGCATTGCGGACGGCTCCGTACTCGATGTTGTGGAGCTGGACGCCGCGTCCAACAACGGTGTGGATAACGTCCGCGCTCTCCGGGAGGAGGCAGTGTTCTCGCCGGCGGCGGTGAAAAAGCGCGTGTATATCATCGACGAGGTGCACATGCTCTCCTCTTCGGCGTTCAACGCCCTCCTCAAAATATTGGAAGAACCGCCGGAACATCTTATGTTCATCCTTGCAACAACGGAGCTTCAAAAAGTCCCCGCAACGATACTCTCACGCTGCCAGCGGCACACCTTCCGCCGTATCGACGCGCCGGAGATCGCAAAATATCTTGAGTATATTGCCGCGCAGGAGCATTTTTCGCTCAGCCATGACGCGGCGGAGCTTATCGCCCGACTGGCGGACGGCGGCGTGCGCGATGCGCTGAGCCTTCTGGACCAGTGCTCGGCGTATGAAAAAATAGACGTGGACGCGGTATATTCCGCAATGGGGCTGGCGGGCAACAAGCGCGTCACGGATATGCTGGAGCATATCCTGAGCCATGACGCCGCCGCCGCGATTGAGGATTTTTCGGCTCTGTGGATGGACGGGAAAGACCCTGCCGCCTTCCTCAGGGAGCTTGGCACGCTTCTGCGCGATATTCTCATCAGCATCGTCGCCCCGAAGAGCGCCGCAAGCCTGCTGACGGGCACGTATGATCCCGCCGCGCTTGCAGGCTTTGCCGGGCGCATGACGCGGGAGGAGCTTATCTCCGCGATGGAGACCATACAGCGCTATTCCGCGCAGCTGCGCGAGGCGAAAAATCCCAAAACCGTGGTGGAGCTGTGCCTTATTTCTCTTTGTGACAATACTCTGGGTGAGGATGTGAACGCGCTGCGCGCCCGTGTTTCGCGGCTGGAGGCTGTGGCGGCGGGCATTGCCGCGCCGTCATCCGCGGCAGTCCAGGCAGCGCCAGCCCCCGCGCCGCCGCAATCGACGGGATTCGCGCCGACACCGGCAGCGCCGGCACAAACCGCAGCGTCAACGGAGAAGCCGATACCGGAGCCCGCGCCTGCGGAGGAAGCGCCGCCGCTGCCGGATGAACCGGCGGCAGAGCCGCCCACGGAGGATGCGAAACTGTGGAGCGCGATATGCGCCGCAGTCTCGCCGCGCCTCACGCCGGATCTGCGCTACGTGCTGGGAGACAGCTCAAAGGTGCGCGGCAGGCTGGAAAACGGCGTTCTGCACGTGGAGTGCCTGCCCGGCTTCGTGTATGGGCGCTTCAACCGCCCGGAGGTGCTGGACGGCTTCGCCTCGGCGGCGCGCGCCAAATGCGGGCACGATGTGCGCGTCATTCTAGGCGAGCTGAGCAATGATGCCCCTGCCTTGCGCAGTATTGACGAGCTGCGCAAATTCAAGGAAGTCAAGTTTATATGATACCGTGCGCCTATGACGCGCGTTCATAATAAAATACTATAAAATAAATTATTCGGAGGATATGAAAATGGCAAAAGGCGGATTCCGCGGCGGCTATCCCGGCGGCGGACAGATGAACATGATGAAGCAGGCGCAGAAGATGCAGCAGGAATTCATGAAGATGCAGCAGGAGCTGGAATCGACGAAGTTTGAGTTCACTGCGGGCGGCGGCGCTGTCAAGGCGACCATTGTCGGCACGCGCGAGTTTCAGTCTATCGAGATCAACCCCGAGGTCGTCGATCCCGAGGATGTTGAAATGCTTCAGGATATGATCCTTGCCGCGGTCAACGGTGCGCTCAAGCTCGCCGACGAAAAGACCAGCCAGTCCATGGCGAAGCTCAACGGCGGTCTGCCCGGCTTCCCCGGCATGTTCTGATATAACCCCAAAACCGACTGACCAGCCCGGACGATGCTCCGGGCTGGATTTCTGCTGTGCGAACGGAGTGCGCCCATGCGATTCAAAAAAGCCTATCTTGAGATCACTAACGTGTGCAACCTGCGCTGCGCGTTTTGCCCGGGCACACGCCGTGCGCCGCGGTATATGACGCGCGAGGAATTCACGACACTTGCCGCGCGGCTGAGACCGTATACGGATTATCTCTATCTTCACCTCATGGGCGAGCCGCTTCTGCACCCGGAGCTGCCCGCGCTGCTTGCAGCAGCAGGGGAGATGGGCTTTCGCGTTATCGTCACCACGAACGGCACGCTGCTGTCCGCGCGCGGCGGTGCGCTCATCGACGCGCCTGCCGTTCACAAGATCAACATTTCGCTCCAGTCCTTCGAGGCAAACGCCGGTGGACAGCCATTTGATTATGTAAACCAATGTGCAGACTTTGCCTGGCGTGTGAGCGCGGCCGGGAAGCTGTGCGTTATGCGGCTGTGGAATGAAAACGGATTGAATGCGCTCAATACTGACATTGAGACCGCGCTCGCTTCGCATTTTCCGCGCCCATGGCGCGATGCGCGCCGCGCACTCGCGCTGGCGGAGCGTGTGTGGCTCGAACCCGGGGAAAAATTCGACTGGCCGGATATGTCGGCGGAGGATGGGGGAGTGCGCGTGTTCTGCTACGGTCTGCGCGATCAGATCGGCGTGCTTGTTGACGGCACGGTTGTGCCATGCTGCCTCGACCGTGACGGCGAGCTTGCCCTGGGAAATCTCTTTGACAGCGGCATTGATGACATTATGTCAACCGACAGAGCCCGCGCAATATATGACGGCTTTTCCTCCCGCCGTGCGGCGGAAGAGCTGTGCCGCCGCTGCGGCTATGCCCGCCGCTTCGGGTAAAATATGAAAAAGCCCGCCTTCAGGCGGACTCTTTCATGCGATATGTGTTTTTTCAGCCCTTGTACCCGATCTCGTCTGCAAGCTTTTTCTCGATGAACACCGTTGCGTCGCGGTGCAGCTTCATGAACGTAACAGGGCACCTGGTGGTTATACTGTCGTTCATCAGCAGCTCGTGCGCCGCCTCCCGCTTGCTGCCGGAGATTATCAGCAGCAGGCTCTTCGCGCGCATGATGTCACCCATGCCCATTGTCACGGCGCAGCGGGGCACATCGTCGCGGGAGGCGAAGAAGCGTGCGTTCGCGTCGATGGTGCTCTCGTCAAGAGTTTCGCGGTGTGCTGTGTCGTGGAGCGCCTCACCAGGTTCGTTGAAGCCGAGATGCCCGTCCGGACCCACGCCCAGCACCTGAATGTCAACATCGCTGCGCGCGAGGACGTCCTGAAACTCGCGTATGTTCGCGTCCACATCGCCCGTGCCCTTGGCAACATAGGTGTTGCGCTTGTCGATGTTTATGTGGTCAAAAAGATTCGTGTCCATAAAGTAGCGGTAGCTCTGGTCGTGCGTCGGCTCCAGCCCGACGTACTCGTCGAGATTGACGCTCTTCACGCGCGAGAAGTCCAGCCCCTCTTCACGGCAGCGGCGTGCCAGCTCCCTGTACATCCCCACAGGGCTTGACCCCGTGGCGAGACCGAGCGTGCACTCCGGCTTTGCCCGGACAAGGCGCTCTATCATGTCGGCGGCGAGGATACACGTTCTCTCATAGTTTTCTGCGATTATAACCTTCATAAGTCAACTTTTCCTCTCTGCCGTCTCTCAGGCGGACGGCGTGCCATACCTCGCTATCAGTATACCTTTTGCGGTAATTTCCGTCAAGCAAAAATAGCTTTACATATTCCCTGTGCTGTGATACATTCTCTTGTGCCGCTCCGTGCGCTGTGGGGAACATTTTTGCACTCTGCGCGTCGTATACTTATATAGGAAAGGACAGGTTTTTGTCATGAAAAAAAGGTTTATCTCTTTCATTCTTGCTTTTATGATGATTCTCTCGCTCGGTGTTTCAGCCGGCGCGGATAACATACAAAGCCGCGCCGTCATCGGCGCGGATCTCACGCCGGAGCAGGTTGCCCTTGTGTATCAGGCGTTCGGCGTGCAGCAGGGGAGCGTTGTTCAACTAACCGTTACCAACGCCGAGGAGCGCGCTTACCTTGAAGGGTATGTCGATTCCTCCATCATCGGCACGCGCTCCATCTCCTGCGTGTATGTCGAGCTTCTGGGCTCCGGCGCGGGTATGAACGTCACCACCAGCAATATCACCTGGTGCACGCCGGAGATGTATATCTCCGCTCTCGCAACGGCGGGCATCACGGACGCGCGCATCATCGTCGCCGCGCCCTTTGAGGTCAGCGGCACTGCCGCGCTCACCGGCATCTATAAGGCGTATGAGGACATGACCGGGCAGAAGCTCGATAATATTGCAAAGCTCGTCAGCACGCAGGAGCTCACCATCACCGGCGAGCTTGCGCAGGAGATCGGCAGCATGGACTCCACCTCCATTGTGCAGGATCTTAAAATGATGCTCGACGAGACAAAGAATATGACCGACGATCAGATCCGTCAGGAGATCATCCAGATCGCCGCGCGCTATAACGTCAGCCTCACCGACACGCAAATTAACCAGCTCATCACGCTCTGCCGCTCATTGGAGGGGCTGGACGCGGATCAGCTGAAGGCTCGTGTGGAAGAGGTGCAGAATACGCTCAACAAGGTTTCCACCGCAAAAACGCAGGTCGTCGGCTTCGTCAACACCGTGAAAAAGGTCGTCACCTCCGTCACCAGCTTCTTTGATAAAATAAAGGACATCATCGGCTTGCAGTAAGGCATATCTTATGCCTGCACCCTGAATAAGCCATCAAAAACGCCGCCCCATCGGGCGGCGTTTTAATATTCATATCAAATCCTCTTCCACTTTGCGCCGTGGGGAATGTCGGTCACTTCGATGCCTTCAGCTTTCAGCTCGTCGCGGATGCGGTCGGCCTCGGCGTAGTTCTTTGCCTTCTTTGCGTCTTGGCGCGCCTGTATTTTTGCCTCGACGGCGGCATCGCTCTCGCCCGTTTCGGACACGATGGTGAACGCGCCCGCGGCGACCTCGCTGCGCTTGAGCTCCTCACGCCGCTTTGCCGCCTTGTCGATGAGACTCAGGCTCAGCACGCGGTCAAAGTCCGCGATAACGGCGAGCTTCGTTGCGTCGTTTGTTTTGTATTTCAGCACGTCGTACAGCGCTGTCACTGCAAGCGAGGTGTTCAGGTCGTTATCCAGCGCGGCGCGGAACTTCTCGTCCAGCGCCTTGACGGCGTCCGCGTCTATCTCACCCTCGCCGGGCTTGAGCGCGGCGATCTTGTTGATGAGCTTGTTGTATGTCGTCTGAGCGTTGTCGAGATTTTCCCACGAGAACACAAGGCTGTTGCGGTAATGGCTCTGCAGGCAGAACAGCCGGTAGGCGAGAGGATCGTATCCCTTCTGCTCCAGCAGCGACACGGTCAGGAATTCGCCCTTGGACTTGGACATCTTGCCTGTGCTTGTGTTCAGATGATGCACGTGTACCCAGAAGTTGCACCACTTGTGCCCAAGGTAGGATTCGCTCTGCGCGATCTCGTTTGTGTGGTGCGGGAAAGCGTTGTCTATCCCTCCGCAGTGTATGTCCAGATCCTCGCCCAGATGCTTCATGGATATGCCGGAGCACTCAATGTGCCAGCCGGGGTAGCCCACGCCCCAGGGGGAGTCCCACTTGAGCGCCTGATCCTCAAACTTGGACTTCGTGAACCACAGCACGAAATCGTTTTTGTTGCGCTTGTTGGTGTCCTCGTCCACGCCCTCGCGCACGCCGACCGCAAGATCTTCCTCGTTGAAATCGTTGAAGATGTAGTAGCGCTTGAGCTTTGATGTGTCAAAGTACACATTGCCGCCGGCAAAGTAGGCGTAGCCCGTGTCCATCAGCTTTGAAATTATTTTTATATACTCGTCTATGCAGTGCGTCGCAGGCTCAACCACATCCGGTGTCTTGATGTTGAGCTTGGCGCAATCGGAAAAGAACGCATCCGTGTAGAACTTTGCGATCTCCATGACGGTCTTGTGCTCGCGCTGTGCGCCCTTGAGCATTTTGTCCTCGCCCTCGTCCGCGTCGGAGGTCAGATGACCGACGTCCGTGATGTTCATCACGCGCTTGACGTTGTAGCCGAGATAGCGCAGATATTTTTCCAGCACATCCTCCATGATGTATGAGCGCAGGTTGCCGATGTGCGCATAGTGATACACCGTCGGACCGCAGGTGTACATCTTGACGATGTCAGGGTGGTTGGGGACAAACTCTTCCTTTGTGCGTGTTGCGGAGTTATAAAGCTTCATTGTCAAACCCTCTTCCTTCAATCAGCATTTGAATACGTCACGGTTGACCCAGAAGTAGTGTATCCCTGAGCCGACCGTTGTTATGAGTATAAGCACGGTGAATATTATGTTAACCAATTCAGCCTCGGAGAACAGCATCATCGCCGACAGCCCCACCATGGTGCACCCGGTCTTGAGCTTTCCCGACCATGCCGCGGCGATCACGCGCCCCTGCTCCACGGCAATAAGGCGCAGCCCGGACACCGCAAACTCCCGGAACAGCACGATGGCGACGCACCAGCCGGGCATCTGCCCGTTCTCGACGAAAAAGCACATTGCCGACAGCACCAGCATCTTGTCCGCCAGCGGGTCCATAAATTTGCCGAAGTCGGACACCTGGTTGCAGTGGCGGGCGATATATCCGTCCGCAACATCCGACAGACATGCGATTATGTAAACCGCGAGCGCCGTGTACAGATGCCCTGTGTATGCCAGCACCAGAAACACGGGGATCAGAACGATCCTGAACATGGTTATCTTGTTTGCAGTTGTGTTAAACATTGGACTCTGCCTCCTCACCGAAGAGTATACCATCCTCGGCACTTTGAATCAAAACATTTGTCATATCTCCTGCGGCGGCGCTGCCGGTGAAGAACACCTGTCCGTCAATATCCGGCGAATCGGCGTAGGTGCGCCCGCAGAGCATTCCGCGCTCCTCGTCATATCCATCGCACAGCACGCGCAGGTTTTTCCCAACGAGACTCTCGCAGAATTCATCCATGATCTCCGCCTGAAGCTGCATGATTATTTCGGCGCGGCGCTGCGCCTCATCATAGTCCACGTGCTCCATCGCGGCGGCGGGCGTGCCTTCCTCCGGCGAGAACGGGAAAACGCCAACGCGCTCTATTCGCGCCTCACGCAGGAATTCGCACAGCTCCTCAAGCTCCGCCTCTCCCTCGCCGGGGAGACCGGAAATGAGACTTGTCCGCAGCACGACCCCCGGGATGCGCTCGCGCAGGGTTTTAAGCAGTGCGCGGATCTCCTCGCCTGTGCCGCGGCGGTTCATGCTCTTGAGTATTTTATCGTTTATATGCTGAATCGGAATGTCGAGGTATTTTACTATCTTGTCGTTTGAAGCAAGCTCGTCTATCAGCTCCTCATCAAACTGGTCGGGATAGAGGTAGTGTAGGCGTATCCATTCCACGCCGTCTATTTTCGCAAGCTCACGGCACAACCGCGCGAGACTGCGCTTGCCGTATATATCCGTGCCGTAGCGCGTGATGTCCTGGGCGATGACGATAAGCTCCTTCACGCCGTGCGCGGCAAGATCGCGCGCCTCTTCCACGACGTCCTCCAGCTTTCTTGAGCGGTAGCGCCCGCGTATGTCGGGAATGGCGCAGAATGCGCAGAAATTATTGCACCCCTCCGCAATGCGAAGGTATGCCCAGCCCGGACCTGTGGACACGACGCGGGGGATCTCGTCGATGGGGGCGCTCTGGTCGGCAAAGCGCCGCAGCCGCCGCCCGACGAGCACAGCGTCCGCCGCCTGAACGATGTCCCCGAAGCTGCTCACGCCCAGCACGCTGTCGATCTCCGGTAGCTCTTCGGTGATGCTGTCCTTGTATCTTTCGGAAAGACAGCCCGTCACGATGATGCCGCCGAGCTTTCCGGCTTTTTTCAGCTCCGCCATTTCAAGAATGGTGTCGATAGCCTCGGTCTTTGCCGCGTCAATGAAGCCGCAGGTGTTCACGATCACAAGATCTGCGCCGTCCGCCTCGGGCACGAGCGTGTACCCCGCCTCATCCATGAGGTAGAGCATCTGCTCGCTGTTCACAAGATTCTTTGCGCAGCCCAGAGAAACCAATGCAAAGGTTTTTTCCATAAAGTCTTTTCAATCCTCATATATTTCAGCCTTGTGCCGCTCGAGCGCGCGGCGTATCTCATCCCACGAGTAGCCGCGCCGGTACAGCGCATTGCTGAGCCGTCTCACCTCGTCCCTGTCCTCCGCATCGTGAAGGCGCGAGGCGATGAATTTGTCTATTTTGTCTTCGTTATTAGGCATTGCGCCTATCGCACCGTCCCACATTCCGCGCTCGATGCCGCGGCGGCTTAGCTCTGCGCGCACGCGCCCAGCGCCGTAGCCCTTGGCGGCATAGTGGCGCGCCACAGCGGCGGCGTAGCTCTCGTCGTCAATGAGAGAATGCTCGCACAGCCACGCCGTGACGTGCTCTGCCGTGTCCTCATCCTCGCCTTTTTCAATGAGCTTCCGCCGCATCTCCGCGCGTGACATTGCCCGCCGTGAGAGCATTTCTATCGCTCTCTCCCGCGCGAGCGCCCGCATGGATGCGGTTTTTAGTTCCTCCACCGCGCCCGCGTCAAGCTCCCGCCCGGAGTAGAGCCGGAGATCGGTGACAACACCGAGCGTTGTCTTTATTTCCGTTCCGTCCTCCAGCCGGACGGTCAGCCGCCCCGGTGAAGTCTGGCGTATATCCGATATGAGCATCAATCCTCGTCAAAGTCCGCCGCGCTCACGTCAACGGCCTTTGCCGCCGCCGCCTTCGCCTCGCGCTGGGCGCGCGGGCTGAGCTTGTATGCGTTCTCGCGCACCTGCTGCTCTATCTTGTCTGCGACCTCGGGATTTGCCTTGAGATATTCCTTCACGGCGTCGCGCCCCTGCACGCGCTGCCCGTCAACGGTGAACCACGCGCCGGCCTTGTCGATGATCTCCAGCTTCACGGCAAGGTCGATTATCTCGCCGATCTTGGAGATGCCCTCGCCGTACATGATGTCGAACTCCGCCTCGCGGAACGGGGGAGCGACCTTGTTTTTCACGACCTTCGCGCGCGTTCTGTTGCCGACCATCTCTCCATTGACCTTGAGCGTCTCAATGCGGCGCACGTCGATGCGCACCGACGAATAGTACTTCAGCGCGAGACCGCCGGGGGTGGTCTCCGGATTGCCGTACATTACGCCGATCTTCTGACGCAGCTGGTTGATGAATATAACGGTGCAGTTGTTTTTGGAGATTGCGCCCGCAAGGCGGCGCATTGCCTGGCTCATCAGCCTTGCCAGCGCGCCAACTACCGTGTCGCCGACCTCGCCCTCAAGCTCAACGCGCGGAATAAGCGCCGCGACGGAGTCGATCACGACGACGTCCACCGCGCCCGAGCGCACCAGAGACTCGGCAATGTCCAGCGCCTGCTCACCGGTATCGGGCTGGGAGATGAGGAGACTGTTGATGTCCACGCCCAGCGCCTGCGCGTAAGCCGGCTCGAGCGCGTGCTCCACGTCGATGTAGGCCGCGTCTCCGCCCTCCTTCTGCGCCGAGGCGACGGCGTGCAGCGCGAGCGTTGTTTTACCGGAGGACTCAGGACCGTATATTTCGATGATGCGTCCGCGGGGCAATCCGCCGATGCCGAGCGCAAGGTCAAGCGAGAGTGAGCCGGTGGAGAATGACTCAACATTGATGGAAATATCATCGCCCAGGCGCATTATCGTGCCCTTGCCGTAGTCCTTTTCTATTTTCGCAATCGCCGTTTCCAGCGCCTTTTTCCTGTCGGAGCTGGCGGGAGCGACTATTGCGGGGATTTTTTTCTTTTCAGCCATGGTGATCCTCCTCTTTATATCCTGCCGAATACGACACGTTCAACGCCGAGCGTATCCTTTCTTGTTCCGGTGTGCTCAAACCCTGCCGAACGCAGCATTTCGCGCACATCGCCGGACTGCCCCTCGCCGACCTCAAACAGCAGCCAGCCGCCCGGACGCAGCAGAGACTTCCAGTATTTTATGATGGATTTGTAGAATTTCAGCCCATCCTCGCCGCCGTCGAGCGCCCAGACCGGCTCAAAGTCCTTCACTGACGGGTCAAGGGACTTTATCTCATCCGACGCTATATACGGCGGGTTCGACACGATGACGTCAAAATCGCCGATGCCGAGCGGGGGAGAGGACAGCGCGTCCGCCTGCATGCATATCACGCGCGACACGAGCCTGAGCGCCCCGACGTTGCGCCGGCAGACCTCAATGGCGCTGGCGCTGATGTCGATGGAGACAAAGCGCGTTGCAGGCATCTCGCGCGCAATGGCGCAGGTGATGCACCCGCTGCCGCAGCAGAGATCGAGTATACGCGCGTCCATCTTCCTGCCCGTAAGCAGCTCTTTCACCGTGTCCACGAGCACCTCCGTGTCCATCCGGGGGATGAGCACGTCCGGCGTTGTGATGATGGGCAGTCCGTAAAACTCCCACGACCCGGTTATGTACGCCACCGGCTCGCCGCGCAGGCGGCGGGCGATGTAATCCGTGACGGTGTCTTCTATCTGGTTGCTTGCGTAAAGGTTCATGTCGCGCAGCAGCTGGGGAACGGTCTTGCCTGCTGCGCCCGCGACAAGCAGCTTTGCCTCCAGACTGAACCCTTCTATTCCGCTTTGGCGCAGAAGATTGCGCGCGGAAAGATATATGTCGTTATATGTCCTCATTATTGAAGCTTCACCTGCCCCACTCGTCGCTGCCCTTTTCCTCGGGGATGACAAGCTGCATCGCGCGTATCGCGCACTCTATCATGCCGTCGTCCGGCTCGTTTGTCGTCATGTGCTGCAGCCACTTGCCCGGCGCGGACAGCGCCGCGGACAGCCAGTTGTCATGCAGTCCGCACCAGCGGTTTATCTCATAGCTGATGCCCACAACGACAGGCAGCAGCAGCAGATGGTACGCCATGCGCAGAAAGCTGTTGTCTGCGCGCACGACGGAGTTGACAAGTATGCTCACCACCACCACGACAAGGAGAAAGCTCGTGCCGCAGCGGGGATGAAAGCGCGACTCCGGGCGGACGTTTTCCACCGTAAGCTCCTTGCCGTGCTCATAGCAGAATATGGTCTTGTGTTCCGCGCCATGGTAGGAGAAAAGCCGCTTCACATCCGGCGAAAGGCAGCAAAGGCGCATATATACAAGCAGTATTATCACCCTCACCACGCCCTCGGAAAGGTTGCGCACGACATGGCTTTCTTTCAGCGCGGGAAAGAGCCCGACAGTGAACGCCGGCAGGAAGATGAAGAGAAACAGCGACAGCGCGATACCCAGCACGACGGCCGTGCCTATGATGAGCTTTTGCGCCTTGTCCTCGGGAAAATGCTTTTCTATCCACTGGTCGAGCTTATCAGGCTCGCCCTGCTCCTCGAGCGGCACCAGTGAGGCGGAGTACGTCAGCGCCTGCATTCCCTTCACAAGAGACGACAGGAAAATGGCGCAGCCGCGTATCAGCGGCAGACCCAGCACCGGGTACTTATCCTTTATGAATTTCAGATCCTCGGTCTTTTCTACAAGCCCGTCCGCCGTGCGGCAGACGATCGCCTGCTTTTTCGGACCGCGCATCATGATGCCCTCTATAAGCGCCTGACCGCCGATGGAGGTGCGGAACGATTGTTTTTTTGCTTTGTCTGGCATATGTTTTTACGTCCTTGAATATGTGAAAATTATTTTGCCGTGAGCGGCAGCGTGACGGTCACTTTACATCCGCCGCCCTCGGCGTTTTCTATTTTCAGCTCGCCGTTGTGGCGGGTGATGATCTCGTCGCACACGGAAAGCCCTATGCCCGTGCCGCGGTTTTTCGAGCTGCCCTTGTAGAATTTCTCCTTCACGTGCGGCAGCTCCGCCTCGGGTATGCCGTGCCCATGGTCGCGGAAGGTGATGTGCACGCCGGAAGCGTCGGCAAAGAGCGCCACATCCACCGTGTCTCCGTCGCCGCCGTGCTTGGCGGCGTTGTCCAGAAGATTGAGAAACACCTGCTTGAGCCGCTCCGGGTCGCCGGGAATGAGCGGGATCTCCGTGGGAGGCGGGGTGTAGTTTATCTTCATGCCCGCCTGCTTTATAAGCTCGCCATAGGTGAAAAGCGCGTCCTCCAGCTCGGCTGCAATGTCGATAAGCTCCACGCGCAGATTGAAGCGCCCGTCCTGAATGCGTGTGAATTCCAAAAGCTCCGACACCATGCCCGTCAGACGCTCGGCCTCTTTTGAAATGATGTTTATCCCGCGCAGAGAATCGCCCTGCACGGCAGGGTCATAGGCGATGGTCTCCGCCCAGCCGGTTATGGCGGTCAGCGGTGTGCGCAGCTCGTGCGACACCTGGGAGATAAATTCCGTCCTTGATTTTTCTGCCACGGCGACCTTCTCGGACATATCGTTTATCTCAGCGGTGAGACTGCCAAGCTCGTTGTCGTATTTGTCCTCCAGCTTTATGCCGTAGCTGCCGCCGGCGATGCGCCTGGCAAAACCCGTCAGCTCCTGTATCGGCATGGACACGCAGCGCCAAAACCAGATGTTCACCAGAATGATGTATACGCACACGATACCAAGTATCGCAATGCCCCAGCCGAGATAGCTGCGCGTGATAAGCCAGACGCTCAGCAGCAGCAGAACGATCGCAGCCACGGACGACGCCATAAGCTGCCCCTTGAGAGATTTGAACATATATCCTTCATGCGGCGCGAGCCGCCGCATACCTGCCTTTTCTGAAAATTGGGGAGCGCGGAAAAATCAGTACCCCCACTTGTAGCCATAGCCCCACACGGTCGTGAGGTATTCCGGCTCTGTCGGGTCGGATTCGATCTTTATGCGAAGCCTGCGGATGTTCACATCCACGGTCTTCAGCTCGCCGGTGAAGTCGTTGCCCCACACTGCGGCAAGTATATCCTCGCGGCTCATCGCCTTGCCGGGATTCTCCATAAAAAGCTTCATCAGCATGTATTCTATCTGCGTCAGCTTCAGCCGCTGCCCATTCTTTTCAAGCGTGCGGTTGCGCGTGTTCAGCACAAAGGGACCGCTTGCTATCTCGCTGCTGGATTTGTCGTCGTCGCCGATGCCGAGACGGCGGATGAGCGCATCGACACGGGCGGTAAGCTCGGCGGGGGAGAACGGCTTTGTCACATAGTCGTCCGCGCCGGTCATCAGCCCCGTTACCTTGTCTATCTCCTGACTTTTCGCCGTCAGCATGATTATGCCCATCTTCGAGCCTGTCGCACGTATCCGGCGGCATACCTCGAAACCGTCGATGTCCGGCAGCATTACATCCAGCAGCGCCATGCATATGTCAGGATTGACCTTCAGCTTTTCCAGCGCCATCATGCCGTTTTCCGCCTCTATCGGCTCATACCCGCTGCGGCGCAGGTTTATCACAACAAAGCTGCGGATGTTGGGCTCATCCTCAAGAACTAATATCTTCTTCATATTTATGACCTCCCGTACAGAAGTTATAAAAGCATGTCAGGTTGTGTCAGGACATAGTAACACACAATACTCTTCAAATTATAACATAGCTTTTACAAAATTCCTAGTCAAAGTTTCAAAAAAATATATATTTTTTTACGCAGTAGTTACAGGTTATGTTAACCAAGCCGCAAAGCTTAGGTTAATATTGATATTTTTGCCCCAAACTGTTAAAATAACCTACATGAAAAACGAAAGAGATATTACGGCCGGGGTGCTGGCGCATGTTGACGCGGGCAAGACCACGCTCACGGAAGCGATGCTCTACATCTCCGGCAAAACAAAAAAACTCGGGCGTGTTGATCGGCGCGACAGCTATCTGGATACGCACTGGCTCGAACGTGAGCGAGGGATAACTATATTTTCCAAGCAGGCGGTGTTCGAGTACGGCGGCAGGGTGTTCACGCTGCTGGACACGCCCGGTCATGTTGACTTTTCCGCCGAGACGGAGCGCACGCTCTCCGTGCTGGACTGTGCAGTGCTCGTCGTGAGCGGGACGGACGGGGTGCAGGCGCACACGGAGACGCTGTGGGCGCTGCTGCGGCGATATAACGTGCCGTGCATCGTGTTTGTGACGAAGATGGATCTGGCGAACGCGGATCACGCCGCTATTATGGCGGGCCTCACCGCAAGGCTCGGCGATACCTGCGCGGACTTCACGCTGCCAGCGCCCGCGCGGGATGAGGCGATCGCGCTCACGGGGGAGCGCGCCATGGACGTTTACGCTCGCACCGCTGCTTTTGCCGATGCGGATATTGCCGCGCTTATCGCCACGCGGGAGCTTACGCCCTGCTTTTTCGGCTCGGGTCTGAAGCTTGACGGTGTGGAAGCGCTGCTGGATGCGCTTGCGCGGTATATCCCACCGTGTGAATGGCGCGATGATTTTGCCGCCCGCGTCTATAAGATCGCGCGCGACGTGCAGGAACGGCGCATTACGTTTATGAAGATCACGGGCGGCGAGATTTCCGTGCGCTCTACTATTATATATATAGGGGCGGACGGCGCGCGGCATGAGGAGAAGATAACCCAGCTGCGCATATACTCCGGCATGAAGTACGACACGGTCGATACCGTCCGCGCGGGGCAGATTTGCGCCGCGTTGGGGCTTACCGAGACATATCCCGGCGAGGGACTTGGCGTGCAGACTGATTCCGCTGCCGCCGCGTCGGAGGGCGTGATGAGCTACCGCGTCATCCTACCTGCCGGGGTGGACGCGCGCGTCGCGCTGCCTAAGCTATTGCTTTTGCAGGAGGAGGATCCTCAGCTTCACATAGCGTGGGAGCAGACCTCGCGCTCCATTTCCGTGCAGCTCATGGGAAAAGTGCAGACGGAGATTTTCAAAAGCCTTGTCAAGGAGCGCTTTGATCTCGACGTGGAGCTTGACGCCGGGCACATATTGTACCGGGAGACTATTGCCAATAAGGTCGAGGGCGTGGGGCACTTCGAGCCTCTGCGCCACTATGCCGAGGTGCACCTGCTGCTTGAGCCGCTGCCGCGCGGCAGCGGCATAGTGGTTGACTCCGCCGTCAGCGAGGACGAGCTGGACGGCAACTGGCAGCGGCTTATCCTCAGCCATATTCTCGAAAAGCCGCACAGAGGGGTGCTGACCGGCTCGCCCATAACCGATATGAAAATAACGCTCGCCGCAGGGCGCGCGCATCTCAAGCACACCGAGGGCGGCGACTTCCGCCAGGCGACCTACCGCGCGATACGCCAGGGGCTCATGCAGGCGGAGAGCGTACTATTAGAGCCGTATTACGCCTTCATGCTTGCCGTTCCGGCGGAGCAGCTCGGCCGCGCGATCTCCGACCTTCGCGCCATGAACGCCGAATTTTCATCGCCGGAGGAGGACGGCGGCTTTATGCGCCTTACCGGCGCGGCGAGCGTTTCCGCGATGAACGGCTATGCTAATGAGCTTGTTGCCTACACCCACGGACGCGGGCGTCTCTCCCTCCGCTTTGACAGCTACCGTCCATGCCGGAATCAGCGCGCCGTGGTCGATTCCATAGGCTATGACCCGCTTGCCGACACGGAAAATACGCCCGATTCGGTGTTCTGCGCACACGGTGCAGGCTTCAACGTCCGCTGGGATGAGGTCAAGAACTATATGCATCTTGACTCCGTCCTTGCGCCGCAGCGTGAGGTGAAGGATATTGTCCCCGCTGCGGTGCGCCGCGCCGTCAGCATTGACGAGCGTGAGCTTGAAGCGATAATGGAGCGGGAATTCGGTCCGATAAAGCGCCCGTCGTATACGGCGGCGCGCGTCAACGCCGCCCCGGCGGCGCAGACGGACGCCGCGCCCAGAAAGCAGTATGTCATTGTCGATGGGTATAATCTCATCTTCGCATGGGACGCCCTCAAAGCGCTCGCCGCAGGCAGCATGGATCTTGCCCGCACACGTCTGGCGGATATACTCTCCAGCTACGCGGGCTATACGAAAAACGAGACGGTGCTTGTGTTCGATGCATACCGCACACCGGACAGCGGTTCGGCGCGCGGGGAGTACCACAATATCCGCGTCGCTTATACCAACATGGGCGAGACTGCGGATATGTACATTGAACGTCTCGCAAACGGGATCGGTAAGAATTACGACGTTCGCGTCGTCACAAACGACAGTCTTATCCGCCTCTCCGCCCTGCGTTCCGGCGTGCTTCGCTGCTCGGCGAAGGAATTTATCGCGGAGCTGGAGTGGACGAGCGCCCGCATCGCGGAGATACTGGACGCAACGAACAAAAACGCACATACAACGAGGCTTGAAGATGGAAAGAGATGAGCTTTTGCGCCGCGCGGAGGATCTTTCCACGCGCTGTGACAGGACGGGCAAGCTGACGCACACCGGCTTTCTCACCCCGGCGGAGCGCTATGAGCTGGAAAGCTGGGGCAAACACGCGGCTGTGCCGCCGGTTTTTTCCGGCGGACGTGCGGAGTGCGAACGCACAGCGGCGTTTTTCCTGCCGTATTATATGGATGAGGAGAGCTTTGATCCGGCGGAGTATATAGATGCGATAGCATTTACGGCGCATTTCGGCGCGCCCGGGCATAGGGATTACATGGGCGCGCTGCTCGCTATGGGCATCGGGCGCGAGTGGCTGGGCGACATCTGGGTGCAAAATGACCGCGCCTATGTCTTCTGCATGCCGTCTGTCACCGCGCATCTGCTCACGCTCGACAAGGTGGGGCGCTGCGGCGTGACGGCGGAGCAAATCGCACCCGCAGATGTTCCCGACCCGGTGCGCGAGGTGAAGGAGGTCAGCTTCTCCGTTATGAGCCTCCGGCTGGACGCCGTCGCGGCGGGAATGTTCTCCATGTCGCGCACCGAGGCAGCAAAGCATATCGCCGCGGGCGGCGTGTGCGTCAATTATGCCGAGTGCCTCAAGCCAGATCTCGCGCTGCATGAGGGGGATATGGTATCCATGCGCGGCGTGGGCAAGGGGCGGCTCACCGGCACGGGCGGCACATCCCGCAAGGGGCGGCTCTTCGTATACGCGGAGATTTTCAAATAAGCTTGTGGCAAATAAGCTTATCTTATATATATATAATAGAAGAGTGAAAGGACATAAGCTATGAAAGAGGCTATATTCCATTTCCCGACGGAGGGCGCGCCAGTAGACTGCGTCCAGATAAAGAGCGGGCATATAAACGAGACGTATCTTGTCACAACGGATACCGGCGCAAAATATATCCTCCAGTGGATAAACCAGTTTGTTTTCCCGAACGTGAACGCGTTGATGAACAATATGTCCGCAATCAGCGCCTATCTTGCCGCGCATCCCGGGGAGAAAACCGCCATGATAAGCTATATGGACACGCTCGACGGGCACAATTATTATGACGACGGCGAGGGCGGCGCGTGGCGCGTCTATCGCTTTGTTGACAACAGCATATGTCTGCAATCCGCTGAAACGCCGGAGGATTTTGCCGAGAGCGCCCGCGCCTTCGGGCATTTTCAGTATGCCCTGCGCGATTTCCCGGCCGAGACGCTGGAGGAGACGATAGTCAACTTTCATAATACGCCTGACCGCTACCGCCAGTTCAGGGCGGCGATAGCAGCCGATGCGCGCGGTCGCGCCGCTGAGGTGCGCGAGGATATTGCCTTTGCACTCGAACGCGAGCAGCGCGCCTGCGCTCTTCACAAAATGCGCATGGACGGCACGCTGCCCGTCCGCGCCACGCATAACGACACGAAGATAAACAACGTCCTCTTCGACGCGAACACGCGAAAGGCGCTCTGCGTCATCGACCTTGACACCGTCATGCCCGGGCTTTCCGCCTACGACTTCGGCGATGCGATACGCTTCGGCGCATCGACCGCCGCCGAGGATGAGCCGGATCTTTCAAAGGTCAGTCTCGATCTTGATCTGTTCCGCGCATTCACGCGCGGCTTTCTCGAAGCATGCCCAAGCCTTACCGGCGCAGAGGTAGACGCGCTTTGTCAGGGGGCGTATACCATGACCATCGAGTGCGGCACCCGCTTTCTCGGCGACTACCTCAACGGCGACGTGTATTTCTCCATCGACCGCCCGGAGCAGAACCGTGACCGCGCCCGCACTCAGTTCAAGCTCGTCTCCGACATGGAGCGCCATTGGGACGAAATGCGCGAGATCGTCCGCGCCGAGCATGCGGCGCTCGCTGACGCGAGAGAACAGAAGAGAACAATGTCATGTAGCAGCTGTTGACGCACGCGGAAATGCTATCGTCACCACAGCGGCAGAAAATACTTGGAGAGGTGCAGGTATATAAATATGAAAGCAACGGTTATTTATTTCAGTCCGACCGGCGGCACGGAGCACGTGGCGCAGCTCATCGCGGGCGAGCTTAAGGCGCAGGCGCTGGACGTCACGGTCTTTGACTATGACCTCAGCTATGGCGAGGACGATGTGGTTTTCTTCTGCTTCCCGGTGTACGGCGGCAGAATACCCAAGCCCATGTACAAGCGCATGCAGGGCATACGCGGCTCAAGAACCCCGGCGGTGCTCGTGGCAGTGTACGGCAACCGCGCCGTGGAGGACGCGCTTATGGAGATGAGCGACCTTGCACGCGAGAAGGGATTCCGCACGGCCGGCGGCGCGGAGATGATCGCGCCGCATTCCATTGACCGCCGCTTCGGCGCGGGCCGCCCGGACGAAAGCGACACGGCGAAGCTCATGGAGTTTCTCCATAAGCTCGAAGCGAAGGAAAAGCTCGGCGTTGTCGCCATGCCCGGCAGCCATGATTACCGCAGGTATGACGGTCTGCCGCTGCACCCCGTCTCCGGCAGGGATTGCAGCGGCTGCGGTACGTGTGCCCAGGAGTGCCCCACCGGCGCGATCGACGGTGGTGACCCCAGAAAGCCCGACCCGGCAAAATGCATTTCATGCATGCGCTGCGTCAGCGTCTGCCCGTTTGAGGTCCGCCATGTGCCGAAGGCGCTGCTTCTCGCGGCGTCAGCGTCGCTGCGTCTCGTCTGCTCGACGCGCAAAGAGCCGAAGTTTTATATTTGATAAAGACGTTATCGCGCCGCATTTGCCTGCGGCGCGTTTTTTGCGCATATAGTGGGTTTTGCGTCAATTAAAATTGAAAATCAGTTGAACAACTGTTTACGATGGCACAGTATATTTATATGCACAACGTATAATACCGTCAATATGGGGAGGCTGGGTGATGGCGCAGTATACGCAGAGGGCTATTATTGAGACGTTTGAGAAGATGCTGACCGAGATGCCGTTTGACAGGATAACGGTGTCGGCGCTCGTGCGCCGGTGCGAGATCAGCTCCAATACCTTTTATTATCATTACAGCGATATTTATGATCTTCTGGACGTGTGGATGCGCGGCGAGCTGAGCACCTACGCCAGCGGCAAGCCGCCCTATGACGATTTAAAACTTGCCATGAAGGACTTTCTGCGCGACTGTGTGGAGCACTCCGCTGTCATTTATCATATTTTCAATTCCCTTTCTCGTGACAGGATGGAGCGCTTTGTCTTCACACTGGGGGAGGATGTGTTTTACCGCTTTGTGTGCCGGCACGCGGCGGCGTATGAGGTGCCGGAGGCGCGGCTGAAGGAGATGGCGGACGTCTGCCGCTATTCCTTTGCGGGGCTTTTCCTGCGCTTTCTCTGGGGACGCATGAGAGAGGATATCGACGCCATGGTCGAAGGGTACAGCGAAGTGCTCGACGGGCTCGTCATGGGCACGGCGATGAAATATCCCCGCCGTTTCTGAAAATTAACCGTATTTACCCTATATCATATTGCGCCCGGTCTCTTGCTCAGCCGGAGGTATTATGATATGAAAAACAACAGGCGCGGCAGAGTGATCATGCCGCGACTGTTGTTTTTAGGTTATGTCCTTTGGTGCTTTCAGCATTACCGTGATATAAAACATATGGTTCTCGGCTTCATATTGCCAGTCAAAATCACCGGCGTATCTTGTCAGAACCCTTTTTACACTCCTGAGACCGAGTCCGTGAAACGCTCGGTCATTTTTTGTTGTTACCAGCGTTGACCCGTCGCAATTAGGCGGGGTATCGCAGCTGTTGGATATAACAATAATGTTATAGGTGTTATGAATGCCGGTTTCTATCGACATTATCCTCGCGCGGGAAGCCGCGGCGGCGGTGAGCGCGTTGTCGAGCAGATTACCAAGTATGGCAACGAGGTCAATGTCCTGCAAGCACGAAAGATTGCAGAGCTTTATATCATACGCGAATTTCACAGTGTGCAGCTCGCATTCTGTTTTGTACTTATTGATTATAACATCAAGCGTTCTGTTTCCGCTGTGGCAGCCGCTGGAGTAGCTCACAAGCTGTGTTTGCAATTTGCTTATGTATTTGTTTATGTCCGGGTCGTGGCTGAGACTTTGTATTGCCGACAGATGATTTTTTGCATCGTGGGCGTACAGCATGAGCTGCTCATTTTGCCGCTCAAGTATGTCATAGTACGCCTTTTCAGTTTGCAGACGGTCATTCTCTGCCTTCATTTGCAGATATTCGCAGTCTTTCTCTGCTCCGTGCTGGTATGTGAGGAAGAACATAATAGTTGAACCAAGCAATACCGCGCTCGTAAGCGCGAGCAAAAACTGATTCCCATCGCTTATCTGCTCGTGTGCACAGATATACCAGAACGCCAGCAGAGCAAACAGCACGCCTGCGGGCAGGAGGAAAAAGCTTGCGTTTATTTGGCTGACAGTGCCTTGATGCCGCAGCCAGCTTAAAAGCAGCACGCACGCAAAAAGGTACATGGTTTTGCTGATGACCGCCTCCATCAGCAGCAGCGACATATCGGAGTTATACGATGTGGTGTTTTCGACGGTCAATGATGATATTGCAAAAATAGTCACCAGCTCAAATACAGCAGAAAAAATGCTCATCAGCATAACGTAGACCAAAGCGGTGTTCAGCCTCATGTTGAAGCAAATGACGGCGAAGAGCAAGGTGCATACCATTGACGACAAGGCATTTATCCAAACTGTATTTGAAAAGGTGACATTTGCCAGAGAGGCAATCGTAAAAATACCAGCGCCGAACAGCATAGTGATGACGGTTGACCATTTGCAGCCGTTCACGGATGAAAAAACCGTATACGCGATGAGCATTTCAAAAAGGTATATCACAGTGGAGACAGCAAAGTTGAGCATATTTACCTCCGCCGCAGATAGTCAAACCAGAATTTGCGGAAAGCCGCCTGTTTTCGCGACGCGATAGGAATGACGATAGAATCGGTCAAGGTAAGCTCAGTATAGGAATACGAGCCGACATAATGAAGATTAACAAGAAAAGCATTATGCACATGGCAGAAGAAAGCGGACGGTAAGTGTTCAAGCCACCAGTCAAAGCTTTGCTTTGTGGTGAACGCTCCGTCTTTTGTGACCATTACAACGCGGCGGTTATCGCGCATTATGTATTCAATATCATCTATCACTGTGCGCCTGTGTTCGCCGTTAACGGATGAAAAAACATCGACATATGTACCGCTGATATACTCCATTGCTTTGTCAAGACCGGCGTACAGCCGCACAGGGTCAAACGGTTTTTCAAAATACCTGAGCGCACGCAGGTCCATTGCATCATCCTGATATTTGTTGTAATTCGTCACAAAAAACAGTGCAATCTTGCTGTTGCGCTGTTTCAGAGCTTTTGCGAGGGATATGCCGTCCAAATCATCCATCTGAATGTCGAGAAAAGCGAGATGATACGCTGTGCCGTTCTCAAGCGCATGCGTGGGAGACTGCATTGCGTCGATGCGGCATGGGAATCCACGCTCGTCCATGTATTTCTTCACATGGATGTGCAGTTCGCTTACGAATTGCGGTTCATCGTCACATATGAGTACGTTAAACATAAAATTTACCTCGTAATAAACATGAATGTGATATATGAAATGTCAGCATATTTATCTTACCACAAATTACATATCTTGTCAAACAATAATGCGGTTTTCTGCATTTCGACGCTGTTTTTCTGCATTTCGACATAAGCCATTGCGTTATAGCACAGTTGTGGTATCGTAGACGCAGAGGGGAGGTGAAGAATGTGGAGAAAATAAAAAAGCTTGCCGCAAAAGCAGCTAAATCCGCAGCCGAAAAAGCTTTAAAGCGGAACGCAAACAGCACGACCTGTTGGGCAATATATCAGCCCAAAGCCCCAGCCGCGCTCGACCGTTTCAAGACCGTCCGTAAGTGATATTGCGGATTGCGCAAAAAGCCGTAGACTTGGTTTTAACTCAAAGTGAGATTGCACAAGAGGACAAGGAACTTTATGTCTACGGCTTCTTTGTACTGTTTTCCAACCTGTTTTTCTTCCTTCTGACGTTGTTCTTTGGGTTCATTTTGTGTATTCCCCTTGAAAGCGCAGTGTTCTATATCATGTTTGCCGCGGTGAGGGGCTTTGCCGGCGGTATACACGCAAAGTCGGAGGGGCTTTGCACACTCAGCACGTCATTGGCGCTTTTTGTGTCGCTGCTGGCGGTAAAGGGACTTGCCGCAGCAGAAAAACCGGGTTATGTACCTGTCATGCTGACGGTCGGACTTGTCTGCGTTGCTGCGTGCAGCCCTGTTGACACAGAGGAAAAACGACTGACAGAGAGCGAACGGAAGAGGTATAAATGCAAGTCAATAATTGCTGCGTCGGCAATTGCTGTGATTGCGGCAGTGGCGCATGTGATTGGGGAAAGCTCCATTTCTGCCGCGTGCGCTGTCAGCCTGGTGCTGGAAAGCGCTCTCCTGACGTTTGGAAAGATGCAGACCGGCGGTAAATCAACCGACCGTTAATGTAAAAATACAAAAAGAAAGCGGTGATTCCAATGGGCTAGATCAATTTCCACTCGCAAGGAACAATATCCAACAACAAACGTCAAATAAATAACGAAAGGAATTGTTTACAAAAATGAAAAAGAGAATAATTTCAGCACTGCTGGTGCTCGTCCTGGCGATATGTGTGTTCCCGGTCAGCGCATTTGCCGTAGGTACACCGGTTGCCCCTCCTTCAAATTTGGGGAATGATCAGACTTTTTTCTATAACGCCTATGGTCAGTATTATATAGTTGATAAAACTACGCAGGTATCTTACGGCGCGGTATGGGGATATGTTACCTGCATTCAAGACCTGATGAACCGGTTTTATGAATGCACCGGAAACAAAGCATATTATGTCGGGACTGTGGACAGCGATTTTGGAGATAAAACCAGAAGCGCCGTGTTGACATTTCAGGCAAATCAGGGAATAACTGCTGACGGAATAGTCGGTTATGGTACTTGGACAGTATTTAATACAAGATGGCAGTATGACCTCAGCCTCAGCCAAAAAATTCTCCCGCACCTGACTTGACGGCAATATCATAGAAAAGCGGCTATAAAACAGTAATTTAGATTTGAAGGTATGCCCAGAGGCTTGCCCTCGGGCATACCTTCAGTAAAGGAGCACAGCATGAAAAGGCTTTTTATGGCATTGCTTGCCGCCATATTCGTCTGCGGCTTGACATCGTGTTCCGGCGAACGTGGAGTTGGCAACGACCCGGATAACGAGATCGACGCGGCTGCAGAAGCGGAAAAAACTGTTTCACCGTGCTTCGCCCTCGAAACATCTAATGTAGAAAACGACATATGGACGAGTGATCGGCTTGCTGCCTTCGACAGTCTTGTATATTATATTGGCAGTGACAGCAGCAAATATTATGTAAACTGTTTTGACTGCAAAACAGATGCTGACATGGAGCTGCTTAGTTCAGCGGACAAGCTCTATTGTGACGTTTCTGTGGACTTGGATGGTGTGGTGTACATCCTTGCCGCATCTGCAAACGAGGACGGAAACTATGAGGTCATCATACTTGATACGCTGGGAAATACCGTTGAAAGCTACCCTTTCGGAAAACTGTCCACGGCTGATGAGTGGCTTCCGAGCCAACTTGAGGTTTATGGCGGAAAGCTGTTTATTATAGGGAGCGAGCAGCTTGTTACAGCGGAAATTGAATCGGAGATAAAAGTCCTGCAAACCATGCAGGTGCAGTCCGGAGCGAAGCTTGCGCGTACACATGACGGTGAGATACTGTTGGCATATAACGAGGGAACCGAATACCGCATTGACGCATATTCTCCTTTGGCTGAGAAACTCAGCCCGGCGAAAAGTGTTGTTTTTAATATGCCGTTTACAGACATGAGCGGCGGTGTGGCTTGGGATGCTTATCTGAGCAGCAGCAACGCGCTTTTTGGGTATCGCTTTGACACGAAAGAGTTTAAAAAGCTTTTTTCGTGGAACGGCATAGGCATTATACAGGGAAGTGTTGCCGAGGCGGGAGAGAAGCTGGTATGCGCTGGGCGTATTGCGTATGATAAGCCGTCTCCACTTCTCGTACTTGCACCGATTGAGGTGAGCGAGGATGACAGCGGCGTGATACGCTTTGCGACAACAGACCCGAACGGGATAGATTTTCGAGTTCAGGAAGCAATAAGAGCATGGAACGGCACTCATCCCGACTGCCCGATAGAGATCGTGGATTATTCCGTGTATGGCGGTGAGAACAGTACATTGTCTGCCGCAAAGCTTATGGCGGATATTGTGGCGGGAAATATGCCGGATATATATGATTTCTCCATGTCCTCTGTCGATACAATTCCTTCCTCAGCGCAGCTTGCCAGACGCGGCTTGCTTGAAAATTTATATCCATATATCGACAGCGATCCGGAACTGGCACGCAGTGACTTCATACCTGGCATTATCAACTCGCTAGAAATAAATGGCGGACTGTATGAGGTCGTTCCGGCATTTTCCGTTGTGACCACATTTGCTTCCTCAAGCGCGGTCGGGTCAGAAGAGAACTGGACGTATGACGCTCTGAACTCCGTGGTGGAGAGCAGCGATTTCTTCGACACTGTTTTTGACAAGCACCATGACCGTATGTGGCTTTTGGGCAACATCGTTGATGCTTCCGGCAAGAAACTTGTGGACTGGTCTGCCGGCAAGTGCTATTTTGAATCGGATTATTTCAGAAATGTGCTCGAGACTGTGAAGCAAATGCCGGAGACAGGCGCACAGATGGAAAGCGCCGTGTTGTCTGATGAGGTCTCGACGAGCACAGGCTTGCTGTACTATATAAACGCCAATGATGTGTGGATGGCGAGCACTGCGCCGCAGGCGTTTTTCGAGGATTACTGTTTTCCGGGGCTTCCGGAGATCGGCAGTGCTGTCTATCCGCTCCTTAGTTACGGTATTTCGGCATATTCAGCGAACAAGGATATGTGCTGGCAGTTTCTGCGGCAGTTTCTGACTGAGGAATACAAGATGAAATTCTTCATTTCACCACGGCTGGACGGGTTGAGAGAGCAGATAGACAGCACATGGGAGGGATTCGGTGATATTCGGCAGTACCACCCATACGGGCTGGAGGCAATGAACAAGCTTGCGGATATTATCATTGATGCGGACACTGTTGTACGCCATGATGCGCAGATATGGCAGGTCGTACATGCTGCGGCGGGGGCTTACTTTGCCGGAGACCAGAGCGTGGAGGACACTATGAAGCAGATACAAAGCAGAGTCAGCATCTACCTCGCCGAGCAGTACGGCTGACACATATAAAAGGCGCGGCAGAGTGATCATGCCGCGCCTTCGTGCGTTTGAGCTGATGAAAAAATCGCCGTCCGATGAAACCTTTTCCAGTAAAAATACGTCAATATATGCAGATACAAACCTGACAATAACGATTCGGGAGGGAAGATGATGAAAAACCTGCGAAAGCATGTGTGCCTTGTGCTGCTTGCCGCGGTGCTTCTGGGGCTGTGCGCGTGCGGTGCAACCCCCACGCAGCCAACGCCGGCAGCGACTGCCGCCCCGGCGACGGCGGAACCCACCGCCGCGCCCACGCCGACGCCCGCCGCGACCGCACGCCCGACTGTCCCCGGCTTCATAGCCTCCGAGATACCAAATCCCGACTGGGTCAAGCGTTGGGGCGACTGTGAAATTTATAACGACACGTTTTATATTGCGGCAACGGCAACGGACGGCGCGCCTGCAGTCGCGGCATTCGATACGCGCACGGATGAGTTTACAAGAATAGATATTACAGTCAGTGATCTGCATAATCCGCTCATATATCGTGTGTCTGCCGCGGCGGACACACTTTGGCTCCTGGCGCAGGAAACACAGACGGCTGAGGAGCGGAATAGCGGCGGCTATACAGAAGACCTGCATGAATATATCATCCGCGTGAACCTTGTAAGCGGAGAACAGACGAGGAGCGTAGTAAACTTCTGGGACGACATCAACGCTCCGCTATACTTCCTGCTCGCACTGGACAATGACAGAGCGCTCACTGGCAATGATTTCTGCGAGGAACACCCCATCTATCTTATAGACGGAAACGCCAATGTTATCGGCGCTCCGGAAACTGTGCTGTACGGAAACCCGGCTCGTGTGTGGGTTAACGGTGTGCGCTGGGTGGCGACGCCGGAGGGGCTTGCGCAGCTCGACCCGACCACTGTTCAGTACAGCACGCCGATTCCCGATCTTATCAATCAGCCGGCGCTGTATTCCAGCAGTCTCGGTCATTTTCTCGTGACGCGTGACAATGTGCTTTACAATTATGACCCGGCAGCACAGCAGGCAACGGAGGTGCTGAAATGGGCGGACGTTGCGTTCAGCTATAAGCGGCTGTACGGTCGTGCAGGATTGGAGAATGTGAACGGCGACATTTATCATCTCACAGACAGGATAACGAAAGTATCCATGAGGGAAGTGCCCGTAAAGGACACACTCACGCTCGCCTGTCTCGGCGATACGACCTCTTATGGCTACCCCACCGATGGATGGGGGATGACAAATAAGACATTTGTCTGCTCTGACGCTCTCATGGATGCGGTACTGCGCTTCAATAACTCCGACCCGGATTACAGAGTGGAGATAAAGCCGTATATTTACAGCAGCGAAGAGGAGCGCACCCGCTTGCTTATAGACCTTGCCGCGAACGGGGAGGTTGACATTATCGACACCAGCCTGCTGCCAGACGGCGCGGCGGACAGCAGCATGCTCGTGGATATGCTGCCGTACCTCGACGCGGACGCGGACATCAGCCGCGAGGACTTTATCCCCGGTCTCCTCAACGCCATGATGCGAAATGGCGGACTTTATGAATATATCGACCGCTTTGATGTTCTCACCGTCACCACGCGGCAGAACTTCGCTGCGGGAGGCGAGTGGACAGCGGAGCGAATGCGCCAACTGATGGAAGAAAACCCTGATCTGCGCACTGAGAACAACATTGAAAACCTTGTGCTCCTCTTTTCGCGCGCTGCAACGGCGGAGTTTATGGACACGGCAAATGCGAGCTGCCGCTTCACCGATCCCGCATTTGGCGAATGGCTTAAGCTCTTAAAGCAGCTTGCTTCTATCACCCGCACGGAGTGGCACACCGATGAATACACATTTTTCCTCGAATATGACTTCCCAGGCAGCGTTGGCGGCAAATCGCCCACTGTGGCGGGTGGAGAGTATGCGGTCGTTGGCTTCCCGAATGCTGAAGAGACAGGAAGCTACTTCATGCGCTACGGCGCGCCGACGGCAATGGGCGTCGGAAGCTATATCACGGAAAGTATGATGACGATGGGCGCGAATACGAGCCTCGGCATTATGGCGGCGAGCGCGAATGCGGACGGCGCGTGGAGGTTTATAAAGACGTATATGTCCGGAACGGAGGACGTTGACCTGCTGTACGGCGTACCGGCGAACAAGGTCAGCTTCGAACGCGCGGTTGAAAACGAGCTGGACAAGGAGCCGGCTGACCGCCCCGCGTATCAGCAGTTTACGGAGAGCGACGCGGAGTATATACGATCAATTGTTTACGGAACGACAAAATATGTTTTGAATAGTCCCGAGGTCATGGACACCATGCGCACTGTCCTCAACGCCTACCTCGGCGGGCAGTATACCGAGGAAACGGCATCAGCCCAGCTCCAGAGCCGTTTGAGCATCTACCTCGCCGAGCAGTACGGCTGACACATATAAAAGGCGCGGCAGCCATACCACAACTAACCTTGGTGCTGCATTTTGCAGCACCTCCTTTGAATGGAGATGCGTATGAAAAGATTTGCGATTATTTTCCTCGCCATGATCGGCATTTTGCTGCTTTGCTCATGCGGTGCAGAGAGCAGCAGCGACAACTACGCCGGCGATTATGCACATAATAATGCAGCCGGTGATGCAGCCGGTGATGCAGATGATACGGCGTATTATTGGAGAGCGCAGACGCAAAGCCGGTTTCCGCTTGGGATTGACGGGAGCATCAGCGGCGTTGCCGCTGACAGCAGCCGTATATTCGTATGCGGTGAAAGAGATGGGGAAGCTGAACTTGTTTTCATGGATTATACATCAGACGACCAAGGCTGTAATATAGGGGAAGACGAAGAAATAGAGCTTCCGGAGGAAAGCAGAGCGGTAAATATAAGTTACGGAGCAGATCATTTTTATCTGCTGCTGGGAAGCTCCGCTTCTGACGGAAATGATGAAACATACACCGTAAATATATACACGCATGAAGGCAGCCTGACTGCAAGTCTGCCTGTTGCTGTTGATAATGGCGATTCTGCAAAGAGCCTCCTTGTGCTCTCCGACGGCAGCTTTTGGCTGCGCGGGTTGCACAGCATACGGCATTACTCTGCCGACGGTTCGGAAATGTCGGGCTTTTCGGAAAGCGGCAAGGACATAGGCCCGGTAATAGAAGTAAACGGTGAAGCCATATTTCAGACGACTGATTACCAAAACAGCAAATCGCAGTTGAATAGATTTGATTCAGACGAGCAAAAACTGATCCCGATAGAAAACGGCTGCGCGCTCTCAGCGCCGACAGCCATTTGCCAGAGCGCTGTGGGTGTGCCGCTCATAAGCATGGGCGACAGCCTGATCGCCGTAACCGATGATTATGAAGCTCAGGAGATGGTCAATTGGAATGAGCTGCTGGGCACGACGACGCTTTATCGGTATATTTGTCAGCTCGGCGAGGACACATTCCTGCTCGTTGAGCAGAATATTGATGAAATGTATTACCAGATGCAGGGCATAGAATGCGGGGCTTCCGGCGAACTCATCTGCGTTGCGAAAAGCTACGTCCCGGATAACCGCAGCTCCGTGCGAATTGCTTTTTACGGTCAGGCGTCTGAAATGCTCGGTGTGCTTGAAAGCCAATATGCGCACTATTCTCCGGATTATCGCGTGGAATGTCTTGACTACGGTTCGGACAAGGCTGGTCTTGAACGCCTGACACGCGACGCCGCGACGGCTGACAAGATAGACATTATAGTGTGCGACGGGTACTCCATAGATACAACCGCAGGTTTTGTCGATCTATATCCTTTTATAGATAATGATCAGATATTATCGAGGGAGGATTTTGTCCCGCAGGTGCTTTCCGGGATAGAGCGCAATGGAGAGCTGCATGAAATCTGGAGCGGCTTTTCGATCAACGCCCTTGAAGCCTTTGGACAACTCTCAGAAGGTCCGACGCCTCTCCGCCTCGTTGATTGTCAGGCATATCTTGACTCTATAGGATATACCGAACCGATGTTCAGTGCCTGGATGACAAAAACAGAGCTTCTGAAATGCATTTGCCCGGGTATGCTGAAATCGGCGTATGACCCGGGAAGCAACAGCTATAATCTGGATAACGGTGATATTAGAGCGCTGCTTGAGCTGTGCAGTACACGTCCTGCGGAGGTTGACGGCGAAAACGAATATTTTTCAGAGGTTCTTGGCTATACAGATCTTCAGCCTGATTATTTTAACAATCTCATAACCTCGGGCAGAGCGTTCAGATTATTTGACGGCAGTAATGGCGACAATTTCACAAGCTTTGTCTGCGATTACAGAAGCGGATACATGATTCCCGAAACTTGTCCGGATAAGGAGAACGCATGGGGATTCCTTCGCATACTGCTTATGGAGGAGCAGCAGCTGAAAGAGTATAACCAAAGGCGCATGTGTTACCCGAGCAATATAAATGCGCTTGAACAGGTGCTGGATTCATATGATTCTCCGGAAACCTATGAGGCGGTACACCGCCTGATTGAAGATGCGGCGCTCTATACGCCGGACTATGTCAAGGCGGAGCAAATATTTATAGAAAGCGTACAGCCTTACCTTTACGGAGATGCAGAGCTTGATGAGGTTCTCGGCATTGCGCAGGGCAAATTGAATATCTTCTCTGCCGAGCGTAAAAGCTGATTGCTCAGCTTGTCAAAAAAGTCCTCACAGGACTTTTTTGACCGTGCTTTCCGCCGAGCATTTTGAAAGCGTTCAAAATGCTGTTACCGAAAGCCTTGAAGAACCAAGGCTTTCGACGGCGGTTTATCCGATTTGAGGCGGGGCTTGTCCCCTCAAGCTCCCCCGCGGCTCAGTTATCCGGCTTCAAAGCTTTGCTTTTTGATAGTCTGGATTGCTGCTAGATAGCTGTATGTTCTGCAAAAGACTCTTGCAATCATATAGCAGCTCCCGCCGTTGCAACACGGCGGGAGTTGTTATATAATACATCTGCAATAAAGGTTATTCACGGAGTTATTATAATCATGGACGAAAAAACTGCTGATCTGCGCGGCGCTTCGCGTCTCTGCGCGGATCTTGAGACCGCGCTGCCGACGCTGGGCAAGGCCGTGTTCAGCCAGCCTGCGGACGCGCTGAGCGATACGAAGGTCATCATCCGCCCGGTCGCGCTGCGCGGCGAGCGGCGCTATCAGCTCGAGCGCTTTCGCGGCAGCAAGGCGTATCATCAGAATCTCACGGCGGAGGAGCTTCTGCGCGCCGCAGCGGATGAGCTGGACGGACGCTACCGGCAGGTGCTTATCGTGTCGGACGCGCTCGCGGCGCAGTACAGCCTGAAAACGAACGGCGCATATAAGCGCAGGCTGAGCACGGCGGTTCCCCGCCCGGGCGCGTGCGATGCGCACAACCGCGAGAAGAGCTATATTCTTGCCGAGGGCGAGAATATCCCCGCGCTTGTAGATCTCGGCGTGTTCACGGCGGACTTTCACATTGTGCGGGCAAAATATGATAAATACAAGCAGATAAACCGCTTTATCGAGCTTGTGGACGACGAGTTTTCAAGGACGAACCGGAGGGACATCACGATCCTCGACTTCGGCTGCGGCAAATCATATCTCACGTTCATCCTCTATTATTATTTCACCGTCAAACGCGGCATGAACGCGCGGATAATCGGGTATGACCTCAAGGAGGACGTTGTGGAGCGCTGCAACGCCGTGGCAGAGAAGTACGGCTATACGGGGCTGCGCTTTGTGCATGCCGACGTGACGCGCGATGTGCTGTATGATGAGCATATCGACATGATCGTCACGCTCCATGCCTGCGACACCGCAACGGACTACGCCCTGTGGTACGCGCTCAGCCGCCGCGCAGAGTATATATTCTCCGTGCCGTGCTGCCAGCACGAGGTAAACAAAACCATACGCAGGGGAGGGGAGCTGGACATCTTCATGTCGCACGGGATAATAAAGGAGCGTATGTCCGCCCTGCTGACCGATGCGATACGCGCTGCAGTGCTTGAGGACATGGGCTATGGCGTGGATATGATAGAATTCATCGACCTTGAGCATTCGCCCAAAAACATCATGATACGCGCCGTGCGCGGAAAGCGGCGCGGAACAAAACGCATTGCTGCGGCGCGCGCTCTTGCGGATAAATACTCTTTCCGCCAGACGCTGCTGGAGCTGGCGGAGGGCGAAGCGGAAAAGGACGCGCATATCGCGCATATATAAATATATATAAACGTATAAAACGGAAAGAGGCTTCGACACAGCCTCTTTCCGTTTTTTGCAGAACTCCGGGTCGCTCCCTGCGCATGAGAGCTCGCTTTCATCTGTAAACTGTTGGCGGCATTATAATAGCACACGGTGTGCGCGGATGCGGGCGAAAGCTGCGGTCTGGGTAAGCTCCGATTACTAATACCCAATCTTTGACCGCTCTATATCGAGCTGACCGGCAAGCTGGCAGGTGGGGAGAATGCTCGTCTCGTCGGTGATGAGCGTGTTGGACACGTACTTGAACCCGCCCGCGCCGTCGGGGCGGACGGTCAGCTCATGCGTGAATGCGCGGTCTGTACCATACCACTCGTTGAGCGCGTCCACGCGCATGGTCAGCGTCCCATCGGCATTGTACCAGTATTCCACGACCTCCGGCTGCGGTGCGCGCGGCGCGGTGTTGTATGAGTCCTCCGAATACGGAAGGAAGAAGTATCCTCCCAGACGCGAGGAGTAGTCGGAAATGTTTTTCAGCACAGAAACGTCAATGTTGAAATATGCCTGCACAACGCTTTCAAAGTTGTCTGCCGGCACTAGAGACAGCTTTGTCCCGTCTATCGCGGAAAAGTAGCTGCCGGTGTTGGCAGCGGTGAGGCATGCCGTGCCGTGGTACATGCCGAAAAGATAGGCGAAGAGACTGTTGAAGTCGATAATGCCGAGGTCGGCTTCCGTCCATGTGGTGGTGAAGAGATTGTTTTCAAAATACCCGACCGGCTCAACGTACATTTCGCTGAGCGCGCGCTTGGTGCTGTCATATGGCAGAACGCGCACAAAAACATAGGAATTGGTGTTCGCACGCTGGTTGTCGTCAAAGCTTGCGGTGTCGCGGCTGTATATGAGCCAGCCCTTTTCCGTATAGCGCACGTCCCCAATGGCGTAGCGCCCCTCCGTGAGAATGGACGGCTCGCAGTTTTTGTCCCATATGGCGGACATGGCAATGAGATACCACACGCCGTTCGTGCGCGCAAGATGGTACACGCTTATCTGCCCGTCGTTGTACACCATATAGTATGACACACCCGTGTCGCCCGCTGCGCTTATCGTGCTGCCGAAGTAGACAATGGGGTCGGGGCACTGCATATCCATTGTGCCGAGATAATCCACGGCGCTGTAGCCCAGCTGCCCTATCCGCGTCACCATTGCCTGCACGGTTGCCGTGCTGAGAACGACGTTGATGGCCGTGCCCTTGTCGGCCTGCTCATATATATCGCGGCAGCCTTCAGCCACGGAGAGAAGCTCATCCCGGACGGCGTTCTTCTCGGCTCTGGAGGTGTCGTCAATGCTGTTGTATTTTTCTGAGATTTTGGGCGCGGAGGACGCTTCGGGGGTCGCCTGCTCGGCGTTTATGGAGTAGTCCGGCGCGGGCGTTTCGACCGGGGCTGCCTTTTTGCCGCAGCCGGCAAGCGCCAGCGACGCGGCGAGCAGCAGGCACAGCGCCGCTCTTCTCTTTTTCAAACATACCCCACCTTTCGTTTGCAGTCAAAACTATATCTGCATTATAATACATTCTGCCCGCCTTGGCAAGCGCGGCGCGGGGTGGTATACTGGGTGCGGCTGTGATATGCGCCGGAGGGTATGAGAATGAGTAATTTTTTTGAGATATACGACGTGCTGCTCGCGCAGCTTGGCGCAGACGCGGCACGAGAGAGAGTCACGCGAGCCGTGTCGTGTGCGCGCTGGGCTCTGGCAGAGAGCGGGGAGCACATGGGCATTGCCATGGCAGACAGTACGGACAGCATTGCCCCGATGTATCCGACCGGGCTTGCGGGAATGACCCTCGCCGAGGCGGCGAGAGCGGTGAAGAGCTGGAATCTGCGCGAGGCGGGCATGGGGCTTGCCGCCATGAATGCGTTTTTTAACACGCCCGGGCGCATAGATGCGCTTGGCTGCGCCGAGGCGTTTGACAGCTACAGTGCGGCTGGGCTGGATTTTGCCGGCGCGGAGGTGGGCGTGATAGGGCATATGAAGCTCACGCCGGAGATACATCGCGCCGTGCGCCGGGTGCGTATTATCGAGCGCTGCCCTCAGCCCGGAGATTACCCGGACGCCGCGTGCGAGTATATACTGCCGCAGTGCGACTATGTGTTCATCACCGGCAGCACGCTCGTCAACAAGACGCTCCCGCGTCTATTAGAGCTTTCGCGCAATGCCTATACCATACTGACGGGACCGTCCGTGCCTTTGTGCCCGGCACTGCTCGATTTCGGCATTGACCGGCTTGCAGGCATGGCGGTGCGCGGCAGGGAAGCGCTGCGCGCCCATGTGCTCTCCGGCGCCCGCGGCGCTCCCTATGCCATGGGGGAGACGTTTTTGCTGAAAAGGTAAGGCAGCGCGCACAAATTGCAAAGCTCCGTCATATACTGCTGTTAGGCGGGAATGGTGCTGACCTGCCCGCCTAAATCCATCTTCGGAGGACGACAATGGCGGAAAACGACAGCTATTCGACGAAGATATACACCAACGGCTGCAACGGAAGCTGCGGCTGCTGCGGCTGCGGCAGCAATGTCGGTCCTGCAGGACCGATGGGGCTGCAAGGACCTGCCGGACCGCAGGGTCCGCAGGGCATACAGGGACCGCAAGGTCCTCAGGGACCGGCAGGGCCGCAGGGTGCGACCGGAGCGACCGGAGCGACCGGAGCAACCGGAGCGACAGGTGCGGCAGGTCCGCAGGGACCTGCGGGCACGCCGGCGACAAATGAGAACGCAATGCTCTACAACACTGCGCTGCAGAGCGTTGACAACGGCGCTGCCCTTGCGTTCAATGCAAACGCCATAAATTCCACCGGCAGCATTGCCGCATCGGGGACGACGGGCGTAACGCTCGCGCCGGGGCAGTATCTTGTGACGTTCGTGACGGACGCTGCGGTGACGGCGGCAGGAGCGCTCGGCGCGGCGCTCGCGCTCGACGGCACGGCGCTGCCATATGCCGAGACGGCAAAGACGCTGACCGCTGCCGGGGTCGATCGGGTCGCGCTCTCGGCGATCGTCGCGCCAACGGCGGCAGCGGTGCTCACCGTGCTCAACAACACCGGCAGCACTGACACCTACCAGAACAGCACCCTCACGGTTGTGAAGCTTGCGTGATGAAAATGCCCGGGCATCCTTCGATGCCCGGGCTGTGCTTGTGCTCCTTTATCCGATTATGCGTCTAGCCTCGTAGCCGCGGGAGACATAGTACCCGGCGAGGTCGGAGATGATAACGCCGGTGGTGGAGTTTGAGGCGTGGACAAATTGCCCGCTGCCGATATAGATACCGACATGTCCGATGTAGCTGCTGCCGGAGTAGAAGCATAGCAGATCGCCCGGCTGAAGCTCAGACGGCTCAACATGGCGGCCGTTCGACGCCTGATCTGCGGCGACGCGGTTGAGCGTATAGCCGAACTGCTTGTACACATAATGCACAAGCCCGGAGCAGTCGAAACCGTCAGGCGACGCGCCGCCCCAGACGTAGCGTGAGCCGACGAACTGGCAGGCGTAGCTTGCAACCTGTTGCCCCGTGGCAGAGCCGTCCGATGCGGGAGCGGAAGCACTGCCGCTGCCGGAGGAAGCCCCGGTGTCGCCGCCGGCAGAGTAGCTGCCCTCCTTGACGTACTTGGAAGAGACATAGCCGATTTGCCCGTTTTCCGCCACGACCTTTGCCCAGCCGTCCTGCACGGAGTCAAGGCTGACACGGTTGCCGTAGAAAAACTCGCCGAGAATGGCGGCGGTCATGGACGGCGCGGAGCGGAAGCGCACGTTATTGCCGGTGATATATGCGTCTACGTGCCGCTCGATGGTCTGAGCGGGAGTTTCGGTCGGCGCGGGGGTGGGAGTAGGCTGAGGTGAGGGATCGCCTGCGCTTTCCTGCTCCTGCCCGCCGACGGTAAGCCCGCCGAAGCTTGCGTTGTCGATAATGATGACATAGCTTGCGTGTACATATCCGGCGATGCCGTCGATGACGCACTGGTACCAGCCGTTGCCGGCGTCGCCTGTGACCGTTAGCGCCTTGCCGGTGTGGAACGTGCCGAGAATGTTGTGGTTCGTGCCCGGACCGGAGCGCAGACGCACATATGTGCCGTTGATGTAGCCGCCCGCGCCGGCGCTCGCCGGGGTCTGCGAGGGAGTGGGCGCTGCGGTTGGGGCGGGCGAGGGCGTCTCAGTCGGGGCGGGCGCTGCGGTCTGCTCCGGCGAGGGGATGGGCGCTGCGGTCGGCGTGGGCGTTGTGGTCGGTGCGGGCGCAGCGGCGGACTCGTTTGGCTGCGGCAGCGCTGTCGTGGTCGGCGCGTCCGGCGTAAAGTCGGGGCGGGTGATCGAGCTGCCTGAGGATGAAGTGCCCAGCGTCACATACTGCGTGTATACGTAGCCGAGCTGCCCATCGATGATGCAGGCTGTCCAGCCGTCGCCGGAGCCGATGGGCGTGACTTCCTTGCCGCGGTTGTATTCACCAAGCACGGAATAATCCGAACCCGGACCGGAGCGGAAGCGCACGTACATTGCGTTTATGTATCCGGCAGAACTGCCTGAGCTTGCCGGGGCGGGGGTAAAGACCGGCGCTGTCGCGGCGCTGCTCTCGTCAAGACTGAGATACGACGCGGCGACAAAGCCGCTTTGCCCGCCGACGGAAACGGCGTACCACGAGCCGTTGGAACGGTCGGTGACCGTGACGGGGGTGTTGCGATCGAGCGTGGCGATGACATAATAGCCTGTGCCCGGTCCTGAACGGACGTTCACGCGATGCCCGGTGACCACCGCCGTTTCCGCGTATGCAGGAACAACCAGCAACGACGCGATGACCAATGACACGATAAACGTCCTCAAGAATTTTTTGCGCATACTATACAGATCCTTTATCTTTTTTAGGGCAGCACAGCATAATGCGGCAGGAACGGATGGCGCTGCCTCAGGATATGCGCAGGCTTTTGCCCCTGCGCTGTCCTTATCTGGAGGAAAGTGCGCGATCAAGCCACACGGCGGCTACATCTATTGCGAGATAGAGACTGTCCTTTTCGCTTCTTTTCACGATCCTGTCCCTCGACTTGATGGAAGGGTCGGTGAGCTGAAGCTGGACGGAGACCCTGGTTGCAACGTCAAGATCCTTTACCTTCTTTGTGTCAAGTATCTGTATCATGACAATATACTTGTCCGCAAAGCTGCCGTAATAGATGATGTTGTCTTTCCTTTGGAGAGGATGCCCCTTATACTCCAATGTTTTAGCCATAAAAATAACCTCCAGTATTGTAACTAAAATGTAACACAATGAATCGGTATTGTCAACAAGCAAATCTTGGACAGGTGCCGTCAGCCAAGGTACTGCGTTCCACCGGTGCTGCCCCAGTCTGAGCCGCCCCAACCGGAGCTGCCGCCCCACGGGTCGCTTGTGTCTGTGCTGCCGGTGCCGCCCCATGTGCTTCCGCTGTCCCAGGGAGCAACGGTGCTGCCGTCGTTCGTGCCCCAGCCCGTCGAGGTGTCGCCGCCGAAATCGTCGCTGGGATAGACGGTGTCCTGAATGCCGAATATTCCGGTGTTCTCGCCGATGTACGGATAGGTGAACGCCTTGTATTCAAGCCCGTCGTGCAGCGGCTGCATGACCTTGCGCCACAGCTGCGCCGCCGGGTTTCCGGAGACATTGATGGTCGCGGGCGTATCAAAGCCCGTCCATACCGCCGCGACATAGTACGGCGTCACGCCGCAGAACCAGCGGTCCTTATAGTCGCCGGACGTGCCGGTCTTGCCTGCCACGGGAACGCTGTATAGCCGCGCCTCCTTGCCCGTGCCGTTTTCAACGGCGTTCTGCATCATGTATGTCATGGTGTAGGCGGTGTTTGGCTTGAAGGCGGAGATGGTGCTTGGGGAGTTGTCGATGACGGTGTTGCCGTCAAAGTCCGTCACGAGCGAGTAGGTGCGCCCGTAGGTGAATATGCCGTCGTTGACAAAGGCACAGTATGCCTGCGCCATTTCACGCACGGTCACGCCGTTTGTGAGCTGACCGAGCGCCATGGGCGCGTAGTTTGCGTCGGCGGGCACAAGGCTTGTGAAGCCGAGCTTTGTCGTCAGATAATTATACGAGGTCTGCGGACCGAGCTTATCCACGATCTGCGCCGCGACGGTGTTGAGCGAGTATTGAAGCGCCTGATATATCGTCACCACGCCGTAATAGACGTTGCTGTCGTTTGCGGGGTACCAGTCCGTGCCGCTCAGATGCAGCCCCGCCTGGTCGTTGACAAGCGTTGTCGGCGTTATCAGCCCCGTGTCTACCGCCGGACCGTAGGATGCGAGCGGCTTTATCGACGAGCCGGGGGAGCGGTACGTGCCAGTGGCGCGGTTGAGCGGGAAGTTTCTGTCCTTCTGCCCCACGCCGCCGGTGAGACCGAGAATGCGCCCGTCGTATGGGTTCATCACGACGATCGCGCTTTGAAGCTGCTGGCTGCCGCCGACGCTGGGAATGGCGGAAAGGTCGGTGTATACCGTGTCGATCGCGGTCTGCACGCTCACATCAAGACAGGAGTAAATCTTGTATCCGCCGTTGTAGACGAGGCGCTGAGCGGTTTCAAAGCTGATGCCCTTGCGCTCCATAAGGTCGTTGATAACATCGGAAATGACGACTTCTTCATAGTAGCTGTATATGCGCTGGTTCGTCTCTTCCTCGGCGCTGTGGATGAACACAAGCTCTTCTGCCACGGCGTCTTTGTATGTCTGATAGTCGATGTAGCCCTGCTCGTACATTTCGCGCAGGATGGTCTCCTGACGCTCCTTGTTGTTCTGCTCGTTGTAAAACGGATCGTAATATGTGGGCTTGTTGGTTATTCCGATTATTGATGCGCACTCGGCGAGCGAAAGATCCTTCACGTTTTTGCCGAAGTAGGTCTGTGCGGCGGTCTGCACGCCGTAGCAGCCCTCGCCGAAGTACACGGCGTTGAGATACCATTCCATGATCTCCTGCTTGTCGTAGCGCTTTTCAAGCTCGAGCGCGCCGAAGATCTCCGTGAGCTTTCGCTGTACGGTGACCTCATCCTGACCGGTAAGGTTTTTGATGAGCTGCTGGGTGATGGTAGAACCGCCGTAGCTGTTCTGCATGGTGGCGAACATTTTCACGAACGCGCCGGAGGTGCGGTACCAGTCAACGCCCTTGTGATCGTAAAAACGCTTGTCCTCTATTGCAACGGCTGCCTTCTCCATATACCACGGAATGTCGCTGTAATCGACCCATATACGCCTTTGCCGCCCGGACAGCGTGCTCAGCTGCCGCCATTCGCCCGCCGCGTCCTGATAGTAGATGGTGCTGGACTGATTGAGCTTGTAGTCTTCAAGTGAAATGTCAAGATTTGGGGTCAGGCAGGTCTTGACATAGTATGCAAACACACACGCGAACAGCATTCCCGTTATTGCGAGAATCAGCAGAAGCGTGCCGAACACCTTGAAAACGCTGCTGAGCACGGAACTGACAAGCTCCACCGTAACATCGGCGGCATGCAGCATGAAGCGCGGCTTGCGGCGCGGCTTATCCGCGCATCCGGCTTCGCCGTGCGTGCTGCCGCCTTTGCTGCCTGCGCTGCCGCCGCTGGGGCGTATATCAGCGCCGGTATCGTTCAAGCGTCCGGTGCTGCTCTTTCTGGGATCGTTGTTGTTCATTGTCCGGCGGACACCTCCTTCTGAGGGACTTATGTACCGTGCACATATCATGCACTAATAAGTGACAGTAACACTAAAATAACATTATATCACACCTTGTCAACGAACGGTAGATGAAATGTGAATTTTTCGTGCGCCGGAGGGAAAAAGAGCAGCCACGTATATTTTCCCAGATTTGAGAAATAATTATACCTGTACTTTTTCCGATCAAGGGGCATGAACCATGAAGCTGAAATTAAGGGCGGCGCTTTTGGCGCTGCTGGGAACGGCGGCAGTGTATACGGGGCTGGGCGCGGTGAAGAGTCTGCACCCCGCCGTGCGCGACGCGCTCCCCACGGAGATATACGCGCGCTATTCCGCCCGCGAGGAGGCGGCGCAGTTTTTTCTCAAGAGCTGCGACGGCTTTGTTGCGGTCTACACCGCCGCGCGCGGACGTGCGCCGGAGTCGGTGACGGCGATAGAGGTGTCTTCGCTGCGCTCGGCGGACAGAGCCATGATCGAGCGCGGCATCCCTGTTGCCGACCGGCAGGAGCTGCTGGAGCTGCTGGAAGATCTGGGATCGTGAGAAAGCTGTAATTCGCTATTGATTTATCTGCGGCGATGGGGTAAAATAAAGCTACAATACAGTCGGAGGTAAAATATGAGCGAGGAATTCGGAAGCGATTTCGTCACGATAGTGGACGATGACGGTCAGGAGTTTGAGCTTGAGCTGCTCGACACGATGGACTATAACGGCAATACCTACACGGCGTTTCTGCCGGCAGACATGGCAGAGGACGATCCGGACTATGGCATGATAATTCTGCGTTCGCAGCTTGATGAGAACGGCGAGGAGCTCTATGAGTCTATCGACGATGAGAACGAGCTCAACGATGTGTACGAGCATTTCATGGTTCTCCTTTTTGACGGCGAGGACGATGAATAAGTTCCGCTCCCGGCGCATATAGCTTAATATGCCCGCAAAGGAGCAGGGGCGCGGTGCTCGCACCTACCATATATAAATCAGGTTCCTGCTGTGTGCGTGCTGCTCTTTCAGAGCTTCACGACCCATTAAACCCACATCTCTAATAAGGGATGCCGACTTGAATCTGCGGATTGCAGGCCTCCCGGCGTGAGCCGGACGTTGGAAGCAGCGAAACAGAACTTAGGCGACCCACCTGCTCTTTCGTGCAGGTTATAATTGGGTCGGCACGGCATTTGCGGGGCACACCCCCGGAGGCTTGCCTCCGGGGGTGTTTTTGCGCTCAGTTTGAAATATTGTGGTGCGCGGCAGGGGAGCTGAGATCAAGTGCGCGGAAGGTGTAGCCGTTTTCAAGCCCCCATTGCAGCACCTGCTCCACCGCTGCGACGCTGAACTCCTTGATGTCATGCTGCAATACGATGGAGCAGTCGCGCCCCTTGCAGCCGGAAATGATGTTTGCCGCGACGGTGTCCGTGTTTGTTGTCTCGCCTGCGTCGCCGCTGCTGACATCCCAGTCAAAGTAGCGGTAGCTCATGTCGCCAAGAAGCCCGGCAAGGCGCGTCATTATCCCGCGGTTGAAGCGGCTCACGGTGTTTGAGCTTCCTCCGGGAAAGCGGCATAGCTGAGTATAGCTGCCGGTGAGGGCGTATATCATGTCCTCCGTGCGGGTGAAATCGTCGAAGAACGCCTCCTCGCCGGAGTAAATCGTGCCGTAATCATGCGTGTAGCTGTGCACGCCGATGGCGTGCCCGGCGTTGTAGGCGCGCGTTATCGCGTCTCTGTACTTTTCACGGCTGCCGGTGACGAAGAATGTCGCCTTCGCGCCGTATCTGTCCAGCACGTCCAGAAGCTCGTTTGTGTACGGTCCGGGTCCGTCATCGAACGTGAGGTATATCACCTTGCCCTCCGGCGCGGCAATCGCGGGCAGCGCCTGCCCGCTCACGGTTACGTGCCGCTCTGTTGTCACGGCGTCGCCGGCGGCGTTTGTCACGGAGTAGGTGAGGGTGTAGTCACCCGGGCGGTCTGGCGTGAGCGTGCCGCTCACGGTCACATACGCGCCAAGGTCGTTGCCATGCGTGTCGCGCGCAGTCACGCCGGTGTCGGCGTAGTTTAGCCGTGCGCTGATCACAACGTCGCTTTCGCCGTTGAGCGTCAGCTCCGGACGCCCCACGGTATATTCGGGGCGCCGCACCGCCTCCGCACGGTTGCCGGCAGCGTCCGTGACGGAGTAGACGATCTCCTCGCCGCGCGTGCTCACCGTGACCGCGCCGGTCAGATCGCCATCATGCGCATCATACGCGGTGTAACCCTCCTCTGCGTAACCGTCCAGCCAGTTCTGCGCACGGTCGGGATCGGTCAGCAGCGTTATCTCCGGGGGCGTTGTGTCCACAACGTTCACCACCCGCTCCGCCGTGTAGTCGCGCGATTTATACCGCGCGCTGTATATCAGCCTGTAGCTGCCGAGGCGCGAGGTGTCCACCCGCCCCTGACACGCCACGCTCAGCGGTCTTGATTGACTGAATGCGCCGACAGCAGCGGCGCTCGCACCGGGGTCTTTGAAGTCTGCGCCGTATTCAACGCTTACTTCCTGCCCGCCGCTGACGTAAAAGCGCACATGCCGGTCATCCGTCATGAAAAATATACCCGCCGCGAAAAGAAAAATGGCGGTTGCGATGGAGACAACAGCCGCGTCAGCGGTGCGGCTGTGCCGTATTTTGTCAAGAAGCTTTCTCATCTCTCTGCGCCTCCTGCGTTTCGGTGTATAGACGCTGTTATTATCCGTTTTGTTTCAGAGAAATATGCGCGAAATCACTTTTGAGCATAGCCCTGACTTCCGATATATTTGGTTTTCATATGACAGCAATGACGACATACCACACAAGTTTATCTTCGGTATGGTTTTATTTATTGGATATAGGAAAACGTATAATATAGTAAAAACTTTTTTCGCCCGGAGAATACCTCGGCATGGCTATCCCATCATACTTGTTAATGACACGTTCAATGCTTTTCAATCCATATCCATGCATTTGCCGGGTTTCCTTGGTCGTTTTAAAATTCCCATTTACGTCAACTTGCGGAGCAACATCGCACGAGTTAACCACTGATATCATAACATATTCTTCTTCTACATTTTTTGTTATTGAAAAATCAATTCGCTTTTCTTCCGATTTTTGTGCTGATTCAACTGCATTTGACAACAAATTTGAAAACAATGCAACAATACTTGTGGCATCCATAAAGGAAAAATCGCTGCTTTTAATATTGTAATTAAAATTTATGCCCGCATTCTGAGCAGTATCTATATATCTGGCTAAGACAACGTTGAGTAAGGGATCATTGCAAAGTCTGACTGTCCGCTTTAATGATGGCAAAGATTCTAATTCCTCTATATAGCGTTCAGCTTCAGACGAATTACCTATTTTAAGCATATCACTTATAAAGTGTAGGTGCTTCCGTATGTCGTGAATCATGATTTGCTGGCTGTCATACTGGTTTTTAAGCAAAATGTAGTATTCTGCATTCGCCCTATCTTGAACCCGGCCGATATTTAATGCTGCGTTTTCGGCAGCTATGGCGTGTACTTTCCCATATAAAATTAGTACGGCGATATTTACTACTAGTAGAGCCAACATACTGATGGTTGCCATCAGTTCTATAAACGGTTCGAGACTAGATGTCATGCCGATATAGGTCACTGTAACGACAATAAATCCAGAAACGACAGGCATTACTCCTAGCAAGGTCGTGAGATTCGAATCCGTCTGATTTTCTGTTTGTGGTTTGATAATGTGTACTGCAAGAAACACGATGACAAGGTAGAGAAGTTTACTTACAATTCCTAGAGCCAGCATCATTGTGAAGTTATATGTGTATGCATTATAATCGGAGCTTATCGTCGTTAAAACTAAGTTAACCAACACTTCAGAAACTCCGTTACTAAAATATTTCGCTGTATGATGATAATGTCATGGCAATTGTAAGGCGGGAATGTAAGTACTGCTTCAGTGGCGACAAAACAGCTGCCGAAGTGGCAAAACTAATACAATCTAAAGTAAGTTTATATATTGCAGAACAGCAGTGACGCCCAAAGCGCCCTCGGACAGCAGCGATTGCTGCCGGGGGCGCGCCTGTTAAAACGATAATAAACGATAATAATTGTTGATATATTCGGTTAAATCTGTTATACTGCTAATTTGTCGGAGACGTCAAGAAGTTAAAGACAAAATTATTTATCTCTGCGGCAGCCAGCCGCGGGAAAGGATGCAGTATGAAAAACACTGACAAAACAATGGACAAAATCGTGGCGCTGTGCAAGAACCGCGGCTTCATCTTCGCCGGCAGCGAGATCTACGGCGGGCTTGCAAACACCTGGGACTACGGTCCGCTCGGCGTTGAGCTGAAAAACAACGTCAAGCGCGCGTGGTGGAAGAAATTTGTGCAGGAGAACCGCTACAACGTCGGTCTGGACGCGGCAATTCTCATGAACCCACAGACCTGGGTCGCATCGGGACATCTCAGCGGCTTTTCCGATCCGCTGATGGACTGCCGCGAGTGTCATGAGCGCTTCCGCGCGGACAAGCTCATTGAGGACTGGGTCGCGGAAACCGGCTTTGAGCTGCCCAAGCCCGTTGACGCCTTTTCCCAGAGCGAGATGAAGGATTTCATCGAGGAGCACAATATACCCTGCCCCACCTGCGGCAAGCATAATTTCACCGATATTCGTCAGTTCAACCTTATGTTCAAAACGTTTCAGGGCGTGACTGAAGATGCGAAAAACACCGTTTACCTCCGCCCGGAGACCGCACAAGGCATCTTCACCAACTTCGTCAACGTCCAGCGCACCACGCGCCGCAAGCTGCCGTTCGGCATCGGACAGATAGGCAAGTCCTTCCGCAACGAGATAACCCCGGGCAACTTCATCTTCCGCGTGCGCGAGTTCGAGCAGATGGAGCTTGAATTCTTCTGCGAGCCGGGCACCGATCTTGAGTGGTTCGACTATTGGCGCACGTTCTGCCACAACTTCCTGTTGTCCATCGGTCTCAGGGACGAGAATCTCCGCCTGCGCGACCATGACCCCGAGGAGCTGTGCTTCTACTCCAAGGCGACGACGGACTTTGAATTTCTCTTCCCGTTCGGCTGGGGCGAGCTTTGGGGTGTTGCCGACCGCACGGATTACGACCTTACCCAGCACCAGACCGTCTCCGGACAGGATCTGACCTACTACGATCAGGACAAGAACGAGCACTACATCCCCTATGTCATCGAGCCGTCCCTCGGCGTGGAGCGCACCGTGCTGAGCGTGCTGTGCGACGCTTACGATGAAGAGGTCGTCGGGCAGGACAAGAAGGGCAACGACGACGTGCGCACGGTGCTGCACCTGCACCCCGCGCTCGCACCGTTCAAGTGCGCGATCCTCCCGCTCAGCAAGAAGGAGATACTCACCGGTCCCGCGCTTGAGCTTTACGAGGAGCTGAGCCGTGAATTCATGTGCGACTATGACGAGACCGGCTCTATCGGCAAGCGTTATCGCCGCGAGGACGAGATCGGCACGCCATACTGCATCACGTTTGACTTCAACACCGTCGGCACGGAGACCGACGAGGCGGATCACTGCGTCACCGTGCGCGAGCGCGACAGCATGACGCAGGTGCGCATCCCGATTTCCGAAGTCAAGGATTATATTTCTGAGCGTATAAAGTTCTGATTTTATAGAGAATAGAGGCTGGAACAGACAATGAAAGACGGATTTGTTAAGGTCGCGGCGGCCTCCCCGGTCATAAAGGTCGCGGACACGCACTATAACGCCGCGCGCGTTATCGAGTGCATGAAGGCGGCGGACAAGGCGGGCGTGAAGGTGCTCGTCTTCCCGGAGCTTACGCTCACCGGCTGCTCGTGCTATGACCTTGTCGGGCACAGGGTGCTCCTGGACGGGGCGGCGGCAGCGCTGGAGGAGGTCGTGAAAGCGTCTGAGGGGCTGGATATGCTCGTTTTCGTTGGGCTGCCTTATGCCTGCGGCAGCCGGCTTCTGAGCTGTGCCGCCGCCGTTTACTCCGGCGAGGTGCTGGCGCTTGTGCCGCGTGAGAATGTCGCGGGAAGCCGCTTTGCCGCTTACACAGGCGAGGGCGACGCCGTGCGTGTCGGCGCGCTGGAGACTGAGCTTGCCCCAAATGTCCTCTTCACGCATGAAAAGCTGCGCGGACTCTCCGTTGCGGTGGAGCTTGGCGCGGACATCGGCGCGCTCTGCTCCCCGGCGGAATACTACGCCGCCGAGGGCGCGACCGTCATTGCGCAGATGGCGTCTTTTCCCGCCACGGTATCCTCCACGGACGATGCGCGCCTTGCAGCGCGCTACCAGTCAAAGCATCTTGCATGCGGCGTGGTGCTCGCCGCGCCCGGCAAGGGCGAGAGCACCACGGACAATGTCTATTCCGGTCTCTGCCTTGCCGCCGAAGACGGCGTCATCCTTGCCGAGGATGAGCGCAGCGACAGCATGGCGGTCACGGAGCTTGATGTGGACTATCTTCTCAACCTCCGCCGCCGTCTCGGCGGCTTTGATGAACCGGACGAGGATATGTGCATCGCCCCATGGGGCGGCGCGCTGACGGAAACGGCGCTCACGCGCACATACGCCAAACATCCGCATCTGCCCGCGCGCCCCGAGGATGTGCCGGAGTACTGCGAACGCATGCTGGACATTCAGGTGTCCGGTCTTGTAAAGCGCATGGAGTATGCGCATCTGGATCACTGTGTTGTCGGCATTTCCGGCGGCGTTGACTCCACACTCGCTGTGATTGTGAGCGCGATGGCGGTCAAACGCATGGGGCTTCCGGCGGCGAACGTCATTGCCTGCACAATGCCGTGCTTCGGCACATCGTCACGCACAAAGTCCAACGCCGTGATCGTTGCCGAGCAGATGGGCGCAGAGGTGCGCGTCATCGACATCGGCAAGTCCGTGTATCAGCACTTCGACGACATCGGGCACGCGCACGACGATTATTCCATCGCCTTCGAGAACGCGCAGGCGCGCGAGCGCACGCAGGTGCTGCTCGATATTGCAAACAAAGTCAATGGGCTTGACGTCGGCACGGAGGATCTGAGCGAGTTTGTGGACGGCTGGTGCACCTTCAACGGCGACCATACCAGTAACTACGACGTTAACCTCGGTCTCACAAAGACCCAGGTGCGCGCGAACGTCCGCTACATCGCGCAGACAACGGAAAACGCCGTGCTCGCCGCGTCGTTGTGGGATGTGCTGGACTGCCCGGTCACGCCGGAGCTGCTGCCCATCCACGACGATCAGATAGAGCAGAAGAGCGAGGACTCCGTCGGGTCGTACTCTTTGCAGGATTTCTTCACGCACAAGATCATGATCTGCGGCTTCACCCCGTCCAAGACGTTCCGCCTGGCGAAGCTTGCCTATGGCGGGGAATTCACGGATGAAGAGCTCGTCCGTTGGCTCAGGAGCTACTGCCGCCGCTATTTCAGCCAGCAGTTCAAGCGCTCCTGCCTTATGGACGGACCGGCGGTGGACAGCTTCACGGTCTCGCCGCGCACGGGCTTCCTCATCCCTTCCGACGCCGAAGCGGCGCTCTTTCTCGCCGATGTGGACGCGCTTGAAAAGCGCGTTATCGGATAATTGAATACGCATTACGCATCAGCGCGCGGGTCATCGTCCCGCGCGCTGTTTTTATGCACATGCAAAGTATGTTCAGCTCTCGCCGTGTATGAGCCGCTCGTTTATGGCGCGCACCGCTGCGGCGTCGAATTTAACGCACTCGCGGTCATAGGTGACAAAGCCGTTCACCTCGTCCTCGACGTCGCTCAGCTGGGTATAAACGCTTGCGGCAAGACCCTTTTCGCGCGCCGGAACTATCTCGCGCTCATAGAGACGCGCGTATGCCGCGCCAAGCGCCTCGCGCGTTTTATATCCCCTGTAACCGAAATTCGCGTCGTTCCACGTGTGCCCTGCGACCGGCAGCTTGTACCCGCCGAATTCCGACAGCACCACAGCGCGCCCGAGTTTGTCCGGCGCAAAGCGGTAGGGGTAGAAATAAACGTGCAGGCTCTTCACGTCGGATATGCCCTGATCGTGCCAGCCGCTGGCGTGGTCTATGGTGCGCGTCCGGTCAACGGCGCGTATGCGCCGCACCGCCTCGGCGGAATCGAACTGCCCCCAGCCCTCGTTGAACGGCACCCACATCACGATGCATGGGCAGGAGTAGAGCTGCCGCAGCATCGCGTCAAGCTCCTCATAATACTGTGCGCGTCCGTCCGCGTCTGTGCGTGCAAAGCGCTTGTAATCATTGTCGCGCTTGTGGCGGCGCGTGATGAGCGGGGCGGAGATCGTGAAAAGGTTATACTCGCCCCCGCCGTTTATCATGTCCTGCCACACCAGCATGCCGAGACGGTCGCAGTGGTAGTACCAGCGCATGGGCTCTATCTTTATGTGCTTTCTGAGCATGTTGAAGCCCATGTCACGCATGAGCTGGATGTCGTACACCATTGCCTCGTCGCTCGGCGCGGTGTACAGCCCGTCCGGCCAGTAGCCCTGATCGAGCACGCCGGAGTGGAAATACGGTCTGCCGTTGAGCATGAGACAGGGGCGACCGAGCGCGTCGTGCCCCGCGGCGGCGGAGCGCATCGCAAAATAGCTTTGCACCCTGTCGCTCCCCAGCTCCGCCGAGAAATCATAGAGCTTCGGATTCTCAGGCGACCACAGCACGGGAGACTCGATGGGCACGGTTAATTCCGCATTCGTCCTGCCCTCGTGCCGCTGCCCTGCGAAAACCACGGCGCACGGCGCGTCAGCAGACGACTGCACCTCGATATGCACGCACGATGCCGGCACATCCGGCGTTATCCGCAGCGCCGTAATGTATTCCTCCGGCACATGCTCCATCCACACCGTCTGCCATATTCCGCTCTGGGGAGTGTACCATATGCCGCCGCGCTTTGTGCGCTGTTTGCCGCGCGTATATTCGTTCGTGTCCGTCGCGTCCCTGACGCGCACGGTCAGAATATTTTCTCCGTCGGCAAGAAAATCAGTTATGTCAACCGTGAAAGCCGTGTATCCGCCGCGGTGAGAGGCAACGGACTCGGAATTTATGTAAACCTCAGCCTCCTGATCCACCGCGCCGAAGTGCACAAGCAGCCGCTCACCCTCGCGCTTTTCCCCGGGTATCGCGCGGCGATACCACAGCGTTTCATCGGGCAGGAGCGTCCGCCCCACGCCGGAGAGCGGCGCTTCCGGCGAGAAAGGGACAAGTATTTTCCCGTCGTATTCGCGCGGCTCGTCAGCGCTGCGCGTGATGGCATAGTCCCAATAGCCGTTGAGATTTATGTAGTCCTCGCGCACAAGCTGCGGGCGCGGGTATTCCGGCAGAACCGCGCTCGCGTCGAGCGCCCTGCCCCAGCGGGTCAGCATGGTCATTTTGCGTCAGCCTCCTTTTCAGCGTGCTTTTTCAGCGCCTGTACGAATGGGATGATCATCACCAGCACCACCGCCGCGGCAAGGAAGATGCCGGGCGTGGGCACGGTCTTCACAACGCCCAGCTCAACATACGTGCTGTCCGAGCCGCGGATGACAGCCGCGCCTATCGCAGGACCGATGATCATCGGCAAAAGCACGCCGAATATCATGCGTATGCCCTGAAAATGACCGACCTTATCGCGCGGCGTGCTGTCGCGTATCACGCCGGAGAGCGCAGCCGTCACGAGCATGTATCCGCTCATCATCACGCACCCGGCGATGATAACGCCGAGCATTCCGCGCACAAAGAACATCCCGACAAGCCCCGCGAGCATCACGCCCGCTGCGGGCAGCACAAAGCGCAGCTTGCCCACGCGGTCGATGACCTTGCCAAGCGCCACGCTCACCACGGACGCGGTTATCAGCACCACGCCCAGCACAACGGCGTATCCGTCGATCTTGAGGTAATTCTGAATGTAGATTATGAGATATGGGAAGAACACCTGCACTGCCACGGAAAACACGCAGAAAGCCGCAAAGGAGAGATACAGCGCGGGGTTTTTGCGCGCCACATCCGGGCGGAGACCGTATGCGAGGTTTTTCAGATACGGCTCATGCCGGGGCTGGAGCGCCGGTTCTTTTATAAGAAAGATGCCCGCAATGCCCGCGAACGTCACGAGCGCGCCGAAAATGGCGAAAAACCGCTGCCACTCGCCGCGCTGGGTCATGCCGTCAAACGCGCCGAAGATGACGAGCATTGACAAAAGCGGCAGCACCGCGAGCACGGACTCCGTCCTGCCGCGGTTTTCATTGTCCACGGCGTCCGTGATATAGGCGTTGAACGCCGCATCGTTCGCCGTTGAGCCGAAGAACGTCATCACGCAGTCGAGAATGACCACCATCGCCGCGGCGGCGGCGACGGCATGCGCGGGGAAAAGCTTTGCGGCGTTATCCACCGTGATGAGCCCGAACGCCGCCGTGGATAGCCCCCAGAGTATGTACCCTGCGCAGATGAAGACCTTGCGCTTGCCCACGCGGTCGGAGAGAGCGCCCATCAGAAGCGTTGTGAGCGTCGCTGCGGCGGCGCTCCATCCGACCATCGCGGAGATGTAGCCGGGGTCAGTGGAGATGGTGTTATAGAGAAACACGTTGAAGTACATGTTCTCTATCGTCCAGGCGAACTGACCGACAAGCCCGATGATTATCAGCGTCAGCCACAGCCGTGCGGAGATTTTTTTCATTGGTCTCACCTCAAAAAAGGAATGACTGCATTATAGCACAGCTTGCGGCAATATACCATACGTTCACAAAAAGTGTGTAGATTTCACAAAAGCATATGCGTAATATTATATATAATAAACATTTATTGAATTGGTGAGGAACAACATTTATGCTGAAACTTCTGAAAAGAATGCGCCGCAGGGAGATTATCATGGCGGCGCTGTGCGCGCTGCTCATTCTGGGGCAGATATACTTTGACCTTGCCCTGCCCGATTATATGACGAGCCTGACAAAGCTCCTGAATACGCCGGGCAGCGCCACGGCGGAGATAATGAAAATAGGCGGGCAGATGCTTGCCTGCGCGCTGGCAAGCGCGGTGCTTGCCGTTGTGTGCGGCTATCTCGCGGCGAAGACCGCCGCGGGGTTCAGCTTCACCGTGCGCAAATGCGTCTTTGACAAGGTCATTGATTTTTCGCACCGCGAGCTGGGGCAGATACCAGTCCCGAGTCTTATCACCCGCACCACAAATGACATCACGCAGCTTCAGATGATCGTTGCAATGGGGCTTCAGATGCTGATAAAATCCCCGATAATGGCGGTGTGGGCGGTCATAAAGATCCTCGGCAAGAGCTGGGAGCTGTCAATGGTCACGGCGGGGTTTGTCGTTGCAATATGCGCGCTCATCCTTGCCGTCATGCTCGTTGTGCTGCCGCGCTTTCGCCTTGTGCAGCGCCTCACCGATAAGCTCAATCGTATTGCACGTGAAAACCTCACGGGGATAAACGTTGTCCACGCCTTCAACGCCGAGGACTATCAGAACGCAAAGTTCGATAAGCCCAGCACCGGGATGATGAACATCCAGCTTAAAAACCAGCGCCTTATGGCGCTCATTCAGCCGATGATGGGTCTGTGCATGAACGCCCTTGCCCTTGTTATATACTGGCTGGGCGCGGCGCTTATAAACGACATCCCGGCAGCGGATGCGGCGGCGCGGCTGAACATGTTCTCAAATGTTGTCGTGTTCAGCACATACGCCACGTATGTCGTCATGTCGTTTATGATGATGGTCATGATATTCATGATGCTGCCCTCGGCGCAGGTCTCTGCCGAGCGTATAAACGAGGTGCTCGACAGCGTTAACGATCTTGTCCCCGGCACGGTCACGACCGCACCGGAGACTGGCACTGTGGAGTTTCGAGATGTATCGTTTGCATATCCCGGCTCGCCGGAAAACCAGCTCAGCCATATATCCTTCAGGCTTGAACGCGGAAAGACCCTCGCCGTCATCGGTGCGACAGGCTCCGGCAAGTCCACGCTTGTGGGGCTTATAGCGCGCTTTTATGACGCGACGGAGGGCACGGTGCTCATAGACGGCGTGGACGTGCGCGACTACGCGCCCGATGCGCTCTATGACCGCCTTGGCTACGTCACGCAGAAGGCTGTGCTCTTCTCCGGCAGCATTGAGGACAACGTTCTCTTCGGCGAGAGCGCGGCAGGCTGGACAAAGGAGAGCGCCGATGATGCCATAGAGGCGGCGCAGGCAAAGGAATTTGTGGACAAACTGCCGGACGGAACGGATTACCGCATCGCCCAGCTGGGGCGCAACGTCTCCGGCGGACAGAAGCAGCGCCTTGCCATCGCCCGCGCGCTCGCCAGAGAAGCGGAGATACTGGTGTTTGACGACTCCTTCTCCGCGCTGGACTATAAAACGGACGCCATGCTGCGCGGCGAGCTTTCGCGCCGTTTCGCGGATACAACGAAAGTGATCGTCGCCCAGCGGATAAGCAGCATCCGCCACGCGGATGAGATAATCGTACTTGACCGGGGCGAGGCTGTCGGCATCGGCACGCATGATGAGCTCATGCGCACCTGCCGCGTGTATCAGGAGATCGCAACGTCGCAGCTGAGCGCGGCGGAGCTGGCATGAGGAGGGAAAGAACATGCACGACAGAATGAAAGTTGTGGAAAAGGTCGATCTCGGCGCGTCGCTGAGAAAGCTTGCGGCGTATATGCGCGGAGACATACCCGCCCTTGTCACTGCCCTTGTTCTCGCCGCGCTCGGCGCAGTTCTCACGATCATAGGACCGGGAAAAATCGGCGAGATGACAAATCTTATGTCGGAGGGCTTTGCCGCCGGCATTGATCTTGCCGCTGTCGGCAGGATCGGGGCGCTCCTTGCCGTCGTATATGCGCTTAGCGCTTTGTTCACATTTATCCAGCAATATATCATGGCGACGATCACGCTCAAAACGTCCTGCCGAATGCGCGGCGAGCTGTCGGAAAAAATAAACCGTGTGCCTCAGAAATTTTTCAACACGACCTCCCAGGGCGATATACTCAGCCGCATCACCAACGACGTTTCCACGCTGCAGCAGGGGCTGACCAACAGCCTCCCCGCCATTATCAGCGCCGTGACGCAGTTTGTGGGCGTGCTTATAATGATGTTCGTGACGGAGTGGCATCTTGCGCTCACGTCGCTTGTGATAACCATGGTTGGGCTTGTGCTCGTCGTTTTGATAATGCGCCGCTCGCAGAAATACTTTGCCGCGCGGCAGACGAGCCTTGGCAAGCTTAACGGTTATATTGAAGAGATGTACTCCGGACTGGACGTTGTGCGTCTCTCGCGCGCGGAGAAAAAGGTCAGGGCGCGTTTTGACGGGATGAACGCCGAGGTGTACGATGCGAACTGGCGCTCGCAGTTCCTCTCCGGAATGATGCAGCCGCTGATGATTGTTGTCGGCAACGTGGCGTATGCTGCGGTGTGCGTCGTCGGGTCGGTGCTCGCTCTGAGCGGGGCAATAAAATTCGGCGTTATAGTGTCGTTCATCATGTATGTCCGCCTCTTCACCTCGCCGCTTACGCAGATTGCACAGGGCATGACGAATATGCAGACCGCCGCCGCCTCGGCAAACCGCGTTTTTGAATTTCTGGACAGCGAGGAGCTGCCGGACGAAAGCGATAAGATTGCCGCCATGCCCACGGTGCGCGGCGCGGTCAGCTTTGAAAACGTGCGCTTCAGCTATCCCGATACGCCGGACAAGATCGTCATCAAAAACTTCTCCGCCGAGGTAAAGCCGGGGCAGAAGGTTGCCATCGTCGGACCCACCGGCGCGGGCAAGACGACCATGGTCAATCTTCTCATGCGATTTTTCGAGATAAACAGCGGCAGCATAAAAATCGATGGCACGCCGATTTCCGCCCTCCGCCGCGAGACGGTGCATGCGATGTTTGCCATGGTTTTGCAGGATACATGGCTTTTTGAGGGCACGGTGCGCGAGAATCTTGTCTACAATATGCAAGGCGTGACGGATGAGGATCTTGAGCGCGTGTGCCGTGCCTGCGGGCTGGACAAATTCGTCCGCTCTCTGCCGCAGGGGTTTGACACCGTCCTCTCCGACGCCACCAGCATCTCCGCCGGGCAGAAGCAGATGCTCACCATTGCCCGCGCCATGCTGCAAAACGCGCCCATGCTCATCCTCGACGAGGCGACCTCCTCCGTCGATACGCGCACCGAGCTTATCATCCAGCGCGCCATGGACACGCTCATGCAGGGCAGAACGAGCTTTGTCATCGCCCACCGCCTCTCCACCATCAAAAACGCCGACCTGATCCTTGTCATGCGCGACGGCGACGTTGTCGAGAGCGGCACGCATGACGAGCTGATGGCAAAGGGCGGCTTCTATGCCGAGCTTTATAACAGCCAGTTTGACCAGACCGCCTGACAAAACGCGGTAATGCAAAAAGCCGTATGCCTTTTTATCAGCATACGGCTTTTGCCTTGTCGCGCTTACTTGCCGCTCTTTGACGCCATGGTGCGGTAGTCGGAGCATTCGCACACGCTGTCGGGAGGGAAAAACTCCTCCACGGGGAAACGTATGCGGCTGAAAAGCATGCACGGGTCCTCGTCGCTGGCAACGCCCGGACACTCCTTGTCGGGCATGCAGTAGTCATACGCCGGGATGAGCAGCTGAGTGTCGCGCTCAAGGCGGATGATGCTGAATTGCCCGATGGTCACGAACCACCTGCGCGCCGTGTCGCTGACGACGAGCGTCTCGGCAAATGCAGAGGTGATGAAATCCGGGATGCGGCGCTGCTCGATGTCGGTGGGGATGAGGCACTCCGCGTCCACAAGCTTGCAGTGCAGGCAGATGGGATCGACGGAGTTGACCACCGCCGTGGGCAGGTCGTCGATAGTCGCCTGTGATGCGGCGGCGTCGGACGAAAAGGTTTTTACGCTGCCCTCGCTGCCAAATAGCATCACACGCTTGTCAAACACCGCAAGCCCCGTGCACTGCTGCCCGGCAGGGAAGGTCTCGCAGGTGACGCGGTAAAAATACGTGCAGTCAACCGTGTAATAGCCCCGGTTGAAGCTGATCGGCTCTACATTCACATCTACGTAAAGCAGCTCCGCAGACCTTGGGCGAATGCTCAGGGCGTTTTCTATGTAGGACTGTGACGTGACAGTGGGGTATACCCTCAGATCGTCAACGCAGTCCTTGTCACGGCAGCTGTCGAATATCTTTTTTGTGTTGATGCAAACGGCTTCGCGGATGCTTGCCGAACTCTCAACGGGTCCGGGTACAACTCTGTCCGCCATAGACATACCTCCTTTGAAGAGACCATATAAGAGACTTCAATACAGTGTATGCACCATTGTGCTATTTCGCTCTTGAAAAGAGCGGCGAATTATAATAAAATAAAGCACTGGCTCTGGCATGAAAAGAAGGAGGAGAATCATATGCCGCAGCACGGAATGATACATGAAAAGCTGGATATAAAGATACTCATCCTTTTTATTCTGCGCCGCCTTCCCGGTGTTGTCGAGCCGGAGACGCTGCTGGATCTTGCGCAGTGCGACGCGGGCGTGGGATACTTTGACTATTCCGACTGCCTTGCGGAGCTTGTCGCCACAGGGCATATCGACGAGGTCGACGGCGGCTACCGCATCACGGAGAAGGGCGCGCGCAACGCCGACACCGTGGAGAGCAGCCTGCCGTACTCCGTGCGCATGAAGGCGGAGCGTATGCTCGCCCCAGTGGCGGCGCGCCTTGCGCGCGATGCCATGATCGTCACGGAGCATTTCATGACCGACAGCGGGCTGACCGCGCACCTTGCGATGTCCGACGGCAAGGGGGAGATCATCGACATGCGCCTGCTCATTGCAAGCGAGGCGCAGGCAAAGCTGATCGAGAAAAACTTCCGCCGCGATGCGGAGAATATATATCAGCAAATTATCGCTCTCGTGAGCGAGGAAAAGAGTAAAGAGAAAAAATGAATTCTATCATCCCCGACGGCTACAAAAGCCTTCTGAGCATCTATGACACGCAGAAAGCCATTGGGCTTCTCAAACGCCTTTTTGAGGACAGGCTCTGCGCGCTTTTGAATCTCTACCGCGTGTCCGCACCGCTGTTTGTTGAGGCGGGCTCGGGTCTCAATGACGATCTCAACGGCGTAGAGCGCCCCGTGTCGTTTGATATTCTCCGCTCCGACAAGAAAGCCCAGGTTGTGCATTCGCTTGCCAAGTGGAAGCGCATGGCGCTCAAACGCTACGGCTTTTACCCCGGGCGCGGGCTGTGCACGGATATGGACGCTATCCGCCGCGATGAGGACGTGCTGGATAATCTCCATTCGGTGTATGTCGATCAGTGGGACTGGGAAAAGGTCATCCTCCCGGAAAACAGGAATATAGATTATCTCAAGTCCACCGCGATGGACATCGTCGCCGCCATCTGCGACACGCAGGACACCATCCAGGCGATATATCCGCAGCTTCAGTCTCTGCCGAAGCTTGAGCGGCGTGTGTCGTTCGTCACGGCGCAGCAGCTTGAGGATATGTACCCCGAGCTTACGCCAAAGCAGCGCGAGAACGCATATGCGAAGGAGCATAAAACGGTCTTCATCATCGGCATTGGCGGCGCGCTTCGCTCCGGCAAGCCGCATGACGGACGGGCACCGGACTATGACGACTGGACGCTCAACGGCGATATACTCTTCTGGTGCGACTGGCTCGGCTGCGCGATGGAGGTGTCCTCCATGGGCATAAGGGTCGATCCCGCTGCGCTTGACCGGCAGCTTACGCTCTCTCATCATGATGAACGGCGCGCGCTGCCATATCACAGGGCGCTTTTGAACGGAGAGCTTCCGCTCACCATCGGCGGCGGCATCGGGCAGTCGCGCATTTCCATGCTGCTGCTGGGCAAGGCGCACATCGGCGAGGTGCAGGCTTCCATCTGGGATGACGAGACCGTCGCCGCCTGCGAGAATGCCGGCGTGACGCTGCTTTGAGGAAAAGATAGATGTCTTTTGTCAGTATACAGTTCTGGGCGCTGCTTCTTCCGCTGTGCTTTCTGGCATATGTGCTGGCGGGGAAAACGGCGCGCGGGCAGAACATCGTGCTGCTTATCGCCAGCATAATATTCTATGCCAGCTATGACGTGAAATATCTCATTGTCCTCGCGCTGAGCATTGCCGTGACATACCTCGGCGGTCTTACCGGCTCGAAGCAGACGGATGCGGCAAAGCGCGGCAGGATATACACCTGGGCGCTGGTGCAGAACATCCTGATCCTCGTTGTATTCAAATACACGGGCTTTCTCGTGGGCAACTTCAACGCGGTGCTGGGGTTGTTCGGCGCGTCCGTCGCCCCGCCGAAAATACTGCTGCCCGTCGGACTCGCGTTCTATACGTTCCAGAGCTCCACATATCTTCTTGATTTGAAGAGCGGCAAGGCAGAGCCGGAGCGGGATATTATCAACTACAGTCTTTTTGTCGCGTTTTTCCCGACTATCGTTTCCGGTCCTATCCTCCGTGCGGCGAGCTTTCTCCCGCAGATACGCGCCCGGCGCGAGGTGACCTGGGAGCGCTTCCAGGTGTTTATCTTCACGTTTTTGTGGGGCGCGCTTTTAAAGCTTGTGCTCTCCGACCGCCTTGCGGGGTTTGTCACGCATGTTTTCCAGAGCTATTATAACTACGGCGGCTTCGTCATGCTTATCCACATGGTCTCTGCCATGCTGCAGCTGTATGTGGATTTCGCCGGGTACAGCTATATGGCGATCGCTGTGGCGGCGCTTTTCGGGTTTGACATTCCCGATAACTTCCGCCAGCCGTGGTTTGCCACGTCTGTGGCGGGTATGTGGCGGCGCTGGCATATTTCCATGACGAGCTGGTTTACGGATTATCTCTATATCCCACTCGGCGGCAGCCGCAAGGGCAGGGCGCGCAAAATGCTCAATACGCTCATTGTCTTCACGGTCAGCGGGCTGTGGCACGGCGCATCGTGGACGTTTGCGTACTGGGGCTTTGTCGCGGCGGCGTACATGGTCGTCGGGCAGCTCACGCTGCCGTACCGGATAAAGGCTTGCGAGGCGCTGCATATAAACCGCGAGACGTTCGGGTATAAGTCGCTTCAGCGCCTTATTGTGCTGCTTTTGATGTCGGCAAACGTCGTGCCGTTCAGCATCGGCGGACTCAAGGCGACGGCGGTGTATTTTCTGCGCATGTTTACGGTGTGGAACCCGTGGGTGCTTTTTGACGGCTCGCTTGCCGCCATGGGCATGACTGCCACGGACTGGGCGGTCGTGCTGGTGTTCGGCGCGGTGATGCTGGCGGTGTCCGCCCTGCGTGAGCATGGGTACAGCGTCAGGTTTATCCTCAGCCAGAACCCGGTGTTCCGCGCTGCGCTTGCGCTTTCAATGTTCTTTGTCATTATCGTGTTCGGCGTTTACGGTGCGCAGTATTCTGCCAACGCCTTCGTCTACGCTGGGTTCTGAGGGAGGCGGCAATGAAAAAATATCTTTCGCGCATCATCTGCGTGCTTCTTGTCGTCGCGCTCGCCCTCGGCGGGCTGTGGTATCTAAACGGCGTGCTCGTCATGAAGCGCTCCGACGGCATACTCACCATGCAGGATTTCTATGCCCAGCCCGACGGCACGGTGGACGTGCTGCTCGTGGGCAACAGCCACGCCGGCATAAATGTTGACACCGCCACGCTCTGGGACAGCTGCGGCATCGCCGCTTACGATCTCTGGGGCGGAGTACAGCCGCTGTGGAATTCGTATTATAATATAGTCGAAGCGCTCAAATACCAGACGCCGAAGCTCATCGTGCTTGAGGTGATGGCGTCAACAAGCGACTACGAGTATTCCGAAGAACAAAACCAGATAAAGAATACCGCCGGAATGCGCCTTTCGAAGAACAAGATCGAGGCTGTGCGCGCCTCCGCGCCGGAGGACAGGCAGCTCAATCTCCTCCTCGGCTTCCCGCTCTACCATGGGCGCTTTGACGAGCTGACCATGGCGGATTTTCAGCATTTCCCGTGGTCAAAGGGGCTTGAAAACTTCAAGGGCAGCGTTCTGCGCTACGGCACCGGCAGCTATGAGTTTGAGAGCGCCGAGGGTATAACGGCTGCATCGCCCATTATGGACAAGGAGCTTGAATATCTCAACAAAATTATCGCTCTCTGCCGTGAAAAGAGCGTGCCTCTTATGCTGCTCAAAACCCCATCGCTCGAGCGCGAGCAGACCCAGCCTATCCTCAATACTGTCGCCGGGATAGCGGCGGACAATGATCTCGCATTTGTCAACATGAACCTCATGGACGCGGAGCTTGGCATCACCGAAGCGGACTGGTCGCTCGACCGGCACATGAACGCAAACGGCGCGCGCAAGGTGTCCGCATGGCTGGCGGCGTATCTGCAAAGCGAGTACGGCATCCCTGACAGGCGCGGCGACGCGGCGTACTCAAGCTGGGACATCAACGCACACAACGTGAATAATGACTATCTCACTGCCGTCACGGACAGCGCGGATTACTTCGCCGAGCTGCGTCGCAGCGGACGTGCGCTGCTCGTCGTCAAAAACAGCCCTTGGGAAAGTGACGCAATGACGGAGCTCGAAAAAGAGCTTGAGAGCGTGGGTATGGACCGCGCAGTCTATGACGAGAGTGCGAATAACGCCATCCTCATTGCCGATACTGCCGCCGGTGAAAATGCCCCGGCACAGATAGAGGGGGAGAGCATGAGCTTTGTGCTCGGCGAAAACACTATCCGCGTCAATTTTGAATATCAGGATGTCTATCTCAACGATAAAAAGCTCACATGGTATGGCGGCAGCGAGATCGCGCTCATTGTTTACGACGCCTTGACCAACGCCGTTGTCGATACGGTCGGCTTCAATACACTCAATGACTGCGCGTTGACTAGAGACGCTGAATGAACGTGCACAGACGCCGTGAAATTACTCTTACCGGGTGCGGCGCAAGCCGCGCCCGGTAAATTTTCCGTCCGCGCGCGATTTTTCTCTTGAAATATGCGCGCGGGTGTGATATAATATCAGTGTTATTTCGGCGGGGCGGCGTGCTTTGCCGGTCGTATATTTTGCAGGGCTGGTATATCGGTATTACTCCAGCTTCCCAAGCTGGCTAGGCGGGTTCGACTCCCGTGCCCTGCTCCATAAAAGCTCCGTCTGCGGCAGCAGACGGAGCTTTTATTAGTTCGTAATTGTTCCGTTTACGGCTTACCCGACGCTGAGGCAGCGCCGCATTATTTAAAACACATCTCTTATGTATCTCTCCGTAAACTCCGTCAGGGCAGGGAAGTCCATTGCCGCCTTGTAATGCGCTTCAAGCTCGTCATGCAGCGCCTTTGCCCGCGCCAGATGCTCCAGCGCAAGCGCGGTAAGCCGCTCCTCCAGCTGTCTCCCTTCGCGCATCTCCGCTCTCCGCTCGTGCAGGGACGCCGTGTTCACTGCTGCGTCCAGCCGTATGTGCCGCGCACCGGGGACGGTGTACCCCGTAGAGACAAAACCCACATCCAGCCCCGGCACAAGCAGTGCGTCGAGCCTTGCGCTGTCGAGCGGACTGCGGCATGCGATACACTCCGCGCCCAAAGCCGCCGCCTCCTCCGCGGCGATCTTCAGCGCCGTGTCCGCCCCGCCGAAGCCATCGTCAAGCTGATATATCAGCCTGCATAGCTTTGCGGCTTCATCACTGAGCCACAGCTCGCCCTTGCAGGAGAGAGCGTGAAGATACCGCTCACCGCCGCTGAACTTAACGCCGTCCTGTCCCCGGCAGCGGCGCAGTATGTTGCGCAGCCTGCGCCTCAGCGCAGAGCGCTGCTCCTCGCCCCACAGCGGCGGAAGATACGCCCCGCGCACCGCGGATGCGGAGGCAAGATAACCATAAGCCGCGTCGTACTCGGCTTTATACTCGCCGTACAGGCGCATAGCCTCCGATGATGAAGCGGGCGGGAGCGGCGTGCAGAATGCGCCTAGGTTGACATAATCTCCGTCGATCCCAAAATGAACCGGATCAGCGCCGTGCGGCGCTGTGCCGTCGAGCCAGCCGCGCTGCATCGCTGGTATGTATACGCCGTCGAGCGAATCCGGATCGCCGGAGCAGAGAATATACTCTACGTCTAACCCGCGATGCTCCGCCTCCGCCCCGAGCTTACGCATGAAACCGGATTTACCCGTGCCCGGTCCGCCCTTTACCACGCTCAGATAATCACCCGGTGCGCGGCAAAACCCGGAATAGAGCGAGTGAAAACCGTCTTTGGAGTTTGCGCCGAGAAAACAGGATATATTCACGTGCCGATGCCTCCTTAAAACCATATGCCGTATATAATATCTTATGTTCGCTCTTCACGGATTGACATAGCCGGTACCGCCGTATATGCCGTATATAATACCCGGCAATTCTGCGGGCTGAAGTTATGGCAGCGCCGTCATCATAACCCAAATCTTCTCGTAATCTATTCTTGCCGCATTATGAGGTGTCGCCTTAAAATTTCCCCTTGACAAACAGGCGGCACAGAGCTATAATACAACCAACCTACAAAGTAAGTAGGAGAAGAAAAAGCGAAACGGAGGCGCAGAGAATGAACGTTATGACACATACCCGCGCCGGCTTTCGATGTCGGCACTGAGGCGGAGCGGCTCCGATGCCCGCGCTGGGCATGTTGTCCGCATCGAACAGAACACAGACCTTGCAAACGTTGTTTTAATAATTTGATATTTTAATCAAAAGGAGATAATCATCATGTCCAATATATACACTTCCGCAGATCAGCTTGTCGGCAACACCCCGCTGCTTGAGCTTTCGCATATTGAGGCAAAGCTTGGTCTGAAGGCAAAAATCATTGCAAAGCTTGAGTATTTCAACCCCGCCGGTTCCGTTAAGGACAGAATTGCAAAGGCAATGATCGACGATGCCGAGGCGCGCGGTCTTCTCAAAAAAGGCTCTGTCATCATTGAGCCTACCTCCGGCAACACCGGCATAGGTCTTGCGTCCGTCGCAGCGGCGAGAGGCTACAGGATCATAATCGTCATGCCTGAGACCATGTCCGTCGAACGCCGCCAGCTGATGAAAGCCTACGGCGCGGAGCTGGTGCTCACCGACGGCGCAAAGGGCATGAAGGGCGCGATCGCCAAGGCGGATGAGCTCGCAAAGGAGATACCCGGCAGCTTTATCCCCGGTCAATTCGTCAACCCCGCAAACCCCAAAGCGCATTTTGAAACAACCGGTCCTGAAATATATAAGGACACCGATGGCAAGGTTGACATCTTTGTCGCCGGCGTTGGTACAGGCGGGACCATTACCGGTGTGGGCGAGTACCTCAAGAGCAAAAACCCGGCTGTCAAGGTCGTCGCGGTCGAGCCTGCGACTTCGCCCGTGCTCTCCAAGGGCATTTCCGGTGCGCACAAGATACAGGGGATCGGCGCGGGCTTTGTTCCCGCCGTGCTTGACACGAAGGTGTATGACGAAATAATCCCCGTAGAGAATGAGGATGCGTTTGCAACCGGCAAGCTCATCGGCAAGAGCGAGGGGGTGCTCGTCGGCATATCCTCCGGCGCCGCCGTATGGGCAGCGATAGAGCTGGCAAAGCGCCCGGAGAACGAGGGCAAGAACATTGTGGTGCTCCTGCCGGACACCGGCGACCGCTATCTCTCCACGGCGCTGTTCGCCGATTGATCTTATAAGGAAGCTGATAATTTATGATTTCTACACGCGGCAGGTATGCTCTCAGGGTAATGATAGACCTTGCGGAGCACAGAAATGGGCGCTACATCCCCATGAAAGATGTTGCCGAGCGGCAGGACATCTCTCTGAAATATATTGAGCGCATCATGCCGACGCTCACAAAGGCGCGCTTCGTCGAGGGGCAGCACGGCAAGGGCGGCGGGTATATGCTCTGCCGCGAGCCGGAGGATTACACTGTGGGTGAGATACTGCGCGCGGCGGAAGGGGATCTTGCACCTGTGGCATGCCTGCAAAGCGGCGCTGAGTCATGCCCGCGTGCCGCCGAGTGCCGGACGCTGCCGATGTGGAAGGAGTTTTACGGCATCACGAACGCATATTTTGACGGTATAACCCTCGCGGAACTGACAAACAGCGACTCCGGCGGGAACTACGTAATATGAATAAAAATGACCGCTGCATAAAAAATGCAGCGGTCATTTTGCGCCCAGGGGCGCGTATTATCTGCGGGGCGGGTATTATCTGCGCAGGTCCGGGTGTGCGCGCTGAATGCCGTCGCTCTCCGGCGTGCCGGGTCTGGGCAGGATCCTGGCGCTGTCGGAGTGCAGCACACGGAGTATCCCGGCAAATACTTCCCAGAGCTGTCCGGCGATCTCCTCGTCCCTGAAGCGGCAGACCTTTGACGCGCACAGGACGCACAAGCTCGTATGCTGCGGCGGTGATCTCATCCTTTGTGAATTTCGGCTTCGGCGGCATATCCTGGCGCTCCTGCGTATATTCATTGCTGTTATATAACTTGCGTTATCTATTCGCGGGTGAAATTATAAAATGCCGCGCCGCTTTTGCCAATAGATGAAAGTATTCAATTATCCCAGAGCCACGTCGAGTATCAGCATCAGCAGAAATCCGCCGAAAAACCCGAACGTACCCGCGCGCCCCGGCGCGGCGGGGATAAGCTCATGCTTGACGACATAGAGCATTGCCCCTGCGGAAAAGCTCAGCAGCCATGGCATCGCACTCTGCACGCCTGCCGCCGCCAGCACCGCCAGCAGACCGAAGAGCGGCTCAACAGCGCCGGAGAGTACGCCCGTCCAGAACGCCCGGCTTCGCGCCATGCCAAGCTGCCTGAGCGGCAGAGACACAGCCGCGCCCTCCGGTAGGTTCTGAACGCCGATGCCCAGGGCGAGCGCGAGCGCGCCGGGCAGCGCCTCGCCGCGCGCGGCGAGCGCGAACGCCAGCCCGACCGCCATGCCCTCTGGTATATTATGCACGGTGATGGCGGTGACGAGCAGGGGAGTGGCAAGCGCGTCCGTTCCGCCGCGGTCATGCCGCGCGATGAGAGCGTCCATCAGCATTAAAAAAGCCATGCCCGCCGCGATGCCGAGCGCTGCGGGCAGCCACGCTGGGCTTATGCCCAGCTTCCCGGCACGCTCCATCGCCGGGATGAGCATACTCCACACCGAGGCCGCCAGCATCACGCCCGCCGCAAAGCCCATCATTGCGCTCTGACAGCGCAGCTTTATCTCGCCGGCGAAAAAGAACACCACTGCCGCGCCAAGCGTGGTCATCAGAAAGATGAAGCCTGTGCCAAGACCGGCCCAGGCGAGAGAACGAAGCACGTTTGATCAACGCCTTTTCAACATAATACGGCAAAAACATGCACCGGGCGGACGGAGTCCAGCCCGGTGCACGTCAGCCGCCCAATACATTATAAGCGGCGGGAGCGCGGAATGTTACCCTACGCCTATTGGCAGCGCGGGCGCGTTCTCGTGTATCGCTGCGAGCGCGGCATCCATTGCCTGCTCGCTCTCGCTCATCACTTCGGCATATTCCTTCCCGCCGCGGATAAGCACAAGGCGGTAGTAGGCGAATGTCGTGCTACCGCAGCACATCCGTCCGTTGACTTCCTGTATGCGGATGAATGCGCGCTCAAGCGTGGGGTATGCCAAAAATACGGTTTTCAGCCCGGAGCGGTAGTATATGCCAAGCTTTCCAACGCGCACCGCGTCAAACTTTTGCGCGCTCTCATAGTCGGCTGTCAGCTCCGCGCTCTGCACCATGCCATCGGGCGCTGCGAATTTCTTTTCTGCCATTTTACGATCCTCCCTCAGTGTCGTATCTCATGTCGTTCGGTTTCCACAAAGTGTGATATGCCGCCCACGGCGGCTGATAAGCCCCTCGTCGCTCATGTTTTTCAGCTCACGCATCATGCTTGTGCGGTCGGCACAGAGAAAGCCTGCCAGTTGGGACAGCGAGGTCTCAATGTCGAAGCTGCGGCTGCCGGTCTTCTCGCTGAGATAGTCAAAGTACGCGGTGAGCTTGCGGCGCAGAGAACGTTTGCTGATCATGTTTATTCGCATGGCGAGCGACTGCGCCTTCTTTGCCGACAGCTCGAAGAGGTTGTGCGTGAGCTGTGTGTGATGCCGGCAGGCGCGCGGACAGCGCCCGCATATGCATGAAAAGCGGATGAACAGCACCTCGCACTCGCTGTCCGCCTCCACGGCGTAGCCAAGACCGCCGTAGGGCATGGCGAACACCTCACCGAAGATGTCGCCCGGGCGGTAGGTTTCGAGCAGGACATATTCCCCGTCGCTGTCCATGCAGTATAGATGCGCCGTTCCGCGCAGCAGCACGCACAGCCAGGTCAGCTCACTGGCGTAGACCATCACGGTCTCCCCGCGGCGGAACGTCCGCCGCTCCGGCTTGAAGCAGTTCATCATCTCTGCGATGCTCTCCTCGCTTATCCCCTTGAAAAGCTCGGTGTCCGGCATGGTGCATTACCTCATTTCACATATACTATATTGGAAATTATATCACGTTTCTGTTGCAATCGCAACATATTGCTGCCTGCAAGTGATATATAATTTTAATGTCAGGGCAGCGCCGCATAATGCGCTGCTGTCTCAGGAAATAAAAATTGGAGGTAATACTTATGCATTGCACAAGAAAAGTCCTTGATGATCTTATCTGGGTCGGCGCTGACGACAGGCGGCTTGCCTGCTTCGAGGGCGTGTACAGCGTGCCGGATGGCGTGTCGTATAACTCTTACGTGATGCTCGATGATAAGGTCGCCGTGTTCGACACGGTGGACAAGGCTGTGTATCAGACGTATTTTGAAAATCTCGCCTATGCGCTCGGCGGCAGAACGCCGGATTACCTCATCATTTCGCATATGGAGCCTGACCATGCCGCCACGATAGACGCCTTCATCGCGCGCTACCCCGGTGTGAAGCTTGTGTGCAACAGCAAGACCGAGACCATGCTGAAAAACTTCTTCCGCAGCGTGGACTTCTCCGAAAGGCTGCACCTTGTGAAGGAGGGGGACGTGCTTGACCTCGGGCGGCATAAGCTCACGTTCGTTATGGCGCCGATGGTGCACTGGCCGGAGGTCATGATGACCTATGACACAACGGACAAGCTCCTCTTCTCGGCAGACGCTTTCGGCACCTTCGGCGCGCTCAATGGGCGGCTCTTTGCCGACGAGGCGGACTTCTTTGCCGAAAACCTCGATGAGGCGCGCCGGTATTACACCAACATCGTCGGCAAATACGGCATGCAGGTGCAGGCGGCGCTGAAAAAGGCGTCCGGGCTGGAGATCAGCCATGTCTGCCCGCTCCACGGCTTCGTGTGGCGGCGCGATTTTGACCGCTTCCTTGAAAAGTATCTTCTTTGGAGCAGCTATACACCGGAAGAGAAGAGCGTCATGCTCGCCTACGCCTCTGTATACGGGCACACCGAGAATGCCGCGAACATCCTTGCGGTGAAGCTCGTGGAGCGCGGGGTGAAAGTGCGCATGTTCGATGCCTCCGTCACGCCTGCGAGCGAGATCATCTCCGCCGCGTTCCGGTGCAGCCATCTTGTTTTTGCTGCGCCCACATATAACGCGGGCATATTCGTCAAGATGGATGACCTGCTGCATGATCTCGTCAACCACGCTCTGCAAAACAGAAAGATCGCCGTCATCGAGAACGGCAGCTGGGCGCCCATGAGCGGCAAGCTCATGCGCGATATGCTCTCCGCCCTCAAAAAGTGCGAGTTTATCGGGGATAATATCACCGTGCGCTCCTCGCTTGCCGAGGATCAGCTCGCGCAGCTGGACGCGCTCGCCGACGCGATTGCCGCGGACATGAAGTAAAGACGAATAAGAATAAAAAGCAATCTGCACATGTTTCAACGCAAATATGTGCAGATTGCTTTCTGCACCGACCATATTATTCTTCTCAATTTTCAGCTTCAGTATCATCAGCGCCTCCGTTCCGATTCTGAGAAAATCCGGCAGAGCAATATTTTCCATGGAAAAAGACTTGAAATTGATTCAACTCAATTGTATAATGAATGTAAACAGAGCGTAAAATTCGTGATAAGGGGTACCCCTTATCACATCCTCAGCATGAGGATGTGATAAGGGGTACCCCTTATCACATCCTCAGCATGAGGATGTGATACCCTTTGAATACGATGCGCGCTTGTATGAGGAGGGTATGTGATTGTACAGAAAACTGAAAAGCGCATTATCTTTAATTCTGGTAATTGCCGTGATGCTGTCCATGGGAACATCAGCCTTTGCGGTGGGAACGGAGGGAACCGCGCCTCCGTCCGCTGCCGTGGAAAGCGGTGCTGCGGCAGAGGAGGGTATTTCCGCGGAGGGAGCGGAGATGCCCATGCAGACAACCGCCGCCGGTAATAACGGCACACCTGAGAGCAGCGAACTTCCCGCAGCGGGAACAGTTGCTCCAACGCCGCCGACTGCCGTCTGCACCGGCAGCGCGGATGTGACCGACTGCGCGGCGGAGACGCACGTAGAGGGCTGCCCGAAGTATGCCGCGGCAGAGCCTGAAGCGGGTGAAAAAGAACCGGAGCAGGCGGGAGAGCCGCCCATAGTCTGCACCGGGAACGCGGACGTGACCGACTGCGCGGCGGAAACGCACGCAGAGGGCTGCCCGAAGTATGCCGCGGCAGAGCCTGAACCGGGTGAAAAAGAACCGGAGCAGGCGGGAGAGCCGCCCATAGTCTGCGCCGGGAACGCGGACGTGACCGACTGCGCCGCAGAGACGCATATTGAGGGCTGCCCGAAGTTTGTCAGCGCAGATGCCGCCGAAGAGGGCGAGAGCGACGAGGCGGACGCGCAGAGAGCCGCCATTCAGGCGCGCATAGACGCCCTGCCGGATAAAGACGCCTTTGACGCGATGAGCGAGGAGGATAAGGACAGCACTGCCGCCGAGTATGCGGCAATAATGGAGGAGCTTTATAAGCTCTGCGAGGCGGAAGGCATAGAGGATGGGGATATAGAGAAGCTGGAAGGGTTTAACCTGGAGAAGCTGATCGCGCTGTCCGACGCCATAAATGAATATACTGCCGCCCCCATGAACACGGAAGGTGTGATCGCTGCACCGCCCATCAACTGGGCTGCCCGAGGGTGGGACGTCTCCCGCTCCAAAACAGCGACCGCGCTTGATGCCAACAACGAATCCACCGTCACGCTCTCGCTCCCCAGCGCACAGGAACAGCTTGCCAGCGACATAGTGTTCGTAATGGACAAATCCGCATCAGCCAGTGCGAATGTTGTCCGACAGGCGACTGAGATGCTGAATGCTCTGAAGACCTCGGCTGAAAAAAGTGGAGCTAAAATAAACGTCTGTGTTGTGAGATTCAACAGGAGCGCTGTAAAATCCGGTTGGTTTGATCTCTCAACCCAGCTTGATGCAATCAGCACTGAAATGGCAGAGAAATTAAGCGGCGGCACGAATATTCATGCCGGGCTTCTTGCAGGTCTGACGGCTCTTGGCGAGCATACCAATGTACCGGCAGACAGAAAGCACCTGATTCTCATCTCGGATGGGTCTACATATCTTTACAGCAAGGACGGAAACTGGGGAAGCGATAACCCCTTCTCACGCTCCTATATATCTAAAGAGTATTATAAAAGTTTTGCCGGCAGTTTCAATGATCAAGGCCTCTATGATCCTAATAAATATCCTGATACCAACACTTGCCGCCCCAAGGACACTTCTGAAGCGAGCGCCTGGCAGGCGTATCTGAATGACGTTTACGCTAGAAATGCATCAAGCAACGGCGACAGCTATGACTATCACATAAATTACGACCTGAATTTCAACCGGGGGCAACCCAGCGATGATTTCACAACCCAGCCGTCAGAAAGGCGATCTGCCAACAACCGCGATATGGCGTTTTATTACGCAAATGATGCGTGGCAGAAGATAATAGCAAGTGGGTACAATGCGTACTCCGTCGCCGTTAAAGACGGAATGGCGGGCGCAGGGAATTCAGACGATTCGCACAGCTTTATGAACTTCCTGAACGGCGGCAGCAGCATTGACTTTGATAAGATAAAGAACGATATTCTGTACGCCGTAGACGCCGACTCCACGGTTGAGGACAAAATGGGAAGCGAGTTTGACCTGATCCCGGGCTCCTTCACCCTGACCGCAGGCGGCACGAAGCTGACCTGCACTCGAAGCGGAAATACCTACTCGTTTGGCGACAGCACGAAGCCTGACCGATTTGTCGTTGTATATGATGCGGCTGCCGACAGCTTTACGTGGACGATAAACGAGAATGTGTCCAACTTTGCGCCCGTGCAGCTTTCCTACAAGGTGAAGCTTGCAAACCCGAAGACCGCCGCGGGCACATATACCGTGCCCACAAACGAATACGCAAGGCTGACGGCAAAGGATTCGGCAGGAAATACTCACGGACCGTTCGAGTTTGAGATACCCACGGTTTTCTACACCGTTTACGCCTATACTCTGTCCTATGACGCAAACGGCGGCACGGGCACTATGAAACCCGCGACCTCTGCTGCGGACGGCAGCATAGTTATCGCGCAGAACGGCTTCAAGCGGGATGGGTATGAATTCACCGGCTGGAACACCGCTGCCGACGGAAAGGGAACGGCGTATCAGCCCGGTGCAGAGCTGAAGCTGACCGGAAATCTCACGCTGTACGCCCAGTGGAACAGGATAGTCACCTATACCGTGACCTATACGGACGGAGTTGACAATGCCGTCATTTTCAACGATCAGGTCTATTCAGGGCTGAAAAGAGGCGACAGGACGCCGGGCTTTGTCGGCGTTCCGGAGCGCAGAGGCTATAGGTTCGTCGGCTGGGAGCCGAGCGTAAGCGCGACCGTCACCGGCGATGCCGTTTATAAGGCAGTCTGGGAAAGGTACGTCATCTGGAGCTATGACCCCGGCAAGGGACCGAGAACGGGCGATGACAGCAGCCTTGCACTCTGGGCTGCGCTGATGCTCGGAGCGGGTGCGGCGGCGGCCGGCGTCGGGCTATACGCCAGAAAAAGGCGGAGAAGCAAATAAGCATTCATAGCTGCAAGGTAAAACTGGAACAAGGCAGCGCCGCATAATGCGTCAGGAACTGATGGCGCGCCCGTCCGGGCGCGCCATTGTCATGCGGAAAAATCTGGCGAATCGGGAAAAACAACGCAAAACCCCTGAATTGCTAACGGTTTGACAGGATTGTTAATAACTTATCTTGGTTTTATGACGATTTTTGTACTAAATCGTGTAGACAACAATTTTCACTTGTGCTAAAATTCATATATCGTACATAATTTTTTACGCGCGAATACTTTATGAGGTGAAGCTATTATGTCCCACACTTTTAAAGGCGGCGTGCATCCCAATTACATGAAGGCACCGGATGTTCCGATGACCGTCATTGCACCGCCTCCTCAGGTCGTTATCCCCATGGCGCAGCATATAGGCGCACCCTGCAAGCCCACGGTTGCGGTCGGCGACTATGTGACGATGGGTCAGATGGTGGGCGAGAATCCCGCTCCTGTCTCCGCACCTGTCCATGCCTCCGTTTCGGGCAAGGTCGTGGCTGTCGAGCCAAGACCCCATCCGCTGGGTGACATGGTCATGTCCGTTGTTATCGAGAACGATTACAAGGACACCCCATGCACGGACCTTGTACCCCTCACGGCAGAGCAGCTAAAAGACCCGGAAGCCATCCTTGAGCGCATCCGTCAGGCCGGCGTCGTCGGCATGGGCGGCGCAATGTTCCCGACCGCCTTCAAGATCCGCGGCGGCATCGGCAAGGTCGATACGCTCATCATCAACGGCGCCGAATGCGAGCCGTACCTCAATGGCGACCATCTCACCATGCGCAGCTATCCCGAGCAGCTTCTGCGCGGCATTGAGCTTGTGCGCATTGCCTCCGGGCTTGACAAGGCGTATTACGGCATCGAGGTCAACAAGCAGGACGCTATCGACATTCTCAACGCGCACCATCCCGAAAAGTACGGCGTCGAGATCGTTCCGGAGGACGTGAAGTACCCCCAGGGCGGCGAGAAGATGCAGGTCAAGGCGGTCACCGGGCGCGAGGTCAAGCCCGGAGGCATCCCCTCCGGCGTCGGCTGCAACGTTGTCAGCACGCGCACGTGCTACGCCATCTATCAGGCGTGCTATGAAGGCAAGCCCACGATCGAGCGTATCGTCACCGTCGCGGGCAGCGCGCTCAACGCGCCCGTCAACGGGCTCACCCGTGTCGGCACTCCGTTCGGCTACCTCGCCGAAAAGTGCGGCGGCTTTGTAAAGACCCCCACCAAGATCGTCCTCGGCGGACCGATGATGGGCATCTGCGCTACGAGCTTTGACGCGCCCACCATCAAGGGCACGGCGGGCGTGCTGTTCTTCACCGAGGAGGAGGACAAACACGTTGACAATCCCACCTGTATCCGCTGCGGCAAGTGCATCTCCGTGTGCCCGATGAACCTTGAGCCTGTGTTCATGTATATGTACTACAGCAAGGGCGACTATGACATGATGCAAAAGTACCACATCACCGACTGCTTCGAGTGCGGAAGCTGCGCATACAACTGCCCCGCGAGAATGCCGCTTACCCATGCGTTCAAGACGGCAAAGCTCATGTTCCAGGCCAAAGCCGCAAAGGAAAAGGCGAAGGCCGAGGCAGAGGCGGCGGCAAAGGAGGCTAACAAATGAGCGCTAATGAGAATAAAGTAAGGATCGTCCTTGACGTTGCGTATCAGCCCCAGGTGAGGACCGATACCGACACAAGGCGCATAATGATGGATGTCATCATCGCGCTTATGCCTGCGCTGATAGTCGCCATCTTCGAGTTTGGCTGGCGTCCTCTCGGCGTCGCCATGGTGTCCATGCTCTCCGCCGTGTTCTTCGAGTGGGCTTACCGCAAGCTCATGAAGAAATCAAACACGATAGGCGACTGCTCCGCCGCGGTGACGGGTCTCCTGATGGCGATGACCATGCCGCCCAGCTCCCCGCTGTGGCTGCCGATCATCGGAAGCTTCTTCTCCATCGTCATCGTCAAGCAGCTCTACGGCGGTCTCGGCAAGAACTTCCTCAACCCGGCGCTGGCAGGGCGCGCCTTCCTTATCGCGTCCTATGCCAACCACATGACCACGTGGGTCGTCCCCAACACTCTCAAGGGTCTGCCCAACAGCCTCACGGGCAGCGTAGACGGCGTCACCATGGCGACGCCCATGACCTATCTCTATAACTCCACCGACCCCATGCCGGCGGTCATCAATCTTAAGAATATGTTCCTGGGCAATATGCCCGGCTGCATCGGAGAGATCAGCGCGCTGGCGCTGCTGATCGGCGTTGTGTATCTTTTCGCGCGCAAGGTCATCACCTGGCGCATCCCGACCGCATTTGTCGGCACGGTCGTTGTCCTCACGTTCATTTTCGGGCACGAGGGCTACAGCCGATTAGACTGGGTCGGCTACAACCTGCTGTGCGGCTCGATGCTGCTTGGCGCGTTCTTTATGGCAAACGACTATGCCACCAGCCCCGTCACAGGACCCGGACAGCTCCTGTACGGCATCGGCTGCGGCGTGATAACCGTTCTTATCCGCTACTTCGGCAGCTATCCCGAAGGCGTCAGCTACGGCATACTCATCATGAACCTGTGCACCTGGGCCATCGACAAGGCGTTCCGCCGCTATCCCTTCGGCACAACGAAAGAGGACATTGCCGCTGAGAAGGCTGCCAGGAAGGCAGCAAAGGAGGGCGCATAATGAATAAGATTGTTAAGCTTGCACTCGTCCTGTTCCTCGTGTGCGCCGTCGTTGCCGGCATTCTGGGCGTCGTCAACCTCGTCACGGCGGACAAGATCGCCGAGCAGGATCGCATCAAGACACAGAAAGCCTACGCCGCCGTTCTTGAAGCGGACGATTATCAGGACGTCGATTTTGACAAGACCGCTTACCCGACTATTGACAAGATAGCCAAGGCAGGCGACAAAGGCTATGTCGTCACCACCACATATTCCGGCGCGCAGGGCAGCATCACAATGGCTGTCGGCGTGGACACTGATTATAAATGCACCGGGATTTCCATCATATCCCACGCAGAGACCTCCGGTCTTGGCGCGAAGGCTGCCGAACAGAGCGAATATGGTCAGTCATGGCGCGCGCAGTTCGTTGGCGAGGGCGATGACATCAAGCTGAAAAAGTCCGGCGGCGACATTGACGCTATAACTGCGGCGACCATCACCTCCAATGCGGTCGTGGGCGCTGTCGCGGAGAGCATCCGCGCTGTGGAAGCTTTGGGTTAAGGAGGCAAGCCGAATGAATATCAGAAAACAGTTTAAAGAAGGGCTTATCACCAACAACCCCGTTCTTGTCCAGCAGATCGGTATGTGCGCCACCATGGCAATCACGACCTCGCTGTTCAACGGCGTTGGCATGGGTCTGTCCGTTCTCATCATCCTCACCTGCTGCAACGTCGTCATTTCCGCAATGCGAAAGATCATCCCCGGTGAGATCCGCCTTGCAATCTTCGTCGTTGTCATCGCGGGCTTTGTCACGATCGTCGATCTTCTTTTGCAGGCGTTCGTTCCCGCGCTGTCTTCAGCTCTGGGTGTGTTCATCCCGCTCATCGTTGTCAACTGCATCATCATCGGTCGTGCTGAGGCTTTCTGCCAGCACAACACCGTTGGCGCTTCGTTTTTTGACGGCGTGTTCCAGGGGCTCGGCTACACCGTGGTGCTCATCATCATGTGCGTTGTGCGTGAATTTCTCGGCTCTGGGCGCTTTGGCGGCGGACTTATCGACATTACCAACGGTCTGCGCTTCACGCTCGACGGTACGGGCGCCGGCATTCAGATATTCCCCGAGGATCTTGGCGCAACGATTCTGATCATGCCGTTCGGCGGCTTCCTCACGCTCGGCGTGCTCATTGCCGTCATGCAGTATGCGCTCAGGAAATCCGCAAAGAAAAAACAGCTCGCCGAAGAGGCTGCAAAGGAGGCTGAAGAATAATGCTCACCAACATTCTCTCCATCTCCCTCGGCGCTATACTCATCAATAACTTCATCTTCTCCCAATTCCTTGGCTGCTGCCCGTTCCTCGGCTGCTCCAATAAGGTGGACACTGCGCTGGGTATGGGTCTTGCGGTTACGTTCGTCATGGGTCTTGCCTCAGCAATCTGCTGGGTCATTGACCAGTATGTGCTTGTTCCGCTGGGGCTCGCCTTCCTCCAGACGCTCACCTTTATCCTTGTCATCGCCTCTCTCGTGCAGTTTGTCGAGATGTTTCTCAAGAAGATGGTCCCCTCGCTGTATTCCGCGTTGGGCATCTTCCTCCCGCTCATCACCACCAACTGCGCCGTGCTCGGCGTTGTGCTGCTGAATGTGCAGAACCACTATAATTTCATCGAGTCCGTGGTCTACGGCATCACCGGCGGTCTGGGCTTCCTGCTCGCCATCGTGCTCTTTGCGAGCGTGCGCGAGCGTGTGGAGTTCTCCGATTACCCCGAGTGCTTCAAGGGCTTCCCCATCTGCCTTGTGTCCGCCGCTCTCGTCGCTCTTGCTTTTATGGGCTTCAGCGGCATGAAGATCTTTTGATAGGGAGGGCGTGAAGATATGAAAATTATTCTTTTGTCCGTTCTTGTGCTTGGCGCTCTGGGTGCGCTGTTCGGCGCGCTGCTGGCGTTAGCGTCAAAGATATTCTATGTCAAGGTAGACCCTAAGCAGGAAGCCATCCGCGCGTGCCTTGCCGGCGCAAACTGCGGCGGCTGCGGCTATCCCGGGTGCGACGGCTACGCCGCCGCCGTTGCGGCAGGAGAAGCACCAACGAATAAGTGCGTTGCCGGCGGCGCGGAAACTGCGGCGAAGATCGCCGAGATCATGGGCGTTTCCGGCGGAGACGTTGAAAAAATGGTCGCTTTCGTGCCGTGCTCCGGCACAGAAGGGCATGCAGAGATGCGCTTCAACTATTCCGGTCCGGTAGATTGCCGCGCTGCGATGCTCTTCGGCGGCAAGTCCAACAAAACATGCACCTTTGCCTGCATCGGGCTTGGCAACTGCACCCGCGCCTGCCAGTTTGACGCTATCCATGTAGTTGACGGCGTCGCAAAGGTCAACCGTATGCGCTGCGTCGGCTGCGGCGCCTGCGCCGATGCCTGCCCCAAGAGCATCATAAAGCTCATCCCTGAAAGCCAGAAGGTCATGCCCGCCTGCAGCAACCACGACAAGGGCGCAAAGGTCATGAAGATGTGCGACTTTGGCTGCATCGGCTGCATGAAGTGCCAGCGCGAGTGTCCGGCGGACGCTATCACGGTTGTGGATAACCTTGCCCAGGTCGATCCTTCCAAGTGTGTTGGCTGCGGTCACTGTGCCGATGTCTGCCCGCGCCATATTATCAGCTGGTTCGGAAAGAAGAGCAGATAATCATAATAGAAGCGAATATGCAGGAAACCACCGTCCACTCGGACGGTGGTTTCCTGCACTTTGTAATCTTGTGCACTTTATTTTTTCTGCGAAAATACCCATTCGCGCTGTATCTGATAGCTGATGAAGAAAAGACAGATGTCAACCGCAAATTTAATAAGCGTGGCGATTATCGGCACGGAGTTGGCGAGCAGCCCGTTTATCAGCGTCACAAGCCCCGCAGATACGAGCATCTGCGGGATGCACAGGCAGTAATACCGCAGCAGCGCGCGCTTATAGCTCTTGTGGTTGTCAAACACCACGGAATTGTTAGCGTTGAAGTTTGCAAACGACGAGAGAGCGCGCGCAACGGCGGTGGAAAGAAGCTCTGCATATTTTCCCGCAGCTGCGCCGAAAAAGCGCATCATCAGGTAAAAGACCGTAAGATCTATGATCGTAGAGCCGAGCGAGCTTATCAGGAACTTGAACATTACCTTGAATATCCGCCAGGAGTCCTTTACCGCGTCATAGTGGGAGCTGTAATCCTCCGGGTCATAGACGGTGGCGATGGGCTGCTCTGAAAAGCCGATGCCCATGCGCTTCATGTTCAGCAGCATATTTGTTTCGTACTCAAAGCGCTCGCCCTCTATGCCGCAGAACGCGCGCAGATACTGCGCCGGGATCGCGCGCAGACCGGTCTGCGTGTCGGAAAGGCGGATGCCGTAGCATATGCGGAAAAGCCGCGCCGTGGTTTTGTTTCCGGCGACGCTGCGCGGCGGCACGCCGGGGGCGTTGAAGTCCCGGCAGCCGAGCACTACCTTGTCGCCCTCGATAAGCATGCGCTCGCCGCAGGCGATTATATCGTCCGCAAGATGCTGCCCGTCGCCGTCGATGGTGATAACGCCGCGAAGCTCCGGCAGTTTATCCGCCACATATGCGAACGCCGTTTTCAGCGCGCGCCCCTTGCCACGGTTGACGCCGTGATGCAGCACGACGATCTCCGGGTGCGCAGCCTGCGCGCGTTCAAAGAACGTCCTGTGCTCATCGTCGCTTCCATCGTCTACAACAACTATATGCTTGAATCCGCGCTCGGCAAGTCCGTCGATCACGGCGAGAAATTTTTTGTCCGGGTTGAGCGAGGGAAGGATAACGGCAAGGGAACTGAGACAAAGCTGCCTTGCCTGCACATTTTCTTCCATTTATGCCTCCGTTATACCAGAGATACGACGCGAAGCTCCGTTCCGTCGTCGAGAACAAGGATTTTAAGGTTGTTTTCGTCGTGCTGCTCACCGTTGCCAGAGGTGACAGAGGTCGTCTCCGTCGTCACATCGCACACGTAATAGCCCTCGCCAAGGTCGATCGCACCGTTGAGGACATAGCTGTCAAGGGAGTAGCTGTTGGTGTGCGCCCAGCCGAGACCGTCCAGAGCTTCATAAAGACGCTTGTCAAGGTCGCTGCCTGCCTGCACATAGTTCTGAAGCGCCGCATATCCGCCGCTGGAATACTTGCCGAGTATGCCGGAGGTGTACTTGGAGTATGCCTCGACAAACTTGCTGCAGAATGCGTCAAGGCGGCTGAGCGTTGCATCGTCGCAGGGCTTGATGTACTGCGAGTCGTCGCGGTCTGGATCGACTGTGTATTCATTGCCGCTCTCGTCATAGATGACCGGGTCGATATGCCCGATGAGATCGTCAAACCGGTACGTGACCTTCTTCGGAAGATTTGGGTTGATGCTGTAATAGCTCTTGAGGCAGTCAAATGGGATGTTGTCTTCTATTATATATTCCGAATCGAGCGTGTGACCGTTGAGGGATACGCTGTAGCTTTCGGGAATCGTGACCTGTACGGATGTATAAAGCCCGGTGAAGTCAAACTCTTCCTTGGCAATGACCCAGGGACGCAGATCATAGGGCAGAGTAATGTCCTTGCCGTAGAGCTTGAAATTGGGATCCTTCGTATCGTCGCGCTTGAGATACACCCTGCCGAAGGTGTTGTCGCCGCAGAGAATGGCATAAGCGTTAAGGCCGGGGTCGTCGCTTGTGGTGCGGGCATAGGTTATTTCACCGTTGAGTATTTCCTTCACCGCAGTCTGAACCTCCTCGTCCGTCTGCACCTCGTGCGGCATTGAGGAGATGGTCTCTTCCACGCCCTCGTCGAAGAGATTCTGGTTGAGCCCGGCAATGTATTTGTCAACGACCGGCTCCGGCATGGAAGCCTGATACTGCTCGGCAAAGCTCCACACTGCCTTCAGTGCGAGCACTGCGAGCACAGAAAGTACGCCCGTATATATCAGCAGGCACGCCCAGTATACGACCTTGCCGTGTTTGTTCTTTTTAGACATCTGCCACTTACCTCACTATCATTTGAAAAGCCACGCGGAGGGGAGGGGGCGCGCGCCGTGCTGGCTGGAGTTGCGGTTGACATACTCGCCGTCGTAGTACATGCTTGTTGACGAACCGCCGTCCATGTTTATCGCGTTGACCGCGCCGTGGTCGAGCATGATATTCTGGCAGTCGGCATATGTTGCGCCCATGCTGTGCACCTGACGTCCGTCGATGACCAGCATAAGCACAGCGCCGTCTGCGCGCTGACCGATGGATGTGCGCGGGTTCACGCCGCTCGGCAGGGAATTCGCATCGACCGGCTCGCCGTTCATGATGAGTATCGGACCGAAGGAAACGCCGTTGTGGATGTTATTCTGCTCGGCGCTCCATGCATCGAAGTAGCCCACATACATAAGACCGTCGTCGTCGAAGCCGACAAAGATGCTCGTGTCGCTCGTCTTGCCGACGCTTTTGCCGTCAACGAGGGTCAGCCCCTCCGGCACGCCGCCGAGACCGGAGCCGCCTTCATCCTGGAAGCCGCCGGCGTTGATGCCGCCGAGCGCGTCATATTTATTCACCATTTCCTCGAGCGTCAGACCCACGCTGCCGTAATTGTCCGGTGCGCCGAGAATGATACGCTTGGGGTCGAGCACCGTGATGAGATAGCCGGTATAGCCGCTGCCGGATATTTCTTCAAATATAATGCCGTCGCCGTCCTCGTCTTCTGCGTATGTGGAGGGAGTGTCTGTCGCGGTTTCGTCGGCGCTGGCGATTTTGATGAGGGATGAATCGAAATCCTTTATCGTGCTGGAGTTTTGTGTCGCGCGCATCTCGGCGACCTCGCTCTCCGTGAGGAAAATGTTTGCCATAAAGTCAAAGCGGCGGGTCTCCTGCATTGTGCGCACAAACATATTTGTCAGCGCTTCGGACGGACCGCGCTCAAGCACGTATAGAAGACCAAGCCCCGCGCAGCCTACCACCAGCACGGTCGCCAGCATGAAGCCGAAAATGCGGTCAAGCGTGTTCATAACGCGGCGGTTTTTCGCCTTTCTCAGCTTCTTCTCGCGCGCAACGTTGGGGCTTTCGACCTCCTCGCGGTCAACATATTCGATCTTGCTCTTGCTGTCAAAGTCTTTTTTCATATATGATCTTGCCTCCATGCGGGGAAATTTGCATCATTAGCTCAAAAGAGTGCAATACAACATAATACCAGTTTACATACGCAGGTATTTTATCACATACGACAAGCTATGACAAGCATATTTCCTTAAATTTATCTTAAAGCAGCACTGCACAATACGTCTGCGGCATCTGGAGAAAAACTTGTGCTCTGATATAATCACTTTTTCTTGAAATAAATCGGGAGCGCCGCTGTATAGACGCTCCCGACTGGGAAATGGTTTCACGCTGTTTTCCTTTTTGCATGACTGCGCATGAACGCGTCTTCTGAACGATCAGATAAGGCGCGCACGCTTGACGCTGTTGTAATGCCTGTCGAGAAACGGAAGCACGACAGAGTGCATCAGCTTCATGTCAAGGTTGAAGTAATATACTGCGAAAAGCCCGCCCAGTACGGCTGAGAAGATTCCGAGAACTTTTAAAATATGCTTCATAGTCGCTCTCCATTCTTGATGATGGTATGATTTTATCATCTGCGCCGCGCCGCGTCAATCACCGGTTCAGAGTGCTGCGCATAACGTGCAGACTGAATAATCCTGCCTGCCCTCGCATAGACTAGCCTCGGGTGATGAAATCATGCAGAGAAAGCACAAAAGCCGGTGGACGGCTGCTGTTTTTATACTAATCCCGCTCGCGGCGGGCGCGCTTTCGGCGCTGCTGACGCGGGATGGAGTGCGGCTCTTTGCGCTCATGCGCAAGCCGCCTCTTACGCCGCCTGCATGGATTTTCCCGGCGGCGTGGACGGCGCTTTACATCATGATGGGCATCGCGTCCTACCTTGTGTATACTGCCGGCGTATCGCGTGTGCGGCGTGACCGTGCGCTGACGTTTTATGCCGTGCAGCTGGGAATGAATTTTTTCTGGTCAATAATATTCTTTGCGCTTGAGATGTACCTGACGGCTTTCATCTGGCTTATCGGGATGTGGGTGCTGATTTTGATATGCACGGCGCTCTTCTGGCACATCGAGCGCAGAGCAGGGCGGCTCATGCTGCCATATCTCGCGTGGGTCGCCTTCGCCGGGTATCTGAACATGGGCGTATTACTGCTGAATTGATATAATCTTCAAATCCTTCATCAACGCCCGGCTGGTCTCGCCGGGCGTCTTCACTTTTTTGGACGTTTGTTTATCTTTTGTCTAAACACGGATTTGTCAAATGAAAAAAAGTTTCAACTATTCTGACCAAAAAACCGCCTCCCGGACATTTTTTAAGTGTTTATCTTGCATATTTATCGGCACTGTGATAAAATATCGACGAATGATTTATGGCTATCACCATGCTCACTTTAAGGGGGGACGTATATGGAAAACAAGGCCAAGATTATCACGGTCGCAGGCAAGGGCGGGGTCGGCAAGACCTCGATTTCCGCTTCCATCGTGAGGCTTCTCGTCGAAAAATACCCCGACAAGAGAATACTTGCGATCGACGCGGATCCCGCCGTCGGTCTGTCTGTTGCTCTTGGCGTGGACGTTAAGCTGACGCTGGACGATATTCGCATGAGCATCGTTGACAGCGTTGAAAACGGTGACACCAGGGAAGCGCTCGAACTTTTGTCGGAGGCGCGCTTCAGAATTTTTGACGCTCTTGTCGAGATGCCGGGGTTTGCATTCCTCGCGATCGGCCGCCCGGAGAGCTCCGGGTGCTACTGCAAGGTCAACTCCTACCTCAAGGAGGTCATCGGGATTCTTGCGAACAGCTTTGACTATGTCGTCATTGACGGTGAGGCGGGGATCGAACAGATCCAGCGCCGCGTCATGGAGAAGGTCACGCATCTGCTGCTGATCACGGATCAGAGCAAGAAGGGCGAGCAGGTTCTCGAAACCATCAAGAGCGTGGCGGATGAGCTTATCAGCTACGACAAGATAGGTGTCATCGTCAACCGCATGACCAATCCCGAGCTGAAGGATCTGGTCAACGTCCCCGGCGTGGAAGTCCTCGCCTATATCCCCGCGGACAGCGGCTTTGCCGCAAACGACATCAAGGGCAGGAGCGTCCTTGAGCTGCCCGCGGATTCCGTTATGCTCAAGGGAGTGAAGGAAGCACTCCAAAAAATAGAAATTCTTTAAAGAAGAGGTGTAACATTTGAAAGATCTTAAGCATCTGATCTACTTTGAAAGCCTGCTTGAGAATGCTGACAATGAACTGGTGAAACAGGCGCAGGCTGACGGCGGAATCGCCCTCGGCTACACCTGCTATCATGTTCCTGAGGCGCTGCTGAACGTCGGCAACTGCTTCTCGGTTCGTCTGCGCGCTCCTAACACCGGCTCCATCGACATTGCCACCTACTACATGTCCAACTACACCTGCGAGTTTGCCAGAGCGCTCGTGGAGCGCGGCATTGAGGGCGGCTATCAGTTCCTCGACGCGATGATCGGCGTTGACGCCTGCTCGATGATGAACCGCGCGATGGAGCACTTTGAGATTCTCAAGGTCAACGAGAAGCCCAGCTTCTTCGTCACCCACTGCGACATCCCCTACAAAATCACCGACTACACCCTTGACTCCTATGTCAAGCAGATGCGCCTGCGCGTGCTCGACAGGATCACGGAGACTTTCGGCGTCGATACGTCCGACGCCGCCATCCGCAAGGCGGTCGAGGAGCATAACGAGGTCTGCCGCATCATCTCCGAAATCGGCGAAATGCGTAAGGCGGAAAACCCCGTCATCACCGGTTATGAGTTCCACGTTCTCAACCTTGTGACCTACACCTGCCCCAAGGCGCTCATTCTGCCCAAGCTGCGCGAGACGCTGGAAGAGCTCAAAAAGCGCAAGCCCGACAAGAAGCCCGCGTTCCGCGCCCGCGTCGCGATCGTCGGCTCCGAGATCGACGATCCTCAGCTCACCAAGCTCATCGAGGGCTGCGGCGCGCTCGTCGTGTCCGACCGTTACTGCTTCGGCTCTACCCCGGGGCGTGAGGTCATCGAGCTTAAGGATGATGAGGACGCACTGCGCCAGATCTGCCTGCACGTCATGGAGCACTCCGAGTGCGCCCGCTACATATCCGACGAAAAGGTGCACCAGCGCCGCGAGACCGCTGACCGCCTCGCAAAGGAATTCGGCGCGGAGGGCATCATCTACGAGCAGATGAAATACTGCGACTACTGGGGCTTCGAGCGCGCTCTCGCGTCCCACATCATGCATGACGAGTACGGCTGGCCCGTTCTGTCCATCGACAGACTTTACAACAACGGCAATTCCGGTCAGCTCCGCACCCGTGTCCAGGCGTTTGTTGAATCCCTTGAGATCAAACGCATCCATAAAGAGGAGGGCAAAGAGTAATGGCTAAGAAGGAAAAGATACAGTACCCGAATCCTGAATTCTGGAGATGCAAGGATGAGATGAGCTGGGACAAGCAGAAGGAAAATCTGCTTGAGGTCGGCGGCATCTTCTGGGATATGTTCAAAGAGACCGACTGGAAAGCCTTCGGTCAGGGCTGGCTGAACACGCTCAAGGCTGACGGCAAGCGCATAAAGGGCGAGTTTGCCGACTTTATGGCTCTCGACTGCGAGGGCAAGAAGGATCGCATCCTCAACGGCGAGCGCAGCCTCGGCCGTCTCTACGCCAAGGGCGCGATGGCGACCGTCCGCCGCGAGTGGCGCGGCATCAAGGACACCGCGTATGATTTCTACGAGTGGGCGCGTATGTGGGGCATGCTCCTCATGACCTTCTCCAAGGATCTCATCCCCGCGCTCAACAGCGCTCTCTATTACCGCTGGATGATCTCCTACTTCTGCTGCCATGGCTTCATGGACAAGAACATTATGGGTATGCGCGGCGCAAACCTGCGCATGAGCCACCTGCTTATCTACGATATTTTCCGCTACGTTGCGGAGAACCTTGTTCTCTCTGCCAAGTGCGACGAGAAGAACGGCAACAGCGGCGCTCTCAACCAGAGAACCGTCCTCTTCGACGAGATGACCATGGGTCAGATCATGGCGGGCTTTCCCGACCTGTACGGCTTCCCGCATCAGCTTCTCGCCGTGTTCCTCGTCTCCGAGATCGACCAGCTCACCTGCGTGCCGTATATCGACGCGGTCGAGTCCTACGGTCTGCCGGCTGACTGCTGCCCCGTGCCCTCCTCCGAGTGCGGCGCACTGGTCACCGATGCCCTGCCGCACATGGGCGCGTGCTTCCTCTCCTCCTCCATGCCCTGCGACGGCTCTACCATGGCTTCCTCCTACTACAGCCGCCGCTTCCCGAATACCCCCGTGTTCCATCTGTGCTTCCCCGTCCGCTACATGGATGAGGAGACCGTCCAGATGGGCGCTGAGGACATCAAGGCGTGCATCAGGTTCATCGAAGAGAAGACCGGCGCAAAGTGGAACTGGGACGCTTACTTCACCCAGATCAAGCGCTTCAACATGGAGACCGACTACGAGCTTCAGAAGTGGGAAGTCAATAAGAGCGCATACCCGCAGCTGCTCGGTCCGTGCTATGAGCTGTTCCGCAAGTGGAACTACGAGATGGACGGCGGCGCAGATCCCCGCGTGGAAAAGACCGTCAGGAAGGTCAACGACCTGCTGATGAAGGCCTACGAGAACAGGGAAGAGCCGTGGCCCGGCAAGATGAAGTACCGCGCTATCGTGTGGTCCTGCCCGGCGCACTACTATGCCAACTTCTCCAACTGGCTCGCCAACTGCTGGGGCGTCAACGTCCTTGTTGAGATGGAATCGCTCAACTTCACAAAGCACCTCGAGACCGAGGATAAGGAAGAGGCAATGCGCGACCTCGCCCGTCTGTACGAGCGTATGGTCATGCGCCGTCATACCAACGGCGGTTACCAGAACGTTGTCGATGAGCTGTGGAAGCAGTGCGAGGACTGGAACGCAAAGCTCATCATCATGTACCAGAACGTTGCCTGCAAGAATATGGCGACCGTTCAGGGCATCCTCGACGATCAGGGGCGCGAGCGCGGCTACGACCTCATCTGGGTCGAGCACGATCTTATGGACCCGCGTACTGTCTCCCGCCGCACCATGCGCGACAAGGTCAGCGAGTATATGCGCACCGTTATGCGCGCAGAGCCGGTTGACCCGTCGCTGGTCGATTTTGACGACGAGACGTGCATGTAATTTCACCACAGCGCAACATTTCAGTATTAACGCCTGCCGCCGGCAAGCGCGGCAGGCAAATGTATAAAAATATTTAATGGAGGCATACATATGAAATACTTCGGCGGCTGCGACGTGGGTTCGACCTACACAAAGGCAGTCATACTCGACGAAAACGGCAAGATGGTTGCAAACACCACCATAAAGAGCAAGATCAACTCCGAGCAGAGCGCGATCGCGGCGATGGACGAAGTCTGCAAGCAGGCAGGACTTGCCAGCTCCAAGGATCTGGCATACCTCATCGGCACGGGCTATGGGCGCAACAAGGTCCCCTTCGCGGATGAGAACATCTCCGAGATAAGCTGCCACGCCATGGGCGTGCATGTCACCGACCCCAGCGTCAAGGCGATCATCGACATCGGCGGTCAGGACGTCAAGGGCATCAGCATCGACACCGACGGCACCGTCAAGAACTTCGCGATGAACGACAAGTGCGCGGCAGGTACCGGCCGCTTCTTTGAGGCGATGGCGCGCTCCTTCGAGATGAGCCTGCCCGAATTCTCCAAGCTCTCCCTTTCCGCAAAGAACGTCATCCCCATCACCGCACAGTGCACCGTTTTTGCCGAGTCCGAGGTCATCACCCTTGTCGGCGAGGGCAAGGCGACCGACGAGATCGCCGCTGGCATCGAGATGGCGGTTGCAAAGCGCTGCTTCGTCATGGCGAAGAAGGCCGGCGCGACCGACAGCATCACGCTGACGGGCGGCTGCGCGAAGAACGACGGTCTGAAGGAAGCCATTGAGCACGTTCTCAAGCTCAAGGTCATCAACCTCAAGACCGACCCCCAGCTCATGGGCGCTCTCGGTGCGGCGGAGTACGCACGCCAGAAGGGCATGAGCAAGAAGTAATTCCGGCAGCACTGCCCGGCGTATGCCGCGGCGGCACAGCCCCTAACGGGCGAGGGCGGCGTATGCGCCGTCCGCGTCAGCCAATACGAAAGGAGCGCAACCAATAATATGTGGAAATTCATCAAGAAGCTTTTTTCAGTGATTATCACGGTCGTTGCCGTTCTGTTTGTCGTGTACTTCTGGAACCTTGATCAAAAGGTTCTCGGCTGGGCATACAAGCAGGTCAACACCATGTTTGACCGCAAGAAGGTTGACCTGGTATTCTGATTTATGGAGCTTTATAATCATCTTATAAACGATACCCGCAATATGCTCAAAGGCTCGCCGAAGGTGTGGAACTACAGCGAGAGCGCAAAGTGGAACGACCTTGGCTCGAGCGAGCTGGTGCTACAGAAGGATGCGGCGTATGAGCTTGGCGCACAGGGTCACGGCTCGGCAAACTATGTGCTCTTCACCTCCAGCAGTGAGCTTGTGAACGAGGACAAGGTAATGCTCTTCGGGCGCGATATGGGCGAGATAAAGGGCGACTGCGACTTTGCACGCATCGTGCTTCTGCGCATCGGCGTCATGGACGACGATGATGAGAAGGTCTACCGTATGCTCAAGGATATTGAGTTTGCCAAGTACCATGTTTATCCCGAGGGGTACATGGTGCGTATGTCGCCCGAGTCGTTCCGCGAGCAGATCCGCGTCAGCAAGACTGCACTGAAAAAGGGCATAAGCTTCAAAAACGTCGGAATGAACTACATTTCCGAATATAAAAAGGACGCCAATGTTCTCAATGCCACCGTCATTTTCATCACCGACCCAGGCTTTGACTATGACGCGCTTAAGAATATGGCAAAGAAATCCGCCGACATTACCGGCACGCTCACGCATATTCTTGAAGGTTTGCCCACCGATTGCTCCGTGTGCGCCCTCAAGGACGTGTGCGAGGAGGTCGAGGGCATGAAGGAGCTGCACTTCGGCGTCGGCTCCAAGGGCACAGACCACCACTGATATATGAAAAATCCCCGTCGTGAGACGGGGATTTTTCAGTCTGTCAGGTAATTTACACGTATGACCGGTCTATTGTCACGACTGCGTAGTGATTCTCCCATGTGGAGTGTATAAGATCGCGTATCTTTGCTGCCAGCTCATCATCCGTCATTTTAAAGTCAATGGGTGCGACGGCGTCGAAGATGAGGTTTGTGTGCGTCGTGCCGGGCACCATGCGGAAGTCATGCACGGTTATATCCGGCGATATGTGCGTTTGCAGCAGCTCCGTCACGGCGCGGCGGTGCCGCGATACCTCGGTATCGTCCGCCTCAATGGGATCCATATGTATCGTCGCCACACAGCCCAGCTCTTCTTTCAGCTCGCGCTCCGCGCGGTCAATCGCGTCGTGCAGCGCAAAGATGTTCCCGCTGCCGTCCACCTCCGCGTGCAGCGATACAACCAGCCGCCCCGGACCGTAGTCATGCACAATGAGATCGTGCAGCCCGAGCACCTCCGGGTGGGAGAGAACTATTTTGCGTATGCGCTCGACAAGCTCTGCATCCGGAGCCTTTCCCAGCAGGGGAGAGATGGTGTCACGCGCCGCGCCGAAGCCGGTCAGCAGAATAAACACGGCGACGACAAGCCCTGCCCAGCCGTCGATATTCACGTTGAAAATATAACTCACCGCCATCGACAGCAGCACCACCAGCGTTGATACTGAGTCCGACAGGGCGTCAGCTGCCGTCGCCTGCATCGCGGCGGAGTTTATCTTTTTGCCGACTGCGCGGTTGTATGCGCACATGTATACCTTGGCGAGGATGGAAACGAAAAGTATCGCCGCGGGCAGTAAGCCCGCCTGCACCGGCGTGGGGGTCATTATCTTCTCCAATGAGCTTTTGCCAAGCTCAAAGCCCATTACGACTATAAGCGCAGACAGCCCCAGACCCGCGAGGTATTCTGCACGCCCGTGACCGAACGGATGCTCCGGGTCGGGCTTTTTGCCGGCGATCGCAAAGCCCAGCAGCGTGATAACGGACGAACCCGCGTCAGAGAGATTGTTGAAGGCGTCCGCCATGATGGCAACGGAGCCGGAAATGCTGCCAGCGAAGTACTTCCCTGCGAAGAGCAGCACATTGATAAATACGCCGTACACGCTGCACAGTACGCCGTATGCGCGGCGCACCGCCGCATCGCGGACATTTTCCCTGTTGCGTATAAAAAGCCGTGCCAATAGTTTGAGCATAATGCAAAGCCTCCCTGCGGCAGCGCCGCGTCAAAAATCGAGCCGGGTCACGTCAAAATATTTTTCCGCAAAGTCTACGCGCTCCACGCGGAATTCCCGCCCGCGCAGATAGTTTAGCACGCCTGCGTCCGTCGGGAATGAGAACACAAGGCGGTAGGAATACAGTGCCTGCCCCTTTTCGCCGAAATCGCGGTTGAAGCTTTCACGCCCGTACTTCCCGTCGCCCAGAAGTGGGCAGCCCAAATGCGCCATCTGCGCGCGTATCTGGTGTGTGCGCCCTGTAAGCAGGCGGCACTCCACGAGCGACAGCCGCCCCTTTGAGCAGAGTGTGCGGTACTCCGTCACGGCGGTCTTAGCCCCCGGCTCGGGTCTGGTCTTCACGTAGACCTGATTTTTCGCCGCGTCCTTGAAAAGAAAATTCTCCAGCCTGCCCTCAGGCGGCTTCGGTCTGCCGGAAACGGCGCATAGATAGTATTTCTCAATCTCACGGTCACGGATCTTGTCGTTGAGAATACGCAGCGCTTCCGCGTTCTTCGCGGCAATGACGATGCCGCCCGTGTTGCGGTCAATGCGGTTGCACAGCGCCGGTGCAAAGGAATTCTCCTCACGCGGGCGCCATTCGCCCTTCTGTGCCATATAGGCTTGAATATTGGCGATAAGGGTGTTATAATCCCATACGCCCGCACTGTGGCACAGCACGCCCGGCTTTTTGTCGGCGAGGAGAATGTTTTCATCCTCATATACTATGTCAAGCTTCGGCGTTCCGACCTTGAGATATGAATTTTCCTCGCGCGGTTTCTCAAAGAATTCATCATTGATGTAAAGCTGCAATACATCGCCCACGGCGAGGCGCGTGTCGCGCTTTGCGCCCTTGCCGTTCAGCTTTATGCGCTTGAGACGTATATATTTTTGCAGCAGCGACTCCGGCAGCAGCGGCACAGCCTTGCCCACAAAGCGGTCAAGCCGCTGATTGGCGTCATTTTGCTTTACTGTTATCTCTTTCATGGCAGTCAAATCCAAATCAAGTGAAGTTTTCGCGTTATTCTGATTATACTATATAAAATTTATGTTGACAAGCCTTGTCAAACAAACTATAATATTAAGGCTGATGTCAGCGGATAAATGGCAAGAGGTGCAATATGCGGCTCAACCTGAGAGACATAATAGAGATACCCGGCGCTTCGCTCCCGTTCGAGTGTGAGCTTGGTACGGACGGTCTTGACTTCCCCTCGGTCGAGCGGTACACGGCGCTTCCCCATGCCGAGGGCAGAGTGACAAACGAAGCCGGCGTGCTCCATCTCACGGGCGCGCTCACGGCGGATATGCTCTGCATCTGCGACCGCTGCGGCAGCGAGTTTCCAAGCACCAAGGTCACGGAGCTGGACGCCACCATCGTGGAGGAGGACACCGGAGTAAATCCGGAGCTGTTCGTGATGGAAGGCGATGAGATCGATCTTGACGAGATCCTCTCCACGCTTTTCATCCTCGACATGGAGACGAAGTTCCTGTGCTCGCCGGACTGCAAGGGCTTATGCCCGACCTGCGGCAAGAATCTCAACCTTGGTCCCTGCACGTGCAGGAAATCACTTGATCCAAGATTTGCTGTGCTTGAGCAGCTTTTGGATAAAGAATAAAAAACAGTGCTGCTCATAAACAGCCGGTAATCAGGAGGTGTCAACATGGCAGTCCCTAAAGGAAAAGTATCACGTCAGAGACGTGACAAGAGGCGTTCTTCCGTCTGGAAGCTGGAAGCTCCCGCAATCGTCAAGTGCCCCAACTGCGGTGCATTCTGTATGCCCCATCGTGCTTGCAAGGCTTGTGGACAGTACAATGGCCGTCAGGTCATCAGCGTCGAGGAGAGCAAGTAAAAAAGCTTTAGGAGGAGAGGAAAAATGCCTTTCCTCCTTTTGCGTATGTGCAGCCATACGCTTCATATACGCAAAAGGAATACTGCAATATGGAAAATATCATAAAGTCGGTGGATGAGAGAAGCCCGCTGCACGCGCACGCGTGCCCCGGCGACCGTCTCGTCTCGATAAACGGCAACAGAATACTGGATGTGCTGGACTATAAATACTTCGCGTATGACCCGCGTCTCACCGTTGTGCTGGAGAGCCCGGACGGCGCGCGGCGCGAGGTGCATATACGCAAGCAGGAGGGCGGAGACCTCGGCGTGGATTTTGAGAGCTATCTGATGGATAATCCACGCTCGTGCGCGAATAACTGCGTGTTCTGTTTTATCGACCAGCTGCCGAAGGGCATGCGCAAGACGATGTATTTTAAGGATGATGACGCGCGCCTGAGCTTTCTTCTGGGCAACTACATCACGCTCACAAACCTTTCCCCGAGGGAGATCGAGCGCATAATCGCCCTGCACGTCAGCCCCATCAACGTTTCCGTACACACCACAAACCCCGAGCTTCGCTGCCGCATGCTTAAAAACAAGCGCGCGGGGGAGACTATCGATACCATGCGGCGCTTTGCGGCGGCAGGCATTGTCATGAACTGCCAGATAGTCTGCTGTCCGGGGCTGAACGACGGCGCGGAGCTTGAGCGCACCATGCGCGATCTGTCGGATATGTACCCCGGTGTGCACAGCGTGTCCATTGTGCCCGTGGGGCTGACCAAATTCCGCGATGGGCTTTACCCGCTCACGCCTTTCACGAAAGAGCATGCCGCCGAGACAATAGATCAGATCACCGCCTTTGGCAACGAGTGTGTGAAACGCTATGGAACGCGCATCTTCTTCTGCGGGGATGAGCTTTATATCAAGGCGGGTTACGATATTCCTGACGATGAGTTTTATGAGGAATACACCCAGCTTGAAAACGGCGTTGGCATGATACGGCTGATGCACACGGAGTTTCGCTCTGCGCTGTCTTTGTCGGATGAGCCGGACTATGTGCCTTTTTCCATCGCAACGGGCACGTCCGTTGCACCGTATTTTGAGCGCCTTGTCGCCATGGCAAAGCATCGTTACCCCGGACTTGAGGGTCATATCTACGCCATAGAGAACGACTTTTTCGGGCACAGCATAAACGTAACCGGGCTTATCACCGGCGGCGATCTTATCCGTCAGCTCAAGGGCAAGGATCTGGGTGCGCGGCTGCTTATCTCGCAGAATATGCTGCGCCGCCAGGAGATGGATTTTCTGGATGACGTCACGCTTGAGCAGGCGATGGACGCTCTCGGCGTGCCAATCTATCCCATCGAGCAGGACGGCTTCGGGCTGTGGGACGCGATGAGCGGCATTCTCCCGGAGGTAAAGCTGCCCGACCGCGGCGGCGAGCAGACGGAATACTATAAATACAATCAGAACTGACAACAACGATAAGGAGGGAAACATATTGGCAAAACCTCTTGTAGCCATAGTTGGACGCCCGAACGTGGGCAAATCCATGCTCTTCAACAGGCTCGTCGGACAGCGGCTGAGCATTGTTGAGGACACCCCCGGCGTCACGCGCGACCGGCTGTATGCCGAGGCGGAGTGGTGCGGGCGCAAATTCAACATTGTCGATACCGGCGGCATTGAGCCGACGACCGACAGCGAGATATTGCTTTTCATGCGCGAGCAGGCGCAGATCGCCATAAACGCGGCAGATGTTATCATTCTCGTGACGGATATACGCACCGGCGTTACCGCAGCGGACAAGGACGTGGCGAATATGCTGCTGCGCTCGAAAAAGCCCGTTGTGCTCGCTGTGAACAAGGCGGACTCCACCGGCGCGACCGACCCTGCCATATATGAATTCTACGCCCTTGGTCTCGGCGATCCGATCGCCGTCTCCGCCGTGCACGGGCACGGCACCGGCGATCTCCTGGACGCCTGTGTTGCGCACTTTCCGCCGCAGGACGGGGAGGATGAGGAGGACGACAGCATCAAGGTCGCCGTCATCGGCAAGCCGAACGTGGGCAAATCCTCGCTTGTAAACCGTGTGCTCGGCGAAAAGCGCGTCATTGTCAGCGACGTTGCCGGCACTACGCGCGACGCTGTGGACACCGCGCTTGAAAATAAATACGGCAAATATGTTTTCATTGACACCGCCGGCATCCGCCGCAAGTCCCGCGTGGACGAGCGTGTGGAGAGGTTTTCGGTCATGCGCGCCCAGCTTGCCATTGAACGGGCAGACGTCTGCCTCATCATGATCGACGCGCGCGACGGCGTGACCGAGCAGGACACGAAGATAGCAGGGCTTGCGCATGAGGCAGGAAAGGCCAGCATCATCGTCGTCAACAAATGGGATCTTGTCGATAAAGAGACGGGCACGATGGAGAAAATGCGCAAGGACATCATGCGCGATCTCAGCTTCATGAGCTACGCCCCCATCATCTTCATCTCCGCCCTGACCGGGCAGCGTATTGACAGAATATTCGAGCTTATCAACTTCGTCAACGACCAGAGTAATATGCGCATAACCACTGGCATGCTCAACAACGTCCTTGCCGACGCGCAGGCGCGCGTCCAGCCGCCAACGGACAAGGGACGCAGACTGAAAATATACTATATGACCCAAACCGGCATCAAGCCGCCCTGCTTTGTCATTTTCTGCAACTCAAGAGAGCTGTTCCACTTCTCGTATCAGCGTTACATCGAAAACCAGATACGCGCCGTGTTCGGGCTTGAAGGGACGCCCATACGCATCGTTATTCGGCAGAAAGGCGACAAAGAATGATTCTTTACTGGTTTTTGCTGCTGCTTATTGCTGTTGTGGCATATGGCATCGGCAGCATGAGCACGATGGTTATCGCCTCAAACTATGTTTTCCGCACGAGCCTTCGCGCCCTTGGGCGCGGCAACGTGTGGCTGTCAAACTTCCGGCGTATATACGGCATGTGGGGCTGGGTGCGGCTGCTGCTGGTGGAGCTTATAAAGGACTCGCTGCCGATACTCTTCGGCTCGCTGCTGCTGGGCTTCAAGGGGCATGCGGACGTGGGTCGTGCGTTTGCCGGCATGTGCGTTGTTCTTGGGCGGCTCTATCCGCTTTTCTATGATTTCAAGGGCAGCCACGCAACTATCTGCCTTGCGGTGCTTGGGCTGTGGGTCGCGCCGTCCGTCGGCATCGCCACGGCGGTGACAGCCCTTGGTGCAGTGCTCATCACGAAATATGTATCCCTCGGCACGCTTATTGCCGCACTCATTTATGTTGCGGTGACGGTGCTCATGGTTGATAACGACCTCTGCACCAAAATTATGCTGATTGCGGCGGGGCTTGTTTTCTTCAGGCATATCCCGGCTATCGCGCGTCTGGCGGGCGGACGTGAGGAAAAACTGAGCTTTAAAGAGGACATTACCTATAAGCTCGACGAGAAATTCTGAAAATATGGCTTATAATATTCACCGGCGACATTTTGCCGGTGAATTGTACCATTGACAATTTTAAGCACATAATTTATTTTATATAGGGCAGCACCGCATAATGCGGCAAGAACAACTTTTCCGTAAGATGCCGCAGACATATTGCGGGCGCTGCCATAGGAGAATGACACGATGGGTTTTGCTGAACTGTTCCTGATCGCCGTTGGGCTGAGCATGGATGCGTTTGCCGTGTCCGTGTGCAAGGGACTGAGCGTGCAGAAGCTTGAGAAGAAGCATATGGCGCTCGTCGGGCTCTACTTCGGCGGCTTCCAGTTTCTTATGCCGGTGCTGGGCTATCTGCTTGGCGCACGGTTTGAAAGCGTAATCACGAGCATTGATCACTGGATCGCGTTTGCGCTGCTGCTTGTTATTGGCGGCAACATGATCAGGGAATCGTTCGGCGAGGCGGAAAAGCTCAACGACGACTTCGGCTTCAAAACTATGCTGATGCTCGCCGTAGCGACAAGCATCGACGCGCTTGCAGTGGGCATCACGTTTGCTTTTCTGCAGGTGCGCATTGTTCCTGCCGCACTGCTTATCGGCGTGACGACATTCTGCCTGTCCTCACTCGGCATATACATCGGCAACCGCTTCGGCGCACGCTACAAATCCCGTGCGGAGCTTGCAGGGGGCGTCATCCTCATACTCATTGGCGCCAAGATACTCCTGGAGCATCTTGGCGTTATCAACTTCTGATACAACCGGTACATAGGTGAGGCGTTTGGAAACAAAGGCAAAAAAGAAAATACTCGCCGCCGTTCTTGCGCTGCTGGCGGCTCTGCTTCTGGCAGCGGGGGCGTATGCCGCGTGGCGCGCGGTAAGCTTTGCTCATGAGGTGCGCGCGCTCATGGAGAGCGCAGGGCTTGGGAGCACTGCCGCCGACGTGCGGGAGCGGATTCACGTTCTGTCGCTGCGCCGCGCGCTCACGCGGGAGCAGACCGTTCATGACACGCGCCTCGCGGCGCTTCATGAGCGCACGGAGGAGTTCACCTCATCGCTTTTGATCCTCGTCAACCCCTGGAATGAAGTGCCGGACGGTTATTCCGTCCAGCTTGATACCGTGGAGGGCTATCTTGTTGACCGGCGCTGTGCAAGGGCGCTGACGGAGATGCTTGCCGATTGCCGTGCGGCGGGGTACAAGCCGATCATCTGCTCGGCATACCGCACGCAGGAGTATCAGGAAATGCTTTACCGCAACAAAATCCTCCGCCTTCTTGCGGAGGGTGTGCCGAATGCGGACGCTCCCGCCATCGCGGCGCAGTCCGTTGCCCTGCCCGGCACGAGCGAGCACCAGCTCGGTCTCGCGCTCGACATCATCAGCGAGACGTACACTAATCTCGACCAGTGGCAGGAGCGCACCGAGGTGCAGCAGTGGCTTATGGCAAACTGCTGGCGCTATGGCTTCATCCTGCGCTATCCAAACGGATCGAGCGAAACCACCGGAATCATCTACGAACCGTGGCACTACCGCTATGTCGGCGCAGAGACGGCAAAAGCAGTGACAGATTCAGGTCTGGTGTTTGAGGACTATCTCAAAACACTTGAAAGTGAATAATGCCACAGCAGCCCCCGCCGGATTCATCCAGCGGTGGCTGCCGTACTTTTCAGAGCTTCATTGAGAAAAGAACTGAGAGTAGAAGTCATAGCCGATTATGCGCTCCACGCCGTAGTAGCGTGCGAGGTAATCGTTGACCCAATCGATGGTTGATGGGAAGATCATATCGTGCGCAACACTGTACTTTGTCGCGCCGTAAAGCATGGGCAGCGTGACTTCGGCTTCACCGTTGACGCGCGCTTCAACGAGCGTGCTCTCATTTGCTTTGAACTGTGCATAGGTGGAGACAATATCGGCAGAACCGAGAACGGCGCAATATATGCACACAGCGCCCAGCAGCGCTGCGGCACAGCGCATCGCAAGCCGGTATCCGCCGCGAGCAAGCTCGGCGAGCAGCAGCCCGTCTGCAAGCATAATAAAGACGGCGGCGGGGGCGGCGCAGCGCTCGGGATATATCCTGGCAAGAAGCATCACACCGTTTGCACATAGAAAGCCGAGGAAAAACACGCTTGCAGGAATAAGCAGATTTTTGTCTGTATGCCGGGCACAGCATAGAACAAAGCTGACAATAAACACGGCAATGAGCAGTGCAAAAAAGCGGAAATACTGCATCATATTCACAAAGCTGCCGAAAACATTGACAAGGCTGGAGGCAGCGCTTTTCACACCTATTTCAGCCGGACGGGTTGCCATAAATAAAAGCCCGGCAAAGGAGAAGAAAGCGGCGGCGATGTATTCCCATGTGACACGGCGCTTGGCGTAAAAGCGCGTCAGAAGCATGAAGACAACGACAAGGAGAAACGATGCAGAGGACATCGTTTCCTGAAATGCTCCGCAAATAAAGGCGAACACGATGAATGCGAGCTTACCGGGAAGCCCGGCGAGATGCTCTCCGCTGCAATATAGCCGAAAATACGGGAAAATGAACAGCAGATTGAAAACTATCGCCCATAGATAGTTTATAGAGCCGTCCAGCCACAGGCATACCTCGCCAAAAGCGGGCATAAACACGAAGACGGCGCAGAATGTCAGAAGAATGGGCAGCGCCCCTGAGGCAGCCTTGCTGCCAAAAGCATAGCGTTCCATGAGCAGGATAAGCAGCATGAACATTCCGGCATTTATAAAGTTGAACACCGGCTTTGGCAGCAGTTCAAAAAGCTGCACAAGACTGTGCGCGGCAAGGCGACCGTTGAGAAGCCGGGCATGCGCCGCCATGGACGGTATAATATCGGCAATGTGAGTCAGCGGCTCGGAGTTGTCAAACCGGAAATGATACACAAAGTCGTCCGCCTGATATGGCGTGAAACAGTTGAGTATAAAAAGAAAAGCGAATATGAGCGCCGATACAATGACGACGGCTTTGCGTGAAGATAAAAGCTTCATATGCTGCTGTCTGCCTCCTCAGTTTCCGAACACCCAGAGATGCGTTACACCGAACGCCTCGCGGATGAAAAAATTCAGCGCCAGCAGGGGATTGCCCGGGGCGCAGGAGTAGCCTGCCGCTTCAACGCCAAGACGCTTTGCCATGGACTTGGCGCGGAAAAGATGATAGGAGCTTGAAATAATGGTGACGTTGCCGTCCGGCTCGCCGCCGAGAGAACGGATAATGTCAAACGAGTATTCAAGATTTTCCATGGTGGACTCTGCTTTGTCCTCCATATAGATGCGCGCAGGGTCGATGCCCGCTTCAACGAGCCAGTCGCGCATGCACTGCGCCTCAGTCACATCTTCGCCGTCGCCCTGCCCGCCGGAGACAACGGCAATGCATTCAGGGTCATCCGTCATCAGCTGCCTTGCCCCGCACAGGCGGTAGTAGAGAGAGGGGGTGGGCTGCCGCCCCTTGACCTGCGCGCCGAGCACGACTATATACTGCCGCTGCGCGTCCGTGTCCGTGCGGGCGGAGAGAATTATGGGTATCTCCACGGCGCAGAAGTAGAAAAGACCGATGCTTACCAGCACCGCCGCCGCGCGCCAGAGCGCGGCAGGCGCAAAGCGGTGCAGGACAATCAGTGCCGCAATGAACGCGAGCGTGTGCGCAATGTATGAATACCCCTGAAGCGCAAAGCGGAAGACCGCCGCCGCGGCAAGAAGACACACGGTGACCAACATCCATGTTTCAAAATGAACCCTGTTCATGAATTCAACTCCTCCCATTTTTCATAGAGGGATAAAAGCTCGTTGTCCAGCGCTTTTTTCTGTGCGTCCAGCTCCATGAGCTTTTGGTAATCCGTTGCGTGCTCTTCGCAGAGCCTGTCTATCTCCGCCGCGCTGGATTCAAGCCTGGCGATCTCACGCTCTAGCTTGGCGATTGCCCTGTCGCGGTTTGGAGAGGCGGGCTTTTTCGCCTGCTCGGTTTTGACGGCGCTCTTTTTGACATTGTTCCGCCCGTTCTGCTCGAAAACCGCCTGGCGCTCACGCCACCGGCAGTAATCGCCATACCCGCCGCGAAAGTCTGTGATCCTCCCATCGGCGAGCGCCCATATGCGCGTGGCGAATTTTTCGATAAAATACCTGTCGTGCGATACAAACAGCAGCGTCTGCTCATAATCTGACAGCGCGTCCTCCATCCATTCGCGGCTGGCGATATCCAGATGGTTGGTCGGCTCGTCGAGGATGAGAAAGTTGACGTCCCCGCCCATGAGCATGCATAGCTTCAACCGGCTTTTCTCGCCGCCGGAAAGCGTTCCCACCGGAGTGAATACGCTCTCTCCGCGAAAGCCGAACGCAGCGAGGCGGTCGCGCGCCTCCTGCGGCTGACAGCGGCAGTCGTAGAGCATTGTGTCCAGCGCGGTGCGGTTTTCGTCGGAAAAGGTCACGATCTGCGGCAAATACGCCGTGCGCACCGCAGGTCCGAGCGAGAGATACCCCGTGTCGGGCTTTTCCTCGCCCATGATCAGCTTGACGAGCGTGGATTTGCCTGTGCCGTTGTCGCCGATGAGCGCGATGCGCTCTCCGCCCTCAACAAGGAGATCGACCCCGGAGAAAAGCGTCCTCTCGCCGAAGCGCTTTGACACGTTGTCCGCAACAAGCACCTCGTCCCCCGAAAACTCGCGTTCCCTGAATTTTACGCTCAGCTTTTTACGCTCCGTGGGCTTCTCGCTCTGAGAAAGCTTTTCAATGCGCTTTTCCATTGAGAACGCGCGCTTATGCAGCTTGTCCGCGCCCATGAACGCCCACAAGTGCATTTGCTCCGCCGCGCGGGTGAGCTGCTCTATCTTCGCCTGATCTTTTTCGTATTTTTTCAGCTTCTCGTCAAAACGGCGCTGCCGTTCCTCAACATAGAAGCTGTAGTTTCCGCTGTAAAACTCCGCCTTGCCGTCGGATATTTCTATGCAGCGCTGCACAACGCGGTCAAGAAACCATCGGTCGTGGCTTATTGCGAGCACCGTGCCGTGAAAATGCAGCAGATAATCCTCCAGCCACTCTGTAGCGTGCAGGTCGAGATGGTTGGTCGGCTCATCGAGCAGCAGTATGTCCGTGTCCTCAAGAATGAGCCGCGCGAGATTTACGCGCGTCTTCTCCCCGCCGGAGAGCGACGCAAACGGCTGCTCGCGCATTGCGCGCGGAATGTCCAGCCCGTTTGCCACGCGATTGCGGTCAACGTCCATGTCGTATCCGCCCAGACGGCGGAAATCCTCGCTCAGACGGTCGTACTCCGCCAGCAGCGCGGCGGAGCTGTCATGCTCCATCGCGCGCGTCAGCTCGTCGATGCGGCGGGAGATGGCGTAAAGCCGCCGGTGCGCGTCGCGCAGCACATCCTCCACCGTCCACCCGTCCGGGTAGACCGGTATCTGCGATATAAGCCCCAGGCGCTTTCCGGGCGCGATCATCACCTCACCCTCGTCATAGTCCAGTTCGCCCGTGAGTATGCGGAAAAGCGTCGTCTTGCCGCAGCCGTTGTGCCCCAGTATGCCGACGCGCTCCCCGGAATTGACCGAAAAGCTCAGCCCGTCCAATATGTTTTTGCCTATCTCGAAGGATTTGACCAGCGAGCTGACGGAAATATCTATCATAGTGAATTATTGCTCCTTGAAATAATCCTGTAAAAACTGATTTGTAACCGTGCCCGCCATCGCAAGCCCGCCGCCGCCGCGCTCCACCATCGTCACGAACGCATACGGATGCTCCTCATCGTCGAGAAAGCCCACAAACCAGGCGTTCGACGTGCCGTCGCCGACCTCTGCCGTGCCTGTCTTGGCGCAGATGCTTAGCCCGGGAAAGTTATGTTCCGCATCGTAGGCGGTGACGGCGTTGTAGCTCATCATCTGCCGAAGGCGCGATGCGGTCGCACCGTCCATATACCGCTCGGAAACGGGCTGAGTACCGTCGTTTATGAGCTTTGGCTCAATGAGCACGCCGCCGTTTGCCACGGCGCACACGAAGCGCAGCATCGAATATGGGCACACAAGATCTGTTGACTGCCCGATACCCGACCAGCCGATCTCCGGGTCGCCCACAAACTCTGTGGGATAGCTGCCCGCGGCTGTCGTTATACCGTCAAGGCTCTGCCGGTCAAGAAAACCGTATGTGCGCACGTAGTCTACCATCGTGTCCTGACCCAGCCGCACGGCGAGAGAAGCGAATGTGCAGTTGCAGGAATTTGCGAGCGCCTGTTCAAAATTCTGCTGCCCGTGCGGAGTTTTGCACGTCACGGGTACGCCCGCGATCTCTATCCGCCCCTCGCAGTAGAAGCTCTCGTCAAATAGACCGGGGATGTTCTCTATCGCGGCGGCGGAGGTCACAAGCTTGAAAACCGACCCCGGCGTGAACGCCGCCGAGAGGCAGCGGTTGATGTATGCGCCCTCTGCCGGCTCAACGTCTGGTTCAAGCGGGTCTACCGACGGCGTGGACACCATGCCGAGAAGCTCGCCTGTGCGGTAGTTGCAGACAAGCACTGCGGCATTGTATGTTTCGCGCGGCGTGGTGATCTCGCTGCCGTCCTCGGCATATACCGGTTCTGCGTCCTCGTCCGCCGGCTTATAGAGACGGCACAGGCGGGCGTAGATGCATTTGTTGAGTTCCGCGTCGATATTGAGAACCATGACGCTGTGGTGCGCCTGCGTCGTGCCGTTTATGAGATCAAACCCCTGCATATCGTTCCAGAAGTTCGACAGCACGCCTGTGCCGGTGCGCCCCCAGTAGTCGCCGGTGACGTGGTAATTTGCCTCGCGCGTCCATTCGTCCGCAGCGAACAGATTTTCATATCCGCTGAAATACGCCAGCGAAGTGCCGCGCCGGTCGTATATCTGTCCTGTTGAGCCGGAGTTTGCGCGCGAGAAATACAGCGCCCAGTCCCGCCCGTGGTCGATATAGCGCAGCACATATACCACCATTCCGCATATTACGAGCGCCGCGATCAGCAGCACGGAGATCGCCCGGTTGGTGATTTTTCTCATTCGTCGTCCTCCCAGTCGTCCTCATCGTCCTCTTCCACGTCGGCGATGCGCTTGACGGCGTTGACCGCAAAGCTTGCGCTGCGCCGGTTGTCGGCGCTCTTGACGTATGCCATCATCATCCAGCATGCCAGCAGCGACGAGCCGCCTCGCGACACGAACGGGAACGTCACCCCGGTAAACGGCAGAATGTCCAGCGAACCGAACACGTTCAGCGCCAGCTGCACCAGCAGCATGCTCATCGCCGCGCACGCCGCGATGGAATAGTACGCCGAACGCGCCTGCCGCGCCGAGCGCACCGCGAAGAATGCCAGCGTCAGCACCGCCAGCACCATGCATATCCCGATGATCAGCCCCAGCTCCTCGCACACCATGGCAAACACCATGTCCGTGTTCGCCGCGAAGATATTTTCCAGCCATCCGCAGCCAGCGCCCTTGCCGAACAGCCCACCGGAGGCTGCGGCGGACATGGCGCGCGTCTGCTGGTAGCCCTTGTCGTAAATGTCCTCCCACACGTGCCCCCATGCGGCAAAGCGCTGGGCGATATAGGGCTTGACGGACACCGCCAGAAACCCCGCGAGCCCTGCGCCGGACACGGCCAGCAGCACCGTGGCGACAGAGCCCGAGCGCATGAACGAGATGACAAGAAAGCTTGCAAAGAATATGAGCGCCGTGCCGAAGTCGCCGATAAGCGCAAGCGCCACGACGCACACGGCGGAAAAGACGATGAAAGAGTACAGGTTTCGTGTTCGGTAGAGCCTGTCGAGCGTGGACGCGCCCACATAGATGTACAGCGCCTTCACAAACTCCGACGGCTGGAACGAATACCCGCCGAATTCAAGCCAGTTGCGCGCGCCGAACACAGCGTCGCTCGTCACAACGTTCAGCCCCAGCAGCGCCAGCGCGAGCACCGCAATGGGGATGCGCGCAAACGATGTCCGCCGGAGATTTCTCAGCCACCACCCGTCTATGAGAAACAGCACAACGCCGGCCGCCGTCAGGATGAGCTGCTTGTACATATCCTCCGGCGTGGACGACGCCGCCACAGACATACCCAGCGAGCTGAGGTAGAACGCAAGCGTCTCCACCTCAAAGCCGCTGCGCCCTATAAAGCGCATCGCGTAGTAGCACAGCCACTGTATGCACATAAGCCCTGCGAACGCCAGCGCGATATTGCGCACATATTCCGGCTCTGCGGAGAAAAGATGCTCCGTCAGCAAAAGCGCCTGGAAGAGCGTCAGCTCCATGAGCGTCACGGCGGGGGAGACGGACTGCCCCGCGCGGGTGCGGTGCTGCTCCAGCGTTTCGCGCTGCTCGGTGGTTATCGGCAGAAAGCGCATCACCGTTCCCGCAAGATTCAGAACATCGCCGGAGCGCAGCTCCACGCCGTTTGCGCCGACCTTCACGCCGTTGACCCATACCCCGCCCTTGGAGAAAATGTCGTACAGCCGCCACGTGCCCCTGTCCGAGCGCGTCAGCACTGCGTGCACGCGCCCAATGCCGGGCATATCCACGCGGATGTCGGAAAAGCGGGAACGCCCGATGAGGTTTTCCCAATGGTAAATGGGCAGATTCTCGCGCCCGCGCCGGATGTAGCCCCACAGCTCCGGCTCGTAGCGGACGCTCAGCATCGAGCGTATGCACCGCACAAGTATCGCAAGGGACAGGATAATTATGCCGTATTTCGCTGTCGTGACAGCATATTCACCCAGCAGCGCCAAGCCCGTTGCCCCCATTCCACCACACAATTTTACATTATATAATTATAACACAAACCATACCCGGTTGACAACTGCGGCGCGTTAATCTACAATAAACAGCATGAAAAAGCCTGAAGAAAAACGCAATATCCGCTCGGCGGACAAAAAAACACTCATATGGGCGCTTGTGCTGGCGGCGGTGTGCGCCGTGTGCGCGGCGGCGTACCTGCTCGCGTCCAAACTCGGCAGCGGAACGACGGCGGTCGTGCGCGTGGACGGGGAAGTGCTTTACCGCATTGATCTTTCCGCAGTCACGCAGGAATATGACCTGAACATCGACACAAAGTACGGGCACAACACGCTGCACGTCGCGCCGGGGAGCATCGCTGTCACGGCGGCGGACTGCCCGGACGGGGTGTGCGTGGCGCAGGGCGCGCTCACGCACGGAGGAGTGCCGATAATCTGCATGCCGCACCATCTGAGCGTGCGCATAGAGGGGAGCGGGATAGATGCCTAAGACGAAAAAGCTTGCGTTCATGGCGGTGCTGACCGCCATTGCGCTCACCATATTCATGATCGAAGCGCAGCTTCCCTCGCCCGTGCCCATCCCCGGCGTGAAGCTGGGGCTTGCAAACATCATCACGCTCACCGCGATGCTCATTCTCGGCAGGAAGGAGGCGGGCGCGGTGCTCGCCGCGCGCATCATCATGGGCGCAATGTTTGCCGGCAGCCCCTCCGCGATACTTTACAGCGGCGCGGGCGGTCTGCTCGCATATGCGGTGATGTGCCTTATGGTCGGTCATGTGCCGGAAAAGCGGCTGTGGGCGGTGTCGGCGGTGTCGGCAGTGGCGCACAATATGGGGCAGCTGCTCGCCTGCGTGCTCGTTGTGAAAACGCCGGGCGTGTTTGTGTACGCCCCGGCGCTCATCGTCTCCGGCATCATCACGGGCGCGTTCACGGGCTTCGGCGCAATGTATCTTGTCCGCGCCGTGCGCAAGCTGAAGCTGTAGGGCAGCACTATTAAAATAATGAGATTTGACTATTTTGATATTTAGGGTATAATACTATATATATTTAGAATACTGTTGGAAAGGCAGAAAAACAGCAATGAGTGAATGCACACATGACTGCTCCACCTGCGGCGAGGCGTGCGCCAGCCGCGAGCAGGAGAGCTTTAAAAAAGAGCTGCACAAGGGTGCAAGCGTGAAGAAGGTCATCGCCGTCGTCAGCGGCAAAGGCGGCGTCGGCAAGTCTCTTGTCACAAGCCTTCTCGCCTCTGAGATGCAGCGCCGCGGGCACAATGCCGCCATTCTTGACGCGGACATTACCGGGCCGTCGATTCCCAAGTCCTTTGGCATCACGCAGCACTGCCTCGGCACGGATGAATACCTCATCCCCGTCACAACGCACACCGGGCTTCAGATAATGTCCATCAACCTCATCCTCCAGGATGAGCGCGAGCCGGTCGTGTGGCGCGGTCCGGTCATAGCCGGCGCTGTGACGCAGTTCTGGACGGATGTGATGTGGCAGGATGTGGACTATATGTTTGTCGATATGCCTCCCGGAACGGGCGACGTGCCCCTCACGGTGTTCCAGTCGCTGCCGGTTGACGGCATCGTCATTGTCACCACGCCGCAGGATCTTGTCGGCATGATCGTCGCCAAGGCGGTAAAGATGGCGGAAATGATGAACATTCCCGTCCTCGGCATTGTTGAGAATATGTCCTACTTCAAGTGCCCCGGCTGCGGCAGGGAATACGCGATCTTCGGCGAGAGCAGGGTCGCCGAAGCGGCAAAGGAATTCGGCATTGCACATTATGCGCGCCTGCCCATCGACCCGGCGATCGCCGCCATGGTCGATGCCGGCGAGGTCGAGCATGTCAGCGGCGAGCATATTGCTCCTATTGCCGATGTGATCGAAAAAGGAGAGACGAAATGATAGTTGCGGTCGCCTACGACAACGGACAGATCGGCGAGCATTTCGGGCACGCCCGGATGTTCGCGCTCTATGACTATAAGGACACGGACGTCAGCTCCTGCACAAAGCGCCTTATCGACAGCTCCGACCGCCATGGTCATCTTGCCATGGCGGAGCTTATGCGCGATAACGGCGTTGATGCGGTGCTCTCGCAGAACATGGGCGAGGAGGCGGTGCGCCAGCTTCTCAGCTTCGGCATCGTCCCTGTCTACGGCTTCTGCGGCGATGCGGACACGGCGGCGGATCTTCTCATCACCGGTCAGCTTCCCATCGGCGGCGCTGAGGGCTGCGGCGGCGGCTGCGGCGGCTGCTCCGGCTGCGGTCACGACGAGGGCGAGGACTGCTCCTGCGGCGGCGGCTGCCACGGCTGCGGCTGAATAGAGACTGCAAATGCATAAAAAATCCACGGGTATTGCGCCCGTGGATTTTTTTGCGCTGTCTGCGCTCAGCTCAGCACGCTGCCGTCGGCAAGCGTGATGCTGTAACCGTTGAAGTCTATAAGTCCGTTGTTTTCAAGTGTGCTCACCGTGCAGTCGCCGGTCAGCTTCCACGTGCACCCCTTGCCGATCACAACGCTGACGCTGCTGTCGTCTGCGCTGCCTTTGTCATTCTTGAGGATGCTTACGGAGCCTGTGAAGGTGCTGCCGTTTTTCAGCGTGAGGGAGAGGGAGGATATGCTGTCTACAAGAATGCTGCCGCTGAGCGTCTGATCGTCTGCGGTGACCTCCGCCTGTGCGCCGTTCTCGCCCGCTTTGCCCCAGCCGCGCTCGCCGGAATTGCCGCTCACTCGCATGAGGTAGCCGCTCTCGTCGTTGTTGACGATGCTGACATCCGACAGCGTTACAACGGCGTGGGTGTTTGTGATATAGAACATATCGCCGCTCTCGCCGGTGAGCGTGCCGCCCTTGATGCTCAGCGACGATGTGCCGATGTCTGCGTCTCCCGACATTGACTGATATATCATCACGTTGTGCACGTTCTCATCGGAGCTTGATCCCCCGGTTTTGCTCATGCTGCCGGAAACTTTGCAGTCGGTGAGCGCGATGGAATTCCTGCCCTCAATGACCAGCGCTTCCGACCCCGTGGCAGTGAGCGCCGCGCCCTCTGCGGATATGTCCGCGGTGGAGTACACGGCGGGGGAGTTCGGTCCGGAGGTGGTGTACGTGCCGCCGGTCACTTTGACAGTGCCGCCGCCCCGGTCGGAGCGTATCGCAGCGGAGGAGCTGCCCGCAGTAGACACTGTGAGGTTGTCTGCCGTGGTCGTGCCGCCGCCGGTCGTCTGTATGCCGCCGGAATTATCGCCGTTTGTGGTGATGGTGGAGTCGGAAATGGTAACGGTCGTGCCGCTGCCATAGCAGAAAACACCGTTGCCGTTCTGCACGTCGGAGCTTATCTTTGCCCCGGTGATCTCCGCCTGCGCGCCGTTGGTGGCGAGCACGGCGGCGTTCATGCCGTAAAAGTCGCCGCTTTCGATGCTGGAGCTTGCGCCGGAAGCCTTGTCCACCGTGACGCCGTTGAGCGTGACCTTCGCGCCGTCAATGCGCAGGGCGTTCTCATCGCCGCCTGTGGAGGTATAGGTCTTGCCGGAATACGTGCCGTCGGTGCTGACGGTGTTTGCGCTCGTGCCCTGCGTGACCTCGCCGCTGCCGCCGGAGCCGCCCGGCTTGCCGGGCGCACCGCTCTTCATTTCAGGTGGCTGCTGCCCGGCGGGCATTTCCGGCGGCTCTTCGCCGTCCGGCTTTTCGGGCGGTTTGCCGCCGCGTGCTTCACCGTCGGGCTTATCGGGCGAGACGCTGGCGCCGCTGTCGGGCGCGTCTGCCGTCTCAGCGGATGCCATTGAACAGGCGCTGCACAGCAAAAGCACCGCCAGCGCCAGCATCAGTGAGAGTATGCGTTTTGATTTCATATATATCATCCTTTCGACCGGACGCGGGGAAACGTTTCTTTTTGTTTACATGCATATGATACCCCCCAATGCTTAACTCAGCCTAAATAAAAAATGAAAAAACTGTGAATTAGGGCATGAAAATATCCCGGAGACGGCATGACCGTCTCCGGAATGAAGTGTAGAGTGGTTTTTTATTCCTCAATGTGCTCCATGCCCTGACTGACGATGGTGCGCACATGATCGTCCGCAAGGGAGTAGAACACGCTGCGCCCCTCACGGCGGTTTTTGATGAGCTTGTTTTGCTTTAGTATCTTCAACTGGTGCGACACGGCGGACACGGTCATGTTCAGCGCCGCGGCAAGGTCGCACACGCACACCTCCGCCTCGAACAGCACAAAGAGTATGCGTATGCGCGTCGAGTCGCCGAACACCTTGAAAAGCTCTGCAAGATCGTAAAGCTCCTCCTCGGGGGGCAGCGTATCCCGCACGGTCTTCAAAAGCTCCTCGTGAACCTCGCTCGTCTCGCAGAAGTCGAGCTCTCTTTCGTTTGTCATGGCTGCGCCACCGCCTTTCTCACAGATTCTTCACGTTCAGCGCCCGCACGGCGTTGAGCACCGCGATCACCATCACGCCCACGTCGGCGAAGATCGCGGCCCACATGTTCGCAATGCCGACTGCGCCCAGCGCCAGACAGATGAATTTCACCCCGATGGCAAAGTAGATGTTCTCGTACACGATGCGCAGGCACTTGCGCGAGATGCGTATCGCCTTTGCGATCTTGAGCGGGCTGTCGTCCATCAGCACAACGTCGGACGCCTCTATCGCCGCGTCCGAGCCGAGCGCCCCCATCGCAATGCCGATGTCCGCGCGCGAGAGCACCGGCGCGTCGTTTATTCCGTCGCCCACAAAGGCAAGCATTTCATCCTTGCCCTTCGCGGCGAGCAGCTCCTCCACGCGCTTGACCTTGTCCTCGGGCAGAAGCTGGCTGTACACTTTGTCTATGCCAAGCTCCCTTGCGACGCTCTGCGCCACCCTGTCGCTGTCGCCGGTGAGCATCACCGTCTCCTTCACGCCGATGCGCCGCAGCGCGCTGATCGCTTCCTTTGCGTCGGGCTTCACAACGTCGCAGATGAGGATATGCCCGCAGTATTTGCCGTCTATCGCCACATGCACGACAGTGCCCACGCTGCGGCACTCCAGATATTCAATGCCGAGCTGCTCCATCAGCCGGTGGTTGCCCGCCGCGACGGTGTGCCCATCGACAATGGCGGTCACGCCGTGCCCGCTGATTTCCTGCACGTCGCTCACGCGCGTCTTGTCGAGCGGCTCTTTCACCGCCCTGCGCAGGCTCTGGCTGATGGGGTGGGTGGAATAGCTCTCGGCAAGCGCGGCGTATTCCAGCAGCTTTTCCTCTTCAATGGCGCTGTGGTGTATGCCGGCGACCTCGAAAACGCCCTGCGTCATCGTGCCGGTCTTGTCAAAAACGACGTATTTGACCTTCGAGAGCGTCTCCATATAGTTTGAACCCTTCACCAGCACTCCTGCGCTGCTCGCACCGCCGATGCCTGCAAAAAAGCTGAGCGGTATGCTTATCACAAGCGCGCATGGGCAGGAGATTACAAGGAAGGTCAGTGCGCGGTATAACCACGTGCTGAAATCCGCCGCGCCGCCCGCAATGAGGTTGACCGCCGGCGGAATGATTGCCAGCGCCAGCGCGCCGCCGCACACCGCAGGGGTGTAGACGCGCGCGAATTTAGAGATGAAAGCCTCGCTCTTTGACTTGCGCGAGCTTGCGTTTTCCACAAGCTCCAGTATCTTTGACGCAGTTGATTCGCCGAACTGCTTCGTCGTTCTTATCTTCAAAAGCCCGCTGTCGTTGATGCAGCCGCTTATTACCTCGTCCCCGACGGAGACGCTGCGCGGCAGGCTCTCGCCCGTCAGCGCCGCAGTGTTCAGCACGCTTGTGCCCTCCACGATCACGCCGTCGATGGGTATCTTCTCGCCCGGCTGCACGACTATGACCGTGCCGATGGCTATCTCATCCGGGTCACGGCGCACAAGCTGCCCGCTCTCGTCCTCAATGTTGGCATAGTCGGGGCGGATGTCCATGAGCTGGGCGATGCTGCGGCGGCTCTTGCCCACGGCAATATGCTCGAACAGCTCGCCTATCTGGTAGAATATCATAACGGCGACACCCTCTTTATAATCGCCCAGCGCGACAGCGCCCACCGTCGCCACTGCCATGAGGAAATTCTCATCGAACGGCTGGCGGTTTTTGATTCCCTTGAACGCCTTTATAAGCGTCTCATAACCGACCGTCATATAAGGGATGATATACAGCGCAAGCTTCACCCAGCCCTCAGCCGGCAGCAGCTCCAGCGCCGCTGTCATAACCGCTGCGGCGATAATGCGCCACAACGCTTTTTTCTGCTTTTTGTTCATGGTCACACACCCTTAAAGTATAGGATTGTATTCCGCATCAAAATAATCAGAAGAAGATCTCGCAGTCGTCCTCGATGCGCCTGCAGTTTTTCAAAACCTCCTGCATGACGGACTTTGCCTCAGCGCCGTCCTCAAACTCCACGGTCATCTTCAGCGCCATGAAGTTCACCACTGCGTCCTTCACGCCTGCGGTCTCCTTTGCCGCCTGCTCCATCTTGTTGGCGCAGTTTGCGCAGTCAACGTCTATCATGTAGGTCTTTTTCATCACAGCTTCTCCTTTATGAAATTTGATTTGAAGTTTGAACAATCGTTCAACCGTTCAAATACATTATACGCCCGCCTTTGTTATATGTCAATAGGATATAATTTTTGCGCAGAATAGACAAAAGCGGATGCAAATTTCTTTGCATCCGGAGTGCATAAATTTCGTAGATGTGTACATCTGCGATAGGGATATGAAAAAATGAATGAATAGATGAACTATATGCTGGATGTTATGATTCAAGTTTTGCCCATTCTAACATGTAATTTACAAAAATTCAATAGCAATTTTACCAAATCGGGAAATTCTGCCGTGAACAATGAATAGCAATATTCATTATATTTCGCAGATGTACACATCTACGAAAAATATTCACGGTATTACCCCTTGTTCCTTGGGGATAATATAGAATTTTTGAAGAAAGGAGAGAAACCATGAAAGGAAACAAACTGGTAATTGCGGTCATACTTGCGTTGATAGTGTGTCTCGTACTTATCCCGACCTGTGCCTTTGCCGACGGTGAGCAGCAGCCCGCAGCGGCAGAGAACACCGGTGACAATCCCGCGGCTGAAACCACGGGTGGCGACGATCCTTCGGGAACTCCCGATGGTGGCAATGACAGCGGCGCCGGCAGCGGCTCCGCTGACGCAAATCTGAGCGGCAGCGGCTTAGATTCCGGCAACGGCGGCAGCGATGCATCTGATTCCGGCGCTTCCGGGGAGAGCGGCAATGTCAATCCCAGCGGCAATGACGAGGGCAAGAATTTGTCCGAATCTGGCGACAAAGAAGAGGGTAACACCACTTCCGGCGACAACGGCAGCGGCGCTGATGCGCCCAAGCCCGGCGACAGCGAAGGGGGCGAGCAGCCCGCTTCCGGCGACAAAGAGCAGCCTGAGGAAAAAGATCCTGAAGCCTCCGGCGAAGAAAATGAAGATGCCAAGCCGGAGGAGGGCAGCGATCCCGGCGCGGAGAACGGCAACGAGGAGGACACTCCCGCTTCCGGCGAGGAGAGCAGCACCGCCGATGCGGCACTGCTCACTGCTCCTGCGCGCGCACCTGCCGACACCGAGGGAACGCTTCAGGACCAGATCAACAAACCCGGTGTAACCCAGATCACGATAAAGCTTGGGCACAACGTCACCGAGAGCATCACCATCGGTGAGAATCTGAACATCATTCTTGATCTCAACGGGTTTACGCTGAAAAACAGTGACTCAAATAAAAATACCATCTTGAATAAGGGCACCCTCACCATTATCGACAGCTCCGCAGGCAAAACCGGCAAGGTTATAAATGTCTCGGATTTAGCTGCGCTTGTCAACGAAGGTACCGCAAACCTCGAAGGCGGCACATTTACCCATGGAGGAGAATTCTCTCCTCAGTACGTTATCAGGAATTACGGCGAAATGACCATTGGGGGAGACGTCAAAGTCATAAGTAATGTGGGACATGTCCCTAATTCGTGCGTTATCGACAACGGCTGGATAAACAAAACCGGTACAAGTAGTCCTGATGGCAGCGATGATGTGGAACACACTGACGGCAGAGAAGCCAAGCTCACCATCAACGGCGGCACATTCTCCGGCGCGGGTTATAACGTCCGTAACGGATTCTGGGGCAACCTCACCATCAATGGCGGCACGTTCGTAGAGAGTGCATACGCAGCTGTTTTCAACAAAAACGTTGCCGAAATCAATGGCGGCTCCTTCACCGGCGGCTATCTGGGTGCAGTTATCCAGAACGATTATTACGGCGATCACGGCAAGGGTGAAATGACCATTACCAACGGCGAATTCACCACGGCTACAGGCAACCAGAACAACAAAATTTGGAGTAATGATTATTTTAATCACCCAGGTCCATCTTCATCCGGCACGATAGATCGTGGCGGCACAATAACCGTCTCCGGCGGCCGCTTCACAGGTACGCTTAACAGTAAGGAAATGACCTATGACGTTATCTACACCGGCGGCATCTACTCCGATAAGGAAATTGAGAATCTTGTCGAAGAAGGTTATGTTGTTGTGGAGGCAAACGGATGGTACGCCGTCAACGAGTCCGGCTACGATATTGCCAAGGATGGGGATACCGTCACCGTCATCAAAGCGCCCGCAGATACTGAAATCGATGACGTTCCCGGCGGCGTGACCGTCAAGAACGGCACCGATAACAGCATCTTCATCAACGGCGTTGAGGTCAAGCCCGGCGAGAGCTACACCGTTCCCAAGCCCGCAGCTTCAGCCGGCGCAGGAGCCGTGCTGTACGCGAAGTATTTCGTCATCGAGGGCAAGGAGCAGCAGTGGACGGCAGGAGACATTGAGTTTGTGCTCAACTCCAACGCGGTCATTAAGGTGCTCATCGACGGCGTCGAGGTGGAGTTCACGGTTGCCGAGGACGGCACAGTGACCATAGCCGCAGAGATCATCGAGGCGCTCTCCGACGGCGAGCATGAGATAAAGTTCATCTTCGCCGACGGCAGCTGCAAGACCACCTTCACCAGGTAATTAACCACGAAGCAATTTCCAAAGAACAATTCCCGGGCATTTATACAATTCTGATTTATAATCAGATGGCGACAATCGGCGCATTTCAGCGCCGTGGCGAAAGCGCCGCGCTCATGTCGAGCGCGGCGCTTATTATGCGTGTCCCCTGTCAGCTGACGGCGTTTATCCCGCAAGTCCCTGTGCTTCAAGATACGCCAGATTTTCCTCTCCAAGCTCGCACCCGGCTTCGGCGGCGCGGGCGTACCATTCGCGCGCGGTCGCGCAGCTCTTTTCCACGCCGAAGCCGTTTTCATAGAGCCACCCGATGTTGTTCATTGCCATCGCCTCGCCAAGCTCTGCCGCCCTGGTGTACAGCTCCAGCGCGCGGGCATAATCCTGCGCCACGCCCTCACCGCGCTCATAGCACCAGCCAAGGTTCGTCATGGCTTCCGGAATGCCATGCGCTGCCGCCGCGGTGTAGCACTCCACGGCTTTGTCAATATCCGCTTCAACGCCGATGCCGTATTGATAATTATGCCCTCGGTCGTTGACGGCGGCATATTTTGCGTATTCGTCCGCAGATTCAGCCGCCGCATCCGCGGCGGTGACAGGAACACCCTCTCCGCTGCCGGAATACGTCAGGCGCACGGATGCCGTGCCGCACCCTGCCAGCCATAAAGCCGCGCACAGCAGCGCAAGTGCAGATAAGCGTTTCATCCCGCTCCTCCTTCGTTTTTTTCGCCCTACCGCCCGGTTGAGCCGAAGCCGCCTGCTCCGCGCTCCGTCGCGTCCAGCTCCTCCACCTCGTCAAATTCGAGCGGAAGACAGGGGATGACCACAAGCTGGGCGATGCGGTCGCCCGGGTTTATCGTGCGCGGCTCGGCGCTGTCGTTGTGCAGCGCGACGGTGTACTCCCCGCGGTAGTCGCTGTCGCACACGCCCACGCAGTTTGCCGGGCGCACGCCCTGCTTTGCGGCAAGCCCGCTGCGCGCGAAAACAGCGCCGAAATACCCCTCCGGCACGGCGATGGACAGCCCCGTGCCGACCATGGCGGTCGCGCCCGGCGCAATAACGATGCTCTTTTCAATGCACGCGCGCAGATCATACCCCGCAGCGCAGGCAGAGCCGCGCGTCGGCAGCGCCGCGCCATCGCGCAGCTTCTTTACGGCAATTTTCATATGTGTTCTCCTGATGTGCTTATTTATGTGCTTACTTTGTCTATATTCTATTCTATATAATATAATACACGCAGGGGCGCAATATTTCAACACCGGTTTTCTCCCACTTCTGAGTACAGTCAAAAGTGCAAAGGCGATAAACGTTATGGCGTGCCGCCAGACCGCGGCGCAGGTACTCTCAAAGCCGACGCGCTTGCAGCCGTGACGGAGTCTGTGCAGAAAAAGGCGGAGGCGCTGAGCGACGACGAGCTGTGAACGGTCGCCGCGGGCGCGAGAGCGAAGATAGAGCCGGACAGAAGGGTCGATTTTGAGACCGGTTCGGCAAAAAAGTAAAAAGGTCAGATGTACGCAAAAGGCGCGCGGCTCGCATTGCGCGCCTTTTCATGTTTACAGCGCGGTTTTCTTGTGCTAAAATACCTTGTGCCTGTAAATAAAACGGACAAGAAAACGGACAACGGAGAAGAGTATGTTTGAAAAGCTTGATGCTTTGAAAAATCAATATGACGAGCTGACCGCGCGCATGGAAATGCCCGAGACGTACTCCGACCCTGCGCTTTACGCAAAGTGCGAGCGCGAAGCGCGCGAGCTTGCGCCCCTTGTGGGGGCATACGCCGCTTATAAAAAGGCGCAGGCGGACATGGAAAGCGCAAGGCAGCTCATGGATGAGCCGGAGCTCAGGGAGCTTGCGCAGGAGGAATACCTTTCCGCAAAGGCGGAGCATGAGCACCTTGAGCGCGAGATAAAGCTCCTGCTGCTGCCCAAAGACCCGAACGACGGCAAAAATGTCATCATGGAGATACGCGGCGGCGTCGGCGGGGAGGAGGGCATGCTCTTTGCTGCCGATCTTTTTCGCATGTACTCGATGTATGCCGAGCGGCGCGGCTGGAAGCTCGACGTGGCGAACGTCAACGAGACGGAGCTTGGCGGTATAAAAGAGATCAGCTTTGTCATCGAGGGGCAGGGGGCGTACTCCCGGCTTAAATTCGAGGCGGGCGGGCACCGTGTGCAGCGCGTTCCCGTGACGGAGTCCGGCGGGCGCATCCACACCTCCGCCGCGACTGTCGCCGTGCTGCCGGAGGTCGGCGAGGTTGATTTCAAGCTTGACATGAACGACCTCAAGATAGACACCTACCGTTCATCCGGCGCGGGCGGGCAGCACGTCAACAAGACAGAGAGCGCCATACGCATCACCCATCTGCCGACAGGCACGGTCGTGGAATGTCAGGACGAGCGCAGCCAGTATAAAAACAAGGATCGCGCCCTGCAGATCATGCGCTCAAAGCTGTATGAGGCGGAGCTTGCGCGCCAGAACGCCGCCGTCGCCGCCGAACGCAAAAGCCAGATCGGCACGGGCGACAGGAGCGACCGCATACGCACCTACAACTTCCCGCAAAACCGCGTGACCGACCACCGGCTCACGGGGGACAACAGGAACTTCAATCTCACAACGATCATAAACGGTGATCTGGACGCGCTCATTGACGCGCTTGTGACCGCCGATCAGGCGGAAAAGCTGCGCCAGCAGACGGAGGCGTGATATGGAAACAAGGCTCATAACGACGGACATTTCCGCCGCGGCGGATATAATCCGCGGCGGAGGGCTGGTCGCCGTGCCGACGGAAACGGTGTACGGGCTTGCCGGGAACGGACTGGACGAGCGCGCCGTGCGCGAAATATACGAGGTGAAAGGGCGCCCCGCGGTGAAGCCGCTGTCGCTGATGGTGGCGGATGAGGGTGCGATGGATAAATACTGCGCGGATGTGCCCGCGCAGGCAAGGCGTCTGGCGGAAAGGTTCTGGCCAGGTCCTCTTACCATCGTGCTGAAAGCGCGCGGCGTCGTGCCGGACATCGTGCGCGCGGGCGGGGCGACGGTCGGGCTTCGCTGCCCCGACCATCCGCTCACGCTTGAAGCTCTGCGCCTTGCAAACGTGCCGTTTGCCGCGCCCTCTGCAAACCCCTCCGGCGCGGAGAGCCCAAAGACCGCGGAAAAGGTTATGGAGTATTTCTCCGGGAAGATACCCGCCGTTATCGACGGTGGCGCATGCGGCATCGGACGCGAATCCACGATAATCGACATGAGCGCCGCGCCCTACAGGATACTGCGCACCGGCGCGCTGGACGCGGACGTGATCGCGGACGCGCTCGCCGGGGGTGTGCGCGTCGTTGGCATCACCGGCGGCACGGGCAGCGGCAAAACCACCGCGCTCGACGTGCTGCGCGGCTTCGGCGCGATGGTCGTTGACTGCGATGCGGTGTATCATGAGCTCCTGCGTGAAAACAGCGGCATGATCGCCGAGATCGGCCGGCATTTCCCCGGCGCGGTCGCGGACGGCGCGGTGGACACAAAGGCGCTGGGCGCGACGGTGTTCGCGGATGAGCAGGCGCTGCGCGAGCTGAATGTTATCACGCATAAATACGTCAATCTTGAGATCAGCCGAAGGCTGAAAGAGTGGGCGATGGCAGGCGGAACGCTCGCTGCGCTCGACGCGATCGAGCTTTTTTCAAGCGGCGCTGCCAGGCGCTGCTTCACCACCGTCGGCGTCGTCGCCGAAAGGGATATACGCCTCGCGCGCATCCGGAAGCGCGACGGGATAAGCCCGGAATACGCGATGATGCGCGTCAACGCCCAGCGCCCGGACGAATACTATTACGAGCGCTGTGATCATATTCTCAAAAACAACGGCACGCGGGAAGAATTCTCCGCCGACTGCCGGAAACTATTTACGGAGGTACTGGGAAAATGAGTGAACTGAGAGAAAAGCTCTTTTACGAGCAGAAGAACGGCTATGACCTTATCGACACCGATGAGCGCATGAGGGTAGAGCAGTATTGCCGGGAGTATATGGACTTTCTCGACTGCTCCCGCATGGAGCGCGAGGCTGTCATAAACGCCGTCGCCCTCGCCGAGGAGCACGGCTTTGCAGAGTATGTGCCCGGAATGGATATAAAGCCGGGGATGAAGCTCTATAAGAACAACCGCGGCAAGGCGCTGATGCTTGCCGTCATCGGTAAAAAACCGCTCTCCGACGGCGCGGTTATCGCCGGGGCGCACGTGGACTCCCCGCGCCTTGATCTCAAGCAGATAACTATGTACGAGTCGGACGAAATGTGCTATTTCAAGACGCACTACTACGGCGGCATAAAGAAATACCAGTGGGTCACCATCCCGCTGGAGCTGCACGGCGCTGTCGCATTGAAGAATGGGGAGACCGTCAATGTCGTCATCGGGCGCGAGCCGGGCGAGCCGAAGTTCGTCATAACCGATCTGCTGCCCCACCTCGCCGCCGACCAGATGAAAAAAACCATGTCCGAGGGCTTCACGGGCGAGGGGCTTAATATCCTCATCGGCAGCGCGCCCTATGCCGACGACGGCAAGGACAGGGTGAAGCTTGCTGTGATGAGCATTCTCAACGATATGTACGGCATCACGGAGGAGGACTTCCTCTCGGCGGAGCTTGCTGCCGTGCCGGCGTTTGACGTGTGCGAGATCGGGCTTGACCGCTCGCTCATCGGCGGCTACGGTCATGACGACCGCGTCTGCGCCTTTGCCGAGCTCAAGGCGATATTCGACGTCAATGCGCCGGAGCGCACCTGCGTGTGCATCCTTGCCGACAAGGAGGAGACCGGCTCTGACGGCGTGACGGGTATGCAGAGCGCCGCGTTCGACTGCTTTATGGAGGATCTGTGCGCCGCGCAGGGCACGCAGCTTCGCCGCTGCTATGAAAAGAGCTTCTGCGTCTCAGCCGACGTCACAAACGCTTTCGATCCGCTCTATCCGGACGTGTCGGAAAAGCGCAGCGACGCGAAGATAAACTATGGCGTCGGCATCTGCAAATTCACCGGCGCGCGCGGCAAATCCGGCACGAGCGACGCTTCCGCCGAGATCGTGGCGTACCTGCGCCGGCTCTTTGCCGAAAATAATGTCATCTGGCAGCTTGCAGAGCTGGGCAAGGTGGATCAGGGCGGCGGCGGCACAATCGCAAAGTTCATGGCCAACCGCAACATTGACACCATTGACGCGGGCGTGCCCGTGTTGAGCATGCACGCGCCGTTCGAGGTCGTGGCGAAGCTCGACTGTTACATGACATACAAGGCATGCCTCGCCGCATACAGCGACAGGAAATAATATAAAATCAGACATAACACAATAAAACCGTTGCCTCATGGGCATAATATAGCCCATGAGGTGATTTTTTGGAAGCTGATGAAATAAAGGACTATTCCGCCGCAAAGGCGGGGACGATACAGTGCCTCACCATCGTCGGGCAGATCGAGGGGCATCAGCTTTTGCCCGAGGACGCAAAAACGACGAAGTACGAGCACGTGCTGCCGCTCATCGCGGCGGTGGAGGAGTCGCCGGAGATAAAAGGGCTGCTGATCCTCCTGAACACCATGGGCGGCGATGTGGAGGCGGGGCTTGCCATCGCGGAGCTTATCGCCGGCATGCGAAAGCCGACGGTGTCGCTCGTTCTCGGCGGCGGGCACTCCATCGGCGTGCCGCTCGCCGTTGCTGCCGGGCGCAGCATGGTGGCGCCGTCCGCCGCCATGACCATCCACCCGGTGCGCCTCAACGGCGTGGTCATCGGTGTGCCGCAGACATATAATTATTTTGCGCGTATACAGGAGCGCATTGTCGGCTTTGTCACCGCCCACTCGCGCGTCAGCCGGGAGGAATATCTGCGCCTTATGACAAATACGGATGAGCTTGCCAACGACATCGGCAGCGTCATCTACGGCGAGGAGGCCGTGCGCCTCGGGCTTATCGACACGCTCGGCACGCTCTCCGACGCGCTGGGGTATCTCCACGCCCGGATCGGTGCTGCGGACGTATAGCCGCCCGGCAGGCGCAGAAAAATTTTCCTGCGCCTGCCGTTCTTGCGCACTTGTGCTTTACATAAGCTTGTGGTATAATTCTTATTATGTTTACCGTGGGGGTATATGGCAATGTCCGTGTGGAATGCAATAATTCTGGGGCTGGTGCAGGGGATAACTGAATTTCTGCCCGTGTCAAGCTCCGGGCATCTTTCGATTCTCAACAATCTTTTTGACCTCACCTCGACCGACGACGGGCATCTTCTTTTCGATGTGCTGATGCATCTTGGAACGCTCGCTGCGGTGTTCGTGTGCTACTGGCAGGACATCGTCCGCATGTTCTATGAGGTGCTGGGGCTTATAAACGTCGGTCCTCTCGCTGGGCAGCGTCAGCGGCACTATCCCGGCGCGCGCACGTTTATTATGATCGTTTTTGCCACGCTTCCGCTCGTGCTCATCCTCCCGGTACATAAGATGATAGAAACGCTCTATTACCACAATGTTTTCATCGGCATCGCGCTGGTGCTGACAGGGTGCATGCTGTTCGTGGCGGACAGGATGAAGCCCGGCACGAAAACTGCCGGCGGCATGACCATCTCCGATGCGCTCATCATCGGGCTTTGCCAGTGCGTCGCCACTATCCCCGGACTCTCCCGCTCCGGAACGACCATCACCGCCGGCATTGCCGCCGGGCTTGACAGGGAGTTCGCGGTGAAATTCTCGTTCCTTCTCTCCATCCCCGCCGTGCTCGGCGCGAACATCGTCACGCTTGTTGATGCATTTCAGCAGGGGGTGGACATTGCCAATGTTCCGGCGTATCTTATCGGCATGGTCGCGGCGATGCTTTCAGGCATCGGGGCGATCAGCCTTGTAAAGCGCATCGCGGCAAAGGGTAAGTTCGGCGGCTTTGCGTACTACTGCTGGGTCATGGGCGTTCTCTCCATAATACTCACGATGATCTTCTAGGTCAGCGCCGCATAATACGTCTGCGGCATCTGCCCCGGTCTCCCGACGAAGAAAGGACTTTTTAATGGCACAAACCAGAAAAAACGGCTCTTCCGCCGCAAAGAAGAGCGCAACGGCAAAAAAAACAGGCACGAGGAAGAAAGCGCCCGAGGTTGTCACCCCGCCCGAGCCGCCAGCTCCGCCGATACGGCGGGAGCTGGGCGCGGTCGTTTTTCTCTTTCTGGCGGTGTTCGTCATCATCAGCCATTATAATACTGACGGCCGGTTCATCGTCTTTTTTGCCAATCTCATAAAGGGGCTTATCGGCTGGGGCTTCTGGCTGACAGTGCCCGCTTTTCTGATGGCGGCGATCATTCTCGGCTTTCATAAGGGGCAGCCTGTCGCCCTGCGTGTGACCTCGGCGCTGATGATCCCCATCATTATCGCCGCCCTCGGCAGCCTTTTTTTCTATACCGGCACGACCGACACCGGTGATATGCAGCTTTTGTGCGGCGCGCTCTTTGAGCAGGGGCAGAGCCTGCAAAGCGGCGGCGTTGTCGGCGGGCTTATCGCCATCGGGCTTGAAAACGCCTTCAGCCTCTACGGCGCAATGCCCGTGCTGCTTGTGCTGCTCGTGTTCTTCACGGTCAAGTGCTTCAACGGCAGCTTTATCAAAGCGTTCGGCAAGGCGCGCGAGCGTGCGAGTGTGAAATACGACCCTGCGATGTACGAAAAGAAAAAGCCCGCGCCCGCAGAGGGCGAGGACGCTGTCCTCCCGCTTGAAGTGGGCGGCGCATCGCCGCGCGCTGCAAAGGCTGACAGGCGCGGCGCGAAGATAGAGCGCATACAGCGCGAGAGCGTCCTGCCCGAAATATCGCTTGACGACGATGAGGAGCTGCCTCTCGCCGATAAGCGCGGCAAGACAACGAAGCCCTATCCCGCCGAGAGCGCGAGCGCGCGCCCGGCGAAGAAAACCCACCTGATGGATGAGGACGTGCTGACTCCGCGCGCGCCGGAGCGCGGCAAGGCACGCGGCGGCGAGCCTGTGCAGGATCCCGCGGCGGCGCTTCTGAAGCGCCGCGGCGCGCCTATAATCCGCGAGAACGCCGTCACGGACGGCGCGGCGGAAGCGCGCGCCGCCGGTGTGGATGTGGACGAGCTGAGCGCCACGGTGGAGGAGATCATGCATTCTTCCACAATGAGCGCCGAGATAAGCGACCCGCCGAAGAAAAAAATCCGCCGTGCCGATGTGGATAAAGAAGCGAAGGCGGTGGAGGCGGCGGTCGCCGCAGCGGATACGGACAGCACGGGGTATGAGTTCCCGCCGGTCGATCTGCTGCGCACGGGCGCTGTCGCAAATATTGACGCACGCGACGAGATAATGGTCAATAAGGAGCGTCTTGAGGGCGCTATACACAGCTTTGGCATCAACGCTGCCATTGTCGGTGTAACGCGCGGCCCGACGGTCACGCGCTTTGATATAGAGCTTGAGCAGGGCGTCAAGCTTGCCCGCGTTACAAACCTTGCGGGCGATCTCGCGCTTGCTCTGGGCGTTGTGAATGTGCGCATTGCGCCCATCCCGGACAAGATCTCCACCGTCGGCATAGAAGTCCCCAACAAAATCGTCAGCACCGTTTACCTGCGCGATATTATAGATTCACCGAAATTCATCAGCGCCAAGTCCAAGCTCAGCTTCGCCCTCGGCAAGGACATCGGCGGCGACTGCGTTGTCGGCAACATTGCAAAGCTGCCGCATATGCTCATCGCCGGTACTACAGGCTCGGGTAAGTCCGTGTGCATGAATTCGCTCATTCTGAGCCTTCTCTACAAAGCGCGCCCAGACGAGGTGCGCCTTATCATGATCGACCCGAAGATGGTAGAGCTCGGCGTTTATAACGGCATTCCTCATCTCTATGTTCCTGTTGTCACCGACCCCAAGAAGGCGGCGGGCGCGCTTCAGTGGTCGGTCGTGGAGATGCTCAAGCGCTACCGTCTGTTCTCCGAGGTCGGTGTGCGCGATCTGGACAATTATAACAGGCATTGTGAGCAGAGCGGCGAACCCACCATGCCGCGCGTCGTCATCGTCATTGACGAGCTGGCGGATCTTATGCTCGTCGCCTCCAAGGAGGTCGAGGAGAGCATCTGCCGCGTTGCCCAGATGGGGCGCGCGGCGGGCATGCACCTTGTCATTGCAACCCAGCGCCCATCCGCAGACGTTATCACGGGGCTGATGAAGGCAAATATCCCCTCGCGCATCGCGTTTGCGGTGTCGTCCTCGCTCGAAAGCCGTATCATACTCGACCAGACCGGCGCGGAAAAGCTTGTCGGCATGGGGGATATGCTCTTTTCTCCCGTCGGCTGCGGAAAGCCGACGCGCATCCAGGGCGCGTTCGTGTCCGATGAGGAACGCGAGGAGGTCATCCAGTTCATCAAGGAGGGGGCGTCCGACGTTCAGCAGAACAGCGAGATAGAGGAGTACATGAACAAAGCGTCGGAGGATAAGTCTGCCGCCGACAGCGGCAAGGGCGCAAAGGACGAGGGGATAGGCGGCGGATATGATGAAATGCTGCCGCAGGCGGTCGAGGCTATACTTGAAACCAAGTCCTGCTCTGTCTCCATGCTCCAGCGCCGCGTGAAGCTCGGGTATTCCCGCGCCGCGCGCATCGTCGACCAGATGGAGGAGCTTGGCATCGTCGGACCCTACGAGGGTGCAAAGCCCCGCAAGGTGCTCGTTGATTATCAGGGCTGGCACGATATACAGGTCAGGCTCGGCATGGCGGCGGATGACGATCTTGCAGTTGCCGCCGGGATGAACGGCGCTCAGCCAGATTATACGGACGAAACGGTATAAAACTCAGTCAAAAGGGCGTTTAGAACGCCCTTTTGCATTGACAGGACAGAAAAGGATGGGAAAAGCCATGGATTATTTTTGCCCGCAGATGACGCTCAACGAGGTCAATGCCATGAGTATGCTGGGGCTGGCGCATATAGGCGACGGCGTGTATGAGCTGCTCACGCGCACAATGCTCTGCAAGCAGGGGCACTCCGCCGCGGGACAGCTTCACCGGCTGACGGTGTCGTACGTCAACGCCCCGGCGCAGGCCGCCGCCGCAAAAAAGATAATGCCGTTTCTGACTGAGCAGGAGCTTGCCGTATATAAGCGCGGGCGCAACGCAAAGGTCAACTCCGTACCGCAGAAGGCGACGGAGGGAGAATACCATGCCGCGACGGGGCTGGAGGCGCTGTTCGGATGGCTGTATCTGCAGGGGAAGACAGAGCGCATTGACGCGCTCTTTACGATGATAATGGAGGGTAACGATGCCGCTTGATGCCGTGACCGTCAGCGCTCTCACGCGCGAACTCAGGGAGAAAACAGTTGGCGGGCGCATAGACAGGGTGCAGCAGCCCGAACGGGATATGCTCCTTCTCTCCCTGCGCGCAGGGGGCGGCAATCTTCGCCTTGTCATCGCCGCCGGCACGGGCAACGCCCGCATACATCTCACCTCCGGCGGGTTTGAAAACCCTGCCGAGCCGCCTATGTTCTGCATGCTCATGCGCAAGCATCTTGTCGGGGCGCGTATACTCTCCGTTGAGCAGCCGGCGTTTGAGCGTATGGTCATTCTCACGCTCGATACGCATGACGAACTCGGCGTGAGCGCGGAAAAGAAGCTCGTCGTGGAGCTTATCGGGCGCAGTGCAAATGCCATCCTCGTCGGTGCGGACGGGCGGATAATCGACTGTATGCGCCGCATGGACTTTGCCGGGGACGCTATGCGCCGCCTGCTGCCGGGGATGATATACCGCCTGCCGCCCGCGCAGGCAAAGCGCGCTTTTTTCTCTGTGACGGATGATGAGCGCCGCGCCATGATAGCTGCGGCAGACAAAGACACTCCGGTCGATAAATGGCTTATGGACAGCTTTTCCGGTCTCTCCCCGCTCATCGCGCGGGAGCTTGCATATCGCTGCGGCGGTGACTACGAAATGCTCCCGGACTGCGCCGCCGCCCTTGCGGAGAGCGTCGCTGCGGGGGAGCTTGAACCGTGGATGATCAGTATCGACGGCAAGCCGCGCGATTTCAGCTTTATGCCCATCCGGCAGTACGGCGCGTCTGCGGCGCTGGAGCGGTATGACAGCTTCTCTGCCCTGCTTGACGCCTTCTACCTCTCGCGTGACCGTGCCGAGCAGCAGCGCCGCCGCAGCCATGAGCTGACAAAAACCGTGCGCACGCTGCGCGACCGTCTCGCGCGCAAGCTCGCTGCGCAGCGTGAGGAGCTTGCGCGCACCGGGGGGCGCGAGGACGTGCGCCGCCTGGCGGAGCTTATAACGGCGAATATATACCGCATCAGGCGCGGCGACAGGACGCTGGAATGCGAGGATTACTACGAGCCGGGCTGTCCGCAGGTAAAAATTGAGCTTGACCCGCTGAAAACGCCGCAGCAGAACGCGACGGCGTTATACAAGGAGTATAACAAGCTCAAGACGGCGGAGCAGCATCTGACCGGGCTGATCGCAGATGGGGAGCGCTCGCTGGACTATCTCAACAGCGTGCTTGACGAGCTTGAGCGCGTCGAGACCGACCGCGACGTTTCCGACATCCGCCGGGAGCTTCTGGACACGGGCTATATCCGCCGCGGTAAGGGCGGGAAGCCTGAGCGCGTCCGCGCACAGGCGCCGTATAAGTTTGTCACAGACGACGGCTTTGAGGTGCTCGTCGGGCGCAGCAACGCCCAGAATGACGAGCTGACGTGCAGGCTTGCCCGACGCACGGATTTGTGGCTGCATACCCAGCGCGTGCATGGCAGCCACGTCATCATCCGCTGCGAGGGGGAGGATGTGCCGCCGCGGACGCTGCAGCAGGCGGCATCTCTCGCCGCATACTATTCGCAGGGGCGCACGGCGGGGAAGATACCCGTGGACTACACCATGGTCAGAAGCGTCCGCAAGCCCTCCGGCGCGCTGCCGGGCAAGGTGATATACACTGAGTATAAAACCATCCTCGCCGAAGCAGACGAGGAGCTGGTGAAGAGACTGAAAAACAACGCTTGAATATAATACTGATACGCAAACACCCCGCAGAGCCGGTTCGCTGAACCGCCCTGCGGGGGCTGCTATATGTATTCATCATCATATCGCGCGGAGCTTCACGCGGAAAGTTATTTCCGTCCCGTCGGCGCTCTCGGCTTCAATCGTGCCGCGGTGCGCCTCGACGATTGCCCGCGCAATCGAGAGTCCTATGCCTGTTCCGCCCGTGTTGGAAGCGCGCGACTCGTCCGGCCGGTAAAACCGGTCAAATAGGCGGTCAAGATGTCTGGTATCTGCAAGCGCACAGGGGTTTGTGACTTCGATCACATTTTCACGGTGACGCTTATACGCCGTAAGGCGTATCTCCCCGCCGGGGGTGGAGTACTTCAGCGCGTTATCAAGGAGAATGGAGACAAGCTGCCCTATCCCGGCGCTGTCGCCGTGCATACACATCCCGTCCTCAATGCTCTGGGTGAATGTTTTTCCCTTTGCCTCGGCAAGAGAGCGCATCGGCTCTGCGATCTCCCATATAACATCGCTCAACACAAAGTCCGCCTGCTCCGGCAGGGGCTGCTCCTCGTCGAGCCGCGAGAGCGTCACCAGTGCGTTCACCAGCCGAGAAAGCCGCTGCACCTGCAGCTGGATGCTCTGCACCCATTCGTTGTGCTCGTCATCCATGGCAAGCACGTCCGCGCTCGCGGCGATTGCGGTCAGCGGGGTCTTCAGCTCGTGCCCGGCGTCCGTGATGAACTGCTTTTGCCGCTCGATATTGCGCATATATGGGTCAAGTGCGCGCTTGGAGAGCAGCACGATGATCACGAACGCCAGCGCCATGCAGAAAAGCGACACTGCCGCGCACCCGATTATAAGCGCGTTTTGCAGGCTTTGCTCAAATTCAGCGTTCAGAAACACGACAGTCACCATGTCACCCTGCGACACAATGTAACGGTAGCCCTTATAAAACCCGAACTCCCGTCCGCGCGCCACGGCTTCCTCGGCGTACTGCACAGCCTCCTCGTCGCTTACGGAGGCAATGTAATCGCGCGAGGTGTGGCTAACCGTCCCCGCGTCGCTGAACGTGACGGAGAAAAAGCGCGTCATATACGGGCGCTCGGGCGAGACGCGGTCATCTCCGCCGGGAAAGCCGTCTGCAAAGGGGTCGCGCTGGTGCTGTTCGCTGACGAGTATGCCGCGCAGCGTCATATCCAGCCGCGTGATATTCGATTGATAAAACCATATGCACACGCAGACCGACAGCATCGCAACTATCGTGAACACCGCCGTCATTGCCGCGAGGATGAACCTCCGGCGCATTTTTTTCAGCATTTTTGCCTGCCCCCGCTCACTCGCGCGTGTCGAGGGCGTACCCCGCGCCGCGTATCGTCTTTATCTCCGCGTCGGAGTCTATCTGCCGCAGCTTTTTGCGCAGAAACGAGATGTACGTCCAGATAACGTCCGTCTCCGCCTCCGCGTCAAAGCCCCATATAAGCTCCATTATATGCTCGGTCGAGAAAACACGCCTCGGATTGCGCATGAAAAGCTCCATCAGCTGATATTCCTTGTTGCTCAGCGCGGCGCTCTTCTCGCCGCACCGCAGCTCATAGCGCCCCGAGTCGAGCGACGTTTTGCCCACGGTGATGACAGGGTGGGTGTAGCTTTCGCTGCGGCGCGTCAGCGCGCGCACGCGCGCGACAAACTCCGCCGTGGCAAATGGCTTCGGAAGATAATCATCCGCGCCGCACTCCAACCCGGCAACACGGTCGGATATGTCGCTCTTCGCCGTCAGCAGCATAACGGGGGTCTTTATTCCGGCTTTCCTTGCGCGGGAGAGCACCGCCAGCCCGTCCAGTCCCGGCATCATTATGTCCAGCACGATGGCATCATACGGCGTGCTCATGATGTAATCCAGCGCATCCGTGCCGTTGAACACCGCGTCCACCGTAAATTTGTTCTTTTCCAGAATGACCTTGAGCGCTTTGGCAATGCCCTGCTCATCATCCGCTATCAGTATACGCATGGTATATCACCCCCAGCTTTTGTTCCAGTATATCCGCAAAAGCTTAAATCCTCCTGAAAATGCACTTATGTCGATGCCAGAAAACACAGCTGGCTTTCAACCTCGGAGTACAGCAGCGCCCTTTCGCCGCTGAGATCCACAACGCTGATCACGTTTGCCATAGGGTCGTCCGCCGGTGTGCCCATGAGCTTTGCGTAGACGTTCTCATGCCGTGCGAAAAGCTCCCCGTTGAATTCGCATCCGTCCTCGCCGGGGTAGAGCGCCGCGTAGAACACGCCCGCCTCCACAAGATCCTGAAAGAAGTGGCTGCCGTAGCTCAGCTCCGGGCGTATTCCGTGCGAGGAGTACGCCAGCTCCGCCATGCAGTTGAACGACGAGATCTCCCGGAAGTTTACCGGCACGCCGAGGCTTGCCGTGGTCGTGCCCCAGCGCCCCGGACCGAGCAGCACGGTGTTGTCGTCCTTGAGGCGGGCATTCAGCTCGCCGATGCAGCGCGCCACCTGATACTTCATCTGCTCCGTCAGTTCAAGATACGGCTCGACCTGCACAAGCACTGCGTATTTTATCGGCAGGCAGTTGTTGCCGCCCATGAAGTTGCCGTGGGTCTTGAAGTAATACTCGCGCACGGCGGGCATGATCTCCGCCTTGCTGATGCCGTGCGTCTGCAATGGGCGGCATTGCAGCAGATTGATGCGGTATTCGCCCTCCGGTGTGATGTTGCTGGCAAACTCTATGTCCACGGGATAGCTGTATTTGTCCTGCAAAAGGCTCATTATGGATACCATCGTCTCCGTGAAGTCCGTGCTCTTGAGGAGCTTCCGGAAGTTGACGATGTCCGGCACGCGCTCGCCGTACAGCCCCATCTCCCGAAAGCGCGCCGCCGTGGCGAGATCGGGCTCCATATACAGCGACACGTCCGTTTTAAGCGTGCTCTTGTCAACGCTGTCGATGCGCACGGAGGTAAAACAGTTCCGGTCAAGGTCTATCACGTCCGCCTTATGCTGGGAGTAGCGGTATTCATCGCCGTATTCCACGCGCGGCGGGGCGAGCGGGTCACTCAGATCGACAAAGCGCGCATAATCGTCCGCGCCGCGATCGACCGCGCGCGTGCCCATGCCCACGACAAGGCGCAGCATCCCGCGGTTGACCTTTGCGGCGCTGCCCGTGATGTAGAGGTTTTTCGAGTGCCCCACGCCCGCAAAGTGCGGGAAGTAGAGCCGGTCGTGAATGTCGCCGCACACGCGCATTACAAGCAGCGCCATCTGCTCGTCCTTGTTGAGAAGATTGCGGTCGGCGCGGTATTTTATCGCCTCGGGGTTCATGGTGCTGGCATACACCGTGCGCACCGCCTGCTCAAACACCTCGTATCGCTGCTCAAGCGTGCCCTGATTGGGGCAGAACACGCTCTCATACTTGCCGACAAACCCGTTGCCGAAGCCGTCCTCCAGAAGCGAGCTTGAACGCACGATGATCGGCGACTGCCCGAAATATTCCAGCATCGAGATGAACTGCTCCTTTATCTGCGGCATGAATTCGCCGTTGAGCAGGTTGTCCTTTATTATCGGCGCGCAGCGGAAGTAGTCTTCCTCGCGCTCCATCTCCGTGCGCGACGCCCACACGCCGTTCTGCACGGCGTAGGTGTAAAAAAGATCCGCGCCGATATAATAGGAGTCGTGCGGGTCGATGCGGCTGTGATAGAGGTCGGGGTTCTCATCGCGCAGGATGTTCCGCGCGAGGAGCATGCCTGTCGCCTTGCCGCCGATGCACCCCGTGCCGATCTCGCGGCTCTTGATATACATAAGGTCCTTCATCGTGAAGTATTTCCGGCACAGCTCAAGGCGCGTCGGCTCGTTGCCGAGAAGACAGCTCATTATATTTTCCTTCAGGCGCAGCCCCGCCTCGTCCGTCGGTTCGCCCGCGCGCGGATCAACCGAGTCGAACATGCTGTCCCAGCAGTCGCGGTGCTCGCCCGTGAGCGTGAACATATCAAAAACGGAGGAGTTATCGGTGCTCGACGTGATGCACTCGCATCGCGCGCCGCGGATGCGCAGGGGAAAGAACATGTTGGGCGTGTGCCGCCCGTCCGCCTTCACGGGATGGACGTACACGCTGCCGTGCACCGTGCGCACGTTAATCAGCACGCTTGTCGCGCGGCGTATGCCGGCAATGGTGTCATAGGTGTGCCGCTCGTAGGTTATCGCCTGATATGCCACTGCCTCCTGCTGCTGCAAAAAGGGATTGAGCAGCACGAAGAAGTTGGAGATCATCAGATCTGAAAACCAGTATTTCTGAAGCTCGGACAGACAGTCGAACACAAAGAAGCTGCCGCGCGCTTCGCTTTTTATTATCCTGTGCACCTGAACGGCGAAGGTCTCGAAGCCGACGTGCGGGTCAAGCACATATTTCTTCACGTTCGCCCCGTGCGCTGCGAGCGCGTCCGCATCCATTATCTCCTCATGGTCGCCGAAGCGTATGTAAACTATCCTGTGCCCGGTGCGCGCCACGCCCGTGACAAAGCGCGTTGCAACATACATGAAGTCGCTCAGATGCTCACACTGCCATATCACGGTGTCTCCCGGACGGAGAAAGTCTATCGCCTCGTCCAGTCCGCCTATCCCTGTGCTTATCCGCTGCTTGCCGTCCATGCCGCACCGCTCCTTTACTATTTAATGCCTAAAGTATATAATACGCCCGCTCTGCTGTCAAAATAATTTCTTCACATTTCATCCCCCAGGGGGGCTTCCGCAGCCAGGCGCGGCGTGATAGAATCTGCCCATATAAACCGAGCAGAGAAAGATAAAGGAGACAAACAAAAATGAAAAAAATGTCCGCCGTCAAAAAATCCATCATAACCGCCGTGTGCATCGCACTGTGCGTTGTGCTGCCGCAGGTGTTCCACGCCATCCCCGAAGCCGGCACAATCTACTGCCCCATGCACATCCCCGTGCTGCTGTGCGGGCTCATCACAGGCTGGCCTTATGGGCTGCTGTGCGGTCTGGCAGGTCCGCTGCTCTCCTCGCTCATCACCGGCATGCCTCCCGCCGCGATCCTCCCCGCGATGATGGTCGAGTGCGCGGCATACGGTGTGCTCACCGGCGTGATGATGCAGCTTGTGCACACGAAGAAGGTCTATGCCGACCTCTATATCAGTCTCATCGTTGCAATGCTCGGCGGCAGGGTCATTGCCGGGCTTGCCAAGGCGTTGATCTTCTCCGCCGGACAGTACACCATGGCGGCGTGGGTCGCGGGCTGCTTCGTCAAGAGCCTTCCGGGCATCATTGTGCATCTGGCGGTCATTCCGTCCGTCGTGTATGCGCTCATGCGCGCCAAGCTCATCCCGTCCAGATATTGAGCGGCTTCGTGTCTATTGACTTGGCACGCGTACCCCGCTAAAATAAAGGCGTTTATATGAAGCATTGGGAGGGATAAGCGTGCATATACCCGAGGAAGAAATACACACACATGTTCATGCAGACGGCACGGTGCATATGCACAGCCACGCTCATGGGCATACCCACACGCAGACAAAGGCGGTCGTCAACCGGCTTGCCCGTGCGATAGGTCATCTGGAATCCGTCAAGCGCATGGTCGAGGATGGACGCGACTGCTCCGAGGTGCTCATACAGCTTGCCGCAGTGCGCTCTGCGCTCAATAACACGGCGAAGATAATCCTCAAGGATCATATCGAGCATTGCATTTCCGGCGCGGCGGCGGACGCTGCCGAGCTTCAGGAACTCAACGATGCAATAGATAAATTCATCTGATACGTTAAAAGGCAAAAAGCACGTGCCGTGCGGCACGTGCTTTTGCACACCTTTCATGCTGCAAGCTTCACTCAAAACAGAAGGATACTCTTTTTCGCTTTGCTGAGATAAATTTTATTGCAATTGGGTTGGTGTTTTGATATAATAACCCCTAAAGAACATGTTAAGGAAACAACGCATAATGCGTCAAGAACAGATGACGAGAAAATCCGGGCTAAGATGACGGCACTTTTTTTCAGGAATACTTTGTGTATTTCAAGATAAAGTGACTATATCGGAGCGCAAATTTTCCATCAGATCCCGCAGACGTATTGTGCGGTGCTGCCTTAAGGACGGAGCGTTACTTTGAACGAGAATACCAGACCTGCCACATACTCCGCGTCCAAACGGAATCAGGTCTCAGCGGTGGATGTTGTCATAAATAAAATAGTCGACGGGGTGCTGACCGGTATATATAAGCCGGGTGACAAGCTGCCCACTGAAATACAACTGGCGGAAATGCTCTCCATGAGCAAGAACACCGTCCGCGAAGCAATAAAAATACTTGTGGCCTACGGCGCTATTGAAATCCGTCGCCCAGAGGGCACTTTTATTACTGAAAGCTTTACGCCGCGCATGCTTAATCCGGTCATTTACTCGCTGCTGTTCAGCAAGGGCAATGCTGAGGATATGCTCGGGCTTCGCCGCATGATAGATACCGGCGTTTTCATGCTCATATTGCAGCAGGGGCTTACCGCTGAGGATGAGTTGAATCTTGAGATGCAGAATGATCGATACTCGGCTCTCGTGTTGGAGACCGAGCCGAATGTTGACGCTGTTGCCGAGGCTGATATGACATTCCATAAAATGCTCGCTGCCGCGACGCATAACGAGCTTGTGCAGGTTTTTCATGATTATGTTGCTGATCTCACGGCGGAGTCCAGAATGCGCGTGGTCAAGATGTGCCGAAAAGAGGGGAATATGCAGTATCTGGTGGATGTACATCGGATGACGCTTGATCTTGTCGAACGAAGGAGTTCACACTCACTTGAGGAGACGATTGATTTTAGTTATTTTTACTGGAAATCGACTTACAAATTATAAAGATTGCACAAAAGTCAGCTGTCAGAATAATAACAGTTGACTTTTTTTACGTCAAATAGTACAATCAAATCACAAAACACCCAACGTTCAACCTTGGGTTGACAAAAACGGTCAAATTTCCTGCTGCGCATGCAGCCGGATCGGAGGAACGAATGGAAAAAGATACGCTGAAATTTCTGAAGAACAAGGCGAATCAGCTCCGCAAGGATGTTATCACAATGATTTATGAGGCACAGTCCGGTCATCCGGGCGGCTCGCTCTCGGCGGCGGACTTTGTCACCGCGGTCTATTACTCGGAGATGAAGATCGACCCGAAAAATCCCAAGTGGGAAGATCGAGACCGCTTTGTCCTTTCGAAGGGACATGTCTGCCCGATACAGTATGCAGCGCTGGCCGACCTCGGATATTTCGACAGGGAAGTGCTGCACACCCTGCGTAAGGAAGGCTCGATTCTCCAAGGTCACCCGGACATGAAGAAATGCCCCGGCATAGATATTTCTACAGGCTCTCTCGGACAGGGCTTCGCGTGTGGAGCCGGCATGGCGCTCGCAGCAAAACTCGACGGGAAGGATTACCGTGTGTTCGTCGTCATCGGTGACGGCGAGAGCCAGGAGGGCGAGATATGGGAAGCGGCGCAGGTCTGCAATAAGTATAAGCTTGACAATGTCGTCGTTTTCTGCGACTATAACAATCTCCAGATTGACGGTACGTGCGACGAGGTTATGCCGGTGCTTGATCTTGCAAAGAAATTCGAGGCTTTCGGCTTTGATACTTATAAGATCGACGGCAACAGTATGGAGCAGATTATAGATACCCTCGACGCAATACGCGCTGCCAAAAACGGCAAGCCCAAGTTCATCCTTGGCAAGACCGTGAAGGGTAAGGGCGTTTCATACATGGAAAATCAGTGCGGATGGCACGGCAAAGCCCCGAACAAGACGGAGTACGAACAGGCAATTACAGAGCTTAACGGAGGTGTCATGGCATGAGTATGATCGCAACGAGAGACGGCTTTGGCGACGAAATCGTTGAGCTTGGACGTGAAAACAAAAATATATGCGTTGTCGATGTAGACATCGGTAAATCCTGCAAGACCACTGCGTTTGCCAAGGCTCTGCCTGGGCAGCATATCAACGTCGGCATTGCCGAGCAGTGCGGCGCGGGCGTTGCGGCGGGTCTTGCGACCTGCGGCAAGCTCCCCTTTGTCGTCACATATGCGGCTTTCGGCTCTATGAGAATGTGCGAGATGATTCGTCAGGAGATATGCTACCCGCATCTGAACGTGAAGATCGCCTGTTCCCACGGCGGCGTCACTCCCGCAAATGACGGCGCGAGCCACCAGTGCATAGAGGACATGGGCATTCTCTCCACTATCCCCAATATGGCGGTCATCATGCCGGCGGACTACAACGCCGCGCGCAAGCTCACCAGAGCTGCGGCGGAGTATGACGGTCCTGTTTACCTGCGCTTTACGCGCGATGCCGTTCCGGAAATATACGGCAGCGAACAGAACTTTACCATCGGCAAGGCTGTGCAGCTGCGCGAGGGCAGCGACGCGGTGATCATCGCTATCGGCGACACCGTCCGTCTTGCCGTTGAGGCTGCCGACGCACTTCGCGAGCAGGGCGTGAATGCGCGCGTGCTGGATATGCACACGCTCAAGCCGCTCGACACCGAGGCTGTCGTGAAGGCCATTAACGAGACGGGCAAAATCGTCACGGTTGAGGATCACAACGTCATCAACGGGCTGGGCTACGCCGTTTCCGCCGTCGCCGCCGATATGGGGCGCGGCATCGTCAAGCGCATCGGCATACAGGATCAGTTCGGTCAGTCCGCACCGTATGAGCGCCTGCTTGCAATGAACGGCATAACGACCGGGAACATCGTCGCCACGGTAAAGGGCATTCTTTAAGTAAGCTGACAGGTTTACCGCCTGTTCAAAAAATAAAGGTATGAAGGAGAACACGAAATGAAAAAAATTCTCGCACTTTGTCTTGCGCTGTGCATGCTCTTCGCCCTGTGCGCCTGCGGCAGCACCTCCGCTTCCGACAGCTCTGCCCAGACCGGCGATGGCTCGCAGTACCAGAGGCTCAGCATCGATATGTCCTGCAACGGACAGTCCGACACTGCTAACGACTGCATCGGCGCAAACCTCTTCAAGCAGTATATTGAGGAGCAGTCCGGCGGCGCCATCACAGTCACCGTTTACAACAACGACCAGCTCGCCGGCGGTGACATGACCAAAGGTCTTGAGCTCGTCATGGACGGTACCGTCCAGATGGACATTCACTCCACCTCCATTATTTCCCGCATTGATAACCGCCTCATGGTCAGCTGCCTGCCTTGGACGTTTGCCGACTATCAGTCTGCCGAGGACGCTTTCTTCGGTCAGGGCGGCGAGTTTGTCTCCTCTGTCCTTGCAGAGCATGGTCTGACCTATCTTGGTGCGCTGCACAACGGCTTTAAGTGCATGACCTCATCCAAGACTCTCATCAAGTCTCCCGCCGACCTCGTCGGTCAGAAGATCCGCACGCCGGGCGGCGACCTGTGGAACGGCTTCTGGTCTGCAATGGGTGCGTCTCCCCAGGCTATGAGCTGGGCAGAGGTTTACACCGCTATGCAGCAGGGCACTATTGACGGTCATGACAACAGCCCCTCCACCATCAATTCCGCAAACGTTCAGGAAGTTCAGAAGTACATCACCGTTTCCAACCACACCTATGAAGCGTTCACCTGGAGCGCCAACACCTCATGGTTCGAAGGTCTTGACGCGAACACTCAGGAACTCATCCGCAGCTGCGCAAAGCAGGCCTGCCTTGACGCCAACAATCTGATAGAGATTTCCATGGAAGAGATACTCACTACTTGGGAAAATAACGGATTCAACGAAGTTTACCGTCTCTCTCCCGGCGAGATCGAGGTGTTCAAGGAAGCCGTTGCCGGTGTGACTGAGAAGTATGCTACAGAGTACGGCGAGGAAGCCTGCTCCGCTTTTGGCATCACTGCCTGACCGGCAATAGCAGGACCGTGCTTACAGGCTTCTCCGTTCTTCGAAGAAGCCTGTAAGACTACATAGATATGCTTTATAAGTAATGAAAGGAAGTATTACGTGAAAAAGGCTGTGAATATCCTCAACTCGCTTGAGGATTATATACTCGCAGTCATGCTCCTTGTCATGACTGTGCTTGCTTTTGTCAACGTTGTCGCGCGCTATGTTTTCCTTGCCTCCCTGCCGTGGATAGAGGAACTCAATCGTCTGGGGCTTGTCATCATCTCCTACGCCGGCGCGGCTGTTGCCCTCAAAAATCATTCTCATCTCGGGCTTTCCATAATAACCGATCATCTTTCCCCAAAAGGACGGAAGATTGCAGGCCTCTTCGGCTGCGTGTGCGGCGTGTTTTTCTGCGCCGTCGCCATATACTACGGCGTCCTTATGACCGTGAAGGAGCACGCCAACAACGTCCTCACGCAGGGCATGCAGTGGCCGGAGTACCTGTTCGGCATGTGGCTTCCTATTGGCTGCGCCGTGCTGTGCATCCGCTTTATCCAGTGGTCGGTCTATCTTCTGACTGACCGCGATTTCACCGATACCGGCAGGGAGGTCAGTAACGAATGAACGCTTTGCTTCTTTTTGGACTGTTCTTTGTCCTTCTGTTCCTCAATGTCCCCATTGCAATATCTCTCGGCGTTTCCAGCGTCGTCACCACCATGGCAGTAAAGCCCGCAATGATGGCAACAATTGCCACAAACCTCTATTCCGCAACGAACACCTACGTATTGCTGGCTATCCCGTTCTTCATTCTCGCCGGCAACATCATGGACGTCAGCGGCATTTCCGTCCGCCTTATAAACTTCTTCAATTCTCTCGTCGGTCATACCAAGCACGGCACGGCGATGGTCTGCGTCATTGTGGCGTGCTTCTTCGCCGCGATCTCGGGCTCAGGTCCGGCAACTGTCGCCGCACTCGGCGGCATACTTATCCCTGCCATGAGCCGCTCGGGGTATGAAAAGAGCACGAGCGCCGCGCTCATGAGTACGGCGGGCGCGATAGGCATCGTCATTCCGCCGTCGATAACGTTTGTCGTATACGGATCTGTCACGGGTACGTCTGTCGGCTCGCTCTTCATGTCCGGTATCGTTCCCGGCATCCTCATTGGCATCGCCATATACTACACCATGGTCATTACCTCCAAAGGGTGCGAGCTCGTGCGCCAGCCGAAGGCAAACGGCGCTCAGCGCTGGAAGGCATTCAAGGATGCCGTTTGGGGCATCCTCATGCCGGTCATCATCCTCGGCGGCATTTACGGCGGAATCTTCACCCCGACCGAGGCCGCGGCGGTCTCGGCGATCTACGGCTTCATCGTGGGTCTCTTTATCTACCGCTCGCTCAAGCTCAAGGACATCATCACCATCCTGCGCCAGTCCGTCTCCCAGACCGCGGTCGTCATGCTGATAATAGGCTGCGCCGCAGTCTTCGGCAAGGTGCTCACCTTCACCGGTATGGCGAGTGCCGCAAGCCACAGCCTCATCTCCGTCGCGCACGGCAACAAGTATATTTTCCTGCTGATGGTCAACATCATCCTCATCATTGCAGGCTGCTTTATCGACGCGAATTCCGCGCTGTATATTCTCTGCCCTATACTCTTTCCGATTTCAAAGTCTCTGGGCATTGACCCCGTGCACCTTGGCTCTGTCATGGTCGTCAATCTTGCGCTCGGTCTCATCACGCCTCCTGTCGGCGTCAATCTCTTCACAGGCTGCGGCGTTGCCGGCATCCCGCTCACGGATATGGTCAAAAAAATATGGCCATTTGTCATCGCGGTGCTTGCTGTGCTCGTCCTGATCACTTATATTCCTGCTATATCGATGTTCCTGCCCAATCTGATGTCATAACTTTCTGGAGGTAACTATAATGAGAGCTGGATATATGTCCGCCATCGGCGTTGCGGAATTCCGCAGCGATATGCCGGAGCCGCAGATAAGATACGATAACGATGTCAAGATCCATGTCCGCAAATGCGGTATATGCGGCTCTGAAGTGCACGCCCTGCACGGTAAGCACCCCTTCCGCATACCGCCCGTGCTCTCCGGTCATGAATTTGCCGGAGACATTATCGAGATCGGCAAGGGCGTGACAAAATTCAAGGTCGGTGACAGGGTGACTGCCGAGCCGCAGTACGGCTGCGGCGAGTGCTACTACTGCAAGCGTGGCATGTACAATCTTTGCACGTCAAAGCGCGTCCTCGGCGCATCCTACAAACTACCCGAGCTTGACGGAGAAGAATGGACAGGCCCAATGGGCGAGTATATCGTTGTACCGGAAAAGACTGTCGTGAAGCTTGATGACAATGTCAGCTATGAAGAGGGCGCGCTTATCGAGCCAATTGCAAACGGTGTATACGCCGTACGCCGCGCCAATATTACCCATGACAGCACCATCGCCATCATCGGCTGCGGTCCTATTGGGCTGGGTGATCTCATCGGCGCAAAGCTCTATGACCCCAAGCTTATTGTTATGGCCGATATATCCGAGATAAATCTCCAAATGGCGCGCGAATTTGGCTGTGAGCATGTTGTCAACAGCCGCGAGCAGGATCTTGAAAAGGTCGTCATGGAGCTGACGGATGGAGTGGGCGTGGACATGGTGTTTCTGGGTTTCGGAGATGCACCAACGATAGAACAGGCGTGCCGAATTGTCCGCCGCGGCGGCGTTATTCACCAGCACGCGCTTATGCTCGACGGAATAGGCTTCCCTTATCAGATACACCAGCAGCACGAGCTTTCCTTCATCGCTTATAATATGTATAAGTACGAGGAGTTTCAACTCATCTGCGAAGAGATCGCAAAAGGACGCATTTCCGGGCTGGAGCGCATGGTCACCCAGCGCTACCCGATTGAACGCTTTAAGGAAGCCATGGAAATGGCAGATAAGCGCCCGGAGCCTGTTGTGAAGGTCATGCTTGAGTTCTGATGTCTTATGAAATACAGTGTTGTAAAAAAAGTCACTCAGATGCTTCTTGTTGCGGCGCTTGCAATCTATGTCGGCGCTGCGGTGTTCATCAACCGGGAGATGGAGGCGTATACCACACCCTCCATCTACGCGGCAACGATGCTGCTTGCAGTGAGCGTCGCCATGCGCCTTGCATGGCTTCGCTGCCCGCACTGCCATCGCTACATCTCGCATAAGCACATCGGCGATCAGAGCTGCCCTTTCTGCGGCAGAAAATTGGAAAACTAAAGCAGCGCCGCACAGTACGCCTGCTCTTCCGACCGAATTATGCGCAGCTGCCTAAAAAAAGAGAACCATCAATTTGCATTCGATGGTTCTCTTTTTCCATGCATTTTTGCAGGGCATATCACCCGCCGAGGTATGCCTTCCTCACACTGTCGCTTGCGGCAAGCTCTGCGCCTGTGCCGGAGAGGCTGATCTTTCCGGTCTCAAGCACGTACGCCCGGTCGGCGACGGACAGCGCCATCTGCGCGTTCTGCTCGACAAGGAGTATGGTCGTGCCGGAGCGGTGCAGCTCGCGGATGATGTCAAATATCTGCTCCACAAGGATCGGCGCAAGCCCCATGGAAGGCTCGTCGAGCATGAGCAGCTTCGGATGGCTCATCAGCGCGCGCCCTATGGCGAGCATCTGCTGCTCGCCGCCGGAGAGCGTACCGGCGATCTGCCGCCTGCGTTCGCGCAGACGGGGAAAACGATTGTACACATCCTCAAGATCGGCGGCGACACCGGACTGATTTTTCGTGTACGCGCCCATCTCAAGGTTTTCCTGCACGCTCATCTGCAGGAAGATCCGCCGCCCCTCAGGCACCTGTGCGAGACCGCGCTCAACTATTTTATACGACGGCAGGCGGCTTATTTCCTCGCCGCAGAACTTTATGCTGCCCGTGCGCGAACGAAGAAGCCCCGACACGGTCTGAAGCGTTGTGGACTTGCCCGCGCCGTTCGCGCCGATGAGCGTAACCACCTCGCCCTCGTTCACGTCGAACGACACGCCTTTAATGGCGTGGATCGCACCGTAATACACATTGAGGTTTTCAACACTGAGAATCTGCGACATTTTTCACGCCTCCTTCTTCCGCCCAAGATATGCTTCGATAACAACGGGGTCGGACTGAATGTCCGCGGGCGTGCCCTTGGCAATTATCTTGCCGAAGCTGAGCACGCAGATGCCCTCGCAGATACCCATGACAAGGTTCATATCGTGCTCGATGAGCAGCACGGCGATGTGGAACATATCACGGATCTTGATGATGTTCTCCATCAGCTCCTGCGTTTCGGAAGGATTCATTCCGGCGGCAGGCTCGTCGAGGAGCAGGAGACTCGGATTTGTGCCGAGCGCGCGGACTATCTCCAACCGGCGCTGTGCGCCGTAGGGGAGCGAGCCTGCCTTTGCGTCGGCGAGACTTTCCATGTCGAAAATGCTCAAAAGCTCCATTGCGCGCTCGTGCGCGATTCGCTCCTGCTTCCAGTATGAAGGCAGGCGCAGTATGCCGCTCACCATGCCGTAATTGATCTGGTTGTGCAGCCCGAGCTTTACGTTGTCTTCAACACTGAGGTTGTTGAAAAGGCGGATGTTCTGGAATGTGCGCGCTATGCCGAGACGGTTGACCTGTGCGGTGGTCATGCCGCTTGTATCTATGCCGTCTAGCATTATGCTGCCGCGCGTTGGCTGATAGACTTTCGTCAGCAGATTGAAAACCGTTGTTTTGCCCGCGCCGTTCGGACCGATAAGCCCGGCAATCTCTGTCCGTCCTATCGTGAGGTTGAAGTCATCCACGGCGGTCAGACCGCCAAAATCAATGCCGAGGTGTTTTGCTTCGAGCACGGGGGTCTTGTCTAGGTCGCGCTCGGGGATGAGCGCGTCGGACGGCATCGGCACGAGCGGGCTTTCATTTTTGGAATATACTTTTGCCATTGTTCAGACCTCCTCTTTTTCGCGGTGCGGGATCATGCGCGATACAAGCGCTTTTACGCGCGGGTCGTTCGTCGCCAGCATGACGAGGATCAGCACCACCGCGTATACGAGCATGCGGTAATCGTCGAAGCCGCGCAGTGCCTCCGGCAGAACTGTCAGCACCGTCGCCGCCACGATAGAGCCCCAGATGTTGCCCAGCCCGCCCAGAACGACGAACACCAGCACAAGGATGGAGGTGTTGAAGTCGAATTTCGAGGAGACGAGGTTGGAAAAGTTCAGGCCGTACAGTGCGCCTGCCGCGCCGGCAAGCGCGGCGGAGGTGACGAATGCCATGAGCTTGTACTTTGTGATGTTGATGCCGACGGACTCTGCGGCGATGCGGTTGTCGCGCAGCGCCATTATGGCGCGCCCGGAGCGGCTGTGCACGAGGTTGAGCACAATGACAAGCGTGATCATTATCAGCACGAATCCTGCCGTAAAGCTGGCAATAGTCTCCGTGCCGGTCGCGCCCTGCGCCCCCTTGATAAGCACCTTTCCGCTCTCGGACAGCCCAAGATCGGTCACGCTTTTTGCGCCGCTGGCGTTGAAGACGATGTGCAGCCCGTTTTCATCGTGCCCGATGATCAGACAGTTGACAAGCTCCTTGATGATCTCGCCTGCGGCGAGCGTCACGATGGCAAGATAATCCCCGCGCAGTCTCAGCACAGGCACGCCCACTACAAAGCCGAACATTGCCGCGAAGAGCGCCCCCATAACGATGGCGAGCGCAAGACGCAGCACAGGGGAGGGAACGGCGGACTGAAGGCTCATTGCCGTGACGATGCCGGTAAATGCGCCGATGCTCATGAAGCCGGCATGCCCAAGGCTCAGCTCGCCCAGAATACCCACTGTGAGGTTTAACGACACCGCCATCACGATGTAGCAGCAGATGGGCACGAGCTGACCCGTGAGCGAGCGCGTCAGCACGCCGTTGTTTTTCAGCAGCGTCACCGCAATAAATGCCGCAATAACGCCGAGGTATGTTGCAAAGTCTGTCTTTGTGGACTTTTTCAGTTTTTTGAGTCTGTTCATGAGCTTCACCTCAAACCTTCTCCGGCACATACTTGCCCAACAGTCCCGCCGGACGCACAAGCAGCGTCACAATGAGCACGGCAAACACGATGGAGTTTGCAAGCTGCGTGGAGATGTATGCTTTCGACAGCGATTCGATCATGCCCAGCAGTATCCCGCCGAGGAAAGCACCGGGGATCGAGCCGATGCCGCCGAACACGGCGGCGGTGAACGCCTTTATGCCCGGCATTGAGCCAGTCGTCGGCATGAGCGAGGTATAGGACGAGCACAGAAGCACGCCCGCGACTGCTGCAAGGGCAGAGCCAATGGCGAACGTTACGGAAATCGTGAAGTTGACGTTGATGCCCATAAGCTGCGCCGCCGCCTTGTCCTCGGACACGGCGCGCATCGCCTTGCCCATTTTGCTCTTCGATGTGAAAACCGTCAGCGCCGCCATGATGACAAGACAGACCGCCACGGTCAGCAGCGACACGTAGGAAATGGTGAGCTGACCGTCAAAAAGCTTCACTGCGCCTGTGACGACCGGGGTGTACGCCTTCGGGCTCGCGCCCCAGATCAGAAGCGCTGCGTTCTGCAGAAAATAGCTCACGCCGATGGCGGTAATGAGCACCGCCAGCGACGGCGCGGAGCGCAGCGGCTTATACGCCAGCCCTTCAATGAGTATGCCCAGCACCGTGCACACGATCATCGCCAGTATAACGGCGGCCCATGACGGCAGACCCAGAGAGCTCATCGCCATGAGCGAAATATAGCCGCCCACCATGATGATGTCGCCGTGGGCAAAGTTCAGCATCTTGGCAATGCCGTAGACCATCGTGTATCCGAGCGCAATGATCGCATACACGCTGCCGAGGCTTATGCCGCTGACAAGGTAAGACAGAAATTCCATATGCTTTGTCCTCTCTCTATGGTTCACTTTCGCGGTGTTTACACTGTTGCAGAGCACCTGCCCTGCCCCGGTGTAAACACCGCGCCATATCGGGAGCTTCCTCTCGGAAGCCCCCGATATGCGTTCGGTCAGGCTATGCAGCGCAGCTTATTCGCCGGCGGAGACGTAAACGCCGTCCTTGATTACAACAGCGGAGGGCATCTTGCTCACTTCGCCCTCGGCGTTCCAGGTCATGCCTGTGCCGGTCAGTCCGTCAAAGGTCATCGTGGAGAAAGCGTTCATGAGAGCGTCGCAGATCTCCTCTGCTGACATATCGGGCGTGCAGCCGGACTCCTCAAGCGCCTGCTTGAGAGCGTAGATAACGTCGTACTCATCGGCGGCGAACTGATTGGGGGTCTCGCCGTAGCGCTCGACGTACTCCTTGACGAAGCTCTGCGTGCGCTCATCCTGCGCGTCGGCGGAGAACGGGGTCAGCACCATGACGCCCTCTGCAAGGCTCAGGTCGAAGTTGTCGAGGGTGAGGATGCCGTCCATGCCGTCAACGCCGAAGAACAGGGGATCATAGCCCATGGCGTTCGCCTGGGTGAGGATAACGGAGGCGGGCTGGTAGTAGATGGGCAGAAACACGAGATCGGCGCCGGCTGCCTGTGCGCCGGTGAGCTGTACGGAGAAGTCGGTCATGGTGTCCTTGGTAAACGTGCCTTCATATACGACGTCAAGACCCTTTGCGCTGCCCTCGCTCACAAAGGTGTCGCGGATGCCCTGGGAATATGCGTCGTCATTCTGATAGATAATTGCGATCTTGCTGTCAGGCAGATTCGTGGCAATGTAAGTTGCAGAGCCTGTGCCCTGGTTGGGGTCAGTGAAGCACATCTGGAATACGTTGTCCTTGCCGGAGGTCACGTCAGGGGAGGAAGCGGACGGCGTGAGCATGAATACGCGGTCTTCATAGACCTTTGCAGCCACGGAGATGGAGGGACCTGTGGTAACAGGACCTGCCAGCACCTGCATGCCCCAGTCGAGGAGGTTGTTGTAGGCGTTGACGGAGGTCTCGCCGTCGCTGACATCGTCTTCAAACTTGAACTCGATCTTCGCGCCGTTGATGCCGCCGGCAGCGTTGATCTCGTCAACGGCGATCTCACCGCCGTTTTTAACGGCCTGTCCGTAGATGGCGGCAGCGCCGGTGAGCGGACCGATGCCGCCGATCTTGAATACGCCCGCATCGCTCGCAGTGCCGTCGGCACTGTCGGCGGCGGGAGCTTCAGTCGCGGACGGCGCGGTTGCGCTGCCGCAGCCTGCCATCAGACAGACGCACATGGCAAATACCATTACGAAAGCAACAAACTTTTTCATCTTGTTTTTCTCCTTGCAAAAGTGTTTATTTATACAAAAAATCGACCCCGACCGAAAAGGTCGGAGCCGATTTGAAGTATACATGAGGTCAAATCAACGGCACCAAAGCCCTGTTCGGTCGATATTCAGGCGGAGCAATAACGCATATTATGACGGCGCTGAGTATCTTAATTATTACGGATACTACGGAAATAATTATTACTGCTATTACTGCGGCGTTGGCAATAATGATTGCTGCGGCGCAAAGAGCAACAAAAATGGACACTGCGATAACAGTGTCCATAGTAAGCAGGAGGGCGGTATCGGTGCTCTGAGCCGCTGCGGCGGCATAGGTGCGGCAGGAGAACGCGCAGGCAGACTCATTGCAATTCGTGCATGAGCCAGTCATATCAAAGCGGTTGTAATTGCGCTCGTTCATGTTCGCGTCTCCCTTCGTTTTCGATGGCGCAACTTTAGCACCGGTGCGCCGCAATGTCAATAGTCCAATTCATGGTTCTCCGATTTGTATACGGATGCGACAAAAACCACCGCAAAATTTTGTGAGTTTTTCACAAAATTTTGCCGGCGGTTTTTAAATCACAGGATTTGCCGCATTTAACTGGCGCGTTACTTCGCAGGGCGGTTTCTGCGCCCGCCGCGTCCGCGCCCGCGCCCGCGGCGGCGTGACTGTGTGGACTTGGTCTTATAGAAGTCCAGCATTTCATCCGTCGCTTTGTAGACAAGCTTGTTCGCTGTCCAGCTGTTATCCTCGCTGTTCCTGCGGAATTTTGCCCGCACGAGAAACGCCCCGTCCTCTTCGCAGGTGTATATGTTCATATACCGCTGGTCGCCCTGATTTATCCACCGCATGCCGGTGGTCTCGCCGCCGCACACGGGGCAGGGGAGCGTTGTCATCCGCGCGTCGGCGAAAGCAGCCGCCTTGCTCTCAAAGCCGTCATAGCTCTCGTGCAGTATCGGCTCTTCGCCGCTGCGGTCAACAGGCGGCTTGTAGTTTGGCATGCGCGTGGCAAGAATGCGCCCGGCGTCCGGGTACAGGCGCAGCCCCTCCGCCATGTCCAGCTTCGTGCATACAAGCGCCGTGTTGTATGCGTCGCCCAGCGCGTCATGCGCAACGCGCGTCTGCTCTATCTCAAAGTGCTCCATCGCACTGGCAAGGGATTTCTGGTTTTTGTCGCCGCCGGTCTGGAGGTTGTATATGAGCTGAAGGTTGACCCACCCGGCGATCCAGTCCCAGTCAAGGTCATGGATGATGATGTTCTGCTCAAGTATTCCCTGATCGTCACAGCCCCAGGTGATGAACGTCACGTCGTCGCCGCAGAACTCGCGCAGCTCCGCCAGCGCGTCGGCAAACGCAATGCCCTGGGCAAGGCGCTCCTTGTCGAAGCCGGTTATCTTCTTGACCTTATAGTGCATACGCTTGAAATATACGGGCTTTACGTCGATGGTCAGCTCTTCTTTCGGCTGCATATTTTCATCGAGCTTCACTGCGCCTATCTCGATTATTTCCCCCCGCAGGTGAATGGGGAGCTTGTTGAACACGGAGGATTTGGAGCTCATTGCCTGATTCCATTCCAGATCCACCACTACATAATTCATACGCTTTCTTTTCCTTCGCTTTACTGTCATTTATTTTTCATTATAGCACAAATTTTCTCCGTGTACACCACTTTTTTGCGAATAGGGCTTGAATGAAAAAAAATATGTGTTAAAATTAACTGTCTTCTGTAGTAGGAGTTGATACAATAATGTATAATTTCACGGTTAAGGATGCGTTAAGAGCCTGCGGGGGAAAGCTGTCAGGCAAATGCGCGCCCGATGCGCCGCTTGGCGCTGTCGTCATCGACAGCCGCGCCGTCCGTCAGGGTGATTTATTCGTCGCTTACAGGGGCGAAAGGACCGACGGGCACAATTATATCACGGCGGCGCTTGATAACGGGGCTGCCTGCTGCCTTGCCGAGCGTGTTCCGCAGGGCGAGGGTCGCGGCATCATCGTTGTGGACGATGTGCAGTCTGCGCTTGAGGCGATCACGCGCGCCTGCCGTGCAAATATCAATATACCAATCGTCGGCGTCACCGGCAGCGTCGGAAAGACGACTGCCAAGGAAATGATCTGGGCGGTGCTGAGCCAGCGCATGAACACCCTGAAGACCGAGGGCAACCTTAATAATCAGATCGGCGTGCCCATGACGATTTCGCGCATCACGCCCACGCACGAAGCGGCGGTGGTGGAAATGGGCATATCCGACTTTGGCGAGATGAGCGTGCTCGCTTCCATGGTGCGCCCGACCGTCGCGGTGTTCACCGTCATTGGGCATGCGCATCTTGAGTTTCTGCACGACCTTGACGGTGTGCTCAAAGCCAAGACCGAAATGATAGATTTCATGCCGACGGACGGCACGGTGATAATAAACGGCGACGACGTGAAGCTTCGCACGCTTCAATGCCGCCAGCGGATCATCAGCTATGGGCTTGGCGCAGGCTGCGAAGTACGCGCGGAGAATATCCGTTTCGATGGTGAAGAGGGCGCAGCGTGCGATATTATCGGCTTTGACCGGCGTGTAGCCGTGAGGATACCCGCCTATGGGCAGCACATGGTCTATGCTGCGCTTGAGGGCGCTGCTGTGGGCTTCGTGATGGGGCTGACGGATGAGGAGATTGCTTCAGGCGTCGCTGCGTTCCACACGGTCGGTCGCCGCGGCGTTGTCACGGACACCGGGTATATCACGCTCATTGACGACTGCTACAACGCTAACCCGGACTCCATGCGCTGCGCCGTCGATTCGCTCATGACGCTTCCCGGACGGCACATATGCGTTTTCAGTGACATGCGCGAAATGGGCGAAACCTCTCCCATGCTGCACCGTGAGCTTGGCGAATACGCCCTTGAAAAGGGTGTGGACTTTGTCATGGCCTACGGTCCGATGTCCCGCTGCATGACGGCTGCGATGGGCGCGCGTGCCCGGCATTTTGAAACTAGGGAGGAGCTTATCGCCGCCCTGCCGCAGTATATTCGCCGCGGGGACAACGTTCTTGTCAAGGCCTCGCTTGGTATGCATCTTGAGCCTGCCGCCGATGCGCTGAAGGCGCTCACGGATAATACATAAGGAGAACGGAATGACCGCAAAACCGCTGATCCTCATGGATCTTGACAATACGCTTCTCGACTTTGACCGCCAGGAGGCGGCGGCGATCTCCGCGATGCTGAGAGAGAGGGGAATTGCGCCGACGGATGAGGTGCTTTCCGCTTTCCGCCGCATAAACGTCCGCCATTGGGAGATGCTCGAAAACGGAGAGCTTACGCGCCGGCAGGTGCTTGTCGGGCGGTTCGAGGTGTTTTTTAAGGAACTTGGCGTCGCGCTGGATGCGCAGAGCGCCGAGGACAGCTATGCTTCGCACCTGTGCGAGGGGTATTATTTTGTTCCCGGCGCACTGAAGCTTCTGGAGACGCTGCACGGCAGATGCGCAATGTACATAATCTCCAACGGAAATGCCCGCGTTCAGGATGCGCGCCTTGCAAGCTCCGGTATATCGAAGTATTTCGAGAAGATATTTATTTCGGAAAACATGGGCGCGGATAAACCCAGCCGGGAGTTTTTTGATATTGTCATTGCGGGCATCCCTGATTTTGACCCCGCCCGCGCGCTTGTCGTCGGCGACAGTCTTACATCTGACATACGCGGCGGGCGCAATGCCGGGCTGATGACGTGCTGGTTCAATCCAAAGGGCAAGCCGCCGCGCTCAGATATTCCCGCGGACTATGAGATCGCCTCGCTTGCCGAGCTTCCGGGACTTATAGACCGTATTTTCTCCTGATTTTACGGTTATTTTATGGTTTATATAATCTGCAATATGAAAGAGTTGTTATAATGGACAATGTATTTGCCTCCTTGAGAGAACTTAATATTTACACGATGATGCTGCGTGTGGCGCTCGCCATGCTCATGGGCGGCATTGTCGGCTTTGAGCGCGAGAAGAAGCGCCGTCCGGCCGGATTCAGGACGTATATGCTCGTTGCTCTCGGCGCTGCAATGACTGTGATGCTCAGCCAGTATCTTGACTTCATGCTCAATCATGAATGGCTTGCAACGGCGGAGCGTGTCGGCATAAAGACGGACGTATCCCGCTTTGGGGCGCAGGTTGTCAACGGCGTGGGCTTTCTCGGCGCGGGCACCATCATAGTCACCGGACGGCAGGAGGTCAAGGGTCTTACGACGGCGGCGGGACTGTGGGCCTCGGCATGCATGGGGCTTGCGACAGGCGCGGGGTTTTATGAGTGCGTCATTGTCGGCATCGCGCTTATCGTTCTCTCCATGAAGCTTCTGCCGCTTGTTGAGGAAGCGATGCTCTCATATTCGCGCAACATGACCATCTATGTTGAGATGGACTCGTTTGAAAATCTCGGCAGCATCGTCAACCGCATAAAGGCGGAAAGCATACAGATATACGATGTCGAGATAGAAAAGGACAAGCGCGAGCATATGGCGAGGTTCAGCGTGCTTGTCTCCATGCATCTGCCAAACCGGCGCGAACACGCAGAGCTGCTCGCAGATTTGTCAACAATGGATGGCGTTGTGGCCATAGACGAAGTGTAAAGGAGGGAACGGACATATGCTGCAATGCTTTGATTTTGTGCGCGAGATGACTTTTCTTGCCGTTACCGTGCGCATGGTGCTCGCGGTTTTGTGCGGCGGGCTTATCGGCATTGAACGCGAGTATAAACGCCGCCCCGCCGGGTTCAGGACGCATATTCTTATCTGCCTTGGCGCGGCGATAACCACTCTCACCAGTCAGTATCTCTATCTTACGCTGGAGCTTTTCACCGACGTGGCGCGTCTCGGCGCGCAGGTGATTGCCGGCATCGGCTTCATCGGCGCGGGCACTATCATTGTCACGAACCGCCAGCGCGTCAAGGGACTTACCACTGCCGCCGGACTGTGGACAAGCGCGATCATCGGGCTTGTGTGCGGCGCGGGGTATATAGAATGCGCGGTTTTCGCCACTGGGATGGTGCTCATTGCAGAGCTTCTGCTCGTGAAGATCGAATACCGTTTTGCCCGCAAGGTGTACGACATGAATTTGTATATTGAGTATTATAAGGCGGAGAGCATAGAGACTATCGTCCGTCTTATCCGCGAGAGCAAGACGAAGATGAGCGGGCTTGAAATAAGCCGAATAACTGATGACGACGGACGCAACCGTTACAGCGCCGTCATCACCGTGCAGGCGAGCCGTACCGGCGTTAGTGAAGGGCTCATCAAAAACATAGAGGGGCTTGAAAATGTCCTCGCGGTAGAGGAACTGTAAAGAAGCAATGACAAAAACAACAAACGGCAGAAAATGACAAAATGGGCGCTGCGAATTCACGCAGCGCCCATTTTTTCAGCAAGTGAGCTCAACTGTCGCTGGTGTCCCCGGATGCGCCGAGAACTATGGCGTTGACGGCCTCTATGAGGCTGACTGCCTCGCCACGAGGGACAAGACCGATCGTCTCCCCATCCACTACGGCGATACAGCTGCTGCCGTCGTGACGGTAAAGCGCTATATCAAGCTCAGGGAAACGCTCATTGTCGAGCGTTAATGTGAGCGCGATCTCGCACTTTCCGGAGGGCTTCTCATCGGTGAAGCTCTCCGCCGACAGCGAGACAAGCGCGTCCTCCAGCGCGGCGGCGTCTATCTTGTCCTCGCCGTAATACCATACGTTTTCAACGTCGGACAGAAGCTTTTTGCTGTCCTCATCTGCCCGAAGCTCAAAAGAATAGGTCTCGCCGTCGAGCGCGGCGGTTATGGCGGTCACATCGGAAAAATCCGCCGTAAAAATCTCCCGGTGTCTCAGATCGTCATACCCGGATGCCACAAGACTGTCATAGCTTTCACTGGAAATCTTGTACACTATTGCGGAATCACCGACGCGGGCGTACGCCTGGACCTCTGCGGTGTCCTCGTCGTTTTTCTCCGCCGCCGCAAGCTCCTGCGCGTTCTTGGAGACGGCAAGGGTGAAGCTCTTATCTGCTCCGTCGTCATCGGTGTAGTCGAGCGTGACAGTCAGCACGGGCGAGTCAAGCCCATAGAAGCTCAGCTTATCCTCATCGGCAGTATAGGTGGCGTAATCGCTCAGACCGAGACTTGCAATCGTGCGCAGATAGTCTTCAACGCGCACGGTATCCAGCGGTCTGCCGTCGGAAAAATACACATCGTCCGCGCAAATGCTCTCCTCGCCGCTGCCGTCATAGATCACGGTATACTCGTTCTCGCCGGTGAAGCTTATGCAGTCGGCGCGGTCAATATCCGGGGTGACGTCGTTTTTTATCATACGCGAGAGCTCCGTGGAGAAAAGCTCCATCGGGTCGCTCACAGCGAGATAGACCTTCCCATCGCCGGTTGAGACATAGCGCTGTGCGTCCATTGTGCTGTACGCACCGAGCGCGATGGCGGCCGTGCCCTCGCCGGTCGTGATGTACACGGTGCACTCAGGATCTTCCAGACCGTACTGAGCATAATCGGTCACGTCGTCAATTACATACGCGGCGGCAAAATCAACGAATGCGTCAAGCCGCTCCGCTATTTTATCCGCATCGACAGGGAAAGCCGCGTCATCGTCATATTGCCATATGCCATCCGAGAGAGAGAACGCAAGCGAGGATGAGCCCTGCTCCCATGACAGCGCGGTGACGGCATCCGGGTCGATCGTGAATACGACCTCGCCGCTTGCCTTTATGTCCTCTTTTCTGGTTTCGTAACGGCTGACGGCAAAGGTGACAATGCACACCGCCGCCAGTATGCCAAGCAGAATATAAAGCCTTTTAGCCCTGTTCATCTCTTCTGCGCCTCCTTTCCGAAATGACGGCGATGCCCGCCGCGGCAAAGCCAAGTGGGAACACGCCCAGCATCAGTGCTTTAAGCACCGACGCGGAGGAATCGCTGATGGTGAGGTAGTTATAGCTCAGCGACTTTGTGCGTATGGCGACTGCGTCGCTCTCACCGACGAGAGTGGAGAGCGCGTTCATCGTCAGGTCGAGGTTTGCGCCGGAGGAGTAGGCATTGTAAAGCTCATCCAGCATCCCTGAGGATGTGAAGAACACCATCTCTCCTCCGCCGGTGACGGAAATATCCACGGCAAGGGCGAAAGCGCCGTCAATGTCACCGTCCTCCTTTTCGTATGTGTCGAGACTGTACCCGGCGAGCTTGCTGAAGGCACTGTCGGAGGTCTTGAGGAGTGTTGTTACCGTGGCATCTTCACTTTCGCCGACGGTAAGCCCCTGCGCGACGGGCACTATCACATAGTAGTGCGAATCTATGAGCGGCTGAGTAATGTCGGCGCTTTCAATGTCCGGAAGGAGAATGTACGGTGCTGAAAAGGCATAATGTGCGCGGTCGCCCTCGACGACTATTCCGTCTGCCGCTTCCACGCCGTAGTCTGCGGCAAGACTGTAAATATTCTCAAGCGTGCCGCTTTCGGTCGGTCCTGCCATCACCATGAGCTTTCCGCCGTCCCTGACGTATTCGGCGAGTATTTTTGCCTCATCTGCGGAGATGTCGCTCTCCGGCGCATAGATGAACACGCAGCTTGCGTCATCTGGGATGCCGTCCTCGTTGAGCAGTGAAAACTCGGTATATGTCATGTTCTCTTTTTCAAGCTGCTCGGTGAACGCGGAGGGCAGCTCCGCCTCTCCGTGTCCGGTGAGCACATACACCGTGGGCAGCTCATCGCGCGTAACATAGTCTATTGCGGAGGTTATCGCGCCCTCTCCGTCAAAGGAGTACGCCACGGAATAGGTGGCATAGTCCACGTCGGTGAGATAAATATCGGAGTAGTCGATATACCGGCTCTTATCCCCGCACTCAACTATGAGACTGTTATTGGGCACGGTCGCGTCGGTGTACTGTGCGGTGAAGGTGGGATAGACATCCGGGTTCTTTTTCTCCACCGTGATGTGGGAGGAGAGACTGGCATATTTGTCGAGAAGGTTTTCAATTATATCGTCCTCCTCGTCAGCCTGAACTATCCAGTATATCGTCACGTCGTCCGTCAGTGCGTTGACGACTGATTTTGTGTTGCTTGTGACCGAGTAGAGCTTTCCGGCGCTGATGTCATAGCGCGTGAGCGATTTCGGCAGGACGGAGAACAGCACGTTCACAGCTATCAAAATGGCAAGCACGAGCGCGGAGAGTGCGAGGGTGTATGTGCCGCCGCGCGAGGCTATGCGCTCCCTCGCAGTCGGCGCGCCCAGAAGCTCGCGGATATTTGGCTTTTTCATCAGCTGTACCTCCGTTTCTCAAGTGACTGCGCGGTAAGAAAAAGGAAAAACGCCGCAACAGAGAGATAAAACACTATGGATGTCAGATCGAAAACGCCGTTTACAAACGCCGTAAAGCGCGCGAAGAGCGACAGCTTTTCCATCAGCGTTGGCAGCAGCGTGGTAAGCCCGCCGTCATCGACAAACATGGCGATCAGCGTCGCCGCCATCACGGCAATGGCGACGCCGTACCCGATAAGCCCGTTTTTCGTCAGGCGGTATACGCCCAGCCCCAGCAGGAATGCCAGCACGGCGAAGGCAAGCGCTGCGCCGAACGCCGTGGTCGAAATGTTTTCCGCAAGGCTGACAGAGTAGTAGTTGAACAAAAAAACAACAATGGCAATGCCTGCGGCAAAGCCCTGACTGTCCGTGAGGGAGGAGATGAACATGCCGACGGCTATCATTGCCGCGCCCATGATGAAAAATGCAAAGAGCGAGCCGTAAGCCGTCAAAAGATACACATCGCCGTACTGCGCGAAGATGAGCGGGTAGAGCGCTATCACGCACAGCGGCACAAGATAGACCACAAGCAGCGCAAGGTATTTGCCGCCGACGATCTGCGCCGTTGTGAGCGGAAGCGAATACAGCAGCTGATCCGTCCGCGCGCGGCGCTCCTCGGCGATAACGCGCATCGTCAGCACGGGAATGATCACGGTCAGCCCGATGCAGACGAACTCCAACATGTATTCAAAATTTGCCACGGCGGATTCTATGTTGTAAAGCAGCGCCCCCACGCCCACGAACAGCAGCAGAAACGCGCAGAAAAGGTATGATGAGACGGAGTGTGCGTACCCTCTCAGCTCATGCTTCAAAACGGCCGTCATTTGTCCGCCTCCTCGCTTTCGCCCGTGAGCTCGCCGCGGGCAAGCTCAATAAACGTCTCTTCAAGATCGCCCTGCTTCGCGTCCATGTCGGCCACGAGCTTCCCGTGCGAGATTATAAGCACCCTTTCGCATATGGTCTGCACCTCCGATAGGATGTGCGATGAAAAGATGACAAGGTGCGTGCGTCCAAGCTCGCGGATAAGCCCGCGTATTTCGACGATCTGTATGGGGTCGAGCCCCACGGTCGGCTCGTCGAGGATGATGACGCGCGGACTGCCGATAATTGCCTGCGCGATGCCCACACGCTGTTTATACCCCTTGGAGAGCGTGGAGATAAGGCGGTTTTTCACACCGGATATACCCGTGCGCTCCACGGCGTCCGCGATCTGCGCCTTCAGCGCCTCGCCGCGCAGTCCCTTTGCCTCGCCTACGAAGCTGAGATATTCCAGCGGCGTTTCGCTCGTATAGAGCGGCGGCTGCTCCGGCAGATAGCCGATGAGACGTTTCGCCGTCTCCGGCTCTTCCAGAATGTCATGCCCGTCGATGCTGACGCTTCCCTCTGTCGGGGCAAGGCAGCCGGTCATGATGTTCATGGTCGTGGATTTGCCTGCCCCATTCGGACCGAGAAAGCCGTAAACGTGCCCATCGTCAAGCTCGAACGACAGGTCGTCCACTGCTACAAGATCGCCGTAGCATTTTGTCAGATGCTCAACTTTTATCATGCTTGACCTCCATATATCAATATATCAACTTCCGGCATTTTAAATACAAAGCCTGAAACGAAGCTGAAAAAATCGGTTAAAGATATATGAACACCGCCGCCCGTCTGCAAAATGTGCAGACGGGCGGCGGTATGTAAGCCGTGCAGCAATATGTCATTTCTGGCAAGCACTGAATCCAGCCTGAGCCATCCAATATATGTTCATTGCCGGATGGTGCAGGCTGCGGTAGAATATGAATGAAATTCGAAGAATGCAAGGGGAAATGACCGTGAAGCTGAAAAAAGTGATAAGCCGAATGCTCGGAATGTGCCCGGAAGCATGGTACATATTCCGCCGCGGGCTGCAGCTGTGCGCGGTGCTGCTCTTCTGCGCGTTCGTGCTTCTTCTGGAGTGGAACGGCAGCAGCTTTGAGCGCCATGCGCTGTACTTCACCGCGATGTCTCTCAACGAAACGGTGCAGGCGATACTGCTGATCGTCGTGCTGTTCTCCGCATTGATAGATGATGCAAATGGTTAACATAACACATATAAATGATAATTAAATTAACATAAAGATATTTTCATAATATAATAAACATATTATAGTTTACATAAAGTTATTGGCGGTTGATTATATGCCGGGATCAAATATCCATCGCGTAAAACTCATCGCGCGTCATGATGACGTTGAGCACATCCAGCAGCGCATCGCTGCTGAGTCTTTCCGGCAGATCCAGCGCGCGCATGAGCGCGGTGCGGCGCTCCCGGCTGCCCTGACCGCCGCTGAGCCCGCGCCTGAACATGTCCGCTTTCGTTATCCCCACGGCGGGAGAGGCGGCGTTTTCATCGTCAACGGTTGCCCCGGCGCGGCGCAGTGCGTCCAGCAGCACCTCCGGCCGCATCCCCTCAACGCCAAGCTTGCCTTCCTTCGACGGCGCCGTCTTGCGCCGCTCCTTGCCGTAAACATCCGGAATGTATGCGTGTCTGACAAGCGCCGGATCAACGCAGCCCTTTATAAAACTGCGTATCACAAAGCCCGCGCCGTCCGAGTCCGTCAGCACGACGAGCCCGCGCTCCTGCGCGAGGCGGCGCAGCAGCTTCTGCTTCTGCGCGTCGTTGAATATGCCGAAGCCGGAGGTCTCTATGATGACTGCGTCCACAAGCTGGCTGAGCGTATTCTTGTCATAGCGCCCCTCGACGACTATGACCTCCTTCACTCTATGCATTCACTTCACCTGCCGCTATACGCATCACGACCTCCTTGAGCAGCTCATCATCGTCCTGTGAGCTGCTTTTCATCATGTAATCCGCCTCGGTGCACAGCTCCACCGCGCGTCTGAGCTGCGGCAGGGTAAAGCCGCGTGCGGAAGCGGCAAGGTTTTTTGCAAGGAATTCGTACTTTATGCCGCAGGTGTCCATTATATATTTCATCCCCAGCCCGTTCTCCTGCGCCAGCCGCGCGGCGTACAGCTTGCGCATCTGCGCGCCGAGCAGCGCAAGGAGCATGATGGGCTCGTTATTTTTGTCCGCAAGGAGTTCTGCAAGCGTCTGTGCCGCGCTCTCATAGCGCCGCGCGGCGATGTGGTCGGTCAGGCTGAACACGACGGCTTCCGGAATATGGCTTGCGACAGCCTCCACATCGTCCGCAGTTACCCGCTCGCCCTGTGCATACGCCGCGACCTTTTCGATCTCCGGGATAAGACGGCTCATCAAATCGCCGCTGATGAAGATAAGGCGCTGCACAGCCTCGGCGCCGATGCTTTTGCCCGCGGCAGCAAAGCGCCGGGTTATCCAATCTGCAAGCTGCCCCTGTGACTGGGGGGTGAACTTCATGTCGTGCCCATTGGCGCGTATCGCCTTTATGAGCTTGAGCCGCCCATCCGGCTCATACTGCGCGCTCTGCACGAAGGCGACCGTGCAGTAATCCGGAATATCGCCCAGCAGCTTTGCCGCCGCGTCCGCGTCCTTCACCCTGTTGATGTCCGCGCCGCGCACCTCCACAAAGCTGCGCTCCGTCATAAAAGGGACGGCGTCTATAGCCCCTGCAAGCTCGTTTACGTCCAGCTCCGGTCCGTCGATGCGCTTATAGCTGAACTCGTCCTCACCGCCGGGCAGACACAGCTTTTTCAGCGTGAGCAGGAACTGCTCGCGCAGATAGTCCTCCGGTCCGTACAGCAGATAAAGCCGCTTCGGTCCTTCGTCCCGCAGAAGCCTCAGCTCCTGACCGTAGCTGAGCTTCTTTTCGTCTTTTGTGCTCTTTTTTGCCATAACGCCACCATACGCGCTTTTCGGCGCGCCCATTCTTTGCTCTTATAATCAGAGTTTATTTGCACTGAGTGCGGATGTCAAGCGCGTTTTTGTTGAAAATCCGGAAAGTTGTGATAAAATTCAGTTTATATATAGTGTACACGGGAGAGAGCACAACCATGGAATACAGGATAGAGCACGATTCAATGGGCACAGTGAAAGTCCCTGCCGACAGGTACTGGGGCGCGCAGACCCAGCGCAGCCATGAAAATTTCCCGATCGGACTGGGGCACGAGACCATGCCGGAGGAAATCATCCATGCGTTCGGCGTTCTCAAAAAGGCGGCGGCGCGCGCCAACGCCGCGCTGCGCCCGGACAAGATTACGGCGGAAAAGCTCGCCGCCATTACGGACGCCTGCGACGAGGTCATATCCGGACGGCTGAACGCGCATTTTCCGCTCGTCGTGTGGCAGACAGGCTCCGGCACGCAGACGAATATGAATGCAAACGAGGTCATTGCAAATTACGCCAACGCCCGCGCGGGCGTGAAGCTGCTGCACCCGAACGACGATGTGAACATGTCGCAGTCGTCCAACGACACATTCCCCACGGCAATGCACATCGCCGCGGTGCTCGCGGTTGAGGACAGGCTCCTGCCGGCGATAGACGCGCTCATATCTACATTTCTGCGCCTTGAGGAGGAGAACCGCGGCGTGGTGAAGTCAGGGCGGACACATCTGCAGGACGCAACGCCCATCGCGTTCAGCCAGGAGGTCTCCGGCTGGCGCGCAAGCCTTGAGCGCGACCGCGAGCTGCTGACGCTGTCGCTTCCGCCGCTGAGAGAGCTTGCCCTCGGCGGCACGGCGGTCGGCACGGGGCTGAACGCGCCGAAGGGCTTTGATGCCGCCGTCGCGGCGGAGATCGCCGCGCTGACCGGGCATGATTTCGTCACCGCGCCGAACAAGTTCCACGCGCTCACATCCCGGGATGAGCTGGTGTTCTCGCACGGGGCGGTCAAGGCGCTCGCCTGCGACATGATGAAGATCGCAAACGACGTGCGCTGGCTTGCCTCCGGTCCGCGCAACGGACTGGGTGAAATAACCATCCCCGCGAACGAGCCCGGCTCTTCCATCATGCCGGGCAAGGTCAACCCCACGCAGTGCGAGGCGGTCACGATGGTGGCGGTGCAGGTGATGGGCAACGATGCCGCCGTTGCGTTCGCCGCGTCTCAGGGGAATTTTGAGCTGAACGTCTTCATGCCGGTGTGCATTTATAACTATCTGCAATCCGTGCGCCTTTTGAGCGACGCTGTGCGTTCGTTCGACGCGCGCTGCGCCTCCGGCATCCGCGCCGACCGCGAGAAGATGGCGGAAAACCTGCATCGCTCGCTCATGCTCGTCACGGCGCTCAACCCATATATCGGGTATGAGAACGCCGCGCGGACGGCAAAGCTTGCCTACGAAAAAAATATCTCCCTGAGAGAAGCCTGCATTACGCTGGGGCTGCTGTCGGGAGAGGAATTCGACCGTGTGTTTCACCCCGAGGAAATGATATGAAAACTATATAAAGGAGAAGAGCAATGGACTATTCCGCTGAATCGTTGAAGCTGCACCGCGAGTGCGCAGGAAAGATAGAGGTCGTCAGCCGCGTTCCCGTCACAACGCGCGAGGAGCTGTCGCTGGCGTATACGCCGGGCGTGGCGCAGCCCTGCCTTGAGATACGGAAAAACCCGGAGCTGAGCTATGAACTTACTCGCCGGTGGAATATGTGCGCGGTGATAACCGACGGCTCTGCCGTGCTGGGGCTGGGCGATATAGGACCGGAGGCGGGCATGCCCGTGATGGAGGGCAAGTGCGTGCTCTTCAAAAGCTTCGGCGGCGTAGATGCCTTTCCGCTGTGCGTAAGAACGCAGGATGTTGACGAATTTGTGCGCACGGTGTATCTCATTTCCGGCTCATTCGGCGGTATAAATCTGGAGGACATCTCTGCGCCGCGCTGCTTTGAGATAGAGCGGCGGCTCAAGGAGCTGTGCGACATTCCGGTGTTTCACGATGACCAGCACGGCACGGCGGTCATCGTTCTTGCGGGGCTGATGAACGCCCTTAAATATGTCGGCAAGGATAAGCCGCGCATCGTCATAAACGGCGCGGGTGCAGCGGCGATCTCCATCGCGCGGCTTCTCATCAGCGCGGGGTATGACGACATCACGCTCTGCGACCGGCGCGGCGTGATATACGCCGGGCGCGAGGGGCTGAATGCCGTCAAGGCGGAAATGGCGGCGCTGACGAATCCGCACTCCATAAAGGGAACGCTTGCCGACGCCGTGCGCGGGGCGGACGTGTTCATCGGCGTGTCCGCGCCGGGAGTGCTGACGGGCGAAATGGTGAAAACCATGGCGCATGACGCAATCATCTTTGCCTGCGCCAACCCCACGCCCGAGATATTCCCCGACGAGGCGCGCGAAGCGGGCGCGGCTGTCGTGTGCACCGGGCGCAGCGACTATCCCAACCAGATAAACAATGTCCTTGCGTTCCCCGGTATATTCCGCGGCGCATTCGATGTGCGCGCGAGCGATATAAACGAGGAGATGAAAATGTCCGCCGCGCGGGCGATAGCCGGGCTTATCGCGGAGGATGAGCTGACGGCGGATTATGTCATTCCGCGTCCGTTTGATGAGCGCGTGGTCAAGGCCGTCTCTGCCGCCGTGGCGCAAGCCGCCCGCCGCACCGGCGTGGCGAGAAAATGAAGCGTTAATCTATTCTGCCGCACTATGCGGCGCTGCCCTAAATAAAAAACTGCGACCCCGGAACGATGCGAGATAAGATCGCACCGTTCCGGGGTTTTTGCGCAGAACAGACAAAAGCGGATGCAAATTTCTTTGCATCTGGAGTGCATAAATTTCGTAGATGTGTACATCTGCGAAATATAATGAATATTGCTATTCAATGTTCACGGCAGAATTTCCCGATTTGGTAAAATTGCTATTGAATTTTTGTAAATTACATGTTAGAATGGGTAAAACTTGAATCATACCATCCAGTATATAGTTCATCTATTCATTCATTTTTTCATATCCCTTTCGCAGATGTACACATCTACGAAAAATATTCACGGTATTACCCCTTGTTCCTTGGGGATAATATAGAATTTTTGAAGAAAGGAGAGAAACCATGAAAGGAAACAAACTGGTAATTGCGGTCATACTTGCGTTGATAGTGTGTCTCGTACTTATCCCGACCTGTGCCTTTGCCGACGGTGAGCAGCAGCCCGCAGCGGCAGAGAACACCGGTGACAATCCCGCGGCTGGAAATTCCGCCACGGGTGGCGACAATTCCTCGAACGCACCGTCCGGGGAAGGCGAAGGACCCAATGGTGAGCAGAACCCTGCGCAGCAGCCCGAGCAGCCCGCTCAGCCTGTAAATCAGGATGAGCAGCAGCCCGGCGCTTCCGGGGAGAGCGGCAATGTCAATCCCGGTGACAATGACGAGGACAAGAATTTGTCCGAATCCGGCGACAACGGCAGCGGCGCTGATGCACCCAAGCCCGGCGACAACGGCGACGGCGCTGAAGCGCCCAAGCCCGGCGACAGCGAAGGGGGCGAGCAGCCCGCTTCCGGCGGCAAAGAGCAGCCTGAGGTAAAAGAACCTGAAGCCTCCGGCGAAGTAAATGAAGGTGCCAAGCCGGAGGAGGGCAGCGATCCCGGCGTGGAGAGCGGCAACGAGGAGGACACTCCCGCTTCCGGCGCTGAGAGCAGCACCGCCGATGCGGCACTGCTCACTGCTCCTGCGCGCGCACCTGCCAACACCGGGGAAACGCTTCAGAGCAAGATTAACAAAGCCGGTGAAACCCAGATCACGATAAAGCTTGACATGGACTACACCGAGAGCATTACCATCGCCGAAGGTCAGAACATCATCCTTGACCTGAATGGTAAGACGCTGACAAACAAAGAAAACGAACATACCATCTGGAACAACGGTACGCTCACCATTATCGACAGCGTCGGCGGTGGTGTGGTGGACAATGTATCGCATGGAAGAGCGGCTCTTGTCAATGCTGGCACTGCGACTCTCAACGGCGGTTCATTCACCCGCAGTAAAGAAGCAGGTAATACTAATACAAATAATGGTGGCAACAGCTATTACAACATCAAAAACCTCGGCACATTGACCATAAATGACGGTGTCACAGTTGTACAAAATGATGGTCATTATTCGAGCCTTATTGCCAATGGGTGGTATTGTAGTGGCGACGAAGGGGCGAGTGACCTAGGTGTTGCTTGGTCGAAAGGCAAAAAGGCTGAACTTACCATCAACGGCGGTACGTTCTCCGGCGGTAAGTACGTCGTAAAGAATGACGACTATGGTTATCTAACTATTAACAATGGCGTGTTCAGCAATGAAGATGATGGTGTTATTTTGAACACAAATGTTGCTGAGATAAAAGGCGGTAGCTTCACAACTGACAGCAGTTTAATCTACAACTGGAAGGCAAGCGAAGAGGCAAATATAGGCAAGCTGACCATAGCTGGCGGCACGTTCAACAACACTGGTGCAGCCAACAGCAAGCTGTTCTCCCATAACGATGGTTCTTTGACCCTCAACGGCGGCATCTTCACTGATGAGGAGTTTGCAAAGGCGATGATTGAGGGCGGCGCAGCTGTCACGAAGTACGGCAAGCAGTACGGCATCAACGACTCCGCATATGAGCTGGCTGAGATCGCGGCAAACGACGGCGAGGCTATCGATATCGTCGGTCTGCCCGAGGACGGCTTCAAGATCAATGATGTTCCTGCCGGCGTCAAGTTCATCAACAACAGCGGCAAGACCGTCATTATCAACGGCGTTGAGGTCAAGCCCGGCGAGAGCTACACTGTTCCCAAGCCCGCAGCTTCTGCCGCCTACGCCGCCCCGCTGTACGCGAAGTATTTCGTCATCGAGGGCAAGGAGCAGCAGTGGGCGGCAGGAGACATTGAGTTTGTGCTCAACTCCAACGCGGTCATCAAGGTGCTCATCGACGGCGTCGAGGTGGAGTTCACGGTTGCCGAGGACGGCACAGTGACCATAGCCGCAGAGATCATCGAGGCGCTCTCCGACGGCGAGCATGAGATAAAGTTCATCTTCGCCGACGGCAGCTGCAAGACCACCTTCACCGTGAAGTAAAAACCCTTTTTAAAGCCTTCCCATATGGGGGAACGGCGGTTCGCACAGCGAACCGGAGGTGGACAATTTTACAATTCCGGTAACATAGCGTACCGGATGGCGACAATCGGCGCGTCTCAGCGCCGTGGCGAAAGCGCCGCGCTCGACATGAGCGCGGCGCTGTTTTTTTACGCCGGAGAAACACGCCAGTCCACGGAGTATATTACAGGCACTGCATCCGTCGTGCGCCCGACAAGCTCGCTGTATGTGCAGATATTCTCCGCGCGGGTATATAGCCGCGTCAGCTCCAGCGCCGCGTCGAGGCGCGCTGCGGTCATTCCCTGCGGCATTGCGGAATACAGCCGCCGGTGCAGCCGTTCAAGATACACGCCGCCGCTCTCGGCAAAGCCGAGTGTCACTCCGTTTGCGCGCACTGCACACCCCTCCGCCACGCCGGGCGCTGCGCGCAGCAGCGCATCCGCAACCGACGCGCTCTCTTCCTGCGGCGGGGCGAGCGACAAGCGCAGCCGCCGCCTGTACTCCGGCGCTTGCGCATCCTTTGCCGTAATCTCCTCCGCCGCGAGCGCCGCCACATACTCCCCCAGCCGCACGGCACCGGGGGAATACGTTCCCGCAAGCGCCTCGCCTTCGATCGTCACAGTGTAACCCGGGTGCACATTTGCCGCCGCCGTGAGCAGCAGCGACAGCCCAAGCAGCGCCGTTCCAACCCGTTTCTTGTGTTTTGCTTTCACTCCACCGCCTCCTTATGGTTAACATAACCTATGTGCGGACGGTGGTCAAGGGCTTCGACAAAGCCTCTCACCGTGGACGCAAACAATATAAATATCTTTATTTCCCGCTGACAGACGGCGTATCCGGCAGCTCCTGCGCATCGGTGACGGACACCTCAAACGCGGTCTTCTCCACCGCGCCGTTCTCTGCGAGCTTTATGTACCGGCGGCTCTGGATGCGCCCCTCCAGATGCAGCTGCGTCCCCACGCACCACGCCGCAGCCTCGCGCGCTTTCACGCCCCAGCATATGCACGGCAGATAGTCCGAGCGTCCATAGTGCCGGTTGACGGCAAGCATAAGATCGCAGATGTCGCGCCCCATCGGCGTGCAGCGCAGATTCGGCGTTTTGCAGAGCGTTCCGGTGAGCTGCACAAGGTTGCTGTCGTCCTCATCGGTGAGGTATATCTCCCGGGCAAAAACGGTTATGACAAGCTTCGCTCCCTCGCCGCGGCGGTTGTTGAACGTGCGCAGCTGCCCGATGACGCAGATCCTCGCGCGCTCATCCGCCTCAACCGCTTCCAGCTGCTCCGGGCGGGCGATGATGTTGAGCGTGTCGCAGTTGCCCGACAGGCGCAGGATCTCCAGCGGAAAGGTATAAAACTGCTGTCCGCGGCTCGAATGTGAATACACCGGCTTTGCCGCCATCACGCCGCAGAGCTTTGCGTAATTTGTAGTGGGTATCATGTCCATATGCTGCCGTCCTTTTCGTGAATAGTGATATTACCAGATGGTTAAATCTATTCACAGCCGGTACTTGAATATGCCACGGAAACGGGATATAATAGCTAAGCTACAATTATAAAAATTGAGGAGAGTTTCAGCATGGACATAAAGAACATACTCGAAAAATGCGATCATACCCTGCTTCGCGTGGACTGCACCTCTGCGGAGATACGCACGCTGTGCGATCAGGCGATAAAATACAACTGCGCAAGCGTGTGCATTCCGCCGTGCCACGTCTCCGGTGCGAAGCGCTATGTCGGCGGCAGAATGAAGATATGCACAGTCATCGGCTTCCCCAACGGATATATGACCACCGCTGCGAAGGCATTTGAAGCGGCGGACGCGGTGAAAAACGGCGCGGACGAGATCGACATGGTCATAAACCTCTCCATGGTGAAGGACGGCTGCTGGGACGCCGTGGCAAAAGACATATCCGCCGTGCGCGAGGCAACGCGCGGGCACATCCTCAAGGTCATCATCGAGTGCTGCCTGCTGACGGACGAGGAAAAGGTGAAAATGTGCAGAATCGTGTCCGACTGCGGCGCGGATTACATCAAGACCTCCACCGGCTTCTCCAAGGGCGGTGCAACGCGCGAGGACGTGAAGCTTCTGCGCGAGAATTGCCCCGCCAGCGTCAAGGTAAAGGCTGCAGGCGGCATATCCAGCATACAGGACGCGGAGGACTTCATCGCCCTCGGCGCTGACCGCCTCGGAACAAGCCGCATCGTCAAGCTCGCCATCGAGCAGGAGCAGGCAGCCGACGCCGCCGGGTCAAAGGGCGAAGACTCTACTTACTGAGCGCGCGCCGCAGCATGCGGCACAGGCACAGTCCGGGCGCGCTCAGCCCCAGCCATATCAGCGAAAAGAGCGGGCATATCTGCCCCATGAGATCCAGCGGCAGCGCCGAATAATCCCACACGCCCATGCCGAGCGCAAGGTTGACGACACAGCCCGTCACGAACTCCACCGTCGTTATGACCGCCGCGCTGGCAATGAGCTTCTGCACGGTGCGCATGGGCGTGCGGGCGATGAGATACATCAGCGTGAAGCATATTCCACCACAGATGAGCATTGTCCAGTGCGTCCAGCCGCGCCATATTATCTCCAGCAGACCGTAGACAAGTCCGCCGACCGTGAAGACTGCAATATATTCCGGCATCTCTCTATCACTCCGTGCTTTATATTTGCTCTGCTCCTATAGCATTCCCCGGGCAGGCGTTTTTATCACGGGGAGGGGGAACATATCCTTATGATAATAAGCGAAAAAACGCTTGACAACCGGCGCGGATAGGATTATAATGATAAAGCTGAAAATAAAGAAGGTATGGCATCCACCTGCCTCACCCGGCGGCACAGGTCGTCCGAGGTCAATAGGAACGCACCGGTCATGTGCCGGAGAATGTGTTTTTATGCGCGGATGCTGTGCATCCGCGCTTTTCGCAGTTTTAATTTTTATTTTGTGCTGTTAACCGGAGGTGTTTCAGATCGCAAACGCTGTTCATCAAATCAACGAGGAGATCATTGACAAGGAAGTTCGTCTCATAGGTCCTGAGGGAGAGCAGCTCGGTATTATGTCCGCGCAGAAGGCTCTCGAAATCGCAATCGAGCATGAGCTGGATCTCGTCAAGATCGCTCCGGGCTCCAATCCCCCCGTCTGCCGCATCATGGACTACGGCAAGTTCCGTTTCGAGCAGACAAAGAAGGAGAAAGAAGCGAAGAAGAACCAGCGGGTCATCGAGATAAAGGAGATCCGTATGTCTCCAAGCATCGACACGAACGACTTCAACACCAAGCTCAAGAATGCTCAGAAGTTCCTTTCCGACGGCGACCGGGTCAAAGCCTCGGTGCGTTTCCGCGGGCGCGAGATGGCGCACACGGACATTGGTCAGACGCTTCTGCTCGATTTCGCCGAAAAGTGCAGCGAAATCGCCAATCTTGACAAGCAGCCCAAGCTTGAGGGGCGCAGTATGTCCATTTTTCTCTCCCCCAAGCCCCAGACCCCGCCAAAAAAGCCGGCAAAGCCCAAGCAGCCGAATGTCGCTGCCGATTCTGACGAAGGCGGAAAATAATCGTATACAGCAGGAGTATTCCCTGTATAACCCAGTTACGGAAGGAGAAAATATCATGCCCAAACTGAAAACCCACAGCGGTGCAAAAAAGAGATTTAATCTCACCAAGTCCGGTAAAGTAAAACGCGCTCATGCGTTCAAAAGCCATATCCTCACCAAGAAGGACACCAAGCGCTGCCGCCGTCTGCGCTCCGAAGCCTACGCGGACGTGACCAACGAGGCAACCATCAAGAAAATGATCCCTTACAAATAAGGGCAGACGCTAATAGAGGAGGATAAACACAAATGGCAAGAGTTAAAGGCGCGATGATGACCCGCAAGCACAGAAACAAGGTTCTTGGTCTTGCAAAGGGTTATTGGGGCAACAAGTCCCGTCACTATAAGATGGCTAACCAGCAGCTGATGAAGTCCGGCCGCTATGCTTACGTCGGACGCAAGCAGAAGAAGAGAGACTTCCGCCAGCTCTGGATCACCCGTATTTCCGCAGGCTGCAAGATGAACGGCATGAATTACTCCACGTTCATGCACGGGCTCAAGCTTGCCGGCGTTGACATGAACCGCAAGATGCTCTCCGAGACCGCGATCCACGATCCCGCAGCTTTCACCGCTCTTTGCGACATGGCAAAGGCAGCCAACAAGTAAAGCGAATATCGGATATTAAAAAGCTCTGTGTCAATAGTTGGGGTAGAGCAAAACGAAAAATAGCAGTGAGGCGTGGGCGGCGTGTCGCACACGCCTTCGCTATACAATTAAACAATCGCCTAAGATTTTGCATTTTTGCAATAAAAATTTGAAAAGCTATGTAAGTGCTTTGCGTTTACGCCGAACGATCTGTTGAGAATCCCGCCGCTGTCGGATTGCAGAATCTCTATGGCCTTTATCTGTAGACGTGGGATCTGCCCTATATGTATATACTGCAAACTGACTCTCGACCGGGAACACCGGCACTTCTGCGACCGCTGCTGGTCGGAACTCGATTGGTAAGATTATTTAGACGCGATCATTATCTTTTCAAGCCGGTCATGAAGCGCAGTGAAGTATCCTGTTCCGGAAGGTGGGGAAACTTCTGACACCGAAGCAAACGCGCTTAAGCACCTTGGTCTTGTTGTTGCAGCCCTCGGTGAAGCCGTTGGAATACGGTACATCAAAGCTGTTGAGAATGTACTCGGACCAGTTGCGCACGGCGGTTATGCAGGCGTCAAATTCGGGGATATTTCTGTTTTCAGCATGGAACAGCCATAAGGCAAGCCGCTCTTTTGCTGTTGCCGAATCCGGAGAGTGCATAAATTCCAGAAAGTCGTTCTTCAGATCGTAGGCTATTTCAAGACGTGTAGATAAACCGAGAATAATTCTCAGCCGTTCTTTCTCCTCGTCGCTCAGCTTTTCCTTACTCTTGCACAGCAGCTTCCTTGAATGCTTGCAGAACTTTCTCCACGCGGACGAGAGAGCTTTCTGCTCTGCCTTTCGCACATTCTCCAAAGCCCATATGGCCTGACGAGTTACGTGGTACCGGTCGATCACTATTTTGGCGTTCGGGAAGCATATTTCGGCAGTCTCCTTGAAGTAACGGTTCATGTCGATCACTACATACTTTACGTCTTTCCTGTTCTCAAACCTGAGGAAATACTTGATCAGGTCGCTCTTTTTGCGGTTGGG